>VOFD01002378.1_pt1 | contig 617773 bp, 579 predicted proteins | sample 5384101 | NCBI WGS metagenome assembly VOFD01 (sample SAMN12384723, study PRJNA508395) | human gut metagenome | isolation source: healthy gut C | host: Homo sapiens
ATGCAAGATACTCTTCTCCAAAGAAATAAGTTGGAAAATAGTTGCGGAGTATTCTGTTAGCTTGGTTGATATAATGAGTTAAGAAGATAACCGTAATAAGTTTATATCATAAAGAAAGGAAGTTAATATCATGCTTGGCATGAAGTTAACTTCCTTTTTTATATTCAGTGGCAACTGTTTTACTTTACCTGTACGATATCATAATTCAAATCGCTTACAGCCTCTTGCAGGCTATCGTTTACCAGTCTTAATGTGGTGTCGTTTACAACCACGAAGTACACGGGAGAGTCACCGTTGTCGGGAGTCAGCTTATAGGCGGTTTTCTTATTATTGTTAACGTCTTTCTGAATAACCTGACGTTTTCCTTTGGAGGTGAAGGAGGTGTTTTTTCCCTGTCCTTCCGCATCCAGATAAGTTGTGACCAATGTATAGCCGCTTTCACCGTTAGGGCCTACACTGTCTACACTCAGCACATACTGGATACCCGGACCGTCGGCAGCTGGAAGTATGCCTTCATAAACGGCTACTGCGGAAGAATCGTTGCCGGCAACAGTCATTACGCCTTCGTCCATGGTGTTGTTGTTTTGATTTCCTTTTGATTGGCAGGATACCAATGCAGCGGCAATCGCTGCAATCATCATTACTTTTTTCATTGCTTTAATGGTTTAAATTAATATAAAGAGACGCCGGTGGCGTTATTCTTCATCATTCCGTTTAATAACGAGCAGTTTGTCTACTCTGCCGCGGTCCATATCCATTATTTCAAACTCCAGGTTTCTGTAGCTGAAAATGTCACCGGCTTTCGGGATGCGTCCTATAAGGAACATGGCGAGCCCGCTTAAAGTGGTAAAGTCCTCTTCCTTCAGGTCATCATAATTCAATATCCCCATTGCTTCCATAAAGTCATCTATATTCATCGAAGCTTCTACCAGCATGGAACCGTCGGCTCTGGCCACTATTTCCTCTTCTTCCGTTTCGTTCTCTTCCAGAATATCGCCGAAGATACTTTCCGTCAAATCATGCAGAGTGATAATGCCTTCTGTATTGCCATACTCGTCTACAACAACTCCGAACTTGTTTTTGTTCTTCTTAAATAGCTCTAAAACCTTTTTGGCATACAAACTTTCGGGAATAAACAAGGGCGGACGCGCAATTGTGCGAAGATTGAACGGTTGCTCACCACCCAGCATCAGGATAATATCTTTTACAGAAACAACACCTATGATTTCGTCCTTGCCGTTTTCCACCAACAGATATTTGCTGAAGTGCTCTTCCTGGATAATCCGAAGCACTTCTTCTTGCGTGTCGGAGGGGTGCAACACGATTACATCGCGTCGGTGCGTCATCAGGTCGTTGGCACGTTTGTCCGAGAAGCGGAAAACATCACGCAGCATTTCGGTCTCTTCTTTGTCGATAACGCCCTGCTCGGAACTTTGATGCAAAATCATTTTCAGTTCTTCCTGTGTCATCTGCCGTTCTTCCCCGTCTTTCATGCCGATAAGCTTGTTTGTCAGTTTGGTTGAAGCACTGAGGAGGCAGACAAACGGATAGGATACTTTTGTCAGGATAATCATAAAAGGACTGAGCAGGGTGGCATAGCGTTCCGGATTGTTCAGTGCCATTGATTTTGGAACCAGCTCTCCGATAATGAGCGACAAATAGGTGATAACGGCTACTGTAGTAACCATTGCCAGGTCTTTGGCATACAATTCCAGGCCGGGAATCATGGCAAATAGCGGAGTTACATCATCGGCTATGGCTACGCCGCCATATGCACCTGATATGATACCAATCAGCGTAATGCCGATTTGAATGGTAGATAGAAATTTTTCGGGCTCTTCCAGTTGTTTCAAAACCCCTTTTGCACTTTTGTTTCCTTTACTTACAAGAGTCTCTAAGCGTGCTTTACTTGAAGATACTAATGCAATTTCGTACATGGCAAAGATGCCATTCAGGATAAGTAGAAATAGAATAATGATAAATTCCATGTTTGGATTACAAATTGTTTGTGTACAAAGATAATGTTTTTTGGATATTTATTATTAATATTGCCGTTCCTTAAGAAGATTAAACAAAATAGCATGAAAAACAAACTTTATCTGTTCGTATTCTTATTGCAAGTGCTGGCTTTAAGTGTACATGCCGCACGTGTAGATACTGTGTTTGTAAAAAAGTCCTTCGATGAACAGGGAGGTAAAGGTGGTTTATATTCTTCCGGATAAGGCTGTTGCCGGAAATCCGCAAGCTTGTCCGGTAATCTATCTGTTGCATGGTTATGGAGGCAACGCACGTACGTGGATTGGCGTCAAGCCGGAGCTGCCTCGGATTGCCGATGAAAAAGGCGTAATATTCGCATGTCCCGATGGTAAGAACAGTTGGTATTGGGACAGTCCCCGGAATTCCGCTTATCGTTATGAAACTTTCATCTCTTCGGAACTGGTGAAGTATACGGATGAGCATTATGCTACGATTCCCAAGAAGAGTGCGCGTGCCATCAGCGGTTTGAGTATGGGTGGACACGGTGCGTTGTGGAATGCCATCCGCCACAGCGACATATTCGGTGCGGCGGGAAGTATGAGTGGCGGAGTGGATATCCGTCCGTTTCCTGATAACTGGGAAATGAAGAAGCAGTTGGGCGAGCTTGCCGCCAATGAAGCGGTATGGGATAGTCATACGGTAATCAATCAGGTTGATGAACTGAAGAACGGTGATTTGGCTCTGATTGTCGATTGCGGTGAAAGCGATTTCTTCCTTGATGTGAACAGGAATCTGCACAAAAGGTTGCTGGAGTGCAAGATAGACCACGATTTTATAACACGTCCCGGCGGTCATACCGGTACGTATTGGAATAATTCCATAGATTATCACATTCTGTTTTTCTGCAAATTCTTTAGCAGATGATTATTCAATTACATAGCTTACGGTACGGGTATAATCCGTGCCGTAACTGTTTATGACTTCTTTGCAGGAAGTCATGAGATTGCGTTTGTCAAAAGAGAAGATATAATTGGTGACCTCTTTATTTCCATCGGGGATAATCCGGTCTATTAAAATAGGAAACGGCTCTCCCAGGAATTTCCCGTATAGAGCGGCTGTATGTAGCGAAAGCGGATATAATTCGGCGAGAAACAGGCAGGGAACTCCTGACAGATTATTTATTCCGTCATTTGCCGGAGTGGTAGCCGTATATGCCTGCCCGTAAGCATCTGTCTTTTGCAGGATGCGCAATGCCTGATAGTTGCCGTAGTCTATGTCAATGGATGCGTATACGCCGTCATTGATGCTTTCGGTTATGTTTTTCAGGTAATATTTACGCTTCCGGAGCGGTGAAATACGAGAAAGTATAAGTGCGGATCGTACCGTTTTCCTGCCGTGTACATGAGGTGGCGTATCCTTTGTCGTCCAGGGTATAGACTGACACATTGCCGAAATTATCCGTTACTACAGCCTGATGTTCACTATAAGTTACTGATGCTGCGTTTTCAATGCACATCGGTTCGCCTTGAACCGAATAACTTTGTACGATAGTGAATCCGGTCAATTGTCCCTGACTGTATGAGTAGGTTTGAGTGGTGGTTACTGTAGGTACTCCCGCTTCATAGGCACTTTTTTCCGATAATTGAATTTTGGAAAAGGGTACGGCAGAGCGGTTTCCGTTGACGGTAGAGTCATTATTGTCTTCACAAGCTGTCATTACTGTGAGTACAACCGACAATGCAAAGACTATTTTTCTCATTATTTCCGTTGTTTAATTCATTGTTTCTGCTATTTGACAATCAACCCCTTGCGCAGGTTCTTTTGAGTGGTGAAACTCCGGACTATGGCAGTGCCTGTTTTTGGGGTCGGCAACTCGACAATTCCAGCTATGACTTGCAGGGCTGTATGGAGCAAAATTTCGTCAGGCTCGCCTAAGGGCAGATAGTATTGCAGGTAGGATGTTTCGTTGATAGCGATATCCGGCTTAAAGCCTGCGCTATAGTCCGCTTCTCCGTTGGAGTTGAATACTTCGCATACGACCGGACGTACCGCCCAGGGGTATTTGGGATTGATGAAAGTTTCCGTAGCCACGTATTCTCCTTTGGTTGTCTGTCCGATGAGCACTACCTTCATATAGGGTTTCAGGCAGTTAATAAGCATTTCCGCTGCACCGGCAGTGGTTCCGCTTGTGATGATATAAACGGTGGGCAGATTCAGATTGACTCCGCCTTGCAAGAGTTGGGAGTCCAATATCAGGTCACGGTTTTGGGCGCTTTGCTTATCATTATATTGCAAGAAAGCAAAAGGGCTTTCCAATTTATCGGCAGGTACAAGGATATCTGCGAGAAGTTGCACGCATTCCATTTCTCCACCGGAATTATAGCGGAAGTCGAGTACAAGATTATTAATGCCGCGTTGCTTGCATTCTTGGGAGAAAGCACGTAACTCATTGTTGTACTTCTCACTCTGTTCCGCAGTGCCGGCAGTGAAAGAGTTGTATGCCAGATAGGCTATCTTGTAATCAGTGCCTTTCAGTTGTATAAAATTTGTGTCATAGATGGCGCTCTCCGTTACCGGACGGACTGCCGGGAGTGCAACATCTCCTGTTTCCTGTATGATTCCTACCTCTTTATCTTCTTCTTCTTCTTCGTTCTCTCCGTTTTCCGTATCCCCCTCTGTGCCGCCGTTGTTCTCCTCTTTTACTATCACATACTTTCCGATGCGCAATGTTCGTGCACCGCCATCTATAAGCCTTTCTTCCGTCTTTTTGGTGATGGAGTCGCCGTCGACAAGCATTATCCAGTTGCCGCGTTCCAGTCCGGCATCCTCGGCGGGAGAGTTCTTTGCCACGTATGATACGAGGGCAGTATAGGTTGTGTCGCTGGTAGCCACTTTATATAATGTGTAGTCAAAACCATAACTTGGCAACGGAGTATCCATTATTGAATCGACGGTGGAAAAGCCTTTATCGTTTTTTGATAAGATACTTTTTAAGAAAGCGTCCGGAGCCTGAAAATAGTTCAGACTGTTGGCAGCCGGAATATCCTCGTACCATAAGTAGACTTCCCGCATCAGGCTGTCCATCCACAGGTCGCGCCCTGTCAGCGGATAGTATTCTTTCCAACGGTCTTCTCCGCAGGAAAACAGGCTTGTCAGTGCAAGGAGTCCCAGTAAGGGAAAATATAACAGCTTCCTTATCTTCATCAGTCTCTATATCATTTGGTTTTCGTCCGCAAAAATAGCGAATACTTCTTGTATCTACCACAAATATGGTATAAAATTCCCTATTGTATGTCATAGCTTGCTTGGTTTTATCCCTCTATCTTTGCAACATCCGAGTATAAATCGGGGAGGATTGGAAACAGGCTTCTATCCTCTCATAAATACAACTGACAATGGACACAAAGAATTTACATTTTGAGACACTGCAACTTCATGCAGGACAAGAACAGCCCGACCCCGCTACAGATGCGCGTGCCGTACCTATTTATCAGACTACTTCGTATGTATTCCGCAACTCGGCACATGCAGCCGCCCGCTTTGCGTTGCAAGAGCCGGGGAACATCTACGGCAGACTAACGAATCCCACACAAGGAGTATTCGAGCAACGTGTTGCCGCCCTTGAAGGCGGTGTTGCAGGGCTGGCGGTTGCTTCCGGTGCAGCGGCTGTGACCTATGCTTTCGAGAATATTACGCGTGCAGGTGACCACATCGTAGCCGCCAAAACCATTTATGGCGGAACATACAATCTGCTGGCGCATACATTACCGGCTTACGGTGTCACGACCACCTTTGTTGATCCGAGCGATTTATCCAACTTCGAGAAAGCTATTCAGGAGAATACAAAGGCCGTGTTTATCGAGACATTGGGAAATCCTAACTCCAATGTTATTGATATTGGTGCTGTTGCCGAAATCGCTCATCGTCATAAAATCCCTTTGATTATCGACAACACTTCGGTACTCCTTATCTGATTCGCCCTATCGAACATGGTGCTGATATTGTGATACATTCCGCCACAAAATTTATTGGCGGGCATGGTACTTCTTTAGGCGGTGTTATTGTAGATGGCGGCAAGTTCGATTGGGTGGCTTCCGGTAAATTTCCGCAACTGACCGAACCCGATCCGAGCTATCATGGCGTGCGCTTTACCGATGCGGCAGGTGCGGCTGCATATGCTGTCCGTATCCGTGCCGTTTTGTTGCGCGATACCGGAGCTGCCATCAGTCCTTTCAATGCCTTTGTTCTTTTGCAGGGTTTGGAAACACTCTCTTTGCGTGTGGAACGCCATGTGGAGAATGCGCTGAGAGTGGTGGAGTTTTTGAAGAATCATCCTAAAGTGGCGGCTGTGAACCACCCGTCTTTACCAAATCATCCGGACCATGCGTTATACCGGAAGTATTTCCCGAAAGGAGCAGGTTCCATCTTTACCTTTGAGGTAAGGGGTGGAGAGAAGGAAGCTCAGACATTTATTGACAACTTGCAGATATTCTCATTATTGGCAAATGTGGCAGATGTAAAGTCGCTTGTCATACATCCCGCTACTACCACCCATTCGCAATTGAATGAACAGGAATTGGCAGAGCAGGGCATCAAGCCGGGAACGGTACGCCTTTCAGTAGGGACGGAGCATATAGATGACTTGTTGGATGATTTGTCCCAAGCGTTGGAGAAAATTTAAGTCCGGAACCAAAGAGCATTTCGTCCGATGAAACCATTTGTTCGTCGGATGAAATGTTAGATACATTATTAATATGAATATTGCCGTTTTATTATCCGGGGGTGTTGACAGTTCGGTTGTCGTACATCTCCTTTGTGAGCAAGGTCACCGTCCCTCTCTGTTTTATATAAAGATAGGAAAGGATGATGCCGAGTATATGGACTGTTCGGCAGAGGAAGACCTGGAGATGGCTTCTGCCGTAGCGTGCCGTTACGGTCTTTCGCTGGAAGTTGTCGATTTACATCGGGAGTACTGGGATAATGTAGCCGCTTATGCTATTGAAAAAGTTAGCCGCGGGTTCACTCCGAATCCGGATGTGATGTGCAACAAGCTGATTAAATTCGGTTGCTTTGAACAGCGGGTCGGCAGGCACTTCGACTTTACGGCAACCGGACATTATGCTACTACCGTTCTGCAGAATGGAAAGACCTGGCTGGGAACAGCCCTCGACCCCGTAAAAGACCAGACGGACTTTCTTGCGCAGATAGACTACCTGCAAGTGTCCAAACTGATGTTCCCGTTGGGCGGACTGATGAAACAGGAAGTGCGCGATATTGCTTTGAAAGCTCAGTTGCCCAGTGCCCGAAGACGAGACAGTCAAGGAATCTGTTTCTTGGGACGGATTAATTATAATGACTTTGTCCGTCGTTTCCTCGGAGAAAAGGAAGGCCGGATTGTTGAGTTGGAAACGGAAAGATACTGGGTACGCATCGCGGTTATTGGTTTCATACTATCGGTCAGCGTAAAGGCTTGGGCTTGAGTGGCGGACCTTGGTTTGTGGTTCGTAAAGATACGGACGAGAATGTAATTTATGTGTCGCACGGATATGATACGGAACTGCAATACGGACATGAGTTCAGTATGCAGGATTTTCATTTTATTACGGAAAATCCGTGGGAAGGCATTAAAGATGAGATTCCGGTTACGTTCAAGATACGCCATGCTCCCGGATTTATCGGCGGCAGGCTGTGGCAGGACGAAACAGGCTATCGTATTGTTTCAGATGAGAAGTTGCAGGGCATAGCTCCCGGCCAGTTTGGCGTTGTATATGATGAGGCTGCCAAGCTTTGTATCGGAAGCGGGGAAATCAGATATAGTACTCCACCAAATCCACAATGCCCGCTTTCATAGCATATTTCGTAGCTTCGTGGGCATTGTTCACATTCAGTTTTCTGAAGATGTTTTTCCGGTGGCTGTTCACGGTATGGAAACTGAGGTTTCTTTCGGCTGCTATTTCTTTGGTCGTTTTTCCTAATGCAATCTCTTTCAGAATACTTCTTTCGGCAGGCGTCAGCAGAGCGTTTTGCAGAGTGGGGTGGGGAGCAGCCGACTGGTTATTTCCCGAGAGTAATAAGTTGCTGACGTGATTACATATAAAGCGTTCCTTACGTGAAGCGCATTGCAGTGCTGTGAGTATCTCTTCTTTGGAATTGTCCTTCAGCACTACTCCGAATGCCATGCTGCTGAACAATACTTGTCGCAGAAAGCCGACGCTCAGTTCGTCGGAAAACAGTAACCAGTCCGCTGTTTTGAAGCGTTCGTGCAATACAATCAGTTCATCGGCGCCGGTAAAGTCAAACAGTGTATAGTCCAATATAACCACCGCTTCGGGATGTAACCGTAGCTGTTGTATAAGCTCCGCTTTATTGTCGGCTTCCAGCAGCAAGGCGGTGTCTTTCTGTTTGCTCAACAGAAACATCATGCCTGCTTTGGTTATATCTTGATTGTCCGCGATGATAAATTCTCTCATGATGAATATAATATATAAAACTCCGCTGCAAATGTACACTTTTTAAGCGACTTGCAGCGGAGTTGGGAATATATATATTGTAATAGGGCTACCAGGAACGTCCCTTAAAGATATTCGATTGGTTCAACGGCAGCAGGCTGCCACTTAAAGTCATAGTATTGGAGTTGAAGTTCGGGCTGATGGTAACGGTTGCATTATTACCGCCGTTGGTCAGCGTAAGGAATATCTGTGCGGAGATGCCGATACCCTGGATGCTGAAATTACAGTTGATGTTGCCGCGTTTGTCGGTAGACATTTTCATGTCCGATACCGTCCCGTCCACTGTTACGCCGCCGATACCGTTAGGACCGGGATAAACCGTGTTGAAAGCCACCTGTACCGTACCGCGTGCCTGATTTACCAATACGAAGTTTGTGTTGGAAGTGACGAAAGCCGTCTGCCCGTTGCGGAACATTACCTGATTGGCTTCCAATACAAACTTCTGTGCTTTCAGCGCTGCTACGGCATCATCGTAGGAGACCGCGTCGGCTGCCTGCTGTTCCGCTTTCAGGCGTGCGCGCTCTGCGTCTCTTTGGGCTTTGCGGTCTGCACGGCGTTGTGCGTTACTCTCTTGTGCATACACGGTGGTTGTCACCATGCTCATCAATACTAATGCTGCTAATGCAATAAACTTTTTCATACTTAATTTTTGTTTAGGTTTAAATTATATTGTTCGTTATAAGTTTATTGCAAGAACAATGTCCATCCGCGATTGTTCACTCTCTTTTTTAATTTTATGAGATTTAAGGAGTTGGCGGCGGGGCTATGAAGTTATTTCCTTCTCACTATCTTATATCCGATTGCCGCAACGAGTATGCTCATCAGCGGGCTGATGAGGTTGAAGAAACAATAAGGAAGATAGGTCAGTGTGGGTACGCTCAGAATGGTGGCCTGAGTCATTCCGCACGTGTTCCACGGGATGAGGGCCGAGGTTACGGTAACGGCATCTTCCGTGGTGCGGCTCAGTAGGCGGCTTTCGTATCCTTTCTTCTCGTAAATGTTGCTGAACATGTTTCCGGTAAGGATGATGCTGATGTATTGGTCGGCTGTGGCAAGATTGAGAAATATTCCCGAACCGACGGTGGATGCTACCACACTGACCGTATTCTTCATGAACCGGACGAATACGGAAGTGATGCTTCCCAGCATACCGCTTGCCGTCATTGCTCCACCGAAACACATGGCGCAGATAATGAGCCATATCGTGTTCATCATTCCTGCCATGCCCCGTGTGGCAATCAGCTCAGTTAGCATGGCACTGTCACTTTGCAGGCTGGTACTGCCGTACAGGCTCATCATTGTCCCTTCAAACAAATCATTGTTTCCGGAAATCTCGTGCAGCAGTTCGGGCTGAAATATAATAGCGAAAGTTGCAGCCAGAAGCGTGGATAGAAACAGGGTGATGATAGAGGGTACTTTGCGTGCAATCAATATTCCCGTAACCACCGGAACAATCAGCAGCCACGGCGTAATGTGGAATCTGGCATTCAGCGATGCGGTAAACTCGGCTATCTGCTCCGTACCGCTGGTTTCGCAGGCAAATCCCATTACCGTAAAGATAACCAGCGTAATGACGAGCGACGGAATGGTGGTAATCATCATGTAGCGGATATGGCGGAACAGCGGAGTATCCGTGACGGATGCGGCAAGTACCGTTGTATCCGACAGCGGCGATACTTTATCGCCGAAATACGCTCCCGAAATAATGGCACCTGCAATCCAGCCCTCTTCAAACCCTTGCGCCTTGCCTATTCCCAGGAGGGCGATGCCGATAGTGGCGATGGTGGTCCACGAACTTCCCGTCATGATGGACACCAATGCGCAGATAACGCAGGTGGAGGTGAGGAAGAAGTCCGGATGTATAATCTGCATTCCGTAGTATATGAGAGTAGGGACTACTCCGCTAATCATCCATACGCCGCTCAGCGCACCGATAATCAGCAGTATGATAATGGCGGAAGTCACTCCCGCCACATTGTTGGTAATGGCTATTTCGTAATCTCTCCAGGGAATCCGGTAGAAAGCTACGCCTATAAAGACACAAACGGCTGTGGTGGTGAGCAGGGATATCTGGCTTCCGCCGCTCAAAGCGTCACTGCCGAAAGTGCGGATGGTGGCAAACAGCATTCCTATTAAGAGGACGATGGGGAGAAAGGATACAAGAGGAGAAGGAATTTTCTTTGTTGTACTCATGCGATAATCTTACTGTAAATATGACGTGACAAAAATACAACAAAACTGCCTAATACCTTTCTATTTTCCTTTCCTGCCAATAAATATTATCAATTCTTTGCGTTTACTTGGAATTTTGATAGTATATTTGACTTCCCATTGATGCTTTTGAATATATAAGACTTATGAAAAAGAAATCCCTTTCCACCGATAAGAAAGTCGTTACTTTCGGTGAAGTTATGCTACGGCTTACTACGCCCGGTTTCCGCCGCTTTTCGCAGACTAATGAATTTATTGCTACATATGGTGGCAGTGAGGCTAATGTGGCAGTGTCTTTGGCGCACTTCGGCATTCCTACGGAATTTGTTACCCGTCTGCCCGATAATGCCGTGTCGCGTGCATGTATCAATTCGCTTCGTGCCAGCGGGCTGGGGACGGACGGCATTGTGTTTGGCGGTAAACGTTTGGGATTGTATTATCTGGAATGCGGCGCAGCTTTCCGAAACTCCAATGTGGTGTACGACCGCGAGGGTTCTTCTTTCGCCACGCTTCGTCCGGGTATGATCGATTGGGAAACCATTTTTGCCGATGCAGGCTGGTTTCATTGGTCGGGCATTGCTGCCGCCCTTTCGCAAGAGGGAGCCGACGCTTGCCGGGAAGCGCTTGAAATAGCCGACCGTATGGGGCTTACCATCTCGTGTGATTTGAATTTCCGCAAGAAACTTTGGAACTACGGTTGTACTGCTGCCGAAGTGATGCAGCCGTTGGTGCAGTACAGCGATGTCATTTTCGGCGCAGAACCTGAGTATCAGGAGATTCTCGGCATACAGCCCGTAGGATTTAGAGCTGTTGATACCGCCGATGTTTCTTTTGAGTCTGATTTGCCATCTTTCGAGAAGTTCGGACAAGAGGTGGAGCGACTTGTCCCACGTTGTCAAAAAGTGTTTCTGGAATTGCGTAATTCCATAACATCCAATCATAACGTGCTTGCTGCTGTTCTTTATTCCGATGGCACTTTGAAGCATACAGGCATTTATGATATTGAACATGAAACAGACCGTGTAGGCGCTGGTGATGCTTTTGTGGGTGGTATGATATACGGTCTGATCACTTATTCGGATGATGACCGGAAGGCATTGGATTTTGCTCTTGCCGCTTCCGCATTAAAAAATACCGTTTATGGAGACTTCAATCTGGTGACGGTGGATGAGGTGGAAAGCCTGATGAATGGAAATACATCGGGACGGGTATCGAGATAAGAAGAGGAAATATCGACAGACAATATCCCCTTTCGCTGTTCCGTATGAGGGGGTCAAAATACATTTAATGATTTCTTTTAGGTACGGAATTACACGGATTTCACGAAAAAAAGAATAAAGAAAATCTGTGTTTTCCGTGTAATTTGTGTTTCCGTGAATTCTGTGTAATTCCGTGCCTAAAAAATCGTAAGCGAATTTTAGTTTTGACATACCCTCTTAAAAGCGAAAGGGGCTTTTGGGTGTGTTTTTCAATAGCTGTTTATACTTCTGCCGCAGTTTCCGTTGCTTTCGGCTGTGCTTCTGCCGTCAGGTTGCGGTAAATGACAGCGGTACATCCAAGTGCTGCCACAGTGTATACAATGGCGATGATGAAGAGAAGGAGCATTGCAAATCCGCCGCTTGCTATGTTGAAGATAATCATCATAAGGACATAGAAAGCCAGCCCCAACAGGAATGATACGCCGAAGATAGTCCATTTGTAACCGTAAGTGGCTTTGTTGCTTCGAATCATGGCTTCGCCCGGAGCCACGCCTTTATCGAGTAAGATGTAGATTGCGAGCGACCAGCCTATGGATATGATGATCCCCGGTATAATCATGAAAAACAAGGCGGGAATAATGGCAAGGTACATCAAACCTATCAAGGTGAAATATTCCCCCATGTACTTACGGTATTTCCCGTCGAAGATGAATAAGGGGGAAATAACCTTTCCTTTACTCAATTCAATGGGAATGGTGTTCATAGCGATGGTTGTGCCTACATTCAGGTAAGGAATCCAAATAGTGAGCAGCCAGAGAACAGTAGCTCCCAGCATGGATACCGCATTTTTAATGCCTAAGCCGATACCTTCGGAAAGAACCCCTGTCACTGTGATTTTCTTGTGTGTTTCCATAATTAGATGATTTTAGATAAATGTTTATTAATTAAATCTGTATTCGACAAATGTATAATAATTATGGAGAAAATCAAAGCAATTTGAAATTTCTTTTTGCGTTTTCCATGAAAAAATATCAAGGGAATAGGGCATGCTGTTGCTCTTTGTGGCAGATGGTAATCAGAAGAGACAGCAGGGTCAGCACCGTGCCTATGCCTGCTACTCCTACCCAGCCCCAGGTCTGCCAGCAACTGCCGGCGAGGAAGGTCCCCAATGAACCGCCGGTGAAATAGGTTGTCATGAAAATAGTGTTTACCCGGTTGGATGCCGAAGGGCATATATCGAAAATGCTCGTTTGGTTACTGAGCTGGATGCACTGCATGCCGATATCTATCAGTAGCACGCCGGCGATGATGCCGGCATAGGTGCTGCCGCCGAAATAGAGCGATGCCCATGCCAGCAGAATCAGACCGCAACCGATAAAGTTGAAGTTGCGTATTCCTACTTTTTTCACATATTTCCCTACGAGGGATGCGGTAGATGCACCTGCTATTCCGCACAGTCCCAAAATGCCGATAACATCACTGTCGGCATAGAACGGGGCTTGTCCCATTTTGAATGCGAGGCACGACCACATCGCGAGGAAAGAGCCGAATGCAATGCCTGCGCGTATGGAGTAGATGCGCAAAGACGGATAGTCTTTGATAAGGGAGAACAGGGATTTCATCAAATCGCCGTACTTTCCCTGGAATGTAGGCTGTATGTCCGGCAGTATTTTCAGCATGGCAATGGCGCACAGCATCATCATGCCTGCCGCAATGAAGTACATTTCGCGCCAACCCAGCACTTCGCCGACAAACCCGCTGACGACGCGCGAGGCGAGTATGCCGGTGAGCAGACCGGATATGACGATGCCTACGTTGCGTCCTTTATTCTCCGGACGGGAAAACTGGGAAGCTATCGGCACGAAGATCTGCGGTATCATGGAGCAGATTCCGGTGATGAGCGAAGCTCCCCATATGATGTAGATGTCGGGGGCCGCACCTATGGCGATGAGCGAGAATATCAACAAGGTAAAGTTTGTCAGGATAATCTTTTTCCGCCGGTAGAGGTCGCCCAATGGCACGATGAACAGCAAACCGATAGCATAGCCCACTTGCGTTATCATGGCGATAAGGTTGGTTTTGAACTCGGACACGCCCAACTCGTGGCGTATTACGTTCAGCAAGGGTTGGTTATAGTACAGATTGGCTACAGAGACACCTGCCACGATAGCAAGCGTCCAGAGTATATGTGCCGGGGAGCCCTCCGTTTTCCTTTAATTCCGTTTTCATGCGGCAAAGATAGTGAAAGGCGAGAGCAGAGGCAAGTGAAAACACAGTTTTCAAACTTGACTGTGCTGAGCCGCATTCTATCTGATAGTGAAAGGAAAATAGATGTTTTGCCAGTTGGGATTTTTTGTTTCCTTTAGCGAAACTAAAAGTTTCATGCTGAGAACTAATAGGTTATACTTCGTTTTATCTGTTATTGTGTATGGCTTTTGTTTTCTTATAACAGGTATATAGGCGTGACAGATACTTGTAAGGATATTAATCTGTCTGAAAAACAGTAATGGTTTTATGCTATTATTTTTATTCAATCTTGAATTCTGCTGCCATATACCACTTCTTATTTATACCGTTAAATTCCACTTCCTTGTAAACCCGATATTGACCGGAAGTATTGTCATTGAACAATGGATAGAGTTTGGCTTTGAAATGGTAATCACCGTCAGGTTTCAATATAATGCCAATGTCGTGCACCAAACTGTTGTCATGTAATGGTATCCATTGTTCTCCCTGTTTGCGTGCTACAAAATAATATTCGCCAAAGAATAAATTTTGTTGGCTTAAGTTCTTGTTAGTTAGTATTACATTTACACTTTCTGTTCCAATCGGGTAAACAGGTTTCTCGGTTTTCATGCTTATTTGCAGTGTGTCGGTATATGCTCTTTGTGTAAAGGGGGAAGGTTTGCGTACTGCTCCATAGTTAATGGCAGAATAGTTAAGCATCTCCTTTCTGAATAATTTTTGAAAATGAATGGAATTATTAATCAGATTCACAAAGATTGAATCACCGCGCATACCAGAGCCATAAATATTCTGTGATGAAATTGTCTTGCCATTCCAAGAGGCGGCATCCATCTGTTTTCTCAGCCGTTTGGCTCCGGCTTCATCAACTAATTCAAACTCTGCATAAGCAACTTGGGCGTTTCTGTTGAAAGTTTTGTAGATACGATATTTGCCAGCACGATTAGGAACTTTGGAAGTATAAAGCTTGATTGTCTGTTCTCCCGAAGGATATTCAGGGTCTAATATCCAAGCTATATCTTCAATAATCGGGTCGGTTGGCAATGTTTCCCATTGTCGTTTATCATTATTGTAATAGGTAAGGCTGTAATCGTTTCCACACATATACTCTTGTTGGGAATAATTGGTAACGGTTAGTTTCACTTCTGTAGTTGACAGTGGATAATAATCGTATTCTGTCTGCATGGAAAGTGAAGTAGGGCTGACGGCTTCTCCCGTAGGAATATCACGCGGAACAGGTTGCAGGACAAAGGATGTTGTTTCCGATGGTTGTTCTTGTTCTTCTTTCGTTGGAATAGGTTTAAATTTAAAAATACTGTCTGGATACAACTTTTCTTGTAACAGGCTGCTGTCTGCTTCATTTTCTTGCCCTTTCTTAGAAGTAGTGGAATGGCAAGAACATAGGGTTATTAGTAATAAAAATAATATCTGTTTCATAGTGCGTATGTAGTTATTCGTTTAACACTAAGATACCAAAGACAAAAATAATAAAAGCACAACTCATTAGCAATCTGAATTGCGCTTTTATTTTATTGCCATCATTCAATCACCGCCTATTATAAGAAGAAATGAGTATCAGAATAGGGAGATAAGTATTGTAATGGATATAAAATAAAAATCCCTATAACCATTACAGTTACAGGGATTTATATATTAGTAATGTATTATATTACTTGTTCAAGGCAGTAGCCACGTCAACCGCACAAGCCACTGTACATCCTACCATCGGGTTGTTACCGATACCGAGGAATCCCATCATTTCTACGTGAGCAGGAACTGATGAAGAACCAGCGAACTGAGCGTCTGAGTGCATACGACCCATAGTGTCCGTCATGCCGTAAGAAGCAGGACCGGCAGCCATGTTATCCGGGTGAAGAGTACGACCTGTACCGCCACCGGAAGCAACTGAGAAATAAGGCTTACCTGCAAGAACGCGTTCTTTCTTGTAAGTACCTGCAACAGGGTGCTGGAAACGGGTCGGGTTGGTAGAGTTACCTGTGATGGATACGTCTACGCCTTCTTTCCACATGATAGCCACACCTTCGCGAACGTCGTCAGCACCGTAGCATTTTACTTTGGCACGAGGACCATCGCTGTATGCGATTTCACGAACAACTTTCAGTTCAGAAGTATAGTAGTCGAATTGAGTTTGTACATAAGTAAAGCCATTGATACGAGAGATGATTTGTGCAGCATCCTTACCCAAACCGTTCAGGATACAACGCAAAGGTTCTTTACGTACCTTGTCTGCTTTAGCAGCAATTTTGATAGCGCCTTCTGCAGCAGCAAATGACTCGTGACCTGCCAAGAAAGCAAAACACTTAGTCTCTTCGCGTAGCAACATAGCTGCCAGGTTACCGTGACCGATACCTACCTTGCGGTCGTCGGCTACAGAACCCGGAATACAAAACGCCTGCAAACCGATACCGATTGCTTCGGCAGCATCTGCAGCATTCTTGCAGCCTTTCTTGATAGCGATGGCACAACCTACAACATAAGCCCATTTTGCGTTCTCAAAGCAGATAGGCTGAGTCTCTTCACACGTCTTATAAGGATCGAGTCCGGCAGCTTCGCAGATGGCGTTAGCTTCCTCTATGTCTTTGATGCCGTTGGCGTTCAAGGCTTCGATGATACCTTTGATACGACGGTCTTGACTTTCAAATTTTACTTCTCTAATCATAGTTTCTTTCCTCCTTATATTATTCGTGACGTGGATCAATGTGTTTAACAGCTCCCTGTTCTGCAGTGAAGCGTCCGTAAGTACCGGTTACTTTCTTCAAAGCTTCGTTGGCATCAGTACCTTTCTTGATTTCATCCATGAATTTACCCATGTGAACGAATTCGTATCCGCAGATTTCATCGTTTTTGTCAAGAGCAATAGTCTTGATATAACCTTCTGCCATTTCCAGGTAACGGGGACCCTTTGCCAAAGTACCGTATAGAGTACCTACCTGGCTGCGCAATCCCTTACCTAAGTCTTCCAGACCGGCACCGATAATCAAACCGCCTTCAGAGAAAGCAGACTGAGTACGTCCGTAAACGATTTGCAGGAAGAGTTCGCGCATAGCTGTATTGATAGCGTCGCAAACGAGGTCGGTATTCAATGCTTCGAGGATTGTCTTGCCCGGAAGGATTTCAGCAGCCATAGCAGCCGAGTGAGTCATACCGGAGCAGCCGATTGTTTCAACTAATGCTTCTTGGATGACACCTTCTTTAACGTTCAAAGTCAGTTTACAAGCACCTTGTTGAGGAGCGCACCAACCGATACCGTGTGTCAAACCTGAAATATCAACGATTTCTTTAGATTTTACCCATTTGCCTTCTTCGGGTATGGGAGCCGGTCCATGGTTAGGACCCTTCTTTACAACACACATGTGTTCCACTTCGTGTGAATAAGTCATAATTAGCTCTTTTTTTAAGTTATAATTTAAAAAACGTAGTTCTATGTTTTATTAAACGGTCACAAAGGTAGTCGTTTTCTTGCTTTCTGCCAACCGTTCAATTTGACTTTTTATTAAAAATAGGTAATAATAAGTTGTAACTCTGTGGAATGTAAAGTAGACTTTGCAGTTTTTGTATTAACTTTGCAGCGTTAATTCAATATACATACTATTATGGTAGAAGTTACTGATGCGGCTTTGCAACAAGCTGCGGGCGAAGGAATGGATGCTTTCATCCAAGTATTTACAGATGCATATAAAGAGTGATAGGCGGCGAACTTACTGCCGATACGATGCCGTTGCTTACCGGAGAACAGCATTCGTTGCTGGCGTATCAGATATTCCGCGACGAACTCATGGAAGGTGGTTTCTGCCAGTTGGTACAAAACGGATATGGTGGCTATATCTTTGCCAATCCGTTTGCCAAAGTAATGCGTTTGTGGGGGGTGGGCGATTTAAGCAAATTGGTGTATGCCGCCAAAAAGATATATGATGTCCATCGTGAAGATTTGGAACGTGAGCGTACTGATGACGAATTTATGGCAATGTACGAGCAGTATGAGGCTTTTGATGAGTTGGAAGATGAGTTTCTGGAGAAAGAAGAGGAGTATACGGCTTTGGTTGCAAGCTATGTAGATGAACATTTAGAGTCGTTTGCGAAAATAATAAAGTAACAGTTGCAGTATTTTTTAAGTTTCTGCATTTACCTTATGTGAATTGAATTTTATATCTTTGCAAACTCTAAAAAATAATGTTTATGAAACAATTGAAATTCTTAATGGTTGCCTTTACCTTATTAATGGGCGTTTCTTTTACTTCGTGTCTTAATGATGATGCCGGCGAAAGCATGTATGATGGAATAGGATATGTACGCACTGTAATGGGGAGTTATTTTATTGATTTATATGGTAATACATATCATCCGACAATGGCTTCCGTTACAGAAATGGAAGCTCAGGGCTTTAAAATGTCGGGTACTGATTTAGCTCAGATTGCTTTTAAATATGTGGAGGATACTCCGGCAACTAAAGCTGAGGGTGGTACTTTTACTCCGCAGGATTATCGTATAAAGTTAGTCAGTGCAATTGCTGTGGATTCTTATTCTACCAGATATGCAAGTTCCGTGGAAGATATGGAGGCTATACCAGAAACTGCTCCTATTGTGACTTTGGAGCCGACAGACAATTACGGACAGACTTATAAGCCTTGGATGTATGGTGCTGAAATGCTCGTGTTGCCTATTTCTTTGGAAAATGGAGAATAAGGAGGAAATGTTGAAACAGCATACAATGGAATTGGTGTATATAAATGATGAATCTAATGAAAGCAGTACAGAACTTGTCTTTTATTTGAGACATAACAAAGGAACTGATACCAAGACAGATGTTTGCTGTTAGAAACAAAGCTTACGATGTAAAACAAATCATGTCGGATTTTAAAGGAAAGCACGGTAGCTATCCTACAACGATTAGAATTAAAGCAAAAACCGATATGGATGGTGCTAAATTGCCTGAGAAGTATACAGATTATACAATTGAAAATTTTAAATGGAATCCTTCAAATCAATAATAATTAATTGAATTACAAAGAACTGTTCCATATAGCAATGCAACTGATTTCCTCTCCGGCACGTGCCTGGGAGGAAATTAGTTTAGAGGATAGACGAAAAGTCTTTACAGCTTTTGTCTATCCTATGATTGGTTTATGCGGGTTGTCCGTCTTTATAGGCTCTTTGGTGGCTAAGGGATGGGGTGGGCCGCAAAGTTTTCAATATGCCATGACGCAATGTTGTGCGGTAGCGGTATCCTTGTTCGGGGGATATTTTTTGGCTGCCTATCTCATCAATGGGCTACGTGTCCGTATGTTTGCTATGGACAATGATATACCTTTGGTGCAACAGTTTGCCGGCTATGCGTTGGTAGTGTCTTTCATGCTGAAAATCATAATCGGCATATTGCCCGATTTCAGTATAATAGCCCTGTTGCTTCAATTTTATATTGTATATGTGGTGTGGGAAGGAAGTGCTATTCTGATGAAAATAGCGGAAAAAGACCGTTTAAGGTTTACCATTCTTTCTTCCATGTTGTTAATAGCTTGTCCGGCAGTGATAGAATTCGTTTTCAATAAGCTGACGGTAGTGCTGAACTGATTGATTTTATGAAACAAGCTCCTATAAATATTAAGAATAAACGTGCCACATTCGATTACGAATTGGTAGATACCTATACGGCAGGCATTGTGCTCACCGGTACGGAAATTAAATCTATCCGTTTGGGAAAGGCAAGTCTGGTAGATACGTTTTGCTACTTCGCCAATGGCGAGCTATGGGTGAAGAATATGCATATTGCCGAATATTTTTACGGTTCGTACAATAACCATAATGCACGTCGGGAGCGCAAACTGCTGTTGACAAAGAAAGAACTGGACAAGTTGCAACGTGGTTCTAAAGACCCCGGCTTTACCATAATTCCTGTTCGTATGTTCATCAATGAAAAAGGGCTGGCAAAGGTAGTCGTAGCTCTTGCAAAGGGTAGGAAGCAATACGACAAGCGCGAGGCTTTGAAAGAAAAAGATGACAAACGCGATATGGCGCGTGCATTCAAACGATAAGCAGTATGTATAGTAAGTATAAGGTCTGAAGTATAAGCAGGTGTAATATTTATATCTTGATAATTTTATCGGTTGTATTTTAACTTCATACCTCGTATTTAATACTTCATACCTCATACTTTAAAAAAGAATACCTCATACTTTATACTTAAATAAAAGTGGCTTCTATTGAAACGTTGGTGCGTGAGCGCATTCTTATTCTGGACGGTGCTATGGGCACTATGATACAACAATACAACTTGACGGAGGATGATTTCCGGGGTAAACGTTTTGCGCAAATTCCCGGACAGTTAAAAGGTAATAATGATATACTTTGTCTGACGCGTCCGGATGTAATACGGGATATTCACCGTAAGTATCTTGCGGCGGGTGCGGACATTATCGAAACCAATACTTTTAATTCTACAAGTGTCAGCATGGCCGATTATCACGTACAGGAGTATGTGCGTGAGATAAATTTTGCCGCTGTAAAACTGGCGCGTGAAGTTGCCGATGAATTTACTGTTTTAACTTCCGATAAACCGCGTTTTGTGGCAGGCTCTATCGGGCCTACCAATAAGACTTGCTCCATGAGTCCGGATGTTAACAATCCGGCTTTTCGTGCATTGACTTATGATGAATTGGCTGCTGCTTATCGCGAGCAGATGGAAGCGATGCTCGAAGCCGGTGTGGATGCGTTGCTGATTGAAACCATATTTGATACGTTGAATGCTAAGGCTGCGATATATGCTGCGGAGCAGGCGATGGAAGCTATAGGTGTCCGGGTTCCGCTGATGCTTTCCGTAACGGTTTCCGATATAGGCGGACGTACTTTGTCAGGACAGACGCTGGAAGCATTTCTTGCTTCTGTGCAACATGCGGATATTTTCTCTGTCGGGCTTAACTGTTCTTTCGGAGCCCGTCAATTGAAACCCTTTCTTGAACAGTTGGCTGCTCGTGCTCCTTATTATATCAGTGCCTATCCCAATGCGGGATTGCCTAACAGTCTGGGTACATACGACCAGACTCCGGCTGAAATGGCAGATGAGATCAGGGAGTACATTCATGAAGCGGCTGGTAAATATAATAGGCGGTTGTTGTGGCACTACCGATGAATATATTGCTGCATATTCGTCTTTGATAGCAGGAGCTGTGCCACGTATACCGGCTTCTCTGCCCGATAATCTTTGGCTCTCCGGTTTGGAACTGTTGGAGGTAAAGCCTGAAAACAACTTTATCAATGTGGGCGAACGTTGCAACGTTGCCGGTTCACGTAAGTTTCTGCGTTTAATCAATGAGAAAAAATATGATGAAGCGCTAAGTATCGCCCGGCAGCAAGTAGAAGACGGAGCGCAGATTATCGACATAAATATGGACGACGGTTTGCTGGATGCGGAAAAGGAAATGACCACTTTTCTCAATCTGATAGCATCCGAGCCGGAGATAGCCCGTGTTCCTGTAATGATAGATTCTTCTAAATGGGATGTGATAGTTGCAGGGTTAAAATGTATGCAAGGGAAGTCCATTGTCAACTCCATATTTTTGAAAGAGGGCGAAGAAAAGTTTCTTGAACATGCCCGTACTATAAAGCGATACGGTGCTGCTGCAGTCGTAATGGCTTTTGATGAACAGGGACAGGCGGATACGTACGAACGCAGAATTGAGGTGTGCGAACGCGCTTATCGTCTGTTGGTAGACAGGGTCGGTTTCAATCCGCAAGATATAATTTTTGACCCGAATGTACTTGCAGTGGCTACGGGTATGGACGAGCATAATAACTATGCAGTCGATTTTATCCGTGCTACCGGTTGGATACGGAAGAACCTGCCCGGCGCTCATGTCAGCGGTGGAGTCAGTAATCTTTCATTTTCCTTTCGGGGTAATAATTATATTCGTGAAGCAATGCATGCGGTCTTTCTTTATCATGCCATTCGCGAGGGGATGGATATGGGTATCGTAAACCCTGCCACTTCCGTACTTTACACCGATATACCCGCCGATATTCTGGAACGTATCGAAGATGTTGTTCTCAATCGTCGTTCGGATGCTGCCGAGCGGTTGATTGAGACTGCCGAACGGTTGAAAGCCGAGGCGGAAGCGGCCAAGAATTCTCTCTCTAACGGTAACTCCCAGCTTTCAAGCCTCAGTTCTCAGCTTGCCTGGCGTGAAGATACCGTAGAGGAACGTTTGAAGTATGCTTTGACAAAAGGCATCGGAGATTATCTGGAAGAAGACCTCGCTGAAGCTTTGAAAGTTTATCCCAAAGCTGTAGATATCATTGAAGGTCCGCTGATGGCCGGAATGAACCATGTTGGCGATTTGTTCGGTGCGGGTAAGATGTTCCTTCCGCAAGTGGTGAAAACGGCACGTACTATGAAGAAAGCGGTGGCTGTTCTTCAGCCTGTCATTGAATCAGAAAAGCAGGAAGGGGCTGCCTCTGCCGGCAAGGTGTTGCTTGCTACGGTGAAAGGTGATGTGCACGACATTGGGAAAAATATTGTTTCCGTAGTAATGGCTTGCAACGGATATGAGATAATTGACTTGGGAGTAATGGTTCCCGCTGAAACGATTGTGCAGCGGGCCATAGAGGAAAAGGTAAACATGATTGGGTTGAGTGGCCTTATCACTCCTTCGCTGGATGAAATGGTACATGTTGCCATTGAATTGGAAAAGGCGGGACTCGATGTACCACTGTTGATAGGTGGCGCTACCACTTCTCCTTTGCACACGGCATTAAAGATTGCTCCGGTTTATCATGCTCCGGTTATTCACCTGAAAGACGCCTCGCAGAATGCAACGGTGGCAGCTCGTTTGATGAATCCTAACCAAAAGGAAGAGTTCGTGAAGAAGCTTTCTAACAAGTATCAGCAGTTGCGCGAGAAAAATCAGGAGAAACAAGTTGAAACGGTATCTCTTGAAGAGGCAAAGGCTAATCGGCTGAATTTGTTTTGAGGTTTTCACTGTCGTATTGCAGATATAAGAACAAGAGAACAGAAAAATATGCAGCAAAAAGTTATACATTGCAACCTACTCTATTCTCTTGTCCTTATGTCTGAAAACGCTGTAATTTTTATGTCCTATCCCGTGAATCAGCTTTTTATCTTTTTCTTATACTGTTCAAACCTTGCCGTTATATCCCTCACGAAGTTATAAGTTTCTATCCCACGGAAATATCCGTTCTTGCAAACCGGATCGGTAAAGTACTCTTCATTGCTCTTCAAGAGGATGAAGTTTTCCACGTTATCCCGCCACACATATTTGTTTTTGCCGTATTTTTCAGCCAATGCCATAGCATCGAATACATGTCCTATACCGGAGTTATATGATGCCAGAATAAAATTAATCCGTTCTTCTTGGGGAATTTTCGAGAAGCTTTTGGCTGTGGCGGCAATATATTTCGTGGCAGCTTTAATGCTTTCTTCGGGGTTTTGTTCTTTTCCCGGAGGAACTCCCATGGCACGAGCTGTGGCAGGCATTAGTTGCATCAGTCCTTTTGCACCTGCCCATGAAACGGCGGTAGTATCAAAGTTGGATTCAGTATAAGCTAAAGATGCCAATAAACGCCAGTCCCAATTAATGTCTGGTGCATATTTCTTGAATAGATGGTCGAAGTGTGATATTTTCCCTTCTCGCAGAGATAGAATGGGAGAGTGTGGGATAGCTTTGCCAATTTCAAAATACCGTTTCATACTCGCGGTATAAGCCGGAGAAGTCATGTTTTTCTCATGCCATTTATTGGCAGCTTCTGCAAGCTGCGGACAATCTTTACGTACAGCCCACGAAGCCCGTTGGTCGAAACTGATAGAAAGCCCGATGTTGAGGTTCGGGTAGTACGTGGTATTGAGGCGGGCTACATCATTGTCCGCTACGGTATACGGTATTTTGCCTTGTGAAACTTGCATAATAAGGTCTTCAATCGTGATGCTGTCATTGCTGACCTTATGGATATGGATGCCGCCACCCAGCTCCTTGTCCAGATTGACAAGCCGTTCATAATACTTTCCGGGTTTTACGTACACATCCTTTCCGATAAGTTCCGTTACATCTTTCAACGGTTTGACGCGGCTGCCTGTACGTTGTACGATGACCTGATGGGTAATCACCTCCTCACCGCAGTATGTCAGACTGTCTTTCCATTCTTTGGTGATGGGCAGGTTGTAGGCAATAAGATCGCCTTCGCCTGCAAGAAGTCTTTCAATCAGGTCGTGTATGTTTTTGGCAACTTTTATTTTTAACTTGACGCCGAGGCTTTTGGCAAACTGTTCACCCAATTCATATTGAAATCCCATGTCCTGGCCGCGGTAAATAAAATAGGATGTAGAACTGTATAAAGTCAGCACTACCAGTTCACCGTTATCTTTTATCTGTTGTAAATCAACGGCTTCTTCTTGTTCGGCTGCTGCATTATGATTGCCGCGACACCCCATAACACTGCAAAGCAAGACTAATGCAATCAGTAATTGACAGTGGAAAGCTGGCAAATTGCGCCCGGTTGGGGAAGTACGCTCGGCCATATGTACTGTTCGAATTATTTATAAATGTTTTTTGATATACATTGTGAGAATATCGATTGCTACCTGATTGTTTCCGCCTTCCGGTACGATAAGATCGGCATATCGCTTGCAAGGCTCTATAAATTGCAGATGCATAGGCTTCAGAATACGCGTGTAGCGTTCCATTACAGCTTCGGCCGTGCGGCCACGCTCTACGACATCGCGCTGGATGACGCGGATAAGGCGTTCGTCCGGGTCTGCGTCAACAAAGATTCTGAGGTCCATCATGTTGCGCAGCTTCTTGTCACATGCAAGGATGCCTTCAATGATAATGACTTCCCGAGGCTCGATGTGGATTGTTTCGGGCTGTCGCGTGCAGGTCAGGTAGGAATAGGTAGGTTGTTCGATGCTTTTGCGCTTCGCGAAGCATGGATACGTGTTTGGACAAAAGTCCCCAGTCGAAAGCATCCGGGTGGTCGAAATTAATATTCTGCCGTTCTTCTACTGGCACATGGCTACTGTCTTTGTAATAAGAGTCCTGAGGTAATAAAACTACTTCACCAGCCGGCAGGCTTTCAACAATTTTACGTACGACGGTGGTCTTTCCCGACCCGGTTCCGCCTGCAATTCCTATTATTAACATCCGTTTAAGTATATATTTGAAAAAAACGAGTATTTTTGTGTCTTAAAAATGTTATTGTTTCGATTGACAAATATAGATTAAATCATTTAAATAACAAAGTTATGGTAAAGCATATTGTATTATTTAAGCTGAAAGACGAAGCTTCTGCTGACGAAAAGTTAGCGGCGATGAATGATTTTAAGAAAGCTATTGAAGCGCTGTCTGCTAAAATACCAGTTATACGTAAGATTGAAGTGGGATTGAACATTAATCCGGCTGAGACTTGGAGTATAGCTCTTTACAGTGAGTTCGATACTTTGGACGATGTGAAATTCTATGCTGCACATCCCGATCATGTAGCTGCCGGTAAGCTTATAGCCGAGGTTAAGGAAAGCCGTGCTTGTGTAGACTATGAAGTATAAATAAAATATGGGATAATAACATGAAGAAAAGTATATTCTCCATACTTCTGTTGCTGTTTGCCGTAGTGGTACAAGCACAGATACAAGAGCCGGTTAAGTTTAAGTCGGAATTAAAGACTTCGCAGGCTGGTGAAGCGGAAGTTGTCTTTACCGGAACTATTGATAAGGGCTGGCATGTGTACTCGACCGATTTGGGTGATGGCGGACCTATATCGGCCACATTCAATGTCGAGTCCATTTCAGGTGCGGAACTTGTCGGAAAATTAAAACCGGTAGGGAAAGAGGTGGCCGCATTCGATAAGTTGTTTGAAATGAAAGTGCGCTATTTTGAAAATACCGCTCAGTTCGTACAGAAGTTGAAACTGACCGGTGGCGAATATAAGGTAGAAGGTTTTTTGGAATATGGCGCATGTAATGATGAGAATTGTTTACCGCCTACACAAGTGCCGTTTAAGTTTTCGGGCAAGGCGGAAGGTACAGCCGTTAATGGACCGGCAGCCGATAAGGCTGCGGATGCCGGAAATGTAGAATTGGAAAAATCTTCCGATACCGCTCAAACCGCAGCTATGGCCGTTATTGGCGGTGCGGAAAGCGATACCGGAATAAATGTTGCCGGTGATGGAACCACCGACCTTTGGAAGCCGGTTATCGATGAACTGCAAGCATTAGGCGAAACCGTTTCGCAGGAAGATATGTCTTGGATTTATATTTTTATCACAGGATTTGTAGGTGGACTGCTGGCTTTGTTTACGCCTTGCGTATGGCCAATTATCCCTATGACTGTCAGCTTCTTCCTGAAACGTAGTAAAGATAAGAAGAAAGGTATCCGCGATGCCTGGACATACGGTGCGTCTATTGTAGTGATATATGTTGGTTTAGGGCTGTTGGTTACCGGGATATTTGGCGCCAATGCTTTGAACTCATTGTCGACGAATGCTGTTTTTAACATCTTCTTCTTTTTGATGCTGGTCGTTTTCGCAGCTTCTTTCTTTGGGGCTTTTGAAATTACGCTTCCTTCCAAATGGAGTAATGCCGTGGATTCAAAAGCAGAAAAAACAGGCGGTTTGCTGAGCATATTCTTAATGGCATTTACATTGTCATTGGTGTCATTCTCATGTACAGGTCCTATTATCGGTTTCTTGTTGGTACAAGTGTCCACTACCGGTAACATGATAGCTCCGGCTATTGGCATGTTGGGCTTTGCCATTGCCTTGGCACTGCCGTTCACTTTGTTTGCACTGTTCCCGTCCTGGCTGAAGTCAATGCCCAAATCAGGCGGTTGGATGAATGTAATCAAGGTAACGCTTGGATTCCTGGAATTGGCGTTTGCGTTGAAATTCCTTTCCGTTGCTGACTTGGCTTACGGTTGGCGCATACTCGACCGTGAGACATTCCTGGCTTTATGGATTGTGCTGTTTGCCCTGCTTGGGTTCTATCTGTTGGGCAAAGTCAAGTTCCCGCACGATGATGATGACACAAAAGTCAGTGTACCCCGTTTCTTCATGGCATTGGCCTCATTGGCGTTTGCCGTATATATGCTTCCCGGTTTGTGGGGAGCGCCGTTGAAAGCTGTCAGCGCTTTTGCGCCGCCCATGCAGACTCAGGATTTCAATCTTTACAATAATGAGGTGCATGCCAAGTTCGATGATTACGACCTCGGTATGGAGTATGCCCGCCAGCATGGCAAGCCGGTGATGCTTGACTTTACCGGTTACGGTTGTGTGAACTGCCGTAAGATGGAACTTGCCGTATGGACCGACCCTAAAGTTAGCGATATTATTAATAATGACTATGTACTCATTACACTTTATGTAGATAACAAAACTCTGCTTTCTTCACCGGTGAAGATTATGGAGAATGGTACGGAACGTACTTTGCGTACGGTGGGCGATAAGTGGAGTTATTTGCAGCGTGTAAAGTTCGGTGCAAATGCGCAGCCTTTCTATGTGTTGATTGACAATGAAGGCAAACCACTCAATAAGTCATATTCGTATGATGAGAGTATTCCGAAGTACATTGAGTTCTTGCAGGCCGGATTGGAGAACTACAAAAAAGAGAAATGATAAATTAAATTGGAAAAAGGATGCTGTATAAGCGTCCTTTTTTCATAATCCGTTTTTTATTTATGAAACACATTATCGACATTGACACTTGGGAACGTCGTGACAATTACGGCTTTTTCCGAACGTTTTTAAATTCATGGTATTCGGTGACTACCGAGATAGACTGTACGGAGGCCAGTGCTGCTGCAAAACAGTCCGGACACTCTTTTTTTCTTTATTACCTGTATGCGGTTCTCCGTTCAGCCAACGAGGTGGACGAACTCCGTTACCGTACAGACAAGAACGGACAGGTCATTTTTCATGATCGGGTGGACATTATTTCTCCGATAGCTGTTCCGGGAAAGACTTTTTATACGGTTCGTATTCCTTATCATGAAGACTTCAAACATTTTTATGCCGAGGCCCATGCACTGATTACAAACATCCCTGAGGACGGAGACCCTTATAACGCTGAAAGAGTATTGATGCAACAAGGTGATTACGATGTGGTGCATTTGAGTGCAGTGCCCAAGATGTATTTCACTTCAACTACTTATACCGTTGCCGAAGCCGGTAACGGTTGCAGCCATCCGTTGATGACTGCCGGTAAAGTAGTGTCCCGCGGAGAGCGTCTGGTCTTTCCGCTTTCCATATATGTGAACCATGCTTTTGTAGACGGGTCGCATCTGGCTTCTTTCTTTGAAAAGATAGAGAAGCATTTGAAAGAAATTTCGCACGGACAAGTCGTTTTTTAGCCATAATTCCGCTATCCTGAAAAAACAACTTGGATTTTTTGCCGTAACAATCGGTTTTGTGTAAAGAAATCTGATATTACAGTTTTGTTACAGAATTAATCTTTAGCTTTGCACACGTGAAATCAATGTTAAATGATATATTCAGGAACTGTTATGGTAAAAAAGGATTCTTATACGTGGAAAATCTATGGTTGGGTAGTAGCAGTATTATGTATTGTACCTGCTTTTCTGCATGCACAGGAGAAAGACTTTACTACATGGGCAAGTGCTGGTTTTAAATATAAAGTAAAGCCGGCATTTACCTTGTCCGGAAAATTGGAATGGCGTACAAAGGATGATTTGGGTAAGACAGACCGCTGGGGATTGGATGTGGGTGGAGCCTATTCTGTGCTTCCTTTTCTGAAAGTAGCGGCCGGTTACGAAATCCATTACCGCAATCGTGGAGAAGCCGGTTGGAAATTCCGTCACCGTTATCATTTTGACGTAACGCTTTCCACGCGTGTACAAAGACTGAAGGTTTCACTTCGTGAGCGTTTTCAACATACTTTCGACAGCAGTGGCGATGAGTTTCGTTGGCGTTCGCGTGTTAAATTGGCGTATGATATTCCGAAATGCAAGATAGAGCCTTACGCTTCTGTTGAAATGTATAACGGATTGAACCGTGGAGAACGGTTTGATGTACAGCGTATGCGTTATCGTGGCGGAGTGGTGCTTCCGTTGTTTTCTGATTGTTGGGAAGCGGACGTCTTTTATTGCCGTCAGTGGGAGAGTAAGGCGCGAAAAAATATAGTAGGAGTGGCTTGTACTTATTCTTTCTGATGAGAACGGGCTGTCATTGTTTTTTCTTGCGGTGTTCTTTTTCAAGCAGAAGTTAAAGCCTGCATACACTTGCAGTGTCCCGAAGCCGTTGTTCAATGAGAAATTGTTCCGGTAATAATCGTATGTTCTGCCTACGAATGAAGTACCTGCAAAATATTTGCTGTTGTTGTACACGATACCTACACGCAGGATGAAGTCGATATTGAAGTTTTTGTACCATTCGTCTGTTTCTTCTTCCGCTTTTCTGATGCGTGAGGTTTTGTAGGCTACTGCCGGATTAAGTGACAAGCAGGCAAGGCAGTTGCGTGCAAATACCCAGTTATAGGCATAGCCGAAGTTAAGGCTGATATTGGTGTATTTTATATGATTTACTTTCATGCCCGGATTCATCGTTTCCTGAATGATAGGGGGCAATTGGGTGTAATCAAAATCCAGATTATGCGCAGATACGGAAAATCCGGTAATAAAAGAGCCGGCACTGCGCCGCTGGTTGGTGGACTGGCTGAAAGCGGCAGGATAAGAAAAGCGTCTGTTATTGAATATATAATATAGATTCAACCCTTTCATCTTTACTTTCAGCCCGTTGAAATCTTCAGAATAATCGGTTGGAATACGGTCAGAGAACCCTGTTATTTTGTGTATTTTGTAAGAGTTTCCGGTACGTTTATAAAAAATATCCACACCTAGTTTAGAACTGTAAAGACTGAAGTCGAACTCTCTGCCTCTTTTTTTCCCATTTTTTCTTTCCGTAAAGTCCGTCTGCATCAACAGCCCATCCTAGAAAAAGCCAGCGCCAGCCAAAGTAAACGCCTATTTTATTATGTGGTTTTGGTGAGAAACGCAAACGTTGCGGTTCGGGGGTACCGCTTCCTACGGAATAGTATTCGTAATTAGTGAAATGATCGAGCATTAAGGCGTAGTTATATCGATTGGGGCTGATATATGCTGTATCGAAATCGCTGAAATCGAGGAATTTTTTTATTGCTCTTTTGATAATTTCCGAACGTTTATGGACAGTACGGTCAGGTGCAATAAAATTGCTTTCTTTATTTTGGGCAAACAAAGAAAGCATCACCGACATACATATGCAAAAGCAGATTCCTCTTAGCATTCTATTATTGCTTTATTGATACGAAGATAGTGAATTTCCGTTTAATAAAGAGTAGAATACGTCCTTTTCCTTTTTTATTTCCTGAATTTTACATAGGTTTGTAACATCATAACGATACCTTTGTCGCAAAATCTAAAAAATACAGTATGTACGCAACCAAAATTCCTAGTGATGAACGTTCTTTGGTACTTCGTTTGATTGAAGGAGAAGAAGATGCTTTTTGTGAGCTTTATGCTGCCTATAAGAATCGTTTGATATACTTTGCTATGCGCTTTTTGAAATCGCGTGAATATGCGGAAGATATTTTTCAGGATGCTTTTACAATAGTGTGGCAGGGACGCCGTTTCATCAATCCGGATGCTTCATTTTCCGCTTATCTGTATACAATCGTGCGAAACCGTATACTGAATCAGCTACGCGATTTGTCTTATCAAGATAAATTAAGGGAACAGATACTTTCACAAGCTGTGAATTATACCAACGAAACAAGAGATGAAATTATAGCAAACGACTTGCGGCAATTTATTTCCTGTGCATTGCAACAGTTGACCCCTCGCCAACGTGAAATATTCGAGATGAGTCGGGAGCAACAAATGTCTCATCGTGAAATAGCTGAAGTATTAGGTATTTCTGTTAATACGGTACAAGAATCCATTTCCATATCATTGAAAACACTGCGTGCTTATTTGGAAAAGAATTCGATAGTAGGTTCTGATTTGATTTTGATTCTTATTTGTTTGAATTTATAAAATGATAAATTCAGGTATTTATTCGACAAAAAATATTGATTTGAACTTGCTTATTTATGTAGAATCACTGACTTTATCTTGTGCTTTTTTGTGTTTTAAGTTGTTGATAATCATGATTTTATTATTAATAAAGGCTTTTGGTTAACAGTGTATATTAAAAAAATATTAATCACACCCCAGTCATTCTTTTCTTATGTGTATATCTTAATGTCAAAGGGTTATTTTTAATAATCTTGCTTCATTTAGAATTATATTTTATGAAAAATAGTGAAAATAATAAATCACTGCTGCGTCGTTATTTGGACGATCTGTATACAATGGATGATGCCCGTAAGTTGTTGGATGAGTTACAGACTTCGGAGTATGATACAGATATGCTTCAGGATCTGGCTGCTGAAGTATGGGAAGAAACTTCCCTGCAATCACCGCAGACAGACCTTGAACGCGAACAATATAAAAAAGAGGCGCGACTGTTATTAAAGCGCATAGAGCATAAGAAACGTATGTGGATTCGTCGGGCTGCATTGGCTGTGTCAAGTGTGGCTGCGATGGTTTGTCTTGTATTTGGCAGTATTAGTTACATTCGTTATATAGATAGAACACAGGTATCTTATTTAGAGGCTTCTACTTCTTTTGGCGAACGCAAGGAAGTACAGCTTCCCGATGGTACGACATTGATATTAAACTCTTGTTCGCGTGTTCACTATCCAGATCGTTTTACCGGTAAGGAACGTAGAATAGAACTGGAAGGTGAAGGGTATTTTCGCGTATATCATAATGAGAAGAGCCTTTCGTAGTGGATACCCGCCACTTCGATGTGCGTGTCTTGGGTACTTGTTTTAATATCAAATCTTATTCTTCGGACGAGGTAGTATCAGTAGATGTGGAAAGTGGTAAAGTCCAGGTTGATTTGCCGGAAGCGATGATGCGTCTACGTGCTAAAGAGCAGGTGCTTATCAATACTGTTTCAGGAGAATATAATAAGAGGCGCGAAGAACGCACTATGGCGGTTTGGCGAAAAGGTAATTTACGTTTCAATAGTACTCCGATACATGATGTGGCTAAAGAATTGGAGCGTATGTATAATTGTCGCATTACTTTTTGCTGAGGGACAGAATTTTGACAATCTCATTTCTGGTGAACATGATAATAAGAGTTTGGACGCTGTATTACAGGCTGTGGAGTATACAAGCGGTATTCATTACAAGAGAATGGGGAATATGATTCAGCTCTATAAATAGTGAAAAAATATAAAATACACCCCTGTCTTTGAGAACTACAGTGTATTATATTTGTATTGTTAAACATTAGTCTATATCGGATATGAAACCACCATCTTAATCTGCCAAAAAATAGGAGCTATCTCTCAGAGCAGCCCCTATACTAGTAATCCGGACAGATATTCATTCGTTTCGACCCGTGTGAATAGCGTCTCGTGTATTACAAACCTTTGTTTTAAATAATTTATTACAATTACTAAAACGCACAAATTTATGAATAATCTTCCTAATACAAAAAGGAAATCTGAAAATGTACATTCATTTTTAGCTTTTTTACTTTTCATATGCTTTTCATTTACAAGTTATTATATACAGGCGCAAGAAGTGAAGGGCATAACATTAAATGTTCAGAACGAAACGGCAGAAAATGTCTTTAATCAATTGAGTATACAAACAGGACTGAAGTTTTTCTATGATCAAGAAATTGTTAATTCAGCTCCCCGCATTACCCTCAAAGTATCAAGTGCCTCTCTACAGGATGTTTTGGAGCGTATTACTTTACAGACAAAATTGTATTTCAATAGGGATAATCATACAATATCTGTTGGTAAACAGAAAACCGGACAAGGCACTTCGAAAGGTATAAAACTGAGAAATATCAAGGGAAGAGTTGTCGATCAAGATGGTGAACCTATCATTGGTGCCAGTGTATTGGTAAAAGGCACTACTAATGGTGTAATTACTGATATGGATGGAAATTATAATTTGATAGATGTGCCGGAAAATGCATTACTTGCCTTTTCATATATCGGTTATCAGACAGTAGAGTTGAAAGCCAATGGCAAAGGACTTGATAAAATAATGATGAAAGAGGATAATGAATTGCTGGATGAAGTTGTAGTAGTAGGATATGGTGTACAGAAGAAGCGCGATGTGACAACTGCTATTGCCAGTATACGTGCCAGTGATTTGAAAGGACAGCCTGTAACTTCTATGGCTGAAGCAATGGTTGGCAAAATGCCGGGTGTACAAGTTTCACAATCTACAGGTGCACCGGGTTCTTCTTTACAAATTAAGGTGCGCGGTACAGGTACTATTACTGCTGGAACATCACCGTTGTATGTAGTAGATGGAGTACCACTTGCCAAAGAGCAACTGAATACTTTCAACATGAATGATGTGGAGTCTATTGAGGTTCTGAAAGATGCTTCCTCTTCTGCTATTTATGGGTCGCGAGGCTCTAATGGCGTAGTGCTGATTACTACCAAGAAAGGACAGGAAGGACGAGCTACGGTTTCTTATAATGGATATTATGGTTGGCAGACTGTATCTAAAAAAAATAGATATGCTGAACGCTTACGAATATGCCGATTTGGTAAACGACGCTCGAAATAATACCTATGTAGATAAAATGGAAGCGGTAAACCGTAAACGTATCGCTCAAAATAAACAGCCTTTGGCCTTTAGTATTACTGATAGTAATGCCATACGTTTACAAAATACCGGTAATGATTATAATACGATTGTTCCGGTTGAAATCTTACCTTATCTAAGGGGTGAAAAGGGATTGGTTGATACAGATTGGCAAGACGAGATTTTTCGTACGGCAGGTATGCAGAATCATTCTGTTTCGGTATCTGGTGGAAGTCAGAAGATAAAATATTATGCTTCTGTAGATTACTTGTCACAAGACGGTGTAATTATTAACAGTGATTTTACGAGATATAGTTCTCGTTTTAATCCGGATGTTACTGAAGGTATTTTTTAAGTTTGGGCTCTCTTTAAATCCGTCTGTAACGATAGAGAATGCAGTGAACTCTGATGGTGCTTATAATAAGGATGGTGGTGGCATTATTGCTTCAGCTTTGCATAGTGCTCCTATATTTCCTGTTTACAATGCTGATGGTTCTTTTTGTTTTGCACAGAATGCTTGGAGTCCGAATACGCAGACGACACTAGAGGATGGTTCTGTTAAAAAGGAAATAGCCAAACTCAAGTGTGGAATCCGGTAGCATTGGCTTTGTTGCAAAAGGATGAAACAAAAAGCTTCCCGTATATTTGGTAATGTTTATGGAGAAGTAGCTTTTATGCCCGAATTAAAATATCGTGCAAATTTTGGTGTAGATATTTACAACAGCTCACAAGATACATTTCGTCCATCTACTATTCCTGTTGCCAATACGGAAGGTAATCCGGAATCTGAGCCTGAAGCAACAGCCAAAACGGCTAAGATGTATAATTGGTTGTTTGAGCAAACTGTAACCTATAATAAGGATATTAAAGGGCATTCCATTTCTGCGTTGGCAGGGTGGACTATGCAATATCAGCGCGATGAGAGTACATACGCTTTTGCTAATGGATTTATAACAAATAATGTGCCTACTCTGAATGCCGGTACTGTAACGCGCGGAGACTCTCATGCTTCTGAGTGGGCTTTGCTTTCAGGACTTGCTAGAGTCCAATATAATTATAAAGGTAAATATATGGTTACTGGAGCACTTCGTGCAGATGGTGCCTCTCGTTTTGGTAAGGATAATCGTTGGGGGTGGTTCCCTTCGGTATCGGCGGGATGGCGTTTAACGGAAGAGCCTTTTATGAAATCATTGACCTTTATTGATGATTTGAAACTTCGTGCCAGTTATGGTTTGACGGGTAATTTCCGTATTCCCAATTATGGGGCTCAGGGAGAAGTTGCTTATTACAGCTATGTATTAGGTGGGAATAGTGCAGATGTTGTTAAGGGAGCTGCCCCCAAGAGTATGCCTAATCCTGAACTACATTGGGAGAAGACAGCTCAAGTTAATCTTGGTTTTGATGCATCATTATTTAAAAACCGTCTGACTTTGGGTTTGGACTTATACAATAGTAATACTTATGATTTATTATTGGATGTTCCGGTTCCGATGACAACAGGGTATAAAACTCGTCTGGAAAATATTGGTAAAGTCAATAACAAAGGTGTGGAATTTAATATTGCTACCAACCAGAAGATGGGTGATTTTAATTGGAGTGTATATTTTAATATTTCGAAAAACATCAATGAAGTAAAGGAGCTCGGGCCTGGTAATGCAGATATAATTTCTTCCGGTTCAGTGAGTAATGCTTATTTTATAACCCGTGTAGGTGAGCCTATTGGAAGTTATTATTTACCTGTAGTAGAGGGAGTTTTCAAGAATCAGGAAGAAGTGGATGCAACCTTGCACTATATGGATTCTCCAACAAACTACGGTTTGGCAGACACGAAACCCGGAGACTTCAAGTTTAAAGATGTGAATGGTGATAAAGTGCTTGATATCTCAGATACAGACCGTGCTATTGTAGGTAATTATATGCCGGACTTTACTTACGGCTTTGGTGCAACGTTAGCTTGGAAAGGTATTGACTTTGGCATCGTATTTCAGGGTGTTCAAGGAAATGAAATCTTGAATCTTTCTCGGCGCTATTTTTTTATAATCATGAAGGGAATATGAATAATTATAAGGGTGCTTTAAACCGTTGGAAGTCGGAAGATGAGCCGGGAAGTGGAATGAACGTGCGTGCCAATCGTGTTAGCAAAGGACAGAATGGTACTACATCTACTTGGCATGTAGAGGATGGTTCGTATTTACGTATCAAGAATATTTCATTAGGATATACATTACCTGAAAATTGGATAAAGAAGGTTTATTTAAAATCTGCTCGTATCTATTGCTCACTCCAAAATCCATTTACATTCACTCACTATGAAGGTTATAATCCAGAAGTTTCCAATCGTAGTGCAGTGACTACCAATGGTGAGGATTATGGGGTTTATCCGTTGGCAAGAACCACCTCTATAGGTGTTAACCTTACGTTTTAATCTTAAAAATACTATAATATGAAAAAAATAATAATATCTATTTTTACAGCGATTGCTCTTTCTGGTTGTAATGATTTTATAGATTTGAAACCTGTTGATTTTCCTACAGAGGAAACTTTTTATACGGATGTCAAGGGATTAGAAGGGCTATTATTGGTATTTATGATGAGTTGCAATCGAGTGATCAATATGGTTCTAAGTTCATGACTTTAATGGAAGTTCGGGGATAATGTTAAGAATGACAATTCTGGTGCCAGTGGTGGTATTACCTATCAAATAGAGGTATTTACCGAAACTCCGGCTAATTCAATTTGTCGGGTGCATGGCTTTCTTTATATAAGACTATTTATCGTTGTAATCTTGTACTCCAAAATATGGAGAAAGTACAAATGACTGAAGAACAACGAACGCAAATAGCAGGACAGGCTTCTTTTGTACGTGCATTGTGTTACTTTAATCTAGTGCGTTTATGGGGAGAGGTTCCTATTATTACAAAAACGCAGACTGTAGCTGAAGCACGTAACAACAAGCGTTCTCCTGTTAGTGAGGTTTATGACTTGATTATCAAAGACCTGATTGTAGCTAAAGGTTTGCCGGAAGTGTGGGATGAATCAGAGCGAGGGCGTGCTACATCTTATGCAGCACGTGCTTTGTTGGCAAAAGTATATTTATACATGAAAAACTATCAAGAAGTGATTAATGAATTGACTTCTGTAGTTGCTGATATCAATGCTAAGCGGAATTTATCTTTGGTACCTATGCCTCAAACTTTTCCTAATAATTTAAAGACTAGTAAAGATATAATTTTTGCAGTCCAGTATCTGAAAGGTGGTGTAGGAGAATCCGTTCATCAGAATAATCGATATAGAAATAATGATAACGGTAATATAATATCTTTGGAACAGGCTGAATTTGAAAATAATGACGATAATCGGAAAGCGTTAGTAGCTCCAACGGGAAGCGGTCAGCGGCCGGGTAAATTCGATGCTCCCGCAACAAATAATGAAACAAGTGCGGATTTCCCTGTTATGCGTTGTGCCGAAGTGATGTTGATGTACGCAGAAGCTGCCAATGAACTTTCTGCCATTCCTACACAGGAAGCTTTGGATGCTTTAAATGCAGTTCGTATTAATGCTAATCTCATGGGAAAGACATTAGAAGAGCTATCTACAAAAAAGAAATTTTTCGTCAGGCTGTATATAAAGAACGGCGTTTGGAATTGGCTTGAATGTGACCGTTGGTTTGATATCGTACGTACCGGACAAATGACTACTGTATTTCCGGGAATAGCTGCTTATCGTCAGTTATATCCGATTCCTCAGACAGAAATAGAGAATGTCAGTGATAAGGGCGGCTGGCAGAATGAAGGGTATACGGTTGAGTAATTAATAAACTATCCTGGAGAGATAACTCTCCAGGCTTTTAAAAAATAATAGAAATGAAAAAAATATATATATTATTGTATGCTGTCTTTGTTGCATTGCAACTTTCAGCACAAGATCATGTTGCGCAGATTCGTGAAAAGCTGATGAGTCGCGATTCGACTTCTGTAATTGTAGTGGCTCATCGTGGAGATTGGCGTAATTTTCCTGAAAATTCGTTGGAAGCAATAGATAACGCTATTAAAATGGGAGTAGACATTGTTGAGTTGGATGTTAAGAAAACGAAAGACGGCGAACTGATTCTTATGCACGACCGCACATTGGATCGTACTACTACCGGAAAAGGATTGGTTTCTGAAAACACATTGAGTGATATTCGTAAGTTGAATTTGAGAAATGGTTGTAATATCCGTACTATTCACAAAGTGCCGACTTTGGAAGAGGCATTGTTGCATGCTAAAGGAAAAATCATGATAAATTTGGATCAGGCAGACCTTTACTTTGATCAGATTTATGAGCTTATGAAGAAAACCGGAACTACCAAACAAATTATAATGAAAGGGAGAAGACCGGTTGCCGAAGTGAAGAAACAATTTGGTGATTATTTGGAAGATGTAATTTATATGCCGATTGTTGACCTTGATGCTTCTGGAGCCGAGAAACACATAGAGGCTTTTATTAAAGATATGTCTCCAGTTGCTTTTGAGTTACTATTTGTAAAAGATACAAACTTGCTTCCTAAAAAACTTGCAACTACCCTGAATGGACGTTCTCTAATTTGGTATAATACTTTATGGGATACAATGGCTGGCGGGCATGATGATGATATGTCTTTGCAGAATCCGGATTCAGGTTATGGCTACTTAATTGATACATTAGGATGCCGTATCATTCAAACTGACAGGCCTGCTTACTTGCTGGACTATTTACGGAAAAAGAAAACTGCATGATTGAGATGTAAGGGTTACTTAAAAGTATGTTGAAGAATATAATAAACTTTTACAGGGGTTTCACAACCGAAACCCTGTAATGAAGAATCTTTTGTCCGAACAGAAACAGCGTTTGAAACGTTTTCAGTGGTCTACTTTTTTTCTTGCTGCTACACTTGGTTATGGCATGTATTATGTTTGTCGTTTGAGCCTGAATGTCGTAAAGAAACCGATTGTAGATGAGGGCGTTTTCTCGGAAACAGAATTGGGCATTATCGGTGCTGTGCTGTTCTTTACCTATGCTGTAGGTAAGTTTATGAACGGTTTTCTTGCTGACCGTAGCAATATCAATCGTTTTATGTCGACCGGTTTGCTGGTGACTGCTTTGGTGAACCTCTGTTTGGGATTTGTACATTCTTTTATTCTGTTTGCCGTTCTTTGGGGTATCAGCGGATGGTTTCAGTCTATGGGTGCTGCTTCTTGTGTGGTCGGCTTGTCCCGTTGGTTCACGGACAAGAAACGTGGTTCTTTTTACGGCTTTTGGAGTGCGAGTCACAACATCGGTGAGGCAATGACTTTCATTATCGTAGCCTCTATTGTAAGTGCACTGGGATGGCGTTACGGTTTTCTGGGTGCTGGCCTTGTCGGTCTGATTGGCGCTTTGGTAGTCTGGCGTTTTTTCCATGATACTCCTCAGAGCAAGGGACTTCCTGCTGTCAATGCTCCTGAAAAGAAAAAGGAGATGGATGCTTTAGAGACGGAGGAGTTCAATCGTGCTCAAAAAGCGGTATTGAGAAACCCGGCTATTTGGATACTTGCACTTAGTAGTGCTTTCATGTACATCAGCCGCTATGCGGTAAATAGCTGGGGTGTTTTCTATCTGCAGGCTGAGAAGGGCTATTCTACGTTGGATGCCAGTTTCATTATTTCTATAAGTTCGGTATTCGGCATTGTAGGAACAATGTTTTCTGGCGTTATCTCAGATAGGTTTTTTGGCGGTCGTCGCAATATTCCTGCCTTGATTTTCGGTTTGATGAATGTGTTTGCTCTATGTCTTTTCCTGCTTGTTCCGGGTGTACATTTTTGGATGGATGCTTTAGCGATGATTCTCTTTGGCCTGGGTATCGGTGTGCTAATTTGCTTTCTGGGTGGATTAATGGCTGTGGATATTGCTCCTCGCAATGCTTCGGGTGCAGCTTTGGGAGTGGTAGGTATTGCCAGTTATATCGGAGCAGGTTTGCAGGATGTGATGAGCGGTGTATTGATTGAGGGTAATAAACGCCTCGTTGATGGTGTAGAAGTTTATGATTTTACGTATATCAATTGGTTTTGGATAGGTGCGGCATTGTTGTCTGTTCTGTTGGCGTTGTTAGTATGGAATGCAAGAAGTAAAGAGTAATATATTCTGTAATATTGGTAACAGTGTAAAATCGGAAAAACTTAACCGCTTATTCCGATTTTACACTGTTTTTTGTATTCTTACTAATATTCCATTTTAAAGATTTCGTATCTTTGTGAAAAGTATTGTGAATGAAAAACAGATGTAAAGGTATTATGGATTTTCATAGGATATATCTGTTAATAACAGTTGTACTATCTGGTTTAGTTGCCGCTCGTGCACAAGTCGCCTTAATAAGGTAATGTATATGTATAACGATTTACAAGGCTATACAGAAAGATATGATGTGGCAGAAGAGTTGTGAAAGAAATATATAATAAAGATATCGTATGAAGAAGATTATCAACCCATGGAAAAACATGGAAGGTTATAATTGTTTTGGCTGTTCTCCCGATAATGAGGCAGGTGTAAGAATGGAATTCTATGAAGACGGCGATGAGATAGTAAGTATCTGGAAACCCCGTCCGGAGTATCAGGGGTGGTTGAATACGTTGCATGGGGGTATCCAGTCCGTATTGCTGGATGAAATTTGCGGTTGGGTGGTGTTCCGTAAGTTGCAGACCGGAGGAGTGACCTCCAAAATGGAGACTCGTTTTCGTAAATCCATATCTACCAATGATACACACTTGGTGTTACGGGCATCGTTGCGTGAGCAGAAACGTAATATTGCCGTTATAGAAGCAAGATTGTATAACAGCATGGGCGAACTCTGTACGGAGGCTACATGTACCTATTTTACTTTCCCGCAGGAAAAGGCGGAAAAGGAAATGTGTTTTCATCATTGTGATGTAGAACCGGATGAAATCTTACCTCTTGTTTGATGAAAATGAAAGAAAAATCAAACTTTTTGTGATAATTCCTTGTTTGTTTAAAACAAATCGTTTACATTTGTCGCATTAGAAATAGAAAAAGTATGAAAAATATCGTTGCACATCATCACCATTATTATCCTGAGGAATAATCCGGTGGGCGTATGAGGATATGTGCATAACGAAGAACATATAATGAACGAGGCTTACCGAACATTGGTAAACCTCGTTTTTTTATTTGCAAACCATAAATATAAATAATATCATGTTAAGAATTGCAGTACAGGCCAAAGGCCGTCTTTTTTGACGAAACAATGTCGTTCCTTGAAGAATCGGATATTAAACTAAGCGCAACGAAACGCACGTTACTGGTACAGTCTTCCAACTTTCCTTTGGAAGTATTGTTTTTGCGCGATGATGATATTCCGCAAACAGTAGCTACGGGAGTTGCCGATTTGGGCATTGTCGGTGAAAACGAGTTCATGGAAAAGGCGGAAGATGCTGAGATTGTAAAGCGTTTGGGATTCAGCAAATGCCGTCTGTCATTGGCCTTGCCTAAGGATATTGAATATACGGGGCCGCAGTGGTTTGAGGGTAGGAAGATTGCCACTTCGTATCCCGGCATTCTTTCCCGATACCTTAAAGAACAGGGGGTGAGAGCGGAAATACACGTGATTACCGGTTCGGTAGAGGTCTCTCCGGGGATTGGCCTGGCTGATGCGATTTTTGATATTGTAAGTTCCGGCTCTACTTTGGTGAGCAACCGCTTGAAGGAAGTAGAAGTAGTGATGAAATCCGAGGCGCTGTTGATTGGCAACAAAAACATGAGCGATGAGAAGAAGGAGATTCTGGATGAATTGTTGTTCCGAATGAATGCAGTAAAGACTGCCGAAGACAAGAAATACGTGCTGATGAACGCGCCGAAAGATAGACTGGATGAAATTATTGCCGTACTTCCGGGTATGAAGAGCCCTACGGTGATGCCGTTGGCGCAAGAGGGCTGGTGCTCCGTACATACAGTGCTGGATGAAAAATGTTTCTGGGAGATTATCGGTAAATTGAAGGGACTGGGAGCTGAAGGTATTCTGGTTTTGCCGATTGAAAAAATGATACTTTAAATGTTAATGGTATGAATTTAATTACTAATCCTGATAAATCTCAGTGGGCGGAATTGCTGAAACGTCCGGTGATGAATACGGAAAACCTTTTTGATACGGTACGGGCTATTATAGACCGTGTAAAAACGGAAGGCGACCGTGCCGTATTGGAATACGAAGAAAAATTTGATAAAGTGGCTCTGACCGCATTGGCTGTGACGGAAGCGGAGCAGGCGGAAGCGGAAGCGTTGGTAGGCGAGGAATTGAAAAAAGCCATTCGTCTGGCCAAACGGAATATAGAGACGTTTCATGCGGCACAACGCTTCGAAAGTAAACGGGTAGAGACTCAGCCGGGAGTTACTTGTTGGCAGAAGGCAGTTGCCATAGAGAAAGTCGGGTTGTATATCCCCGGTGGAACAGCACCGCTCTTTTCCACCGTGCTGATGCTGGCAGTTCCAGCCAGGATTGCAGGATGTAAGGAGATAGTGCTTTGCACGCCTCCGGGCAAAGATGGAAAAGTACACCCCGCCGTTTTGTTTGCAGCTAAGGTGGCGGGAATAAACCGTATTTTCAAAGCCGGTGGTGTGCAAGCTATTGCAGCAATGGCTTATGGAACGGAAAGCGTGCCGAAAGTATATAAGATATTTGGCCCGGGCAATCAATACGTAACGGCTGCCAAACAGTTGGTGAGCTTGCGTGATGTAGCTATTGATATGCCCGCCGGTCCTTCGGAAGTAGAGGTACTGGCGGATGAAACAGCCAATCCGTCTTTTTGTAGCTGCCGACTTGCTGAGCCAGGCAGAGCATGGGGCAGACAGTCAGGCGATACTGATTACCACTTCCCCGGCATTACAGCAGGCTGTGAAAGAAGAAGTGGAGCGTCAATTGGCTTTGTTGCCCCGTAAAGAGATTGCGGAAAAGTCTCTTGCCAATAGTAAACTGATTGTTGTGCGCAATATGGACGAAGCTATCGAACTGACCAATTCCTATGCACCGGAGCATCTCATTATCGAAACAGCGGATTATATGTCCGTTGCGGAGCGGGTGGTTAATGCCGGTTCGGTATTTTTGGGCTCTCTGACTCCGGAAAGTGCAGGAGATTATGCTTCGGGCACTAACCATACGCTGCCCACCAATGGCTATGCCAAAGCTTATAGCGGTGTCAGCCTTGATAGCTTTATACGTAAGATTACTTTCCAGGAAATTAAGCCGGAAGGAATACGCATTATTGGCCCTGCTATAGAGGAAATGGCAGCCAGCGAGCATTTGGATGCGCATAAGAATGCGGTAACTGTCAGACTTGATAAATTGAGAGTTGAAAATTAAAAATCATACTTTATCATTGATAATTCATAATCCGTAAATTAACTCTTTCTGTCCATGAGAACCTTAGAAGAACTTACCCGACCGAATATCCGGCGTTTGAAACCTTACTCTTCGGCACGCGATGAATATAATGGCGCTGCCGCATCCGTTTTTCTCGATGCAAATGAAAATCCGTACAATATGCCGCACAACCGCTATCCGGACCCGATGCAGCGGGAGCTAAAGAAAGAACTGTCGAAGGTAAAGAAAATCTCCCCCGAACGCATATTTCTGGGAAATGGCAGTGATGAGGCAATAGACCTTGTATTTCGCGCTTTTTGCGAACCGCGTATAGACAATGTCGTTGCTATAGACCCTACGTACGGCATGTATCAGGTATGTGCCGAAATAAATGATGTGGAGTACCGCAAGGTACTGTTAGACGAGGATTTTCAATTTTCGGCAGATAAGTTGCTGGCGGCTGCAGATGAACATACGAAACTGATTTTTCTTTGTTCTCCCAATAATCCCACAGGAAACGATTTGCCTCGGAGTGAGATTGAGAAAATCATCCGCGAATTCGACGGGCTGGTGATATTGGATGAGGCTTATAACGATTTTTCAGAGGCGCCTTCTTTTTTTGGATGAACTGGACAAATATCCTAATCTGATTGTATTGCAAACTTTCTCCAAAGCATGGGGGTGTGCTGCCATACGCTTGGGCATGGCTTTTGCTTCGCAGGAAATCATTTCGATTTTCAGCAAGATAAAGTATCCTTATAATGTAAACCAGCTGACTCAGAAACAAGCGATGGAGATGTTGTACCGTTATTATGAAATAGAGCGTTGGGTAAAAACATTGAAAGAAGAACGTGAGAATCTGGAAAACGAATTTGTGAAACTGCCTTGTACGGTGAAAATATTTCCTTCGGATGCAAACTTTTTTCTGGTCCGTGTGACGGATGCGGTGAAGATTTATAATTATCTGGTGGCTGAAGGCATCATTGTGCGTAACCGTAACTCCGTATCGCTTTGCGGAAACTGTCTGCGGGTAACGGTAGGTACGAGAAACGAGAATGAAAGGCTGGTTGAGGCGTTGGAGAAATATAAAGTATAAAGTAGTAGGGTATGAAGAAAGTACTTTTCATAGATCGTGACGGGACGTTGGTTATAGAGCCGCCCGTAGATTATCAATTGGATTCGTTGGAGAAACTGGAGTTTTATCCGAAAGTAATGCGTAATCTTGGTTTTGTCCGTAGCAGGCTGGATTTTGAGTTCGTTATGGTTACCAATCAGGACGGGTTGGGTACGGCATCTTTTCCGGAAGAAACTTTTTGGCCGGCGCATAACCTGATGATGAAGACGTTGGAAGGTGAGGGAATTGCCTTCGATGATATTTGCATAGACCGTAGCATGCCCGAAGACAATGCGCCAACCCGCAAGCCGCGTACCGGTATGCTGACGAAATATCTCGACAATCCTGAATACGATTTGGCAAATAGTTTTGTGATAGGCGACCGTGCTACGGATGTGGAGTTGGCTAAGAATCTGGGATGCCGTGCTATCCTCTTACAGGAAGATACGAATATGCTGAAACCGAAATCGGCCGGTGGTGAAGCTGCGTGTGAGGGCTTGGAGGACGTCTGTGTTTTGGCAACAAAGGATTGGGATAAGGTCGCCGAATTTCTTTTTGCCGGTGAGCGGAAAGCGGAAGTGCGCCGTACCACGAAAGAAACGGATATTTACGTGGCTGTAAATTTAGACGGTAACGGTCATTGTGATATTCATACCGGACTTGGTTTCTTTGATCATATGCTGGAACAGATAGGCAAGCATGGCGGCATGGATTTGACCATTCACGTAAAAGGTGATTTGGAAGTAGACGAGCATCATACGATAGAGGATACCGCCCTCGCTTTGGGTGAGTGCCTGTATCAGGCATTGGGCAGCAAGCGCGGCATAGAACGTTACGGGTATGCACTGCCTATGGACGATTGTCTGTGTCAGGTATGTCTGGATTTTGGAGGACGTCCCTGGCTGGTATGGGATGCCGCGTTCAAGCGCGAGAAAATAGGAGAGATGCCTACGGAAATGTTCCTGCACTTCTTTAAGTCATTAAGCGATGCAGCCAGGATGAACCTTAACATCAAGGCGGAAGGGCAGAACGAGCATCATAAGATAGAGGGAATCTTCAAAGCACTGGCAAGAGCCTTGAAGATGGCGGTGAAACGCGATATTTATCACTATGAATTGCCGAGCTCAAAAGGGGTACTTTAGTGTTTGACTCGGGACTGAGCCATTATTAACCGTCCGCAAACGAACAGGGGGAGTGTCCGATTTCGGACACTCCCCTTGCGTAATACTTTCCTGCCTGCTTGGCACACTCTTTGCTTTTCTGTCAACGACAATTTTAAAGACCGAACATGAAAAAGAATATTTTACTTGCCGCTTGTTTTGGGATATCACTGTTTGCCTCGGCACAGAATGATACTTTGACGCACGAACGTGAAATCACTTTAGCGGAAGCCATTGCACTGGCGCGTACCCAATCTGTAGATGCTGCCGTGGCGCTTAACGAATTGAAGACAGCCTATTGGGAATACCGTACTTTCCGTGCAGACCTGTTGCCCGAAATAAATTTTACGGGAACATTACCCAATTATAATAAGTCGTACAGCACCTATCAGAACTCGGACGGTTCTTATAGCTTTGTACGTAACAATACATTGGGGTTGTCCGGTGCACTTTCCATTGACCAGAACATTTGGTTCACAGGCGGTAAGCTGTCGCTGGCTTCTTCTCTCGATTACATCAAGCAGTTGGGCTCCGGCGGCGACAAACAGTTTATGTCCGTGCCCGTAAGCCTTGAATTGACGCAACCTATATTCGGCGTGAACAGTTTGAAGTGGAACCGCCGTATCGAACCTGTCCGGTATGCAGAGGCAAAGGCTGCCTTTATTTCGGCAACGGAGCAGGTAACGATGAAGACCATTACTTATTTTTTCGAGTTATTGCTGGCAAAGGAAGCGCTTGCCACGGCGCAGCAAAACAAAGCAAACTCAGACCGGCTTTACGAAGTGGCCATTGCCAAACGGAAAATGGGACAGATTTCGGAAAACGACTTGCTGCAACTCAAGCTGAACTCTCTGCAAGGCAAAGCCGATGTAACCGAAGCCGAAAGCACTTTGAACGCCAAGATGTTTCAGCTACGTTCGTTTCTCGGCGTGTCGGAGAGCGAGGGGCTGAATCCTGTTATACCTGCTTCCGTTCCTGGTATTAAAATGGACTACGACCGTGTTCTGAACAAAGCTTTGGAACGCAACTCGTTTGCCCAGAATATACGTCGCCGCCAGTTAGAAGCCGATTATGAAGTGGCTACGGCACGTGGAAATTTAAGGAGTATAGACCTGTTTGCCAGCGTTGGCTATACCGGACAAAACTATGAGTTCTCATCTGCCTATCAGGATTTGCTGGATAACCAGATTGTCAAGGTCGGTGTAAAAATACCTATCCTCGATTGGGGAAAACGTCGCGGCAAGGTGAGGGTAGCCAAGAGCAACCGCGAAGTGGTACTTTCCAAAATCCGACAGGAACAAATGGACTTCAATCAGGACATTTTCCTGCTGGTGGCAAACTTCAACAACCAAGCCCAGCAGTTGGAAATAGCCGAAGAGGCGGACCAGATAGCCGAAAAACGTTACAAGACCAGTGTGGAGACTTTTATGATTGGTAAAATAAGTACCCTTGACCTCAACGATGCGCAGAATTCCAAAGACGAAGCCCGGCAAAAGCACATCTCCGAACTTTATTATTATTGGTATTACTTCTATCAACTCCGTAGCCTGACCCTTTGGGATTTTGAACGGAACATGGAGTTGGAAGCCGACTTTGAAGATATAATCAAAGGCTGATGCCGGCAGAAATTATGCCGATTTGTACGATTATAAAGGAAATAACAAAAAAATGGTGCAAATCTGTATGACCTGTGGCTAAAAAACTTACTTTTGCAAGTAACAAACTACAAAATACTATGATACTGATAGTCGATGATGATAGTGCCGTACGTTCTTCACTTAGTTTTATGCTGAAGCGTGCCGGTTATGAGGTAAAAACAGCACCGGGACCCCGTGAGGCGATGGATATAGTTCGTGCAGAATCTCCCGCACTGATATTGATGGATATGAACTTTACACTTTCCACTACCGGAGAGGAGGGGCTTACGCTGTTGAAACAGGTAAAGGTCTTCCGTCCCGATGTTCCCGTTATACTGATGACGGCATGGGGAAGCATCCAACTTGCCGTGCAGGATGCAGGCGGGGGCTTTTGACTTTATTACCAAACCGTGGAACAATGCCGCCCTTTTGCAGCGTATCGAAACCGCCTTGGAACTGAGTGCCGCTCCGAAAGAAGTGCCGGAAGAGCAGGCGGAGGGTTTGAACCGCAGTCACATCATCGGAAAATCGCAAGGACTGATGGAGGTGCTGCATACCGTAGCCCGCATAGCCCGTACCAACGCTTCCGTACTCATTACCGGCGAGAGTGGTACAGGTAAGGAACTGATAGCCGAAGCTATCCATATCAACAGTCAGCGCACCAGACAGCCTTTTGTGAAAGTCAATCTCGGCGGTATCTCGCAGAGTCTGTTCGAGAGCGAGATGTTCGGTCATAAGAAGGGCGCTTTTACCGATGCAAGTGCCGACCGTATAGGGCGTTTTGAACTGGCAAACAAAGGAACTATCTTTCTGGACGAAATAGGCGACTTGGATTTGTCCTGCCAGGTTAAACTATTGCGTGTGCTTCAGGACCAGACGTTTGAGGTGCTGGGCGACAGCCGCCCGCGCAAAGTGGATGTGCGTGTTGTCTCCGCCACCAATGCCGATTTGCGCAAAATGGTTGCCGAACGCACATTCCGCGAAGACCTTTTCTACCGTATCAATCTGATAACCGTAAAACTGCCCGCCTTGCGCGAACGCCGTGAGGATATTCCCTTGTTGGCACGTCACTTTGCCGACCGTCAGGCTGCCGTAAACGGCTTGCCGCGTACCGAATTTTCAGCGGATGCGCTGAACTTCCTTTCCCGTTTGCCTTATTCGGGTAATATCCGCGAATTGAAAAACCTGGTGGAGCGTACCATTCTTGTCAGTGGAAAACAGACTTTGGACGCCTCTGATTTTGAATCGCAATATCAACGCCACGACGAACCTGCAAAAGCCGCAGATGGCACTTCCTTTGCCGGCATGACGCTGGATGAGATAGAACGGCAAACTATCCTGCAAGCCTTAGAACAACATAAAGGCAATCTCAGTCAGGTTGCATTGGCACTGGGCATCAGCAGGGCTGCTCTATACAGACGGCTGGAAAAATATAAAATAGCGATTAGTGATTAGCGATAAGTGTTTAGTCATTTAAATCTTGACCGTTAGTCGTCGCTTACCAGCCCCTAATCGTTAATCACTACCCGCTAATCATTAACCCCTAACCCCTAATCGCTAATCGTTAATCACTAACCCCTAATCCCTACCTCACGTGCGTATTAAATTTTATTTTTTTATTCTTGTATTGTTTTTGCTTGGGCTGGGTGGAGCGTTGATATATTTGGCAGGCAAAATGCAGACCACGCATCTATATGTTGTGGAGGGTATTATTGTATTCATACTGCTCTATCTGGCGGTGTTCTATCGTAAGATTGTCAAGCCGATGAGTACGATAGGAAGCGGTATGGAGTTGTTGCGCGAGCAGGATTTCAGCAGCCGGCTCAGCAGGGTGGGGCAGTATGAGGCCGACCGTATTGTGAACGTTTTCAACCGTATGATGGAACAACTCAAGAATGAGCGTCTGCGTATGCGCGAGCAGAACCATTTTCTTGATTTGCTGATTCAGGCATCGCCTATGGGGGTTGTCATTATGACGTTGGACGGTGAGGTGTCACAACTCAATCCGATGGCTGTAAAGATGCTGGGCGTTCGTCTGGAAGAGGCGCAGAACAGGAAACTGGATAAAATTGATTCGCCTTTGGCGGAAGAGCTGGCATCCATTCCTAAAGAAACGACTTCCGTGGTGCGGTTGAACGATGCGAATATCTACAAGTGTACCCATTCTTCGTTTATAGACAGAGGGTTCAAGCATCCTTTCTTCCTGATAGAGCGCATGACGGATGAAGTGATGAAAGCGGAAAAGCGTGCATACGAAAAGGTTATCCGTATGATTGCCCACGAGGTGAACAATACCACTGCCGGCATTACCTCTACCTTGGATACGGTGGAGCAGGCTCTTTCTACGGAAGAAAATATGGAAGACATTTGCGAGGTGATGCGCGTGTGTACGGAGCGCTGTTTCTCTATGAGCCGTTTCATTACCCGCTTTGCCGATGTGGTGAAGATACCCGAACCTACGGTAGCACAGGTTCAACTGAACGAATTGGTATCCATGTGCAAGCGTTTTATGGAGGGAATGTGCAATGACCGTAACATTATTCTCCGCTTGGAATGCGACCCCGAAGTAGGACAGGTGCGTCTGGATGCTTCGCTGTTCGAGCAGGTTTTGGTAAATATCATTAAGAATGCTGCCGAAAGTATAGAGAGCGCCGGAGAAGCGGCAGGCAAGCAGGGCGAAATAACGGTAAGGACCACTGCCCCCGCTCTTATAGAAATCGTAGACAATGGTCCCGGAATCAGCAAAGAGACCGAAGCTAAACTCTTCAGTCCCTTCTTCTCCACCAAGCCGAACGGGCAGGGGATTGGCCTGGTGTTTATCAGGGAAGTGCTGAGCCGTCACGGTTGTGCATTCTCCCTGCGCACATACAATGACGGATTGACCCGCTTCCGAATCTTGTTTAATTGAGAATTCCCAATTCTCAACTTCTGATTTTCCTCCATTCTTCTGCGTACTCATCCAATATCCGCTTGATTCCCTGGCCGATTGTAACATAATCACTCTCGTTCAGATTGGCAAGGGAGGCACGTACGCTCCATTCGGGCCCATCGAAGCCGCCACCGTTCAGAAGCACTAAAGATGTTTCCTGAGCAAGGCGGAATACTACGTTCAGCGGACTGTACGTTTTTTTGAGGTATTCCACAAACTTCTCTCCATAGAACTTTTCGGCCCATACCAGCATGTCTATTTCCGTATAATAGCCTACCCGTAAGGGGTCTTCCACTAACGTAAACCCGGTATTGTCCCAAAGAGCCTGCAAGCGGCGCCGGATAATTTCCTGCATCTTCTGCTTGTAGCTGTTCTCTTTGTCCAGCAGGGCAAAGGCGGCGAATAAGCTCATCTGCATCTGTTGAGGCAATGAAAGTCCTGCCGTATGGTTCAAGGCTATCTGACGGCTGTCCGCTACCATGCGGTCTATGAACTTCAATTTTTCGGGATGCAGGGTCAGCGTGGCATAGCGGCGGTTGAGGGCTTCGCGCTTCTCTTTCGGCAATCGGGATATTTGTCTGTCGAATACATTGTATTCGTGCAGCGCTATGACGGCATTGCGCCAGCCGGTAGCGCCGAAATACTTGGAGAAAGAGTACACGCAAAGCGTATTGTACGGAATTTCTGCCATGAACGAGCGGAAATGCGGGCTGAAAGTACCGTACACATCGTCCGTAATAATCATCAGGTTGGGATTGTCTTCCTTTACGATGTTTACGATGCGCGCCATTGTTTCGGGGCTGAGCATATAGCTGGGCGGGTTGCTCGGGTTGGTGACAAACAAAGCCTTTATGGCCGGATTTTTCAGCCGGTCTATATCCTCGTCACTGTATTGCCACAGATGCAGCCCATCTTTGCTCATGCGGTTGGCATGCAGTTCGGTCACCTTGAACCGGTAACGGTCCAGTTGGGGAATCTCTATATAAGGTGTAAAGGCGGGAACCATGAGGGCGATACCGTCACCTTTGTCCAGCAAGAAATTCTCTTGCAGCGAATCGAAGATATAACACATGGCAGCCGTTCCGCCTTCGGTGGCAAACAGGTTGAAAGCTCCGCGAGGCGGACGGTTGTCGCACATTTCCTGATTCAGGTAGTCGCATACCAGCATTTCGGTGAATTGCAGGATGCGGTCGGGCACAGGATACTGGTTGCCTATGACGCTTTCCGCCCATTCGTGTACGAGGCTGTCGGGGTCGACGGCATGCTGCATCAGCATGTAGTGGTAGGTTTGTTCCAGCAGTTTGGCTCCGGGCTGGTAGGTATTGCTTTTGAGGAATTGCTCAAAGCGGGCGGCAATACCTTGTTTTTCGGGGATGCCGGCGATGCCTTCGGGGAGAAACATGACGTGACGGCATTCTTCCAGTCCGAATTTTCCCAGGAGGAAAAAGGCTTCGCGTGGAGTGGTTGCAATCCAGTTGGGGTTACCGCGCCCGGCGTTCAACATGGTACGGGCGGTCTTTTTCAGGCTTTCATCTGCCATGTCGATAAGACGGTTTTTCAGTTCAAAGGGACTGATATTCTCCATCTTCTTTTCTAAAAGTTTTGTATCCATATAATCTGAAGTTTAGTTTTTAAAAAGCGTTATAATTAAAGTGACAGTCGGCATAAACTAATTCCAGGTATGCTAAAATCTATTCGTCCGATAATTGTTTTCCATTCGTCCGACAGCTGTTGAATTATCGTCCGACAATTGTTGAATTTTCGTCCGACAGCTGTCGGACGGAAAGATTTTAGTAAGCTTGAAAACAGTTTTTACTTATTAAGTAATCTGCTTAAAGTCTTCAGGGCATTAAATCAGCAGGACGATAACCACTCCCCATATAATCAGCAGGGTGTTGCCTACGGCATACGTCACGGTATAACCCAGCGCAGGCGTTTCACTCTCTACGGCATCCTGTATGGCTCCGAGGGCTGCCGTAGTGGTCCTTGCGCCCGCACAGCATCCCAATGCGATGGCCGGATGAAACTTGAACAGATACCTGGCAAGCAACAGCCCGATAATCAGTGGGAAAGTGGTGGCTGCTGCGCCTACGAGGAACAGGCTGATACCCACATCGTGAAATCCCTGTACAAAGCCGGGGCCTGCCGATATGCCTACTACGGCGATAAACATGTTCAGCCCTACATTGTTCAGTACCCATTGCGACGGTTCGGGAATGCGTCCGAAAGTGGGATGCTTGCTGCGCAGCCAGCCGAAGAGTAATCCCGCTATCAGCGCTCCGCCACTGGTGCTCAGGCTGATTGGTACGCCACCGATGTGGACGGATAGTGCACCGAACAATCCGCCTACAAGGATGCCGAGCCCTACGAAAATCATATCAGTCTGATTGGTAGGACGGTCTATATAGCCCAAACGTCTGGCGGCTGTTTCCACTTCCTGCCTGGTTCCCACTACCTCTACCACGTCGCCGGCATCTACGGTGGTCTGCGCCATGACGGGGATGTCGATGCCCGCGCGCCTGATGCTGCGGATACTGACACCGTGCATGAACTTCTCGTTGCGGATGGCCGAAACGGTCTTTCCGGCAAAGGTCTTTTTGGTAATCATGACGGGCAGTTTTTCTGCGGGGAAGTCCAATAGCTGCTGGTCTTGTATTTCAGGTCCTATCCAATCCTCTTCGCCGATAACGTATTCCCGGCGTCCGCTTAGTACGACTTCATCCCCTATTTCCAGTTGCACGTTGGGGCTGACCTCACGGATAGTGCCTGCCTTGCGTATCCGCTCCACAAACAGGCGCTTGTCCTGTTGCTGGAAGTACACTTCAAGGTCTACGACCCTTTTCCCGTTTTTGAACCATTCGTTTTCGATGCGGTAGGCGCGGAAAGTGACGGGGCGTGCGGCATGAATAAAGCCGGGTTCATCTGCCTGAGAGTTGCCCATGCGGACTTCCAAATCCTTGCAGGCGGCTTTCACCTTATCCAGTCCGCCCAGCATTTTCGGTCCGATGGACGATAGCACCCAAGCCGAGCCGGCGGTACCGAAAATGTAGGTTACGGCATAGGATACGGGGATGATGTTGACGTAGCTCTGCCGTTGCGCTTCATCCAGTCCCATGTTTGCCATTGTATCTTCGGCCACGCCGATGACGGCCGATATGGTTTGTGAGCCGGCAAGCAATCCGGCGGCTTCTCCCATGTTATATCCCATGAGTAGGGCAAGCAGCCAGGTTACTCCCAAAACGGATACGCACATCAGCACCGCAAAAGCCACTTGGGGCAATCCGTCTTTTTTCAGTCCGCGAAAGAACTGCGGCCCTACCTTGTAGCCTACGGCAAACAGAAACAGCAAGAAAAACACTGACTTGACAGGGCCGGGTACGGCAATATTTAGTTGCCCTACCACTACGCCTACCAATAACACGCTGGTGACGGTTCCCAAAGTAAACTTACCGATACGCAGCTTACCCAGCCAGAACCCCAGAAAAATGGTGAGGAAAATGGCTAATTCGGGACGTTCTCTGAGTTGGTTGAAAATCCATTCCATAATTAAGTATTTAGGTCGGTTTGTACGTCTTTTGTAAGTCGTATTCGCTATACAACGGGTTTTAACGGGAAGTGTTTTGAATAAAAGTGGTTTTTAGAACATTTATTCCGCAAAACCGGACTTTTAGAAAAAGTTTTCTTCCGTACCTTTGCGCACTGAATGATAGATGGGTAAGGTATGAGGTTGTTTATTAGGGTATTTCTGCTGTTGCAGATAATTGCACTTCCTGTGAGGGCGCAATATATAGTGCAAGGTGTTGTCACGGATTCGCTGACACGGGAGCCGTTGCCATATACCTCGGTCTATCTGAAAGGAACCACAGAGGGGGGGATGACTGATGACAAGGGGGTATTTTCCTTCAAGACCTATCGCCCGGAAGCACGGTTGGTAATCTCGGCCGTGGGCTATAATGAATACACCCGGCTGATTCATCCGGCACGCGGGGAGCGTATAAAAGTGGCGCTTGCCCCCACCACTTATGTACTGAATGAAGTGGTGGTGAAGCCGAAACGCGAGCGCTACAAGAAGAAAAACAATCCGGCAGTGGAGTTTGTGCGGAAGATGATAGAGCACCGGGATGATTATTCTCCGGATGAGCGCGACTTCTGGCAGCGCGAGCGTTATGAGAAAATGACGTTTGCCATTAACAACTTCGACAGTGTGAAACAGCAGAAGTGGCTGTACCGCAAGTTCAAGTTCCTGACCGATTATGTGGATACCTCCGCCGTGACGGGAAAGCCGGTACTGGCGGTGTCCAACCGCGAGTTGCTGGCTACGGATTATTACCGTAAGTCGCCGCACAGCGAAAAGCAATGGGTGAAGGCGCGGCGGCAGGCGGGAGTGGACGAAATGCTGTCACAGCAGGGGATGGAGCAGGCCATCAGCGTCACTATGACGGACGTGGATATTTATCAGAACAACATAACGCTGTTTACCAATAAGTTTGTCAGTCCGTTATCTTCTTTAGGCCCTTCGTTCTACAAATACTATCTGATGGATACGCTGACCGTTGCCGGAAAGCCTTGCGTGGACTTGACTTTCGTGCCTTTCAACTCCGAGTCGTTCGGTTTTACGGGGCATCTGTACGTCATGCTGGACAGCACGTATTTCGTGCGTCGTGTAGTGATGAACTTTCCTCAGAAAATCAATCTGAACTTTGTGGATTACATGAAGATAGAACAGGACTTCGACCGTGCGGAAGACGGTACAAAGCAACTTATGAATGAAAGTATCACGACGGAATTCAAATTGGTGGACAACAGCGACGGCATCTATGCCAAACGGGATGTCTATTACCGGAATTATGCTTACGAACCTACTGCCGATGCCTTGCAGGCGTTCCGAAAACCCGAGAAGGTGATTGAAGGCATGGACTCTTCCGCTCATTCCGACGCTTACTGGGATGCCAACCGCCTTGCGGAAGTGAGCAAGAAAGAGACTTCCGTAGACAAGATGATGGCGCAACTGCGTAGTTATCCGGTTTATTATTGGACGGAGAAGGTGCTGAAGGTGCTGTTTACCGGATATATTCCCGCACCTAAGGAGAAAGCTCCTTTGTTCTATATCGGCATGATGAACACCACCATTAGCGGTAATGCGCTGGAAGGAGTGCGTGTGCGTGCCGGTGGGATGACAACGGCATGGCTTAATCCGCATTTGTTCGGCAGGGGATATGTGGCGTACGGTTTCCGCGACGAACGTGTGAAAGGGTTGGCGGAACTGGAATATTCTTTCCATAAGAAAAAAGAGTATGCCAATGAGTTTCCGATTCACTCTTTGAAACTCCGTTATTTGTCCGATGTCAACCAGTATGGGCAACATTATCTCTATACCAGTCAGGATAATGTTTTTTTGGCGTTGAAACGCCAGAAGGACGACCGTATCGGCTATCAGCGGAAAGCGGAACTGACGTATACGAACGAGTCTCATTCGGGCTTCTCCTTTCAAGTGACTACACGTCTGCGGAAAGATGAATCTTCGCATCTCATTCCTTTCATCAGGCAGGATGAAGATAAGTCGTTTGTAAAAAGTATTTCGACCAGTGAACTGGAACTTAAACTGCGTTATGCTCCTAATGAGAAGTTCTTTCAGACACAGTGGAACCGTTTCTCCGGTTTCTTTGGATGCTCCGGTATTTACGCTGACGCATACAATGGCCGCCAAAGGGGTGTTGGGAGGAGACTATACCTATCACTATACGGAAGCGGGTTTTCAAAAGCGTTTCTGGTTCTCGGCATTCGGTTATACGGACGTTATCCTGAAAGCCGGAAAAGTGTGGAATAAAGTTCCTTTTCCGCTGCTTATCATTCCCAATGCCAACTTGTCCTACACCATTCAGCCGGAGTCTTACTCGCTGATGAATGCAATGGAATTTATGAACGATGAATATGCCTCGTGGGATGTGACCTATTCTTGAACGGCTGGCTCTTCAACCGCATTCCGTTGTTGAAAAAAGTTGAAATGGCGTGAAGTGCTTTCCTGTCGCGGCTTGTATGGGAATTTGAGTGATAAGAATAATCCGGCTTTTCAGCAGGATTTGTTCCGTTTTCCTGCCGGCAGCACTACAATGGGGCATACGCCATACGTAGAGGCAGGTGTAGGTGTTGAAAATATTTTCAAAGTATTGCGTGTCGATTATGTATGGCGTTTGACTTACCGAAATTTACCAAATATCGACAAATCCGGGCTCAGAATCAGTCTACACATGACATTTTAACTTAAATCTTACTAATAGGACATTAAATCGGATAAAATGACTAATCCCAATTGAGTAAAATACCCTAAATTTGAGCAATTTTTTAAACTCTAAATAATACAATGGCAATGAAAGAAAACATTAAGCCGGCAACCGGACGCCTGGGCGTGCTGGTAGTCGGAGTAGGTGGTGCGGTTGCAACCACCATGATTACCGGTACATTAGCTGCTCGCAAGGGCTTGGCAAAAGCTATAGGCTCAATCACACAAATGGCTGCTATGCGCATGCAGGATGGCAAGGAAAAACTTATCAAAGACATAGTGCCTTTGGCTGATTTGAATGATATCGTTTTCGGCGGTTGGGACATTTTCCCGGACAACGCCTACGAAGCTGCTATGTATGCCGAGGTTTTGAAAGAGAAAGACTTGAATTTGGTAAAAGACGAACTGCAAGCCATCAAGCCGATGCCTGCTGCATTCGACCACAATTTTGCAAAACGTTTGAACGGTACGCATATTAAGAAGGCTGCTACTCGCTGGGAAATGACAGAGCAGTTGCGTGAGGATATCCGTAACTTCAAGGCAGCCAATAACTGCGAGCGTATTGCTGTGCTGTGGGCTGCAAGTACCGAAATATATATTCCGCTGTCCAAGGAGCACGAATCTCTCGCTGCTTTGGAACAGGCAATGAAGGAAAACAATACTGAAGTCATCTCTCCGAGTATGTGCTATGCATACGCTGCCATTGCAGAAGGCGCTCCGTTTATTATGGGTGCTCCTAATCTGTGTGTGGATACTCCAGCCATGTGGGAATTCTCCAAGAAAATGAATGTGCCCATTTCCGGTAAGGACTTCAAGAGTGGCCAGACTTTGATGAAGACGGTGCTTGCTCCGATGTTCAAGACCCGTATGTTGGGTGTAAGCGGCTGGTTCTCTACGAATATTCTGGGTAACCGTGACGGCGAGGTACTCGACCAACCGGAGAACTTCAAGACAAAAGAGGTCAGCAAGCTGTCTGTTATCGACAATATCTTCGAACCGGAGAAATATCCTGACTTGTACGGTGATGTTTATCATAAGGTACGCATTAACTACTATCCTCCTCGTAAGGATAACAAGGAAGCATGGGACAACATCGATATTTTCGGCTGGATGGGCTATCCGATGGAAATCAAGGTTAACTTCCTGTGCCGTGACTCCATTCTTGCTGCTCCCATCGCGCTCGACTTGGTTATTTTCAGTGATTTGGCATTGCGTGCAGGCATGTGCGGCATCCAGACGTGGCTGTCTTTCTTCTGCAAGAGCCCGATGCACGATTTCGAGCATGAGCCGGTACACGATTTGTTCCAGCAATGGCGCATGGTGAAAGAGACTCTCCGCAACATGGTGGGTGAAACAGCACCGAGTTATCTGGATTAAAAAAACAGTGATAAGGTGATAAAAATAAGGTGGTAAGGTGATAGAGTGATAGCACTTTACCACTTTATCACTTTTATTACTTTATTGCATTTATCACTTTACCGTTTTTATCGCATTTATCACCTCATTACTTTTTTGATGAAGAAACCCTCCCTCCTCCCAGTCATTATCGGTACGGGCTTTGGCTCGGGCTTTTCTCCTTTTGCACCCGGCACTGCGGGAGCTTTGCTGGCTACGCTTATCTGGTTCGGGTTGTCTTATCTGGTTTCAAGTGTCTGCCTTTTGTGGCTGACAGTAGCATTGATTTTGGTATTTACACTTGCCGGTATCTGGGCTGCCAACCGCCTGGAGGTATCTTGGGGCGAAGACCCTTCGCGCGTGGTGGTCGATGAAATGGTCGGTGTGTGGATTGCCTTGCTTGCGGCGCCCGCCGGACATGTATGGTATGCATTGGGAGCATTTGTCTTGTTCCGTTTGTTTGATATATTCAAGCCCTTGGGCATTCGCCGTATGGAAAGTCTGCCGGGTGGAATAGGGGTAATGATGGACGATATTCTGTCCGGAGTCTACGGATTTATAATTTTGATTGTGGCAAGATGGATAATCAGTTGAAATCAAATGGCAAAGGTGTGTCGTGGCGCCATTCTGTCTGGATTTTCTTCAAGGCCCAGATTTCTGCGCAGTTCGCGAGCTTTGTCGATTTTCTGGTGACTATCCTTCTGGTAAAGGCTTTTGCTGTTTTTTATCTTTATGCCACATTCACGGGTTCCGTGGTAGGAGGCATTGTAAACTGTGCCATTAATTACGGATGGGTGTTCCATGCCGAAGACTGTAAGAAAACGCATGTTGCCGTGAAATATCTCTTTGTCTGGGGAGGCAGCATTATACTGAATACCTGGGGCACTTTTGCACTGACCGAGTGGCTTACGGGCATGACATGGGTCAATGGGCTGTTGGGATATTATATAGACAATGTATTTATTCTGTCAAAGATAATAGTAGCAGTGCTGGTAGCTTTTTTTTGGAACTACCATCTGCAACGTTTTTTCGTTTATCGTAATCACAATATAAAAGGCTTTCTGAAACATTATTTAGAGAACAAAAAAGACGAATATGAATTATAGAGATTGGTTGCAGCAGGTGATATACAAGATTATCAATCCTGTGGTGCATGGTATGATTAGAATTGGCATTACGCCTAACTTTATTACGACTACGGGGCTGGTGCTGAATATCGTGGCGGCTGCCTTGTTTGTGTATGCCGGGGTGTACAAGAGTGGTGAACTGGCCTATGTAGGCTGGGGAGGCGGTATTGTGCTCTTTGCCGGGTTGTTTGACATGATGGACGGACGTGTGGCACGCGTGGGTAAAATGAGTTCTACTTTCGGTGCGCTCTACGACTCCGTACTCGACCGTTACAGCGAGCTCGTGACATTGTTCGGCATCTTCTATTACCTGATGCTGCAAGGCTATTTGTGGGGCTCCATCATTACATTCATTGCGCTGATAGGTTCGCTGATGGTGAGTTACGTGCGTGCCCGTGCCGAAGGTTTGGGGCTGGAGTGTAAAGTCGGTTTCATGCAGCGTCCCGAACGCGTTGTGCTGACTGCCCTCGGTGCCATGTTCTGCGGTATCTTTGGTGATTGTACCTTGTTCGACCCGATGCTGATACTAATTGTGCCTATGGCAGTGATTGCAATATTGGCGAATTTGACGGCATTTGCCCGCTTGGCGCATTGCTATAAACTACTGAAAGACAAGGAATGAAAAATAGTTTGTTTCCCTCTGTGAGAGAGGCAGTGCTGGTGATTGTCATCACAGCGTTTTTCCTGATTCTGACAGCGGTCTGTATCGGGCTTCGTCCGGAACATTTCCTGATGGCGGGGGTATTTCTGTTATTGTTCTTTGCCGGACAGACAACCCGTAAGTTGGCAGTGGCGCTGTTGCCGTTTTTCATATTCGGCATTTCGTATGACTGGATGCGCGTATATCCCAATTACCAGGTGAATCCCATTGATGTAAAAGGACTTTATGAGGCAGAAAAATCCCTTTTTGGCTTGTCTGTAGACGGTGCTGTCCTTATCCCTTGTGAGTATTTTGCTTTGAACCATTGTCCTGTTGCCGATTTCTTTGCCGGGATATTCTATCTCTGTTGGGTACCGGTTCCCATTGCATTCGGGGTGTGGCTCTATCTGAAGGGTGACCGTAAGGTATATCTTCGTTTTGCGATGGTGTTCCTGCTGGTTAATCTCATCGGTTTTGCCGGCTATTACATCCATCCCGCTGCTCCGCCCTGGTATGCCATGAATTATGGTTTCGAGCCGATACTCGACACTCCGGGCAATGTGGCCGGCTTAGGACGTTTTGACGAATTGCTGGGATGCTCCATCTTCAACTCCATTTACGGAAGGAATGCCAATGTATTTGCAGCAGTGCCCTCGCTCCATGCCGCCTATATGGTGGTGGCTTTGGCCTACGCGGTTATGGACCGCAGCAAAAAGTGGTTGATAGCGTTGTTTGCGGTGATTATGGTCGGTATCTGGTGGACGGCTGTCTATTCGGGACACCATTATCTGATTGATGTGATGCTGGGCATCTCTTGTGCATTGCTGGGTATTTTTGTTTTTGAGAAAGGACTGATGAAGTGGGGAGCGTTCGGACGCTTCTTTGAAAGATACAGTCGATACATTAAATAAGGTATACAATGAATAATTTTGTTTTTTATAGTCCTACAGAGTTTGTCTTTGGCAAGAATACTGAAGTGCAAGTCGGTGCATTGGCGCGTAAGTATGGTGCACAAAAAGTGATGATAGTATATGGAGGCGGTTCTGTTGTACGGAGTGGTCTGCTGGATAGGGTGAAGCAATCCTTGCAGGAAGCCGGTGTGGCTTATTGCGAAATGGGAGGTGTCCAGCCCAATCCCATTGACGGGAAGGTATACGAAGGTATTCAGCTTTGCCGTCGTGAGCAGGTGGATATGATGCTTCCTGTGGGAGGTGGTTCGGTCATAGATACGGCAAAGGCCATTGCTGCCGGAGCCCTCTATGATGGTGACTTTTGGGATTTCTTTATCGGTCGTGCCAAGGTGGAGAAAGCGTTGAAAGTAGCCGTGGTGCTGACTATCCCGGCTGCCGGAAGCGAAGGTTCGGGCAATACGGTAATTACCAAGACAGAGACACTCCAAAAGCTGGGGCTCTGTGCCCCCGAGCATTTGCGTCCCGTATTTTCCATCATGAATCCTGAACTGACCTACACCCTTCCGGCTTATCAGACGGCTTGTGGTATTGCCGACATGATGGCTCACATCATGGAGCGTTATTTCACAAATACACCGGATGTGGAAATCAGCGACCGGCTTTGCGAAGGCACCTTGACAGCTATCATTAAAGAAGCTTACCGGGTGAAACAGCAACCGGACAACTATGCCGCGCGTGCCAACATTATGTGGTGTGGCACTGTGGCGCATAACGGAACTTGTGGGGTAGGGCGTGAGGAAGACTGGGCATCCCATGCACTGGAACATGAAATCAGTGCTATCTATAATGTAGCCCACGGTGCCGGCTTGGCTGTAATCTTCCCTGCCTGGATGGCTTTTATGGCGGAACATAATCCGGCAAAGATTGCCCAGTTTGCCCACCGCATTTTTGATATACCCAAGTCCGAAGATTTGGAAGAGATGGCTTTGGCTGGTACCGCCCGCCTGAAACACTTTTTCCGTTACATGGGCTTGCCGGTTAGCTTTAAGGAGTTGGGCATCGAGCATCCCGATATAGACCGTATGCTCGTCAGTCTGCGGCGCAATAAAGGCGAACTGCTTGGCAACTACGTGAAGCTGACCATGACTGATTGCAGGGAAATCTATCGTTTGGCTTTATAACGAAAGGCATGTTTGGGGAGAGCTCCCCCAAAGCAAGAGATAAAAAGACGGCGAAGATAAATACCCTTCGCCGTCTTTTTTATTTGATTTCGATTTCTTCCTTCATGTCTATCTCTTCCCCTTGCAGGTCGTAGAATACATATTCCAGGAATGCTAATTTCTGGTTTGGAATAATCTTGATACCGAATCCGTACTTCATCTGCCACTTCCGTTTCAAGGAGACGAGTCCCTGATTGACGTAGGCTGCGATGTACGGGTGGATGTGTAACGAGAATTTCTTTATCTTCAATTTGTTGACCAGGTAGTCAATCTTACTCTCTAAGGTGTCCGTAAAGAGGATGGACGATTTGATGGTGCCTTTACCGAAGCAGGTGGGGCAGGTTTCCGTCGTATTTACATCCATAGCCGGGCGTACACGCTGGCGTGTAATCTGCATCAGTCCGAATTTACTGAGCGGCAGGATGTTGTGACGTGCTCTGTCTTTCTGCATGTTGGCACACATACGTTCGTAAAGCTTCTGTCGGTTTTCGGCTTCATTCATGTCGATGAAGTCCACTACGATGATACCACCCATATCCCTTAGTCTGAGCTGGCGTGCCAGTTCGTCGGCTGCGCCCAGATTCACTTCCAGTGCGTTGGCCTCCTGCCCGTTGGCATTCTTGGTGCGGTTACCGCTGTTCACGTCTACTACGTGAAGCGCCTCAGTATGCTCAATAATCAGGTAGGCACCACTTTTGTATGAAATGGTCTTGCCGAATGATGACTTGATTTGTTTGGTGATACCAAAATTGTCGTAAATGGGGAGTTGACCTTTGTACAGCTTCACGATTCCTGCCCGTTCAGGGGCGATGAGGGTTACGTAATCCTTGATTTCGTGGTACACAGCCTCGTTGTTCACGTGGATGTTTTCGAAGGAAGGATTGAACAAGTCGCGCAACAGTCCTACGGCACGGCTGGTTTCTTCGTAAATCAGTGTCGGAAATTTGGTGGCCTTCTGTACTTTTGTAATGGCATCTTCCCAATGTTTCAGTAATACTTTAAGCTCTCCGTCGAGTTCGGCAACACGTTTTCCTTCGGCCACGGTGCGGACGATGACGCCGAAGTTTTTCGGCTTGATACTCATCAGCAGTTGCTTGAGGCGTGCGCGCTCTTCGCTCGATTTAATTTTTTGTGATACGGAAACCTTGTCATTGAAGGGAATCAGCACGAGGTATCTTCCGGCAAAGGAAAGCTCGGAAGTCAGTCGCGGCCCTTTGGTAGAGATAGGTTCCTTGACAATTTGCACCACTACTTCTTGTCCCACCTTGAGTGTGTTGGAAACCGTTCCGTCCTTTTCAAGGTCGGGAAGTATGGTTGCTTTGGTAATGGGATTCAGCTTCTTCTTGTCGCTTAAAGTTTGCTTTACGTACTTCTCTAAAGAGTTAAATTGAGGACCTAGGTCCAGATAATGAAGAAAAGCGTCTTTCTCGTAACCCACGTCCACGAAGCAGGCATTCAGGCCGGGCATCAATTTTTTGACGCGTCCCAAATACATGTTGCCCACCGAAAAGGAGATGTTTCTTCCTTCGCTCTGGAGTTCCACCAGCTGCTTGTCTTCAAGCAGTGCAATGGATACCTCTTTGGGCTGTACGTCTACAACGAGTTCGCTTGTCACAATAATTGGCTTTTAAATGATTCAATTTACTACTTAAACAAAGAACAAACCCGCGAGACATTTTGCTTCACAAGTTTGTTCTTTATTTTGTCCTTCAGACTAAAAATTACTTTTTGCTTTTATGTCTGTTCTTTCTTAGTCTTTTTTTACGCTTGTGCGTAGACATTTTATGTCTTTTTTTCTTCTTTCCGCTTGGCATAGCTTCAAAATTTTATGGGTTAATACTATTGTTTATTATTTCTTCACTGAGAGGGTGAACGTTTTTGCAGGCTTAAATGCCGGAATGTTATGTTCCGGAATGATTATTGTAGTGTTCTTGGAGATGTTGCGAGCAGTTTTCTGGGCTCTTTTCTTCACTACAAAACTACCAAACCCGCGGAGGTAAACATTTTCATCTTTGGATAAAGATGCCTTTACTGCGTCCATGAATGCTTCAACGGTTGTAAGTACGGTTGTCTTATCAATTCCGGTGTTCTTTGTAATTTCGTTTACAATATCAGCTTTAGTCATTTTTCTTTAAAAAAAATATTATTACTATAGTTTTCCTAATTTTTTGGACTGCAAATATATAGCTTTTCCGTGGCTCTAAAAAATATATTTCGGACAATTTTCTAAAAAAGTCTTGGCATTAAGCTTTGTTAGGCTGAAAATGAAGTATTTTTGCAGCATGAATATTTTTAGCGGAACATTGTTGGACTGGTATGCGGAGAACAAACGCGACCTTCCGTGGCGAAATACCACGGACCCTTATCTGATATGGATTTCTGAAATCATCTTACAACAGACAAGAGTGGCGCAGGGGTATGAGTATTTTCTGCGTTTCATAAAACGCTTCCCGGATGTGGTGTCGCTGGCTGCTGCGTCCGAGGACGAAGTGATGAAATATTGGCAGGGCCTGGGGTACTATTCGCGTGCCCGCAACCTGCATGCCGCAGCCAGAAGCATGAAGGGGACATTTCCGAAAACCTATGCAGAGGTACGTGCTTTGAAGGGAGTGGGGGATTATACGGCAGCGGCCATCTGCTCCTTTGCCTATGACATGCCTTATGCGGCGGTCGACGGGAATGTGTATCGGGTGCTTTCCCGCTATTTCGGCATTGATGTTCCCATTGATTCTACCGAAGGGAAAAAGACTTTTACCGCTTTGGCGGGTGAGGTGCTCGATAAATCCAGGCCGGCAGATTATAACCAGGCAATTATGGACTTCGGAGCCGTGCAGTGTACGCCGCAGTCGCCCAACTGTCTGTTTTGTCCTTTGTCCGGCAGCTGCCGGGCATTGTCTGAAGGAAAAGTGCAGCAACTGCCCGTGAAGCAGCACAGAACCAAGACCACCAACCGCTATTTTAATTATATATATGTACGCATGGGCGCGCATACCTTGATACATAAGAGGACGGAGGACGATATCTGGAAAAATCTCTTTGAATTGCCTCTGGTTGAAACGGAAAAAGATTTATCCGAAGAGGAATTTCTGGCATGTCCGCAGTTTCATGCGCTGTTTGCAGAGGGAGAGGTGCGGATGGTCCGTACACTGCTTCGGGGGGTGAAACATGTATTGTCCCACAGAGTGATTTACACCAACTTCTACGAGGTTACTCTGCCTGATAATTCGAGCTCCTTCTCAAGTTACCAACGGGTTGCAGTCGAAGATTTGGGTCGTTATGCGGTGCCCCGCCTTATACATGCTTTCTTGGAGAAATATGTATAAAAGTTGTTTGTATTCTTGCATGGTGTGAATATTCTCGTTAATTTTGGCAGCAAATTAATAAAATAGAAGCTTATGTCAGTAAATAAAGTGATATTGATAGGAAATGTGGGACAAGACCCTAAAATAACCTATTATGAAGGTGGAAACTGTGTTGCCCAGCTTTCTTTGGCCACTACGGAGAAAGGATACACTTTGCAGAATGGTACGCAGATTCCGGACCGTACCGAATGGCATAACCTGATATTCCGTGGCCGTTTAGGCGAAATCGTTGAGAAATATGTGCATAAAGGCGATAAGCTTTACGTGGAAGGTAAGATACGTACCCGTTCTTACGATGACCAGGGAGGCATCAAGCGTTATGTGACTGAGATATTTGTCGACAATATGGAGATGCTGACTCCGAGAACGGCAACTCCCGGTGCTGGCCCTTATGCGCCGCAGGCGGGAGCCGCCCCCCAGCCACAACAACCAGTACAACCGCAGGCTGCCCCTGCACAAGATAACCCGACGGACGACTTGCCGTTCTAATTGTTTAACTAAAACCAAGATCTTTGGACCCAGACGCTTATTTATGCCAGTTGGCAGATGTTTTTAACGGTATATCCGTACAGACTCCTTCTATTTCGGCCGTTGTAGCCATTGTGTTGGCAGGTTTGCTTTTGCTTGTTTCCGGTTTTGCATCAGCTTCCGAAATAGCCTTTTTCTCTCTTTCTCCGTCAGACCTGAATGCAATAGCGGAGAGAAAGCATCCTTCGGATGAGAAAATCAGTAATCTGCTGGACAACAGCGAACGTTTGTTGGCAACGATTCTGATTACGAACAACTTCGTGAATGTAACCATAATCATGCTCTGCAACTTCTTCTTTATGAATGTGTTCCAATTTCATTCTCCCATTGCAGAGTTCCTCATTCTGACAGTAGTCCTTACATTTTTGCTGTTGCTTTTCGGTGAAATCATGCCTAAGATATATTCGGCTCAGAAGACGCTGGCTTTCTGCCGTTTTGCCGCTCCCGGCATCACGTTTTGCCGTTCCGTATTCTATCCGATGGCATCTATGCTGGTACGTTCCACCTCTTTCTTGAATAAGCATATGGTCCGCAAGAACCATAACATATCGGTCGATGAACTCTCGCATGCGTTGGAGCTGACCGACAAGGCAGAGCTTTCGGAGGAGAATAATATTCTGGAAGGTATCATCCGCTTTGGCGGGGAAACGGCCAAGGAGGTCATGACCTCTCGCCTTGATGTGGTGGACCTGGATATCCGTACCCCTTTCAAAGATGTGGTGAAGTGCATCGTAGAGAATGTCTACTCCCGTATTCCCATCTATGCGGATAGCCGTGACAATATCAAGGGGGTACTTTATATCAAGGACTTGCTTCCTCATCTGAACAAAGGGGATAATTTCCGCTGGCAGTCGCTTATCCGGCCCGCCTATTTTGTGCCCGAAACCAAGATGATTGATGATTTGCTGCGCGATTTTCAGGCAAACAAAATTCATATAGCCATTGTGGTCGATGAGTTCGGCGGTACGTCGGGCATTGTCACCATGGAGGACATTATAGAGGAGATTGTGGGCGAAATTCATGACGAATACGATGATGAAGAACGTACATATGCCGTACTGAATGACCACACTTGGGTATTTGAAGCCAAGACCCAGCTGACTGATTTCTATAAAATAACGAAGATAGACGAGGAAATGTTCGATGAGGTGGCAGGGGATGCCGATACGCTTGCCGGACTTCTGCTGGAACTGAAGGGGGAATTTCCTGCTCTCCATGAAAAGGTGACCTACGGCCGTTATGAGTTTGAGGTGTTGGAGATGGACAACCGCCGTATCCTGAAAGTGAAGTTCACAGTAAATGCCCCGGCAGAACCCAACTCTTCTTCCCTTTAATTTTTAATTATTAATTTTTAAATTGTTCCGTGCCCCTCTTCTTGCAACATACCGCTCTTCCCTGTCGATGGGGAATTTGGAAAACGGAGGAATCTCCGGAGGAATTGCTGGCCATGCTTCCTCATCAGGAAGTATACCGGGAAGGTATGCGGCGCTTCACCGCGGCACACCGCCGTTTGGAGTGGCTGGCTGTCCGCGTATTGCTTTATACTCTGTCGGGAGAAGAGAAAGAGATTGCCTATCATCCCAGTGGGAAACCTTATCTGGCGGATGACTCCGCCTCTCTCAGTATTTCGCATACGAAAGGTTATGTGGCTGTTGTCTTGGGATTGCCGGGTCGGGAAGTGGGTGTTGACATCGAGCAGTATGGTGAGCGGGTAAGGAAGGTGGCACATAAATTCATGCGCGAAGATGAACAGCCATCCGTGTTTCGCGGAACCGACACTTGGTCACTGTTGCTGCACTGGTCGGCTAAGGAGACCATGTTCAAATGCCTGAATGCTTCCGAGGTTGATTTTCGCGGGCACATGCGCATTCTGCCTTTTGCTGTAAATGAAAGCGGCGTATTCTCCGCCGAAGAATATCGTACGGTGGAGAAACGCCGGTTCACTATTCATTATTATTTGTTTCCGGATTTTGTCTTGACATTGAGTCTGTAAATCTCTTACAGCCTTTCCAGTTGTACCGTGAAGTGTCTCATCAACGGAGCTTCCCAGGTGATGCGCACTCCGCGGGTAATACTTTCCCGTTTGTCATATACATTTTTCAAAGCGGCTGCCACCACATCCATGTGGTTGTTGGTATACACGCGGCGGGGGATGGCAAGCCGAAGCAAGTCCAGGCCGTTGAAGCGGTTTTCGCGGGTCACCGGGTCGCGGTCTGCCAGCAGATACCCGATTTCGCAGCCGCGTATGCCTGCTTCCAGATAGAGCTCAGCGGTCAGTGTTTGTGCCGGGAATTCTTCTTTGGGCACATGTGTCAGCACTTTGGGGGCATCCACAAATATGGCATGGCCGCCTGCGGGACGTTGGTAGGGTATCCCGTACTCATCCAGTTTCATGGCTAGATAGCCCACCTGGTGAATGCGGGTTTCCAGATTGTCAAATTCAGTATTTTCATCCAGGCCGATGGCAAGGGCGTTCATGTCACGACCGTTCATGCCTCCGTAAGTAAGGTAGCCTTCGAACTGCACGCAGAAGCCTTTGGCACCTTCATACCAGTCTTTCCGGCGGGTGGCTATGAATCCGCCCATGTTGACAATACCGTCTTTTTTGGCACTCATCGTCATACTGTCGGCAAGGTCAAACATCTCGCGGGTAATTTCCTTTATGCTCTTGTTGCGGTAACCTTCTTCTCTCATTTTGATGAAGTAGGCATTTTCCGCAAAGCGTGCCGAGTCAAAGAGAACGGGCTTGCCGTACTTGTCGGCAATGGCGCGGACTTCGCGCAGGTTCTGCATGGAAACCGGCTGGCCGCCTGCAGTGTTGTTGGTTATGGTGACGATGACGAACGGTATCCGTTCGCTATGTTCCTGTAATGCTTTTTCCAGTTTTTTAGGGTCTACATTGCCTTTGAAGGGAATTTCCAGCTGTGTCTGTTTGGCTTCGTCTATGGTGCAATCCAGAGCCAATGCCCGGCGTCCCTCGATATGTCCTTTGGTGGTGTCGAAGTGGGAGTTTCCCGGCACAATGTCGCCCTCGTGCACCAGATAGGAGAAGAGTACATTTTCGGCAGCGCGTCCCTGGTGGGTGGGGATAATGTATTCAAATCCGGTGAGGCGGGTGATGACTTCCTTCAGTTTGAAGAATGAGGTGGCTCCGGCATAGCTTTCGTCACCCAGCATCATGCCTGCCCATTGGCGGTCGCTCATGGCTCCGGTGCCCGAGTCGGTGATGAGGTCGATATAAACTTGTTCCGATTTGAGTTGGAATACGTTGTAGTGGGCCTCTTTCAGCCATTGTTCGCGTTCCTGGCGGGTACTTTTGCGGATAGGTTCCACCATTTTGATTTTCCATGCTTCGGCAAATGGTAATTCCATAGACTCTGTATCTTTAATAATTTGACAATAGGTTAACGGATAAACCGATTATTGCGGTTTAATGTGCCGAATTTAGACAAAATCTATGTAATAACCAATTTAAATATGACTTTTTGTAATGTAAATGTCCGGACGAAATCACTTCGGCCGGACATCATCAAATAAACTTGGCAGAGTTTATTACCTTCTTTACTTTCTCTGAATTAGGTTTGATGAATGAAATGATGGACGGTTTGTCCGGCTCATTAGACTCAACGCTTTTTCCTCGAAAGCAATGATAAAGTATGCATGGCAGGTCTTCTGACTTGTTTCTGTTGCAGGCGCCTTCCCGGAAGAGTATTCCAGTGGCATAGAGTAATTGTCTGCAACGTTGCACGAAACTTACAGCAGCGGGACTGTCCAGGATTTACACCTGATTCCCTTTTAATCACTTTCCCAGAAGAGGGGGAGCGAACCAATGCATGACAAAGATACGGATTCTTTTTGAGAAAACAATTCTATGAGTGATAAATTTTCTTCCCCTCTCTCTTTCTTTTTGCCGACAAATTGGCAAGGTTTTGCCACCCTCTTGGCAAGACTTTGTCACCGCGTTGGCAAAACTTTGCCATAGGTATGGCAAAAGTTTGCCAAAAGCATGGCAATAGGTTGGCAAAATTACTCTCTGATTGATAGTGACTTAAGGCGATTTAAGCAATCCGTCATGTCGGTAAGGTGAAAAGATACCAATACAAGCCACACTTGCCACAAGAACCTTCTCCAGAGGTATGCAAAGCATTTTGTTTGGTGTGGTAAAACGGGCTGTTATCTCTCTTTTGCCAGTGTGAATACAAACTCCAGTCCTCCGCCTTGGTTGTTTTTGGCAGAGATGGTGCCTCCGTGAATAAGGACTGCATTCTTCACTATGGCGAGCCCCAAGCCGGTGCCGCCCAACTTGCGCGAGCGTCCTTTGTCTACACGGTAGAAGCGTTCGAACAAACGGTTCAGATGTTCGGGAGAAACGCCGATGCCGGTATCGGCAAAACTGAAATAGTAGTAATTCTCGTCTTCGCGGAAACAACTGATGTTGATGTGTATGTTGGTGCCGGCATAAGCGATGGCGTTGTCCATGAGATTGCGGAAGATGGAGTAGAGTAGAGAGTAGTTGCCCCGCAACTGTATCTTCGGTTTTAGGGAATTGACAACGGTGATTTGCTTCTGTTCCAGTTCCAGGGACACTTCGTTGACGATGTTTGAAACCAGCATGCTGATGTCCACCTTTTCCATATCAATCATGTTGGCGGCTTCGTCCATGCGGGTCAGTACGGATATGTCGCGCAGCAGGCGGCTCAGGCGGTTGCTTTGCGCGTAGCAGCGTTCCAGGAAGACCTGCATCTTTTCGGGTGCAATGTTTTCGTTGTTTACGATGGTTTCCAGATAACCTTGTATGCTGCTTACGGGGGTTTTCAGCTCGTGGGCGATGTTCTGGGTCAACTGTCGTTTCAGCCGTACTTGCTCTTCTTCCTGGGTGATGTCGTTGATGGAAATTTCAAAGCTGAGGTCTTGGAAGATGATGCACTCCACGATGAAGGTGCGTCCGTTCTTGTTGATGTGTACGGACATCCTTCGTTCTTCGTTGTAGGAGGGGCGCTTCTGCGCCTTGTTGATGAAATCCGTTATCTTCTGGAATTCGCAGATGGAGAATATCTCTTCGGTAGTCTGCAGGTTGGAGTCTGAAATCAGATTGCCGTATTGGGTGAACAGATTGTTTACCAATATCTCCTTTTTGTCTCTGTTGAATACGCCCAGTCCTTCGCGGGAGGTTTGCAAATGGGTGATAAGCTTTTCGCGCTCAATGTAAAGCGCCTCTTTGGTTTCGCGCAGGCGCTTGTATATCTGTATGATATGCTGCGAAATCTCTCCAAGCTCATTGTGCGGAAAGGCGGCTTGTATGTCCATGTCTATAGGTTCGTTCTTGTCGGCTCTTTTGGCAAACTCGCGCAGGTGGTTGATGGCGCTGCCCAGTTTGGAGGTGAATTTGTAGAAGACGGATATCAGCAGCAGTGATACAATGACCGTGAACCAGATGTAGTGTGGGTCGGCAGCCAGATTGTTCATCAGGTTGACGTTGTAGGGGAGGGCTGAGCGGATGATGCAACCTTCGTAGGCGGTGGCAGAATAGAAATAGGTCTTGCCGGTGGTTTCGGAGATGCGCCGTAGGTCGTAGCCCTTGCCGTCTTTCAGCGCTTTCTGTACTTCGGGGCGTTTGATGTGGTTGTCCAGTTCATGGCTGTCGTTCTGGGAGCTGTCGAACAATACGTTGCCATGAAGGTCTACCACAGTGACGCGCAATTCCTTGTTCACATGCTTGGAGATGTAGCTGTCCAGCATGGAAGTCCATAGGCTGTCGGGGAGGTAGCGAAGCTCCTGGTGCAGTCTGTCGTTATAATCTTGCAGCTGCATGTCCAGCAGCTCCACTTTGTATTCCTTTTCCCGCTGATACTGGTAGGCGATGAAGCAGGCGGCGAATACGAGGAACAGCGAGATGACCGAAAGGAAAAGCTTCCGGCTGAAGGACAGAAAGTGTCTGTCGTTATTCGGCTTCGAAACAATAACCATATCCCAAGCGTGTTACGATACATTTGCCATAAACTCCGATTTTCTTGCGCAGACGTGTGATGTTCACGTCGATGGTGCGGTCCAGCACATATACTTCGTCGCTCCAGATGCGGTTCAGTATATCCTCGCGCGAGAATACGCGTCCTTTATTCTGCAAAAGCAGCAATAAGATTTCAAATTCTTTTTTGGTGAGCGGTGCCTCTTCGCCGTCAATGCAGACTTTCTTCTTGATGATGTCCAGTACCAGCGTCTTGTAGACAATCTGTTCCGGTGCATGTTCCGTTTCTCCTTGTCGGGTGCGTCTAAGTACGGCTTTGACACGTGCCGCCACTTCGCGCAGCGAGAAGGGTTTGGATATGTAGTCGTCCGCTCCCAGGTTGAAACCGGTCACGGTGTCATTTTCCGTATCTTTGGCGGTAATGAAGATGATGGGTATCTGGGCTGTCTTCTTGTCCTTCTTCAGCATGCTCGCCATTTTGAAGCCGGAAATTTCTCCCATCATCACGTCCAGCAGTAGCAGGCTGTAGCTGCCAATGTCCATTCTCAGAGCTTCTTCAGCGGAGTTTGCCGTATCCACTTCGTAACCTTCGTTTTCGAGGTTGAACTTCAGAATTTCACATAAGTCTTCTTCATCGTCCACTACTAAAATCCGGTAATCGTTCATTGCTTTGTTGTTTATGTATGACAAGGATAAAACAATTCTCTTGTCACAAAGTTAAACTTTATTTCTTTTTATCGGCAAAAATAGTGCAAACCGAATGCAGAATTTTCATGTTTGCATGAAAACTTGTGCTGAGATGCAGGCCATTTCTACTTTCTGGGTACAAAAGTGAGGCTAATTTGTTACGGAATGATGAAACAAGTGTTACATTTGGGTTACATTAAATTCTCGTTTATCTAAAAGCCCTGTCACATATAAAATATTATCTTTGCTTCGTAAATATTGAATTGTATGAAAGAACTTATGTATATCAGGAGTTTCTCTAAAAGGCGTTTGCCGGTTATTGTGGGAACTCTGCTTTTAGTGATAATCGGCTCTGTCTGGCTGAATACGGCTCCTTTCCGTTCGGGCTTTGATATCGCGGATGAGCTGGGCGGTAATATATTCCCTTCCAGTATCCTTTCAGTGGCTACCACCGATGCTCAGGTCATAGTGCCGGTAGACTCCATGTATGTAGGTAATCCGAAGTCGTGCATCGCTGTCCGTGTCCGTTCGAGGAATGCTTATAGCCGGGTGCGGGTAGAAGTTGCGGAGACTCCGTTCTTTTCCCGTTCAGTGTCGGAGTTTGTGTTGGCAAAACCGCGTACGGAGTATATTATCTATCCTGATATCATATGGAATTATGAGGCTCTGAAGAATAACAACCAGGCGGAACCCATTAGTGTGGTCGTTATGGTAGAGATGAACGGTAAGGATTTGGGGCAGAGGGTGCGTACTTTTTCCGTTCGCAGCATTAATGAATGTCTGTTGGGGTATGTCACGAATGGTACAAAATTCCATGATACCGGCATCTTTTTTGCAGCATATGTAAATGAGGAGAATCCTATGATTGACAAGCTGTTGCGTGAAGCGCTGGATACGCGTATCGTCAACCGTTTTTTAGGCTATCAGGGAGGTGCCGAAGTGGTGGACAGGCAGGTTTATGCCTTGTGGAATGTACTGCAGAAGCGTAAGTTCCGTTATAGCTCGGTCTCCAATACGAGCCTTTCCAGCAATGTGGTCTTTTCACAGCGTGTGCGCACGTTCGATGACGCCTTGGAGTCCTCGCAAATCAACTGTGTGGATGGAAGTGTGCTTTTTGCTTCTCTGCTCCGTGCCATCAACATAGAACCTATATTGGTGCGCACCCCGGGGCATATGTTTGTAGGATACTACACGGATTCCAGTCATAAAGACATGAATTTCCTTGAAACGACCATGATTGGTGATGTGGATTTGGATGATTTCTTTCCGGACGAACAGTTGGATTCGACGATGGTGGGAAAGTCGCAGAACCAGATGTCGCGCATCACCTTTGACAAGTCCAAGGAGTATGCCAATAAGAAGTATGCCCAGAATAAGGAAGGCATTCATTCCGGCAAACTGAACTATATGTTTCTGGAAATATCCAAAGAGGTGAGAAGGAGAATACAGCCGATAGGGAAATGAGGCGTAGAATGCAAACAGCCGATTTTCACGAACCGGCCGTTCCAATCATCATCTATGAATGAAGACCGTTGAGAGGCTTCAATGAATTAAATCTCACACTCATGCTACGTGCTGTCATGAAATAATCTGTACCATTATATATGTCACCACTACTGATATGGAAATTCCACAACATGGAAAGAGACCAGTTCTTATAAGTGAAACTTGTATATATTAGTATTATGCTGAAAAATAAAATGTTAATGTAGATTATATATGGAATTTATTATTGTTAATAGTCTAACACTATTTTTTGATGAACTTATGAATCATTTTGACTAATTTGCTTTTTAGAATCCTTATCCATACCAATATCCCCACGTAATCAAGTTCTTTTTATATAAAAAGATTTATGAATATGCTTTAATGCGTAAATCAAATAGTTCAAAACATCGCTATATATAAATGATAAATGTGATGTGTTTTTCGTTTTTTCGCATCATTGAGATATATTATATACAAGTACGGCATTAATATGATTAAGAGTTAATGCTTTGAATAATTACTAAATAGATATTTAAAACTTTGCAAAAATATAAATGCAAATGTTTTAATATTTATTTAGTAATTTTTAATTCGATTGATGATGTAATTTCTAAATTAATTCATATGTTTGCAAACAAATCCAAATAATAGAGCTTATGAAAAGAAATTATTGCTTATCATTAGTGTTGCTTGCATTGTTTGGGGGGTGTCTGCACCTTTTGCTGCTAATGCAGCTGTTGAAAGTGTGCTAAGTTCCCAAAGTACTCAGCAAGCCAAGAAAATCACAGGTAAAGTTTTAGATGCGGCAGGCGAACCCATCATCGGCGCCAGCGTGTTAGTAAAAGGTTCTGGTACCGGCGCTGTGACGGATATTGATGGAAATTTTTCTGTAGAGGCGCCGGTGGGTAGCACATTGGAGGTATCTTTCATTGGCTACAAAACAGTGACATTGAAGGTGACGAACGCCACTACTTATACTGTGAGTTTACAAGATGACTCGCAAGCGCTGGACGAAGTGGTTGTGACGGCAATGGGTATCAAGAAAGAGCGCAAAGCTTTGGGATATTCAATGGAGGATGTGAAGTCGGATGAATTGATGAAGATGAAAACTGCCAATCCTATTTCATCCCTTTCGGGGAAAGTGGCCGGTGTGAATGTTACTCAGTCATCCGGTGCCGCTGGTGCGGGCGCTCAGATTATATTGCGTGGAGGAACGTCGGGTGCTGAAGGCAAAGACAATCAGCCGCTCTTTGTGGTGGATGGTGTTATTTTTGATAACTCTTCATCAGTGGTGGGCAATTCGGCTTTCGATGGTTCTATGCGTTCTGCCTCTACTACTTCCAATCGTTTGATGGATATAAACCCCGAAGATATAGAAAGTATGTCGGTGCTCAAAGGCCCTGCAGCTGCCGCTTTATACGGTTCACGTGCAGCCAACGGAGTTATTCTTATCACTACCAAGAAAGGTAAAGAGGGCGTGGTTGAAGTGAATATCAATTCTAAGTTTACTGCTTCATGGGTAAAGAGCCTGCCGCAAACGCAACGCCAATATGCCCGTGGATATATGGAAGACCAATATGATTCAAAGAAGAACTATACTGGTACTGTGTTTAATGACTTTGCTTATACTTCGTGGGGAGAGAAGTCGAACGCAGCTACTTATGATAACATAGGTGATTTCTTTCAAGGCGGAAACATTTTCGATGAAAGTGCCAGCGTAGCCGGGGGTACCAAGAACAGTAAATTCTATCTTTCAGGGTCTTACTATGATCAGGTAGGTGTTGTGCCCGAAACCGGATACAAGAAATATGCTTTCCGTTTCAATGGTGAGCAGAAGGTGGGGATTTTTACCTTTAACGCCAGTGCCGCATATAGCGATGCTCATACGGACCGTACTTTGACGGGTGCCGGACTTTATAATTCGAGTGGTAATGGTGCTCTTTATGGTGTGTACAACTGGTCTCCTTTCGACCGAATGACCCACTATCAGAACGAGGATGGTACCCGTTATCGTTTGTTTGGCGATCGTCTTGATCCATGGGACGAACGCGACAACCCCTATTGGATTGTCAATCGTAACCACATGTATGACGACATCGACCGTTTCAATGGGATGCTCAGTATAAAAGCCGATATTGCCAAATGGTGGTTTGTTTCTTATAAAATAGGTATTGACCGTTATACCCAAACTGCTTCCAACCGTTTGGCTGCCAATGGCGTGCTTAAACAAGTGTGGCAAAAAGGTATGATGAGTGACAACACCCAGCAGTTCCGCTATATGAGCCATGACTTTATGTCGAACATGAGCCATAAGTTCGGTGATTTCGATTTGAATCTTTTGTTGGGTGCCACAATGGACGAAACCAAGACAGACCGTAGCTCGATGATGGCTTGGAACTTTTCCGTTCCTGATTTTTTCTCATACGCCAATGCCAGTAAAGACAATAAGCAATTCACACATGCAGCTACTAAGAAACGTTTGGTAGGAGCTTTTGGAGAATTCCGTGCATCATGGAAAAATATGCTCTATCTCACTGTGAGCGGTCGTAATGACTGGACTTCTACTCTTCCTCTTGAAAACCGTTCGTACTTCTATCCTTCGGTAAGCGGTTCATTCGTATTTACTGAAGCCTTGCAGCGACTCGGTTGGCTGGATGACAGTGTGCTCAACTTTGGTAAATTGCGTGCATCGTGGGCCAAGGTAGGTAAAGATACCGGTGTGTACGAATTGGAAACTGCCTTATGGCCTACGGGTACCTATCTTGACGGTACGGTAGGTGTGGGAAATACTTGGACACGCGGTAATGACAAACTGAAACCGGAAATGACCAAGTCTACCGAAATAGGCGTGGAATTGAGTTTCTTCAAAAACCGCCTGCACATAGACTATGCTTACTATACCAACGATTCATATAATCAGATTCTTGCTCCTCGCGGTCCGCAATCTACCGGTTACATCTTTTGGAGTATCAATGCGGGCAATGTGTATAACAAAGGTATGGAACTCTCTATTTCGGGAACTCCCATACAGACTAAGGACTGGACATGGGACATTGGCTTGAACATGGCAGGTAATCGTGGTACTTTGGACGGGCTTCCCGAAGGTATGGGCGTGATGTATGTTACCGATGTGCAATATGCCGGTATGCAGGCAGCCTCGTTCAGCGGTGGAGATTTTATGGGTATTGCCGGTACCAAATGGAAACGTAATGACGCCGGTGAGGTGATACTCGACAAAAACGGTATGCCTACTTATGACAAAAACCCTTGTAGCAGTAGGTAATCGTGAGTCATCGTTTACCGGTGGATTGAACAATACCCTTACGGAAGAATTTTACTTTCAATATGCTATGGGAATTCCGTGTAGGTGGCGATGTGGTCAACGGTACTCAATATGCTATGGATAACAGCGGTGTGAGCCAGTTCTCTGCCGATGTACGCAATCGTTCTCTCACTGTAACGGGTGTCAATGCCAATGGTGACCCAGTGACCAATACTTGGGAAGCCGATAAAACCTATACTTTTAATGGAGTACAAATGAGTGGCTACAACATCATTAAGGATTACTATCAGAACTATTACTCCAAGGAGTCAGCCAACTATATTACCGATGTCAACTCTTTGCGTTTGCGTTCTGTTTCATTGAGCTATGAGTTTCCTAAAACGTGGCTTTCCAAGATTGGATTTGTAAAGCGTGCTTCGGTATCGGTAGCTGCTACCAATCTATTGCTCATCACCAATTACGACGGTGACCCTGAAGTGGCTGCCGCCGGTGCAGGTGTAGGTGGCTCATCATCAGTAGGATTTGACTACTGCGGTGTACCTGCCACTTCTACCATGTCGTTTGGCTTGAATCTTACTTTCTAACTCTTAAAAAACAGAAGCAATATGAAACTATTCAAATCTATGATATTATGTAGTGCGGGTGCCCTTATTACTTTGTTCTCGGGGTGTAGTGACTGGCTCGATGTAAATGTCGATCCCGAAAATCCCACAGCCGGAAATGCGACCTATGATTCACGATTGGCACATATTGAATTTTATACCAACAGTGCCACTCAGTTTGCTGCTTGGCGTTCCAGTATGTCTATGGGCGATTGGACACGCTATTATGACGGCGGCACTTATTGGAGCATGTCTTATTGGAGTCCTCAGACCGGTGCCGTTACCACTCCCTACCAATGGTGGTTCTGTGGAGCTGCTGTAAATATTCCATTTTTGATTGACAAGGCTACGGCAGCCGAGGCTTGGCATTATGTGGGTGCAGCTCGCGTAATTCGTGCCTATGGTTTTATGCTTATGACAGACCTTTATGGAGAAATGCCTTACAAGTCGAGTGAGGCTGAAGCCGGTGTTACTCCTACCTATAATGACGGAAAAACAATCTATTTGGGCTGTTTGGCCGATCTTGACACCGCTATCGAGATGTTCCAAAAAGAGCAAGGGTCTGCGACAGCTTCGTTGGCTGTAGGCGATATTTGGAATGGTGGTAGTGTAGACAAGTGGCTTAAATTGGCATATTTACTTAAAGCACGTTACATTAACAAGCTTATTAAAAAGGGTGAAGGCAGTTATCTTGAAGGGAAATACGATGCCGCAGAAATCTTGGCTTGTCTTGACAAGGCTCAGCAAAGCAATGCCGACAATACCGTATTCAATCATATTGATGCCAATAATTCGCATGATGTATTGGGATGGGACGAACCGGTTGATTATTCACCGCTCTTTTCTGTATGTGGCATGAATGCCGGCTATATGCCTACCAAGATGCTTTACGATAATCTGACAAATTTTGCCGGAAGTGGAATAGAAGATCCGCGTGCCGATAAGATTTTACCTTGGGCATATTCGAAGCAATCAAGTAATTCACCCGCAGAGGTGAAGTTCAAAAACGGTTGGCGTCGTTCTATGGGTGTAGACATGATTGGCAATGATAGTCCCAGCCTTACCGGCGGACCGTTGCGCTCGAACTTCTCGGCAGCCAAAGGTTGGTGGATTGACAGTGAATCTTCTACCCGTAAGGGGGACACTATTTATGTAGAGTGTACCAGTCAGTGCAAAGCTTATCAAGGACGTCCTGATTTACTTTATCGTCGCGATGGCACTGATGCCTCTCGCGAATCGGGAACTTTCTATACTCGCGTGTCTTCTCCCACCTATATTGGAACCTATGCCGAAGCTTGTTTCATACGTGCTGAAGTACTCTTTAACCAAGGTAATAAAGGAGCGGCTTTTAATGCTTATAAGAAAGGTATTGCAGCCAGTATCGACGGTATGAACGATAAGTTGAAAGTGTGGTGCCGTGAAGATGCCAATTTGGAAGCATGCCCCTCGTTCTCTCCTATGACGCAAACCGACATTGACAACTATTTGAACAATGGTATTGGCACTGAAGAGAATATTACTTTGGGCAAGATTCTTACTCAAAAGCGTTTGGCATTGCATTTTTCCATGGAAATTTGGAACGATATGCGTCGCTACGATTTTAATCCGGAGCTTTTCTTAGGCTGGGGTATTCCTGCACGCTATGGCGTTGATGCTACTGCCCAAAAGAATATTCCGCAAGGTAAACAGTTCCGTCGTTGGCAGCAATGCAGTCATGAACTCAACTACAATACGGCCAATCTGCAAGCTATCGGTGCCACTGTTCCGGGAGCTGATACTTCAATTGCACTTTGGAATGCTGCCGAGGACGTATGGACTTTACCCGTATGGTGGGACAGTGCCCAAAACTAATTTTTCATTGCATTTTATTTTGTGATACAAATTCATTATCTTTACGCCCAAAATGTGGATTTTAAGATATAGTTAAGATATTGAAGGCTCTAATGGTCTTCATTCATAGATGATGATTGGAACAGCCGGTTCGTGAGAATCGGCTGTTTTTTTGTTTCGTTTGTTTGCATATCAACGGCGGTAATATGTTACTTTTGCCCTAAAACCGAAGATAGGCTGCACCTCAGCATAAAAAATGGACAAGTTCATTTTATTTTGCATTCGGTTTGTACTATCTTTGCGAGAAATAGCTGAGATGGTAGGAACTGTCTTTGCAAAGATTAGTCTATATATGGAACAAAGCAAGAAATTTATCTCTCCGGGGGCATGGTTCTCCATGACTTATCCGGCAGACTGGAATGAATTCGAGGACGGGGAAGGCTCTTTCCTTTTTTATAACCCCAATGAGTGGACCGGTAATTTTCGCATTTCGGCTTTCAAAGGGAATGCTACATATGGCAAGGACTCCGTGAAGCAAGAGTTACGGGAAAACTCCTCTGCCATTCCGGTTAGGATAGGCCGGATGGAATGTGCATATAGTAAGGAAATGTTCGAGGAAGAAGGTGCGTACTATACTTCCCATTTATGGATAACGGGCGCGGATGAAGTTGCCTTTGAATGTTCGTTTACGGTGAAGAAAGGAGAGCCAGTTGCAGAAGCGGAGAAGATTATCGCTTCGCTGGAAACGCGGAAGGATGGAGTGAAGTATCCAGCGGAGATAATTCCGGTGCGCCTTTCGGAAATCTACCAGATTAATGAAGCATACGAGTGGGTGGATACTACTATAAAGGAATTGTTGAAGAAGGATTTCCAGGGAGCCGAGGAAGACATTGCCAAGATGCAGCAGATGATGGAAGAAAGCAACATCAGCCCTAAAAAGAAAGATGCGTGGCTGGCTTTTGGCATTGTGCTTTGTGTTATTTTCGCCAATGAAGTGGACGGTATGGAATGGCGTACCTTGGTGGACGGAAACCGGGAAGCGCCCATATTGCTGAACACGTCTACCGGTGAATGGATAGACCCCATGAAGCTGGTTTGGAGCAAAGTAAAGGCAGGAGGTAAAGTGAATCTGCTGGAGATATACAGCTCCTTGTTCTAAGGTCCGGTCATCTCGGTACTGTGATTTTCAACTTTCAATTTTCAATTTTCATTTTTCAACTATTAAAGCATTGGCAGCAGTAAATTCAATTCTTCAGGTGGAAAACTTGACCAAGTCGTTCGGTGACTTGGTACTATTCGAAAATATTTCTTTGGGCTTGTCCGAGGGACAGCGTGTCGGGTTGATAGCCAAGAACGGCAGTGGCAAGACGACATTGCTCAATATCCTTTCCGGCAAGGAAGGGTATGACAATGGCACCATTTCCTTCCGTCGTGATTTGCGTGTGGGTTATCTGGAACAAGACCCGCAATATCCCGAAGAGCTGACCGTGCTCGAAGCGTGCTTCCATCATGGCAACAGTACTGTCGAGTTAATCAAGGAATATGAACGTTGCATGGAAACGGAGGGGCATCCCGGCTTGGACGAAATTCTGGTGCGTATGGACCATGAAAAAGCTTGGGAGTACGAGCAGAAGGCGAAACAGATTCTGTCTCAACTTAAAATACGTGATTTCAGTCAGCACGTAAAACATCTGTCCGGCGGGCAGTTGAAGCGTGTGGCACTTGCCAATACCCTTATCACTGAACCCGATTTGCTGATACTGGACGAGCCTACCAACCACCTTGACCTCGATATGACGGAGTGGCTGGAGGAATATCTCCGCCGGAACAACCTCAGCTTGCTGATGGTGACGCACGACCGTTATTTCCTCGACCGGGTATGCTCCGAAATCGTAGAGATAGACAACCGGCAGATTTATCAGTATAAAGGCAATTACAGTTATTATCTGGAGAAGCGCCAAGAGCGTATCGAGGCCAAGACTGTGGAGATAGAACGTGCCAATAACCTCTACCGCACAGAGCTGGAATGGATGCGCCGCATGCCGCAAGCCCGCGGGCACAAGGCACGCTATCGGGAGGATGCCTTTTACGAGTTGGAGAAGGTGGCTAAGCAGCGTTTCAACAACGACAATGTAAAGCTGGACGTTAAGGCTTCTTATATAGGCAGTAAGATATTCGAGGCAGACCATCTGTACAAATCCTTTGGTGACTTGAAGATTCTGGATGATTTCTCCTACATCTTCTCCCGTTACGAAAAGATGGGTATCGTAGGGAATAACGGTACGGGCAAGTCGACCTTCATCAAGATACTGATGGGGTTGGAGCAGGCAGACAGCGGTACGCTGGACATTGGCGAGACGGTCCGCTTCGGTTACTACTCGCAGGACGGCTTGCAGTTTGACGAGCAGATGAAAGTGATTGATGTAGTGCAGGACATTGCCGAAGTCATAGAACTGGGCAACGGCAAGAAGCTGACGGCATCGCAATTCCTGCAACATTTCCTGTTTACTCCCGAGACACAGCACAGCTATGTCTACAAGCTGAGTGGGGGAGAACGCCGCCGCCTCTATCTGTGTACGGTCCTGATGCGCAATCCCAACTTCCTGGTGCTGGATGAGCCGACCAATGACCTCGATATTGTGACGCTGAATGTGCTGGAAGAGTATTTGCAGAATTTCAAAGGATGCGTGATTGTGGTGAGCCACGACCGTTATTTCATGGACAAAGTGGTAGACCATCTGTTAGTGTTCAACGGACAAGGGGACATCCGCGACTTTCCCGGCAACTATACACAATATCGCGACTGGAAAGATGCGAAAGTCCATCAAGAAAAGGAGAAAGAGAAAGAAGCCGCCAAGGCTCAGGAGGACAAGACGGCGAAGGTGCGTCTGAACGAAAAGCGGCGCATGTCTTTTAAGGAAAAACGCGAGTTTGAACAATTGGAGCAGGAGATAGCTGACCTGGAAACCGAAAAGAATGCAATTGAAGAGGCTTTGTGCAGCGGTACTTTGTCTGTGGACGAACTGACGGAGAAGTCGAAACGTTTGCCGGAATTGTCGGACTTGATTGACGAAAAAACATTGCGCTGGCTGGAGCTGAGTGAGATAGAATCGAACTGAAGTTCGAAATTGAAAATTAAGAATTAAAAATTAGAACTGAGAAAGTGGGAAATCTGACGAATTATCATAGCCATAGCCTTTATTGTGACGGGCGTGCCGGCATGGAGGACTTTGTGCGTTTTGCATTGAGCGAGGGATTTACTTCGTATGGCTTTTCATCCCATGCCCCGTTGCCTTTTTCTACGGCATGGACTATGGAGTGGGATATCATGGACGACTATCTATCTGAATTCCATCGTCTGAAGGAGAAGTATGCCGGACGTATCGAACTGTATATCGGTCTGGAGATTGATTATCTGAATGAAGCGAGTAATCCGTCCATCGCCCGTTTCAGGGAGTTGCCGTTGGACTACCGTATTGGTTCTGTACATCTTCTCTACAATGACAAAGGGGAAGTGGTGGATGTAGATGTACCTGCGGATACCTTTAAGACCATTGTAGACGGACATTTCTGCGGTGACTTGGAGCATGTGGTCCGTCTCTATTATGGTAGGTTGACGAGGATGCTTGAGCTGGGTGGTTTTGATATTGTGGGCCATGCCGATAAGATGCACTACAATGCAGCATGCTATCGCCTGGGATTGCTGGACGAGCCTTGGTATGATGAGCTGGTTAGGGCGTATTTCGCAGATATTGCCCGTCGCGGCTATCAGGTAGAGGTCAATACCAAAGCCTATCATGACTTGGGCACTTTCTATCCCAATGAGCGGTATTTCTCCTACCTGCATGATTTGGGTGTACGTGTGCAGGTGAACAGTGATTCACACTATCCGGAACGGATAAACAACGGACGTCCCGAAGCTTTGCGTGCCTTGAGGAAAGCTGGATATGAATCGGTGATGGAACTACACGGAGGAGAATGGAAAGAGATGCCTATCGTGTTTTGAGTGAATAGGATACAAAAACTCCTGACTTGCCTTTTTGTAAAGGTAGTCAGGAGTTTTTCTTTCTATTATGAACTATTCTGTTTTCAGTAAAAAGTCATCAATCGCCTTTTTGTAGGTAGCCTTATCGGCTGCTCCGCGGAAGAGCTGAGGCTCTCCATTCATAGGGATGAATACAAAAAGAGGGATGCTTGTTGCATTGAACAACGCTGCCAGTTCCTTTTCCTTATCCACATTGACTTTGTAGACAACGATTTTATCGGCATACTCTTTGGCCAGTTCCTTCATAATGGGAGCCACCATGCGGCAAGGTCCGCACCAGTCGGCATATAAGTCTATGATGGCAGGCTTGTTTCCCTTGTATTTCCAGTCCTGGGATTTCTCATAGTCGAACACATCCTTGATGAACATGGCTTTGTTCATGACGATAACTTCTCCGTTTGTTTGAGCATAGGCCAGCATGCAAGAAAACACGAGGGCAACCATTGCTATAATCTTCTTCATTTCTTCTTGTTAAGAGTTTTGTTCTATAACGGCTTTCAAATCCTTACCGCTGATGACACCCGAATGGCGCCATACGGCTTCACCTTTCTTAAATACGATAAATGTCGGTACTGCTTGTATGCGGTAGCGGGCAGCAAGCTCTTCGTGCTGGTCTACATCTATTTTGGCGATACGGGCAGCATCTCCTATTTCGTTTTTGAGTTCCTCCAGTACCGGATGCATGGCCTTGCACGGGCCACACCAGGTTGCAAAGAAATCAACTAAAACGGGCTTTTCTGATTGTATCAATTCTTCAAACTTTTCCATAATTTTTTCCTTTCTGTTTTTATTTATTTGTAATGATAACAAAATAGGAGGAGGATTTGTTCGCTAAATCATTATTTAATCGTCATCTCTTCAATGAGATGCGAAGCTCCCGCGTATTTGTCGATGATGAACAAGGTGTAGCGGATGTCTACACATGCTGCTCGTTGGGAGGACGGACGGAAGGCAATGTCGCCAGTCAAACCTTCGTAATTGCGGTCAAAGCCGGTACCTATCAGTTCTCCTTTGGCATTGAACACTGGGCTGCCGGAGTTTCCACCGGTATTGTCTGTGTTGACAATGAAGCAGATGGGCATTTCGCCGTTCGGCATGGCATAACGTCCGAAATCCTTTGCCTGATACAGCTGTTTCAGTTTGGCGGGGACTACAAACTCCCAATTGTCGGGATCTTCCTTCTCCATAGCTCCTTTCAGAGTGGTGTAGTAATCATATTTCACACCGTCTGCCGGAGCGTAGGGGAGCACTTGACCGTAGGTCAGGCGCAAGGTGGAGTTGGCATCCGGATAGATGGGCTGGCCGTTGGCAAGCTTCATGTCCATCATTCCCTTTACCCATACCTTGTGGGCGGCATTGTAGTTTTTATTGGCATCCATCATGGCAATGGAGGTCTGAAGCAGGCCGTCCGTGATGGAATATTTCAGCAAGACCATCCAGTCTGTATTAATCTTGTAGAGGCTGGGCTTGAGGATGAACTTGGCAAAGTTCTCCTTGTTGCCGAAGATAGAATGTTCAAAGCAGGCGTCGATGAAAGCGTCGCTGTTGCCTTTGAAACGCTTGTCTATGATTTGGAAAATACCGATGCGTTGTTCGGCAGGGATATACTTCATGTAGATTTTCAGCATTTCCTTGCCAACAATACGTTCCACTTCGGGGAAGGGGACAGAGGCAAAGTAGCGGTCGGCTGCCTTCTGAAGGCTGTCTTTAGCTGCTGCAATCTGTTTCTTGTCCTTGTTCTTCAAGGCAGATACCAGTCCTGCGGTGCTGGGGATACGCATGAAATCGAGTCCCGTCACCAGTGCTTCTTGAATGGCTTGCTGGTGGTAGAGGGCTGGACGGCGTTGCTTTACGATGGCGCGTATCTGGTCGAATGCTTGCTGATAGCTATTGTCGTTCAGCGAGCGTCCGCGTGCCAGGAGTGCCTCTTGCTGTGCACGTTTAGTGTCCAATACTTTCAGACGGACGAGACCTTCGTTCATACCGATGGCATTTTTCCAGTAGTTGGCAGAAGATGCATACTTGCTGGCATAGTGGATGCGTACGGCATCGTCTTGCAACATTTGTTTCATCAGAGCTTTCTGGCGGACATCGCGCACGTGGTGGCGCATGAAGTTGGTGGTTTGCATACGCTCTTCCACCTCGTCGGAAATCATGTAGCGCCAGTTGCGTCCGGGGAATCCCATGACGAAGGTAAAGTCGCCCTCGCGATAGCCGTCAAGGCTGATGGTGAGATGTTTCTTCACTTTTAGGGGAACGTTGTCTTTGCTGTAAGCGGCGGGTTTCCCGTCTTTGTCGGCATAGATGCGGAAGATGGAGAAATCTCCCGTGTGGCGGGGCCACATCCAGTTGTCGGTGTCTGCGCCGAACTTGCCGATGGAGGAGGGGGGAGCGCCTACCATGCGGATGTCGCTATAGGTGGTCTTTACGAACAGATAGTATCTGTTTCCACCGTAGAAGGCTTTCAGTTCCAGCTTGCGGCCGGGTGTCAGGGCGATGCCTTCGGACTTGGCGAAGCGGTCGGCTACTGTCTTCAGGTATTTGGGAGACAGATAATTGGTGCCGTTCGGGTCGTCGTCGGTTTTCAGTTGTTCGTTTACGTAGTCTGTCACGTCCAGTATCCGGTCGATGTAGGTGACGGTGAGTCCCTTGCAGGGAAGCTCCTCTTCGCGGGACATAGCCCAGAAACCGTCGGTCAGGTAGTCGTGTTCCACCGAGCTGTGTTGCTGTATGGCGCCATAGCCGCAGTGGTGGTTGGTCAGTACCAGGCCTTCGGCAGAGATGACTTCGCCGGTACAGCCACCGCCGAAATGCACCACGGCATCCTTCAGGGCAATGCCGTCGGGATTGTAGATTTGGTTGGTGGGGATGAGCAGTCCGAGTTCCGTCATGGCTACTTCGTTCTGCTTTTGCAGGTCGGTGAGCATCCACATACCTTCGTCGGCGTGTGCGGCAAGGACAGAAGATGTAATGAATAATGATAATAGGATTCTTTTCATGGTGATGTGCGTTAGAAGAGCATCTGAGAGGGGGGCTATTCAGTATACGACTGAATAGGGTTAAGTATACGACTGAATGGCATTCACTATACGACTGAATGCCATTCAGTATGGGAGGTAATCTCTCAGAGGCTTTAATTTATTCTATAATGTTCATTTCTTTTATCAGATGACTGCAATTGCCCAGTTTGTCGAGGATGAAGAGCACGTAGCGTATATCCAGTGCAATGCAACGCTGCAGGTCATTGTTGAAGTTGATGTCACCGCTCAGAGATTCCCAGTTGCCGTCGAAAGCACAACCGATAAGCTGTCCTTCACCGTTGATGACGGGACTGCCGGAGTTACCGCCGGTGATGTCGTTGGTAGTCAGGAAGCAAACGGGCATTGTGCCGTCGGCCATGGCATAGCGTCCGAAGTCTTTCTTCTGGATAAGTTCTTTCAGCTTGGCGGGTACCACGAATTCACGGTCTTCGGGATTCTCTTTTTCAAGGATACCGTCGGTAGTGGTATAGTAGTCGTAGTGTACGGCATCGCGTGGGCTGTATGATTTTACATTACCATAGGTCAGACGCATGGTGAAGTTGGCATCCGGATAGGAGGGGACGGGCTGTTTCATTTCACCCAAGCCACGGATGTAGGCCTTGTGGAGCAGTTCCATTCCGCTTTCCAGTTCCATGTATTGCTTTCCGAGTTCCTGCAGCTTTTCGTTCTTGGAGCGCGAGTAAGCCGTAGCAGGGTCTTTCTCGATGGCTTTCACGGTGGGCTTTGCCAGGAATTTATCCAGGTTCTTGCGGTTGGAGAGGATGGAGTTGTCGTAAATGTTGTCTACGTATGCGTTGTAGTCGCCCTTGAACTCTCCGTTGATGGTTTGGTAGAAGGAGGGCAGCTCGTCGGCGTTCAGTGCCTTGGCAAGGGCGGGCAGGATGGCTTTGGCTACGGCGCGGTCCACTTCGTGGTCGTAGTCTTTATTGTGGATACCATCGTATGCATTTTCCAACTGCTTCTTCGAAGCTTGCAGCAATGAGTCGTTCTTCTCTTCGAGCGCTTTCTTTATGTTATCCATAATAAGGTAGGTACTGCCGAATTCGATAGCACCGCGCAATGCTTCGTTGGTATAGTAGAGCTGGCGCAGCGTGGGGGTGCTTTCTCGATGATGGCATCAATTTTCTCTACCACACCCTCGTATTCGGGTTTTCCTTGGGCAAAGGCGGCATACTTTTTCTCGATTTCGGCTTTGGCGCCCAACACGTCATTGTCGATGATTGCCTTGTTCATACCAATGGAGTTCTTCCAGTAGTTACTGCTTCCGGCAAACTTGCTGGCATACTGGATGCGGGTCTTGTCACTGGCATCCATATACTTGCGCAGCACTTCGAGGCGTACGCCGCGCATATCAATCATTGCCTGATTCACGGCGTTCATGCGTTGCTTCACTTCGCTCTGGGTGAGGTAACGTTCTGTGCTGCCGGGGAAGCCCATAATCATGGCGTAGTCACCTTCGTTCAGACCTTTGATGGAGATGGGCAGGAACTTCGGCGTTTTCAGGGGTACATTGCTTTCACTGTATTCAGCCGGCTCTCCGTTGGCATCGGCATAGATACGGAACATGGAGAAGTCGCCCGTGTGGCGCGGCCACATCCAGTTGTCGGTCTCACCGCCAAACTTACCTACCGAGGAGGGAGGAGCGGCAACCATACGCACGTCGCTGTATACCTTATAATAGAACATATAGAATTTGTTTCCTGCATAGAAGGGGAGTGCGCGCACTTCAATGCCCGGTTTACCCTTCAAATCGCTCTTCTCCAGTTCCTCTTTTGCCAGTTTGTTGAGGAACGGGGAAGTCAGTGCATCGATTTCCGTCACTTCGCCTGCCTTTATTTTAGCGTTGACAAGGTCGGTGATGTCTACAATGCGGTGCACGAAACGGAATTTCAATCCCGGGGTGGGCAGTTCTTCACTGCGGTTCATGGCCCAGAAACCATCTGTCAGATAATCGTGTTCCACGCTGCTGTGCTGCTGTATGGCACCGTATCCGCAATGGTGATTGGTCAGAATCAGTCCTTCCGGAGAGATGATTTCGCCGGTACAGCCACCGCCAAAGATACCTACAGCATCTTTCAGTGACACGCCGTTGGGATTGTAAAGGTCGTCAGCCTCCAGCTTCAGTCCTTGCTTTTTCATCATGTCGATGGAGTTCTGCTGCTTCATCAGTTGCAACAACCACATTCCTTCGTCTGCACGCGCAGAGCAGACTGTCAGTGCGGCAATGGCCGCAAGCAAACCTTTCTTAAATGTAATCTTCATATAATCAATTATTAAGTAATGTCTTTGAATTTCATTGTCATCGCTTGTGGGCTTATGGCTTTATGGCATTGTTTCTTATTGCTTCCATAATGTTTGCAGGCGGACGCTGGTTCATCAGTTCGTTCTTCATAAAGTCCATGTATGGGGCTGCGTGACTGAAGAACTTATGATATCCTGCACAAAGGTAATTCAGTCCCGGCTCTCCGTCGGCTGTACGTGCAAAACGGTTCTTTGGACATTCGCCGTTGCAGGCAAACAGCCATTCACACTCCCTGCATTGGGTGGGGAGCGATTGTTGCTTCATCAGTCCGAAGGCTTGTTGCCGTTCGCCGTACATCATCTCCACCAGTGTATTCTGATGGATGTTGCCCAGTTTATATTCGGGGAAAACAAAATGGTCGCACGCATATACGTCTCCGTTGAACTCCATGACGCCTGCATGGCCGCAAGTCTTTGCCATGGAACATACACCCGGTTGTTCGCCTATCCAGTTGGCAAGGGTAGAGTCGAATAACTGTATGTAGTAAGTACCCACGTCCTGCTTTACCCATTCGTCGAACAAGGCGCATAGGAAGTCTCCCCATTGTTCCGGCGTGACGGAAAAGTCTGCCAGCTGCGTGCTCTTTTCCTTGTCTGCCAGGGAGGCAAGATGGCGTCCGTCCCCATGAGGGGCAATGCGCTCCACGATGGGGGCAAACTGGATGTAATGGCATCCTATCTCCTTGAAGAAATTATAGAAGTCCAGCGGATAGTCGGCGTTGTAGTCATTGACCACTGCCATTCCGTTCCATTCCACACCGTGCTTTTTCAGCAGGTTGATGCCCTGCATCACCTTGACAAAAGAGGGCTTGCCCTGCTTGTTCTTCCGGTATTCGTCATGGAACTCCTGAGGCCCGTCTATGGAGACACCCACCAGCCAGTTGTTTTCTTTGAAAAACCGGCACCATTCATCGGTCAGCAACGTGCCGTTGGTCTGTATGCAGTTGTCTATGGTGCGTCCGTTGGCATATTTCTTTTGCAGCTCCATGGCACGTTTGTAGAAAGAGAGCGGACGCATCAGCGTCTCTCCGCCATGCCAGGTGAACAGAACCTGGGGCATGGTCTGCGAGTTGATGTACTCCTCGATGAACTTTTCCAGCAGTTCCTCGCTCATCACATGCTTGGGGTTGTCTCTATATAGTTTGGATTTCTCCAGATAATAGCAATAATCGCATGCCAGATTGCATACCGCACCTACCGGTTTCAGCATTACATAGAGCGGTTTGGCAAAAGGTGCATAGGTTGACATGTATATTTTCTCTATTTTTATGATTTATAATTGTGCAAAAATACGTAAACCGAATGAAAAATCCTTTCTTTCTATTCGGTTTATAAGGAATATTAATACCTTTGCTGGGTGTAATTCAAAAATCGTTTCTTGCATGATTAGAATGAGTGTGAACCGCATTTTACCCTTTTTGCTCCTGCTTGTGCTCTTTACTTCTTGCAACCGCAAGTATAAGATAGAGGGCAGTTCTTCGGTAACCAGCCTTGACGGAAAGATGTTGTTCCTCAAGACGCTTCGGGACGGGCAATGGGTGAACGTCGACTCGGCAGAGGTTATCCATGGGCATTTCAAGATGAAAGGCCGGGCCGATTCCGTGATGATGGTGACTCTTTATATGGACCACGAGGGCATTATGCCTTTGGTGCTGGAAGACGGCAAAATCGTGGTTTCCATCTCCAATACTCAGTTGATTGCCAAAGGGACTCCTTTGAATGACAAACTGTACGAGTTCATAGACAAGCGCAATTCCCTGGAAGTGAAGATAGAGGAGCTGGAACGGAAAGAGGCGCGTATGGTGCTGGACGGTGCCAATCTGGATGACGTGCATGGGCAGTTGGCAAAGGAAGGCGAAGCACTTGTGAAGGAGATGAACGACTACGTCCGGCAGTTCATTGTAGATAACTTTGAGAATGTGCTGGGCCCCAGTGTATTCATGATGATGTGCAGCACACTGCCCTATCCGGTGATGACTCCGCAGATTGAGGACATCATGAGAACTGCTCCCTTGTCTTTTAAAGAGAATACTTTGGTGAAGGATTTCCTTACAAAGGCGAAGGAGAACATGCAGCTGATTGAAGAGCAGAAGCGCATGAAGCAAAATGCTTCTGTAGGAGGACAGAAATAAACAGGAATGAGTTGATAATGACAAACGGGAATGCCTGAATATCTTGATAGGATATTCAGGCATTCCCGTTTGTCATTATGTCTTTATCTGTCCTGGTCTTCGTTCTTCACCATCCCTTTATACTTTTCCGGCAATGCACTCTCCACTGCCGCATAAGCCTCGTTCATGCTTGCCTTGATGTTTTCTGCCCCTTTCCCTTTGGGGGGAATAGGTTCATGGATGGTCAGTATCATCCGGTGGCGGTGTATCCACTTTCCGGTGCGTGGAAGAATCTCGAACGAGCCGTCTATAGTGACGGGCACCACTTCCAGTTGCAGTTCATCCGCCAGCTGGAAAGCACCTCTCTTGAAGTAGCCCATGTGCCCCGTGAAGGTACGTGCCCCTTCGGGAAATACTACCAGTGACACGCCGTCTTTCAAAGATGATTCTGCCTGCCGCATGGTGGCAAGCACCTTCTTGGGGCTGGAACGGTCGACGAAGATATGTCCTGCGCTCTCGCATGCCTTGCCGACAAACGGGATTTTGCGCAGGCTCTTCTTCATCATCCATTTGAAGTTCCGTCCCAGGAATCCGTATATCAGGAATATGTCGAAGGCACCTTGGTGATTGGGCACAAACACGTAGGAAGTACGTTTATGTATTTTCTCCCTTCCATGTACCTCCACCGGAATAAGCAGTATATAGCAGATGAGCTGTGACCAGATTTTACCGGGATAGTAACCCCAGATATGCGCTCCTCCTATCAGCGAACCGATGATGGTGACCAATGCTGTAAGGATAGTCAGTACCAATAAAATGGGCAACGCAAAGCAAACCTGATAAATAATATAAAGTATCTTCATAGGTGTCGGATTTTTTATTGCTACAAAGATATACCTTTTTCTTATTTCGTCACTCTTTCTCTCTTACTAATTTTAGTACTGTAATTTCCGGCCATGCCCCGAACCGGAACGGCAGTCCTACATAGCCGATGCCAATATTTACGTACAAAGCCCTCTTGCCTTCGTAGTACATTCCTCTCCATTCCGGATAGATAAGTTCGGCAAGGGAATGTCCGAACAAGATGCCTTGCATGGCGTGGGTGTGTCCTGCAAGCATCAGTGAAATATCCGATCGGGGCAGTACCTCGCGCCTCCAGTGGGTAGGGTTATGGCTGAGCAATATTTGGAACATTCCCTCCGTGCCCTGCATGGCTTGCGGCAAGTCTGCAAATTGGGAGAAAGGAGGCTCCCCGTCGTTTTCCATACCGATGAGGGCTATGCTGTCACCTTTGTGATGAAGGATGTCATGCTCATTGTTCAGCAGTTTCCATCCCATTGCTTTCTGCTGCCGGATTAAATAGTCCAGATTGGCGATTTCTGCTTTCGGGCTTTGCCAGTGATAGTATGAGCCATAGTCATGATTGCCGAGGATGGAGTATACTCCGTCCGGTGCATATAGTTGGGAGAGTATTTCTTGGAAACCATCCAGTTCGTGGCTCTGCTGGTTCACGAGGTCACCGGTGAAGACAATCAGGTCCGGCTTCTGTCCGTTGACTAAATCGACCAACTGTTTGATGGGTTCCGGATTGCCTTGCCAACTGCCGATGTGTATGTCCGATATTTGCACGATGCGGTAGCCGTCGAAACCTTCCGGAATATTGGCAGAACGGTATTCCACTTCTTTTGTATCGAAACGGGTGATGCCTGCCAGGGTACCGTAAAGGATATTGAAGAAGCTGACGACAGCCAAAACCAGTCCTATAGCGGTGAACGGGCTGCGGGGACAACGACGGATGATGAAGTGTGCCAGTACTCCCACCAGCGAGCAAAGCATGAATATGGTTTTTGGAAAGACAAACAGCATGATGGTAATTGCCAGTCTGCCTATGGCCTGCGTATGGTTTGACATCGCATTGTCGCCCGTAAGGAATATGAAGTAAACATAGCCTGCCGCTAATAGCAAGGTGGGAAGCCAATAAAGGCAGTGAAGGACTGCCTTTCTGGTTTTTCTTACTACATAAACCAAGTAAATGTAAAGGTCGGGGATGAGAAGGAAAAGGATGAAAACAAGAGTTACTCGGTGCATATATCTTTCAATTCTTCAATGTTCTTTTTAATATTGTCCAGATGTTTGTAAATCACTTTTTTGTAGAGAATATAGATAATTAGCGCGTCAAATACTACGAAAAGGGTAATCAGTAGGGCTTGTACGCTGGCTGGTGCCAGATGATATTCCATCACCCAATAGTTGAGGATATTGAAAAGGATAATCCAAATGGAGATGCCCATCACTTCATATCTGGTCCATTGGCGGAAGGTGGTCATACGGCGACTGACTTCGGCAACCCCCATTTCATCAATACGCGTGTCCTTGTTCCAGCGGTATGTTTTCCAGTCCCACCACATGCCTATGAGGATGCTTATAGCGATGAATCCCAGTAAAGCGACAATCTTGCCTTGCAGCTGCTCATTGAAGCCGAAGGTGGGCAGCAACAGCCATATAAGCAGAAGGGCTGCCAGACCTACCGCTCCCATTCCGATAGAGAAACGCTGTATGACTACGAGTCGTCCCAGACTTTTGCGGGTATTGGCCTTGTAGCCGGCAATCAGTTCGGTAATCTGCTGTTCGTCAGCAATCGGTTCTTTCTGCAACTGTTCATTCAGTGCGTTCCATGATTTCTTCAGTTCATCCAGTTCCATATATTTATTCCTCCTTATTCATTTTTTTCAATTTGTCCTTGATGCGGCTGAGTTTGGTGGCAACGTTTGTCAAGGTCAGCCCGGTGATTTCGGCAATTTCTTCGTAGCTTTTCTCTTCCAGATAGAGCAGTATGATGGACTTTTCCAATTGTCCCAGTCGGTTTATCATCCGGTAGAGCTGCCGTAGCATGGCTTGTGTCTCGTCGGTTTCTTCAGTCCGGTCGGCTTCCTGGGTGAGGGTGACGATTTCGGGGATGTTCTTTTCTTTGCGGATAAAGCTGATGCACGTGTTCAGTGCGATGCGGTAAATCCATGTGGAAATCTTACACTCCCGCCGGAACTTGGGAAATGCTTTCCATAAGTTGAGCACCACTTCCTGATACAGGTCGTTGAGGGTAGCATTGGGCGTGGTGTACAGATAGCACACCTTATATATCACGCGCTCATACTCCCGTACCACGGATACAAACTCTTGTTCTGCATTTTCCATCTTTTAGCTTCTTTCGAATTGCTTTTGCACTGTTAGTCGCATTGTGTGGCGATAAATCACAGTTCAAAAAGGATTATTTTAATGTGTTAATGTGCCTATATGCTAATGTGCCAATGACCTGCGGCATGGTAGCACAATATACATATAGCGCAGCCAATTGGCACATTAGCATATAGGCACATTAGCACATTATTCATATTGTAGTGGCTAAAAACTTCCGCATATCCCCTATTGGCATTCCCCGGCGGCGGGCGTAGTCGTCCAGCTGGTCTTCTCCAATCTTGCCCACTGAAAAGTATCGGGATGCGGGATGTGCCAGCATCATGCCGCAGACGGAGGAGTGAGGGTGCATGGCTCCATGTTCAGTCAGCGTGATGCCTATCTGCTTCATGCCGAGCAGTTCGTCCAGCAGGAAATTCACGGATTGGTCGGGCAGGGAGGGGTATCCCACAGCGGGGCGGATGCCTTGGTACTTCTCGACCAGCAAATCCGGAATGGACAAGGACTCATCGGGAGCATACCCCCAAGCCTCCTTACGGACATATTCGTGCATCTTTTCTGTGGCGGCTTCGGCAAGGCGGTCGTTCAAGGTTTGTACAAGGAGGTGTTTGTAAGGGTCGTTCTTGTAAGTCTCTTCGGCCTCTTCACTGATGGTGGAGGCGAAAAGCCCTACGGTGTCGGGTGTGCCCGAAGAGAGGGGACGTACAAAATCACTCAGACAGAGAAATGGACCGCCATCGGGTTGTGGTGCCTGCTGGCGGAGCAGTGGGAAGGTTGTTCCTTCTATCAAGAGGTTATCTCCGTCTGCATTTGCCTGGCAAAGCCTGAAGATGCAATGGATGGAGATTGTTTCGTCCAGTCGGCCGAGCATTCTATTGGCTTCCTTGAAGAGCTGCATGGCTTCGGAAGCTTTGGTACGTTCCTCCTCGGGAAAGGTTGTCAGCCAAAGTGCACGGCAGGAATCGCAGCCATGGATGTTGGCAATAGCCGCAAAGCGAGGCTGGAAGCCCCAGGCATGGAAGAAATAAATCCAGTTGATGTAAGGGGTTACTTCATGAATCCGATACGAAAGCAATTCATGCCCCGGTGCCAGTATTGTCCTTTTCATCCCATTTAATCCTTAATCCCTAATCCTTAATTCCTAGCCTTCACTCCCCAAATCTCAGTTCCTCGCCACGATAAGCGTCGTCCACCATGCCGTCACTATAAACGGGATGTCCGTTGGCAAAAGTCCTTTCCACTTTCCAGTTGAAGGTATGCCCTTCCAATGGGCTCCAGCCGCATTTGCTCAAAACTTTGTCGGCTGTCACTTCCCACGGGGCATCGGGGCGTACCAGCACAAGGTCTGCCCGGTAACCTTCACGGATATAGCCGCGCTCGTTGATGCGGTAAATTTGTGCGGGAGCATGGCACATTTTTTCAACGATGGTCTCGAGTGTGAATATTCCCTCATCTACCAGTTGCAGCATGCTGACAAGCGAAAACTGTATCATCGGCATGCCGGACATGGCCTTCAAGGCACCTTCTTTCTCGGCGAGCAGATGGGGGGGCATGGTCGGTGGCTATAACGTCTATCAGGCCGGAGTTGACGGCTGCACGCAGGGCATCGCGGTCGGCTTGCTTCTTAATGGCAGGATTGCACTTGATACGTGTGCCCAACGTGCGATAGTCACTGAGCGTGAAGAGGAGATGGGCAACGCATGCTTCGGCGGTGATATGCTTCTCGGAAAGTGAATAGTCATTGAACAGTTGCAGTTCCTTGGCTGTGGACACATGCAGAATATGCAGCCGTGCACCGGCAATCCTTGCCAGCCGTACTGCCAGCTCAGAAGATGCATAGCATGCTGCCGAGGAGCGGATGTAGGGATGCTTGCCTATGGGAATATCATTCTCTCCGGCAAACATTTCCTTATACTTGGCAATATTGTTCTTGATGGTTTCCTGGTCTTCGCAGTGGGCGGCAATCAGCATGTCTGTACCGTTGAAGATGTTCAGCAGGCTGTTCATCTTGTCTACCAGCATGTTTCCGGTACTGGAGCCCATGAATAGCTTGATACCGCAGACGCGGTGCTTGTCCAGCTTGCCGAATTCGCTGTAATTGTCGTTTGTTGCGCCGAAGTAGCAGGAATGGTTTACGATACACTTCTCGTTCAGCAAATCAAGTTTGGCGTTCAAGGCATCCAGCGTAGTGGTCACCGGATTTGTATTGGGCATATCCATGATGGAGGTCACACCACCTGCGGCAGCCGCACGGCTTTCGGTGAGGATGTCCGCTTTGTGGGTCAGCCCGGGATCGCGAAAATGTACATGGTCGTCGATGATGCCAGGCAACAGATAGCATCCGGTGGCATCTATGGTCTCGTCACAAGGGGCGGAGAGCGGTTTCCAGTTGGTCAGTACCTCTGCAATGCGCCCGTCTTCTATCACTACGGAACCTTTCACGGATTGTCCTTCGTTGACAATCGTAGCGTTATGTATCAATGTTCTTTTCATATCTTCCTAATATTTATAGTAAACCCCTATCACTCTATCACCCATTACTTCATCTCCTTATCTACGGTAGGATATTTATGGAACCAACTGTTCCATTTCAACCGAATCACTCCGAATACGGCTTCACCAAAAATACTGCTGTTCATTTTGGAGGTGCCCAGTTCGCGATTGATGAAGATGACAGGCACTTCCTTTACCTTGAAGCCGCATTTGTAGGCGGTGAATTTCATTTCTATCTGGAAGGCGTATCCTTTGAAGCGGATGCCGTCCAGATTGATAGTCTCCAATACCCGGCGGCGATAACATACGAATCCGGCTGTAGTATCGTGGATGGGCAGCCCGGTGATGAAGCGTACATACTTGGAGGCAAAATAAGACATCAGTACACGTCCCATGGGCCAGTTCACTACGTTCACACCACTCACATAACGTGAACCGATGGCTACATCGGCACCCTCTTCGGAGCAGGCGCGGTAGAGTCGCGGCAAGTCTTGGGGATTGTGGCTGAAGTCGGCATCCATTTCGAATACATACTCATAACCTCGTTGCAATGCCCACTTAAAGCCGGCTATGTAGGCTGTACCCAGTCCTAACTTTCCTTTGCGCTCCACCATGAAGAGGCGTTCGGGAAACTCCTGCTGCAAGGTCTTTACAATGGCAGCCGTTCCGTCGGGCGAACCGTCTTCAATGACAAGGATGTGAAAACCATGTTTCAGAGCAAAAACGGCACGGATGATATTTTCTATATTCTCCCGTTCATTGTAGGTGGGGATGATGACAATGCTGTCTGATGTTTGCATACTTATAGGTAATGGGGGTTATAACTGGGAACAAATGTAATACATTTCTTTTTTATCTGGCAGCATTTTCACACAAATCTTGATTTTGCAAAGTTCTGGCGCCACGACTCTTTCATTTATGTAGCTCCTTCTAACTCCTGACTATAAGGAATGCAGGTTAAATCAAAGAACCATATGCTTGACTTTGAACTTTAGCCTCAATCTTTAGCTATTCCCGTTTCAATCATTAACAGAAAACATTCAAACTATTAAAGAAAAACTTTCGAAGTATAAAGGATAAAGTGGGTAGATATAGGGAGAAAAAGTGCTCTTCAGTCTTGGTCTGTCTATCCCAAGCCTTGGGATAGACAGACCAAACCCTGGGATACATGTCCGCAGGCTGGGGATAAACTTTGTGTAACATAACTCCTGAATAGGGATTGTACAGGCTGTGTTATTCATAATTGGAGGAAAAGAAGTTTCATTGCCTTCCCCGATAAATAGGGCGATACAGAAAAAAGGTGAAGGATGTGCAGGCTGACAGCAGAAAGATTATTTCAGAGAACATAGTTGCCGACAGGTCAAAGCTAAAGATTATTTGTGTATTTTTGCACCGAATTTATTTCGGTAGGATACCTTATGAGGGGCAATACCGGGGGAAAAAGCGCAAAGCAATGAATATAACTGAACTGCAACAATCTTATGCTTCCCATCCCAATGTAGAGGGGGTGTGCAGGCTTCTGAAAGATAACTCTGTCCGTCACCTATATTGCGGAGGTTTATATGCCTCTGCCGCTTCTTTGTTTTCGTCTGTATTGGTTCAGCGGGCTACTTGTCCGCTCGTTTTCATTCTGGGCGATATGGAGGAAGCCGGTTATTTCTATCATGATTTGACGCAGATATTGGGGACAGAGCAGGTATTGTTTTTTCCTTCTTCGTTCCGCCGCGCCATCAAGTACGGGCAGAAGGATGCGGCAAACGAAATACTTCGTACAGAAGTGCTGAGTCGCCTGCAAAAAGGAGAAGAGGGGCTTTGCGTGGTGACCTATCCGGATGCGCTGGCCGAAAAGGTAGTCTCTCGTAAGGAACTGGGAGAGAATACACTGAAACTGCATGCAGGCGAGAGGGTGGATATGAACTTCGTGACGGACGTGTTGCGCAGCTACGGCTTCGAATATGTGGACTACGTCTACGAGCCGGGGCAGTATGCCGTTCGTGGCAGTATTATCGACGTCTTTTCCTTCTCTTCCGAATATCCCTTCCGTATAGACTTTTTCGGCGATGAGGTGGAAAGCGTCCGTACCTTCGAGGTGGAAACACAGCTCTCGAAGGAGAAGAAAGAAAGCATCGTGATAGTTCCCGACTTGAGCCATAGCCTAGAAAAAAAAGGAAGCGGCGGCATGGTGTCGTTCCTCGATTTCCTTCCGTCGGACAGCTTGCTTGCCATGCGCGACTTTCTCTGGTTGCGCGAACGCATCCAGACCGTGCACGACGAATCGCTCACCCCACAGGCCATCGCCGCCCGTGAGTCGGAGGAGAATGGAGCCATCACGCTGGAAGGCAAGCTGATTGATGGTGGCGAGTTCACCCTGCGCGCCCTCGATTTCCGCCGGATGGAGTTCGGTAACAAGCCAACCGGAACGCCGGATGCTACCGTCTCGTTCCATACTACGGTACAGCCTATCTTCCATAAAAACTTCGACATGGTGGCAGAGAGTTTCCGCGAATACCTCTCCCGTCACTACACCATCTACATATGCAGCGACAGCCTGAAACAGACCGACCGCATCCGTGCCATCTTTGAGGACCGTGGAGACAACATATCCTTTACCGCCGTGGAACGGACGCTGCACGAAGGCTTTGCCGACGACACTTTACGTATCTGTATCTTTACCGATCATCAGCTGTTCGACCGCTTTCACAAGTATAACTTGAAGAGCGACAAGGCACGCAGCGGCAAGGTGGCCTTGAGCCTGAAGGAGCTGAACCAATTCACCCCCGGCGACTATGTGGTGCATACCGACCACGGTGTGGGGCGTTTTGCCGGACTGGTACGTATCCCCAACGGTGATACCACGCAGGAGGTGATGAAGATTGTCTATCAGAACGAAGATGTGGTGTTTGTCTCCATCCACTCTCTGCACAAGGTTTCCAAGTACAAGGGAAAGGAGGGTGAAGCGCCTCGCCTCAACAAGCTCGGCACCGGAGCTTGGGAGAAGCTGAAAGACCGCACCAAGACGAAGATAAAGGATATTGCCCGCGACCTGATAAAACTCTACTCGCAACGCCGCGAGGAGAAGGGGTTCCAATACAGTCCCGACAGCTTCCTGCAACGGGAGTTGGAAGCCTCCTTCATCTATGAGGATACCCCCGACCAAAGCAAGGCTACTTCCGACGTGAAGGCCGACATGGAGAGTGCCCGTCCGATGGACCGCCTGGTGTGCGGTGACGTAGGCTTCGGCAAGACGGAGGTGGCTGTTCGTGCCGCTTTCAAGGCTGTGGCGGACAATAAGCAGGTGGCTGTACTGGTGCCCACTACCGTACTTGCCTATCAGCATTTCCAGACCTTCAAGGAGCGCTTGAAAGGCTTGCCTTGCCGGGTGGAGTATCTGAGTCGTGCCCGCACCGCTGCTCAGGCAAAGGCTGTAGTGAAAGGGCTTGCCGAAGGGGAAGTGAATATTCTTATCGGTACCCACCGTATCCTGGGAAAAGACGTTAAGTTCAAAGACCTTGGTTTGTTGATTATTGATGAGGAGCAGAAGTTCGGCGTCTCCGTCAAGGAGAAACTCCGCCAATTGAAGGTGAATGTGGATACGCTGACCATGACGGCTACACCCATTCCCCGTACCTTGCAGTTTTCGCTGATGGGTGCGCGCGACTTGAGCGTCATCCAGACACCGCCGCCTAACCGCTATCCCATCCAGACGGAAGTGCACACCTTCAACGAGGAAATCATTGCCGACGCCGTCAATTTTGAGATGAGCCGTAACGGGCAGGTATTCTTCGTGAATAACCGTATTTCCAATCTGTTTGAGTTGAAGGCCATGATAGAGCGGCACATTCCCGACTGCCGTGTCTGTATCGGACACGGACAGATGGAGCCTGCCGAACTGGAGAAGATAATCTTTGATTTCGTCAATTACGATTACGATGTGCTGCTTGCCACTACCATCATCGAAAGTGGCATCGACATACCCAATGCCAATACCATTATCATCAACCAGGCGCAGAACTTCGGCCTCAGTGACTTGCACCAGATGCGCGGACGTGTGGGGCGGAGCAATAAGAAAGCTTTCTGTTACCTGCTGGCACCGCCTTTGTCCTCCCTTACTCCCGAAGCAAAACGACGCCTGCAAGCCATCGAGAACTTCTCCGACCTGGGCAGTGGCATCCACATTGCCATGCAGGACCTTGACATCCGTGGCGCAGGCAATATGCTCGGTGCTGAACAGAGTGGTTTCATTGCTGACTTGGGCTACGAGACGTATCAAAAGATTCTCTCCGAAGCTGTGCACGAACTGAAGACCGACGAGTTTGCCGACCTTTATGCCGAAGAACTGAAAGCAGACGGAGGCGTCATCAGTGGAGAACAGTTTGTCGACGAATGCCAGGTGGAAAGCGACCTCGAACTTCTGTTGCCTGCCGATTACGTGACTGGCAGCAGCGAGCGTATGTTGCTCTATCGCGAGTTGGACGGATTGACACTCGACAAGGATGTGGATGCTTTCCGTTCCCGCCTCGAAGACCGCTTCGGCCCGATTCCTCCCGAAACGGAAGAGTTGCTGCGCATCGTTCCCTTGCGCCGCATAGCTGCTCGGCTCGGGGTGGAAAAAGTCTTTCTGAAAGGTGGGCGCATGTCCCTGTTCTTCGTCTCCAATCCGGATAGCCCGTATTATCAGAGCCAGGCATTCGGCAAGGTCATTGCTTACATGATGAAGTACACCCGCCGTTGTGACCTGCGCGAACAGAACAACAAACGGAGTATGCTGGTGAAGGATGTCAGGACGGTAGAAGAAGCTGTCTGTGTGTTGCAGGAGGTAGTGGCAATGCAGGTGGAAGAGTAAACTGTTGCCACTCCTGCCACTAACGTCCGAACTGCAAAGCGAATCCCAAATTGAAGAAAGTGATGTTGTTTTTGAACCAGCTATGGTCTACTCCGTCATCATAGCCGTCCGTGTTGTAAAGTCGTGCATCGGGGTTGGCAAACCAGTCTGCTGTCAGGAAATCACAGCGAATCATACCCGAGAGTTTACGGCTGATGCGGAACTCATAGCCTGCTGCGAAAGTTATTCCACAATATCCTTTATGGAAAAGGTGTCCGTTCCGTTCACCGCGTTTATATGTCCGTTCCTGATAGTTCATATACCCGATGCCGAACGAGAGGAACAGTCCTTGATTCCCGTTGCTCCACAAGGGCCGATATGTGATGTTGGGGCGTATGCAGTGCAGATGTGCCTTATCCGGCAGGCGTGCCATGCGTAGATAGTCATATTGAAGTCCTGCGGCAAATAGGGGCGTGATGTAGTAGCGGCCTTCTGTCATCAGGTCATATCCCACCCGGTTGCCATTCTTGCTGAAGAAGTCGTTACGGTTTCCCTCTACATGAGGTAAGGATACACCGCCACCGAAGATGATACTGTAATTTTGCGGCAGGCATTCGCTTTGTGCCAGCAGACCTGTCGCTCCGATGGGGAGTAGGGATAGGCAGAGGAGGAGGAATCGTTTCATGCAGTTGCTGTGAGTTTCTTGGAAATATCGTATTTTTATCGTTTCCCGTATAGCTTGTCTATCAAATCCGTCCGTCCTATCCGGCGCAGTTCGTTTATGATGTTCCTGCGCTCTTCGGGTTTGTACCAGAAGAAGAATTGGCGTTGAGCCAGTTTCTCGCGCTGCGTTTTGGCACTGAATACCGGTTCCAGCGTATAAGGATGGAAGCCCGTGTACCATGCTTCGGTGGCAACGGTCATGGGAGTAGGGGTAAAGTCTTGCACTTGCTCCAGATGGAAGTCCAGTCGCTTGGTGATGACGGCAAGTTCTGCCATATCTTCCTCCTTGCATCCGGGATGGCTGCTGATGAAATAAGGAATAAGCTGCTGGCGTAGTCCTTCTTCATGGTTAATCCTGTCGAATATCTTCTTGAACTCACCGAACTGGCTGAACGGAGGCTTGCGCATGATGTTGAGCACGCGGTCTGACGTATGCTCCGGTGCTACCTTCAGGCGACCGCTGACATGGCGGGCAATGAGCTCGCGGGTATATTCCTGCGTACTTTTGTTAGTGTTCGGGTCCTTGCTCTGGTGCAGCAGCAGGTCATAGCGTACACCGCTGCCAATGAAGGACTTCTTGATGCCGGGCAGGGCATCTACGGCATGATAGATGTCGAGCAGCGGACGGTGGTCCGTATTCAGGTTGGGGCATACCTTGGGGTAGATGCACGACGGGCGTTTGCATTTCCTGCAGACGGCCTCATCCCGTCCCTTCATGCGGTACATATTGGCCGACGGGCCTCCCAAATCGCTCAAATAACCCTTGAAGTCTGGCAGCTCCGTGATGGCTTTCACCTCTTTCAGAATGCTCTCCTTGCTGCGGCTTACGATGAATTTGCCCTGGTGTGCGGAGATGGTGCAGAAGGCACATCCTCCGAAACATCCGCGATGCAGGTTGACGGAGAACTTTATCATGTCGTATGCCGGAATACGTTTTCCCTTGTATTTGGGATGGGGTAGGCGCGTGTATGGCAAGTCGAAAGAACGGTCGAGTTCAGCTTCCGTCAAAGGGGGATAGGGAGGATTGACTACTACCGTCAGCTTGCCGCTCTTTTGCAAGATGCGGGATGCTGTATATTTGTTGCTTTCCTCCTCGATATGACGGAAGTTGGCAGCTTCTTTCTTTTTATCTTTCAGACATTCTTCATGGGAAAAGAGGGTGATATCCCCTTCTTGTACCACTACTTCCTTGTCAAGGTAAACCATTTGGGGAATATCGGCGATGAGCTTTTTGAAGCTTGGGGCGTCCATCTGTGTCTGTTGGCGTTTCAGCCTTTCCGCAAGTTCCACCACCGGTTTCTCTCCCATACCGTAGATGAGTGAGTCGGCTCCGCTGTCGAGGAGGATGCTGGGGCGTACACGGTCCTGCCAATAGTCATAGTGCGTCAGGCGGCGCATGCTTGCCTCGATGCCGCCCAGTACGACGGGGACATCGGGGAATAGCTTCTTTAATATCTGGGTATATACAATGGAAGGGTACTCCGGACGCATATCCGGACGTGCATCCGGGGTATAGGCGTCATCACTGCGCAAGCGTTTGTTGGCAGTATATTTGTTGACCATCGAATCCATACAGCCGGGACTGATGCCGAAGAACAGACGGGGACGTCCCAGTTTTTTGAAGTCGCGCAAGTCGTCGCGCCAGTTGGGTTGGGGGATGATGGCTACGCGCAATCCTTCTGCTTCGAGGATGCGGCCTATGACGGCGGCTCCAAAAGAAGGGTGATCCACGTAGGCGTCACCGCTGAAAAGTATTACATCCAATTCGTCCCAACCACGCAGTTCCACTTCTTTCTTGGTAGTAGGAAGCCAGTCTGTAAGGCGATATTCTTTCATTTGCACATTAAAAACTGTAATGTCATCCGTTCTCCGTCGTAAATCTCACGGAAGCCTATCTGCTGCTCGGAAAGATACTCTTTCATGTCATTGAAGGCAGCAGCGTCGTCCATGATGATTTCCAGCTTCTCGCCTTTTCCGGCCTCGCACATGGCTTTGATGGCAGGGATTAAAGGGCTGTAATGCTGTTGTCCGCAGGTGTCGATGGTTTTCATTTATTCTTCTTCTATGGTGTCTTGTTGGGAAAGCCATTGCAGATAGAGCTTGATGAGCTGTTGTAGTCCGAAGGCCTTCATGTTGTTGTGATAGATAACGTCGATACAGAGGTCGAGCAGGTCTTTGCTGTCTTCCTCTTGCGAGGCGATGAGGGAGCGGATGTTCAGTTTCAACTTGTCGAGCACGGTTTCGTCCACAATACCGTTGCTGTCGATGAGATGGCGGAAGAGGCCGTATTTCTCGATGGTGGCAAGATTCTCTTCAGAAACTTCTAAACTACGGGTTCCGCTGGGGTTGGCTTGTATAGTGTACATGATGTTTAATGTTTAGTGGTTAATGTTTAATGATTAATGGAAGCAAAGATAGTTTTTTCACTACAGATTACACAGATTTTCACAGATTATTTATAGGGATTGCTATTTTGTCTGTGTTAATCTGTGTAATCTGTGGTGAGAAAGCGGAGTATGGATGCCATAATTACATTTCTGGATGTTTCTTCCCGGATGCTTTCAAAAGGGAATCCCATGACAAAAGTGCGATAATCACTGCCTTGATAGGCTACGGCGGCGGGTGTGTTGCCGATGGCATAGGTCATGACTGGAAAAGCGGGAGACATGGGCAGGATGCAATCAGGGGAAGTGACCGGATAGCTTTGCTCATTCGGCAGGCGGGGAAGGGTGAAGGTATGCCCCAGTCCCCGGACAGCGATTTTGTCCCCGTCTGTTTTCAGAGAGTTGCCATGCCGGTACTTCAAGATATTCTGAATAAATTCTTTATTGCCCTGCGAGCTGTCCATATCGCTGCCTACGTAGGCACCGCTGACCAGGAGATGACCTCCCGACTGGCAATAGGAAGTCAGTATGCGCTGCATGGGCGAGGAGAATGTTTTGTAGTAGGTATTGCGTGCCGGATTGCTGGAATTGTCTTCTTTCTCAAGTCCGAGGATATAGTCCACTATCGGATAATCCTCTAATGAGAGGATGCCCTTTTCCACAGCCTCGTCGCTGCATGAGACGAAGCTGTAATTTCCGGCTGCCTGGATGGCTTTGCCATGTACGAAGGGGTAATCGAAAGTGTTTCCGATGATTTTCATGCCTTCGTATTCGTCACTGCTCTCTCCCAGACGTCGTCCTGCTTCCTTCCGGCTAAAATTCTGCTGGGCGCCGCAGAGGGAGATGTCATAGAGATAGGGTACGCCGGGATCTTGTGACAAGTCGAAGCCTGCCGCATCGGGGGTGTCTATAACGGCAGGCCCGCTGATGCGGTCAAATCCGTTGACGATAAGTATCTGTCCTTTTTCACGCTTTGCCTTGTAGGCGGCAAGAATTTCCGAAGGGAAGCTTTCGCCACCCCGGTTTACGGCGGTTACTTTAAAGGAATAGACGATGCCCGGTTCTATTTTTACGGTGTGGGATGGGGAGCTGACGCGTACGCCATTGTCAAATCCTCCACGACCGATACGTGTATATACAATGTATTCACGTGGTTTGGCAGTCGGCTCCAACGGGTCTTCCTCTCCTTGCCAGGAAAGCTCTAAAGTATTCTTCTTTTGACCGAAGCGGATGGCAAAGTGGCTGACGGGAAGGGGTTGGACAACGTAGTCTCTGCCGTGCTGGCTGCATATGTATTGCAGAATGGCTTTATAGAGCGCACGCCCGACGGTGAACTTGAAGTTAGGGTCATGTCCCAAGCGCATATCTGCGAAGTTCTGGTGCGACAACAGTTCTACGATGGTGGAAGGGACGGCGGGCAGGCGTGTTTCACTGTAGTTGCGGTTCCATAGGCTGCGGCGTGTCCAGTCTACGTTGAAGGTAGAGCGGATATCACGCTGCAACTGCGTTAGCAGAATGTCCGAAAGGTCACGGGAGGCATGGCGGTCTGTACCGGCATGCAGTCGGCCGTTGTTGAAGTTGGTGGTATAAATGCCGAGAGTGCCTATAATCTCATCTTCCTTACTGAAACCGGCATCGCTATGCAGGGCCATACTCATTTCAAAGGGGATGCCCAAACCTTCTTCCGTCGGGTTGAATAGTGATTTTCCTGCAAGGTAATTCACTGTACGGGAACGTACGTTGATGTCGTCGTTCATATCATTCTTTCCCTCATAGCCTCCATAGACGGGATAGGGCATGCCTGCCCATTGGGCAAAGTAGCGTGCGCCTTCCAGGTATCTGGGCAAGCCGCTGGTTTGTCCTCCGCGGGCAATGTTGCCCATGCCTCCTCCAAAGCGGACGGCATCGGCACAGACCACGCCTTTCTCTTTGCTTTCGTTGCTCAATACCACCATGCCGTAGTCGTTCCGGCCTTTGTCAAAAGTGAATGTGCCGAGGTACACCCATGTGCCGCCTCCTATTTGCTGGTTCACCTTGAACTCCGTGACGCCTCCATTGTGAAATACAAGATATTTGGCATCGCTTACGCTGCCCGGCAGTGTTTGGTAAGATACGTATACAGCATATTCTCCCGTTTCCGGAATATCGGGTACCCATTCGGCAAAAGCCTTGTCTTTCTTCTTTTCAGTTTTGGCAAAGCGTGCCGTGCCGGAGAGGAAAGGGTTTTCATTGTCCTGATAGATTCGTTTCCGTTGGGCAAATCCGGGTCGGGAGGTCTGTTCCCAACGTGCTTTCCGGCTTTTCACGTCCAGATAAAGGGAACCTTGTCCTCCATGTCCGCTCAGGCTACCGTCATTGTCTACGATGACTTCCTGCTTCTGCGTGTCCCTTTCGCGGGGAGTGAATACATTGGCTCCTGCATTCTCCAGCATGGGCAGGAGGTAGGGCAGGATGAAGGATTGGGTGAACTGGTCTTCTGTAGTGCAGAACAGCCTCGGGCGTTGCCATCCCCATTTGTCCTTGTCATTGATATAATATTTCCCGTGGCTTTGCCAAAGGGCGATGTGGCGTCCTTCCAGTCCGCGGGTGATGTCGTAGGGGCGCGAGGTACGGGTTACCCAGGGTGTACCTTTGTATTCCAGGTGGCTGAACAGACGTGCCTTGTCTTTCTTCCCTTTCCGGTAGAGGTTGGGGATAAGCTCTTCGATGCTCTTCCCGTCAGCAAAGACGGTGAGGTCGAAATAGTTCACCGGTCCTGGCAGGATTTGTCCCAGATGGCGGTAAATGGCATCAACGGTTTCAGGCCGTAGAGGCTGGTAGGCAAAGCGCTCGTTTGCATAGACAAGCAATTTCTTCTTCCGGAAGTCAATGCGGAAACTATCCAGCTTGCAGGTACCGATGTTGGCCGTATGGGTGGTGTATTCCCTAAAGAATGTCTGGAGGCGTTCTTCCACATTCTGCTCTAGTTCTTGTGCTGGAAGGAGGAATCCACACAAGAGCCATATGCCGGTTAGGATAAGTTTTTTCATACTGATGAAATATTGAAGTTGCCAATATCTGCTTTTACCAGACGGTGGTGCGTGCAAAAGTACATAAAAGAAAGCTTCACTGATGAGCGGGTTACTTTCTTTTTATTATTTTGCAGACATATAAGTAAGTCTTAAGAATTAAAAAGCATTAATCGGCAATCTTTTTCAGTTCTGTCAGTTCCGTAACTTTGTCCGGATAGAGGATGGCGTTGTGCGCAGCCATTTGAGCTGCTTTCTTATGGATTGGGTCCATTCCTTCGGGAGAATATGGGTTTTCTGTTACATTCTGATGGGTCAATGCCTCAAACCATGTGCAGGCAGCTGTATATCTGCCTATGGTTAAGTCAAGGTGGTATCCGTCCCTATTCATATGGTCGCCGATAAAGGAGGTACGTGCATTTTGTATGGCGGTTCCCGAAGGGATAATTTTCTTGATACCCACCAGGTTGGCGGCTTTCTTTACTGCATCCACAATGCTGGTGTACATTTTCATTTGGTTCTGGTCATAGTTTTTGAATCCGGTGTGGTTGGCATTGGTAGCATAAGCCCATGTCTGGTGCATCATTAATACGGTTTCCTTTCCAATTCGTTCCCTGATATAGTTAACCAATTCAGGTAGGGAAGCTTTGTAGCTGTCATAGATACCAGACAAAGGGCTGGCCTGCTGAACACTGATATAGTCCCATTTCTCATCGGCCAGTGCTTTCTCAATAGTCATTGACCGGGTTTCTGTTTTTTCCCCGTCTTTCTCTACTTTGCGATAGGCATAGGTCGGAGCGTTGTTGCGTATGTTTTGTACGTGCCGTTCCAGTGAACATCCTCCGATAAACATATTGCCGATAATCATGGTGATACCTTCAGCTTCTCCCAGTTCGTGCAAATATTGCTCTACTGCATCTTGTGAAAAGCTGTTGCCTATTGCCAATACTTTGATGGTGTCGTTATTGGCATGGCATCCATTTGCAAACAATGTAAATGGCGTGAGTAGGAATAAAATGACAAGGATGTTGATAGCATACTTTTTCATAATGGTGTTTGTTTTTAAGTTTTGTCGTTTCGATAAATAAGTAACAAAATTATTTGATTGTTTTTATATCTGCAAATATTCCTTGGGAATATAAGAAGGCTGAGACATGAAAAAATGAGATGCATTGCCGGAGCAATACATCTCATCCTATTGTTAATATTTTATCCGTTTATAGCGGAATGTATTCCACAAAGGCTTCCATCGCCTCATAGGAAGCAAGTCCGAGGCTGTCATACAAGGCAGCTGTTCCGCGGTTACGGTCCTCGCTGCGTTGCCAGAACAAACGTTCGTCATTGCCCAGGAACGGTGCGCTTTCCATCTGCGATTGATGCTTCAGGATAGAGTTACGCTTGGCACGCAGTTCTTCCGGGCTGATGGGCACAGCCATCTCGATGTTTTCGATTTCCCATTCGGCCCATGCACCGCGGTACATCCAGATGCGGCATTCCTTCAACCATTTGGCACCTTCTTCTTTTTCCAAGTCAATGGCGGCAAATACGGCGTCCGTACAAACACGGTGTGTGCCGTGCGGGTCGGCCAGGTCGCCGGCAACGAAAATCTGATGGGGTTTCACTTCACGCAATAGGTTGCGTACAATTTCCACGTCTGCTTCGCTGATAGGATTCTTCTGTATCTTGCCCGTTTCGTAGAATGGCAGGTCAAGGAAATGACAGTGATCCAGAGGGATATTATTGTATGTACATGCAGTGCGTGCCTCGCCACGGCGAATCAGTCCCTTGATGGTCAAGATGTCGCGTGTATCCATGTCACCGTCTTTCTTCTCCTTCAAGTATTTACGGATTTCAGTATATTTGTCATTGATGACCTGGTCTTCGCTGTTGTTGAAGATTTGGTTGAACCCGTTGATGAAGTGCAGGAAGCGGATAACTTCTTCATCGCCTACGGCAATGTTACCGGAAGTTTCGTAAGCCACATGCACGTCATGTTTCTGCTCTACCAGACGACGGATGGTGCCTCCCATGGAGATAACGTCATCATCGGGATGCGGAGAAAATACGACCACACGTTTTGGATAGGGCTTTGCACGCTCAGGACGATAGGTGTCGTCAGCATTCGGCTTGCCGCCCGGCCATCCGGTGATGGTATGTTGCAGGTCATTGAATATCTTGATGTTCACGTTATAGGCTGAGCCGAACAATGCCAGCAGTTCGCTCAGACCGTTTTCGTTGTAGTCCTTGTTGGTCAGTTTCAGAATGGGTTTTCCGGTGAGTTGGCACAACCAGACGATGGCACTGCGGATGAGCTTGTCGTTCCATTCGCAGGAGGTTACCAGCCAGGGGCGTTGGATACGCGTCAAATTGGCGGCGGCAGACAAGTCGATAGCTACATGTGCATTGTTGTGAGTCTGCAGATAAGATGCAGGGATAGTATCTGTTACCGGACCTTCAACGCATTCTTTCACCTTTTGCGCTTTCTCCTCACCCCATGCCAGCAGATATATTTTCTTTGCCGAGAGGATGGTGGCTACTCCCATGGTGATGGAGCTGATGGGGGTATTTTCAATGCTACCGAACATCTTGGAAGCTTCATTGCGGGAGTCGTTGTCCAGCAATATCAGACGAGTGGTAGAGTTCAGGCGTGAACCCGGTTCATTGAAACCTATATTACCTACACGGCCAATGCCCAGCAAAGCGATGTCTAAGCCACCGAAACTTTCAATGCGCTGCTCGTAAAGACGGCAATATTCAAAGATGGCGTCTTTGGCGATGGTGCTGTCGGGGGTGAAAACATTCTGTTTGTCAATGTCCACATGGTCTATCAGCATTTCCTTCAATGCGTTGAAGTTGCTGTTGATGGCATTGGGAGCTAATGGATAATATTCGTAGAGGTTGAATATGACTACGTTGCGGAAACTTAATCCCTCTTCCTGGTGCATACGTACCAAGTCTGCATATACATTGCGCGGAGAGTTACCGCCTGCCAGTGCCAAGACACAGAAACGTCCCGCCTTTTGCTTGTCACGGATTAACTGTGCAATGTCAAGGGCAATCTGGTTGGCGCCTTCTTCCGCAGACTCATAAATATCTGTCGGGATTTTTTCCAGTCGGGTCAATACCGACCGTTCAAATGCATTCTCAGGTCTATAGTACCTGGGGGAGACTCTGTTGAGAGTGATTTGAGAGCTTAGATTGGTTTTCATAAAATTTATTATTAATAAATGATTAAGTATTGAACTGTTCTTTCAATCAACAAATATACGAAAAACAATGTTCATCCGCATATTGCTGAAGATTAATTAAGAAATACTGGTCGTCCCATATCTCATATGGGTTTTGACGGTTGTACGGAAAGTGTCTTCGGTCATTCCATAAAGTCACGGCCAACCGCCACCGTGAGTATGGATTTTACGTTGGGTCAACATAGGATTTAGGGGTTAGAATTATTAAATTAATCATGTTGTCGCTTTGACATTGTTTCGAAGGACAAAAATAGGTACTTTTTGGAGAAGATGTACTCCTTCTTTTGGGTATTTTCATTAAATACTCTAAAAAAGAGGATTTGGTGCATTTTGTATAATGTCTCGTTCGTTTGGGGTATAAGTGAGGATAATCATATAAAAATAGACCATTCATCGCACTTTTTGTCGTTTGGGTTTGTTATATTTGTGTGTGTTTATAAACTCTAAAATATCAATGTATGAAAAGCTGGAAAGTAGAAGCAGCCATCATAGCCGTGGGGCTGCTTTTGTTGGGAATCATGGTAAAAGGCGGTATCAACAATTTTGTGAATAAGGACCGTGTGGTCAGTGTGAAAGGGCTGGCCGAAATGGAAGTGCCTGCCGACAAGGTAGTCTGGCCTCTTGTCTACAAAGACATAGGTAATGACCCTGCACTGCTTTATGCCAATATGGAGAAGAAAAACGCTGCCGTCGTGAGTTTCCTTGAAAACAACGGTATTGAGAAGGAGGAAATCAGTATTGCACCGCCCGAAGTGATTGACATGCAGGCCGAACGTTACGTTGACCGCAACGTGGCCTATCGTTATAATGCCACGTCTGTCATCACTGTCACTTCCAAGAATGTGGATAGGGTGCGTAAGCTCATGTCGGGGCAGGCTGAACTCTTGAAGCAGGGTATTGCCATCACGGGAGGGGATTATAAATATAATGTGTCTTATGAATTCACCGGTCTCAACGAAGTGAAGCCCAGAATGATAGAGGAGGCCACGAAGAACGCTCGTGCTGCAGCCGAGAAGTTTGCCAAGGATTCGGACAGTGAACTGGGGAAAATCCGCAATGCCTCGCAAGGGCAGTTCTCCATAAGTGACCGCGATGCCTATACTCCTTATATAAAAAGCGTACGTGTAGTGACTACTGTGAACTATTATTTGAAGAAATAACGAACTCGTCCGCATCTTTCCAAGCGGGAAACTTTAGCCTGAACTCCTGCAGGGAGGAAAGGTTGAGGGAGGCGGTGGCAATCGCCTCTTCGTTGTCGGGCACAGTGGCAAGCACTTCCCCCTTCGGAGAGTAGACCACACTGCCTCCGCTGTGTGGAATGTCTCTGCCGTCCTTGCCGATACGGTTGACACCGCAGACATAACTGATGTTTTCCAGCGCGCGCGCTTGCAGCAGGATGTCCCAGACTTTCCGGCGGGGAATGGGCCAGTTGGCGACGTAAATCAGGAGGTCGTATTCATTGCTCGTATTGCGGCTCCAGACCGGGAAACGAAGGTCATAGCATACAAGCAGCAGTATGTTCCAGCCGCGATATCGGATGATGGGACGCCGGTTACCGGAGGTGAAATGTTCTGTCTCGTGCCCCATCCGGAAGAGGTGGCGTTTGTCGTAATAGTAAGCATTGCCTTCGGGCGTAAGGAAGAATGCGCGGTTGTAGTAGGATGGCTTTCCGCCTTCCGAGGCTGTTTCGCAGGCAATATAGCTGCCGGCAAGAGCAAGCCGGTACTCTTCGGACCATTGGCGCAGTGTTGCGATGGTTTCTCCCGTTGTGGGTTCGGCCAAGCTGGCGGTGTCCATACTGAAGCCGGTGGAGAATGTTTCCGGTAAAACAACAATCTCCGTTGTTCCACGAAGAGTTTCTAACTTCTCGCGGAGACGACGGAGATTTTCTTGTTTATTTTCCCAGACGATGTCTGTTTGCAAGATGCTTATTCGCATGGCATTAATGCTTAATACCTGATTAGATATTTCCTAAATCAAAATTTTCGGGATTTTTTCCTTTAAAGTTCTTGAAGTACAGTTTTATCTCGCGCATATCCTTTTCGATGTCTCCGGTAGGCATGACAGCCTTGGTAGAGGAGATGGTCTTGGAAGGATAATCAATCCCGATAAGCATGATGGGCACTTGTGCTTTAAGTGCTATGTAATAAAAACCTTTCTTCCAGTTGGGATTGGCTTTACGGGTTCCTTCCGGTGTAATAGCCAGGTGGAAATGCTTGCTGTTTGCAAACTTTTCGGTCATTTGGTCCACTAAGGAAGATTTACGTCCCCGGTTCACCGGAATGCCGCCAACGGCTTTGAATATCAGTCCCAGAGGAAAAAAGAACCATTCCTTTTTCATCATGAAACTGGTCTTGCGACCGATGGCACCATAAAACAATTTACCGATAAATAAGTCCCAATTGGAAGTATGGGGTGCCGCACAAATTACACATTTGTCGTAGTCGGGCACCGTCACGTTTGTCTTCCAGCCCAGCAGGCGATAATAAATGAAGCTATAAAAGGCTTTCTTCATCTTATTTCAGTTTGCCCATTGCGTCAATAATTTCGTCTACTTTTGCATTGAAGTCAGCACGAAGTTTTTTGTAGAAACCTTTTACATTTCCTGGCTCGGTGTGGCTGATGCGGCTTATGAATTCATCTTGCATTTTCAGAATTTCAGCCATCAGTTCATCGGCTTTTTGTTTGTCTGTTCCAGGCACATATAAGCTGTTTACAAGACACTCTGTGAACAATTCACCTGCAATATAGTTTATATTCTTCTTTAGTTCTTTTCTACTTGCCATAATCTTTACGTTTAAAATGAATAATCTGAATTATTTTCGGTAAAGATAATGTTTTTCTTTGTTAGTGTAGAGCAAAAAAGGGTTTTTATGTGTTTTTAATTTAGTAGTTTTGTGGAATTATTCCACAAACTGTGGACACATTCCACAGGGAAAAATGGAGGATGCCACCATGAATAAAGAACTGCCGTCTGCTTTTCTGCTTGATATATAGTTTGTTAGACGTAATGGATGAGATAGTGATAGATTGGCATCGGATTTGCTTTAATAGAAAGAAACAGGGTTAAATTTAATATACAAACAAGCATGAGACAGTTTTTTACGAAAAAAGAATTGAAACTAAAGAAGAAGAGGTTGCTGATGATGGTTGCCTGCATGGCGGTATTGTTGGCAGGTTACGTTATTCTGACTTGGCCTAAGAAGGTGGAATCGGAAGCTCCTACCGTGATTGTGGAATCTGCGGAAAAAGGAGATGTGGAGATATATGGCGAGTACGTGGGACGTATTCGCGCTCAGCAGTTTGTAGAGGTACGTGCGCGTGTGGAAGGGTATTTGGAGAATATGCTTTTCGCAGAAGGAACATATGTCACCAAGAACCAGGTACTTTTTGTGATAAACCAGGACCAGTATAGGGCAAAGGCTGACAAAGCTCGTGCACAGTTAAAGAAGGATGAAGCGCAGGCATTGAAGGCAAAGCGCGATTTGGAGCGTATCCGCCCCCTCTATGCGCAGAACGCTGCCAGCCAGCTGGATTTGGACAATGCCCAGGCTGCTTACGAGACTGCAGAAGCCTCAGTAGCGATGAGCCAGGCCGATTTGGACCAGGCTGAATTGGAATTGGGATATACGTTGGTCCGTTCTCCGCTATCGGGACATATCAGTGAAAGAAATGTGGATTTGGGAACATTGGTCGGACCGGGAGGCAAGTCCTTGCTGGCTACGGTTGTGAAAAGTGATACGGTTCTGGTAGATTTCAGCATGACGGCATTGGATTACTTGAAAAGCAAGGAACGGAATATCGATATAGGGCGTCAGGACTCTACACGTTCCTGGCAACCTAACATTACGATTACTTTGGCGGATAATACTATCTATCCTTATAAGGGATATGTGGATTTTGCCGAACCTCAGGTAGACCCGCAAACCGGAACTTTCTCCGTGCGTGCAGAAATGCCGAATCCTGACAGAGTGTTGTTGCCGGGACAGTTTACAAAGGTGAAGCTGTTGCTGGATGTACGTGAGGGTGCGGTTGCTGTTCCTCAAAAGGCAGTTACCATTGAGAAGGGTGGTGCATATATTTTTGTGATGCGCCGAGACTCTACGGTTGAAAAACGTTTCATTGAGTTGGGACCCGAATTTGGCAACAACTGGGTGGTAGAGCGTGGTCTGGCTGCCGGAGAACAAATTGTGACGGAAGGTTTCCACAAGCTGACTCCGGGTATGAAGGTACGCGCCCAGGCTGCCGTTCCTAAAAAGGAGGAAGAACAGACGAGTGATTCTCTGAACAGGCAGGCTGTTTCTGAAACGAAGCAGACCGCTCCTGCTGAGAATAAATCAAAGGATAACAACCCTTCAAAGTAATGATGCCATGAAAGTAAGTTTCTTTATAGACCGCCCGGTATTCTCAGCGGTGATATCGATTGTGATTGTGATTGTCGGTATCATTGGCCTGACGATGCTGCCGGTAGACCAATATCCGCAGATAACGCCTCCCGTAGTGAAAATCAGCGCTTCCTATCCGGGAGCCAGTGCGCTGACTGTTTCGCAGGCGGTGGCAACCCCTATTGAGCAAGAGATAAACGGTACTCCCGGTATGCTGTACATGGAGTCCAACAGTTCCAATTCCGGTGGCTTCTCGGCTACGGTCACTTTCGACGTGTCTGCCGACCCGGATTTGGCTGCCGTAGAAATACAGAACCGTGTGAAACTGGCGGAGAGCCGTTTGCCGGCCGAAGTGATTCAGAATGGTATTTCTGTGGAAAAGCAGGCTCCCAGCCAGTTGATGACCATCTGTCTGACTTCCAGTGACCCGAAGTTCGACGAAATTTATCTGAGTAACTTTGCTACTATCAATGTGCTTGACTTGTTGCGCCGTATCCCCGGTGTGGGACGTGTTTCCAACATCGGCAGCCGTTACTATGCCATGCAGATATGGGCGTTGCCCGACAAACTTGCCAACTTCGGCCTGACGGTGCAAGACTTGCAGAATGCCTTGAAGGACCAGAACCGTGAGTCTGCTGCGGGTGTTTTGGGACAACAGCCGGTGAAGGGACTCGACATTACTATCCCTATTACTACCCAGGGACGTTTAAGTTCGGTAAAGCAGTTTGAGGACATTGTAGTCCGTGCCAATGCCAACGGTTCCATCATCCGTCTGCGCGATGTGGCGCGTGTTTCATTGGAAGCATCTTCCTATAGTACGGAAAGTGGAATCAACGGCGAGAATGCTGCCGTGCTCGGTATCTATATGCTTCCCGGAGCTAATGCCATGGAGGTTGCGAAGAATGTAAAGGCTGCTATGGAGGAAATCAGTGCAAATTTTCCTGAAGGGATGAGTTATGAGATTCCCTTTGATATGACGACTTATATTTCCGAATCCATTCACGAAGTGTACAAGACGTTGTTCGAAGCGCTGATTCTGGTTGTGCTGGTCGTATTCCTTTCCTTGCAAAGCTGGCGTGCGACGGTGATACCGATTGTTGCGGTACCTATTTCCCTGATTGGTACCTTCGGTTTCATGCTTATTTTCGGCTTCTCTCTGAACATACTGACTTTGCTTGGATTGATTCTCGCTATCGGTATTGTGGTGGATGATGCCATTGTGGTGGTAGAGAATGTGGAACACCTCATGGAGACGGAAAAGCTGAGTCCTTATGAAGCAACCAAAAAGGCGATGAACGGATTGGCAAGTGCTTTGATAGCCACTTCATTGGTGCTTTGTGCCGTATTTGTGCCGGTAAGTTTCTTGAGCGGAATCACCGGACAGTTATACCGCCAGTTTACCATTACTATCGCCGTTTCCGTGTTGCTTTCTACGGTAGTGGCTCTGACACTTAGTCCAGTCATGTGTTCGCTCATATTGAAGCCCGACAGTGGAAAGAAAAAGAACATAGTTTTCCGTAGAATCAATGAGTGGTTGAATTTGGGCAATCACAAATATGTGGCTGTCATCAACCGGGTCATCAGGAATCCTCGCCGCTTGATGAGTGCATTCGGTCTTGTGTTGGTAGCCATTTTCATCATACACCGTCTGGTGCCTACCAGTTTCTTGCCGGTGGAAGACCAGGGCTATTTCAAGATTGAGCTGGAATTGCCGGAAGGTGCTACTTTGGAGCGAACCCGTGTGGTGACGGACCGTGCCGTGCAATACTTGGAGAAGAATCCCTATGTGGCCTATGTGCAGAACGTGACGGGTAGCAGTCCCCGTGTGGGTAGCAATCAGGCGCGCAGTGAGCTGACGGTTATCCTGAAACCGTGGGAAGAACGTAAGGGGATTTCCATCGATAAGATAATGGAGAATGTGGAGAAGGATTTGAAGGAATATCCCGAATGCAGGGTCTACCTTTCCACACCGCCGGTCATTCCGGGATTGGGTACTTCGGGAGGTTTCGAAATGCAGCTTGAGGCACGTGGAGACGCCACGTTTGATGACTTGGTACAGGCAGCAGATACGCTGATGTTCTATGCCCGGAAGCATAAAGAACTGGCGGGACTCTCATCTTCCTTGCAGTCTGAAATACCGCAGCTTTATTTTGATGTGGACCGTGATAAGGTGAAAATGCTGGGTGTGCCCCTGGCGGATGTTTTCTCTACCATGAAGGCTTATACCGGTTCTGTATATGTGAATGACTTCAATATGTTCAACCGTATATATAAGGTGTATATCCAGGCTGAGGCTCCTTATCGTGAGCATAAGGACAATATCAACTTGTTCTTTGTAAAGGCAAAGGACGGAGTGATGGTGCCGCTTACCTCTTTGGGAAATGCCTCCTATACCACCGGACCGGGCAGTATCAAGCGTTTCAACATGTTTACCACTGCCGTTATCCGCGGTTCTGCGGCACAAGGCTACAGCTCCGGTCAGGCAATGGAGATTATGGAACAGATTGCGCGTGACCACCTGCCGGACAATATCGGCCTGGAGTGGAGCGGCCTTTCCTATCAGGAAAAAAAGGCGGGAGGACAGACGGGCCTTGTGCTTACGCTGGTGTTCCTTTTCGTATTCCTCTTTCTGGCTGCGCAATATGAAAGCTGGACGGTACCTATCGCTGTATTGCTTTCGCTGCCGGTAGCCGCTTTGGGTGCCTATCTGGGCGTTGTGATATGCGGATTGGAGAATGATATTTATTTCCAGATTGGCTTGGTGATGCTGGTGGGGCTTGCGGCAAAGAATGCCATTCTGATTGTGGAGTTTGCTAAGGTGCAAGTCGACAAGGGAGGAGACTTGATACAGTCTGCCATCCATGCTGCCCAACTCCGTTTCCGGCCTATCCTGATGACTTCCCTTGCTTTTGTGCTGGGTATGCTTCCTATGGTATTGGCAAGCGGACCGGGTTCGGCAAGCCGTCAGGCCATCGGTACGGGTGTCTTCTTCGGAATGATATTTGCCATTGTATTTGGTATCGTGCTTGTACCGTTCTTCTTTGTCCTGGTCTACAAGACGAAAGCCAAAGTGCAGCATAAGATTAAGAAAGACTGATTTAAAATACTACATTATTTATGAAAAGAAAGAATATATATATCACTTTGTTGCTGGGTATGTTTGTTCTTACATCATGTAAGGTGGGTAAGAGCTATGTACGCCCGGAGATGGCATTGCCGGATAGTCTGGCGCAGCAGCAGGATAGCATGAGCATAGCCGATGAACGGTGGCAAATGGTCTATACGGACAGCACACTGCGTGCTTTGATAGACCGTGCTCTGGAGTATAACAAAGACATGCTGATTGCGGCTTCCCGTGTGAAGGAGATGGCTGCCCAAAAACGTATCAGTATTGCCAACCTCCTGCCGCAACTCACCGGAAAAGTGGAGGCCGAGCGCGAAGTGGAGAATTATGGTGGTCATAGCCGTGATGTAGGCAATACTTATGAAGCCAAGGCATTGCTCTCTTGGGAACTGGACCTTTGGGGAAATCTGCGGTGGAAGAAGGTGGCTGCTGTGGCCGAATATCTGCAAAGTGTGGAAGCACAACGTGCGTTGCGCATGACTATTGTTTCCGAAGTGGCACAGGCTTATTATGAGCTGGTAGCCCTTGATACGGAACTGGAGATTGTGCGCCAGACACAAAAGGCACGCGAAGAGGGAGTGCGCTTGGCCCGTATTCGTTTTGAAGGCGGACTGACCTCGGAGACCTCTTATCAGCAGGCTCAAGTGGAGTTGGCTCGTACGGCTACTCTTGTTCCGGATTTGGAACGCCGTATCTCTCTGAAAGAAAATGATATATCCTTCCTTGTGGGGGAATTTCCTACCCGTATCAAGCGTGTTAATTTTCTGCAGGAATTGGATGTGCCGGAGTCCTTACCGGTAGGTCTGCCTTCCGATTTGTTGGAACGTCGCCCCGATGTCCGTGCGGCGGAGCAGCAGTTGAGGGCTGAACATGCCAGAGTGAAAGTTGCTTATACCAATATGTTCCCTCGTCTTGCCCTGACCGGACAATTCGGGTTGGAAAGTAATGTGCTGTCCAATTTTCTGGAATCTCCTTATTCCTTATTGAATGGTGCTGTATTGACTCCACTCTTTGGGTGGGGAAAGAACCGTGCTGCACTGAAAGCGCAGAAAGCTTCTTTTGAAGCCGAAGTGCATAGCTATGAAAAGACAGTGCTGAATGCTTTTAAGGAGGCAAAGAATGCCATTGTGGATTTCAATAAAATAAAGGAGGTTTACCAACTGCGTGCCAAACTTGAACGCTCTGCCAAGGGATATGTGGATTTGGCACAGTTGCAATACATCAACGGCGTCATCAATTATATGGATGTGCTCGATGCCCAGCGTGGTTATTTCGATGCCCAAATAGGGGTGAGCAATGCCATCCGTGATGAACTTATAGCTATGGTAAATGTCTATAAGGCGTTGGGAGGCGGCTGGCAAACGGAATGATGATTTGATTAAAGAAAAGAGTAAGGACGTGTATATGCCATCAAATATTTCGGTACATACACGCCCTTGTTCTATAATTGGCTTATTTCATCTAGGATTCTGTATTTTGAGTTTCCTTTTCTATTTTCTTTTCCTTCGCCTTTTCTACTTCAAGAGCTACGTTTACAGCATTCATGCCTTTAAGGCCACGTTCGAGGTCGAACGTCACAATATTGTTTTCTGCTATATCTGTCAGCACATTGTTAATGTGGAAAAAGTATTTTTCGACCCCGGATAAGTCCTTGATGAAGCCGAAGCCTTTCGATTCATTGAAAAACTCGATACGTCCTCTGCGGATGACCGGTTCTTCCTTGTCTTTTTTGGGAGTTGATATGACGATTTCTTCCAGCTTTATTTCTTCTTTGGGAGTGTTTTCTGCCGGAGGAGTAGAGGTTATCATGCCGTTTTCGTCAACATAGGCAATCATATCTTCAAAGCTATTGGCTTTGTTGGATAGTTTTTTTTCTTCTTTCTTTTTTTGTTTTTCAGCTCGTCGGGCGAGTCTTTTCTTTTCATTTTCACGCTTGTCTGCGGAGATGGATTTGGCCATGTATTTTTATTTATTGAGTTATAAAAAAAGCAGGGGGCATTGTTACAACACCTCCTGCTCTTGTCAGTAGTTAAGAATATTAATATCTTCTAGAGTTGTAACCGCCTCTTCTGTCGCGATTGCCGCCATTGGAAGGTCTTTCTTCGCGGGGGCGTGCCACGTTTACCGAGATTTGTTTGTGGTCAAATTCAGCACCGTTCAATTCGTCAATGGCTTTTTGGCCTGCTGCATCGTCCGGCATTTCTACGAAACCGAAACCTCTGGATCTTCTTGTTTCTCTGTCTGTAATGATTCTTGCAGAAGAAACTTCTCCGTACTCTGAAAATAAATCGTTTAAGTCAGCGTCTGTTGTGCTGAAATTTAAACCTGAAATGTAAATGTTCATTTGAAATTTTAATTAATTGTAATTATTAAATTGGAGTATGGAGAATAATTATGGAAGAGACCGCCTAATAATAGTTGTATATTAAAAGAAGAACAATGCGATAACGACTCGTAACTCAAACTTTGCGGCAAAGATAACACAATAAATCAGTTAATTGCTTTCTTCTCCTTTTTATTTTAGGATAAAAAACGATAAATGTCATTTTATACATTATTTCGGCCTCTCGTTTGCATATCTTACGAAAAAAAGCGAAATTTGCGACGCTTTTAAACGGAACTTTACTAACACCTTTAAATAATTAAGAGAAATGACTAAAAGTGCATTGCAAATTGCAAGGGCTGCCTATCAGCCCAAACTTCCGAAAGCGCTGAAAGGAACTGTTAAGGCTGCAGAAGGCGCAGCTACTCAGTCTGTTGCTGACCAGGAAGAAATCAAGAAATTGTTCCCCAACACGTACGGAATGCCTTTGATTAAGTTTGAAACTACCGATGAGGTGGTTAACTTCCCCGCAATGAACGTGGGTGTTATCCTTTCCGGTGGACAGGCTCCTGGCGGTCACAATGTGATTTCCGGTATTTTCGACGGTATCAAGAAGCTGAACAAAGACAGCAAATTGTATGGCTTTATTCTGGGTCCTGGCGGCTTGGTTGACCATAATTATATGGAACTGACTGCTGACATCATTGATGAATACCGCAATACGGGTGGTTTTGACATCATCGGTTCGGGCCGTACCAAGCTGGAAAAGGAAGAACAGTTTGAGAAAGGTTATGAAATCCTGAAAGAACTCGGCATCAAGGCATTGGTTATCATCGGTGGCGATGACTCCAACACTAATGCTTGCGTACTGGCTGAATACTATGCTGCCAAGAATTATGGCGTGCAGGTAATAGGTTGCCCCAAGACCATCGACGGTGACTTGAAGAATGATATGATTGAAACTTCTTTCGGTTTCGATACTGCTTGCAAGACTTACTCTGAAGTAATCGGCAACATCCAACGTGACTGTAACTCTGCTCGTAAATACTGGCACTTCATCAAGTTGATGGGACGTTCCGCTTCTCATATCGCTTTGGAATGTGCATTGCAGGTTCAACCCAATATGTGTATCATCTCTGAAGAGGTTGAAGCTAAGGATATGTCTTTGGACGACATCGTGACCAGCATTGCCAAGGTCGTTGCTGAACGTGCAGCCCAGGGTAACAACTTTGGTACGGTTCTTATCCCCGAAGGATTGGTTGAATTCATCCCGGCCATGAAGCGTCTGATTGCTGAGTTGAACGACTTCCTTGCTGCCAATGCAGAAGAGTTTGCTCAAATTAAGAAATCTCACCAACGCGATTATATCATCCGTAAACTCTCTCCAGAGAATGCTGCCATCTACGCAAGCTTGCCCGAAGGCGTGGCTCGCCAGTTGTCTTTGGACCGCGACCCGCACGGAAACGTACAGGTATCTCTGATTGAAACAGAAAAGTTGCTGTCCGAAATGGTTGGCACTAAGCTGGCTCAGTGGAAAGAAGAGGGCAAGTTCGTAGGCAAGTTTGCTGCACAGCACCACTTCTTCGGTTACGAAGGACGTTGCGCTGCTCCGTCTAACTTCGACGCTGACTACTGCTACTCTTTGGGTTATGCAGCATCTGCATTGATTGCTAACGGAAAGACCGGTTACATGTCTTCTGTACGCAACACTACTGCTCCTGCCGACGAATGGATTGCAGGCGGTGTGCCCATCACAATGATGATGAACATGGAACGTCGCCACGGTGAAATGAAGCCGGTTATCCAGAAGGCTCTGGTGAAGCTGGACGGTGCTCCGTTCAAGGCATTCGCTGCTCAGCGTGACCGTTGGGCTATGGAAACAGACTACGTTTATCCAGGCCCTATCCAGTACTTCGGTCCGACAGAAGTTTGCGACCAGGCTACGAAGACTTTGCAGCTGGAGCAGGCTAAATAAGTTGATGCATCAACAAGTTGACAATAAAACGGAGGGGCGGTTCATTCCGCCCTTTCTTTTCCTTTGCTCATGGCAACCAAGACCTCCACAAATATCCGGCGTAAAACTACTGCCGCCCGTCGTTCTTCCTCTCCGCGGAGCAAGAAGAAAATGCAGCCGCGTACCATGCCCGTATGGTTGCGCAATCTTTTGGCGGTCTGTATCATTCTTGTTTTTTCTACCGGCTTTTACTGGTTTTTCATTCGTCCTTATGCTTATCGCTGGAAGCCTTGTTATGGTCAGAAAGGTTACGGTGTATGTATGCCTTGCAACTATGAGGTGCATGGCATAGACATATCCCACTATCAGGGAAAGATAGATTGGGAACTCCTGACACATAATAGAGAAGCCAAATTTCCTATCCATTTTATTTTTCTGAAAGCTACCGAGGGTGGCGACCATGGTGATGATACGTTTACGCAGAACTTCGGCCAGGCGCGTAAATACGGTTTTATCCGTGGTGCCTATCATTATTTTATCCCTAAGACCGATGCCCACAAGCAAGCCGATTTCTTTATCCGTACCGTGCAGCTGGTAAAGGGAGACCTGCCTCCCGTACTCGATGTGGAGACTACCGGCAAGCAGTCACCGCAGGAACTTAAAACGGCAGTCAAGACTTGGCTGGATAGGGTAGAGGCGCATTACGGCGTAAAGCCTATTCTTTATACTTCCTATAAATTCAAGAAACGCTATCTCAGCGATTCCATTTTCAATGCTTATCCTTATTGGATAGCCCATTATTATGTAGATTCCGTGCGCTATGAGGGCAAGTGGCACTTTTGGCAGCACACCGATGTAGGCACTGTGCCCGGTATCGAAAAAGAGGTGGATTTGAACGTCTTTAACGGGACACTGGAAGAGTTGCAGGCGCTTACATTGCAGAAGTAATCCGTCGTTACTGTCTTTCATCTGTCCGATAGTGGACATGTGTTCATTTTCGGACACAGGCTTAGTTTCGTTTTTCTTTGATAATCTGATTGTTGGCAGTTTGGTCTGTCTTTTGCTTTTTATCATACATTAATATGTATCTGTATGATAGGAAAATACTTGCAACAATCTTTTATGATGCTGAAGCAGCAACCCTTGTTCAGTTGCTTCTATATTGTCGCTACCGGACTGGCTATCTCTATGGTCATGGTACTGGCTGTCTTGTATTATATAAAGATAGGGGATATCTATCCTGAGACCCATCGTAGCCGTATGCTTGTTGCATCTTCAGCTCATATGCAATATACAAAAGATACGGACTGGAATACTACCTGGAAATTTTCCATCCCTTTTGTAAAGGATTGCTTTTACTCTTTGGAGGGAGTGGAAGCTGTGACTGCCGTGAGCGATGCCGATAGCTGGTTTGTGAAAGTAGGGAATGTGAAGCGTCCTCTTTCAGCACTTGTGAAGCTGACCGATACCGGCTTCTGGAAAGTATTCGATTTTTCCTTCATTTACGGACAACCTTTTACTGATGCCGATTTTCAGAGTGGCATGCGTACAGCGGTTATTTCGGAAGATATGGCTCGCCGTGTTTTTGGAAAAGGGGATGCCGTGGGGGAGTATATCAAACTGAATTATACGGATTACCGTGTATGTGGGGTCGTGAAGTCGCCAAGCTATGCCATGAAGCTGAGTTACGCGCAAGTCTGGTTGCCTTATACCTGCCAGCCTGCCTATGTGAGAGACAATAACCAGTGGGGAGTAATCGGACCGTTTCAGGTGGCAGTTCTTCTGCCCTCGGCAGCAGATGCCGACCGGGTGAAATTGCAGGTAGATGAATATGTACGCAAATTCAATACTCTGCCGCATGATGATTATCATCTGGTGATGCACGGTCAGCCTTATCTTTATTGGAAGACGCTGTTTTATGTCAATGACATGGACGACTTGGATTTCTTTGTGATAGTCCGGCAAATGGGATTGTGGCTGCTGATGCTGTTGTTAGTACCTGCACTCAATTTGTCAGGAATGATTTCCTCGCGCATGGAGCGCAGGCTTCCTGAGATGGGAATACGGAAAGCATTCGGTGCTACCGGGGAACGTCTTTTCTCACAGATTGTATGGGAGAATCTTTTGCTGACGTGCTTGGGAGGCATTATGGGGCTGATACTCTCTTTCAGCATGGTGTACTTTGCTAAGAGTTGGTTGCTGACCATGCTTGACGGAGGAACGCAACCGTTACCGGACAGTGTTCAGATGAGCATAACGACGGATATGCTGTTCAATCCTACCTTGTTTGCAGTTACGTTTGTGGTTTGTGTGGTACTGAATTTACTTTCGGCATTGATACCCACCTGCGTGGCTTTGAAGAAAGATATTGTTTATTCGCTCAGCCGACAAAAATAATAAGTTATGTTACAACAAATCATGAATATGCTGTGGAACAGCCGTCGGCACAATCTGTGGATTATGCTGGAACTGGTGGTGATAACGATAGTCAGTTGGGCTGTTCTGGACCCGTTGTTTGTCTTGACATACAACCAGTCCATCCCGAACGGTTACGATGCTGAAGGACTCTATCGTCTGGAGGTGACGCGTAATAAGGCGGATACACTTTCCGTTCCTGCCCGGGACTTTGAACGGATTATGCAGGGATTGCGCCATCACAAGGACATTGAGTCAGCTACATGTGTGCTGTCCGGAGCCTATCCCAGTTCTCCGGGTAATAATATGAATAGAGTTTTTAAAGATTCAGTAGAGGTACGCATGACGTATATTCCCTTTTTTACGAACTCCGGCTTTTTCCGGACTTGGCGTTTCCGTTCGGCTAAGGATGGTGCTTGGGAGACACTTGAGAAGCTGGAAGTTCCCAAAGGCAGCGTGATAATGTCGGAAGATGCCGTCATGTTGCTTTCCGAAGGCAAGGATTTGATCGGGCAAAGCGTGTACAGTACTTATGATTCCACGGAAATTCGTGTTGCAGGAATCATGAAGCCTATTAAAATGCGGAACAGTATGCAACCTTATCTGGTACGCTTGGTTTCCTATGGAAATGAAGAACAGATGCCCTCATGGGCCTTTGATAGCGGGCTGCGTATATTTTTTCGGACAAAGGCGGATGTTTCCGAAGGGCGTTTTATAGAAGAATTCATGTCGTGGGTGGATGATAACCTTTCGTCCGGTTCGTTGGTGTTCACGAAACTGACTCCTTTCCATGAAGTGCAGCGTGAAAGTGATTTGCAGGAAGGAGCTACGAACGAGATACGGATGAAGTATGCTTTGGCCTATTTCTTCATGATAAATTTGCTGTTGGCTGTAAGCGGTACCTTCTGGCTGCATACACGGACTCGCCGCGAGGAAATAGGTATCCGCCTATCCTATGGAGCCTCTCCCGGAGGTATCTGCCGAATGTTGATAGGAGAGGCTTTTATCATGACAACCATAGCTGTCTTTGTCGGTTGTTTCTTGTATTTCCAGTGGGCCTATTATGAAGGATTCTATACGCTGGATGACGGCGTGCCGGGATATGGCGACCTTTACCTGACCAATCATTTCTTTGCACATTTCTGCATCGTATCACTGCTGGTATATGTGGTGATGATGGCGGTGACATGGCTTGGTGTATACATTCCAGCGCACAGTATCAGCCGTATATCGCCGGTAGAAGCGTTACGGGATGAATAAATGCTCATTTTCTGAACTTCACCGCTGCCCATCGGTTCTTCTCACGATGGTGGACAAAGTGCAGTCCGTTACGTTCGGCTTCTTCGCGGATGACGGGAATGTCATCTATGTAGAAACCGCTCATCAACAACTCCGCTCCGGGATTCATGCGAGCTATGTAGTGCTTCATGTCCGCCAGGAGGATATTGCGGTTGATGTTGGCGATAACCATATCAAACGGACCTTTGCTTTTCAGAGAGGAGGCATCGCCTTGGGATACGGCAATGTTGTCCACTCCATTCAATGCTATATTTTCGAGGGAGTTGCGCACGCACCATTCATCTATGTCGATAGCCGTACAAGGAGAGGCTCCACGCATGCGTGCCAGTATGGCAAGGATGGAAGTTCCACAACCCATATCGAGCAGTGATTTGCCTTGCAGGTCACTGTCCAGCAGTTCGCCGATGATGAGGCTGGTGGTCTCGTGGTGCCCCGTGCCGAATGCCATCTGCGGATTGATGACGATGTCATATTCAGCCTGGGGAACATCATTGTGGAAAGTGCTGTGGATGACACAGCGGTCTCCGATGACGATGGGCTGGAAGAAGTTCTTTTCCCATTCTTCGTTCCAGTCTTTATCTTCGGCTTCCACATAGCTGTATGCTATTTGCGTGTCGGGCAGGGGGAAGTCGGCAAGTGCCTCTTTGAGGACGGTTTCGCTATAAAGGTCTTTCTGTATGTAAGCGGTGATGCCGTCGGTCTGCTCGACAAAACTTTCAAAGCCGGCTTCGCCCAAGACGCCGGAAAGTACATCGTTGACTATTTCTGTGCACGGAACGGTGCGGAATGTAAATTCTAAATATTTCATCGGAATATGATTGTTTGTTAAATACAGAACATGATTTTTAGAAGCAAACCAGTTTCTGCGTATATTTGTTTATCTTTCTGCAAAGGTAATGCAAACCGAGGGTAGAATAAAACGAACGTGCTCTTTTTTATCCGGCAGGGACTTTGATTTATTGAATGATAGGGTATTTAGGGAATTCCCTATAAATCTTTGGGGAAAATCTGCTGCATGGGATAAAATCCGGCGTTATCTTTGTGACGTGAAGAAATAGATAAACGTAAAATCCATAAACCAAACTAATATGAAAAAGATTGTTTTTTTATCGCTTTTTGCCTTGTGCCTTCCATGGACACTGGTGGCACAAAGTATAGATGACGACCTTTACTACACTCCTTCCAAGAATAAGGAAGAGAAAAAAGAGGAGGTGAAGCGGGAGAAGAAAGTCGCTGCTCCCGTAGAAGAGATTGTAGTAAAGTCGAATGTACCGACCACTGTCTATTCATCGCCGGGAAGTACCACTGTTGTTGTAAAAGACCGTAAGGGAAACACCCGCGATGTGGACGAATATAACCGCCGTTACGACTCCCGCGACAATGATTTTGTGATGGAGAACGATACCCTTTACATCAATGAAAAAGAAGATGACGGCTTGGACGGCGAATGGGTGAACGGTGAGTTCGAAGGTTCGCAGGATGATTACGAGTATGCTACCCGTATTATCCGTTTCCGCAATCCCCGTTATGCCATCAGCATCAGCAGCCCACTGTATTGGGATGTGGTCTATGGCCTGAATTCCTGGGATTGGAACGTGTACACCGATGGTCTGTATGCATACGCTTTCCCTACATTTACCAACCGTTTGTGGTGGGACTGGCGCTATAACTCTTATGGTTGGGGCGGCTATCCTTACTATGGCTGGGGATGGAACAGCTGGTACGGTCCGAGCTGGAGCTTTGGCTGGGGTGGCTGGTACGGCGGTGGCTGGTGGGGACACCATCATCACCATCACTATCATCCCGGATATTATCCCGGTGGCGGTGGTCATTGGGGAGGCGGTGGCCATTGGGGAAATGCATATACCAATAGACGTTCTTATGGTTCGAGCCGTTCTTCATATGCCGGAAACAGAGTATCGTCTTCCACTTCCCGCCGTTCTTCTGTTGTAAATGGAGGGCAGACTGTACGTCGTAGCAGTACTACTTCCGGTCAAGTGAGACGTAGCAGTACCGGTACGTCAGCCCGTCGGGTGGTGGGTACAAGAAGTTCGTCTACAGTTCGTTCGGGTTCTTCTGCAACTCGCTCAAGTGTAAATCGTTCGAGTGCAGCTTCTACCCGCCGTTCCACTTACACCCGTCCAAGCAGTACGCGTAGTAGTTCATATAATAGCAGTGTAGAAGGAGTTCGCAGCAGTCGTTCTTCCGGTGTACGTTCTTCTGTTGGAACTTCAACACGCAGCAGAACTTCATCGACTTATAACAGAGGTTCAAGCACTGCGCCGACACGCAGCTATTCTAATGATAACAATCGTAGCAGCAGTCGTTCATATTCTGCTCCTGTACGTTCATCCGGTAGCACCCGTTCTTCTTCCAGCTTCTCTTCAGGCAGTAGCTCACGTTCCAGTTACTCCAGTGGTGGTGGCGGTGGTGCCAGTCGTTCCAGTGGCGGCGGTGGTTCCAGAAGACGGTAAGTATAAGTATGTTTTAATCTAACAAGACTAAGAATTATGAAGAAGATAACCATGATAGCCCTTGCTATGTTTACAGCTGTAGGCGCAGGGGCACAGACAATATATGATGCAACGAATATTGCACAGAAGGAATTGAATGGAACCGCCCGTTTTGTCGGAATGGGCGGAGCTATGGGAGCATTGGGTGGTGATATTTCTACCATAGGAACCAATCCTGCCGGTATCGGTATTTATCGTAGCAATGATGCTATGCTTACCTTTGGCTATTCAATGACGGGTACAGAAAGCAATTATGTAGGTAATAAATTTGAAACGAACAAGAACCGCTGGAGTTTTGATAATGCCGGTTTTGTGATAGCTTCGAAGATAGGCAATCATACTCCTTTGCGGTATGTGAATTTTGGTTTTAATTACCACAAATCAAAGTCATTCTATAAGAATATGACGATGCAGGGGTTGATGGGAAGCATAGATAATCAATATGTATCTCAAGTGCGGAGTATGGCGCAGCAGGCTACGGATGCAGCTTATGCGTTCTATCATCGTCCTCAATATGATTACCCGGATCAAGGAGCTTATTTGGACTATGGTCGCAAGGATATTTATCAACATAATTATGCTGGATGGCTGGGGACTATGGGGTATCAAGGTGCACTTGTTCTTGAGGATATAGAAAGTGAGGACTATAATACTTATCTTCCTTATATTCCTTCCGAAGCGGATGCTTATTTCTTGTCGCGTGAGCGTGGCGGTATTGACCAATATGATTTCAATATTTCCTTCAATATAAATGACCGTTTTTACTTTGGTGTTACTCTGGGTGCTTACGATGTGGATTACAACAAATATTCTCTCTATGATGAAATGTATGCCTACAAATGGGAGGGCGACGGGCAGATTTATGAGGAAGGCTACTCTTTGGAGAGCTTTAACCGTATACACGGTTCGGGTTTCGACTTCAAATTCGGTGCCATCTTCCGGCCGATTGAGGATTCTCCGCTTCGTATAGGTTTGGCTGTGCATACTCCTACTTATTACAAACTGACTTATACTACGGGAGCGTTGCTGACTTCGGATTTGTTTTTACCGAATGAGGCTGGGGATGAAACTCTTACTCGTACCACTGTGGATACTTATTCTGCATTAGGCGGTAGAGATATGGACCGTGATTTTAAGCTGCAAACCCCGTGGGTATTTAATGCAAGTTTGGGCTATACAGTCGGTAATAATCTGGCTTTGGGAGCTGAATATGAATATGAGGACTACTCAAGCATGAAGTTCAAATATCCTGAAGGTGACGAGATGGCATGGGAAACGGGTGAGGCTGACCTCTGTATGAAGGGGGTAAGTACGCTTCGTTTAGGAGCAGAATACAAGCCGATACCTGCTTTCTCTCTGCGTGCCGGTTACAATTACAGTACTGCAGCCTATAAAAAGGATGCTATTAAGGCATTGCCTTCCAATTCTATAAATACAGATACGGATTTTGCCAATAGCAAATCGATGAATACTTTCACTTTAGGTATCGGTTATCGCTTTTCTTCGTTTTATGCGGATTTGGCTTATAAATTCGATACTTATAAATCTGATTTCTATCCGTTTTATAATGATATAAATGGCTTGGTAACACCGCCAACAACGGAAGTTACCAACACTCGCAGTAAAGTGCTATTTACATTGGGCATGCGTTTTTAGAAGAACAATTTTCATTGCAGATAACCTTTCATTGTCAATACCTTAGGGTATAAAAGAACTCCCCGGAATGTACAAATACATTTCGGGGAGTCTTGTGTTATAGGGGAGGGATTACAGATACCATGCCACGCCAAATGAATAGGGAGATACTTCCGGTCCCTTGTCTTTCTGGAATAATCCGTATGTGGAGTAGCGCAGGTAAATGCCGATATTACCATAACCGGCTTGTGCCAGCAGGTTTATGCCGACGGGCTGCACATACATACCTTTGCCTACGGTTTTCTTCTTGCCTCCGTTGATGTGTGAGAATGACTTCACGCTGTGACGTATCTCAAATTCGGGACCGGCATTGAAGAACACTTTGTTTCTTCCCACTCTTTGCTGCCATTCCATCAATACGGGTACACGGAAGAAGAAATGGCGCAGACGGCTTTTATTGTAACTGGTGTCTTCGTTGCCTGCGGTGAAGATGCTGGTTCCGTTTTCCTTCAGCAAGGCATAGTTACCGTCGATATTGAAAGAACGGTATCCCCAGCTGACTCCCAGGTTGATTCCCCAATGCGGGTTCTTCTTGAAGTTGTGATATACGGAGAGGATGTTGAAGCCGAATTCCCATGACTTGGATAAGTCGAGTCCCATCTTGTCGCTTGCTCCGAAGGAAAGGAAGTCGTTAGCCAGCCGGCTGTAGCCAATATACAGACCGGAACAGTGCGGTTCGTAAGCATTGTATCTTCTCTTTTTGGGGATGAATGGCAGGGCGTCGAGGAAAGTGCGCTTGTCTGCATCCACTTTCTCGAGATAGACTCCTTCATAAATTTGTACTTCTTTCTTTTCTCCGTCTTCCAACTGCTCTTCGTACACCTTGATGCGCATGTCTCCTTTTCCTTTCCGGATGATGATGGAGTCGCCTTGTGTCTGTACTGTAGCTTTCTGTTCAGGGTCAGTCTGTTGTTGTGCTGCCATGCGGCCGGCCGGCACAGCAAGCAGGCAGGCCAAAATCATAATTCTGGTTTTCATATCGTATATTGTTTTTAGTGTTATTCCGATTTGTAAAGCATATCCATCATTTCCTTTTCACTGAGCAGACCCTCTATGTAAATCAAAGTGCCCATGGAGTCTTTTCCTATCTTGAAAATGATGTAGCGGTTCAGCTTCTTTCCATTGCGTTCCACCTCTTTCAGTTGGTAATAAGCGCTGCGCAGCACACCGCTTTCCATTACCTCCTGCGCCTTCTTTGCGTTATCTTGCTTGTCGTGTACAATGGCCTGCTGAATTTCCCGGCGATAGGGGGATACATTCTTGAACACAAGGCTCTTGTAGGTAGTCATGCGGTAAGATTTCAGGATACTGCCGTTCAGTTCTACCCTGGTCACGTCCTTTTGCTCGCCATACTTGCTGAATAGGTCGGCTATTTGCAGTCTCTCTTGTGCATGTACAAAGGCTGGCAGGCAAATCAGCAGGGAAAAGAGGCACAGACTACGTATGCAAATCAGTATAGATGTTTTCATAACCTTGTTATATTAGTGTTGAAACAGTAAGTTGCTTAAATCTTCATCCGTGAAGCTGGCGTTCTGCAGGGCTTCTAGTGCTTTGGCTTCCACCAGTTTCTCGTCTGTATACCGCTGGCCGTCGATGACGACATAATTTTCGGGAACACCGGAAAGCGGAAATATAATCTTAGCTACCCCGAGAAGCAGGAGCAATCCGGCGGCAATGCCGCTGACAGCATAGAATGTGCGATAGAGACGGAAAGGCTTCCGCTGTGCGGGTACTTCCTTTGCCGATTCTGTTGTTACGGATTTTTCCTCTGTCGGTTCTGCCATTGAAGTTGCTTCCCGGTTCAGATAAGCGAATAGGGGGCGGTACGTTTGCAGGTGCTCCGGCACTTCCTCTTCGGTAAAGAAACGGCGCAGTTCACGCTCTTCTTCGCAGGAAGTTTCCCCTTCGAAATATTTATCCAGCAGTTCATCTATCTTCATGGCTCATTTCTCCTTTCTTTTCTTTCTTGTATGGTTCGCAGGTAAACGTCTCTCACTTTCTTCCGGGCTCTTGACAGATTGCTGCGGATGGCTTCCGGTCCGCATCCCGTGATTTCGGCGATTTCGTCCGTTTCGTATCCTTCGATGTCCTTCATCCGCATGATGGTGCGTTGAAGATTGGGCAGCGAGTCGATGATTTCGTGCATCAGACGGATTTCATCTTTGATTTCCAACAGCCGTTCCGGTGTTCCGGTGGGGGATGCCGCCTGCACTATGTCGAGAGATAGGGTGTCGTTGCGTTTGCAGCGCCACATATCTATACAGATGTTGTGCGTCAACGTCATGGCAAATGCTTCGATGCTCCGGTATTGCTCCAGTTCAAGCCTTTTGTTCCATAGCTTGAGCAGTACCTCCTGGACGGCATCTTCTGCATCCTCCGGTTCGTCGGTCAACTTCCGTGCATAGTTCAACAGCTTGGCACGGAGTGGAAGAACGGTTATTTTGAATTCTTTGAGTTCCATTTACACAGATAAGACGAATGGGAAATACAAACGTGACATTGTAAAGTGAAAAAAGTTGGAATAAAAAAAGGGACTTACTAACATTAGCAGTCCCTTTTCTTCACATTACTATAAAAGTATAGGATTATTTCTTGAAATAGCGGTTGTACAGACCTTCGAAACCTTTACCGTGACGGGCTTCGTCCTTAGCCATTTCGTGAACGGTGTCATGGATAGCGTCGAGGTTCAATGCTTTGGCACGGGTAGCGATACGCTTCTTGTCTTCGCATGCACCTGATTCTGCGTTCATTCTCTTTTCGAGGTTTGTCTTGGTGTCCCATACGCAGTCACCCAGCAGTTCAGCGAATTTAGCAGCGTGTTCTGCTTCTTCCCAAGCGTAACGCTTGAAAGCTTCTGCAACTTCAGGATAGCCTTCACGGTCTGCCTGGCGGCTCATTGCCAAGTACATACCAACTTCTGTACATTCGCCCATGAAGTGGTTGTTCAGGTCTTTAATCATTTCGTCGTCGCAACCTTTGGCTACGCCGATTACGTGTTCGTCGGCAAATACCAGCGGGCCGTCAGCTGTTGCTTCTTCAACTTCTACGAACTTGCTTGCGGGAGCTTTACACAATGGGCACTTTTCGGGAGCTGCATCTCCTTCGTATACGTAACCGCATACAGTACATCTAAATTTTTTCATTTTCTCTCAGATTTTAATTAGTTGAATTAGTTATTCTTTGTTGTTCTTAAACGTTCTTCTTCTATGCAATGTTTACAGATTCCTTTATAATAGTAGTGGATTTCCTGCACATCGTGCCCGTCCATATCCATGTCGACCACTTTCTTGATGTTGTTATTGCACATCAAGTCATAAATCTTTCCGCAACGCTTGCACAAGAAATGACCGTGCGGGCTGGTATCGGCATCATAACATGTGTTACGCTCGTCGATAGTCAGGGTTTGTGCGGCACCTTGCTCGCTCAGTAGTTTCAAGGTATTGTATACCGTTGTTTTAGACAGTGTCGGTATGGAGGGAGACAGTGCCGTATAGATTTCATCCACCGTGGGATGCGTACGATGCTCTATCAAGTAATTCATGATGGCTATGCGCTGTACTGAAGGCTTGATATTATGATTCTGCAATCGTTTTACTACATCCATATAATCTAAAGTTTCAAACTTGTAATTATTACATTTTTAATTCACTTGCAAAGATAGGAAGTTCCTATAATTCTCCAAAAGATTTTTGGAAAATTTTTAGTTGCGGTCATTAAATTAGTCAGTTTCTCGTGCCGATATAGATAAAACGTTTTTCCCTTTCTCTCTTAATCAGAATTTTGCCGTATCTTTGCACCGAATAAATAATATAGCATCCTTATGAATTACGGATATGTAAAAGTAGCGGCGGCTGTGCCCCGTGTCAAGGTGGCTGACTGTAAGTTCAATGCCTCAGAGATTGAAAAAGAGATTATTATAGCCGATGGGAAAGGTGTGCAAATCATTGCTTTTCCGGAGTTGTGCATTACCGGATATACTTGTGGCGACCTCTTTGCCCAGCAACTTCTGCTCGAAGAGGCGGAAATGGGGCTGATACAGATTCTGAACAATACGCGCCAGATGGATATCATTTCGATATTGGGCATGCCCGTTGCACTGAACGGTGTGTTGCTGAATGCGGCGGTTGTCATTCAGAAGGGGAGAGTGCTGGGCGTTGTCCCGAAGACTTATCTTCCCAATTATAAGGAGTTTTATGAGAAGCGCTGGTTTACTTCCGCATGTGATGTGGCAGAAAACAGTGTGCGCCTTTGCGGGCAGATTATTCCGATGGGGAGAGACCTGCTGTTCGAAACGGCAGATACCACTTTCGGAGTGGAGATATGCGAAGATTTGTGGGCACCCATACCGCCCAGTTCCACGCTGGCACTGCAAGGTGCGGAAATCTTGTTCAATCTTTCGGCCGACAATGAAGGTATCGGCAAGCACAATTATCTGCGCTCGCTTATCAGCCAGCAGTCGGCACGGTGCATTGCCGGTTATGTATTCAGCTCATGCGGTTTCGGAGAATCCACTACGGATGTGGTGTTTGCCGGCAACGGACTGATTTATGAGAACGGGACTCTGCTGGCGGCAAACGAACGCTTCTCTTTCGAAGGGCAGGTGGTCATCAGTGAAATTGATGTGGAACACTTGCGTACGGAGCGCCGGGTGAATACGACCTTCGCGGCTTGCCATGCAAATTGTGTTTCGGCCCTTCCGGTACGAATCTTTACGGAGTATGTCAACAGCAGGGATTTGAACCTGACACGTACTTTTGAACCGCATCCATTTGTTCCGCAGGGGATAGCGTTGGACGAACGCTGTGAGGAGGTATTCTCCATCCAGGTGTCCGGACTGGCGCAACGTCTGGTGCATACTAAAGCGAAAAGTGCCGTTATCGGCATTTCGGGTGGACTGGATTCTACGCTGGCGCTGCTGGTTTGCGTAAAGACTTTCGATAAGTTGGGATGGTCCCGCCAGGGTATTGTCGGTGTCACCATGCCGGGATTCGGAACGACCGACCGTACTTACACGAATGCCATCGACCTGATGAACTCCCTCGGTGTGACTGTCCGCGAAGTCAGTATCAAGGAGGCCTGCATACAGCATTTCAAAGACATAGACCATGATGTCCATGTGCACGACGTGGTTTACGAGAATGCGCAGGCACGGGAGCGTACCCAAATCTTGATGGATATTGCCAACCAGACCTGGGGAATGGTTATCGGTACGGGCGACCTTTCGGAACTTGCTTTAGGATGGGCCACTTACAACGGCGATCACATGTCGATGTACGGTGTGAATGCCAGCGTCCCCAAGACTCTGGTGAAGCACTTGGTGAAATGGGTGGCAGAGCATGATATGGACGATGCTTCACGTGCTACCTTGCTCGATATTGTGGATACTCCCATCAGCCCGGAACTGATTCCGGCAGATGAGAACGGTAATATCCAGCAGATTACCGAGGATTTGGTGGGGCCGTATGAGCTTCACGACTTCTTCCTTTATTACTTCCTGCGCTGCGGTTTCCGTCCTTCCAAGATATTTTTCCTGGCAGCACGCACATTCAAGGGGATGTATGATGAAGAAACCATCAAAAAATGGTTGCAGACTTTCTGCCGTCGTTTCTTCAACCAGCAGTTCAAGCGTTCCTGTTTGCCGGATGGTCCGAAGGTGGGCAGTATCTCTCTGAGTCCGCGCGGTGATTGGAGAATGCCGAGCGATGCTTCGTCGGAGATGTGGCTAAGGGAGGTGGAAGGACTCTAATTCTTTACTTCGGGTATGCCGTAATATCGATATGGGTATTTGATGACTGCATCTTGTTTGCATTCTTGCTGCATGTATTTTGCAGTGCGACTGCAAACGTGTTGCAGTATCACTGCATAACTGTTGCAGTCGTACTGCATATCGGTGTGCAGTGCCACTGCAACGGCTTTGCAGTGGCACTGCAAAATGTATGCAGGATTTTGCAGTAATAAGCTGTTGATTAATAACTAGTTGTAAAAGTAGGGATATGCTGCGTGTATGGAAAAGTGCAGCTTAGTTTCGTTTCCCGTAGTATCGTTTGTAGATTTTCTTGTATTCTTTTCCCTTTTTGAAACTATCCAGCCATGTGTTGAGGCTGTCCAGCAGGATAGGGGACTGTTTGCTTACTCCCCAGGAATAGAATTGCGTGAAGCTGATGGCGGTATTGATGTCTATTTGAGGAATGCTGTCGGCTGCGGTACGGGCAATGCTTTCGTCGCATACGGCATAGTCGATGTCTCCATGGGCTACCAAGGCAATCAGTTGTTCGGAACCGTACTTCTCTATTTCCTCAACGTAGATGGTGTCGCCTATCTCATTTCCCAGGTTGCGGATGCGTAGTATGGAAGGGGAGCCTTTCACTACGTGCAGTGTCTTTCCAGCCAGGTCCAGTTGGCTTTTGATGAATAATGACGAGTCGGAAATATTCTCAAGCTTGCGTTGCACCAGCACTTGCTTGTTCAGCACAATAGGGGTGGTAAGCAGCAAGGAGTCTTTCAGCTCACTGGTGGCGAGGATGCCGTAGGCAATCACGTCATATTGCCCGTCGGCCAGGCCTTCCAGCCGCTTGTTGAAGCTCATTTCCGGTGATATGGCCGCTTGCAGCCCGTGGTCGCGTGCAAAAGCTTCTATCAGCTCGTAGTGGAAACCGGACAAGGTGTCATCATCCACATAGAAACTGATGGAGTTGTATTCCGTCGAAGCATGTATGATGCCTTCGGCAGCTATCTCGGCATAATCGCGCGGATGACCTTTCGGTTTCTCTTCTTTCTTGATGAGATAGTGGGCAATGAGAGCCGCTGCAATTCCCAGAAGTGCGTATTTGAGCAGTCTGCTTTTCGTCATACAGTCATCTGTTAGTCATAGAAATTCCATGAGACGCCAATTTTGAACAAGCGCGGATTGATGGGGTAGTGCGGCACCAGGAAGGAATTGGCGCTTCCCATACCCGCGTTGACGTGATACATCATGGCAAAGATACGCGTCCGCTTCAAGTGCAGGTTGGCATATACGTTTACGATGGGGTAACCGCCTATTTCCACCAAATCGTCCGTAGGTTGCAGATGGAACTGCTGGACGCCGGGTGCATAGGCAGGTGCGTTGTACTTGGTGAAGTAACGGACATCGGCACCCAACTGAACGGTCAGCACCTTCTTGGCGAGTTTAGCCAGTATGTAGAAGTTATGGTAGAGCGAGAGTTGGGGCAATGGAAGTACTGTTTCATTGCTCGTCTTCTGCCAGGTCACCTCATTGTCCAGGTGGAAGACACCGAGGCGGAAGTCTTGTTTCAGTGTGGCGGACAGCACTTGTATGTTGCCTCCGTTCTGTTCGGGCAGGGCGCTTTGGTTGAAGTAGGTGTAGTTCTTGATATTCTCTACGCCGGCACGGAGATTGGTTCCCCAACGGGAAATGTTCAGCTCGCCTTCCACACGCGTACGGAATTCCTTGTCCATGTTGTCGTTGTCCCAGTTGTAGTGGTTGGAGTGGTAATGGCGCATGTAGAAGGAAGGAAGCGTGTTGCTCACATAACCGCGGGCGTAGAAGTTCACCGTATCTTTCCATAGACGGAAGTTCAGGTCCAGATTGGCGTTGACGCGGAACTGCCCGATGGCTTTGTCTACCAACCCCACTTCACCGTTTACGTTGTAGTGCAGCAGTTTGCCTTCGCGCTTGGCGAGTTCGCCACCCAGGAAGATTTCCTGCTCGGTGTAGCGGATGCGGCGCATGTCGGTAAGTGTGTCCGTATTCATCAGGTCGTACCGGCTGAACTTGTGGGAGATATAAGCCGTAAGTCCGGCTTTGGCGTATTTGTTGAAACCTTCCAGCAAGGCTATTCCGAACACGTTCTTTACACTGAATGCTGTGGTGGAGTCGTTGCTGTAATTCTTGTAAAGCTTGTAGTCTTCCGGGAAGAATCCTTCGGGCTCGCTTCCCGAACGGAATTGGTGCCGCGACCGCTCTACTTTCAAGGTATGGATAAAGCTGGTGACGGGGACGAACTCTTCTTCGAAAAGTGAGTCGTTGTCTGCGGTAGAAACAGACGGCAGGCTGTCATTGGCAGCTGCAAGTGTGCTGACCGATTTTGATGCTATGCTGTCGTTTGGCAATGCTATGTCGTTGTTCGAAGCGGATATTTCGGCTTCAGAGGACGGGGAGGATGAGGCTTTGGGTGCGGATACCGTCGGTTTGCCTTCTTGTGTGTTCCGTACTCTCCGCGTAAAACCAAGACGATAGCGCTGTGTCAGATAGATATAAAAATCCTTGTTACGGTTGGAACTCTGTTCCAATTTGACCGGGATAGTGGTGGACTCGTATTCTTTCTTTCCTCCGGACATGTTTTCGGGGCGGGTGATGTATTGGTCATCTGCAATACCGCCGTTCTCGTTCATCTTCAGGAAAAAGTTGTTGTAGACTGCTTGTACCTGGTATTTCTCGCCGATATAGCTACCGAACAGTCCTGCATTGAAGTGCGAGGTGGACTGGTTCTGGTAATAACCGCGCCCGTACAGATAGTCGATGTTGAAGCCAAATGCCAACTGCTTGTTGACGTTGACGGAGAAATAGGACTTGAAGCGTTCTTCACCGTTCACTTTGTTGCCGGCCTTGTAGTAGGTAAGATTGGTGTAAGGCACGTTGCTGTTGGTGAAAAGCACCTGGTCGGGACGTGTGAAAAAACTGGAGAAGGGAGCCATGAAGATGGTAGGTTCGCTTTCCTCCCGTTCGAAGAACAGACGTGAGAGACGTGGAGAACCTAAATTTCCCAAGTAGTTGTAGTGGCCGAACATTCCTTCCACCAGATTGGTGCTCTGGAAGTTGAGGCTGGCTGTGTCGGCAGGTATGATGGTACGGTTGCCCAGTGTCTCACTTAGTTTCCACATGTAAAGCTTGGGTGGAAGACTTTGAATCTCAGTATTGGTACTGTCTTCCAGATTGTCCGGCTGGGTATTCGGGTCAATCTGGTTACCGAACCGGTCGCGATTGTTCATCGGGTTTAAGGTGTTTTGCGCCATAGCCCCCCATATCCCTATAACGGACAGAAATATATATGTCAGTACAATTCGTCTCATAATTAGGCGCAAAGATACAATAAAAAATTATTTGCTTACTGAATTCAGCCTTTTTTGCTTCTTTTAAACTGTCTTGTTTTCTGTTTTGTTCTATACTGCTTCCGGTTCTCTGCCCTTGAATCCATACTTTTTCCGGCTTGAAATGAAATAAGCCCTTGCAATAAATCAATATCACAAGGGCTTATCCGTTTTTCTTTATCTCTTATTCTGGCGTAAAGTTCCTCCTCTTATGGGGAGTGGCTTTACATAGCCTTTCATTTCATTTCCTGAATAAGTTCCATTCCTTTCTTGATAGCTTCTTCGTTCATCGGTATCAAGTGGTGGTGGCGTTCGGGCAGTGTCTTCTTCAATCCTCTGAGTACACTGTCCAGTGTAACCATCGGCTTGATTTTCAATAATCCACCCAATACAATCATGTTGAATGCCTTGGCGTTGTTCATTTCATTGGCGGCATCCATGGCGTTGATGCGGTAAACGTGGATGTCCTTACGCGTCGGCGGGTTGATGATGCCGTAACCGTCGTAGATAAGTACGCCTCCGGGTTTTACCTTGCTTTCGAATTTCTCCAGTGACGGCTGGTTCAGGATGATGGCGGCATCGTACTTGCTTAAGATGGGTGAGGATATTTTCTCGTCACTTACGATGACTGTTACGTTGGCTGTACCACCACGTTGTTCCGGTCCGTAAGCCGGCATCCAAGTCACCTCTTTGCCTTCCATCAATCCGGAATATGCCAAAATCTTTCCCATGGACAATACACCTTGTCCACCGAAGCCTGCTATAATGATTTCTTCTTTCATTGTTCTTCTGTCTTTAGCATGATTATTTATCTTTCAGGTCGCCCAGCGGATAGAAGGGGAACATGTTCTCTACCATCCATTCATTGGATTTCGCAGGAGACATCTTCCAGCCGGAGTTACAGGTGGAAACGATTTCCACAAGGTTGGAACCTTTGCCTGCCATAGAGTTCTCGAATGCTTTGCGGATAGCCTTTTTCGCTTTGCGGATGGCGGGAACGGACTGTACGCTTTGGCGTGTCACGTAAGCGGTTCCTTCCAATTGTGCAGCAATATCGGCCATCTTCAGCGGATAGCCGTGCAGATGCACGTCACGTCCGTAAGGGCTGGTCGATGTCTTCATGCCTACAAGGGTAGTGGGAGCCATTTGTCCCCCGGTCATACCATAGATGGCATTGTTGATGAAGATGATGGTGATGTTTTCGCCGCGGTTCAAGGCGTGGATGGTTTCGGCAGTACCGATACAAGCCAGGTCGCCGTCTCCTTGGTAAGTGAACACCAGGCGGTCTGGCCAAAGGCGCTTGATGGCAGTGGCAAGTGCGGGCGCACGTCCATGGGCGGCTTCCTGCCAGTCGATGTCTATATAATTATAGATGAACACGGCACATCCCACGGGGGAGATGCCTATTGCTTTGTCTTCCAGTCCCATTTCTTCGATAACTTCGGCTACGAGTTTATGAACTACGCCGTGACTGCATCCCGGGCAGTAGTGCATGGGATTGTCGTTCATCAGAGTCGGTTTCTTGACAACCAGATTCTCGGGCTTTATAATATCTTCTTTTGTCATAATCACTTCTCCTATCTGTTGGTGAACCGTATGAAAAACTCCATCAACTTGACGAATATCGCCGCGCCGCAGACGTAGATGAACAGCTTGAAGTCATCTTTTGCAGCAAAATATATAATGATAGCTGCCAAGGCAAGTATCATAAAGAGAATATTCAATACGTTTCTTATTTTATCAGGATTCATTTCTTAATCAGTTTTTCTTTCAATGCATCTACTATCTCATCCGGATCGGGAACAATGCCGCCGAGGCGTCCGAAATGTTCCACTTTCACTTTACCGTTCACGGCAAGGCGGACATCTTCCACCATCTGTCCGGCATTCAATTCTGTAACGAGCATACCTTTCACCTTGTCGGCATACGCGACAATGGCTTTGGTCGGGAACGGCCACAACGTGATGGGGCGGAGCATACCTACCTTTATTCCTTCTTCGCGTGCCAGCTCCATTGCTTTCTGTCCGATGCGTGCCATAGAGCCGAAGGCTACAATCAGGTAGTCGGCATCATCGCAATGAATTTCCTCGAAGCGAACCTCATTCTCTTCTATCTGCTTGTATTTGGCCTGGAAACGGATGTTGTTCTTTTCCATTTCTTCCGGTTTCAGTTCCAATGAGGTGATGACGTTGGGTTTGCGGCCGTTGGTTCTGCCGGTAGTGGCCCATGGGCATTGTTCGATGACTTCCGCATCGGTGCGGCGTGGCTTTTGTGCCGGGAGCACCACTTTTTCCATCATCTGGCCGATGACACCGTCGGCAAGGATGATTGCCGGATTACGGTATTTGAAGGCAAGTTCGAATGCCAGTCCTACGAAATCTGCCATTTCTTGTACGGAAGCCGGAGCAAGGGCAATCAGACGATAGTCACCGTGGCCGCCTCCTTTTACTGTCTGGAAATAGTCGGCCTGGCTCGGTTGGATGGTTCCCAGACCGGGACCGCCGCGCATAACGTTTACAATCAAGCAAGGCAGCTCGGCACCTGCCAGATAAGAGATACCTTCCTGCTTTAGGCTGACACCGGGGCTGGAGGAGGAGGTCATGACCATTTTACCACTTCCGGCACCGCCGTACACCATATTGATAGCTGCCACTTCACTTTCTGCCTGAAGAACCACCATGCCGGTCGTCTCCCAGGGTTTCAGTTCGGCAAGAGTTTCCAATACCTCCGATTGCGGAGTAATGGGATATCCGAAGTAACCGTCTGCACCGCAACGGATGGCTGCGTGGGCGATGGCTTCGTTTCCTTTCATTAATACAACTTCTTCTGCCATATTCTACTGATTTACAGATTTATTCTACTTTTATTTTATATACTGAGATACATCCGTCCGGACATACTGTGGCGCACGAGGCGCAGCCGTTACAAGTATCTTCCAATATCTGGTGGGCATAGTTATACCCTTTCACATTCACCTCCTTGGTGAGGGCTATTACGTTGAGCGGACACGCTACCACACACAAGTTGCAGCCTTTGCAACGTTCGGTGTCTACTACGATTGCTCCTTTGATTTTTGCCATAATTTACGTTATTTATTGATTGTACATATCCTTGTTGTAGAAGTTCAGGATGTCCATAGCCATTTGATAGGCATGTTGTGCCGGGCTTTCGGGGTTCAGGTCGATGGCATACTGATAGTTGTTCAGTGCTTGTTGCCAGTTGCCTTGTTTCCGATAGGCATTTCCCCGCAGGTAGTAAGCTTCGTCTTTGCCGGGAAAGTCTGTTTGCAGTATTTCGTCAAGCTGCTGGATGGCCTGCTCTACATTTCCCTGACTGATAAGCTCTTTTATGGTATTCAGTCGTTCCATATCTAAAAAATATCCGGGTTATCGAACCACAAAGATAGTTTTTATTTGAAGATGAGAGGCATCTTCACTGTGAAAAATAAGAAAAAGGGGCAAATAAAAAGCCCGAAGTTTCTCACGATTCTATCAGAATGTCAGAGCTTCGGGCGGATATCATAAAGAATGTGATTCTACTGCTTTACAAGTGTACCGGTATCTTGTCCACTCTTCGTTGGTGGCGTCCGCCTTCGAATGGTGTACTGAAGAATTCCCTCATAATCATGTCGGCTTCTTCGGTACTGATGAATCGCCCTGGCATGACAAGCACATTGGCATCATTGTGCTGGCGTGCCAAATGGGCTATTTCTGCCGTCCAGCAGAGGGCTGCGCGGATACCCTGATGCTTGTTCAGCGTTATGCTGATACCTTCACCGCTTCCGCAGATGGCAATTCCCGGATAGCACTCTCCGGCTTCAACGGCCAGTGCCAAAGGATGTGCAAAGTCGGGATAGTCGCAGCTTTCGGTGGAGTAGGTTCCGTAATCTTTGTAAGGCCAGCCTTTGGCTTCCAGCCAACCGCGGACATATTCCTTCAGTTCAAAGCCTGCATGGTCGGAACAGATTCCTATTGTTTTCATGATGGTCAGTTAATATACCAATGTGCCAATGTGCTGATGCCTGCAGCTTGTAGGGCGCGGGCAATCAGCACATCAGCACATTGGATAATGATTATAACATTGCTTTTACTTGTTTGTAAACGTTCTCTGCGGTGAAACCGAGCTTTTCGTCCAGCACTTTATAAGGTGCCGAGAATCCGAATGATTCCAATCCCCATACTTTACCGCGGGGACCTACCAGCCCTTGCAGTGTGACGGGCAGACCGGCTGTCAGGCCGAATACCTTGGCACCACACGGGATAATGCCTTCTTGATATCCCGGAGCTTGGCTACGGAACAGACCTTCGGAAGGAACGGACACGATACGCACCTTGATGCCATCCTTGCGCAGCAATTCAGTACCGGCTACCAATGTGGCAACTTCCGAGCCTGAAGCAACGAGGATTATATTTGGATTTTCATCGGAGCCGGCTACAATATAAGCGCCTTTGGCAGCTTGTTCGTAATCGTTGCCTTCGGGCAGGTTGGCGATGTTCTGGCGGGAGAAAATCAAACCGGTTGGGGTTGTGGTATTTTCCATTGCCAGTTTCCATGCCACAGTTGTTTCTTCTGCATCTGCCGGGCGGAGTACCAACATGGAATTATGTCCCTTGTGGTTTTTCAGTTTTTCCATCAGGCGGATTTGGGCTTCCTGCTCTACCGGTTCATGGGTAGGACCGTCTTCACCTACACGGAAGGCATCGTGTGTCCAGATGAACTTCACGGGAACTTCCATCAGGGCTGCCATACGTACGGCAGGTTTCATGTAGTCGGAGAATACGAAGAAAGTTCCGCAAGCGGGGATTACACCGCCATGCAGTGCCATACCGATACAGCAACATGCCATAGTCAGCTCGGCAACACCGGCCTGGAAGAATGCACCGCTGAAGTCACCTTTCTTGAAGGCATGTGTTTTCTTGAGGAATCCGTCTGTCTTGTCGGAATTGGAAAGGTCGGCAGAAGCAACAATCATATTTTCTACTTGAGTGGCGAGAGCACTGAGCACAGTGGCAGATGCTGCGCGGGTGGCAACGCCTGCTTTCTGTTCGATGGCGGCCCAATTCACTTCGGGAGCCTTGCCGGAGAAGAACATTTCCAGTTTGGCAGCCTTTTCTGGATTGGCTTTTGCCCATGCGGCTTTGGCTGCATACTTTTCAGCCATGATTTTCTTCAGCTCAGTTGCACGCTTGGCATATAGTTCGGCCACTTCGGGGAAGATGACAAACGGATTTGTCGGGTCACCACCCAAATTCTTGATAGTGTTTATATAAGCGTCGCCGCCCAGAGGAGCACCGTGCGTGGCACAATCAGCCTCGTAGCTGCTGCCGTCTGCCTTGCGGGCACCTTTACCCATTACGGTATGGCCGATAATCAGCGTCGGACACTCTTTCTCAGCTTTGGCTTCGTTCAGTGCACCGCGGATGGCATCGGGATCGTTACCATTGATTTTAATGACTTTCCAGCCCCAAGCTTCGTATTTCTTGCCGGTATCTTCGATGGTCACATCCTTTGTCTCGGTAGAAAGCTGAATGTCGTTGGCATCATAGAACATGATGAGATTATCCAACCCTAATGCTCCGGCGATACGGCCTGAGCCTTGGGAGATTTCTTCCTGGATGCCACCGTCAGAAATATAAGCGTAGATGGTCTGTGGCATTACTTCTTCGAAACGTGCCTTCATGAACTTGGCTGCGATGGCTGCACCGACTGCAAATGTGTGTCCCTGGCCGAGCGGTCCGGAAGTGTTTTCGATGCCGCGCATGATGTCACGTTCGGGATGTCCCGGAGTGGGGCTTCCCCATTGGCGGAACTCTTTCAGTTCGTCCAGCGTGAACTTGCCGGTCAGGGCCAATGTAGAGTAAAGCATCGGTGACATGTGTCCCGGGTCGAGGAAGAAACGGTCACGACCTTCCCAAGCCGGATTTTCAGGGTCATATACCAGGAACTCTGAGAAGAGTACATTTACAAAGTCAGCACCACCCATGGCACCGCCCGGATGCCCGGAGTTGGCTTTCTCAACCATGGATGCAGCAAGGATACGGATATTGTCCGCCGCACGGTTCATAAGTTTGTTGTCGTTCATATTGAATCTAATTAATTTTGAATATTATCAATAGGTTATTTGGTCCTTGTAGGTTTTCCAAGGGCAAAGATAACTCTTTATGCGTAATTCACAACACTCGAAGAGTGTCTTTTTTATCAGTATTACTGCCTTTTTGCTGCTAAAATGATACTAAACGTATTTAGCTGATTTTGTGCGGTGCACGGTAGTTTTACTGTAACTCAATAGTAACGATTGATTTGGCCGGAAGTTTAATCTTGAGAATATCTTTATTGATTTTTACCTCTTTGAACGGAACGGGTTTCACATTGTCGGGATTTTCAAATGAATTGTAGTCCGTCAGATTGGTGGAAGTCAATATTTCACCAACTGCTTTCTTGGCTTTCGTTCCAGACAGATTGATGGTCACTTCCTGTGCATTGTCTGCATCTACGTTGGACATGGAAATGTGTATCTTGCCGTTTGGGTCTTTGGAGGCGGTAGCGCTGACCATTGGTATTCTGCGGTTGTCGCGTACATCCATCATGTCGCAGTTCAGCTCAAGAGGAATGTAGGTGGCATCCTGGTGTACATTGTACATTTTGAATACATAATAAGTGGGGGTGAGTACCATGTTTTTTCCGCTGGTCAGAATCATGGATTGCAATACATTGACGATTTGGGCAATGTTTGCCATTTTCAGACGGTCGGTATATTTATGGAAGATGTCGAAGCTAAGGGAGGCGACAAAAGCATCACGCAATGTATTCTGCTGGTACAGATGTCCGGGATTGGTACCCGGTTCAGTGTCCCACCAGGTTCCCCATTCGTCAAGCATAAGAGCTACGTTCTTTTGAGGGTCGTATTTATCCATAATGGTGCAATGCTTCTTGATGACATCTTCTATTTCGCGGCATTTGCCCAGTGTCCAGTAATAATCGTCTTTACTGAATCGGGTGGCGGCGCCTTTACTGCCGTTCCATCCGCTGACGGTATAGTAGTGCAAGGAAAGACCGTGCATACGGCCGCCTACGCGGTCCATCAGCACTTTGGTCCAGTTATAGTCGTAGTCGCTGGCACCGCTGGCTATCTTGAAGAGGCTATTGCCGTCATAGTTGCGGCAGTAGGTGGAATAGCGGCGGTAGAGGTCGGCATAATATTCGGGACGCATGCTCCCACCGCAACCCCAGCTTTCGTTACCCACACCGAGGTATTTCACTTTCCAGGCTTTGTCGCGACCGTTCTGGCGGCGCAGGCGTGCCATGGGGGAGTCTCCTTCGGAGGTCATGTATTCCACCCATTTGGCAAGTTCTTCTACGGTACCACTGCCTACGTTTCCACTGATATAGGGCTCACATCCCAGCATTTCGCAGAGATTGAGGAACTCATGGGTTCCGAAACTGTTGTCTTCGATAGTGCCTCCCCAGTTGTTGTTCACCATTTTGGGGCGGTTTTCTTTAGGGCCGATACCGTCCATCCAGTGGTATTCATCGGCAAAGCAGCCTCCCGGCCAGCGAAGGACGGGTACACGGAGCTCCTTCAGTGCATTGAATACGTCGGTGCGATAACCGTTGATGTTGGGAATATCGGAGTTTTCACCTACCCAAAGTCCACCATAGATACAAGTTCCCAAATGCTCTGCAAATTGGCCGTAGATTTCTTTGGGAATGATTTGCTCGCTTTGGGCTGTATGTAAAGTGATAGTGGCACTTTTCTGTGCGAAGAGTGACAACGAGGCGGAGAGAAATATGCTACTGATAAATAACTTTGTGTTCATAGTTTTTTAATGTTATTAAATACTTAGTTCTTGAATCTTACTGCTGCTTCTTCGATGGGCAAACCAGCTTTATAGCTTTCGATGTAGGTGTTGAATCCGCTTACATCTTCGGCTGTCGGTGAGATTTCAATACCGGCATCTCCGGTGAATACATGTTTGTCCAGGAAGTCGGCAAGGGATTGGCCGTTTCCGTTGTTTGCAAGGTAGGAAGCGAGGAGGGCAATACCCCAGGCACCACCTTCGCCGGCTGTTTCCATAACGGAAATGGGTGAATTGATGGCAGCTGCCAGTATTCTCTGGCCTACTCCTTTGGTTTTGAAGAGTCCTCCGTGACCGGTGATTCTGTCTACTCTGATTTTCTCTTCATTGAAAAGGATGTCGTTGCCGATTTTGAGAACTCCCACTGAAGCATACAGATGGGCGCGCATGAAGTTGGCAAGGTTGAACTTGTCGTTTGCCGAACGTACAAACAGTGGACGTCCGTCTGCCAGTCCCGTTATAGGCTCGCCTGATATGTAGTTGTATGAGATGAGGCCTCCGCAGTCTGCATTGCCTGTCAGGGCGTGGTTATAGAGCTTTCCGTAGATTTCGTCCATATCTACGGGGATACCCATCAGTTCCTGGTATTCCTTGAAAATATTGATCCAGGCATTGAGGTCGGAAGTGCAGTTGTTGCAATGCACCATAGCTACGAGGCTTCCGTCGGGAGTGGTTACCATGTCAATCATTTCGTAGGGCTTGGACAATTCTTTCTCCAATACAATCATTGAGAAAGAGGAGGTGCCTGCCGATACGTTTCCAGTGCGCTGCTTTACGGCGTTGGTGGCAACCATGCCGGTTCCAGCGTCACCTTCGGGCGGACAAACGGGAATTCCTGCTTTCAGATGTCCCGATACGTCGAGGCGACTGGCTCCTTCGGGAGTAAGGAAGCCTGCGTTTTCACCGGCCGACAATACCTTCGGCAGAATATCCCGAAGCTTCCAGTCGTATCCTTTCGGAGCAATAAGTTTGTCGAACTTATCCACCATTTCAGAAGAATAGTTTTTGGTGATGGGATCGATAGGGAGCATACCGGAGGCATCTCCTATGCCCAGTACCTTTTGGCCGGTTATTTGCCAGTGGACAAAACCTGCAAGGGTGGTCAGGTAATTGATGGATGGAACGTGCTCTTCATTATCCAGGATGGCTTGGTAGAGGTGGGAAATGCTCCAACGCAGAGGGATGTTGTAGACAAATAGTTCGGATAGGGCTGCGGCAGCCTGGCCGGTATTAGTATTTCTCCAGGTACGGAAGGGTACAAGGATTTCTTCTTTTTCATTGAATGCCATATAGCCGTGCATCATGGCACTGACACCGATGGCTGCCAGGGTTTCTATCTCTGTATCGTAGAGGCTCTTTACATTGGTACGAAGGTCTGCGTAGCAATCCTGCAACCCATACCAGACAGCCTCGACGCTATATGTCCACAGTCCGTCGACTAACTGATTCTCCCAAGTATGGCTTCCCTGGGCGATGGGTTTGTTTTCCTGGTCAATCAAAACCGCCTTGATTCGTGTGGAACCGAGTTCTATACCAAGGATGGCCTTACCTGCCTCAATGGTTGATTTTGCATCTAATTTCATGGTATTAATGATAAATTACGGATTTATAGTACGATTATAAACAACGGATTACTGATTGCAAACTACTAGTTACGTTTGTGGTACGTGTAATTAGTAGTCCGCAATCGGTAATCCGTAATGATTATCAGCAAAGTGCCTTGTTCAGCATATAGTAGACTTCATTCATGCGCAGTTCTTTTTTGAACTCGCTGATGGTGGTATTTTCATCGATAACCACCATTTCGATGCCGGCCATTTCGGCAAAGTCTTCCCAATATTCCACCGTCAGGTCGTAGGAGAAGCTGGTATGATGTGTACCTCCGGCCAAAATCCAGGCTGCAGCGCCTACCTCGAGGTTGGGCATTGGAATCCACAGTGCGCTGGCAACGGGCAACTTGGGCAGAGGCTTGCTCTTGATGCATTCTACTTTGTTCACAATGAGACGGAAGCGGTTGCCCAGGTCTACGATGGTAGCGGCTACACCTTCACCTTGCTTGCTGGTAAATACCAGGCGGGCTGTTTCGCTGTCGATACCGATGCTCAGACGGTGCACTTCCAGTTTCGGCTTCTGTTCGGCAATCAGTGGACAGACTTCCAACATGTGTGCCTGCAGGATGGCGCTCTTTTCTCCGTCGAAGTTCAGCGTATAGTCTTCGAGGAAGGAGCACCCCTTCGGCATGCCTTGACTCATCACCCAAGTAGTACGGTACAGTGCCGCAGTTTTCCAGTCGCCTTCGGCACCGAAGCCGTAACCTTCCGCCATCAGTCGCTGTGAGGCCAGTCCGGGGATTTGGTCAAAGTCGCCCAAATCGTTGAAGTTGGTGGTGAAGCCTTTGGCACCCGTGTCTTTTAGCACGCGGCGAATAGCGATTTCGGCCTTGGCGGAGTTCCATACTTTGGTGTAGGCTTCCGTACGTGCGTCTTCCAGTTCGGGAGCGTGGTCGTAGAGCTTGAAGTATTCTGCTACGAGCGCCTTCACGTCCTCGTCGCTGACAGCATTGTAGTATGTCATCACATCATTGATGGGATAGTAGTCCACATGATAGCCCAATACTTGTTCGGCACTGACCTTGTCACCGTCTGTCACAGCCACGTTGTTCATCTGGTCGCCGAAGCGGATGATGAGCATATCCTGCGCATCAGCCCATGCGGCAGCTACGCGCATCCATGCGGCAATCTGGTTTTGGGCTTTTTCGTCCTGCCAGTGGCCTACTACCACTTTGCGGTTCTTTCGCATACGTGTTACGATGTGTCCGAACTCGCGGTCGCCGTGAGCCGATTGGTTCAGGTTCATAAAATCCATGTCCATCGTCTCCCAGGGAATTTCCTTGTTGAACTGTGTATGGAAGTGTAGTAATGGCTTCTTCAGTTCCTGCAAACCGTGAATCCACATTTTGGCAGGAGAGAAGGTGTGCATCCAGGTGATGACTCCGATACACTTTTCGTCGTTGTTGGCAGCCTTGAAGGCAGCAGTTACTTCTTTGGATGAATTGACTGTACCTTTATATACTACCTTTACGGGCAGTTTCCCGGAATCATTCAGACCTTTCACCATTTCATTACTATGTGCGTCTACTGCGATAACTGCGTCACCTCCGTACAAGAGCTGTGCTCCGGTTACGAACCATACTTCATATTGTTCAAATGCGTTCATACAATTTATTTTTATAGTTTATATTTAAAGAATGATAGTTATTTCTGTCCATAATAAGCGTTAGGACCGTGCTTGCGGCTGAAATGTTTTTCTATCAGCAGCGGATTCATGGTCAGATTGGGGTTCACGGCATAGGCTATACTTGCCATTTTTGCCACCTGCTCCATCACTACGGCATTATGTACCGCCTCGTGTGCGTCTTTTCCCCACGAGAAAGGACCGTGGTTCTTTACCAATACTCCGGGAGTATGTACCGGGTTCAGCCCCTCAAAGCGTTTTACGATGACATTTCCCGTTTCCAGTTCATACGCTCCTTCCACTTCCTCCTTCGTCATGTCTGCTGTGCAGGGTATGGCGTCGTGGAAGTAATCGGCATGTGTTGTCCCGATATTCGGGATATCACATCCGGCTTGTGCCCAGGCTGTGGCGTAAGTAGAGTGCGTGTGCACCACACCGCCGATTTCGGGGAATGCCTTGTAGAGAACCAGGTGGGTCGGTGTGTCTGAGGAGGGCTTTAACCGTCCTTCCACGACCTTACCGTCAAGATTCACCACTACCATATCTGTAGCTTTCATGTCATCGTAGCTTACACCACTGGGCTTGATGACTACCAATCCCGTCTCACGGTCGATGGCCGAAACATTGCCCCAGGTGAAGATAACCAGTCCATGCTTCACCAACTCAAGATTGGCATGGAATACTTTTTCTTTCAGTGCTTCTAACATAACTCTATTTTACAGTTTAAATTTCGGTGCCTTACGATATAGATTCTCGTTGAACTGATATAGAGCAGCTCCCCGTTTGGAGCCGGTCTTGTCTATTTTGTCCGTCTTTTCGATACAGTCCAGTTCGGCTATCCGCTTACGGAAGTTGCGTTTGTCCATGGCTTCTCCATAGATGGCTTCGTATAGACTTTGTAGCTGCGATAAGGTGAACAGCTTGGGTAGCAGGTTGAAGCCTATCGGCTCGGTAGAGGCCTTTTGCTGCATCAGCTTCCGTGCCTGCGCTACCATTTGCGGATGGTCGAAAATCAGTTCCGGCAGTTCGTTGATATTTACCCAAAATGCGTTGTGCTTCTGCACCAGTTCTTTATCATACTCATTGATGTTGATTAGTGAGTAGTAGGCAATAGAGACAACACGCTCGCCCGGGTCACGGCCGATGGCTCCGAATGAGCCGACCTGCTCCATGTATACATTGTCCAGTCCGGTCAGTTCATGCAGTACGCGTTTGGCAGCATCGTCCACGCTTTCATCCTCTTGTACAAATCCTCCCATCAGAGACCATTCGCCCATTGCCGGCTGAAAGTTACGTTTCAGCAGCAGCAGGTTCAGTTCCCCTTCGTTGAAACCGAAAATGATGCAGTCCACGGAGACGTAGAATTTGGGGTTCTTACTATAATAAGTTGTCATAAGTATGTATATTTATCGTTTGACAGTTGAGTGTTACCAGAAATAAATATAGAATAGGGCACAGAGAATCACAACTCCCAGTGAAGCAATGACATCCCATTTATTCCAACTTTCTCTGATTAGTTTTTTGTAACTGCCGGTGAAGGTTATGGCTTCTATCTGCTCGGCAGTGGGTTTGGGAGTGAAACAAGAAACTACTGCCATCAGTACGAGCAGGAATACAAGCAGCCAAATCTCGAAGATGAGCCAGTTGGTCTGCCAGAACCAGCTGGTGTATTCCCAGTACCAGCCGTTCATGACGTCTTTACCGGTATTGGTAAAGATATTCGTCAGTAGGCGTACCATACCGATGATGAATCCTACAATCATGCCTACTTCACCCGCTTTCGGTGTAATCCGTTTTGAGAAGATACCCAATGCAAATACGGCTACCATGGCAGGAGCCAGGAGTGACTGGATGCCTTGGAGGTAATCGTATAGACTTCCTAGACTCATCATGATGGGAATCCATGCCATACCAAGGATAACAACTACTACTGTGGCAATACGTCCTACCAATACGTAGGTAGCTTCACTCTTACCTTTGCACATGGGTTTATAGAAATCTTCAGTGAAGAGAGTGGCACATGAATTGAAGAATGCAGCCAGCGAAGCAACCAGGGTACAGATGAAACCGATAGTTACAATGCCTTTTACACCGGCGGGCAACACGTCTTTTACCATAACGGCAAAAGCGGCATCTGTGTTTGACATGTCGAACTCGCCTTTGGCGGCCAGGGCTGCTGCCACCATGCCCGGAATGAGGAACATGAATACCGGCAGAATCTTGAAGTAACCGGCTGCAATGCTACCGCGACGGGCGCGCTTCATTACGACATCATTCGCTTCTCCTTTACTTTGTCCAAGCACACGTTGAACAATGTGCTGGTCTGTACACCAATACCAGAAACCGATGATGGAAGCTCCGATGAATACCCAAAAACCGGGATATTCCTGATACATCGGGTCTGCTTCACTCCAATGGAACATGTGGTTGGCACCGTATGCATGGCCGTCTGCTCCTACATTCATGGCATTGCGGGCATGTTCCATCATTTCTGTCCAGCCGGTAGCAATACTTCCACCACCTAGAGCTGACAGCCCCAGGAATAGAACGAGAAAGGAACCGATAATTAGAATAGGGGTCTGGATAGCTGAAAGGGTCATTACCCCCTTCATACCGCTCAATACCGTGAAAATACCGGTCAGTACAATCAGGCCGATAGCTCCGTACCAGAATGGTAGTCCAAGAAGAAATTCGAGGAAGATACCTCCGGTATAGGCTGTTACGCTCACTTTAGTCAGAATGTAGGCAATCAGTGTTATGATGGAGAGCCATGAACCCGTGCGTTGTGTGTAACGGTATTTCAGAAAATCGGGCATAGTGATGATTTTTCCCATCTTATTATTCAGCAACTGATAGAACGGAACAAACAACCATCCTAAAAGAAGAATCATCCAGCCTTGCATTTCCCAGTGAGCCATGCCTACTCCTGATTTTGCTCCAGTTCCGGCAAGACCTACCAGGTGTTCCGAGCCAATGTTGGCAGCAAAGATTGCTGCACCGATAATGTACCAGGGTTCTCCTTTACCAAATAGATAATCTGCACTGCTTGCTCCTTGTTGCATACGTTTGTCTTTCTGGACAGCACGCCATACAGCCCATATTACAGCTGCCATGCCGACTATGAGGATTACCCAGTCGAGCCATATAAATTCATGTGAATTCCAATTCATTGTACGATGTGTATTTAAAAGGTTATTTTTCTATAGTGAATTTAAAGATACATTCGCTGTTGTATGTTTGTCCGGGTTCCAGTACAACAGAAGGCCATTGGGCTTTGTTGGGGCTATCCGGATAATGTTGTGTCTCGAGGCATACGGAAGCGCGTTGGTTGTAAGTAATGCCTTTTTTACCTTTTACGGTGCCATCCAGGAAATTCCCGGTATATACTTGTATGCCTGGCTCATTGGTATAAACTTCCAGGGTGATGCCGCTTATAGGCGATGTCAGTTTGGCTGCCACTTGGGATAGGTCACCTTTAGTATTTAGTACCCAATTGTGGTCATATCCGTTTCCGTTCTTTATTTGTTCAAAGTCCGTCCGGTTGATGTCTTGTGCCACACTCTTGGGAGTGGTAAAGTCCATTGGTGTTTCTTTGACGGAGATGATGTCACCCGTTGTCATGAAAGTACTGTCTACCGGAGTATAGTTGTCTGCATTGATGTATAAGATGTGGTCTGTTGCTGCCTTTGAAGGATCACCTGATAAATTGAAATAAGAATGGTTAGTCATATTGATAACCGTCTTTTGGTCTGTTGTTGCACTGTATTTTATATCAATGGCATTGTCATCCGTTAACTTGAAAAGTACTTTTGCCGTAACATTACCCGGGAAATTCTCGTCTCCATCCGGTGAAATGCGGGTGAGCTCCAGAGTTGTGCTGTCAATGGGATTGGCACTGTATACTTGGTATTGCCATCCTTTGGGGCCACCGTGCAGGCAATGTCCGAAATTGTTCTGTGGTAACTGTATGGTATCTCCGTCAAGAACGATTTTCCCTTGGTTAATCCGGTTGGCGTAGCGTCCGATAGAAGCACCAAAGTCACTTGGAATGTTGATGTAATCGGCAATGCTGTCAAAGCCCAATACTACATCCTGCATAACTCCATTTTTGTCGGGTACCATAATGGATACAATACGTCCTCCAAAGTTTGTGATGCATACTTCCATGCCCGCTTTATTCTTCAGCGTATAAAGCTGTGTCTGGGCGTCATTGACTGTTGTTTGGAATTTTACTGGATCAAGACCGGACAGCGTAAGCGTTGTTTCTGTCTTTTGATTGCACGCAGTTAGCATCATTGCGGCAATTCCTGCAAGTAGAACATGTCTTTTCATGGTTTTGTATTTAATGTAAATGAGATGATTATCTTTCTTTGGGTGTAAAAGTAACACTTTTCTTTAGTGTAGGCTGTACACTTTTATATGTTATGCAACATAAGTGTCAAGAAACATATCTGTGCCAACTGGCTGTACAGATAGATGTGTTCGGAATAAACTTCTCGGATGATTTTGTTTTTAGAGTGGAAAACGGTGGAATAGGGGAGAAGAAAAAGGCGCTTCCCTGCAAAGGGAAACGCCTTTTATTTGAATGCTGATGTCTATTATTCTAATCTGCGGGCACCGTCGCTGATGACTACATCATATACTTTTGGGCTTCTGCCGAACTTCTTCTTGAATTCATCTTTTGCTTTTTCGATGAATGTACTGTACAATTCATCCTTTACCAGATTGATTGTACATCCACCGAATCCACCGCCCATGACACGTGAACCGGTAACTCCACAATCGAATGCAAGGTCGTTCAGGAAGTCGAGTTCTTCGCAGCTTACTTCATACAGCTTGCTCATGCCCTGGTGTGTTTCGTACATCTTTTGGCCTACAGTTTCATAATCGCCTTTCTCCAGGGCGTCGCAAACGTCGAGTACGCGTTGAATCTCTTCGATGACATATTCTGCACGCATATAGTCTTCTGCGCTGATGTCGGCTTTTGCTTCTTCCAGCATGCCCATGGTAACGTCACGCAGGAATTCTACGTGTGGATGCTTCTTCTGAACAGCGGCAACAGCAGCTTCGCAGCTTTGACGACGTTTGTTGTATGCTGAAGATGCAAGTTCGTGTTTCACTACAGAATCTACAAGAACCAGACGATAGCCTTGTGGGTCGAATGGGAAATATTGATATTCTAGTGAACGGCAATCCAGGCGGATGAGGCTTCCTTTCTTTCCGAATACAGAAGCAAATTGGTCCATGATACCACAGTTTACGCCACAATAGTTGTGTTCCGTAGCCTGTCCAACTTTGGCCAATTCGAATTTGTCGATTTTATTGTCGCCGAACAGATCGTTCAACGCATAGGCATAGGTACTTTCCAAAGCTGCGGAAGAGGACATTCCTGCACCCAGAGGCACATCGCCTGCAAAAGCTGTATTGAAACCTTTTACATCTACACCACGTTTCATCATTTCCCGGCATACACCGAAGATATATCTTGCCCAGCTTGCACGGGGAGCATCTTCTTCCTTCAAACCGAATTCCACATAATCTTTCAGATCAATGGAATAAGCCTTTACTGTATTTGTGCCATTCGGTTTTATTTCCGCAATCATACCTTTGTCAATTGCGCCGGGGAATACAAAACCACCGTTGTAGTCGGTATGCTCACCGATTAGATTAATGCGTCCCGGAGAAGCATAGACTGCTCCTGTTGTTCCGTCAAAATGCTTGATGAAACGGCTTCTTACGTATTCTATATCCATGATATTGTTTTTTAAGGTGAATAAATAAATTACCTATATTTTCTTGTTAATCGACCTTGATGTCCTTATTGACATTTTTGCAGCCTACCAAACCGTAGAACAACAGATAGCCAAGGGCTGCGATGATAACCCAGTAACTCGGCATGAAACCTGCAATGTCGGCCACCTTATTTTGGATAAGGGGCAAGATGCCTCCACCGCATACCAATACCATGAACAGACCGGAAGCGGCTGCCAGATATTTACCCAATCCTTCTACGGCCAGATTAAAGATACCACCCCACATGATGGAGGTACACAGACCTACCAGTACCAGATACATTGCATTGATAGGTACTTCTGCAAATCCGAAAGAGAGACTGCCCGTAGCACTTTGTTGGAGTACCGGCAGATTGACAAGCGAACCGGTAGATGAGAAGATGGCAAGGAATACCAAAAGCAAACCTAATGCGGAAGTAAAGGTAAGCATTGCCTTACTGGAGATTTTTGCACCAAATGAAGCGCCGGCCAGACGTCCAATCAGCATGAGGAACCAATATGTACCTACAACAAACCCGGAAATAGTGGAAGAAATACCGGCTCCTCCCTTTTCGATCGGGTCGGTCAAGAATAGATTCAGAGTACCCGGTACACCTACTTCCACACCTACATATACAAAGATTGCTATAGCTCCCCAAATGAAGTGGCGGAATTTTAAAGCACCTGACATCAACTTGCCGATAGGCTCTGTTGAAGTTGCGGCATTGGGTTCCGGTATGGGCACAATCAAAAGAACAAAAAATGCGATGGCAAATACAGCCATTGCTGTGTACATAACAGGGAATATCTGAGAGATAGTAGCTTTTTCAATGGAACCGGCAATCAGGATACCTACGAACATCGGAGTAATGGTGGCCATTACGGAGTTGAAAGAGCCGCCCACTTGGATAAGCTGGTTTCCTTTCTTGCCTTCGCCGCCGAGCTTGTTCAGCATCGGGTTGACTACCGTATTAAGCAAACACATGGAGAAACCGGCGATGAAAGCGCCAATCAAATATACGGCAAAAGCCATATCAGGGCTTAATGACCGGACAAATATTGGATACCTACACCGATAAAACCTACAGCTACTGCTATCAATGCTGTTTTTTTATATCCTACTCGTTGTAATAAGATGCCGCTTGGTATTCCCATCACTGCATATGCAATAAAGTTACCAAAGTTACCCAACATTCCTAACGCATTGGATACTGAAAACTGATTTTTCAGTACGATTCCCATAGGGGCAGCAAGGTTGGTAACAAATGAAATCATACCAAAAAGGAAGATCATCGTGATAATTGCGATGAGTTTACCATTCTGTTTTTGTTGTGTCATGGTTTTGTAAAATTAATAAGTTTATAAATTGGATTAGTTATTTCATTCTTGTACACCAAACTTGTAGATTGTCACTTGCTGGTACTCATCACCCGGTAGCAATACTGCCGACGGAAAATGGGACTTGTTGGGCGTATCGGGAAAACACTGGGCCTCAAAGCAGACTGCACTTCTTGCAGGGAAAGTGGCTCCATGGGCACCTTCAAAGCCCCCGAGCCAGTTTCCTGTGTAGAGCTGGACGCCATTTTCAGTGGTATATACTTCCATCGTTCGCCCGCTGTTGGGCTCTATGCAGGTGGCTGCAAGGCTCAGCTCTCCACTTTCAGTCTTGTTCAGTACATAGCAATGGTCATATCCTGCGCCATTCACAATTTGCGTATGTTTCTCATCAATTCGTTCACCAAGAGTATGGGGAGTACGGAAATCCATAGGAGTACCTTCTACCTTCAATATCTCTCCGGTAGGAATGGATACTTCATCGATGGGTACATAAAAATCTGCGTTGATGGTAACGATATTGTTTAAGACTGTAGGGGAGGGATTGGCTATACCGGCAAGATTGAAGAAACCGTGATTGGTCAGATTGACGATGGTGGCTTTATCGGTAGTAGCCCGGTATTCGATGACCAGAGCATTGGTCTCATCCTCCAGGCGATAAGTCATTTCTACTTCGAGATTTCCGGGGAAGCCCTCTTCGCCGTCAGCGGATGTGTAGTTGAAGATGACTGTTGATGGCTCTGGCTGGACAGCATCCCATACACGGGTATGAAAACCAGTCGGACCACCATGCAGTGAGTTGGGACCATTGTTGATTGCCAATTGGTGCTCTTCGCCGTATAAAGTAAACTTTCCTTTAGCTATCCGGTTACCGTAGCGTCCGATGGTAGTGTTTAGAAAAGGTTCCGGGCTGTTGATTACATGTTCAATACTGTCGTGTCCTAATACAACATTGGCATATTTGCCATTTTTGTCGGGTACCATGATGGAAAGTATTGCACAGCCGTAATTAGTAACTGCAACTTCCATTCCCTGGGCATTCTTCAGGATAAACAAATCTGTCTTTTTGTTATTTATATCCTTTTGAAAGTCTTTTTGGTTCAAACCGGACAAATTACTTTCTGTTGGAGTAGTGTTTATCATATCCATGGTATTAATTAAATTTCTTGCAAATAAAAAGAAATTCTTTTGTTCCCCCAAGTAATTGGAAGGAAATGTGGAGAACATTTTAGGAAAGTTTAGCGTTTAACAAATGGAATACAAATTGATATTTTTTGTATGTTTGCCCCCGGAATCTAAAAAAATCACATCATTAACAGAAAGTTCTAATAAAAACAACAAATGTATCCTCTAAAATTTGAGCCCATCCTGAAACAGACACTTTGGGGTGGCGACAAGATTATCCCATTCAAACACTTGAATGAAACTCTGCCGAATGTAGGTGAGAGTTGGGAAGTGTCGGCAGTAGAAGGTAGTGAGTCTATAGTGGCCAATGGTGCAGACAAAGGATTGACGCTGCCGGATATGGTCAGAAAATATAAGGAAGACCTGGTAGGAGAAGCGAACTATGCACGGTTTGGAAATAAATTCCCTTTATTGATAAAGTTTATTGATGCAAAGCTGGATTTGTCCATTCAGGTGCATCCGGGTGACGAGTTGGCTAAGAAACGTCATAACAGTTTTGGTAAAAATGAAATGTGGTATGTTATTGCTGCTGACCAGGGTGCCAAGCTGATTTCCGGTTTTGCAGAGCAGATTACTCCGAAAGAATATAAGGAACGAGTGTATAATGGTACGTTTGCGGATGTTCTGCAGACTTGCGCCATTAAACCGGGCGATGTGTTTTATGTGCCTGCAGGTCGGGTACATGGAATCGGTGCGGGAGCTTTTGTAGCAGAAATACAGCAAACGTCGGATATCACTTACCGTATTTTTGATTACAATCGTAAGGATAAGGATGGTAAATCAAGAGAACTGCATACAAGCCAGGCCATTGATGCCATTAATTTTGCAGATGTGCAGGACGATTTTCGTACGGAGTACGAGCAGGTGCAGAATGAACCGGTAGAAATGGTGGCAAGCCCGTATTTCACGACTTCCATCTATGACATGACGGAAGAAATCACTTGTGACTATTCTGAACTGGATTCTTTTGTTATCTTTATTTGTGTGGAGGGTTCTTGCCGTATTATTGATAATGAGAAGAATGAAGTTTCCGTACAAGCGGGCGAAACAATCCTGCTGCCAGCTGCAACCCAAGAAGTGACGATTGTGCCTGAAGGAGCAGTGAAGTTGCTTGAGACGTACGTATAAAAGTGCTCAGACTATATCGGATAAAAAAGAGGGGATGACTGTTATGGCCATCCCCTCTTTTTTTATCCGATATTCTATCTCTTTCTTCCAAATATTTTTCTGAATTTCTTCATTACCTTTACCCCCAATACTATACCGTCAAAAACAGCCATACCCGTGTTGAATGCTCTCATCATGGCATTTGCCTTGTTGGTAGCTGGTTCCAGCGGAGCAAAAATTTCTTGTGTAAGCCCAGTCATGATTTCTTTCTGGAGTCGTATTTCTTGTAGCAGCATGGCTTTTTTCTGGGCGATGCTTTCTAAAGTGACGGGAGTCGTATTGGTCGTATTATCCATGAATATTTCGAATTAATTGTCTAAGAATAATTCTGCGATAAGTTTTACTGTCGGATCAATAATGAGCTTTTTGCGGAATAGGACAAGCAGAACGATGAGTAGGATATGGAAGCACGTGATAAGTGCAAAACTCATCATTAGCCCGCCTACCAGCGGAGCTAAAATATAGACCAGCGTAAACGACAGATGAAACAGAACCACTACGCCGAGTATGACGACCAATAGCACCAATAAAAGCGTAGAAAGCAGTTTGGACAGTTTTTCGGTGACTTCCAGTTTGGTATATTCTTTTTGCAGCTCCAGGTATTTCTTGAATTCAATGAAGAGCTGCTGCATATTTTCTATACTTTTGTCGTCTGCAAACATAGTGGTTCTGTTTTTTACCTTATTCCGTTACCTCACCTTTGATTTCCGCAGCAATTTCATCTACCAAGTCTTCCATTTCGCTTCGGTTCAGACGAATCCCTTTCTTACGGAGAATTTCTGCGATTTTGTTACGGGTGTCTTCTCCTTTTTCAGGAGCAAATAAGATACCGAGGGCTGCACCTACTGCGGCGCCACCCAGGAAAGCTGCTAAAACATTTAATCCTTTCATAATGATATTCCTTTCTTTTTTTTGAGGTTCGTACGACAAAACTAACAAATTTTTTTGAAACTTTGTTCGGAATATCAGTTTTTTTATGATTGTCTTTATCTTCCAACTCCTTTTGGGGTGTTGTTTTGCGAGGTTTGCTTTTTTCTTCTCCAAAAGTCTCCATTCGTACGGCTCCCGCGATAGATTTTGTTTTCCTTGGTTTTGGCCTTAATTTCTTCAGTCTTGATTTTCTGGGCTTTTAAACCATCGGCGGTGACAAAAGGGTGTTCTTTTATTACTGGGATACTTTTCCCTATCAATTTTTGGATATCTTTCAGGTAAGGCAGTTCTTCCGATTCGCAAAAGGAGAGGGCAATACCGTCGTGGCCGGCACGTCCGGTTCGTCCGATACGGTGTACGTATGTTTCCGGAATGTTGGGCAACTCGTAGTTGATGACGTGTGATAGTTGGTCCACGTCGATACCTCGTGCTGCAATGTCGGTTGCTATCAGTACACGCAGTTCATGGTTCTTAAAGCCGGTCAGTGCTCGCTGTCGGGCATTCTGCGACTTGTTTCCATGTATGGCTTCGGCTCTTATTCCGGACTTACTAAGGGTACGTGCAAGTTTGTCTGCTCCATATTTAGTTCTGGTGAAGATAAGTACGGACTTGATAGCCGGATTCTTCAGCAGATGAATCAGTAAGTCTTTTTTCTCTTTTTTCTCAACGAAATAGACTGATTGGGAGATTGTGTCAACCGTAGACGATGCAGGGGTGACTTCCACTTTCTCGGGGTGCGTCAGCATGGAGTTTGCCAAGGTCTCTATTTCCGGAGGCATTGTGGCCGAAAAGAAGAGAGTCTGCCGTTTTGCGGGCAATAGCTTTAATATGCGTCGGATATCATGTATGAATCCCATGTCCAGCATCCGGTCTGCTTCGTCCAATACGAAGAATTCGAGTGCTTTTAGGTTAATGAAACCTTGGTTGACCAGGTCTTGCAGTCGTCCGGGAGTTGCAACCAGTATTTGTACTCCACGTTTCAGTTCATCTGTCTGTGGCTTTTGTCCTACACCGCCGAAGATGACGGCATGTCTCAGTCCGGTATACTTACCGTATGCACTGAAGGATTCTCCTATCTGTATGGCCAACTCGCGGGTCGGCGTCAGAATGAGTGCTTTGATACTTTTGCGATTATCCGTTTTATATAACTTTTGCAAGATAGGGATGGAAAATGCGGCGGTTTTGCCTGTTCCGGTTTGAGCACATCCTAATAAGTCTTTTCCTTGAAGTAATATAGGGATCGATTTTTCCTGGATTGGGGTAGGGGTGGAATACCCCTCTTCTTGAAGAGCCTTCAATATAGGTTCTATCAAATTCAAATTTTCAAATGTCATGTAATCAATTAAGTGAGCCTCATGCCCTGTTTATATTTGGCAAATATACGTCAAGTCTTCCGGGAAATCTCTTTTTATGGAGGGGTTTAATTATATTTAACTAAGGATGCTGAGGTATAATCGCATGTTATGGTGTACTTTTGTTCCATATTTAGATAGTGGCATGGAAAAATGATGAAATTGCATTTAAAATATCTTTGGATTGTATTGGTGGCTTGTACTTTGACCGCTTGCATGAATGGTGGGGGTGACTTGGCCGGTAAGTGGCAGTTGCGTCAGTATCAATATGCCGACGGTACATCAGAGAAGGTGGACAGTGTATTCTATAATTTTCAAAAAGGAAGTTTTTCTGCCATATGTTTGTTGAAAGATGGAGGGTTGACTACGTTTTTTGGAAATTATTCTTTGAAAGGTGCTGAAATTTCCATTATTTTGTTGCCTGAAAGCGTTAACGATAAAAATTATGATACTTATTTCGGGTGGCCGGAAGGAAAATGTACCTTTAAAGTAGAAGATTTGTCCTACTCTTCATTGCGTTTGGAATATGAGGGTACGAAATCTATTTTTCGGAAATTTTGAGATAAAGAATAAGAATAGACGATTTTACTAATAAAAACAATAGAAAAGATGAAAAAATTAGCCGTATTGGGAATGGGAGTATGCATAGCTCTGGCATTCTCTTCTTGTAAATCAAGTGAAAGTGCTTATAAGAAAGCATATGAAAAGGCAAAACAGCAGGAATTGGCCGAGCCGCAAACAACTGCCCCTGCTGAAGAGGTGGCTCCAGTGGTTACCGCTCCGGTAGAAGTAAAGGTGGTGGAAAGTGCACCTGCCGGCATGCGTCAGGAAAAGGTGACTGTGGTATCAGGTGGTACCAGCTTGAAAACCTTTAGTGTAGTTTGCGGAGCTTATAGCGTGAAAGCTAATGCGGAAGGTGTGAAGCAGGCATTGGTGAATGAAGGCTATACTGCAATGGTGGTTTACAATGCAGAAAGAAACCTGTATCGTGTAGTTATCGGTACATTCGATGACAGAGCATCCGCCGAGAATCTGCGCGACTCTTTCAAAGCTAAACATCCTTCGAATGATGACTTCCAGAAGGCATGGTTGCTGTATAGCGTCAATTAATAGAATTCTTTTTGGTAATTCATAACAGAAAGGAATGTATGTTTCCTTTCAAGATGAGGCAGTAACTGCGAAGTTACTGCCTTTTTCATGATATGCCGAAAGAATGTGAAGGCTGACGCTGTCGCGTGTTTGGTTTGGCAAAACAAAGTGTTTCCTTTAACAGAACAGTTTGTTTCATTAAAGAGAACACTTTGTTTCTCTTAACAGAACATCTCGTTCTATCGCATAAAAACAAAATGTTTTTATATACTGAAACAACTTGTTTTTAAAGGTTGAAACAAAGTGTTCAGTGCTGTGAACTAACGGATTAATTGAGAAAAGACCTTGATAAACTCATGTTGTCACAGTCTCTTTAGTTCCTCTTCCTTCGTGAATATTTCACTCTATTTCTCTGCTCCGGATTGATTTTCATGATTGTGAAAAGTGCTTATAATATTCTCTCTTTCGTTTAAAAGAAGTTATAAAACCGGAGGTGGAAACTTTCGGACCTAAAAAAGTTTTTAATTTTGTGCCTTATCTTTGAGAAGAATATAGTATGGAACAACAATATATACTGAATGCGATTGATGCCGCTTTGCAGGCTGGCGAGAAAATTCTCTCCATTTACGATAATCCGGCATCGGATTTTCAGGTAGAAAAAAAAGCGGATAATTCTCCTCTTACTATTGCCGACCGTAAGGCTCATGAAACTATCTGCCGTTTTTTGGCTGATACACCTTTCCCTCTGCTAAGCGAGGAAGGCAAACATTTGCCTTTTTCGGAACGACGGAGTTGGGAAACTTTATGGATTGTAGACCCTTTGGACGGTACGAAGGAGTTCATCAAGAGGAACGGTGAGTTCACTGTGAATATAGCTTTGGTGCATCACTCGGTACCGGTAATGGGAGTTATTTATGTGCCGGTAAAAAAGGAGCTCTATTTTGGAGTGCATGATTCGGGTGCTTATAAGCTATCCGGTATTACTGCACGTGATGGAATGTCGTGGGATGAACTGCTTGCGAAAGCTGTCCGGCTGCCGGAAACAAGCGTGCACGAACGGTTTGTAATTGTGGCTTCCCGTTCGCATCTGACGCCCGAGACAGAAGATTATATCGAGAAAATGAAATGCAGCCATGCGGAAGTTGAGCTTATATCAAGTGGAAGTTCCATCAAGATTTGTCTGGTAGCTGAAGGCAAGGCTGATGTATATCCTCGTTTTGCCCCTACGATGGAATGGGATACGGCGGCTGGGCATGCTATTGCACGTGCTGCCGGAATGGAAATTTATCAGGCGGGGAAGGAAGAACCTTTGCAATATAATAAGGAGGATTTGCTGAATCCGTGGTTTATCGTAGAACCCAAGCATACCGAAATAAAATAACGACTTTATGACATTTGAGATATTGTTTGTGCTGCTGGCATTGTTGGGCATGGTGATTGCCTTGGTTCTGGATAAAATGCGTCCGGGCATGGTGCTCTTTTCTGTCGTAGTATTGTTCTTGTGTGCAGGTATCCTCACTCCTAAGGAGATGCTGGAAGGGTTCAGTAATAAGGGGATGATGACTGTTGCCATGCTGTTTTTGGTCAGTGAAGGCATCAGGCAGTCGGGTGCTTTGGGGCAAGTAATCAAGAAGCTGCTTCCCCAAGGTAAGACTACGGTCTTTAAAGCGCAGTTCCGTATGTTGCCCACCATTGCTTTTATTTCAGCTTTTCTAAACAATACTCCGGTGGTTGTTATCTTTGCTCCCATTATCAAGCGTTGGGCCGAATCTGTAAAATTGCCTGCTACCAAGTTCCTTATACCCCTTTCTTATGTGACGATACTTGGCGGAATCTGCACCCTGATAGGGACGTCGACCAATCTGGTGGTGCATGGTATGATATTGGAAGCCGGATATGAAGGCTTTACTATGTTCGAGTTGGGTAAAGTGGGCATTTTCGTCGCGATTGCAGGCATCCTTTATCTGTTCGCTTTTTCCTCAAGGCTTTTGCCGGATGTTCGTACGGATGCGGTAAAGCTGGATGAGGAACCGGAGGAGCATGGAGATTTACATCGGGTGGAAGCTGTACTCGGCGCCCGTTTTCCCGGTATCAACAAGAAACTTGGTGATTTTAACTTCAAGCGGCATTATGGGGCCGAAGTGAAGGAGATTAAGCGTAGCGGTCAGAGCATTGTCGGAAATCTGGAAAATGAATATCTCCGCGAAGGGGATACGCTGGTGGTGATGGCTGATGACTCTTTTGTAAAGACCTGGGGGGAATCTTCGGTGTTCGTGTTGCTGGCCAATGGCAAGGATACGGAACCGGTGCCCGGAAAGGGAAAGCGCTGGTTTGCCTTGGCTTTGCTGATATTGATGATAGTGGGTGCAACGGTTGGTGAACTTCCGGTTGTCAAGGAAGCTTTTCCGGAAATCAAGTTGGATATGTTTTTCTTCGTTTCCATTACTACTATCATTATGGCCTGGACAAAGATATTTCCGGCCCGCAAGTATACCAAATATATATCTTGGGATATTCTGATAACGATTGCTTGTGCTTTTGCTATCAGCAAGGCGATGGTGAATTCCGGAGTGGCAGATGCTGTGGCGCGTTTCATTATAGGCATGAGCCATCATTATGGCCCCCACGTGTTGCTGGCTGCTGTGTTTATCATAACGAACTTGTTTACAGAACTGATTACGAACAATGCGGCCGCGGCACTCGCTTTCCCGTTGGCACTTTCCATCTCTTCACAGATGGGAGTCAGTCCGATGCCTTTCTTCGTTGTAATTTGTATGGCGGCTTCTGCCAGCTTCTCCACTCCTATAGGGTATCAGACTAATTTGATTGTACAAGGTATCGGTAACTATAAGTTCACGGATTTTGTACGCATCGGGTTACCTTTGAATATCATTACTTTCCTGATATCCATTTTCTTGATTCCTTTAATTTGGCCATTTTAAAAAAAGAAGAAATAATAACATATGGAAGAAAACAACCACATATATCCGATATTTGACAAAATGCTGATGCGGAAAGACAAAGAAGACTTGTTGAAGCAGCACAGCGTGATGGTTTGGTTTACCGGCTTGAGCGGCTCCGGCAAAAGTACGATAGCCATTGCCTTGGAGCGCGAACTTCATAAAAGAGGATTGCTTTGCCGTATCCTGGATGGTGACAACATCCGCAGTGGCATCAACAATAATCTCGGTTTTACGGAGGCCGACCGTGTGGAGAATATCCGGCGTATAGCCGAAGTTTCCAAACTCTTTCTTGATACGGGTGTTATAACAATCGCGGCTTTTATCAGTCCTAATAACGATATTCGTGAAATGGCGGCTGATATTATCGGACAAGACGATTTTCTGGAAGTTTATGTCAGTACCCCGCTTGAAGAGTGTGAACGCCGTGACGTGAAGGGACTTTATGCCAAGGCACGTAAGGGAGAAATCAAGAATTTTACAGGTATTTCCGCGCCTTTTGAGGAACCGGCTCATCCGGCTTTGACGTTGGACACCTCTGTTCTCAGCCTGGAAGAATCGGTCAATAAACTGTTGGAACTCATTTTACCAAGAATTCAGAAGAAATAAGATATAATGAAAGAAGAATATAAATTGAGCCATTTGAAGGAACTCGAAGCAGAGTCCATTCATATTATCCGTGAAGTGGCTGCGGAGTTTGAGAATCCGGTGATGCTGTATAGTATCGGCAAGGATTCTTCGGTTATGGTGCGCTTGGCCGAAAAGGCGTTTGCTCCCGGCAAAGTGCCGTTCCCGTTGATGCACATCGATTCCAAGTGGAAGTTTAAGGAGATGATACAGTTCCGTGACGAGTATGCCAAGAAGTATGGTTGGAACCTGATTGTGGAAAGCAATATGGAAGCTTTCAATGCAGGTGTAGGGCCTTTTACGCATGGCAGCAAGGTGCATACGGACTTGATGAAAACGCAGGCTTTGCTCCACGCATTGGATAAGTATAAGTTTGATGCGGCATTCGGTGGTGCTCGTCGCGACGAGGAGAAGTCACGTGCCAAAGAGCGTATTTTCTCTTTCCGCGACAAGTTCCATCAATGGGACCCCAAAAATCAGCGTCCCGAATTGTGGGATATTTATAATGCCCGGGTACATAAAGGAGAGAGTATCCGCGTATTTCCGTTAAGTAATTGGACGGAGTTGGACATCTGGCAATATATACGTTTGGAAAACATCCCTATTGTGCCGTTGTATTTTGCCAAGGAACGTCCTTGTGTGGAGATTGACGGAAACCTGATTATGGCTGATGACGACCGCTTGCCGGAACAGTATCGCGAGAAGATTGAAATGCGTATGGTGCGTTTCCGTACGTTGGGTTGCTGGCCGTTGACCGGTGCTGTGGAAAGCGATGCCGATACCATCGAGAAGATTGTCGAGGAAATGATGACCACCACCAAGAGTGAACGGACGACCCGTGTCATTGACTTCGACCAAGACGCAAGCATGGAGCAGAAGAAGCGCGAGGGATACTTCTAGAGGAATTAAAAATTAAGAATTAAAAATTAAATCATTAAGGATGAACGATTCTACACTTGATATAAAGGCTTTTCTTGATAAGGATGAGCAGAAAGACTTGTTGCGCTTACTGACTGCCGGTTCTGTGGATGACGGAAAATCCACATTGATAGGCCGTCTGTTGTTCGACAGCAAGAAACTATATGAGGACCAGCTGGACGCACTGGAACGCGACAGCAAGCGCATGGGAAATGCCGGCGACCACATTGACTACGCCCTTTTGCTGGACGGCTTGAAGGCGGAGCGCGAACAAGGCATCACCATCGACGTGGCATACCGCTACTTCTCGACCAACAATCGTAAGTTTATCATTGCCGATACTCCGGGACACGAGCAGTACACACGCAACATGATTACCGGGGGCTCTACAGCTAACTTGGCAATTATTCTGGTGGATGCACGTATGGGTGTCATTACGCAGACGCGCCGGCATACTTTCCTGGTGTCGTTGCTTGGCATCAAGCATGTGGTGCTTGCTGTCAATAAGATGGACCTGGTGGATTTCTCCGAAGAACGTTTTAATGAGATAGTCGATGAATATCGGACGTTTATAGCTCCATTGGGTATTCCTGACGTAAACTGCATTCCGCTGTCAGCTTTGGATGGCGACAATGTGGTGGAGAAATCGGAACGTACTCCTTGGTATGAGGGTATTTCACTTCTTGACTTTCTGGAGACGGTACATATTGACAACGACCATAATTTGAAGGATTTTCGTTTCCCGGTTCAATACGTCTTGCGCCCCAATCTCGATTTCCGTGGTTTTTGCGGTAAGGTGGCTTCGGGTATTATTCGTAAGGGAGATGAAGTGATGGCATTGCCTTCCGGTAAGAAGTCGCATATCAAGAGTATAGTTACATACGACGGCGAATTGGATTACGCCTTTCCGCCCCAGTCCGTCACCCTGACTCTGGAGGACGAAATAGATGTGTCGAGAGGGGAAATGCTGGTACATCCGGATAACCTGCCCGTCATGGACCGCAATTTTGAAACGATGCTGGTTTGGATGGATGAAGAGCCGATGGATATCAACAAATCATTCTTCATCAAACAGACCACCAATATAAGCCGTACCCGCATCGACAGCATCAAGTATAAGGTGGATGTCAATACGATGGAGCATCTTTCCATTGACAATGGAAAGTTGAGCAAGGAAACATTGCCGATGCAGCTCAATCAGATTGCGCGTGTGGTGCTGACTACTGCCAAAGAGCTTTTCTTTGACCCTTATCAGAAGAATAAGGCTACCGGTTCGTTTATCCTGATAGACCCGATAACCAACAATACCAGTGCTGTAGGTATGATTATCGATAGGGTGGAGGATAAGGACATGCACTTAGCTGAGGACCTGCCTATGCTGAATTTGCCTAAACTGGGTATAGCTCCCGAACATTACGAAGCTATAGAAAAGGCTGTGAAAGAGCTGGAACGCCAGGGCGTGGCCGTACGGATAGAGCGCAGTACTTCTTTATAAGTATTGCAGTTCTCTCTCGGTATCACCGGAAGAAAACCATAACATATTAATATAAAGATAATAATGGGATTGTTAGAATTCAATAAGCTTCCGATAAACACCCTGGTAGGTGCGGATTGGAAAACATTCAAGGATATAACAGGCGGTCGTGACATCGGTGCTGCCTACAAAGGTAAGTATCGGCTGACAAAAGCCGTCTGCCGCCTGCTGTCCACTTTGGCTCCTCTGCAGGACAGACGCTATGAAAAGCTCCTGGCAGATAAGCCCTTGGAGCATGATCCGGTATTCATTTTGGGACACTGGCGTAGCGGGACTACGTTTGTGCATAATGTTTTCTCCTGCGACAAGCATTTCGGCTACAACACGACATACCAGACTGTATTTCCGCATCTTATGATGTGGGGGCAGCCTTTCTTCAAGAAGAACATGAGTTGGTTGATGCCGGACAAACGTCCCACGGACAATATGGAACTTGCCGTTGACCTTCCGCAAGAAGAGGAGTTTGCTTTGGCAAATATGATGCCCTACACCTATTATAATTTCTGGTTCCTGCCCGAATATCAGCAAGAGTATGCCGATAAATACCTGCTGTTTGATGACATCACAGAGAAAGAGCTGAAAGTATTTGAGGAGACTTTCGTCAAACTGATAAAGATTTCTCTTTGGAATACGAACGGAACCCAGTTTCTTAGTAAGAATCCGCCTCATACGGGACGTGTGAAAGAGCTTGTCAAGATGTTCCCCAATGCCAAGTTTATCTATCTGATGCGTAATCCTTATACTGTTTTCGAAAGCACACGTAGTTTCTTTACTAACACCATTCAGCCGTTGAAACTGCAGGATATCAGTCATGAGGAGCTTGAGAAGAATATTTTGTCCATTTATGCCAAACTGTATCATAAGTACGAAGCGGACAAGGCATGCATTCCTGAAGGAAACTTGATAGAGGTGAAGTTTGAGGACTTCGAAGCGGACGCAATGGGAATGACTGAACATATCTACAAGGCTTTGTCCATTCCGGGCTTTGCAGAGGCGCGTGCCGATATTGAGAAGTATGTAGGCGGAAAGAAAGGATATAAGAAGAATAAATACAAGTATGATGAGCGTACAGTGCAGTTGGTTCAGGATAACTGGAATTTTGCGCTGGAACAGTGGAAGTACGATTTATAATGATTGTCAATTATCAATGAGAGAAATGATTCAAAAGAAAATTCGTATGTTGGGAGTGCTGTCTGCCATGCTTTGTTGCGGAGCCGTTTCTGCGCAGCAGCACGAGGTAGAGATGATTCCTTTCGGAAATATGGATCAATGGATTGACCGCCAAATCAAGGAATCCGGTATTATTGGCGGTGCCACGAAGAATGTGTATGCCATCGGCCCTACTGCTACTGTCACCGAAACCAAGGCATACAAGAATATGGGAGGTTCGCCGTGGGCGACATCCAATGTGATGGCCCGGGTAGCCGGTATCACGAAAACTAATACTTCTGTTTTTCCGGAAAAGCGAGGGGATGGTTTCTGCGCCCGCATGGACACCCGTATGGAGAGTGTGAAGGTTTTTGGAATAGTAGATATCACGGTGCTGGCTGCCGGCTCTATGTTTCTGGGTGAGGTGCACGAACCTATCAAGGGAACCAAAAATCCGCAGAAAATGCTGAATTCCGGCATACCGTTTACAAAGAAACCTATCGCCATACAGTTTGATTATAAAGTAAAGATGTCCGACCGCGAGAAGCGTATCCGTGCAACGGGCTTTAGCCGTATCACAGATGTGGAAGGAAAGGACTTCCCGGAAGTGAATCTGTTTCTGCAAAAGCGTTGGGAAGATGAGAAGGGGAATATCTATGCCAAGCGCGTAGGAACGATGGTCGTAAGATATTATACTACTACCGATTGGCATAATAATGCCACTTATTCCATCATGTACGGTGATATTACCGGTGACCCTGCGTACAAGGCCCACATGATGCGTCTTCAGGTTGAAGAACGCTATGCAGTTAATAGTAAAGGAGAGAGCGTACCTATTAAGGAGGTTGCCTGGGGAACGGAAGATGATGTGCCTACTCATTTGTTGTTACAGTTTACCTCCAGCCATGGTGGTGCTTACATAGGTTCTCCCGGTAATTCGTTGTGGATTGACAATGTAAAATTGGTGTATTAGAATAAAAGCAGTTAAAGTTGGATGTCATACTTTAGCTGCTTTTTTAATGGAGTCACTGAGACTTTGGGTTACTTCTTATTTCTTATTTCAGATGAATTTTGTATGTCAACCCTCCACTGAAATATTTCATCCTCTGCATTTCCACCTGCACATGCAGATGCTTGAACAACAGATAAGTGGCTCCCAAGGCAAAGTCCTTGGAGTCATATTCCGCTATCATCCTTAACTGCGGATGAAAGGACGGATTGTAGGTGACACCCAGTGCAAAGCCATTCAGCTTGTACTCCTTGCGGTTGTTGTAAAGGTAGGAAAGATGGACACCAATCTCCTCTTTACCCACAACGGGTATATGCTTGGAGGCGGCAATGTAGAAACGGCTGTAATATCCGTTACCTTCCGTGGTGCCGACTTGCCCCCCTCCGGAAGAAGTGAACGGGTCGGACGTCCCCAGCACGACAGCCGGCATGTATTTCCAGAACTGCCCCTCCTTCAACACACGCAGACGGGCGGAAAAGTAACGGTCCTGGTTCGTGAATCCGCTGTATCCGTATGGCTTCAATCCCAACGCCTCCGCCTTGAAAAGTGTACACGTGTAGGCCACTTCCAGAAAGGGAAAGACTGTGACATTCAGGAAGTAGTTGTAGGTATGATAGTACCAGGTGGGTGGTGTGAGCTCCTTGTTCAGGAAGTTACCGCCAACCATGAAAGTCTTGTCACGCTGCATCTCCGCAGAGGGTGCATGCAACAGCCCGGTCGTACCATACGACAACTGGGAAAAGGCCGAAAGGGAAAGGCTGCAAAACAGAACGATAAAGAATAGCTTAAACTTCATCATCACATATAAATTCAGTCGCTGATAAAAAATGGATTGCTTTATGACATGCATCGGACATAGTACCAAAAAAAGGCGTCTGAGTCCCAGACGCCTTCATTTTTAGAGTCTATTTGTCACTTGGAGTTATTATTCCAGGATAACTACACGGTTCAGGAAGTTCTTGCCGAACATGTTTTCAGTACCTCCGAATCCTACGAGCTCAAGTTGGTCTTTACTTACACCTTCTGCAATCAAAGCATCGTAAACAACCTGAGCACGCTTTTCAGACAGTTTCTGGTTCCAAGAAGCGCTACCGGTAGCCTTGTCGGCATAGCCTGCAACCTTGTACTTCTTGTCCGGATTAGCCTTCAGAATCTTGGCTGCCAGTTCGATGTTAACCTTGCCATAGTCGTCTAGACGGGCGCTGCCAATCTTGAAGAAGATGGCACGCGGACCGGCAACTTCAACTTCCTTGGTCACTTCCTTAACTTCAGGTTTAGCGTTGGCCAGTGCATTCTTGCAGTTAGCCAGGTCAGCCTGAGCCTGAGCCAGTTCACTTCTATATCTGTTGATTTCTGCATTGACTGCGTCTTCGTCAATCTTAGAAACCGGAACGAACTTCTTACCGCCGAAGATGTAGCTAACGCCTGCGGTCAGCATACCTGTACCTTCAGCCTTGCGATGGCTGCTGATATTGCCGAATACAGACGGAGCAATAGCACCGCGAGCTTCTACGTCAATGGCCCACTTAGTGTTGATATTGAACTTCAAGCCCAAACCAGCAGAAGCGCCTACACGTGCTCTAGCCTTTTCATCTCCATCAGGAATCATTGTTCCATCGTTTTGAATCAGCACATTAGCTGACTTTGCAACAGTCACTTGAGGACCCAAGAATCCATAAACTTCGAAGAAACGGTTAGGATTAACGCCTGCGAACAATGTAGAAAGATTGATCATTGCATCAATGTTACCACCAAAGTACGTCTTATTATGTTCCCAATATGAGTTATCCAGACACAAGTGCTGAGTAACACCATTGAACTGAGCACGTACACCCCATGTCGGAGTAATCAACTTACCAATTGATACGCTGAAATGCGGAGCCAATTTATTGAAACCATCATTGTTGATAGCGTGGACACCACCACCTACACTCACGAAGATATTATCACTCCATTTCGGAGTGTAGTAGTTCGTTTTTTCTTGTGCATTCAGATTTGCTGCACAAGCGCCTGCTAATAATAAGGAGGCTATTACTAATTTACTTTTCATTATTCCTTTAGTTTTAAATTAAATACTAACTAAAACGATTTTAGTAAGCTGCACCGTCACCGATACCACCACCGGCATTGTTATCACCACCATGTCCATGACCATGACCATGATTTATTGGAGTAAAGGAAGGAGTTACAACTGTCCTAACGACCTTCTTAATCTTCACATTAGGAATAGTATACAATTTACCATCTACAATAGTAGATATTGTATTATCAGAAGTTTCGTATTCAGTAACAGTATTCAACGTTACAAGCGTCTGAGCAGGAACCAAAACTGTCTTAGTAGCATCTACCTCTGTAATACCCGGGCTATAAGATTTAACCAAAGCTTTCAACACTTTCTTTACATCAGCATCAGACAATGCTTTTGTAGCAGGCAGAGCATCAATATATGCATTTACAGCAGGAAGATTAGTAATTTCCTGACCAACTTTTTGCTTTATATGTAAAATCCATATTTTTAGCCTTATCACCAGTATTTTTACCACCTTCTTGTGTTTTAGGCTCTTCAGTAGGTTCAACTGACTCTTCGTCTTGCTTAACCTCAACATCCTTAGCTGCATTCAATTCTTGTTGCATAAAAATGCTTACCGGAATCAAAGCGAACTGTCCTTTGTTCAAAGCAGGAACAACAGCTTGGCCTTCACCGCCCAAATAGTCTACTTTTGTTGCAGCAAAAGTTCTTGTTACAGCAGCAATCTTACCGTCTGCACCAGCAGGAATTACAAAAGGATTGCTTGCGATAGCAGCACCATTTTCTGTAATGCTTGCACCCTCTACGATAGAGCCATCAGCCAAATCATATACAGTAATTGCCACCGTAGCACTTGCAGGTTCTAATTCTACTGGTGCAACATTAAATTCCTCTTTTTCGCAGCTTGTAAACATTACGCTTGTCAAAGCCACTGTAGCCAATGCTAATTTAGCATTTACGCCACTTAAAAAACTTTTCTTTTTCATCTCAATTAATTAATTAAAAATTTAACAATTCTGACTTAATAAAATATGGGTTAAAACTATTTTCTTCCATTATATTATCACTTGCCTCTGCCTTGTATTCCTTATAATAATACCTTTCATTACCTGCATTATAAGAAATACCCATATTGGTAGAAGTATTCATACGCGGTACATATCCTTTCCTTTTATACTTATAAGGAGGCAATGCCACTTGAAACCGGAATCCTCCATTCGCTTTAGCATGCTCTGCCTTCATGGCATAAAAACCGATTGAGCAATAACGGAAATGACGAATCATATCGAATTTAATCCCCTTTTCCTTCAACAAATACTGTTCAGCTTTCAGTGTGAACTGTGTATTAAATCGCGGCCAATAGAAATTTCCACCCAAAGACCACGTCACACGCCATAATGAAGGATCATATTGGAACTTAAATCCGTCCCAACGTCCAGCTCCCGTATATCCTATTCTTGCCAACAAAGAAAAGCGCTCATCCTTAAAGGGTCGAAAGAAATCTACATCAGCACCATATCGGTTGCCACTAAAATAACCTACTGAAAATTTACCAAAAACGTTATAAGGCAATCGAAAACGTTGTGAAAGAGTCAAGAAACCCGGATGAACCTTTCCTTCCCGAGCCCCATATCCATCATTATAAACCGGTATCTTCACTTGTGCTGTGGCTTTCATACCCTTCCATAACGAAATTTCTATTGCAGGGCTCAAATCAAATAGAACTTGATAAATCTGCGTAATAATCACGTTCTTGAAAGAGAATTCCGGATACACCAATACATCAATCTTGAACAAAGAACTATTTTTCAACTTTATTTTCCGTGCATTTTCCCAAGCATCGCCCAATTCATAGCTCACATTCCAGTCATTACGCTCCGCTTGAGGCACCGAATCCCCCTTTAGGGGACAATAATAAAGAGAAATTTGGGGTACATTATTGTCCAGAACAATTATCCGACATGACTTTTCTTCCGGAAATGACATTATATACTTTACATTATGTTTGATATGATATACAGTTTGCTGAATATCAATAGCCTTTTATGTTTATTTGTTTTTTTTCAAACAATAAAGTATCTTCCTCTTGTTTGCTATTTAATAGTTAATTGTTACTGGCTTATTATTATATTTGCCCTTTTAGCAGTACTGTATTGTGTGGTGTAAATGTTTAATAATTAATAAATTGAATACAAAAAGTAAGAATGGAAATAATTTTGGGAATTGAGAACTTGTTACTATTTTGTTACTACTAATAATAAACTGTGTATTTTTATTAAAAGAATATGAAAAAGCTATTGAAAATAAAAGAGCCAATAAAGGTGAGAACAAAAAAGTTAGTAAATGGATGTCAATCCATATATCTAGACATATATATGAATGGAAGACGACAATACGAATTCTTAAAGTTGTATATTATCCCTGAACATAATCAAGCTGACAAAAAACGAAATGTGGAAACGCTAAATTTAGCAAATGCGATTAAGTCTCAGAGGATTGTGGAAATACAAAATCAAGCTTATGGATTTAATCGTAACAGATTGTCCGATGTGAAGCTGACTGACTATATGAAATTAGTAGCAGAACAAAGTGTAAACAATAAGGTGCGAAAAAGTACAATACATGCTGTCGTATGTCATTTGAAAAGATATACACCGAATGGAATATTGTTAAGGAAGGTAGACAAAGCCTATTTATTGGGGTTTATAGATTACTTGAAGAGAGCAAAACAAATACATAGTCAAAAAGAAAAAATGTTACATGTTAACACCCAACTTTATTATTTGAAGATGCTACGTTATTGTTTGAACTGTGCTGTCTATGAAGATTACATAACTGTTAACCCAATGGATAAAATAAAGAATGAGGATAAGCCAAAACGTTGTAGAACAGAAAGGGATTATCTCACAATAAAGGAATTAACCAGATTAGTTCATACTCCTTTTTATAATACCTTATTAAAAAAAGCATTTCTATTCAGCTGTTTTTGTGGATTGAGACATTGTGATATTATTGCATTGAGATGGGAAGATATACGTTATGATGAAAATGGAAATGCACTATTGAATATCATTCAGAAGAAAACGAAAGAAGCCATATCGCTTCCACTCAGTTCAGAAGCTATAAAACATTTGCCAAACAGAGGAAATGCCCAAGAGACGGAAAAGGTATTTGCCGGATTGGTCTCATTAGGACGGAGTAATGAAATTTTGCATAGATGGGTCGAGCAGGCTGGGATATCGAAACATATAACCTTTCACATGAGAAGACATACCGAATCGCCTTTATTGTTTAAAATAAACAGTTTACAAAGATTCGTTTCTTAACAGGTAACGATTTAGAAACGAGCGAAGTTCTCTATTCTGTATTGTTTTGCAACTAATTAAAAGAACGCTTAATTTGAAACAAAGGTAATACTTTATTTTTAAATAGTTCTACTTTAATCCCATTAATTCTGTATAGGCAATACCATCTGTTATTTTATGATATTGTTTCAAGGTCTTTTCTAATCCCAAAGCTAACTCCTTTTGAATATATGATGGTATAATTGCCTCGTTGAATCTATCTACAATAGATTGAATACTTTGTGTGGGTTGATTATTAATAACTATTTGGTTATATATGGCACTATAATAATAAAATGCTTTATTTTCTGTTGATAATTGGATTTTTTGTTTGATGTAAATTTGTTGCTCTCTTATTCGTTGGGCGACCTTAAAAAAAGTATCAATCTTTTCAAATGCCTCCTGAGATATATGTCCAACAACACTATGAGCATATTTATTCCATTGATTCTCCTCGAAAATTACGGTGGAATAGTGCATTGGTACTTCTTGAATAATTCCATTTATAAGACCTTCTGAGAAAATGTATTCTATATTTTTTTCTATATCTTTTATCTGAAGTATTAAAATGGAAATCGCATTCCGCAACTCTTTTCGTTTATGAGCATGGAATTGCCATAAAGCAATGCCAACGGTTACACCAATAGTAACAATCAATACAAGTGTCTGAAATAGATTAGAGTCCCAAAAAGATGTATTCATAATTCATATTTTTTACAAATATACAGCATTTCAGTGAATTATCGGCTATGATTGCCTGAATTTATACTTCAATCCATATTCTTTCAGCTTGCTGTACAGCGTTGTACGTCCTATCCCGAGCAGTTCGGCGGCAACCTTGCGGTTTCCGTTCGCCTGCTTCAACGCGCGTAAGACACGCTCCTTGTCTTCCGCGTCATTGCGCAGGGCGAAGCTGACGGGAGAGGTCGGTTTCGTCACGGCAAGCTCCAGATGTCCTTTCGTGACAAGACCCGTCTGTGCCTGCAACACCGCGCCCATGATTTTCTGACGAAGCTCGCGTACATTGCCCGGCCACGCATGGGTCAGCAATGTCTTGCGGGCTTCTCCGTCAAATCCGATGACATCACACTCCAGTTCTTTGTTCGCAATCTCGCGGAAAAACTCCGCCAACGGCATGATGTCCTCCTGACAGTCGCGCAACGGCGGAACTGTTATTTCAAAATCATGCAGACGATATAACAGGTCTTGCCGGAATCGCTTTTCGTTCACAGCCGCCTCTAAATCCTCGTTGGTGGCGGCAATGATGCGGACGTTGAAACTTTTGTCCGTTTTGTCACCTATCGGGCGGTATCTCCGTTCCTGTATGGCTCGGAGAAGCATCTGCTGGGTTTCTATTGCGAGGTTGCCCACCTCGTCCAAGAACAGCGTGCCGCCTTCCGCCTCATGGAAATAGCCTTTCTTGCTATTGTCCGCACTCGTAAACGCTCCTTTGACGTGTCCGAAGAATGCCGATGGAGCAAGTTCTTTGGTGAGTGAACCGCAGTCCACCGCAACGAACGGTTTTCCTGCCCGTTTGCTTTTGTCGTGCAGTTGGTGTGCGATATGCTCCTTACCAGTCCCGTTCTCGCCGAATATCAGCACACTCATGTCAGTAGGAGCTACCAGCCTTATTCGTTTCATGATGGCTTGGAATGCCGAGCCGTCACGGGAGAACACCGGTATACGGTTTCTCCCGATACTCCTTTCTTTTAATAGGGTACGGAGCAGAGGGACGAGTTTGTCTTCCACAAGCTGCTTAGGTATGTAGTCCAGCGAGCCGAGTTTCATACTTTCAACCGCCGTATGCACTTCGGCATAGTCGGTCATGATGATGAACGGCTGCATCATGCCTTCCTTGCGCATCCAGCGCAACAGGTCGATGCCGTCGCCTTCAGGCAAACGCAAGTCTGAAACTATGATGTCGTTTTCTGTCGCTTGTTGCAGAAGTTTCTTTGCTGTCGAGAGGTGGAATGCCTGCACGGTACGGAATCCCTCCCGTGCCAGCAGGTTGCAGACAAACTCGCAGTACACGATATTGTCCTCTACCACTATGACTTTTGTTTTATCGTTCATTATCGTATTTTCTCCTTTTCTCTTTTGCCTGACGGATAATTTCTGTGCCCATATCCAACACAGTGCTCACCGCACGATGTATAGTTTCCCAATCGGGTGTACCCTCTACATGAAGTAATTTGTAAAGTACCCTTAGCGGTTGGTCTGTACGGAGAATCTGCCATGAACTTCGTAGGTGGTGTGTAAGGGCATCAAGCTCTTGCAGATCTTTCTGCCTTTCCGCGTCCCTGATTGCCTGCATCTCCTTTTCGGTTTCCGTTATCAGTTTTTCCAACATGACAGATTCATTGCCGTATGACAGCAGGGTGGAGAAGTCCGGCTTTTCATTCCGGGTTGCCTTTCATGGCGCATTTGTCTGAAACCTCCATCAGTTCCGATATGGAGAACGGTTTGAGCAGGCAACCGGAGAAACCACGTTCCATAAGTTCCTCCTTGCTGCAACTGCCCGAAGCGGTTGTCACGACCACCGGGATAGTCTTTGAGTTGCCTACGTTGGACGAACGCAACAGTTCCAGTAACTCGAAGCCGTTTATTTCCGACATATTCAGGTCAGTAAGCAGTAGGGAGTATTCTTTCCGGCGTATCATTTCCATCAGTTCCGCAGCATTAGTGCAGGTGTCGCAGTGTATCCCTTCCTGCGCATACATTTCTTTAAGCATTAGTAGCAACACTTCGTCATTGTCGATAGCAATTACCTCATGATACGCCTCATTATGGCGGACATATCTTTGACGGGATTGTACTGTCTGTTCATCAACTATCGGCATAGGTATTTCCACCGTGAAGCGGCTGCCTTTGCCTTTTTCGCTCTCCAGCCGGATTGTGCCGCCAAGCATCGCCACGATGCGCTGCACGATGGATAATCCTAATCCGAAGCCGTCCTTTGCGGCGGCATTAGACAGACGTTCAAAAGCACCGAATACCCGTTGTTGTTCCTCATCGGTCATACCTGTTCCCGTATCTTCAACAATGAGTTTCAGTGTACCGTTATCATAATTCGTTATCAGGGATATACTGCCGTTATCAGTGAATTTCATGGCATTAGACAACAGGTTGTTCCCGATTTGAATTATTCGCTCTTTGTCAGTTAGCACAACGGAATCACATACGTTCTTCACTGTCAGCGATAGTCCTTTGTTCATGGCTATTGGTATGAACTCCGTTTCAAGTGTGTGCGTGATTGCTGAAATTCGGCAAGGTGAAAGACGTGGTTGTTCTTTGCCATTGTCTAAACGGAAGAAGCCCAACAGGGTATTGAGCATATCCCGCATACGGTCTGAGGATTGCTGTATGCTTTGAAGAAAATGCACATTGTTTCCATTGCTGCATTCCTTCCATAACAATTCGGTATAGCCGATTATTGTCGTCAATGGTGTACGCAACTCATGGGTAATAGTATGTACCGCTTTCTTTCGGGAGGCTATGAGTGCCTCATTTTGCTCGATTGATAGCTTCAGTTGCTCGATTAGATCTGTCGTTTTTCGTTTGTACCGCTTGATACGTTTGGCATCTCTGTGTATGATTATATAGGAGATAATCAAAAGTAATAGAACGAAGCCAGTCTGACCTCCAATCTGTATAAACGACTGCTCACGCATGGTAGCGATCTCTGTGTTTCGCTTTTGCAAGTCAGCTTGTACTTTTTCATCCATTTGGCGAATTAGTTCTTGCAGTTGTCGGTTAAGTTCCACATTCCTTGCAGCAAGACTGTCGGCGTGTTCCGATAGATGGTGGCTTTGCGCCTGTTGCTCGGCTATCATATCCCGGTTGAGGGAATGGAGCATCGTGGTGGTTACGGTTGGTTTTGGTCTTTCCTTCTTGCCGAATATGCCGAGAAATCCTTTCCGCTTTGGCTTTTGTGGCTGCTCCTGTACGCTTTTCTGCACGATTACAGGTATCTGACGGGCAATCTTCTCGTTGAGAACCTGCTGTTCGTCAAGCACCTGAACAATCCGGCGCATCTGCTGCTCCTTATCTTCAAGAAGCTGGCGCACGCTGTCGATGCGCTCTACCGGATAAATCGTTTTGAAACGGCACAGCATACTGTCCATTGCCATACGCTGGATATGGTAATGTTCCAATTCTTCATCATCCCATTCCAATACGCTTTCGCCCAAAAGGGAAAATTTTATCAGCTGTATATGGATATTGTTTATTTCCTTACGGAAACTCTCTATCTGCCGGTTCATAGTTTCTAGTTTCTCCATGTCCCGCCACTCGCTGAACCAAGTGTAAACGATACCGCTCACCAACAAAGCTATCAGCAGGTAACCCAGAGCCGTCAGTGTACGGATATTTTTTATTTCAATAACCTGTTTCATGAGACATCATAAGACCGCTATGTTTTTAGTTGAACTCATATCATCAATAGATAAAATTGGCGATGTGGCAAAGGACAAGGATAGGCATTATTATAAATTTCTCCTGATCCGTTTTAACAGTATCTTGCAGATTAACCTATGAAATGGTTTTATTATTGCAAAATAGAATTTTCCCATACGGTTATTGTATCTGACTTTTGTACAAACCGATAGATATAGACAGTCATTACACCTTTCGCTCATAAATGCAATAACAAAATCAAGGTGTTTGTCGCTTTTGCTTATTGTCGCAAGGCTATCGGATTCGACAATGACAAGATCCGATAAATTCTTCTCTCCTTTCAGACCAAAAGGTTTTACTATGACATTACGAAACTTCATCAAGGCAGGAATCCACTGTGGTGCGCAGAAGAATCTGTCAGTCAATTCTTCTGCATTTATCAGTCGGGTAGTATGGACTATCTCTCTGTAATTATCAGTATAATCAAAATGCTTTTTTAGTTCCATGATGCGTAAAAGACTTTACTGTCACAAGTTCTTCACCATATAGCGAATCGCAGCAGCTTTGATATTGGCTTCCGGGTATTTTTTTGTAATAAGCCGTAAGGTCTTTATATAGCCATATATCAATGCTTTGCGGCGCAATAGATTTACTTAGAGGCTGACGGCAAATAAATATGTCATATTGCATAATGGGCTCGTCAGGTGCAGTATTGGCTACAAATTCGAATTGTCCATATATGTCAAGCGCATTCATCAACGATGCGTTATACACGAAGCTTTTAAACGTTTCAATGCCCTCTTGAGAAAAATTGCTCTTGCAATTTTTCATACATACTTGGTAGGACAAATCGGCGGCATGGTTGTACTTTTTCTTTCGTTAGTTTGCGTATCATAATATTCATATCCTAAAATCAGCTTTTAACAATTCATAATAATGGCAATCTAAAAATTTCCCATTCTTGAAACAGGCATTACGATGTATGCCGCATTTGCGAAAGCCTGTTTCTCCAATACCCTCATTGATGACATATTGCCAGCATAAACATTTGCATAAATACGTATCACATCCGTATGGAAAAAATAGCTGCTAATAGCAAGTACTAACATTTGAGTCATAATCCCTTTGCCCCAATAAGGTTCAGCAAGCCAATAACCCAATTCAGCATTGTGGCGTTCTACGTCAATGCCACGGGCGAAACTTATATTGCCAGCTGCTTCTTGATTTACTTCGATGCAATAATTATTTTGTCCGTTTTGATTTAAAACAAATTGGATAAATTGTTGCGCATCGCTCTCAGAGTAAGGATATGGCAGACTATCACGGCAATTATCCCATATCTTTTTATTATTAAGATATTTTGCCAAAGTGGAAAAATCATCCTTAAGCCAATATCTTATTTTGCATTTATCCATATCTATTCCTTTTGTTTTATTACTGCGACTTTCATTCCTGTTAATACTTTGAGTAATTTTCGTGGATTTATCCGTTTGTCCGATGTGGAACTTACGTTAGTTGGCAGATTGAATAAATAAGCAAAGAAAGAGAAGTCCTGCTAATACGATGCAACCTATGACTAAATAGACTCTATTGAGCCGCTTGCGTTCCAATTCCTCCTTTTCCAATGTGTTCTTTTGAATGTCTTCCAGTTGTTCCAACGAGAAGCGGGAGGAGAAGGCTCTTGTTTCGAGCAATCGGCGACGGGGTTCCTTCATCCGCTCACGACCTATCTTGCGCAGCACCTTGTTCTCCTTATCTCGCTGGAGCATATCGTTCATACAGCCTAATGTTCCCATTTTATAGCTAATATTCAATGTCCCAACCTTGATGTCTCAATTTCTTTTTGTAGTTTCTTAAAGATACGTTCCAAATTATGCCCGGGGGCATTGATTTGAAAAGTACCGCTTTCTATTCTTGCATTGACCATTGGGGCGGTAATGACCGTATCATTAAATACAAAGCCTATCCGTTGCCCAATAGCTTGTTCTGTAGCATCTGCCCAAACTTTTTGTTTCTGTTTATTTACCCTTCCCGATATAGCCCGGAAACCATAATCATCAGAAACAAGTTCTATCGCAGCAAAATCCTTGACGGTTACAATCGGACTGTTCGCAAGGCTATCCTTCTGGCCGTCTGTGATAAGATACCAACCGTTTTCCCGATGCAGCATCGAAGCCTCTTTGCATGAGACCACAGACATGAATAAACAGCAGCCTATTACTCTTATTGCGGTTTGTGCATTTCTAAAAGTTTTCATCACATCAATACAGTTTGGTCAACGTTGCCACTGATTTTTCCGGACGATAAGACTGAAGTACAATACTATTCTTGGACTTTGAAATAATTGTCCAACTGCCTACCAAAGCACTATTCTTAAAAGTAATGATTTTACCGTCTATGTAATAGTATAAATCCCATACAGCAGAAGAATCACCGCAACCTTCACCATTGATACTTTTACCCTGGGTCTCAGTGAGAAATTCCACAATCAGATATTCTTCGTTTACGACCTCTTTTCCATCTGCGTCATAATCGCAAACACAAGCATTCCAGGTCGTTTGAAACAGTTCCGAAGCGGTCAATGTTGGCTCAGAATCATTGTCATCATCACTGCAACTCGTCAATAGTCCAATACTTATAAGCAATATCATGCTCCACAATTTAAGTTGATAGTTCATATTATCCAATTTTTTAGTTTGATATTATACATGGATTTTTAATTATAACCTTCTCTTCGACTCTGAACCGGAAGTTTTACGCTCATTTGTTCCATTCACTTTCTTGTTCCCAAAATAGTAGTTGAAACGAAGACCGACACCGATAGGTTCCCCTTTAATTAGACTGATACTTTGTATATTATCGGTTTCATACTTATTCTGCCAATGTGTTGTCATCTTTCCGTCATACATATATAGGTTACAAAAAACATATAAGGATAATTGGCACGTGTTATACGCTGTTGTATTAACTAATGAATCTTTTAGAATCATAACAGCATCAGCTACAGGGATATTCTCCGTAGTATAAATCTCTCCTGTCAGTTGGAATCGGCTTTGCGAGTACATCTCAATCCCACTTACAAATATAAATATGGTAAACAAAATATGTTTCATACCTTTATGATTGAATATTTCTGCAAAATTACAGGTATAAAACTAAACAACTCTCAAACTATTTTGAGAGTTGCATTACGGGTACTTATTTGAGAGTATTATTCCTTGCCAAAAGTAATTTCTTTGCGGATACGGCTAAGGTAGGTCGGCGTAATTTGCAGATAGGAGGCAAGTTCTTTGAGCGTTATATTTTGAAGAATATTAGGACAATATTCTAATATATGAATATAACGTTCCTTCGCAGATCGGCGATACAGATTCAAAAACCTATCATATGTCTGGTGAAAAAATCCGTCTGAAATGACACAATGTAACTTAAAGTCTTTTTCGAAGAGTTCATCAACAATGTTGCGGTTACAAACCAATACTTCCGCATCTGTAGCCGCTATAATATCAGTAACGGCTGGAGTTTTCAATACAAGACTTGAATAGTCACCCAATGGCGTGTCACAGAATGAAAAACCAGTTATATGTGTATTACCTTCTGAATCGGTCACGGAGTATTTGAAATATCCTTTTTTGATGAATCCCCATACATTTCTTGTTATATCTCCACAATGAAGAAAATAATCACCCTTTTTATAAAGGCATAACTTCCCCTCTTTAGCGCAAAGTTCGCGCCAAAAGTCCATATCAATCTTATCTATATACGGGTTAAAGTTTGCCATTCTTAATTGTTTAATATAACTGCGCTACAACTATTTGCAAAGTTAAGCATTTTAATTCGAACAGTCCTTAATTCTGTTGAGAAATAAAGCCATTCAGAGCAAAGTTTACTCCAAATGGCTTTTCAAATAAATGAAAATTCTATATTTTCATACTTTTGGAACGGTTTTCGTCTTTCGCATATAATCCCGGACGCCCGATGATTATATGATCGGCTATGAAATTCCACAACAGGGTTCACTCATTTACAGGACTGCATATCTGTGGTATTTATCCGGCGAGTTATGGGATTATTCTTTTCGTTGTTCCCATTTGGCATACATCTCCCGTGAAAGCTCCACAATCTCCCGGCTCAGTTTTACAAGGTCGATAGTCTGCTTCTCCAACTTGTAGAGTAATGCCATCGCCTTCTTTTCCGAAAAATGGCAGCGCAACTCCTTCACGATTTGGTTGTAGTTGGTGCCGATGGCACGGAACTGGGCGTGAAAGTCAGACAGTCTGGTACAGTATTCCAGCATAGCCTTGTCCACCTTCATCACCTTGAACTTCTGTCCGAAGAAATGTGCCTTGAGGAAGACGGCTTTCGCGTACACCTGCGATTCCTCGTACATCGTGAGGAACTTGTTCCATTCCACATCGTCGAAACGCACCATCACACAGTGCGTCTTCGGGTTCAATTTGGGATTTCTCCCGTACTTGCTGTTCTTTTTCATCCTATCTTCTTTTTTCAATTTAATGGTTCATCCATTATCTAATCTCCGATTAAAAAACTTGGAAATTATCCGACTGCGGAGGATAATTCTGCCCACGGCGGTGCAGGCATTTTCAGTTACTTAGAATTATTCGGGTAACTGAAAATATATCTTGCTGTGTCTTTGAAGACACAAGAATCCTCCGCCTGTCGGATTGGTTTGTGAGTATAATGGCTCATTCGGAGCATCGGTAAAACCGATGGAGTGCAACCACCGACTTGACCGGTCCCACCGTAATCCGTTCAGAGCTTGCGCCACTGCTCGATGTCTTCCCGATAGGTTTCAAGGTGCAGGCGGACGAGGTTCTCGACCATCCCCGATGCGCTCATGCCCCTGGCGCCGAAGTAGCGGACAATCCTGTCCAGACTGTCGCGCACCTTGCCGCTGACGAAGACGGGCTTGCGGTCTGCAATCTTGGGGACTTGCAGGTAAGTGGCGCGGTACTCGTCCAGCGACAGCCTGCGCTGCTTGCTGCTGATGCGCTTCTGCGGCACTGCCGCCTTTCCGGACATTTCACTTGCGTTTTCTTCAAGCACTTCATTCACCGCTTCTTCCGTCACGACGGTTTCCACTTCCGAGGTGTCTGGAGCTTTGGTTTGTTCCGGTACGTCCGGCTCCAGACCGATACGCTTGTAGAAGTCATTCAGGGATGTCCTTTCACGGGATTCCCTGCGGCTCATTCTTTCCACGATTTCCTGAGCTTGCTGTTCACTGATGGTTGGTTCTTTTTTTGTTGCCATAAAAACAAATTGATTAAGTTATTACTGTGGTCTTGGTCAGTACCTCGACCGATTATCGCCAGCGAAATAAGGTGTTCTAATGCAGTCAGTCAAGCGTTTGGATTCGATTCGGCTATTTTGTGTGACTTTGCTTAATATCTGTCCGGACATCGGTGCAGACTTCACCGATTTGCCGAATATAAATAACGTATAATAGCAAAGCACAATTACGGACGAATTTGAATTAAGCTCTTATTTGGAATGAAACTTCTTTATTAAAGATAAGAACTAAGACAGAATAGACCGCCAATTTACAAAGCGTATCCCGGACAACCTCTGCCGTATCGGTGTCACAAGCTGCCATTTCCGAAAAATCCATTGTCGGATAACGCATTATATATTCCTTTGCGGCAAAAGGAACAATAACATCAAAGAAAAAATATATGGAAATTGTATCAATCGAAAGAAAGACCTTTGAGGCGATGGTCGCCAAGTTCGACCGTTTCGTCAGCCGCATGGATGCCATCTGCCAGCGGCACGGAGAGAAGAAGATGGGCGAGTGGATGGACAATCAGGATGTGTGCCGTATGCTCAACATCAGCCCGCGCACGTTGCAGACCCTGCGGGACAACGGCACGCTGGCTTACTCGCAGATAAACCACAAGACGTATTACCGTCCCGATGACGTACAGCGTATTGTTTCCGTTGTGGAGGACAGGCGGAAAGAAGCAAAGTTCAAGGGAAGAACGATATAAACTTGATGAAATGAACGAAGTAAAATAATAATACCCACTAAATCCAAAAATGTATGAACGAACTGATTAACAAGGACAGCGAGTGGATAATCCACTTCATGGGCAGCCTCGACCGTCTGCTGGACGGCTTCGAGCATCTGACCGCCAACTATCGCCCGACACTGAACGGCGAGCGTTTCTTCACGGACAAGGAAGTGTCTGCACGGCTGAAAGTGAGCCGCAGGACACTTCAGGACTACCGCAACGAGGGACGGATTGCTTATATCCAACTGGGCGGCAAAATCCTCTACCGTGAATCCGACATCGAAAGGATGCTTGCAGACGGCTACCGCTCCGCCTATCGGCTGACAGGCACATGATTTTCTTGAAGGAGCGCAGTTTGCCGTCTGCCCTATGATTGCGCCAGCAACGGACTTTCGGCAGAAAGAAAAAGGAGCGGCTTACGGATGAAGCGTCAAAATCCCGCTTCGTCTGTAAGCCGTTCTCCTCTCTTCTTTCTTCTGATTTCCCGTCAGTCGCTTGTTTCCGTTGCCGGATGCTCTTCAAGCGTATGGCAGGCAGCGGCAAGGTTTTCGGGCTGAATACGCTCCACAGGAGGAAGATTCTGCCCGAAACGGCTCTGCCGCCCGACCTTGCCGCTGCCATCAAAGCCATGCGCTACCTTTGCATCCGTGCATCGGGAACGAGTGGCTGGCGGAATGAACCTCAACTATACCATAGGTTGCCGCCTCTGCCACAAGAAACAAACAATGTAATCGGAGTTTCCCTCTTAGTGCTAATGATTTCATTTATTACAAACTGTCTAAACGAAATACTTTCTTTACTGCATATCCTGAATGCAACGGCTATGATCACTTCAATGTTATAAACGTCATAACTGATGTCACCCGATTGCCTGACATACTTCATCGTGTAAAGTTCATTCAGTTCCTTGTTCTTGTAGATGGAATGAATCGCTTTGCGAATATCGCATGAAAACACTCCGAATAAGTCGGCTATCTCGAACTGCGTCATCCACACGGATACAGTCGGCATAGTGACCGTACCCGTCTCACTGATTGTTATTATTTCTCTGTCCATAATGTATTGAATTGATACTGTTTACTTATTGCTGTCTGTCTTTTCGCCGATAGATTGTATCTTCCTGCGTTCCATCAGCTTGTCCATGTCCTTCGATATTTTATCATCGGTTATCCGTGCGTAATCTTGTGTCGTCCGGATATTGGAATGCCCCATCATCTTGGCAATACTCTCAATAGGAATATCCGCCGAAATCAGGAATGTTCCGAAGCTGTGCCGACTTTGATGATAGGACAAGTTATCCTCTTTCCCTATGATAACGCCCATCTCGTGGATATCAAACCAGAGGGCATCACGGCAGGGAAGAGGGAACACGGGCTGTTCATCGTCGGTTGTGTTGTATAGTGACAATATCTGTTCCGCTATGGGGTGCAGCGGCACGAACGCCTCCACATTCGTCTTCTTGCGGTTGATGCGGATATATCCTCTGCCCTCTGCATTACGTCCGATATGGTGCGGATGCAGAAGTTTTATGTCCACATACGCCAGCCCGGTCAGCGTGGAAAAGATGAAAGCCCGCCTTGCAAGTTCCTGGCGCTTGTCATACATCGGGGTAGCAAGGATTCTCTTGAACTCCTCACGGCTGATATACTTGTGCCTTGCCTCCGGCTTCGGTTCATATTCCAAATCCTCGCAAGGATTCACACGGATAATATCCTTGTCCACGGCAAGATACAGCAGACGGTTCAGCCAGCACATACATTTGTTGGTCTGGGATGCCCCGAAATTCTTGCACTTTTTCAGATACGCCTTGTAAGCTTTGCCAAACTCTTCCGTCACATCTTCAAGGACGATGTCATTCTTCCCGAAAGATGCGAGATAGTCTGCCAGGTACTTTTGGTAATACATGGAGTGGCGGTAGGAAGAGATAGAATTTATTTCCTCGGAATGCTTCTTCAAACGTGCCCGTTCCCATTCTCCCATTTGCAGGAGGGTAGTCGGATGGACATGGTTCATGGTAATATGGTTCTTCAATATCTCCGCACTGACCACGCCTTGCGATTTCAGTATTTCCTCGTATGCTTCTGAAACGCGCCGTAGGTATTCCTGCAAGCGGTTGTTCTCCCTTGCGGGCTTTATCTCGTTCTTCCTGCCGTTCCAGTCCTCCGGGCAGCAATGGATTCCCGTACTAATGACAGTCTGCTTTCCGTCAATGGTTATGCGGCAAAGTATAGCGGTCGTTCCGTCCGCCTTCACCCTGTTGCGGTTGATGTAGGGTAACAATGAGAATGTACTTCGCATATCATTTTCTATATTAAAGGGTTAAAGGGCTAATTGAAAATCCTTGGTTGCTTCGATAAATTTGTCCATGTCCTCGAAAAGTTTCTTCGGACTGACACGGGCATAGACCTGTGTCGTGGAAATGTCGGAGTGCCCCAACATCCGGCTGATGGTCTCTATCGGTACGCCCGCTTCAAGCGTTATCAGCGAGGCGAAACTGTGCCTTGCCTGATGGTAGCACAAGTCATCCTTAATTCCTGCAAGTGCAGCCAACGCCTTCATGTGCCGTCTGAGATTCGACCAATGGAGCAAAGGGAACAGGGTTTTCCTATCCCCACTTTTGTACTTCTCGATAAGTACGAGGGCTTCGGGCAGGAGCTTCACGCTCGCCCGGTGTTCATTTTTCTTTCTCCTGTATTTCAGCCACAAAGCCCCATGGTCATCCGTGTACAGGTTCTCGTCCGTGATGGAAACCACATCGGCGTATGACACGCCCGTATAGCAGGCGAACAGGAAAAGGTCACGTGCAAGTATGTGGGATTTTCTGTAAGCTGGTATTTCCACATCACGGATTTTCTCGAACGATTCGCGGCTCAACGCCCGTGGGGTTCTTTCCGATTGTTTGGGCAGGGCAAAATGCTGGAAATGGCATTTCTCGGAATACCCTTTTTTATAGGCAAGGCGACAGATTTTCTTTAGGATGGCAAGGTGGTGGCGTACAGTATCAATCGCATAGCCTTTTTTTTCTTCCGTGACGAATGCCTGATAGTCGTGGATGAACTGCTCTGTCAGCTGCCCGAAAGCCAAATCCCTGACCTTGTACTTGGTTTCGATGAACTCTCCGAGTGCCAGCCGCATATAGTGATAGCCGGGATAAGTCCCTTTCGCCCGGTCTATGCCGATACGCGCCTTGATGTCATCACATACGGCATCAGTCATTTTCATGAGGGTCATCTGCGTTTCCATGCTGCCTTGGAAAAGGTCTTTCACATTGGCGGCATCGAAATCAATCTTGCGCTCCACAAGGTTGTCGAATGCCGTATTCACCGCCAACAGCAGTTTGTCAATCTTGGCGTTGGTTTCCACCGCCTCTTTGCTCTTGCCGTTCAGACGGCTCTCACGGGATTCCACAATTTCGGTGTGCAGGAAAGCTTGCATCCGAACTGCGCCATCGTGCGGTTCACCGTAATCCTTCCCATTATCGGGGCTTTGCCCGACTTGTCCAGTCCGCTCTTTTTGAGGTAGAGCAACACCTTGAATTTTTCTACTTTCATACGCTTATATTTTTTAAGTGCAAATTTACTTGGCATATAAGCGTTCCTTGATATGCAAAACATTGTGTATGAGCGCAAACGAAACGGTGTGGACTTCATTTTACTTCATTCCGTTACCACTGTCCATTTCGGTAACAGAGTGGCTAACGTTTTGGTAACTGAACAACCTCAATATTCCGTCCCATTTTGCATTTTCCTCACTTGGCAGAATACGGAAATAATGCTCATTTCAAACGACTTACGTTTTATCTTCACTTGCCCGCTTTTCCTTGCATAGCCTATCACTTTCCACACAGCACGCCATACACATGCAACAATGATGCTGACGTTGGGAGTAGATTTATATACAGTCTCCAAGTTATTGGGACATACCAATATACAGACAACACAAATTTACGCAAAGCTTGTGGATGAAAGTAAAAAGAAGGCCGTCGCTTTGATTCCTAATATAACATAAGAGCTAGTTGAATTCGAAATACAATTTGCCATTTTGTATTTTTAGTCATCACTTCGTGTTCCTAATTCACTTAAAAGATATTAGGAGCCTAATAAATGCTGCTAAAACTCATTATGTAAACTGTAAGTGTCATTGATTTGTTGATCTTTGATTAAAAAATGATAGATATTTTTTATTCATGCAAATAATTGCATTCCTATTTTGAGTTATTGGCGTTAAAATGAAGAATACTGAACATCAGCTGCTTTGGCTCCCTAAAATGGATTTTAAGATGAATGGAGGGCTATTTCAAAGAAGTGGTTTATCATTTTATGAAAAAAACTGTTTTTCTACCGAGAATAAGTTAATATCTTGTTTGCTAGATATTGTATTTTTGTTTGCCGGATATTAACTTGCTACATACAAAAAACAAGTCCTTTAGAGAAAGTATTACATAAATATCTGTATAAATGTAGGGTATTTGTATTTTCATCCTTATTTTTTTGCGGATACTTTTTCTATTTTTTCTTTTTCGCAAGAAAAGTAGATTAGTAGAAATTGCTAAAAAGTGACTATTTGACACAAAATATAACATTCTATATGACAATTGTACATCGTTAATTCAAAAGTTTTAAAATGGTAATAGACTTCATATAAACATTCAGGGGCTTTGTTAGAAGCTTTTGAAGAAAAAACGAGATTATTTCATCTTTTCATATAAAATTCTTTGGTATTATTAAAAATGTGTCTATTTTTGCACCATATTTTGTGTTATACGGACACGAAAAATGGTTGAAAAAATGAGGTATAAAAACTCTAACATAAGAAAGTGCCTAAATACTAAAACAATAGCACAGTGTGCAGCGTTCTTTTTATACTGTTTGCTCCCTTTAAAAGGAATTTGCCAAACGGGGGAAAGTACTGTAGATGCTTTAGTGAAAATGGGATTTGAAAATGTTGGATGGACAGAAGATGGCAATGAACGTGTTTATGTTCTGCAAAACTCTGCATATCGTTTGCAGGGTGTAGGCATAGGTAAGGCGGTAGATATTATTCAAAAGATGGGTTTACCGGAAGAAAAGTCATGTCGGATAATAGTTCTGGACAATAATGTACCCCAAATTTCTCTTTATTATTGTCCCCTAAAGGGGGATTCGGTGCCTCAAGCGGAGCGTAATGACTGGAATGTGAGCTATGAATTGGGCGATGCTTGGGAAAATGCACGGAAAATAAAGTTGAAAAATAGTTCTTTGTTTAAGATTGATGTATTGGTGTATCCCCAATTAGCTTTCAAGAATCTGGTGATTACACAGATTTACCAGGTCTTGTTTGATTTGAGTCCTGCGATAGAAGTTTCGTTATGGAAAGGTATGAAATTAACGGCACAGTTGAAAATACCGGTTTATAATGATGGGTATGGAAGGTTTGAAGATAAAGTTCATCCAGGACATATTACAATTTCACAGCGTTTTAGATTACCGTATAATGTGTTTGGTAAAGTGACTGTGGGATGTTTTAGTGCTAACCAATATGGAGTGGACGCCGAATTTTATCGCCCTTTTAAGGATGAACGCTTTTCCTTAATGGCTCGGATTGGGTATACAGGAATGGGATATTGGAGCGGATTTCGCTATGTATATGATCCTTCGACAGCACTTGTTACTTGGTCTTTGGGCGGTAGCTTTTATTGGCCGCAATTTAATACTCAGTTTAATCTGAAAGCAGAACAGTATTTGTTGAAGGAGAAAGGTGCTAAATTTGAAATGATTCGCCATTTTCGCTATTGTTCGATTGGTTTCTATGCAATGAAAGCAGAACATGCAAAGATGAATGGAGGCTTCCGATTTCAAGTGGCATTACCTCCTTATAAATATAAAAGGAAAGGATATATACCTCGTGTGAATACCTCTGCTAATATGGGCATTGTTTATAATGCAGGTAATGAAAGGTACTATTATAGACAGTATAAAGCGGAAGTTAGTGACAATATAATGGAAGAAAATAGTTTTAACCCATATTTTATTAAGTCAGAATTGTTAAATTTTTAATTAATTAATTGAGATGAAAAAGATTAAATTCTTAAACGGCATAAGTGCAGTATTTGCGTTAGCCGTAGTAGCTTTAGCTACAACTTTAACTTCTTGTGAGAAGGAAGAGTTCAACGTTAATGTAACTCCTACTAATGCACAAGCTGTTATTAGTCCGATTGTGCTTGCTATAGAGGATGGTGTTACTACTGATGTAACTGGCCAAGCCACTATCGCACCTGCAGAGTTGACATTTACTGGTAATCCTACTCTGGCTGCTAAGAGTGTTGATGTTACAGCTTCTTATAATGGTTTGAGTACAACTATTACAGTTAAGGTTCCTGCTTTGCAAGCTGGGCAATTTGCTACTCTGACTCCGACTATCATTCTTCAGGAAGAAGATGCTGAGACTAAGATTGTTGCAGTACCCACTACATCTACAAATGAAAAAACAAAAGAAAAAGTGTGGGATAATTATGAACTTTATTGGTATTCTATCCCTTCATTTACTTATGTAGAAAAGAGCGGTGCCAAAGTTGTAGAAGGTTCAAAAAAGATCAACACAGACGATCTTATTGAACGTGCTGCTATTGAATCTTTCTTCAATACGCTTGAAAATACCTATACGGAACATGTTGAATCAACAAAAGATGGTGAGTATTCTGTTTATGCTAACTCAAGAACAACGGCTTCTATAACTTATACAATTGTAACGACTGAGTATAATGTTGTGAAACAAGCTGTGACTAAGGCTGATGCTGACGCTTTAGGCTCTATCAAGGTTGATGACTATACAACTTCTGAATTATATGTTCATGAAAATCAAGATATTCCCGGTCACGGTCATAGCCACGGTCATGGTCATGGTCATGGTGAAGGCAATGCCGGTGGTGGTGTTGGTGAACTTGATTAATAGAAGTTTTAGTTGTTATTTATCTTAAACTCAAGAGAAAATGAAAAGTAAATTAATGATAGCCTCCTTACTATTGGCAGGCGCTTGTGCAGCAAATCTGAATGCACAGGAAAAAACGAACTACTACACTCCGAAATGGAGCGATAATATTTTTGTCAGTGTAGGTGGTGGTATCCACGCCATCAACAATGACGGTTTCAATAAGATTGCTCCGCATTTCAGCGTGTCAGTTGGTAAGCTGATTACTCCGACTTGGGGGGTACGTGCTCAGGTAAACGGTATTACTCAGCATTTGTGTTTGGATGATGCATACTGGGAACACAACAAGACTTATGTAGGTGGTAACATTGATGCAATGATCAATCTTTCTACATTGTTTGCCGGTGCTAATCCTAACCGTTTCTTCGAAGTTTACGGTTTCTTGGGACCTCAAATTTCTGTAGCAAAATCTCAAAATGTGGATGTTACAATTAGTGCTGATGGTACTTCGCAGTCTATGGCTCCTGCCGGTGAAGCAGAAATGCGTGCACGTATCGGCGCTTCTGCCGGTTTGGGCTTGAAGTTCAATATCAACACCAAGTGGGCCATTGACGTAGAAGCTCGCGGTGCCATCGCTCCGTCCATTTTCGGTAATATCAGCAGCCATCGCAAGGCTGAAGGTACAGGTATGCTGACCGCAGGTGTTAGCTACATCTTCGGCGGTAAGAAGTTCGTTCCGGTTTCTAAGATTGACGAAGACGCAGTCAATGCGGAAATCAACAGATATAGAAGTGAACTGGCTCAGGCTCAGGCTGACCTGGCTAACTGCAAGAATGCACTGGCCAACGCTAAACCTGAAGTTAAGGAAGTGACCAAGGAAGTTGAAGTTGCCGGTCCGCGTGCCATCTTCTTCAAGATTGGCAGCGCCCGTCTGGACGACTATGGCAAGGTTAACATCGAACTGGCAGCCAAGATTCTGAAGGCTAATCCGGATAAGAAGTACAAAGTTGCCGGTTATGCTGACAAGGCTACGGGTAGCGCTTCCTGGAACCAGAAGTTGTCTGAAAAGCGTGCTCAGGTTGTTTACGATGCCTTGATTGCTCAGGGTGTTGACAAAGACCAGCTCGAACTCGTTGGATTCGGTGGTACTGCCAATATGTTCGGCAAGAACTTCTTGAACCGCGTAGTTATCCTGGAATAATATACTCCAAGTGACAAATAGACTCTAAAAATGAAGGCGTCTGGGACTCAGACGCCTTTTTTTGGTACTATGTCCGATGCATGTCATAAAGCAATCCATTTTTTATCAGCGACTGAATTTATATGTGATGATGAAGTTTAAGCTATTCTTTATCGTTCTGTTTTGCAGCCTTTCCCTTTCGGCCTTTTCCCAGTTGACGTATGGTACGACCGGGCTGTTGCATGCGCCCTCTGCGGAGATGCAGCGTGACAAGACTTTCATGGTTGGCGGTAACTTCTTGAACAAGGAGCTCACACCGCCCACCTGGTACTATCATACCTACAACTACTTCCTAAATGTCACCATCTTCCCCTTTCTGGAAGTGGCCTACACGTGTACGCTCTTCAAGGCGGAGGCGTTAGGATTGAAGCCATACGGATACAGCGGATTCACGAACCAGGACCGCTACTTTTCCGCCCGTCTGCGTGTGTTGAAGGAGGGGCAGTTCTGGAAATACATGCCGGCTGTCGTGCTGGGGACGTCCGACCCGTTCACTTCCTCCGGCGGCGGCCAGGTCGGCACCACGGAAGGTAACGGCTATTACAGTCGTTTCTATATTGCCGCCTCCAAGCATATACCCGTTGCGGGTAAGGAGGAGATCGGTGTCCATCTTTCCTACCTTTACAACAACCGCAAGGAGTACAAACTGAATGGCTTTGCATTGGGTGTCACCTACAATCCGTCCTTTCATCCGCAGTTAAGGATGATAGCGGAATATGACTCCAAGGACTTTGCCTTGGGAGCCACTTATCTGTTGTTCAAGCATCTGCATGTGCAGGTGGAAATGCAGAGGATGAAATATTTCAGTGGAGGGTTGACATACAAAATTCATTTGAAATAATTAGTGAAAAAATCAGAGGAGGGGATGTTTGATACTATCAGACATCCCTTTTTCTGTATTATATATGTAAGATTAACGGCGGAATTCAAATTTTAATCGTAATTTTGTAGCCCATTATGAGTAGAATAATAGCCATAGACTACGGTCGGAAACGCACGGGAATAGCCGTGAGTGATACATTGCAGATGATTGCGAATGGACTGACAACTGTGCCTACACACCAATTGTTGCAGTTTCTTCTTGATTATGTGGCTAAGGAGCCGGTAGAGCGTATCTTGGTAGGCTTTCCTAAGCAGATGAACAATGAGGCTTCGGAAAATATGAAGAATATCGAACCTTTTGTCCGTTCGCTGAAGAAGAAACTGCCTGACATGCCGGTTGAATATGTAGACGAGCGTTTTACTTCTGTTCTGGCTCATCGGACGATGCTTGAGGCCGGATTGAAAAAGAAAGACCGCCAAAATAAAGCACTGGTGGATGAAATCAGTGCAACTATTATTCTGCAAACTTATTTAGAGAACAAACGTTTCTCTTTTTTATAATGTATAGAAAGTAATTTGTAATTAGTAATTTGTAGTAAAGGAAATGATTTTACCCATTTATGTGTACGGCCAGCCCGTATTGAGAAAGGTAGCAGAGGATATTGCCCCGGACTATCCGAATTTGAAAGAACTTATTGAGAATATGTTTGAAACGATGGACAATGCTGAAGGTGTGGGACTTGCTGCACCGCAAATAGGTTTGCCTATCCGCGTAGTAACCATTAATCTGGATGTCTTGTCTGATGATTTGCCAGAATATAAAGATTTCCGCAAGGCGTATATCAATGCCCATATTCTGGAAGTGTCCGGTGAGGAAGTTTCTATGGACGAGGGTTGCTTGAGCCTTCCAGGAATTCATGAATCAGTGAAGCGTGGCAACAAAATACGCGTGCAATACCTGGACGAGAACTTGGAACCGCACGATGAGATTATCGAAGGTTACCTGGCACGCGTGATGCAGCACGAGTTCGACCATCTGGAAGGAAAGATGTTCATCGACCATTTGTCTCCGTTACGCAAGCAGATGATTAAAGGAAAACTGAATGCCATGTTGAAAGGCAAGGCACACTGCACCTATAAGGTGAAAACCGTAAAGAAAGCAAACCATATAATAAGGTATAAAAGGCTCAAAAAATATAAAAAGTCTTCCGCTAATCCCGACAAGTAAACGAAAAACGTTACTTTTGTTTCGTTTACAAGCATTTATAAAACAAGATGATAAAAAAGATATTGCCGGCAATTCTGTTATTGCCCACGTTGTTATATGCGCAAATCAATACGGAACGGGTGATGACCATTGCCCGCAACGCATTGTATTTCGAGGACTACGTGCTTTCTATCCAATATTTCAATCAGGTAATCAACGCGAAGCCTTATTTATACGAGCCTTATTTCTTCCGTGGACTGGCAAAAATCAATTTGGATGACTATCAGGGAGCGGAGAGTGATTGTGATGCTGCGATTCAGCGGAACCCTTTTGTGGTAGGTGCTTACCAAATCAGAGGATTGGCACGTATCCGTCAGAACAAGTTTGACGAGGCGATTGAAGATTATAAAACTGCCATCAAATACGACCCGGAGAATGTGGTGCTTTGGCATAATCTTTCCCTTTGCCATATTCAGAAAGAAGATTATAAGGCGGCTAAGGAAGATTTGGGTACGCTTCTGACAATTGCCCCCAGATATACACGTGCTTATCTGATGCGCGGGGAAGTCTCCCTGAAACAGAACGATACGATACAAGCTTTGCGTGATTTTGACAAAGCCATCGATATGGACCGTTATGACCCGGATGGATGGGGGGCAAGAGCCATTGTACGCCTCCAGCAGGGGAAGTATAAAGAGGCTGAAGCTGATTTGGACCAGTCTATCCATCTGAGTGCAAAGAATGCCGGTAACTATATCAACCGTGCCTTGGCGCGTTTCCATCAGAATAATTTGAGAGGCGCCATGAGTGACTATGATTTGGCTTTGGATATTGATCCGAATAATTTTCTCGGGCACTACAACCGCGGTTTGCTGCGTGCCCAGGTGGGCGATGACAACCGGGCAATAGAGGATTTTGATTTTGTGTTGAAGATGGAACCGGATAACATGATGGCCACCTTCAATCGTGGTTTGTTACGTGCGCAGACGGGGGATTACCGGGGAGCTATCAGTGACTATTCCAAAGTGATTGCAGAATATCCTAACTTTATGGCCGGCTATTATCAGCGTGCCGAGGCCCGCAAGAAGATTGGCGACCGTAAGGGAGCCGAGCAGGATGAGTTCAAGCTTATGAAGATGCAGCTCGACAAGCGCAACGGTGTTTCTTCCGGTGACAAAAAGGAAGGTGACGACAGTAAGGATGTTGCGGATAATTCCTCGGAAAACTCCAATGGAGATGGCGGGAAGACCCGTAAGAAATCCGACAAGAACATGGAAAATTATCGGAAAATTGTAATAGCGGACGATTCGGAAGTTGACCAGCGTTATAAGAGCGATTATCGCGGACGTGTACAAGACCGAAATGTGACCATCAAGCTTGAGCCGATGTATGCTTTGACTTATTATGAGAAACTGAGCGACGTAAAACGTATTGTGCATTATCACAAGTATATAGAGGAACTGAACCATTCGAAACTGTTCCCGAAGCCACTGCGCATCACCAATATGGAAGCTCCGCTGACGGAGGAACAAGTACGCTTCCACTTTGCTTTGATAGACGCTCATACGTCTGATGTGGTGGCTGACGAGAAGAACGCCAAGAAACGTTTCATGAGAGGTCTGGACTTCTATCTGGTTCAGGATTTTGCCAGTTCCATAGATGACTTTACAAAGAGTATCTTGTTGGACGACACTTTCTTTCCGGCATACTTTATGCGTGCTTTGGTGCGTTATAAGCAACTGGAATATAAAAAGGCCGAAGCCACAATGAGTGAAGGCGCCACTTCGGGTACAACGGAAATGAAGAAGCCAGAAGTGACGGCCATCGATTATGAAGTTGTGAAGAATGACCTGGACCACGTTATTCTATTGGCTCCTGATTTTGTCTATGGCTATTATAACCGTGGCAATGTGTCTTCGTTACTGAAGGATTACCGTGCCGCCTTGGCGGATTATGACAAGGCGATTGAGCTGAGTCCCGATTTTGCTGAAGCATACTTTAACCGTGGGTTGACGCACATCTTCCTGGGGAATAACAAACAAGGTATTGCCGATTTGAGTAAAGCCGGAGAGTTGGGCATTGTCTCGGCCTATAATATCATAAAGAGGTTTACCGATACGCGTGAATAACATTTTTTTGCTAAAAAATAGAATATCAAAAAGAATTAGCTATTTTTGCGTTCTGAAAATTGAAATATACATAAAATTATGATAAAGATAACATTTCCAGACGGCTCTGTTCGTGAATACAACGAAGGAGTAACGGGACTGCAGATTGCAGAAAGCATCAGTTCACGTTTGGCACAGGATGTGCTGGCTTGTGGCGTGAACGGAGAAGTTTATGATTTGGGGCGTCCTATCATTGAAGACGCTGAAGTGGTTCTCTATAAATGGGAAGACGAACAGGGCAAGCATGCCTTCTGGCACACCAGTGCCCACTTGCTGGCCGAAGCTTTGCAGGAATTGTATCCGGGTATTCAGTTCGGTATTGGTCCTGCTATCGAAAACGGTTTCTATTATGATGTGGACCCGGGTGAAACGACTATCAAGGAAGCTGACCTGCCAGCCATTGAGAAAAAGATGGCTGAACTGGTGGCTAAGAAAGAAGCAGTTGTCAGACAAGACATTGCCAAGGCGGATGCCTTGAAGATGTTCGGCGATCGCGGAGAAACTTATAAATGCGAGCTGATTTCCGAACTGGAAGACGGCCACATCACAACTTATACGCAGGGTGCATTTACCGACTTGTGCCGTGGCCCTCACTTGATGACCACAGCGCCTATCAAAGCTATCAAGCTGACTTCCGTTGCCGGTGCTTATTGGCGTGGACAGGAAGACCGTAAGATGATGACCCGTATCTATGGTATCACCTTCCCGAAGAAGAAAATGCTGGATGAGTATCTTGTTTTGCTGGAAGAAGCCAAGAAGCGTGACCACCGTAAAATCGGTAAGGAGATGGACTTGTTCATGTTCTCTGACACCGTAGGTAAGGGACTTCCGATGTGGCTACCCAAAGGTACTGCACTGCGTATCCGCTTGCAGGACTTCTTGCGCCGCATTCAGGCCCGTTACGATTATCAGGAAGTAATGTGTCCGCCCATCGGCAACAAATTGCTTTACATCACTTCTGGACACTATGCAAAATATGGTAAGGACTCCTTCCAGCCTATCCATACGCCGGAAGAAGGTGAGGAGTACTTCCTCAAACCGATGAACTGTCCTCATCACTGTATGATTTACAAGAACTCACCCCGTTCTTATAAAGACCTGCCTTTGCGTCTGGCGGAGTTCGGTACGGTTTGCCGTTATGAGCAGAGCGGAGAGTTGCACGGTTTGACACGTGTACGTAGCTTTACGCAGGATGATGCGCATATCTTCTGCCGTCCGGATCAGGTGAAGGATGAGTTCCTCCGTGTAATGGACATTATCTCCATCGTGTTCGAATCTATGGACTTCGAGAACTTCGAGGCACAGATTTCCTTGCGCGACAAGGTGAACCGCGAAAAATATATCGGTAGCGACGAGAACTGGGAAAAAGCAGAACGCGCCATCATCGAAGCTTGTGAAGAAAAGGGGCTGAAGGCAAAAATAGAATATGGAGAAGCCGCTTTCTATGGTCCTAAACTGGACTTCATGGTTAAGGATGCCATCGGTCGCCGTTGGCAGCTGGGTACCATTCAGGTAGATTACAACCTGCCGGAACGTTTCCAGCTGGAATATACCGGAGCCGACAATCAGAAGCACCGTCCGGTAATGATTCACCGTGCTCCGTTCGGTTCTATGGAGCGTTTCGTAGCCGTGCTTATCGAGCATACCGCCGGCAAGTTCCCGTTGTGGCTGACTCCGGACCAGGTGGCTATCCTGCCTATCAGCGAGAAGTTCAATGATTATGCTCAGGAAGTGAAAGACTATCTGAAGAGATATGATGTCCGTGCCATTGTGGATGAGCGTAACGAAAAAATCGGACGTAAGATTCGTGACAACGAAATGAAGCGTATTCCGTACATGCTGATTGTCGGCGAGAAAGAGGCTGAAAACAGAGAAGTTTCCGTCCGCAAGCAAGGCGAAGGCGACCAGGGAACCATGAAATTTGAAGATTTTGCCAAAAAAGTGAACGAAGAAGTTCAAAATATGATAAATAAATGGTAACTTTGCGCCCAATTGTAGAAGCATAGCATACATACGATGTTCTAAAGACCGCTTTTACTTAACAAAAAAATAATTTGGTAGTAATAAACAAGAAACAAACTGGAAGTAAACGTTATTTAATGAAGAATGACAGCTTAAAAGGGCAACATCGGATTAATGAGCAAATCCGTGCCAAAGAAGTCCGCATTGTGGGCGATGAAGTGGAACCAAAAGTATATCCGATAGCGCAGGCTTTAAGACTTGCTGAAGAACATGAAGCAGATCTCGTGGAGATTTCTCCGAATGCACAACCCCCTGTTTGTCGTATTATTGATTACTCTAAATTTCTTTATCAGTTAAAGAAGCGTCAGAAAGAGCAGAAGGCGAAGCAGGTTAAGGTAAATGTGAAGGAAATACGTTTCGGTCCTCAGACAGACGACCACGACTATAACTTCAAACTGAAACACGCCAAAGGCTTTTTGGAAGATGGCGACAAGGTGAAGGCATACGTGTTCTTCAAGGGTCGTTCAATTCTGTTCAAGGAGCAGGGCGAAGTACTGCTGCTGCGTTTTGCCAATGATTTGGAAGACTATGCGAAAGTAGACCAAATGCCGGTTCTGGAAGGAAAGAGAATGACCATCCAGCTCTCTCCGAAGAAAGTGGCGGCACCTAAGAAGAGCGCGGCTCCCAAGCCTGCAGAAGATGCGCCAAAGGCTGCGTCGGCTGAAACCGAAGAAGAATAAAGAAGTGAGTAACGCCATAGGTATAGTGCGTTGCCATATAATTTAATAATTAAATAAGTAAGATGCCAAAGATGAAGACTAACTCCGGTTCTAAAAAGAGATTTACTCTTACCGGAACAGGTAAAATCAAAAGAAAGCACGCTTTTCATAGTCACATTCTGACTAAGAAAACTAAGAAGCAGAAAAGAAACTTGTGCTACTCTACAACTGTTAGTACAACAATGTAAGCCAGGTGAAGGAGCTCTTAGCAATGAAGTAATCAAAAGCGTACAGTAGTATTAAAGTTATTAACCGAATGCATTAGCTTTAAGTCCGCTGCGTGAAGTACCGGCGCTAACATTCAAAAATAAGTAAAACTATGCCAAGATCAGTAAATCATGTTGCTTCTAAAGCAAGAAGAAAGAAAATTTTGAAATTGACCAGAGGTTACTTTGGTGCAAGAAAGAACGTTTGGACCGTTGCCAAGAATACTTGGGAAAAAGGTTTGACTATGCGTTCCGTGACCGTAAGAATAAGAAGAGAAACTTCCGCGCTTTGTGGATTCAACGTATCAACGCTGCTGCTCGTCTGGAAGGTATGTCTTACTCTAAGCTGATGGGTGCTTTGCACAAAGCTGGTATCGAAATCAACCGTAAGGTTTTGGCTGATTTAGCAATGAATCATCCGGAAGCTTTCAAGGCTATTGTAGCTAAAGCAAAAGCTGCATAAAAACAGTTAGCAGATAAATTGCGAGGTGCTGATTACTCTTTTGGTAGTCAGCACTTTTTGTTTTCTGATACTCCGGGGAGGGGTTAAAACTTGAAAAGGACTTGAAACAATTTACTGCTTTTACTTGTTTCTTTCATAGAAACTCACTACCTTTGTTGTAGAAAAAATAGCCGCATTGATTGGATCGGGAAACTCATCAATTTCTAATGAAATACCGAGACAAGCTTCAGTTCTCAATGGCGGGCCACGCCCTTCGGGGTAACTCTTGAGTCGGTGGATTACAAAGAGGACGAGCACTCAAATCATGTCATACGGAGTTTCATCACATCATCGGTGCGGCTTTCTATAAAAGAGGAACGGTAATCTGTTTGGATAACCGTTCCTCTTTCGTTTTATGCGGATGTGGGTGATTGTGAAACGATGATACGTGATGCTGAAACAGATGATGTGTCAAGGGAAGATAGATGATGTGTTTATACAAGACAGACCATCTGTATCGGGTGAACAGATGGTCTATTTTGAAAAGAGTTTTTTTTACAGTTTATTTGTTGTCCCGTAAGTCTTTTACCCTGACGGCTTTTCCTTCGCTCTGCGGCAAGGAGCCTTTCTTTACCAACCGTAACTTCGGAGTGACCAGAATCTCGTCTTTCAGCTGGCGGGTAATGGCTTTGCTAATCTTTTGCAGCTCGATGTAATTGTCGGTAGAGAGGTCGCTAAGTTCAACTTCCACGATCATCTCATCCTGGTTATTGACCGTTTCGAGCGTGATGAGATAATTGCTGCCCAATTCGGGGAATTGCACCAATACCTTTTCCACCTGCATGGGGAAGATGTTGACACCCTTGATGATGAACATATCGTCGCTGCGGCCTTTGATGCGGTCTATACGGATGTGGGTACGTCCGCAAGGGCACTTGCCGGGCAGGATGCGGGTAAGGTCGCGTGTACGGTAGCGGATGAGGGGCATCATCTCTCTGTCCAGCGTTGTCAGTACCAGTTCGCCGATTTCACCTTCCGGTACGGGTTCGCCGGTTTCCGGGTTAATGATTTCGACCAGGTAGCAATCTTCCCAGAAGTGCATGCCGTCTTGTTCGGTGCACTCGAAGGCTACGCCGGGACCGTTCATTTCAGTCATACCAAAGCTGTTATAGGCTTTGACGCCAAGCATGCGTTCAATCTTTCTGCGTTGCTCGTCTGTGTGGGGTTCGGCACCGATAACAAGCGTTTTCAGACTTGTGTCGGCGGGGTCCATCCCTTCTTCCTGGAATACCTCTGCCAAGCGGATGGCATAGCTGGGAATGGCATGCAGGGCAGTGGTCTTGAAGTCGGTGATGAACTTTATCTGACGCTTGCTGTTTCCGGCAGCGGCAGGAACAGTCAGCGCACCCAGACGTTCGGCTCCATACTGAAAGCCCAGTCCTCCGGTGAACATGCCGTAACCGGAGCTGTTTTGGAAAACATCCGTCTTACGGATACCTACCATATAGAGGCAGCGTGCCACTAAGTTAGCCCAAGAGTCCAAATCGTGTTGGGAGTGTACGATGACCGTCGGCGTGCCCGTAGTGCCACTGGAAGAATGGATACGTACTCCGTCCTCACGCATATCGCCTGCTACTAATCCAAAAGGATAATTGGCGCGCATATCGGCCTTGGTAGTAAACGGTATCTTACGTATGTCTTCTATAGACCGGATGCTGTCGGCAGTGATGCCATGCTCTTGGAATACCTTTTTATAATAAGGAGAGTTGGCGGCAATGCTGACAGTCTTTTTTAACCGTTGCAGTTGCAGTTCGCGCAACTGCTCACGGCGGCATCGTTTCTATCTCTTCTTCCCAGTATTTGTTATTCATGGTATGTTGAAATTTAGAGTCAATTATAGTTTACATCAGTTTTTCAGCAATCTCTTTGCCGGCAGCCAATGCTTTGAGGTTCAGCTCTACAATGGCGTCGCCCTTGCGTTGGAAGATTTCGCGGATGCTGTCTTGCACCTTTGCGTAGTCGATGCCGAGGAAGGGGATGGTGGCGCCCAGCAGTACGATGTTCGCTACGCGGGGAGAGCCGACTTCTTTTGCCACTTCGTTTACGTTCAGCATGATTTTATGCGGCAGCTTGTTGATTTCGGCCTTGATGTCTTCTTCTGCCGGATAGTTGGGAATGTTGATGAAGGGGGCTTCATTGGTCACCAGCCAACCTTCGGGGCTGAGGTAGGGGAGGTAGCGCAGTGCTTCCATCGGTTCCAGGGAGATGATGAGGTCGCATTTTCCTGTGGGAATGAGGTCCGAAGCGATGGGTTGGTCGCTGATGCGCAGGTTGGACTGCACGTCGCCGCCTCGCTGGCTCATGCCGTGTACTTCGGCCTGCTTCATGTAGAGTCCGTCCTTGAGGGCTGCTTTGCCGATTACGGTGGCGATAGAGAGGATGCCTTGTCCGCCTACGCCGGAAAGTATAATGTCTTTTTTCATGGCTTTACTTGTTTCTTTTCTTACGTGCTAAAGTTTGAATACATTCTCTGCGGGGGATGATGACGGATACGCCGTGGTGCTCGATTTCTTCCCGGATGATTTGCTTCATCTCTTCGTAGTTTTTCTTCAAGGGCACTACGACGCGGATGTGTTCGGGAGCTACACCGATGCCGGCGCAGATGGCTTCCAGACGGCCGGTTCCGGCTGAATCCTGTCCGCCGGTCATGGCTGTGGTTTCGTTGTCGGAGATGACGATGGTGACGTTGGCGTTTTCGTTGACGCAATCCAGCAGTCCCGTCATGCCCGAGTGGGTGAAGGTGGAGTCGCCGATGACGGCTACGGCAGGATGCAGGCCGGCATCCGAAGCACCCTTCGCCATGGTGATGGAGGCGCCCATATCCACGCAAGAGTTAATGGCGTTGAATGGGGCATTGGCTCCCAGCGTGTAGCAACCAATGTCGCTGAACACCTTATAAGTGGGATATTCTTCTTTCAATACTTGGGTCAGCACCGTGTACATGTCGCGATGGCCGCAACCCTCGCACAAAGCGGGCGGGCGCATCTCTACCAGAGAAGGAACGCTGAATTCAGCCTTGTTCTCCTTGCCTACGGCACGTGCCACGCTGTCCGGGCTCAGCTCTCCGTCTTGTGAAAGAGTGCCGTCCAAACGGCCTTTTACTTTGATGCCGATGCCCAGATAGCCTTTCAGCTGTTTTTCTACGAACGGCTGTCCGTCCTCCAGTACCAGAATCTCGTCACATGCTTCTACCAGCTGCATCAGCTGTTTCTTGGGCAACGGATATTGTCCGATTTTCAGAACCGGATATTCGCAACCTTCGGGATAGTTTTCCATTAGGTAGTTGTAGCCGATGCCGCATGCCACGATACCCAGCTTTTTGTTGGGGCCGTCGGTATATTTGTTGTAAGCGGAGTTTTCAGAAGCTTTGATAAATTCGTCCTGGCGTTGCAGCAATGCTTTGTAACGTTTGCGTGCATTACCCGGCAGGAGGATGAACTGACGCGGGTCGTCGCTGAAGGAAATCTCATTCTGCGGTTGCTGCTCCTTGCGCTCTACGCCGGAACGGGAGTGTGCCAGGCGCGTAACCATGCGCATCAGGATGGGTTCGCCGGTCTGTTCGGAGAAGCTGAATCCGTTGTACGCCATGTCGTATGCTTCTTGCTGGTTGCTTGGTTCGTACATCGGGATGAGGGAGAAGTCGCCATAGAAACGGCTGTCCTGTTCGTTCTGCGAAGAGTGCATACTGGGGTCGTCGGCAGCAATGACTATCAGACCGCCTTTTACGCCGGTAATGGCGGAATTGATGAAACAGTCGGCAGCCACGTTCATACCCACGTGCTTCATGCACACCAGTGAACGCTTGCCTGCAAAGGACATGCCCAGGGCAGCTTCCATTGCAGTTTTCTCGTTGGAGCACCAGCGGTTATGGATGTTCTTTTCGGCAGTAATCGGTGCCATCTGAATATATTCGGTGATTTCCGTAGAAGGAGTGCCGGGATAGGCATATACACCCGAAAGTCCGGCGTCTAATGCAGCTTGTGCAATGGCTTCATCGCCAAGTAAGAGTTGCTTGCTCATATCTGAATATTTAAGTGTTAGTCATGGATTAATATTTGACGCAAATATAGGATTTTGCTTTTATTTTATCAGCAGATTACTTGAAAATCTTTCTTTCGTTTAATGCATTCCAATATTTTCTTGCATTTTTCATGTGCTCGGCATAATTGGATGCAAAGTTATGGGTGCCCGAGAAGTCCTCTTTGGCACACATGTAGAGGTAGTTGTGTTTCGTATGGTTCAGCACAGCATCCAGCCCGATGGGTGAGGGGATGCGTATGGGACCGGGAGGTAGTCCGGTGTTGAGATAGGTATTGTAGGGGGATTCTACTGCCAGATGGGCATTCGTAATTCTCCGCAAGCCGAAGTCCTGCAAGGCAAATTTGATGGTAGGGTCGGCTTGCAGGGGCATGCCGGTGTGCAGGCGGTTGATGTAGAGCCCTGCCACCATTGGTTTTTCGGGATTGTTGTTTGTCTCTTCCTCGACGATGGAGGCGAGGGTGCAGACTTCCGTCGGGGTCATTCCGATGGCGGTGGCTTTGTCTAAGCGTTCCTGGTTCCAGAACTTCTGGTGCTCTTTTTGCATTCTTTCGAAGAACTCTTCTGCACTCATGTCCCAATAGACTTGGTAGGTTTCGGGGATGAAGAGGCAGGGCAGGGTCTCTTTGTTGTATCCCAGTTTTTGTTGGAATGCGGAGTCGTTCATCAATCCGGCTATTTCGGCGGAGTCTATCATGAGCTGTTTGCCTACGCTGCGTGCCAGCCGGTCCAGTGTGCGTACGCTGCCGACGGTGAGGTTCGTAGGTTCTTGATATCCGCGGTACAGACGGCTGAATACGTGATATACGTTTTCCCCGGCCGGATGGCGTAGCGTCCGGTGTGTATATTTTCGGAATATTTCTTGTATTGGGCCATCCAGCGGAAGCCGGTGAAGCTTCGAGGATGGCCTTGTTGTTCCACCTTATTATATATGGAGTCGGCGGTGTCGTCGCGGTCTATATAGATATAGACTGTCTTTTTCGGATGGAATTGCGGGGCAAACAGATAGTAGTATACTGTTCCTGCACAAGCTGCTCCAATAAGAATCAGTGCGACGAATGTTCCGATAATGATTTTCTTCTTTTCCATTTTGTTTTACTGCATCTTTAGTCGGGCAAAGTTAGTAAAAAATGGAGTGAAAACCATCAAGTCATATCAGTTAATTCGATAGCTGACAAAGGCTATGCGTTTGCTGTCCGGTGCCCATGAGTTGACATTGATGGTGCCTTGTCCACCGAAAAGCTTTAACAATGTCTTGGGTTCTCCACCGTTTGCGGGCATTAGGCGCAGCTCTACGTTCTTGTTTGCCAGGTGCTCTCCCGGTTCCAGGTCACCTTTGTAGTAGGTGATGAATACAACGGATTTTCCGTCAGGGGAGATGTGGGGGAACCAGGAGTTACGGGTTTCGTCAAAGGTCATCTGGGTCTGTTCGGAGCCGTCTGCCTTCATGCGCCAGACTTGCATGAGTCCGGTGCGTACGGAATTGAACCAGATGTATTGTCCGCAGGGGGAATATTCCGGTCCGTCATCCAGACCTTCGGCAGTGGTCAGGCGGGTTTCTTCACCTCCTTCCGCCGGGATGGTATAGACGTCATAGTTGCCGTTTCGTTCGGCGCAATAGGCAAGCTTTTTGCCGTCGGGGCTCCAACCGTGGAGGTAGCTGGGAGCCATAGGTGTTATTAAACGGGGAGTTCCGCCCGTGATGGGAAGTGTATAAATGCGCGATTTATAGTCTTCTTTCGTCCCGTGGCTGATGGCTATCTGCTGTCCGTCGGCCGAGAGGACGTGGTCGTTGTTGCAGTTTTGGGCAAATCCGGTGTTTATCAGTTCCGGTTCGGCAGGCGAGGTGGGGGAAAGGCGGTAAAGCTTTCCGTCGCTGTTGTATAGCAGCCATTGCCCGTCGGGCGTCCAATTGGGAGCTTCAATCCGGTAGGGAAATTCTTTTACGACAGTCCGGTTACCGTTGGTTACATCCAGTATTTCGAGGACGCTGGTAATCTCGTTTTTTTGTTGAGCGGTTGCGGTCAGTGCAACAGTTGCAAAGAAGGGGATTAGATAGGGTTTCATGTTCATATCGTATTTAATAAATCTCCGCAAGATACATTTTTTATTGGAAACTACATAGTCGGAGCATGCTTTTTTCAGAGAGAATCTGTAGTGATGGTCGAATGCGTAGTGCTTATCATATGAATAGTTTCCGGTATTGCGCTGAATACCTTTGAGGGCTACGATAGATTATGTTTTTCCTTGCAGAGAATTATTCGTCCGACGGTTGTTGCTTATTCGTCCGACATCTGTTGCATTATCGTCCGACAGCTGTCGGACGATAATGCAACAGATGTCGGACGAATAATTCTTAGTAAATGTGGAAATAAAGCGTAGTAAGGCTAGCTCAAAATCTCTCAAACATCCATTCATCTACCTTCAGCTCCTTGCCTTTAAACACGAAATAAAGGTCGTGAATGCCGTCTTTGTCTGTGTCTATCTTTGTAGAGACAGTCTGCAAAGAGTCTGAATTGAAGGAGGTGGAAGCAGCGGGTGGGCGTTTCCACTGAAGAATTTGGGTGATTCTATCGGACGCGTGTCTTTCTTTCCTGAATCGGAAAGCGCCCACACATCGTTTCCTGCGGATATAGCCGCCAGCAGCAAAGCCGCTGTAAATAATTTGATTCTTTTCATTTTTTTATAGTATGTTATAGGAATCTATGGTAGCCTTTTGATTTTGGCTTGTGTTCTTCAATCACCTCAATCCTTTATTTAAGATTGAAAAATTGGGTTATTGAAAAGTTGCCGCAAATATTGGGGATTACTATGTATAATATAAGGTGTATTATGCTTTTAATAATGTACCTATATGTTTCAAGTTATCATTGTAATCGGATGGTGCTGTTTTAAACTAGCTTTACTTGCTTTGGGATAATTATGCGGCTATGGATTAAACTGTTTGGAAGGGCATTGTGTTTTATGCAAATATATTCGTAGAAGAGCGTTTTTTATTCTAACGATTCTTGAAAAGAAAAAGCACTGATTATTCCAGATAATCAGTGCTTGAATATCGAGCCGCTAGCCAGACTTGAACTGGCGACCTACGCGTTACGAATGCGTTGCTCTACCAACTGAGCTATAGCGGCAATAAGCTTTTGTTTACGGGGTGCAAAGGTACATCTTTATTTGAAAAGGCAAAAAGAATCTCTGTTTTTTTTAGAAATATTTTAGTGGGATAATTTTCTATTTGAATGTCTTGAACTTTATTGCCATAAAAATTGGATAATAAAACGAAAAGAAGCATCTTTGTCGTAGGTCCTATAGCAAATAAGTCTGATACTGATTATGAATTTAAGAATCTATTATAAATATCTTTCTTCACGCATAGCGTCCAAATGGACGGTGCTGTTGGTAGATGTAATTATCGTTGTGATTTCCATGCTTTCTGCATGTTTTTTTGCAATATAGGCTTTCGTCCGTATCTTATGAAATTTCTTTGTATGTATGGCTGACCATTTGGGCTGTTTTGTGTAATATCTGTTTCTTTCATATTCTCCGTACTTATGTGGGTGTTATCCGTTTTTCCTCTTTTGTAGATATTTATCGTGTGTTTTGGAGTCTTACGATAAGCTATGTTGTACTGTTTTTAGGGAATTGCTGTTGGTCTGTTTCGGGGCTTGGAGAAACTTTGCCGAACAGCATTCTGTTTATGGCATATATGTTTACCTTCTCTCTGATGGCTTGTATGCGCATTGCTGTGAAGATGCTTTATGAAGCTATTGCTTTTGATGCACGTCATTGCGTGAATGTTTTTATTTATGGATTCCATGGGACTGGAGTCAATGTTGCAAAATCCTTGAGAGTTAGTCGTAATAATCATTATCGCCTGCGTGGCTTTATTTCGGACGAACCTGATATGATAGGTAAACATACGATGGGATGCAGGGTATATCCCAATGATGAGCAGCTGTTTGACCGTCTAAAGAAAAAGAAAGTGGATACAATCATTATCTCTCCAAGCAAGGTGTCGGATTTGGAAAATTCCGGAATGCTGGATAAACTGTTCTCTCATGATATTCATGTAATGACCGTTCCTCCCTTAAGCGATTGTATGGACGATGGACTGATAAAGGACATTCAAATAGAAGATTGGCTCCGTAGAGAACCGGTACAAGTTGACATGCGTAAAATTACGGCCCATATCGAGGGGCGTAGAGTAATGGTTACGGGAGCGGCGGGAGCTGTAGGAAGGGAAATCGTCCGCCAGTTGGCTACACTGAATCCTTATCAGTTGATTCTGGTAGATCAGGCAGAATCCCCATTGTATGATGTACAGTTGGAATTGTCTGATCATTGGAAGAATCTGGAGGTCCGTGTATTGGTTGCAGATGTTGCTAACCGTACGCGTATGGAGGCTATATTTGAAGAAACACGTCCTCAACTTATTTTTCATTCTGCTGCGTATAAGCATGTACAACTGATGGATGATTTTGTATCGGAGGCAATTCAAACGAATATATCGGGGACAGTGAATATTGCGGACCTGGCGGCAAAGTATAGAGTGTCCCGTATGGTTATGATATCTGCTGCTAATGCACGTCATCCGGAGAATGCTATGGAATATAGTAAGCGTGTGGCGGAAATATATGTGCAATCATCTGATTGCAGGTTGAAACGCGACACAAGGGAAACTGATATGTTCATAGTACGTTTGGGTGAGGTGTATCCGACGAATACTCATTGTTTGATTACCTTGTCTGAAGCTTGTATGCTCACCCTGGAAGTGGGAGTCATGGGGGATGGGGGAGAAGTGTACATTGTGGGAGGGCCTGGGGATGGACTTTTGGATTCTGTAATCGGTGAAAAGATAAAGCGTGAAAAGGCATCTGTTGATGATTATGAACATGTGCGGGAAGAAGTGCTGGCCTTGGTGCAACATAGTTATACTGAAAAAAAGGCTATTTTGATTGGACTAATGAAAAAAATAGTGCCAATTTTTCCGCTTTCTTCTACCCGATGAAAAGACGTGAAAGTGACAGCTTTTTAATGCTTTTTCTGAAACTTAGAGGTGGAATAAATGTATATTATAAAAATAATATATTACCTTTGTGCCCGATTTATATTTATTACAAGAACTCAAAAGATTAATCAGAATATCTTATGCGTAGATTAATAACACTATTCTTTTTGGTATTTACTTTGTCAGGGGTAGCTTTTGCTCAGCAGATGTCAGATGATCAGGTTGTTCAGTATGTAAAAAGCGCTCAGCAGATGGGCAAAAATCAAAAGCAGATTACTACTGAATTAATGCGGCGGGGAGTGACAAAGGAACAAGTTGAAAGAATTCAGAAAAAGTATGAAAACTCTAAATCTGGAAGTCCGCAGAGCAATACCCAAGATGAGAAGCGTTCTCGTCAACGTGGTGAAATGAGTGGCGTAGTCAAAGGGCTGCGTACAACTTCGGAAACTTATTCTGCCAGACAAACGGATGTTGCAGGGGATTCTTTACAAATGATGGATAATCGTTCCTTGTCTCAAGAGAAGGAAACAGAGGATCCGACTTCGCAAATTTATGGTCATAATATTTTTACTAACGATAATTTGACTTTCGAACCCAATGTGAATGTTGCTACTCCCGAGAATTATCGTCTGGGGCCTGGTGACGAGGTGATTATTGATGTGTGGGGAGCTTCTGAAACAACGATTCGACAAACAATCTCTCCGGAAGGAAGTATTCTTGTGAATAATTTAGGACCGGTTTATCTGAGTGGCAAAACTGTAAAGGAAGCCAATAATTATTTGAAACAAGAATTTGCCAGAATATATTCTGGAGTAACCGGAAATGTTCCGTCTACCCAAGTTAAACTGACATTAGGAGAAATACGTTCTATTCAAGTAAACGTTATGGGTGAAGTTGTGGTGCCCGGAACTTATACCCTCTCATCATTTGCTTCCGTATTTCATGCTTTATATCGTGCAGGTGGTGTGAACCCGATTGGTAGTTTGCGCAGTATTAAAGTGATTCGCAATGGAAATACAATAGCGGATTTGGATGTTTACGATTTACTTATGAAAGGAAAAATGAAGGATGACATCCGTCTGCAGGATGGTGATGTAATTCTTGTGGATCCTTACCAGTCACTGGTACAGATATTAGGTAAGGTAAAACGTCCGATGTTTTATGAAATGAAACCCACTGAAACCGTAGGTACATTATTGAAGTATTCAGGTGGTTTTACGGGTGATGCTTATAAGAAAGCATTACGTATAATCCGTAAAAGTGGACGTGAGCATCAAATTTATAATGTGGATGAGATGGATTATTCCGTATTCCGCGTAGATGACGGTGATAAGATAACGGTTGATTCCGTTTTACAGCGTTTTGAGAATCGTGTGGAAATCCGCGGTGCTGTATATCGTGAAGGTTTGTATCAGTTGGACGGTACGATGAATACAGTGAAGCAGCTGATTAAGAAAGCGGAAGGACTTCGCGGAGATGCATTCTTAAACCGTGCTATAATCGATCGTGAACTTGAAGACTTGTCGCATGAGGTTATACAAGTAGATGTGAAAGGTTTGCTGAACGGGACGGCTGCAGATATTCCTTTGCAGAAGAATGACATTTTATATATTCCAAGTATTCATGACTTGAAGGAAGAAGCTACACTTACCATTCATGGTGAAGTTGCCAATCCGGGTACATATCTCTATTCTGATAAAATGACAGTAGAGGATTTGGTGTTGCAGGCTGGTGGCTTGTTGGAGGCGGCGGCTACAACAAAGGTTGAAGTTGCACGGCGCATGAAAGATCCGAAGAGTACATCTTTCAGTACTACAGTAGGCCAGAATTTCTCTTTTGATTTGAAAGATGGCTTATTGGTGGGAGAAGGAAGCCAGGATTTCCATCTTGAGCCTTTTGATGAAATTTATGTTCGTAAGAGTCCGTCCTATTTTAAACAACAGAATGTTATGGTGGGTGGAGAAGTCCTTTTTAGCGGTAATTATGCACTATCGAAAAAGAATGAACGTTTGAGTGACTTGATAGCTAAGGCTGGTGGAGTAACTCCCGATGCTTATATAAAAGGAGCGCGTCTTATACGTAGGATGACCGAAGAAGAATTCCGCCGTAAGGAAGATGCTCTGCGTATGGCGCAAGCGGGAGGCGGAGATTCCATATCTGTAAAAAGATTGGATTTGTCCGATACCTATTCTGTAGGTATAAATCTGGGAGAGGCCTTGAAAAATCCTGGTTCAGATGCTGATATGGTGCTTCGCGAGGGAGATGTATTATTTGTTCCGGAGTACGTAAGTACAGTGAAAATCAACGGTGCTGTAATGTATCCGAATACAGTTTTATATAAAAAGGGTGAAAGCTTGAAATATTACATCAACCAGGCTGGTGGTTTTGGTAATGACGCCAAGAAACGCAAGGCCTATGTAATATACATGAATGGTACAGTTTCTCGTTTAAGAGCAGGAAACAAGAAAGCCATTGAACCAGGTTGTGAAATAATTGTTCCAAGTAAAGAACAGAAAAGGAAGATGACTACCACTGAAATTCTGGGAATGGGAAGTACGACAGCTTCTATTGCAGCGATGATTGCGACTATGGTTAATCTCTTTAAGTAATTTGAATTATGAGCGAAGAAAAAATACAAAACATAACCTCTCCACAACCTGAGGAACAAGAAATAGATTTGATAGAACTGGCCCAGAAAGTATGGGCTAGTCGCAAATTGGTTTTTAAGGCGTGTGGTATCGCTGCCCTTGTTGGACTGGTTGTTGCATTTAGTATTCCTAAGGAGTATTCTACAAGTGTGACGTTGGCTCCGGAGAGTGGTGGTAAATCTGGTGGCGGAAGTATGGGAGCCCTTGCAGCCATGGCGGGTATCAATTTGGGTACTTCTTCTGGTGAAGATGCTTTGTCACCCGAACTTTATCCTGATATTGTAAGTTCTACTCCTTTTCTGATTGAACTGTTCGATGTTAAAGTCAAGGATCAGAAAGCAAAAGTAGACACAACTCTGTATGCTTATTTGAAAGAGGAACAGCGTTCTCCTTGGTGGAGTGCAATTTTCTCCGCTCCTTTTAAGGTGTTAGGATGGACATTGTCTTTGTTTAAGGATGAACCGGAAGAGGGGGATGCAAAGCTGGATCCTTTTCGTCTTACTAGAGATGAGTCTGCCATTGCAGATGCTTTAAGTAAACGTATCTCTGTTTCCGTAGACAAAAAGACAGGTGTGACAACCTTGTCTGTTACTATGCAGGATCCTTTGATATCTGCTTCGCTGACGGATACCGTGATGCATTGCCTGCAGAACTACATCACAGATTATCGGACTAATAAGGCTCGTCATGATTTGGCATTTACCGAAAAACTTTATGGAGAAGCAAAGGCCAGTTATGAGTCTGCCCAGAAGAAATACGCAAATTTTGTAGATGCAAACCAGAATATAATATTGCTGAGTTATCGCGCAGAGCAAGAGCGTTTACAGAATGAAATGAATTTAGCCTATCAAGTATATACACAAGTGTCTCAACAATTGCAGATGGCAAGAGCTAAAGTGCAGGAGATTACACCGGTATATACGGTTGTCCAGCCGGCTACGGTACCTTTGAAGCCTGCAAAGCCCAATAAATTGATGATTTTGATTGGCTTCATGTTCTTGGCAGGTGTCGGCAGTGTGGGATGGATATTATTTGTAAAAGATTTATTAAAGGGATGGAAAAAGCAAACAATATGATGACGGATAATGATATGATGTGCTGGTATGCATTGTACACAGCACCCAAGTCTGAACATAAGTTGATGCAGCGTTTGAATGCTGCGGGATATACTACATATTGCCCGATGCAGGCTGTGTTTGTAAAATGGAAAGGGCATACCCGGAAGGTGATTACTCCTCTTTTTTCCGGATGTTTGTTTGTTGCCGGTAATGTGTCGGAAGTTACCTCATTGGCTTCCTTGCAGAAGGCTGCTATATTAGTAAATAATGAAGGAAAAAGTTTGTCTATTGAGGCGTGCAAAGCAGAACTTCCTGCCAAGTTTGCCCAATTGCTGAAGTTATGATGAAGCTGATAACAGAAGAGCTGCTGGATACCGTTACTTCACGAGCTAAGGAGAACTCCCGTTTACGTATGAATTATAATTTTCATGCGTCTATGGATGCTCCTATTCATCGGTTGCTGAATGCTTTGGAACCGGGAACTTATCTTCCTCCTCACCGTCATACAGATAAGGAAGAAACTTATCTGGTTTTGCGTGGAAGTCTGCTGGCATTTTTTTATGATGATGCCGGTAATGTAACAGATAAGGTATGCCTCAATCCTTCGGAAGGTAAATATGGTCTGGAGATTCCTTCTAATACATGGCATAGTATTATTGCCTTGGAGTCAGGTACTGTTATTTTTGAAATTAAAAAAGGCCCATATCAGCCTCTACCCTCAGAGGATTTGGCTTCGTGGGCTCCTCAGGCTTCTGATGTGGAGGGAATAAAGGCTTTTATGAAGCGGATGTTGGAGCTTTAACATTTTCCCCGATAAACCCATAAGAAAGCCTCCCGATATATTTTATTGTATACCGGGAGGCTTCTTTATGTACCATGTTATTAGTCAAACAGGCTCTTGAACTTTTTGAATATTTTCTCTTTAATCGAAGTGTTCGGCTTGAAGTTATCCGATTCTTCCATCTCCTCCAATGCTCTCTTCTCATCCTTGTTCAGCGTTTCGGGTACGTATACGCTGACATTTACCAGCAAATCTCCCGTGCCGTATCCGTTCACGTTGGGTAAACCTTTGCCGCGCAGGCGGAGCACTTTTCCCGGTTGCGTACCTGAGTCAATTTTTACTTTCACCTTTCCATCAATCGTGGGAATTTCTACCGCACCACCCAAGGCTGCTGTCGGGAAGCTGAGGAGCAGATTGTAAATCAAGTCATTTTCGTCGCGTATCAGGTTCGGGTCTTGCTCTTCCTCTACAAGAATCAGCAGGTCACCCGGCATACCGTTGTGCTTGCCTGCATTTCCTTTTCCCCCCATAGAGAGTTGCATACCTTCTGCAACACCTTTCGGGATTTTTACGGTTACTACTTCTTCACCGTATACAATACCTTCACCGGCACATTCCTTACACTTGTTTTTGATGATTTTGCCTTCACCGCCACAAGTCGGACAAGTGGTTCTTGTTTGCATGGTGCCGAGTATGGTTTGCTGGTTACGGATTACCGTGCCACTGCCGTTACAAGTCGGGCAGGTTTCGGTGCCGCCGTTGCCTTCGGCTCCCGTACCATGACAGTGGGTACAAGGCACGTATTTCTTCAGTTTGAATTTCTTTTCCACGCCGGTAGAGATTTCCTTGAGGTTCAGTTTCACCTTGACACGCAGGTCCGAACCACGGTAACGGCGTTGTTGTTGTGCTCCACCGCCTCCGCCGAAACCTCCAAAACCGCCGAAACCTCCACTGTGTCCGCCAAAGATGTCACCGAACATGGAGAAGATGTCGTCCATGGACATGCCTCCACTGAAGCCGCCGAACGGACCACCATTACCGGCGGCACCACCCAGTCCGGCATGACCAAACTGATCGTAGCGGGCACGCTTGTCCGGATTGCTTAGTACGTCGTATGCCTCTGCCGCTTCCTTGAATTTCTCTTCGGCTGTTTTGTCGCCCGGATTCTTGTCCGGATGATATTGGATGGCTTTCTTGCGATAGGCTTTCTTTATTTCTTCTACCGTTGCTGTCTTTTCGACTTCCAATACTTCGTAGTAATCTCTTTTTTCCATACAGTTTTATGTTATTCTCCGACTACCACTTTGGCATGACGGATCACTTTGTCGTTTAGGATGTAACCGGTTTGTACACAGTCCAGAATTTTGCCTTTCAGTGCTTCATTGGGTGCCGGAATCACGGCGATGGCTTCGTGATAGTCTGTATCGAGCGGTTGTTCCTTTGTCTCTATTACCTTAACGCCGTTTTGTCCCAATACAGACATGAACTTGTTGTAGATAAGTTCAACGCCTTCTTTTACGGCGGCTACGTCGGTGGCTGTCTCCATGTTTTTGAGGGCGCGTTCAAAGTCATCCACAATGGGTAGGATACTGCTGATACTCTTTTCACCACCGTTCAGGATGAGTTCTGCTTTCTCCTTCATGGTACGTTTGCGGTAATTGTCAAACTCGGCAGACAAGCGCAGGTATTTGTCCTTCTGCTCTTCAATCTGTTCATTGGCCTTTTCCAGTTCCTGGGCGAGCTTTTCTTCTTCTGTCAGGGGAGCTTCGTTTTCTTGTGAAGTTTCTTGTCCGACAGTTTCTTCGTCACATTCGTTGGGAGTAGCTTGAGTTTTCAGCTCCTCTTCCTGGTTGTTTTCTTTTTCTTTCGGATTCATATTGTTATGCTTATTATTCTTGTAAAATGATTTAGCTTTCATTGCTGTTAAGGGTTTAAGTTAATACGATATTAGTGCTCCAGCAAAAACTTTGCCAAAACGGATATTTTTGCCGAAAACGCTGCAAAGGTAATACTTTTATGTCAGATTGACAGCGCTTCTCTGTGTCTATTCATGGAAAAATAACTATCTTTGCACTCGCAATTTGCAGAGTTATAGGTATTAAATTGTAAGTAGTACATAAATAAAACAGTAAATATAAAGATGATTACAGTCTCGAACGTATCGGTTCAATTTGGTAAAAGAGTGTTGTTTAATGATGTAAACCTGAAGTTTACAAGTGGTAATTGTTATGGTATAATCGGTGCCAACGGTGCCGGAAAATCTACTTTCTTGAAAACGATTTCCGGGGAGCTGGACCCTACGACGGGCTCCATCATGCTGGCTCCGGGAGAGCGTCTTTCCGTATTGAGCCAGGACCACTTTAAGTGGGATGCTTATACGGTGATGGATACCGTGATGATGGGGCACACCGTGCTGTGGGACATTATGAAGCAGCGCGAAGAACTCTATGCCAAAGAAGACTTCACGGACGAAGACGGTCTGAAGGTATCCGAACTGGAAGAGAAATTCGCCGAACTCGACGGTTGGAATGCAGAAAGCGATGCTGCCGCCTTATTGAGCGGACTGGGCATCAAGGAAGACAAGCATTATGTGCTGATGGGCGAGCTGAACAACAAGGAAAAAAAGGTACGTGTCATGCTGGCGCAGGCTTTGTATGGCAATCCGGATAACCTGCTGCTGGACGAGCCTACCAATGACTTGGACATGGAAACCGTAACCTGGCTGGAAGAATATCTTGCCAACTTTGAACATACCGTATTGGTTGTGAGCCACGACCGTCACTTCCTCGACTCCGTTTGTACGCATACTGTGGACATCGACTACGGAAAGATTAACCTCTTTGCCGGAAACTACAGCTTCTGGTACGAGTCCAGCCAGCTTGCTCTCCGTCAGCAGCAGAACCAGAAGGCTAAAGCCGAGGAGAAGAAGAAAGAGCTGGAAGAGTTTATCCGCCGTTTCAGCGCCAATGTGGCGAAGAGCAAGCAGACTACCAGCCGTAAGAAGATGTTGGAGAAACTGAATGTAGAAGAAATCAACCGTCTTCACGTAAGTATCCGGGCATCATCTTTACGCCCGAACGCGAACCGGGTAATCAGATTCTGGAAGTTTCCGGTTTGACGAAAACGCTGGAAGATGGTACGGTGCTGTTCCGCGACGTCAACTTCAACGTAGAGAAGGGAGACAAGATTGTATTCCTTTCGCACGATCCGCGTGCCATGACCGCTTTGTTCGAGATTATCAACGAGAATATGAAACCGGATGCAGGTACTTTCAACTGGGGTGTGACTATCACCACCGCTTACCTGCCGCTGGACAATACTGCATTCTTTAATACAGACCTGAATCTGGTGGACTGGTTGAGCCAGTTTGGTGAAGGCAATGAAGTATATATGAAGAGCTTCCTCGGCCGTATGCTTTTCTCCGGCGAAGAGGTGCTGAAGAAAGCAAGCGTACTGTCGGGTGGCGAGAAGATGCGTTGCATGATTGCGCGCATGCAGTTGCGTAATGCCAACTGTCTGATTCTGGATACGCCGACCAATCACCTTGACCTGGAATCCATCCAGGCATTCAACAATAACCTGAAGACCTATAAAGGAAACATCCTGTTCTCGTCTCACGACCACGAGTTCATCCAGACAGTGGCAAACCGTATCATCGAACTGACCCCGAACGGCATCATCGACAAGATGATGGAGTATGACGAATACATCACTTCCGACCACATCAAGGAGTTGCGTGCACGTATGTACGCAACAAAGTGATAACGGAAGCTAAGGACTAAATAAGCATATTTTAAATCGTTCCATCATGAGGAAAAAATCGTTCCACCATGGTGGAACGATTTTTTCACCACGGTGGAACAATATTTCTGCCATGATGGAACGATTCTTCTTTCATATCTTTTTTGTTTAATAAAGGCTTGTGCGATATTGAAAAAAAGAAGAAGGTGTGTCAGAATGATAGCTAAAAATCATTCTGACACACCTTCTTTTGCTATTAAAAGAGTCTCTTTGTTCTTATTAAGGCGGGGAATAGTCTGAGTTATTGTTTCTCCTTATATATAATTTTGCCTTGGCTTTCGCCGAAAAGGTTGTCGCCTAGCGTGGTAATCTTATTCCCCGTGGCAAGCACATAGCGCAGGTTGTCGCATCCCATAAATGCTCCGTACTCAATGGCGGTTACACTGGCAGGAAGCACCAGCGTGCCGCACAAACGGCCGCAGCCACTGAATGCACGCTGTCCAATGCTTCTAAGCTCTTGCGGGAGCCGTACGTTCAGCAGATACTTCTTTTGGGTGAAAGTATAGTCGGGAATTGCAGTGGCATTACTGTTGGTCATGTCGATGGAAACCAGATTGGGCATATAGTCGCGTATCAATGTGAAGTCGGCTTCGTCCATTTTTCCTTCAACGGTCAGAAAGTTAACGTCTTTGGGCTGAAATCCGGCTCTTAACAGTTCGCTGGCAAGGCTGCCCATTTTACCAATCTGCACATTTACTGTCAGTGGTTCTCCTTCAATGAATGCAAAGGTTTCCCATTTCTTTTTGGTACGATAGGAGTCACTGCATCCCAATGGAACAAATATGGCTGTAACGCTATCGGCCAATGCTTCGGACAACAGATTGGGAGCCGTTTTCTTCCGTATCTGGCATATCTTGAGATTTTTGCATCCCTTAAAGGCAGCATCTTCGATGTTCTTGGTCTTGTCGGAAAGGATAATCCTGGTCAGCGTCTCCTTACCTACAAATGTACTGTCGTCCATTTGCTTGCAGAAGGCATATGCCGGAATGCAATTGGCAGGATATACATAAAAACGGTTTGGATAAGTCCCGTTCTTGCCTGCATACATGCTGATGGAGGCATTGGAAATGTCCAGCAGTTGCAGGTTTTTGAATTCATCCCGTAGATGCCTGAAATCTACGGCATTCAGCTTGCCCTGCAGGGTCAGTTGGGTGATTTCATTGGCTTCCGCTTCTGTCATCAGTTCCACCAGGGTACCAGGTTTGGCCACGTAGTATCTTTTGGATTTTTGTGCCGAGGCATTCAGCATTAACGCCAGTCCGGCAACGGCTAAAAGTATTTTTCTTAGTTTCATGTTTGTCGATTCCAGATTGATTTTTCAAATATAAGAGAAGAAACCGGCAGGAATACATGAAGTTTTTTCTTTTTATTATTATTTTTGTCGGATATTAATCAAAATGAGATACAAATGGAGACGGAAGAAACGGTGAAGGAAGAGTGTGTTGCTATGAGTAAAACAAAACGTATTTGGCTGGCATTCGTTGATATAGTACTGTTTACTGTACTTTTTATGATTTTTCTGTTTTTGTTTGCCATACCTTTTGCGATTGCTTTCCCTGAGTTGAAGACACAAGCTGGTGGGATGAGCGTCTATTTAATGATGTTGAATGAAGTCTTGATGTTGGCCAGTGGGCTTATTGCCGCTTGTATGGTGCTGGGTTTCAGGAAACTTCCTTTTTCGGGCTTGGGCTTGTCTTTGAAGGGATGGGGTAGAAGCCTGCTGAACGGAGCTTTGTTTGTCGTGTTCTTGTATGTAGTTGGTTTTGGCTTGTCTTTATTGTTGGGGGCTGTGGAAGTGGCAGGGGTCTTGTTTTCTCCCATTTCGTTGTTGTCGAGTCTTTTGCTTTATTTTTTAGTGGCAGTTACGGAAGAAGTTATTGGACGCGGTTTCATTTTAGGGCGTATGCTGGATGGAGGCGTCAATAAGTTTGTGGCATTGCTTATCTCTGCGGTGTTATTTTCGTTGATGCATCTTTTCAATCCCAGCTTTGCCTTCGTCCCGTTTTTGAATATCATGCTGGCGGGTTGTTTCTTGGGAGCTTCCTATATATACACGCGTAACCTCTGTTTCCCCATTGCCTTGCATTGGTTCTGGAACTGGATTCAAGGTTCTGTTTTGGGATATAAAGTCAGTGGAAATGAATTTAGCAATAAGAATCTGCTGATTCTTCACTTTCCGGAAGAAAATCTGATAAATGGAGGAACTTTCGGGTTCGAAGGCTCTATTCTGTGTTCACTACTTTTAGTGCTTGGTACAGTAATTATCTTAAGACACTATTATAAGGGATTAGTGATTAGGGATTAATGATTAATACGGAAACCATTAACCACTAACCATTAATCACTAATCCCTAATCACTAATTCTGTTCCACTCCTTTCATTGTCAGCTGTATGCGTTTCCGGTCCATATCTATGCTGAGTACCTTTACGCGTATATGTTGATGAATGGACACTACTTCATTAGGGTCTGATATGAATCTGTCGGCGAGTTGGGAGAGGTGTACCAGTCCGTTTTCCTTGATGCCTATATCGACAAATGCGCCGAAGTTGGTGATGTTTCCTACGATACCGGGCAATTCCATGCCTTCGCGCAGGTCGCTGATGGTGCGCACGTTCTTATCAAATTCAAATATTTTTATCGGTCCGCGTGGGTCACGTCCGGGCTTGTCCAGCTCTTGCAGGATGTCTTTCAGTGTCGGCATGCCCACGGTGGGGGAGAGGTAGCGTTCGGGATTAATCTTCAGACGCAGCTCCCGGCTGGCTATCAGCTCGGCTACGCTGCAACCCAAGTCCTTTGCCATTTGTTCTACGATGCAATAGCTTTCCGGGTGTACGGCAGTATTGTCCAGCGGATTCCTGGCATCCGGTATGCGCAGGAAGCCGGCACATTGCTCAAAAGCCTTTGCACCCATGCGCGGAACTTTCATCAGCTCCTTGCGCGAGGTGAAGGCACCGTTTTCGACGCGATAGTTCACAATGTTCTGTGCCAGTTGCGGACCCAATCCCGAGATGTAGGTCAGTAGATGGCTGCTTGCGGTGTTCAGGTTGACACCTACTAAGTTTACACAGTTTTCTACGGTCTGGTCCAGTGATTTTTTCAGCTTGGTTTGGTCCACATCATGCTGGTATTGCCCCACACCAATAGATTTCGGGTCAATCTTTACCAACTCTGCCAGCGGGTCCATCAGTCGTCTGCCTATGGACACAGCACCGCGTACGGTGACGTCGTAGTCGGGAAACTCGTCCCGTGCAATTTTAGAGGCCGAATAGATGGAAGCTCCCTGCTCGCTGACGATGAATATCTGTATGTCACAGTTGAAGCGCTGATGTTTCAAGAACTCCTCCGTCTCGCGGCTGGCAGTTCCATTACCTATGGCTACGGCATCTATCTTATAAGACTCTATCATCATTTGCAGCTTGGCAAATGCCTCTTTTTGCTTGCTGACCGGAGGGTGGGGGTAGATGTTCTCATTGTGGAGCAGATTTCCTTGTGCATCGAGGCACACAACTTTACAACCCGTACGAAATCCGGGGTCTATACCCATCACACGCTTTTGCCCCAGTGGTGAAGCCAGCAACAACTGACGGAGATTTTCGGCAAATACCTTGATGGCTTCCTCGTCGGCACGCTCTTTGCTTTGCGTGGCAAATTCCGTCTCTATGGATGGCTTCAATAGGCGTTTGTAGGAATCCTGCACGGCTTCTGCCACCTGCTTCCCGCAGGCGTTGTTGCTTCGCACGAATTGGCGTTCCAGCCGTTCCACGCACTCTTCGTCGTTGGGGCTGATGCTCACTTTCAGCAGGCCTTCCGCTTCGGCGCGCCGGATGGCGAGCAGGCGGTGGGAGCTGCATCGCTTCAACGATTCGGAGCAGTCGAAGTAGTCACGGTATTTGGTCGCTTCCTCTTCTTTGCCTTTCACCACTTTGGCGGTCAGTATGCCTTGGCGGGCAAATGCGTTTCGCACGCTGTTTCGGGCACGTTCGTCTTCGCTAACATGCTCGGCTATGATGTCACGGGCACCTTTCAGTGCATCTTCCACGTTCTTCACGTCTCCTTTCACATAACCGGCGGCGCGTTCCTCCGGATGGGGCTCACGTTGCAGCATCAGCAGGGTGGCGAGGGGTTCCAGTCCTTTTTGGCGGGCTGCTTCGGCACGTGTTTTCCGTTTGGGTTTGTAGGGAAGGTAGATGTCCTCCAGTAGGGTGTTGTCCCAGGTCTCCTCGATACGCTTCTGAAGTTCGGCGGTCAGTTTGCCTTGTTCCTGTATGGTGTTGAGGATGGTTTCTTTACGTTTGGCTGTTTCGCTCAGCTTTTCGTAATGGGTCTTTATGGATTCAATCTGCACTTCGTCCAGTCCTCCCGTCACTTCCTTTCGGTAGCGGCTGATGAAAGGAATTGTCGCTCCATCTTCCAGCAGGCCGAGGGTCTGGCTTATTTGTCTTTCTGATATGCCGAGAGCGGCAGATATCATTTGATGAAAATCTTGTATCATTTTGTATCTCATTTTATAATAGGTGCCAAAAGTACAAAAAACAATTGTTGTTTTTTCTTTAGGTTCCAACTTTTATCTATATTTGTCAAAGCTATGGAGCAATTAAACGAATCAATCAATTGAAACACATATATCGTACAATATTACCATGCGTGGTAGCGCTTTTCTGCTGCCTTTTGCCTGCTTTCTCGATTACGGGAGAGCATCCGGTATTGATTATCAGTTCCTATAATCCGGATGCCGGTCGGACTTCCAGCAATATCTCTGACTTTATGGAGGAATTCCAACGTTTAGGAGGGACGAATACCGTTGCATTGGAAAACATGAATTGCAAAAGTTTTTCCGAAGCTCCTTTTTGGGAAAAGAGAATGGCAGGGCTATTATCCAAATACCAGAATGATAAAAGTCCGGCATTGATTGTTCTTATTGGGCAGGAAGCTTGGGCTGCCTACCTTTCTTTGGAAGACTCTGTACGCGGCAATACTCCGGTAGTGAGTGCGCTATCCAGCCGGAACGCCATATTGTTGCCGGGAGATACCATCGATTTGAAGACTTGGATGCCTGAATCCGTAGATTTTTTCACGGATTTTCCGGATTCGCCTATCAAGGCCGGCTTCGTTTATGAGTATGATGTGGAGGCGAATATCAACATGGTAAAGCAGATGTATCCTGACACCGAGAATATCGCTTTTATATCAGACAACAGTTATGGTGGTGTTGCTATGCAAGCTTATGTAGTGAAGGAAATGAAGAAATTTCCCGAATTGGATCTGATACTGCTTGACGGACGTGTCAATACAATATATACTATTTGTGATAGGTTGCATGAACTGCCGGAACATACGGCAGTATTAATGGGGACGTGGCGCGTGGATATGAATGATGGCTATTTTATGCGTAATGCTACTTATGCCATGATGGAAGCTGCTCCAGCCTTGCCCACATTCTCTTTGAGTTCTGCCGGTTTGGGATACTGGGCTGTGGCAGGCATCGTTCCTGCCTACCGTGCTTTGGGCAAGGAGATGGCAAGGCAATCTTATCGTCTGCTGACTGACCCGCAGGATGGGAATACTCATATGGAAGTCATTCCGAATGAGACCATACTGGACGGCAAGCTCGTGAAGGAAAAGAAACTGAATATCGCCGGCCTTCCGCAGCCGGTAAAGATGCTGAACGTAACCCCTTCTTTCTACGAACAGTACAAGTATCATATCTGGTCTGTCGGTGCTGTTCTGTTGGTGCTGTTGGGCGGTTTGTTCGTTTCCCTTTACTTTTATTATCATACAAAGAAGTTGAAGGATGAACTGGAGGTATCCGAGGGTGCCTTGCGCGAAGCAAAGGACCGTGCCGAAGAATCCAGCCGTCTGAAGAGTGCTTTCCTTGCCAATATGAGCCACGAAATCCGTACTCCATTGAATGCGATTGTGGGCTTCTCGGACGTGCTGTCTGCCGGAGGAGCCTCGGAAGAAGAACAGCGTGGCTATTTCGAGATTATTAGGACCAACTCTGATTTGCTGCTTCGGTTGATTAATGACATATTGGATGTGTCCCGTTTGGAGGCCGACCGCGTCATCCTTTCTTTGGAGAGCTGCAATGTAGTGCAGATATGCCAGCAGGTAGTAGCTTCCGTGGCCCAGGCACGCAGGTCGACCAATCAATTCTTATTTGAGTGTGAACGTGAGGTGGTGGAGATGCGGACGGATGTGCAGCGTTTACAGCAGGTTGTGATAAATCTGCTTTCCAATGCGGACAAGTTTACAAAGGAAGGTACGATAACCTTGAAGCTGGAGCCGGATACGGCGGGGAATGTTGCAGTATTCTCGGTGACTGACACCGGTTGCGGCATTCCATTGGACAAACAGAAACGGGTGTTCGAACGTTTCGAGAAGCTGAACGAATATGTGCAGGGAACCGGCTTGGGCTTGTCCATCTGTAAGCTGACCGTTGAGAAGTGGGGCGGCGAGATTTGGATAGATCCTGCCTATACGAATGGAGCGCGGTTTATGTTTACCCATCCTATGAACTTATAAGAACCGACAAGAAATAAGGAAATATAATGAAAAGATTTAGTTGTTTTTTTATCTGGATTTTTGTCCTGACAAGCATACTGCCTGCGCAGGAAAGAGAGGTGAAACTGAAAGTCGTACAGACCAGTGATATACACGGAAACTACTATCCCTACGACTTTATACGCCGCCGGGAGGCAACCGGTAGTCTGGCACGTGTGCATGCTTTGGTGCAAAAAGAACGTGAGGCTTATGGCAAAAATTTGATTCTCTTGGACAATGGTGACATTCTGCAGGGACAGCCCACAGCCTATTATTATAATTACATAGATACCGTTGCCCCTCATCTGGCAGCGGAGATGATGAATTTCATGGGGTATAATGCCGGTAATATGGGCAACCACGATGTAGAGACGGGACGTGCCGTTTTCGACCGTTGGGCGGGCGACTGCCGTTTTCCGATATTGGGTGCCAATATTGTGGATACTGCTACCGGAGAAACCCATTTCAAACCCTATGAGGTGCTGGAACGTGACGGAGTGAAAATTGCCGTTCTTGGTATGATAACGCCCGCCATTCCGGTGTGGCTTTCAGAGAATCTGTGGAAAGGGCTGCGTTTCGACGATATGGAGGAGACTGCCCGCAAATGGATGAAGATTATCCGTGAGCAGGAAAAGCCTGATTTGGTTATCGGTATGTTCCATGCCGGCCAGGATGCCCAGCTGATGGGAGGCAAGTATCGCGAAAACGCTTCGGTGGAAGTGGCGTGCAACGTGCCGGGATTCGATATTGTCCTGATGGGGCACGACCATGCGCGCGAATGCAAGAGGGTGTGCAACATAGCCGGTGACTCGGTACTGGTGATGGACCCTGCCAGCAACGGTGTCGTTGTGAGTAATGTGGATATAACCTTGAAACTGCGTGATGGTAAAGTTATAGACAAGAAGATAGACGGCATACTGTCCGATACGCAAGACTACGGCGTCAGCGAAGAGTTCATGCAACGCTTTGCCCCCGAAAATGAAGCTGTGCAGAATTTTGTTTCCAAGAAAATTAGTTCTTTTACCGAGACTATCTCCACACGTCCTGCTTATTTCGGTTCTTCCGCTTTTATAGACCTTATCCACGAATTGCAGTTGGCAATCAGCGGAGCGGATATTTCTTTTGCGGCTCCTTTGTCCTATGATACGGAAATCCGTAAAGGAGACATTTTTGTGAACGATATGTTCAATCTGTATAAGTACGAAAATATGCTTTACACCATGCGTCTGACGGGGAAGGAGATACGCGATGCCTTGGAGATGTCGTATGATTTGTGGACCAATCGGATGAAGTCTCCGGACGACCATATCCTTCTCTTCCGTGAGAAGCGCCGCGAAGGTGCTACGGATAGGGCCTCATTCAAGAATTTCAGCTTCAACTTCGATTCTGCGGCGGGTATTATCTACACGGTGGATGTGACCAAGCCGGATGGGGAGAAGGTAACCATTCTCAGCATGGCAGACGGTACCCCGTTCGATATGGATAAAATGTATAAGGTAGCGGTGAATTCTTATCGCGGAAACGGTGGCGGCGAATTGCTGACAAAGGGTTCCGGCATCTCGCAGGATGAATTGAAGGAGCGCATCATCCACTCTACGGATAAGGACTTACGCTATTATCTGATGCAGTACATCGAGCGAAAGAAGGTGATTGAACCGCGTGCGCTGAATCAGTGGAAGTTTATTCCCGAAGAATGGGTGGCTCCGGCTTCCATGCGTGATTATGAGTTCTTGTTTGGCAAAGTTAAAGAATAATTCACTATCTTTGCGGCTCAGAATCTATAATGTAAGTTTTTGGACGTGAAGCAGAAGAAAAAAATTATAGGCGCATTGAGCTTGCTGGTACTGTTTATCATGTACCAGGCAAGCATCACCGCGTTCACTCACGTCCATTATGTGAATGGGGTGATGATAACGCACTCGCACCCTTTTCATGGCACACACTCTCACTCCCAGACTTCCCTTCTGGTCATCGGGCATTTGTCGGCATTCTACTCTTCCGGAGTGGATGTGTATGAGGTTCAGCACCCGATGCGTCCTTTGCTGGCCATGCTCAGAGCCAAACCGGCAACACCTACTGTTAAGGGGGAAGTGATACGTACCCTTTCCCTTCGCGCTCCTCCCGCTCTTTTTTCATAGTCATTAGGTTTAAAAACGCCTGGATTTTTTGTATGTAGATACCAGGCATTTTAGTCTCGAAGTCCGGCATTTCAGTGAACGAAGTGCGGCATCTCGGATGATTATCTTTTTTCAGACTTGAATTATTTTTTTTATTTAGAGCGCTAATTTGATGAAACAATACATTTTGGCGTTGGTACTTGCAGTGGTAAGTGCCAGCGTAGCTTTTGCCGTAAATCCTATAAAAGAAGGCAATATGATTTCCGGCCATGTGATAGTGAAAGGTACGGAGGAAAATATACCGTATGCCACGGTTTTGATTATCGGCAGTGGTCAGGGAACGGTTTCCAATGAAGAAGGACAATTTGAGTTCCGCAAGCTTCCGGCGGGAAAATACAAGCTCCGTGTGTCGGCAGTGGGCTACAAGACCCAAGAGAAGGAAGTGACGGTGAGCAAGGACTTTACTGCCGTCATACATTTCCAGATGGAAGAGGAAAGCTTCATGACCGATGAGGTCGTGGTGTCCGCCAACCGCAACGAGGTGAGTCGCAAGGCTGCTCCGGTAGTTGTAAATGTGATGAGTACCAAATTGTTCGAGATGGTGAACTCCACCGACCTTGCCAAGACGCTGAACTACCAGTCGGGCCTGCGGGTGGAGAACAACTGCCAGAACTGCGGTTTCCCCCAGGTGCGTATCAACGGTCTGGAAGGTCCGTACTCGCAAATCCTGATAAACAGCCGTCCCGTCATCAGTGCATTGAGCGGTGTGTACGGATTGGAGCAAATCCCCGTGAACATGATTGAACGGGTAGAAGTGGTGCGTGGCGGAGGCTCTGCCCTGTTTGGCGCCAATGCTGTGGGCGGAACTATCAATATCATCACCAAAGACCCCATTAACAACTCCTTCCAGGTGTCGAGCATGTTCTCCAACATGGACGGCAAGTCCTGGGAGCAATATATGGGTGGCAATGTGTCTCTGGTAGCCAAAGACAACTCCTACGGCATCGCCCTCTACGAAAGCTACCGCAACCGCAATCCGTACGACCGTGACGGCGACGGTTTCTCCGAGCTGGGCAAGCTGAATATGAACACCTTCGGCTTCCGCGCCTACTACCGTCCCACGCATTTCAGCCGTATCAACCTGGAATATCACACCACCAACGAGTTCCGCCGCGGAGGCAACAAGTTCGACCTGCAGCCCCACGAGGCGGACATCACCGAGCAGACCAAGCATATCATCAATAGCGGAGGCGTGAGCTATGATTTGTTCTGGAAAGAGTACAAGCATAAGATTTCGGCTTACACCTCCATCCAGCACACCGACCGCAACAGCTACTACGGCGCACAAGAAGGACATGAACGCCTACGGCAAGACGGACGACCTGACATGGGTGGCAGGCGGCATGTACGTGGGCAACATGAATAACTGTCTCTTCGCCCCCGCCACCTTCACGGGCGGATTGGAGTATCAGAACAACTCCCTGCACGATGTCATGACGGGCTATCACCGCGATATGCAGCAGGATGTACGCATCGCCAGCGCCTTCGTGCAGAACGAGTGGAAGATGAACGTACTGACCATGCTCGTCGGCGCCCGTTTGGACAAGCACAACCTGATAGACAAGCTGATATTCAGTCCCCGCGTCAACCTGCTTTATAAGCCTACCGAGGACTTCCAGGCACGCCTGACGTACTCCACCGGTTTCCGCGCCCCGCAGGCCTACGATGAAGACCTGCACGTCACCGCAGTAGGCGGCGAAGGCGTGCAAATCAAGCTGGCGGATAACCTGCGCGAGGAGCGTTCCAACAGTTACAGCGGTTCGGTGGACTGGACCGCCCACCTGGGGCACTGGCAGGCAAACATCCTTGTAGAGGGTTTCTATACCGACCTGCGCCACGTATTCGTGCTCGAGGACATCGGTAAGAACGATGTGGGCGATGTAATCAAGGAACGCCGCAACGGCAACGGCGCCCGCGTGTATGGCGCCAATCTGGATGCCAAGATTGCCCACGGCAAGGAAGCGCAGCTCCAGTTGGGCTTTACCGCGCAGCGCAGCCGCTACACCCGCGAGGAAGTCTGGACACAGGTGGACGGCAAGGACCTGACCACCAAGCGCATGCCCCGTACGCCCGACTATTACGGCTACTTCACCTTCTCGTCCGCTCCGCTGAAGAATTTCGACTTCTCCCTCTCCGGCACGTATACGGGCAAGATGATTGTTCCGCACTACGCACCGGAAGATGCTCCCGAGGGTGCCTTCTGTAATATCACTTCAGACCGCATGGAGCATACTCCCCAATTCCTGGACCTGAATGTGAAGCTGAACTACACCTTTGTGCTTCACGACCATATCAAACTCCAGTTGAACACGGGTGTACAGAACATCTTCAACAGTTTCCAGAAAGACCTGGATAAAGGGGAATTCCGCGATGCGGGTTATTTCTACGGACCGACGCAGCCGAGAACCTTCTTTATCGGTTTCAAGATAATGAACTAAAAGTTTCCATTTAAGAATTTTTAGAGCTAAATTCCGCAAAATAGTCCTACATTTGTCGCCAAAGCACAAAAACCATGGATACTAAGAGAATACGGAATGTAGACATTTCCCAGATACATCATTTGCCGATGATTGATTTCATCGGCAATGATTTTGCTATTTTTAATGACATCAAGGACATGCCTTTGAGCTCTTATCCCACCCGTTTGAATGCTGCTTGCCTGACTGTCTGCTTGAAAGGGTGGTGCAAACTGGAACTCAACCTGCAGCAATGTGAAATGCGGGAAGGTATGTTGGGTATTATTCTTCCCGACCAGATTGTTCTGCAACGCGAGCGTTCCGATGATTTTTCCGGTCTTTTCATTGCCGTCTCAAGGGATTTTATGGATATGGTGATACCTACCATGCAACAGCTTTTCCCTATGTTTTTCATGATTAAGGAGCGGCCCTTCGTTCACATCACTCCGGAGGAATCCCAATCGTTTCAGGAGTATCACTCTTTTCTTTGGAGCAAGGTGAAGCTGAAAGACAATCCTTTCCGTAAGGAAATCACTCAGGGGTTGCTGTTGGCCCTTTTTTATGAGATATATAATATCTATCAAGGACATGTCATCCAGGAACGCATTCCCAAAAGCAGGAAGGAAGACTTGTTCGAGCGCTTTATCCGTGCTATTTCCGAGTCCTATAAGGAAGAGCGCAGTGTGTCCTACTATGCTGATAAGATGTTCCTCACTGCCAAGCACCTTTCCACCGTAGTGAAGGAAATCAGCGGAAAGACGGCGGGCGAATGGATTGACAGTCTCGTCGTTTTGGAAGCCAAAGCCTTGTTGAAGTCTTCCGAGCTGAGCATTCAGGAAATTGCAGACGAGCTGCACTTTGCCAACCAGTCGTTCTTTGGCAAGTATTTCAAGCATCACACCGGTATGTCACCTAAAGAATATCGCCGGCAATAGGTTCAATGTGACGGAATAATGTTTATTTTTGCGGTAAAGATTTACCCCCAAAATAAACTATCATGGAAAAAAGAGAAATTGACCTTACTGTTTCCTGCTATGGAAAGGTGAAAGGAGTGAAGTATGACGTTGTCATCCTACCTTGGGGAGCTACGGAGCCCCATAATCTGCATCTGCCTTATCTCACTGATTGTATTCTGCCGCATGATATTGCCGTAGATGCGGCTGCACTGGCTTTGCAGAATTCCGGTGTACGCTGTATGGTGATGCCTCCCGTACCTTTCGGTGCACACAATCCGGGGCAGCGCGAACTTCCGTTCTGCATCCATACCCGCTATTCCACCCAGCAGGCCATTCTGGAAGACATAGTTGCTTCCCTCTATGCACAAGGCATGCGTAAGCTGATTATTCTCAGCGGTCATGGCGGCAACAACTTCAAGGGAATGATTCGTGACCTGGCGTTTGTGTATCCCGATTTTCTGATTATCGCTGCCGACTGGTTCAGCATCGTCCCTCCCAAAGACTACTTTGAGGCTGTTGTCGACGACCATGCCGGCGAGTCTGAGACTTCCGTCATGATGCATTACCATCCCGAGCTGGTGAATCTGGCTGAGGCCGGTGACGGAGAGTCCCAACCGTTTGCCATTCCTTCCTTGAATGAAAAGGTTGGCTGGGCTCCCCGCCATTGGGATAAGGCTACAGTCGACAGCGGGGTAGGGAACCCCAAAAAAGCTTCTGCCGAGAAAGGAGAACGTTATATGAAACCGGTGGTGGAAAAGTTGGCGAAACTCTTTACGGAAGTCGGCCTGGGAAGTCTGTATTGATGTACTTGGCTTCCGGCTATATATAAAAATAGGCAATAACCGTTGTGGATATTGCCTATTTTTTTTAGTGCACCCTAAAAACTAATCTCTTTACTCTTATAAAAACTAATCTTTCTCTATTTCGAGTCACTACTGTCCACTAAAAAATGGACGGGGTTAAAAATTAAATAAATTCGGTTCACTTGAACCATAGAGAACATTGACATTTTTGAAATTCGATTTGTCGAAGAGGTCTCGCAGACTGGTTTTGTCTGTCAGCGAGATTCCGAGAATCTGAAGGACTTCATAGATGCTTCGTTCCAGTTTCATGTCGTGCTGCACTATTGCCACGAGGCAATAAGTGATTATGGCGCAATAGATTTGGATACGGACGGCATTCTCGGAGGTCCCCAGAACTTCTTGATACGCAGATGCTGTTTGATCCATTTGAAGAACAGTTCCACACTCCACCGGTTGCGGTAAAGCGCGGCGATTGTCTCGGCTGAGGCCGTCAGATTGTTGGTCAGGAATATGTATCTTGTACCGTCTTCCGGGTCGATGCATACCACCTTTCGCAGTTTCTCCGGATAATCCTTCGCGCTTTTATAAACCGTGAAGTAGCCGACAGCATCTGAAACCACGTTTTCCGGAAGCCTCCGTTTCCAAGTCTCAGGCTTGAACCTGACATTGGTTTTCGCTCTGACGACAAAGAACGCGCCTATACGGTGGATGGTGTACAGATTGCCGAAATCGTTGTAGCCTCGGTCGAAGATGTAATGGGCACCGTTCTCATACGGAATCTCCGGCATTGCTTTTGAATCGTGGACTTTTGCCTCGGTAATATGCACGAATGCAGGAACTTGAGCCTCCACGTCATAAAGAGTGTGCATCTTGATGCCACCCTTGTGCTTGCGGAACTTGGCCCATTCGAACACCGACAGGCAAAGGTCGATGGTAGTTGAATCGAAGGCATAGACATGGCCGTCAAGCTCGAAGATTTTCTGTATCCGCCGCTTGCGTGCTTCCGCTATCATGAAGAAGGCGAACTCCTCGAAGATGCGGTAGTCGCGTTGCTCGTTAGCCTTGCTAAGATTACTTCTCGTTACGGATTTTCCGATTCCGAGGTGATAGACCTTGCCTGCATGCGCTTCCAATGCGACGATAAGATCCCGAAGGCTCTCCCGATTAGAAAGCTGCCCGAACAGCATCGTAAGTAGTTGATTCCAACAAGTATAACTCTTGACATACTTGTCGCCATCATACTTCGCGACTATACGATTGAACTTACTCCTGTTCAAGAACTGGGCTAATTGGGAGAAAACGAAAGGGTCTTTATGCATAACGGTCTGATTATGACCGCAAATGTAATTTGAAATCCGTTCGCTCCCAAATCGCTTATAACAAATTGAATTTCAACAATTTCAAAGTACTCTTATGATTTTTCAGTGGACACTAATGATTTCGAGTACAAAATTAGAAGGTTTTTGCGGGTTATGAATTGACATAAGTCAAAAATCTCATTCGGATATTATTTTTTCAAACGTGCCCAAAAGCCCTTCTTTTTCTGCCGGACCGGTTCACTGTTTTCGCGGAACAGTTCTTCGTAGGTCACTCCGTCATGTATCATGCGGTAGATGCTTCCCCAGTCAGGCAGTCCACCTAGGTTGCGGTCATCGATAAAGAGATCGGCTTTTACTTTGCGTGAAAAACCGGTGTGTGCGATGTCTTCTTCCGGATAGTCCCGGTTGACGGCATAGAATTCCACACCCCGTTTCCTACACCATTCCACAGCTTCCTCCAGGAGCTTCCCTTCACGTACCGACCATAAAATCAGCCGGTGACGCTCGTTTATCAGCATCTTCAGCGTAGCGGTGGCAAAGGGAATTTCTTCTCCTATCTGGGGATAGCGGTGTTCTACAATGGTACCGTCAAAATCAACGGCTATGGTCATAAATGAATAGCTTTTATTGGTTTCAGACTGTGGAGAAAATTATCCTTGACCGCCTGTGGTGCCGCCAGAGTGCTGGCTGACCGGATTGTTTGAATATTCTTCCTGATGTCCCGTGTAGCTTTTCAGCTCTACTTTTACGTCTTTGCTCTGGTTGCCTACCACTACTTTAAAGGTATATGTTTTCACGCGTACCATGCGCTTGCTGCCATACAGCAGTACATGGTTGCCACTGACACTTGCAGTCAGCTTTTGTTCAATTTCATAAGAACCGTTCGTACCTCCCTCTTCAGTTTCAATGTAGTTGTTGATGTATGTGGCCAGTGCATCGGATGCTCCTGCAGCTTTCAGCGCTTCAGCCGGAGAAACGGTATAGTCCCATCCGTTCTTGATTTTAAGGGTCAGGGTGATGTTTTCCAGCGCATCGTAATCTCTGTTCTCAATCTTGATTATCTCGGCTTTTCCATTCACTTCGTTGTAGCCGTCTGCTACACTGGCGGCAGCTTGTTTGGTAAATTTCACTCTAGGTGAATATTTGCCGGCTATCTTCTCGCCTTGCGGAATGGTAATGATGTAATTGTTATTGTTGAATCCTACGGTTTTAGCAGCGGCTCTGGTTGCAGGTGCCTCGCTGGATTCCACTTCCATGTTTTCCGGATCAAAATAGCCCAGGTTGGCATCAGTCGACGGATTGGGAATGGCAATGATGATATCTTCCTTGGCAACAGCGTCAGCCGGCTCTGTCTTGATGGCTACGTTATTTACAGAAGCCTTTGATGCTTCCGGTTGTGTGGAAGTTGCCGGATTGGCCTCACGTGCCTCTTCAAACACGACGGCTGCAATCTTGGTGTTTTCTTCCGTACCTCCGGTGGGTATGTTGATGGTGGCGGCATTCTCCTTTTCCGGATTTTCTATTTTCGGAGCCTCAATGGTGCTTCCGTCAGCCTCCTGCATCTCGCCGAATTCTATGGTTGTTGACATTTTTACATTTACCACCATCAAGCTGTGGTTGGCTGTTCCGTCTGTAAATTCTGCTGTGGCCTCGTAGTCATCATGTCCTTCAGCTGTTACAGTGAGCGTGTAGATGCCGGTTTTGTTCACAGTCAGTGAGTATACGCCTTTTGCATCGGTTGTGGCAGAGTATTCGCCGCTTTTTACGGTGGCTCCTGCCAATGGACCGTTGGCATCGGTAATGGTACCTGCAATGTAGTAGGCTGTTTGACTTCTCAGCGGGTCTTCCACTTCTTCATACTTCTTGTCGTCATCGTGGCAAGATGTAAGGACTGTTGTGCTGAAGGTCATTGCAAACATCAATGCACCTCCTAAAAATAAACTTTTCTTTTTCATAATTTTCGTCATTTGATAAAACTAATCTGTTTAAATTATACTTATTTCGATTTTTCTTTTTGCAGTTCCTTTATAAGGAAATAGCGTATATAGTCCGGCTGGTAGAAGTTGCTGCTTCGGTTTTCGTTAGGGCGTGTACTGTAACTTTTTCCCAGTTGTTTTTCTATGTACTCTCCATCTGCCACCATGCCGTATGCCCATGCAAAGTAGTCAGCCGGTTTTACTCTGAAGAATCCTTTTCTACTCCATTTTTTTCTCGGCAGGGGGATGGCAAAATGAAATCCTCCGTTTATCTCTCCGTCTGTACAAAGGGCATACAAGCCGATGGCATACTCTCCAAAGTGCCGCGTACAGTCTCCTCTCACTCCATAATCACCGTAAATATATCTTCCTGCTTTCAAGTCGAACTGCAAGTTGAGGCGTGGTTCGTAGTACGAAGCATTCAGTGAGGCATTGATACGCTGTTTTCTGCCTATATACCAGCCGTCTTCCCGGGTGATGGCGGAGAAACCGGTGGAGCCTGCCGTTCCGCCCAGTTCCCAACGTCCGTTGTTGGTGCGGTATTTTATTTCCAGTTGTGCACCATATCTGTTGTTGGTGAAGTTACCCACCGTCATTTTCCCGAAGATGTTGTGCCTGAAGCGTACATCCTGCGATAGAGCTATGATTCCCGGTCTTATCCGTTTCATCTCTCCACTCAGATTGGTGGCTACGGGCAGTATCACTTGTGCGGTCATTTTCCCACCTTTCCATAGAGCCATTTCCACTGCCGGATTCAGGTTGATGGCATATGTATACAGTTCGTCAAACGTATTGTTCTCCAAAAACAAATCGGGGTATATCACCAAATCCACCTTCCAGGCAGACGGCACTTCTTCCTGACCGGCATTTTTCAATGCCTTCATGGCCGCATCCGTATCTACCGTAATTCCCATTTGCTGATATACTTGTGTCAGGCTAATTTCTCCGTTTCTGTATGCTGCCGTCAGTGTATCCGGCAGATTGATGCAAAGCCTGGGAATCCGGTTTTCCAGTACCACCAATTGCAAATCGCCCTTCGTCTTGCTTCCCAAGCAGGCATCTATGGCTTTGCCCACTCCGGTGTAGGTACTTCTATATACGTTGTTCTCAAAACTTACAGTGGTTACCCCTGGGGTCTGTGCACATCGTATATTTTCCATACCGATGGCTTTCAAGCTCTCTGTCACTTGGGCATCTGCCATTGCAGAAATACCACAGAACCATACTGCCAGTATCCACTTCAAACCGCTTTTTCTCTTGTTCTTCATCTTATTCTCCAATCCCTAATCCTTCATCCCTAATCCCTTATCCCTCTCTTAGTGCAACAACCTGCATTCATACCGTATTCCTCCCGATATGCTGTTGAATTCTCTGGTAAACACATGGATGGAGAAATGCTTCCATAATCTGGCGGCGGCTCCCACATTGAAACCTTCCGAATCATATTCGGCCATGACAGTCATTTCCCGGCAGAAAGCAGGAGAGTAGCTGATGCCTCCGAAAGGACCGTCTTGTATACTGTGTTTGTTCAGTGGCAGGTAATATCCAGCAGTCAGTGTTAGTCGGTCTCCTTTTGCGATGGAGAAGCCTTTGGTCAGTACGCCATATATGGTTGCAAAGTAGTTGGTTCCAGTGTCTTTGAAAGGGTCATTGGTACCTATGACTATTGCCGGATGATATTTTCCTTCCTCTATCGGACGTATACGTGCAGATAAAGAACGGTCTTGCTGGAAATATCCTTTCTTACCGTCATACCGGATGGTTTTCAATAGCGTACACCGATAACTCAACTCCAGAAAAGATAAGAATGTGATGTTGACGAAGTAATTTCCGGTGTTGAAGTTAAACGGTGTCATGCCGTTCGGAAGATAATTGCCGCCCCCCATAAAAGTACCGGTCTCCTGCATATCTGCTGTCGGGATGTTCAGCAGTCCGGTGTTGCCCATGGAATATTGGGCCTGCACTCCCATGCTGCAACCAAGCAGCAGTAGGAGCAGGCACCATTTTCTCATTTTCGTTTTCAGCATGTCTGGGAAGTGTTTTCACCATCCATTTGTGCCCTCATATAGAGCTTCTTCACAAATGCCATGTCATGTGTCACCATGATTTTCACCAGTTCTTCAAAAGAAGTCTTGCGTGGATTCCAACCCAGCAGTGTCTTGGCTTTGGTCGGGTCACCCAGCAGTTGTTCCACTTCGGCAGGACGGAAGTATTTGGGATCCACTTCCACCAGCACTTTACCGGTTTTGGTATCAATGCCCTTTTCATTCACGCCTTCTCCTTCCCAACGTAGTTCCACACCGGTTTCATTGAAGGCAAGTGTAGTGAAATCACGTACGGTATGATATTCTCCGGTAGCTATGACAAAATCCTCCGGAGTGTCGTGCTGCAGAATCAGCCACATGCACTCCACGTAATCTTTGGCATATCCCCCGTCGCGCAGCGAATTCAAGTTACCCAGATATAACTTGTCCTGATACCCTTGGGCTATACGTGCAGCTGCCAGTGTAATTTTGCGTGTCACGAAGGTTTCTCCGCGCCGTTCGCTTTCGTGGTTGAAGAGAATGCCGTTTACGGCGAACATGCCGTAGCTTTCCCGGTAATTCTTCGTAATCCAGAAGCCATATTGCTTGGCCACACCATATGGACTGCGTGGGTAGAACGGGGTTGTCTCTTTCTGTGGTACCTCCTGCACCAGACCGAACAGTTCGGAAGTCGAAGCCTGATAGATTTTCGTTTTTTTCTCCAGTCCCAGGATACGTACTGCTTCCAGCATACGCAGGGTGCCTACGGCATCTGCTTCCGCAGTATACTCCGGCACATCGAATGATACTTTCACATGGCTTTGTGCCGCCAGATTGTAGATTTCGTCCGGCTGTACCTGCTGTATGATGCGGATAAGCGAGCTGCTGTCCGTCATGTCCCCGTAGTGCAGGTTTACGAGACGGTTCTTCTTCATGTCCCGTACCCATTCATCCAGATAGAGATGTTCTATGCGTCCGGTGTTGAACGATGACGAACGGCGCAGAATGCCGTGTACTTCATATCCTTTTTCAATTAAGAACTCGGCTAGGAACGATCCATCCTGACCGGTGATGCCTGAAATCAATGCTATTTTCTTATCCATGATTCGGGTTTTAAAATCTGTTTTTATTTATGTTATGATGTAAATTTCTCTTTTGTGATATTCCATAAGAATAAGCAGTTCCCGATGATATATCTTCTCCACATTCTTTTGGGTTCCTTTATCAGCCGGTACAGCCATTCCAACCCGTGTTCCTGCCACCATACGGGAGCACGTTGCACGTTTTCGGCAAAGAAGTCGAACACAGCGCCAATAGTACCGATGGGACCGTTTACCTCCAGTTCTTTCAGGTGTGTATAAGTCCATTTCTCTTGTTTGGGAGCGGTCATGCCCACCCAGAGCAAATCCGGCTGTGCCCGGTTTACGGCGGCTATCATGGCTTGATTGTCTTCTTGGGTGAATTCCGGCTTGTAGGGTGGGGAATAGGTTTCTACCCGGATATTGGGATATAACCGGACAGCTTTTACCTTTATTTTCCTCAAGGTGTCTTCGCTACTTCCCAGAAAGAAGCAGGTTCCTCCTTTCCGGTTCAGCTTATTCATTTCGTACTGAAACAGGTCCCATCCGGCAATGCGCTCTATCTTCTCATGCCGCAGCAGTTTAAATGCCAGTACGATGCTCGCTCCGTCCGGAATCAATGCGTCTCCCCTCAGTAAAGCTTCTGCAAAGGCAGGATCTTTCAATGCTGTGTTATACGAGTGCGCATTGATGGTGTTAATCAGCAGTTTGCCTTCGGGCAATGCGTCAAGCTCACTTCTGTGTTCCAGAAGCGAAATCGTCTTTAACTTCAACATGTAAAAAGGAGTATAATTTTCCGCAGAGTACGCTACGCTGTCGCCCGTCACATGGAAAGGTATTTTTGAACGGAACGATGCAATATGTCCGAGAACTGCGGCAAATGTAAAGATTATGTGTGTAATATACAAGAGGAATGTGAAAAATGTAATTTAGTTGGTCTGATGATTGATGCAGATACCTTTCAGGTACCATTCGTACAACCGGTGTATGCCTTCGTCTATTTCCACCTTATGATGCCATCCCAGGTTGTGCAGTTTGGTTACATCCGTCAGCTTGCGCAGCGTGCCGTCCGGTTTCGAGTCATCCCATCGCAGCTCACCTTTGAATCCTATTTCGGCTATAATCTTTTCCGCCACTTCCCTGATGCTGAGTTCCTTTCCGGTTCCCACGTTGATGTGGCAGTTGCGTATCTCTTTACTGTCCGGAGCATATGTGTCTTTAAAGTCCACATTCAGCAGTACATGTACACTGGCATCTGCCATTTCTTCGCTCCATAGGAATTCACGCAACGGTTTGCCGGTTCCCCACAAGGTGACCGCTTCCGGGGTTATTCCGAAGTTGGCAAGCTCTGCCAGAATCTCCTCGTTGCCATAGCTGCCGTTTACCCCTTTCACCGGACGCAGGTCGATATCTTTGCGTACGGCATCCCAGTTGCCTTCGTTCAGGCATTTGGCAAGGTAAATCTTACGTATCATGGCGGGCAGCACATGGCTGTTCTCCAGGTGGAAGTTATCGTTGGGTCCATACAGGTTGGTAGGCATCACCGCTATGTAGTTCGTACCGTATTGCAGGTTGAAGCTTTCGCACATTTTCAGTCCGGCAATCTTGGCGATGGCATACGGCTCGTTGGTGTATTCCAGCGGAGAGGTCAGCAGCACTTCTTCTTTCATCGGCTGCGGAGCTTCACGCGGATAGATGCAGGTACTGCCCAGGAAGAGCAGCTTCTTCACTCCGTGACGGAAACTCTCGCCGATTACGTTCTGCTGGATTTGCAGATTCTGATAGATAAAGTCCGCCCGGTATTGCAGGTTTGCCATGATGCCACCCACGTGGGCAGCAGCCAGTACCACCGCTTCCGGTCGTTCTTCATCGAAGAATTTCTTTACGGCGGTTCCGTCCAGCAAATCCAGTTCTTTGTGTGAGCGTCCTACTAAGTTTGTATAACCTCTTTGTTGCAGGTTGTTCCAGATGGCGGAACCTACTAAACCACGATGCCCCGCTACAAAAATCTTTGCATTTTTTTCTAACATGACTAATACCCTAGTTATAAAATTAATTTTTTCTATTTACTTCTTGTATGAAGCTATACATTCTTTTAAAATATCTTTCATCCGGTTTTCAAACTTTTCCAAAGTGAATTCCCTTTGAAATTTTTCTTTACCGGCTTTACCCATTTCAGCACATATCATGGGATGGTCTATTAAATATTCTATCTTTTCTGCCAGCTGTTGCGGACTATGTTTTTCCACGATAAATCCGGTTTTGCCTTCCTCTATGATACCAGGTATTCCTCCCTCGTTTGTGCTGATGCAGGGTAGTCCCTGTTCCATAGCCTCAAGAAGTACTAATGGGAAACATTCATTATGATAATAAGTGGGAAATATAAATAAGTCTGCTTGTTTAAGAAAAAATTCTTTTTCTTCTCCATATTTGGCTCCGTGTGCCTGTATATACTTGTCTAGATTTTTGTGTTTTACCTTTTGGTTGAATTCACTTTCCGCAATGTCACTCCACTTTCCAATGTAATCACAATGAAATGAATAACCATCGTTCTTTACGATATTTAGTGCATCTATCAAATCCCATACCCCCTTTTCCCTTAACATGTTGCTGAGGAATAATAATTTGAAAGGGGTGCTTCTTTTCTTGGAAAAATCATAAGTTACGTTTTGTGGAATGCCATTGGGACAGTATACCACCTGTTCTGGTTTTACAAATTTTTGGATGTCATTGTAGAGTGGGGGAGCCAGTAGTATTATCTGTATATTCTTGAAAAAGGCTTTGTATAACCATTTGTCCGGCCATCGCCCTTCTCTTGATTTCACACCTTTGTTATGAAAATGTATTATGATTTTCTGTCCCAAACATTTTAGCAGGAATAGGGTACAAAAATCTTTGTAGAAAGCCCCACCTTTGGTATTGGGAGTCAAATAGCATAATTGTGACTTTATTCTCTTTACGGTTTTTGCTATTTGTATCTGTTTTTTAAGTAAACAATAAGTTTCCTTATTCCTCCTTTTCCTATGTCATTGATATCTTTGGCAAGAGTTAAGTTAAGATAATGGCAGTCAAAAGCTTCATTTATCACTTTGCTGTCATGGATATATTCCCCCATCATGGATGCACCGTGTACGGGTGGGGGCATGTGCATTATAAAAAGAACTCTTGGTTTCATGTTTCGTTTAATCAAATTCAAAGTATAGACTTCAACCAGTGTGCTATGGCGAGGTTACCATTATCAGTTTGATGCCTTTCTCTTGGCATATATTGATGATGTACCTATTGTTTATGTGAACTTTACTACTTCCGGTGATACTCCCTGTATTGCAGCAACTTCGCCAACATCCACCAAGTAATAGGAGTATGTTTCGTCATATTCATGAGTTTACCAATGGGGTCCTTCACAAAATATCTGCCATATTTCAAAGCCTCTTGACGGCTCAATGTCAAACGACCGGAGAGAAGTTGGCAATAAGTGAGGTTGCGTGAAATACGACCACGGGCTTTTAAATAACCTGCAGGTAGTTCATTGGGCAGGCGTGTAACAATGCGCTTTTCCCAATCAGCAATACTGGGCGCGCTGTTCCAGCGTATCATCATTTTGTTTAACCAGCCTTGACTACGGGTCACGTCTCCACCATCGCTTACAAAAGAATTTCCGGGATAAATCCCCATTGTCCATAGGTAGATACCATAGCCCAAAACTCCAAATCTTCAGTGATGCGAAGGTCTTTACGTTGTCCTCCAATTGTATTAATCACTTCTTTGCGGATTAAGACACTTCCTGTACAGACATGCATGTGCTTTGCCCAGAAAGTGAAAAAAATCTTCTAAGATGAAAGCTTCTTTATACTCTTGGTAGCAACTGGGGATTTCAAATGAACCGGAGACAGTGAGGTGACGTTGCGCAACATTTACTGCCACACAATCAGGATGGTTGTCCAAAAATGAAACAGTTTTTTCGATAAAACCTTGTTCCCAATAATCGTCTGCATCCAAATAAGCGCAATAGCGACCTTGTGCTGTCTTAATCCCATTGTTACGGGCAGCAGAAGGTCCTTCGTTTTTTTGTCGTAACAATGTGATGTTGGCTTCTTTTCGGTTTTTGATAATCTCTATGGAATTATCTTTGCTCCCATCATCAATGAGAATAACCTCTATAGCGTAAGATGTTTGTTGGTTGAAAATAGAATCTAATGTGCGGTTAATGGATGGGGCGGCATTATAAACCGGTATGATTACAGATAAATCTATCATAGCATTTTATGGATGTGTACATATATTTAACAAATTATCCAAGTAGGCTTTCGACTTAATCAATTCACGTTGCTTGATGTGATTGATCTGTTCGTAATCGAAAGGGTAATCATAAGCTTTTTCCCATTTTTCGGGGTTGTCCAATATACATTGGTTTATTCCGAAGAGGGTCATCAAGCTTTCCATACGTGAATTCACTTTATGTCGATGTCTGTTAAATACGAAGACAGGTTTGTTGAACATAATGGAGAATGCCGTGCCATGAAACGAATTGGATATAAATGCTTTGCAATGATAAATCATCGAAACAAACTCACGAGGGCCTGCTTTCATGAAGTTTCTGTCGGCATAAAGCAACGGATAAGTATCTGCTATGACATAAATCTTCAGGTGGTGACGGCGTGCATACTCCTTGGCAAAACGTTTCAACTCTTTATTTCCTTCAAAGTCGTAAATCAACAGATAATCTTCTTTGGGAACATTCGGCATCATCAATTGTTTCCATTGTTCTATAGGGAGTAAGAATATGGGGTCGAGCACCCATGTCCCTTCTATTCCCATACTTTTCAATATGTCAAGGCCATGTGATTCACGGACTGCTACAGCATCAAAAGTTTCCAATGACTTTTTTATGCGTGCTTTGTTTTCTGCATCGATATCCAAATAAGAAAAGCTGGCTGCATACGAAGCTTTATGCCCTTGTTTGACAAACTCCAAGAAGAAAGCTGGATCGCGTCCTGTTTCATAAAATACATTCCAAATCTGGTCACTACCCACAATGTAGCAATCTGCTTGTGGAGGATTATAAACCAGAGCTTTATAAGAAGTGTATCGCATCGGGGTTTCTTTCAGTATTTGATGGTTGAATGCATCAAATACTCTCTTACGTCCAAGTGTCGTTTGTCGTTGTAGAAACTTCATTACCCGATAAGCTGCCCGTGTTATGGCATATCTACTCAATTTGGATTCTGGATTCACCCACTTATAATTATACTTACGGGTAAGGTAATCGGGTTGATAATTAATGATTTCCACCTCATACCCTAAGTCCATAAGATATTGTTGGAGTGCATAAGCCTGCAATGATGCTCCGTAATTATAAACATCGTATGTGGTTAGTGTGTTAATCTTCATTTTATTTATTGCAATGTTTTTGGGCAATACAAATGGCATCCATAATGCTTTGAGCAGCTCTTTCTGCAGTATGCTTACTAACTATTTGTTTGGAAATCTCGCCCATCTCTTTTAATCGATCTTTATTTGAAATGATTTTTTGCAAAGTATCAATGATAGACTGTTTATTATATGTATCAAATACCCATCCGTTTTCTTGAGTAATTAATTCTGGGTGACATCCATTGTATATTGTAGTGGCAACGGGTAAACCGCAAGCCATTGCTTCCGGAATGACTAAGCTCCAATTGTCTTCTACTGTTGGCAATATGAAGCAATCTGCCGTTTTGTAGTATGTGGCAATTGAATCATAGTCAACTGCCCCGGTCAGAACGATGTTTCCAATTCTTTCATCTTTAATACGCTGTCGCAACTTTTCTTCAAGTGCTCCATTGCCTACATATACCAATGTCGCTTCAGGCTCTTTGGGGCTGAATTCTTTCCAGGCATCCAATAATTCTTCCACTCCTTTACGTTCTATCAGTTGTCCCACAAAGAGCAGCATGGTTCCCTTTATGCCTAATTCTTTGCGCAATTGATAGCAAGCTGTGTCAGTGGTTTGTTTCACTGCCAACTCCATTCCTGTAGTATCTGCCACCATGTGCCCGTAAGTCAATCGGCTTTTATCCCATCCTAACAACTCTTTTACATACTCTTCAGTCAGTTGTCCGTTGCAGTCAATAGCATCTATCCATCGTGACACAAATTTGCGATACCATATTCTTAATTTTCCGGCATTTCGTTCGGTGTGTTTTGTCCGTTCGTAACACATCACGTGTGGAATGCCTTTCAAGGCTCTTATGGCGAGTGCTGCATACGTCCATTGCATGAATCCATCGGATACAAGTACGTCAGGTTTACTCTCAATCACCTGCTTGATAAGTCCCAGACTTATCGGGATTCTGAAAGAGGTATTGCTTTTAGAGGCATTGTCTATTTTAGGTTTGTTGCCTATACGAAGCTCCTTTTTTTCCTTGCAATGGCTCTTTCGCCTAAAACAGCCTTTATTTTTTTCTGTGTTCGTTCCGGTGGCACATCTTTATAGTAAATCACAGTGAGGTTGTGCCCGCACAGTTTATCCAGTACTTTGAACACCGGTATGCGGTAATCCAAAAAACTGCGTGTAATCCAAGTGATTCTCATCTTTTGTATTGTATGGTGTTAATAAGAATAAATATGTTGGTCACAGGCATTAGCGTAAAGTTCTAGTTCGAGCTGAAAGAGCACCATCACAATTTTTTTGTTATCATCGTTTTATTTTATTATAGGCATAAGCCAGCATCGAAGGTATGGCTACTCCTATAGTCATATATGCCAGGCTCCATCCCCACGAGTTCCCGTAGTCTATGACCGGAAATTCTGCTAAGTGCCCTATGTTGTATCCATAGAATTCTATTTGTGCAAAATTCACAACTTTGAAGGCAAGAAAATGCAGAGCCATTATAGAGAAAGAGTGGTCGCCGATGTATGCCAATGCTCGTTTTAATTTTGTTTTACTCAATAAGACAGACTGTATGCGGATAATCCTGCCAGTGTGGGAATTAATGCCAGTGCTATGATGCTTTGGCTTTGTATATTAGTGGGTTGCAGCCTTGCCATTACTCCATAATTCGTGGCAAGAGCTATGAGTGCAAATCCCGTTGTCATTACAATTGTGTGAGTCGTTGTGTTCCATTTCTCCGCTTTCACACGGCGCTTGAACCAATACCCCATCCATATTATGAGTGATAAAACCATATAATGCCATATGCAATAAGGGCTTTTAATGTGCAGTTGCAGAGCCATATAACCGATAATAAATATTAATATAGGATATCCCCCCCCCCCCCTATATATACTTGTATTATGTTGATTTTCAATACTTTATTGGTTGATGATTGTATAAGTATCGTAATGATGGAAGTGAGCAATAGGGCAGGGCAGAACCACATCGCTACTATTAGTGGTTCGGAGCTGGTCAAGCGTATGGTCAGATAGAACAGCTCTTTTCCACTTTCTGCTATGGAGTATTCGTTTCCTGCGCAATGTATTTGGTACAGTATATTATGCAGGATAGCAAACAGTAGTCCGAATTCCACGAAAGGTACATAGAGGCTTTTTATTCTTCCTTTTAAAAGATATAATTTTGAAGATTAAAATTAAAACAACAATTATCTATCAGCATGCATAACCCCACCATAAGCATCATGAAAGGTATTGCCATCATTGGCGTAGTCGCAGGTCATTGCGGAGTATCGCAGTGGACGGAAAATTTCGTCAACCAATGGCACTTGGCGGTCTTCTTCTTTGTGGCAGGCATGTGCTTCAAAGAAAAAATATACCTTACACCCCAAGTTGTACATCAAACGAACTTTTTTTCTTTATGCTTATTTTGTCACAAAATTCTCGAATGACATTGATTATTTTTTCTTTGAGAGTCTGCATGGGTATCATGTTTTTCCATTTAGTCATAGATTGATATTTGAAAAAATTGGCTTTATATGCAGAACATTGGCGTGATGCTATGGTTTTACACCCGTAAAATGAATTATCACCAGATAATACAGATATTTTTTATTGATGTCCATTTCAAATTCTCTTTCACTGAAATATGCTGCATGGAAATTAGCCATGAAATTATACCTATAAGGCAAATGTTTCTATTTCCCTTGCAACACTGCATTTAATGTATCTTGATCGAAATGCATAGGCTTATTGGGGTTAAGGTATTCGAAACATTTCTTCGTTATTTCTTGTTTTCTCCATTCTTGCAAATCAATAAAAAAGTACACCATGATTTTTTCATCTTTTTATTCTCGAAAACAGATGTCATGAGCACACTAGCAAAGCGTGTGCACTTAGAATCAAAGCTGCAAGTTATATGTATCATTTCCATAATCTAAATAGTTTGATGTTTCTAATATATTTTCCTGCTTTTTCCTTTTATCTTAAGGTGGGTTCTATCAATTCATTTTTTAGTTTCTTTTAGGGCATCAGAACCCTTTAACTGTTTTGGTAATCATTCTATTTTCCACCACGACGATTTTATTGGCTGTTTTTCAGTCGATAAAAAATAAATGTTGGCAAGGAAATTTAGTTTTAATATTCAGATTTATAAAAACATGGTATAAGGGACTTCTTGTTGCAGTCCTTGCCATGAAGAATACATTACCATTAGCAGAGTTAAATATGCGCTAATTTAATTCTGTCAACGGGCAAGGGTTACTAGAACCTTCTGTATTCCTATGAATGAATTTAACGGATTGTCCATCCAAGATTACATAATACTCTAATATAATCCTTTCCTATATTATTCCCACCGATGCTTGGTATGCATATTTCAGGTAGAACCCATAAATTACCATTGGCAAGCTTAATGCCGGCTCTGAGATTTCTCACATTGTTACGAAATTCAGGAATATTTCCAAAGGACACACATATATCCGCTCTTTGGGACAATCTTTCTGTCTTTTCTTTTCTGCATTTCCGACTAATGAATCGCACATTACCATCATGTTGCCAAATGGAAACGGATGCTTGTACATCATAATTGTATTGGAAATCTAAACCGCTATCTTTATTCATATTCAGTTCTAATGCCAATCCAAACCACTTTCTTTGGTATCCTCCATGCAGCAGAGTACCATATGTATGCCAGTTCCCGGTGTATTCCGAACCATAATAGACAGTACCGTAAGCTTGCCAATAGTTGTCAGAATAGTGGTATCCTACAAAAGTTTTTTCCACTCTGTTCTCTAACAGCCACATTCAGCAAACTCTGTTCATATCCAACAATCCATTTGTGCCGATTACCTTTTATATAGCATACATGGACATACTGATTGTCTCGAAGTCCTAACTCTAGATTTTGAGCATTAGCTATCATTCCTATACCTAATAGAACCAAAGTCAATAATCTTTTCATAGTTTTTTTCTTGTAATATCTGTTAAAATTTTATAGCCGTAATCATTTAGATGTATCCCTTCACGAGTGAGATCTACTCTAATCATTCCTTCTTCTTGTAATGCTTCATAGCATTTTACTACTTTGACTTTGGGGTACTTCTGCATTCTTACACTTATTTCTTTATTGAAAGTTTTTATGTATGCATTTTTTTTCTTATCATTAGTTGGCAGCACTTCCAGCAGTAGTATTTTTTGTCCATCAATATTTTTTATTACTTTTTCATACGTTTCATAATATTCTGTTGTTGGGACACAGCTCATGTCATTTGTTCCAATTTCTACTATCACTATAGCATTGTGTTCTTCTATCTGAAAATCTATTAAGTCTCTTATACTTCTGCCATCAACACCATAATTTTTTGTAATCCTATTAGGAAACGAATACTCTACATCCCAGTTAGCGATGTGTGAATCTCCAACAAAACACAAGGGTGTATCGTCCATGTCATTCTTTGAACATGATGTAAATAAACAGTAGCACAAAACCAAATTCAATAATTTTATAATGATATTTTTGTAATACGTCATCTTTCTTTTATTATACCTTTGTTATTGTTTAATTTTGATATATCTATATTTGCTATTTTATAAGAAGAGATTCTTCTTGTAACTCGTGCTCTCTTATTTTGTCAAATCTTTTATGTCATTTATAAGTCTCTTTGTCATTAATTGCTGACCTTCTACATTCAGATGCAGAGGGTCGAAGAATAGTTCAGACTGGCGGTTGTATATTTTGTCATAGTCAATGAATTTTATAAGAGAGGAACTATTTGCTAAGGATTGGAAGTAGACTAATATCTTTTCATACTTTTCTTGTTGACTTTCGGTGAGTTTATAATAGGAAGGCGATTGCAGTAGCACCACATGTATTCCCTTTGAAGTAATATGTCTGATAGTCTCTTCAAGGTTGCGCATTAGGGTTTGGTCAAACTTGATAGGTCTTTCCCATTTATCTTTTCCTCTCTCATATATATCTTCTGTAAGAAAGCTAGTCTTGTAGTTACGGTCGTCATTTTTCCATCCTCTGAAAGACTGTTTAATCAAATCATCGCTATATCGTGATAACCGGAAGATTTTATGTCCCCAATATTTTATGTCATCTGTATTTTTATGAATGAATTCACCTACATAAGGTTCATCCATCCAAGGATAGAAAAGCATAAAACTATTTAGGCTTAGTCCATCATTGTTGAATGAGAATGGATCAACTGCTAACACCACGCATTTTAGTGACTCTGAATACTCTGAGTTGACATACATATTAGTCATCATCATACGTACATTGATGCCTACTCCTGCTCTTGTGTGTTTTGTAACTTTGCATTTTAGAGCTTCCTCTATCACATTTTTGTTTAGTCCCATCATCAGTTGGCTATGTCCTATTATTAGCACTTTACTATGCTCATTGAGTCCCATACCTTTGTCAAGTCCATATTTCAGCATTCTATGGCCTGCATAGTCGGCAACACAAAGTAGCATTAAGGCTACTGCCAATTTTATGTACTTATTCATCTTGTTTCTTTACTTATCCATAAATGTTGTTGAGCATCAAATTTTAGAACTGAAAATAGACAAATGATGCTCCTGATTGCCCAACTAATGTAATCAATAAGACCATACTTACCATAAAAGTAAGATTATTTGTACGAAATGCATCATCGCTACTTTCTGTTATCGTTATTTTTCTGTAATATAATAACAATTCAAATATTAGTCCTATCGCTAATGTTATCGACATCATCATGAAGATAGATACCGCTGAACCAAAGTACAAGGATTGCCATGAGTTGAACATACAAGACAGTATGGTAAGGGCATGAGTAATATTCTCGGCTCTAAAGAAAAGCAATGAGATACTGAACACGCTGAAGACGATAATCCCTAGGGTTACATTCACAAGTTTGTTGTTGTATGTTCTTTTTCCAATCGTATAATGTTCAATAATCTGATAAATTCCATTTATCAGTCCCCAAATTATATATGTCAATGCAGCACCATGCCATATACCACTGATAAGAAACACAATGACAATATTCAAGACCCATCGCCATTCTTTTTACTCTATTACCTCCGAGAGAGAAGTAAATGTATTCTGTAAGCCAAGAGGTTAACGATATATGCCACCTTTTCCAGAAATTATTTAGTGAAGTCGAGAAATATGGGAAATCAAAGTTCTTCTTAAGATTAAAACCTAACATCCGACCTATGCCTATTGCCATGTTGCTATAGCCGGCAAAGTCGCAATATATCTGAATACTGTATAGCATAACTGCCAATATCACTGTATTGCAACCATACATTTGAGGAAAGGCATAAACCGAGCCTACATACGTTGCCAGCCTGTCGGCCACAACTATCTTCATGAATAGTCCCCACAGAAACAATTGAAGGCCATTCACTACAAGATTTATATTCCATGTTTGCAATGATTTAATCTGGGGCATCAGGCTTCGAGCCTTTTCAATCGGGCCACTAAGTATCGTTGGGAAAAAAGCTGTATACAATGTAAAGTTCAATAAAGATGGCTTTTCTGTTTCCTTTCCCCGATAAATGTCTATAGTATAGCTTAATGCTTGAAATGTAAAGAACGATATTCCTACTGGGAGAGAAATTCTCCCAAACACTTGTTCCTTTATTCCCAGCAAGTCATTTAGTATAAAATAGGTGTATTTGAAAAATGCCAACGGCAACAAACTCAGCACAATTCCTATTGTAACTATTATTTTTCTATTTTTATTAACCATCATCTTTTTGATGGCAAGAAAATTCACCATTGTTACATACAACAACAACAGCAAGAACTTTGCATCAAACATTGCATAGAATATATAACTGGCTGTCAAGAGGAATATATTCTTTACAATCTTGTTCTTGGTCAGATTCAGCAAATAGAATATGGCAAGAACAGGAACGAAGAACAATATAAAATTTAAATCGTTAAATAACATGTACTTTTATTCTGTTAATTAAATCCATATTTTTTGTTGTAAACTTACGAGCTATCAGTTTATTGGAAGCCATAATCTCATCCCAATCCTTCATCTGCCACTCGTATGGATTACCTCGTTTGAAGTCCACAAGCCGCATACAACCTTCATATTCTTCTTTCGTATTGTAGAATCGCTCACGGAAAGGAGAATTGTATAATATACTTGCTTTATACACTTCATCTGCGGCGTATGTGTATTTGAATCGTTTGCGAATGTAATTTTCTTTAGATAGTATATATTCAACTGCATCCTGTGGCAAACTACACCAATTGGCCCCTTTCGCCAAAGTAGGGAACTCCCTTGTAGATCTTTTAACCCCAAGTACCTTTTGAGCCTGTGTTATTCCCCAATGTAAAATCTTCTCGCACTTTGCAGAAAAGCTCCTGCCTCTTAGATTTTTTGTAAACAAATGATAGTATTCTATCTTGCTCTTGGTTCGCCATGCATTTACCATCAAACCTAAAAAGATTTTACCATCATGATTCTCAAAAAACTCATGAATGTAACTCTGATTCTTTATTGGAAGGTCTATACCGGAAACAAGATGATAATAACTGTATGGACCATGACGATAGGCTTCGTTGTATAGAGCTAACTCAGACCATATCTGTGTACAGTCTCCCCAACGTACATCCACACGTTTGTCATCAGGTACCAAATAAAGATTAGAATTCTTAGGTTGATACATCACCGAATATTTTACTTTCCTATCAAGATGAAGTACTATGTCATTGTCTGGATAGTCAAGTGTTTCAATCAAAGATTCCAAAACAGGGAAATCTTGATGAGCAATAATCATATATACGTGTTTCATCTGGGAAAGATTATCTTATGTAATTTTGTATGGTAAATGAACTTGGCTATTAGATATGAGGAGACTAAGGTGATGAAGTATGCCATGCTTCCATAGCTTGTTATTGGTGGGAGTGTTTTGTCTAAGGCTGTGCTGATAAACATGTGAATTAAATAGATGCATAAAGAATATTTACCTATACTTCGTAATACTGGATTACAAATAATTCTTCTTAGCGATAGTATTGCAAAAAAAGCAAATATAGGCAATACTTCCATTATTAATTCATTCTTGATGTTTATGAAATAAAGAACTGATATTACTATAAATAATATTCCTCCAATGTGTTGGACATGTGGCATATAGGTCAAACATTTTTTCGTAATCCACCCTAAATATAGGAATTTAATAGCGAAAAATAAACCGAAAGGTAAATTATTCTTTTGCCATTCTTGAATATCCCATGGCAGAAAAAACATGCAGCAACTCACTGTCAATAGTAAACATTTCAAAGGAATAGATATATTGCAAATAATCTTAAGAATGGAAAAACTTGCAAATGATGGGAGAAACCATAGGAATATGAATCCCACGCTTTCACGTAAATTCAATGGGCTGCCTATGAAATAGCTCTTGATGGTTTGAATCCAATTAATATTGAAAGATTTTTCTCTGATTATGAACAAAGTCAAGCAAATGATGAAAAAAATAGAATAGGGAACATAGTTTCTACGTAAAATGGAGAGTATGTAATCCAAGCTAATGGTTTTATTAGGAGAAAAATAAACCCATGGAAGAATGAAAAAGCACATTAGATGAAACGAATATAAATATAAGAATAGGGGAGAACCTGATGGTGCCAATACATGATTGTGTCCTAAAACAACTATCATTATTAATAATCCTTTTATAGCAGTAGATTCATCTCTGCTGATTGCTGTTGACTCTTTTATTTCCTTCTCGTTTTCCATACATATTGGGTTAATATATATTTCATATTTAATTTTTTTTCTTTGCTCCTTAACATATTAAGAGTAATTATTACGCACATCATAGGAGGGAATGTGTGATTCCAGTCAGAGCCACATAAAGGGTATGACATATTATTAATCAGAATGCCACAAAATGCAGCAAAGAGGATTGCTGCTTCTGTTTGGGCAGAATTCTTTAATCCATTAATTATTGTATTAAGAATAAAAATCAAAAAGATAATCATTCCGATAATACCTGTATTCACAAGGACAGATAGATAACCATTGTGGGCAGAGAATATCATCGCATGCCCTCCTAAAAGGAAAAGGTTCCTCTCGCCTACAATAAAACCATGTCCTAACCATGGGGATAGTTTCCATCCACGGATAAATTCTTCCCACACTTTATATCTTCCTGTGCCACCTTCTATGGAAGCTTCGCTTTTTCCATAGAAAATAAGCTCATTTATATAGTCGCCAGCAAAGGTATACAATAGAAATGCTATGCTAACAACTATGACACTTTGCGTTATCATTATACCTTTCTTGTTTGAAGACAAGAGAACGACCATTCCACATATAAACGCGATGTATGTCCCAGAACTTGTTCCTAATATTAGTGGTATTAAATTAGCTACTATGAAATAATTAATGTATTTAGAGTGATAGTTTTTTTTTTTATACCTATAGCAAGGATTGTTCCTATCATGGCGGAGGCGCTGTATGAATTGGTGTGTTGAAAACCTTGTGCTATACCGCCACATAAAGCGGCAATCGTAGCTATATATAAAATATAGATTAGACATAGGTATTGGTTGCGGATTTTAGTAGATGACAAAATTTAAATTTATGCTGTTAAACATCTAATTTTCAAGTGATTAAATTTGCAAAAGTCCCTGAAATTTAGTAGTTTAAAGGAAAAGTTTGGTCGCTTTTTTTTCTCATGAAAACTACTAATTTCAAGGACTCGGTCAAAGTTAACCAAATCCTCCCGATTATGCAAGAGCATTTTGGACAAAGTATGAATCTGGCACGCATAAAACTTATGGCGCTGCTGCTCCATGCACTCTGTGTGGTGCAGACTGTCAGCCTTCACAAACTGGCTGATGCGATGCCTACGACTGTCGACAAGGACTCCAACCTCAGACGGCTCCAAAGATTCTTTGCCAAGTATGTTCTTGACCTTGACATCATAGCCCGTATGATTTTCTCGCTGCTTCCCGTCAAGACCGGTCTTGTGCTCAGCATGGATCGCACCAACTGGAAGTTCGGGGAGTTCAATATCAACATTCTTATGTTGGGCATCACCTATAAAGGGATTGCCTTCCCTTTGATATTCAGTCTTTCTCCCTAAACGTGGCAACTCCAACTGGGAAGAACGCAAGAAGATTATGGAACGTTTTATCCGTCTTTTCGGAGCGGAATGCATCGACTGCCTTGTGGCAGACCGCGAGTTCATCGGAAAGGAATGGACAGGATGGCTCAACAGCCGTCGCATACGGTATTACATTCGAATACGTCAGAATTTCTGGATTGTCAAGCCTTCCACCGGTGAAAGAATCCGTGCATGGTGGCTGTTCAATGATTTGAAGGTCGGTCAGGAGAAATTCTTCCATAAGCTCTTTCTTCACAAAGGTGAGTATGTCTATCTTGCCGGCAGCCGGATCAAAAACTCCGATGGTGTTCCGGAATTGCAGATTCTCATATGCTTCAATCGACCCGAGGAGGCGATTTTGACATACAAAAAACGATGGGAGATAGAAACGGCTTTCAGAGCCATGAAATCTTCCGGCTTCAACATCGAGGACACCCATATGCGTGATATGGAGCGCATCGCAAGACTTGTCGCGATGGTGTGTGTGGCTCTTGTATGGGCATATCTCGTTGGTGAACATAAAGATATAAATATTAAACCGATAAGGATTCTGAAACATGGAAGAAAGGCAAAGTCGCTTGTCAAGTATGGTTTGGAGGAGATTTCAACAATACTTCTGCGTCCGACTTATACCCCCAAAATTCGATGTTTTCAAATTTTTGTCATGTACTTAAGTTGCGGATTTTATATAGAACGACCGAAAAAGCCAGATATGACGATATTACTTCCAAGTCTTTTAAAACAACCGAAGAAAAACTGTCTAGTCCTGTAATAGCCCAGAAAAAACTGCACATACAGAATATGGCATAGATTAAATACCATTTTGTTTGGCTTATTGCAACCTTTAACTTTTGGATATTTCTATATACTATCCAAAAGTTCAAAAGTATGCATCCTAACATAAGGAAAGTACTTCCTGAAACGCTCGTGTCTCCCATATTACGACCTTGGTTAAGAATTGTTTTTCTAAAGATATGGAAGATAAAGATGACTGTTTCTATCTGAATACTCTTGGGATATAAAAGTTTGAATTGTTTATACGGATTGAACATTATTTATTATTCTATATATTAACAATCATAGCAAATCCACTGATACAAATGAATGACTAAACGATTCACTTTTTTGTATCTTCGAAAATAGATAGTAGAGCTGTGTTTTTCGGCTTCTCGTTTTACGCCAATATTTTGTTTGGTACTAGAACCTTCATAATGAATGACACACGTTGAAGGAACGTACCACACGTCCCAACTTTTGGTACTGAAGCGTTCAGCCAGAATAGCTTCTTCATAGTATAAGAAAGTATCGGAATCAAAACCGTTAATTGCTTCAAATTTTGATTTATCTACTAACATGAAGGCTCCGCATACCCAATAAGTTTTCCCTCTCTTTTGAGCGAGTTCGTGTCCCATTTCATTTCTTTTGATATGCTTCTTTCTAAAAGGTTTGAATATTTTCCATGCTATTAGGCGTAATGGAGATATGTATTTATCATGAGGATTCTGATCACGTCCGTCAAGTCCAATAATGCGGGGACCTATACACGCAATGTTGTCATTTGAATACATTTCTGAATATAAGGTTTCAAGAATTCTTCCATCTTTTATTTCAATGTCATCGTTTGAGAATAGATAATGTGTACATTCATCTCTATTTTTTTTTAAAAACTCTACACCCAAATTATTCCCTCTTGCATAACCGAGATTCTCATTCGAATAAATAATGTCATATTGAAAACCTACGGATATCTTGTTTCTTAAGTCATTACAATTATTTTGATTAGCATCATTATTTACAATAACAAGTGAAAAAGGTGTTGTAAGCTTTATTAATTCGTTATTTACAAATCTTGCAGTCATATCTGGATTGTGATACGAAACTACAATAATACCTATGTGTACATATTCCATTTTAATATTATTTGTTTTTGTTTACGGCTGACTCCGGGGAGTTACGCTTAATTGATTTATTTATTTAATAATGTAGCTATTTTGACGAGAATACGGCCGAGAGTGGATCTTGTAGCAATATTGTAAGACATGGCCAAGGATATTGAATATCGAATGTTCAGCATATCCGTTTCACTAATTTTTGCATTTCGTCTCATTAAATAATCATTTGTTTCATGAATACATTTATCAAAGTTACTGCTTACTCCGTTGGGTTGCTGAATGGCAATATGAATATCTGTTATGCTAATTATCGCATCATAATCGACGACTGCCTCATACCAGAAAATCCAATCACTCACTATTTTATAATCGGTGTGATACCCTTTTGTCTTTTCAAGCATTGATTTCCGAATAAATGTACATTGGTGAGGAAATGTGTCGGCAAAGAAAAAGTACTTGTTTATTAAATCTAAATAAAAATGTCTACTATGAGAGAACCCAAATCGAGTAATGTGTTTTTGTCTGCCTATAATTAGGTCTTCTGAATAATTGTTGTTTCCAAAGACCTTATTTAATACTTTATCATCACAAAAATAGTCTCCTGAATTAAGAAATAAACAGTAATCTCCTGTTGATTGTACTACGCCCTTGTTCATTCCGTAATAGATACCGCCATCATGTTCACTGCAACTATAGAAGCGAGTAAATTTAGCAAACTTTCCGGATTTCTGATAATCAGAAATAATATCTATAGAACCATCTGTTGAACCACCATCTATTATTATATATTCAATGTTTTTATATGTTTGACGTAAGACACTTTTTATTGTTGCAAGAAGGCCATTGCGATTATTGAAGTTTACTGTAATGATACTGATTTTCTGCATTTTTTTTATCTAATAACTTATTATAAAAACTCATCAAATGTTGTATATGTGATTGAATTGTGTATTTGTGTGTCACTACCTCAAATGCTTTTTCTCTCATGTGTGTATCTGGATTGTTCAAAGCATATTCCATTCTGTTCATAAGTTCTTCCGTTGTTTCAAAACGCAATCCTATCTCTTCTCCTATTACTTGAAGGCCATTGTCAAACTGTTCTTTAGTACCGGCTGTGTTGCGCCCAATGACAAGACAAGAGTTCAACATAGCTTCTGCTGTTATAAAGCCAAAAGCCTCAGAGGGACTGGCTACCACAAGAAATCTTGCTTTTTGCATTAACTGATATACATCATTTCGTTCACCGAGAAAGAGCACGGATTCTTCCAAGTGATTTTCAGAAACAAATGTATTGCATTGTTCAAGATATTGTGGATTAGAAAATCCGCCTGCCAATAATAATTTGATATGGGAGTGATTTTTATAGAACTTACAGAAAGCTTCAAGTAACATCAATGTACCTTTTGCAGGTTCTATTCTCCCAGCTGCAAGAATATAATTTTCCTTGGCATAGTCGATGAACTTCTTCTGCTGCGGTATGTCGAAAACACCATCATATATTACTTCGTCTCTCTCCTTCTGTAATTCGAAAAAGTCAAATATACCTTTAGTGATAGCTATGCAATGATTCCCTTGTTGTTTAAGTTCTTTCTTGAACAAAGAGAAGGAGGGCATCATATTCATATTCATATCCATTTTTATATACTCCCTAAGATGCCAAACATGAGCGACATCCATTTTCTGGCACACTTTCAAAGAAAATGTTAGAGGTCCGCAATTACAATGTACAATATCCGGACGAAATTCATTGATGATATTTTTCAAATCCTTTCGTGCTTTCTTCCTTTTCCAAAACTTTTTATAAAGGCCTTTACAGAATTTCAAATATCCTATCGGATTCCACCTGCCATATTTCCGTATGGGTGCTATAGGATAAACCATTATCTCATAATTGGAAAAAAACAGACGACAGTTGCATTGCTTGAGTTCGTCTATAAGCCAACCCTTTTGTGCTGGTAGCATGACTCCAACTTCAATTGTTGCAGGTAAGCCCTTTATAATATTAAGCAAGGCTATTGATGCTCCACCGATTTCCACTACATGGGCAATATATAGTATTTTCATGATACTTTATTCTTTAAGGAATACTTTTCCTAACTTCTCTATATAAGCTCTACCCCATTTCATGTCGGGCTCCAGATAGTTCCCTTCTCCCCATTCATTCCATGCCTTAATGAATAATAGTTTTTCTGTTTGTGGGTGGGATTCTACATATTGTGCCATGTCTTTAGCAAATGTGGCAAACTTTTCAGGCGTGCTTCCGTGCAGGATGATACCGGAGCCACCACTTCGAGGTGAATGATCGAAATCAGGAATGATACATGGTGTATAATCATCATGTTCTTTAAAAAACTTGATAGATTCATTGGTATAGAATGTGTAATCTATATGATATGTAGCTATTTTCATTTTTGCTAAGTGTGACATGATTCTTCCACATAAAGTCTGATGATGTTTCCAATACAATAATGGCATGGTATCGAATACGATTGCATCATACGGTAAAGCCTTTAGGCGAGCCATCCAGTCTTCATATTGGCAAAGTGCAAAGAAATAGAATCCTTTTTAGATTATGTTTCACTGCAAGTTTATTCCATGTATCAACAAAAATCTGAACATCAGGAATATCCAAAGGTGCAAATACTCCAAATATCATGCGACCATCATTCGTTCGCATATAACGGTCATCCTTAAATGCAGGAAGCATTTCATAGAAATGTGCCGTATAATCCTCAACTCCTGGATATGTCTGTTCTATAAGCAATGTATTGGGCTTGGTGGGATCCCAAGTCTTCTTGTACCAACTATGATTGGCCCAACATAGGCAGAATGGAAAATCAGGAGTCCCGCTTTCAACAACTTCTCTAAAGACTTGCTCCAAAAGCCGCTTGCCATTTCCAAACCAGTAGTGCCAATAACAAAAACCTTCTATTCCAGCAAGACTGGCCAACTCTGCCTGTTTTACCCTGACAGATGGCATACGGAGATCGTAGAAACTCAACTCGCCAGGTAGCCGGGGCTGATAGTGTCCTTTAAATAAAGCACGGCTACGAGCAACGTTTGTCCATTCTGTAAATCCGGGTGACCACCATTCATTGTTTTCTGGTGTGGGAAAGAACTGTGGTAAATAAAATGCTATGGGTCTGACTTTTTTCATCTTGATTTCTATAGATTTGCTTTTTGAAGAGCTTGTTTTGGATTAATACTTTCCAACTATCCACTTTATATATTTGTTTCTATAAACGATAGGAATAAGGAAATAGAATGATATGTACGAGAATATTATCACTACCATATAAAAGAGAAAGCCTGCGTATCTATCATGTGGTTGGAAGCCGATATGAAGAAGCATAGCATAGAGCATCAAGACTTGTCCGTTCCATAAATAGACAAGAAGTGACCCCATGCCAAAAGTCTTGAAAAAGGTGCATCCTATCATCTTCTTTGACAGCCATAATACAAATGCGGTTCCGCCTAATACGTTGAAGAACTGAATAGGAAAGTTTATGAATGTCAATTCTATGCTTGCGTCTTGTGATGGAATACACCATATACCCTTATTGGCAAGTATGTTTTCCACCAGGATTGTGATGATACCACCAATAGGCTTAATGTACTTTTCAATCGTTTCCATGTGGCCTTTTGCAAGGATTCCGAGATAGAGATAAGGTATTAAGACAAGGGTGTGTTGATGTTTGAGATACTCGGGGAAGCAATTGAAAGTGTGGAACAAGATTCCCAAAAGATAAGCTGAAATAACAATAATGATTTGTACCTTTTGAGAGGTCTTCAGGATAAACCACATAAATATCTTTGCCCAAAAGAGAGCAACTATAAACCATTCACCTCCTGTGATAAACCAGTTGTCTAAGTTAATGAAATCCCTTATTATCAAACACCATTTCCCCCAAAAAAAAATATTCCATAAGGCATTTCCAAGAAAACTAAGTAACATTCCTGGAATGAGAATCGTCTTCAGCCATTTCCGCAGATTCTGTCCAAATGATTGGTCGAAAGACGAACAGAAATCTGTTATCAAAAAGAATGCTTGCATGAAAAAGCATCCGTAAATTTTGAATGTCTTTCCCAAAAGATGCATCGCTTCTTCATCGACTCCGACAATGTTACCATATATGTATGAATGTCCGTATAGCAGGCACATAGTCAATATGCCCTTGGCAACATCTATATACTCTATCCTTTCCTTCATGATTGTTTTTGATAATTCTTGCAGGGTTTCCGCCAACCACACAATAAGGCGGTACATCTTTTGTCACTACAGCATTGGCACCTATCACAGCGCCATCCCCAATAAATACTCCTGGCAATATGGTTGCCTTATCTCCAATCCACACATTATTCCCGATGATGACTGCCCCTTTTGATACTAAAGGTCTGTTTATAGGAGATAATTTCAGTGATTCCTGATCTGTAGCGCCATGTGAGTTGTCGGTAATCGTCACCCATTTGCCTGTCAGACAGTTATTCCCGATTGTAACCTTGTTGATGCAAGTGATATGGTTATAAGCACCAAAACGACAATTATCCCCTATACTGAGTTCTGGGTGGGGTAATAGTCTTTCATGACCTGTCAATTCCCAACTATCTTCTGTGCCCCACACAGTCAAATATAGATAATCAGAAAATGCTGTATTATTACCAATCTGTATGAATCGATTACCTTTGATTTCATTTACTATTCCAAAACAAACATTATATCCAACCCTTATTCCTCTAATACGCTTTTGAGATTCACGCCATTGCTGGTGCCTAATCCATACTATTATACGTTCTGCTATATTAATGAAAATTCCCATGTGTCTATAGACTTTTGTTTATTTGCCAACCAGGTGAATATATAGGATGTTTTCCTAAATGTCCAAACAGAGCATCCTTTATTGCGTCTAACAGCATTTTTCTACTAATGGGGCCTTTAGTATGTTTTGCTCTACGAATATCGTTGATTATTTTATCTATCGCACAAAGCTTATAATGCTTTATTAACATATGTATATAATTGCGTGAGGCATAATAATCTCTCCATGTAAAAAAGCTTTGTTCCTTCCATGCTGTCTCTTGTCCGCTATCATGCAATATTTTAATTGATGGAACACATGCAATTCTGCCTTTTTTGCGTAGTCTCATAGAATGTTCGCCATCGTCTGCATATATAAAATAATCCTTATTGACAAGACCTACATTTTTTAATACATCAACTTTCATAAACGAGCCTACATACGACAAAACGTCAATGTCAAATATGGGTTTTGTATAATCTTCCAGAGTAGGTTCTTTAAGAACAAAATGATACCCCTTTTCTATTAAAATACTTAGCCTATGGTGGCAACAGATACTTCTATCAGAATTCAAAACCGCAGCACAAACTGCAGAGAATCCTGACATATCATAGTTGCTCACAAATTCATAGAATTTTTCAACCATATCAGAATCGGGATAAGCATCATCATCCGCAACAAATATCCAATCAGGCTTGAGTGACATCGCTTTTTTTTCGCCAAGATAGAAACCTCCCGATCCACCAAGATTTTCAGTAGCATTAATTAAAATGGGAGTGAACTTTGCATTATTTTTGTTTTTATCAGTCCATTCCGCAAGGAACAAGCCTGTTCCGTCAGTACTACAGTTATTTACTATTATCAAATTCCGGAAATGGACAGTTTGGTCGCTGTAGTGTTGTAGAGTTTTTCTTAACTTATCTAAGCGATTGAAAGTTACAATTACTATATCAAGATTAATCATGTTGTTGTTAATATATTTAAAATCTTAAGATTTTATTCATATATGGAATTTTGGCTCTATCCTTTAATTATGATTAATGTTAAGCAAACTAAAAAATGATAAATTAATGCTCTTGGTTAATAATCGAATAGCACTAATATCTTGGATGTAAAATTAATTGCAAATTGATGAATGGTATATGTAAGTAAAAAAGAGTTGATGAAGTCCTTGTTCTATTTTTATGCTTTCTATTGATTCTCATTATGTACAAAAATGATATAATATTTAGTATTTATATATATACAGAACTTTAAAATGTTCACGGTATTCATTTCAGTATAATCGTAAATCCATTCTTTTATAGCTATATTTATTAAAAAAGTAGACTGTCTAGATAATGACAGAATGTCGACAAAATATAATTGGTTTGGACTAACAAAAAGATTTATTCGAATGAAGGCACATGGTTCCTAACATTGCTGCTATTTTTGCCAAATTAATTGAAGAATTTCTTTCCCTTTGCATATATCTTTGATTTTAATAGATTTACAACTAAGTTTATGAACAAATCATCCTTGCGAATATATAAATATAGAAAATAAATAGTTACTCCTGCTGATGCTGAACACAGCATAGATACAATGGCAGGCATTGCGGTAATACGTCTTATTGCTGTGAGTGCCACTAGCATTAGAAGCCCACCAATAATATAGTTTGAGTATCTTTTTATAGAGTAATCAATAGGTAAGTATTTGCGTCCAACAATTATCATGGTAAATGTGACCATAAACTCAGCTGCACAAGTTGCAATGGCAGCTCCGTCATTTGATAAGATAGGGATAAGTAGCATATTGAGGGTGAAATTCACTAATGCTCCTGCCATTGTACATCTGATTACAATATTTTCCTTCCCTTGCGGATACAACATCTGTATACCAAGAACATTTGATAGCGCAATAAATAATAATATAGGTGATAATATTTGTAATGTCAAGACCGCGGGAGTGTATGAAGGACCGCAAAATAACTTTATTAAGGTAGGAGATGTTACAAATAACCCTAAAAATAATGGGAAACTGAATGCTACTACGTAATCAACAGCTTTTTGTGATAATTTATTAAACTCTTTTGTTTGTCCATTTTGTATAAGGTTTGATAATCTGGGCACCATTACGGTTCCCAAAGATGTCACAATTCCCAGTAGCACTTTTGTTAGTTTGCTGGCACCGATGTAATAACCTACAGCTGATGTGTCCTTTAGAAATCCTAACATGACAGTGTCCAAATTTATATAGATGCTTACGATCAAATTCAAGATAAATATTCGGAATATAGGTGATAAATGTTTCTTTATGTCAAGAGACTTGAAACTGACAAGAGTGATGTTTACGTATTTACGGAGCCGAATGAAATTGAAAATATTATTTCCGACACAACTTAGGACTGTATATGCGGCATAATACATCAAGTCATCTTTAGTATGTACAAATATAAATAGAAGAATAAGACATATAAATCTGATGGAAAGGGCTCTAATTGTTATATACTTAAAATCTTCAACTCCTTGGTAGAACCAATCGCATCCTATCGTAGAAAACAGCATACTTGTACTCAATAATAAAAATAATGGTATATCTGCCATTACTTTAGGTATTGAAAATGCTATGATAAAGACTACTATATATCCAATGAATGTGAAATAAAAATGTAGTAATAGGATTTCAATGGTCGTTTTACTTAATTCTTTTTGATTATCTCTAACTCTTGCTGTTTCGCGAATGGCATACATTGGTATACCAAGACTTGTCAAGAGGGTTATATAAGATACAATCGATGAGAGGAAATTAATCTGTCCAATACCATCTGCCATAAATATTCTTGCTGCATACGGAAACGTTATGAGTGGGAACAGCATAGATGTTATTGTGTTGATTAAATTGAGTATATAATTTGTTTTTACTGAATTTGACATGAATAAATTCACTATTTTTAGGGTTAACTCATATGTTCAAAAAGATTTAGGTTCCGATATTATTTGCTGTTCTTTTCCCAAATCTCTCTTCTTTTTCTGTATAGTATACGTATGGAATCTCTCATCCAATGCAAATTCGAAGGGCAATTTTGCAAAAGGCTCGAATTGACTACTATTGAGAGAACAAATTTCCTATAACTTCATTATAAGAATTCCTTAAATAGTATTCTTAGTATTGTTGCAATTGGCACAAAAGACTGTCGTATGGATTACCGTTATTGTTGACATTGCAGATTGCATCCATGTGTAAATATTAAAATTTGTATAGTTACACCTTAAGATTTTTAAAAACATGGTTCGATTGTATTCAAGAATGAATATTCTTCCTTTTGTATCAATACATTTTAATGAATATTTATATCCAAAGCTTGTCTGATAACTTTGTCCATGTCATAGTATTTATATTGTCCGAGTCTTCCTCCGAAAATGACATTATGCTCTTTCTTGGTCATTTGACGGTATTGTTCTGCCAATGCATTGTTTCGGTTGTCATTCACAGGATAGTAGGGCTCCATCCCATCTGTGTACTCAGTAGAATATTCTTCACTGACAATAGTTTTGGGACATTCAAATATTTCTTGTTCAAACATCTCAAAATGTTTATGTTCTATTACACGGGTATATGGTACTTCATGTGAGGTGTAGTTGACAACCGCATTTCCTTGGTAATTGGGTGTATTTTTGATGTGTGTATTAAAAATCACTGTACGCCAATCCATTTTTCCAAGAGCATAGCCAAAGTATTCATCTAAAGCACCCGTATAAACAAGATTATCAGCTATATCTCTCCACGATACCGAATAGTGTTTATCAGTATCTGGGCAAATTGTTTTAAAGAAGTCGGTGTCTATTTTACATTCTACGCCATTCAATAGACCTTCTATCAACTTATTGTAGCCTCCAACTGGGATACCTTGATATCTATCATTGAAATAGTTGTTGTCGAATACAAATCTTATTGGTAATCGCTTAATAATAAATGTCGGCAGTTCAGTACATTTACGTCCCCACTGTTTCTCTGTGTATTCTTTAATAAGAGTATTAAATATGTCTTTGCCTACAAGAGCCAGAGCTTGTTCTTCCAAATTCTGCGGATTACGGCCGTTAAGCGCATCCACTGCCTCGACTTTTTGTTCCTCAATCTTTGCTTTTGCCTCTGCTGGAGTTTTTACACCCCACATCTGTGTGAATGTGTTCATGTTGAACGGAAGATTATACAATTTCCCTCTGTAGTTAGCTATAGGAGAGTTGGTATATCTATTGAATTCAACAATAGAGTTCACTAGATTCCATACTTCGTTGTCAGAGGTATGGAATATATGAGCTCCATATTTATGCACATTGATACCTTCTATTTTTTCACAATACACGTTTCCGCCAAGATGTTGGCGTTTGTCGATTACTAGGCACTTCTTGTTCTTTTTTGCTGCAAGATGTGCAAATGTGGCTCCGAAAAGGCCAGAACCTACTATGAGATAATCGTATTTTTTTTTCATATACATTCTGTAAAATTATTATATAGGAAATGCGGATAAGTTTGGTTGATTCGCTTGAAAACACCAATACTATAAATATTTCTTATATTTGGGTAATCATTCTATTTCCCATGATAATATTATCGGCTGTTTTCATCTGATAAAAAACATTGGAAAATATATTATTTTAACATTCAGCTTTTAGATTATGCAACAAGGGCATGTCAGTAGATAATGTGTGTTAAGGCGGAAAATAGAATGGTTTCTAGATTTGAGTGCTTACTCAAATCATCTGATTATTTCTTCTTTTTTGTGGAGGAGTGCCTTTGTTGCAATTTGCTGGATTTAGATTTTATATTTTCCAGTTGTTTAATAATGCTATCCAGCTGGTTTTCTGCTTTCTTTTGTCCGGCTTTGATAAGACTGTCAGTTTGTATTTTGAACTATTGACCGAGTGAATCCATCCAGATAATGACGGAAGAGTAATCGGGGGAACTTTTTACTGATTGGTAAAAAGATACAGAACTCACCAGTATGAATATTTGTCACCTTTATTGAGTGTCTATAAATTTGCGTTGAACCTTAAAGATGTATATAAATCTAATCCTTGACAATGTATCCAAAGCTTTTGTACTCCATCAGCAGTTTTCTCAATTTTTTCCTTTGTCGGTGAGTTCCCACGTTTCACCTTCGGAGGCGATGATATTATACTCCGCTCAAGGCAAACATACCGTCTGAACTTTTCAGAAAATCATCGGCGGATTTTATGTAAGAGGCGTTCTCGTCTATGAGTGTAATTGCCTCCTCTATTCTTTCCAACAAGGAATGTATGTTCCTTCTGCTTTTCCTAATTTTCGTACCGTTGTTTCAAAATCAGGTTGACATCTGTGTCACTCTTTAAACATAAGAAGTTGTAAGTTCTTACTGTGTGGCGGGTGTGCCAAAATATATCCTCTTTTAGTTTCCGTAAATTTCAAATAGAGTCCCGACTTTGGAAAGGAGTTCGTTCAATATGGTTAACGTATCGGCTTCAAGCAACGGATAATTGTGAGAAATTTCATTTCTTAGTTCACGTATGAGTCCATTCATTAGCGCTTGGAATAATGAGATAGTGTTCCAAACGGTTCAGAATATCGCGCATAGGCATTGCGGCTATGAGCGCTTCGTTGATGTGGAGAATATGCTTGTCGCATACGTCGAATTTTTGTTGCAAACGTTCTGTTATTTCTTGTTTCCTTTCTGTCATATCAGTTGTATTCCTTTTTTCTTGAGCCTCGTATGCCACCAATGAATCTTCATGGTTGCCGATGATATCTATTTTTGATCGCCTAATTGTAACTTCAGGCGCAAAATTATGCGGATACGTGCCAAAACACCTTTCTTTTCATTTTCAGTCTGGATTAGCAAGTCTATGTCGCCTCCTCTTTTCTGGTCATTCAGACAGGAGCAGAAAAGAAGCACTTTTACACCTTCACCATATATCTCTTTGGCTGTGTGGATAATTGTTGGTATCTCTTTATTTTGTAAACGCATACGTTTCTGATTCCTTTCCGCTTTTTCTTTGCATCACGGATTTACAGAATATCTTCTGCAAATTCTCTGAAAGATTTACATTTGCCGGAATTTATCAAGCCTTGATAATCTTGTTTTAAGAGAGTGGAAGTTATGCTGCAAACATCGCTTTCATGCTTGCCGTATTGTTTACCGGCTAATTTATAAATGTTTTCCAACACTTGCGCCGGGTGGTAATGCGTAATTTCCGGATCAACGGTAATATCTAATTTCAATTGTTTGAGAAGTAGTTCGGGGGTTAGTGTTACATCTATTTGTTGCAGAAATTGGTACATACCCAAGAACCAAGCTTCAACTTCCATGATTGCAAAATGAAAGCGGAGCAAATCTTGATGACTGGAGCACCGGATGACTTCTTGCCGTGCGTTTTTGAATCGCTCGTTTATATCCTCGTTGATTTTACGGGTTTGGACAGCCTGATGATAATCATCGCCAAACATGTCACTTAAACCTACAATTAATTGGAAACCGGCATTTTTCAATCTTTCGGCCTCTTTCAGCATTTTGCTCATGACGCTACGATCATTGCCGACATTATATATCTGATAGAAGTTCTGGCTCTCACGGCTTCCAAAGGGATAGGGGACATCGTTCGTATTGCCGGAACGGAACTCATAACACTCAAGTCCTAATTTATTTCCATCATATTCATACCAAGTACACAAGAAGTCGCGTACAAAGATATATTCAGCTTGTCCTTCAACGAATATGGCTATTTTCCGTTCATTCATTTTTTGCAGTTTTGGACGTATGTCGTTGAATATAATCGGATGATATGAAGTCAAAATTGCTCAGACCCGTGAAACGGAAATCTTCAAAAAGTTCCGGATTATTCTGGATGTTAATAGAGGAGATTTGGCTTCCTTTCCGTTGCAGTATGTTCCAATATTTTAAGTCGACGACATCCATCAGGAAAGTGTCGTTGGAGCTGGCTATTAACTGGATATTATGCTCCAGACAGAACTCAAACAGCAATTTGCCTAATTTGGTGGAACGTTCATAATCCAGTCCTTCGCACAAGTCGTCTACCAGGAGCAATGAGGGGGATGCTTGGCGTGAAAGATATTCGATGTATATCAGTAGGTACAACGTACGGAACATGCCTTTGGATAGAAATCTGTCAATAAGTATACTTTTGACTCCTTCTTCGTGGAATACAACTTTTTTAAAGGTGTCTCCTATGGTTAGGTCCTCTATTTTCGTTATAGGATAGTCAAGGCTCTGAGCCTCTGAAATGATATGGCTTACCGCGTTCTGAGGCAGGGACTTGAATAGTGTGTACAAATCTTGTTGCTGTCCCAAGATATAAGACATTGTACTGTTATCGCCTGCCACGTCCATTTCATTGAAAGACAAACCACATGCCTGTTCTGCCCATAACATGATTTTTTCGATATACGGATATTGTACAGTATCACGACGCACGTGCAGTATCAACTTGTTGGCGGGAGGATTAATGGCTTCTTGGCGTAATGTAGCAGTTTCTTTGTCTCTTTGCAAGTATGTTTCCCCGTTCACAGATAGACTCTCGTAAGTTATCTCTCCTTTTGAACAGATGAAACTATAAATGATTATATTTTTACCGTCTTCAAAACATAAAAAAGCACTGAGATTCTCATGCCTTAAAGAATCATTTTGTTGCAGGAGGAAAGATATCACATTTCCCAGTGAACGGATTGTTTTGGATTTGCCCACAGAGTTTTTTCCAACCAGTAAATTTACCGTTTGCAGAGGAAGTTCCTCTGTTATTTTCCAACTGGTTTCTGAATATGAAAAATGAGTTAGTCTCATATTTATAATTGTTTCTATCTGCAAAGAAACAAATTTCCTTCCGCTTTTCCTAATTTTCACATCGTTGTTTCAAAGTCAAGTTGACACCTGTGTCACCCCTTAAACATAAATACATGTTACGCGCGCGAGGCAAATTATCAATATGCACAAACTTGTATTGTTTGTGTGTGATAAATATCAGCCTATAGAAAGTATTGGAAAAAGGGTGCCACAAGTGTCATCGCTTTGGGTGAAGTTAAGGTTTTAGGACTCCTGTATGGATTCTGTAATGCCTCAAATCACTTTCCAGGCAATCGGCTACTTCTTGTTCGAACCTTTCCCTTTCCGAATTTGTTTTCTGAAAAGACCTCCAGAAATGCGTTATGGCATGTATCTGGTTGATGTTGTTACTCAGCCCTTTTTTAAAAGGTTGTAAGTTTTGGTACTCATCATCGTCTCTTGGGCGATGGTTGCGTTGGTCAGACGTCTGCCGTTAACCAACTGCTCACTCTGGAGTTTGCAGAGAAAAGCTCCGAATGCCGGTGCGACCGGCTCTTTCTTTGTCATGTTGACTCTTTTAATTGTTAAACAATAATAAAAACAAGCGGAATCATTTCCATATAGTGGAAATGGTAAAGCTTGTATATCCGGGTTCTTATGTGTTCCTTCGCATCGCAATTTTAATTATAAACAGAATCAGCAGATATGGAAAAACATCATGTCAGCCTTTTCAGAGGCTATTCGGACACAGAACCGATAGAAACTTCTCTTGAAGAAGTGGTCAATATCATCAAATGCGACGCTGCCTTGCGAGACCGCACCGAAAAACATCGCTACTACCTGCAACAGGAACTGAAACGGGATGCCGACCGGGAGAAATCCGGTTGTCCCTGCTTTGCAGTCGCCGTCAGCTTTGAGGGTGGGAAGACCCGCGAAAATATCCGTACCTGGACGGGATATACTTTGGTAGACCTGGATCACGTCACTCCCGAACAGATGTCTGCCACACTGGCATTGATTTGTGCTGACGAGCATACATTGCTGGCCTATACCACCATCAGCGGTCATGGCATCCGTATCATCTGCCATATCGAGGAGTTGAACGGAATGGAAAGCGGGAAGGCTTTCAGACAATATACCAAGTGTTTCAATGCTGCCAATGAGTATTATTCCCGTTTGGTAGACTTCAAAAGCGACAGACAGTGCAAGAATGCCACCCGCATCAGCGGACTGGCTTCCGACCCCAATGTGTATTATAATCCGGATGCCGGTTCCCTTGTGGTGCAGAGCACTCCGAAAGCGCCCCGTCCGCGGGATGGCGGTGCCGGAGCCGTGCCGGCCAAGCGCAACAAGCGCCTGGAAAAGGCTGTGAAAGCTGCCGGAAGCCTCCTGGAAGAGGAGGGGGTGAGCTACTGCGAACATCATCGTAACGAATACGTGATGCGGATGGGATATCTGCTCAACCAATACGGAGTGGCGCAGAAGACAGCTGCAGCCTGGGCGCTGGAACGCTTTCCCGATTACGACGGGGATGTGGTTGCCGTTATCGCTTCCTGCTACGCGAATACCGGAGAGCATGGCACTCGCTCCCTTGTCCGCAGGGGAGAGGGCGATGAAAAGTTTGCCACGGTGGCGGATATCGAGCAGTTCCTTTCCGGACAGGCAAGATTCCGCAAGAATACGGTGAGCGGCAAGTTCGAAGTCCTGATGGCCGATGGCGGAGAAGAGTATGCGGAGCTGACCGACCGCTGCGTCAACACGTTGTGGAGCCGCATGAACAAGGCAGGGATGCTTGCCCGCATTGCGGACGTACGTTCCGTACTCGATTCGGAGTACACACCGCTTTTCAATCCCTTTGTCTCCTATATGGAGGGGCTGCCTGCCTGGGACGGTGCTACCGACCCTATTGCCCGTCTGGCTGCCGGCGTACACGTGAAGGATGACCAGGAGCTTTTCGGTGTCTACTTCAAGAAGTGGCTGGTGGCCACCATTGCTTCGCTGCTCGACACTAAGGTGGTGAATCATGAGATTCTGGTATTCATCGGCAAGCAGGGCATCTACAAGACCACCTGGATGCAGCGCCTGCTTCCCACCGAGCTGCAGCGTTATTTTTATGTAAAAAGCAACAATCAGCGCGTCAGTAAGGACGACCTCTTCACGCTGACTGAGTTTGCCTTGGTATGTCTGGAGGAGCTGGAGGAAATGACCTCCGCGCAGGTCAGCCAGCTGAAGGCCATCACCGCCATGAAGGTGGTGAACGAACGTGCCGCCTACGGACACTTCAAGGAGAGCCGTCCGCACATTGCCAGCTTTTGCGGAACAAGCAATAATGTCACTTTCCTCAATGACCTCAGCGGTAACCGCCGTTGGCTTCCCTTTGAGGTAGAGGCCATTGACAATCCCTTTGACTGCCCCATAGACTATGCCGGGGTATATGCGCAAGGATATGCCCTCTGGAAGAGTGGTTTCCATTATTGGTTTGAACCGGAGGAGATTGCTGCCATTAATCTTCATAACCGTAATTTCGAGGTGCCCTGCCTGGAGCGTGAGCTGGTGCAGGTATATTATCGTCATCCCAATCCGGGCGAGCGTTGCGTATTCCTCACCAATGCCCAGATGCTGGGGCGTATCAACATGGGTATCCGTCAGACTTTGAGTGCCACGCGCCTCGGCATGGTGATGAAGCAGGAAGGCTACGAAGCCGTGCGCTACAAAGGATGCCGCGGTTACCGCGTGGTGGAGCTGAAGGGGGAAGAGATTGCCAATGAGCAATACCTGAAGGGAAGAGCGACGGAATAGGGTTTAGTGATTAATCGCTAATCACTAATCACTAATCACTAATCACTTATCCCTCATCCCTATTCCTACGGTCTTCCCAAATATCTGAATATAAGTTCCACCTGCAGGGAGGTGAATATTTTCTGGGAGCCTTTGTAGCCGGTATGCCGCAGGGCTTCGTCCAGTTCCAAATTCAGCTTCATCCATTTGGACAAGCGGTTGAGTGCGGATGCCGGTGAAATGGTGGGGGCGTATGCCTCTGCCAGTTCACGTTTGTAATAGGGGCGGACGGGCCACTCTTTGCCGGGGATATTTTCGTAGTCTTCAACGTACTTCATAAACAATGCTTTAACTGGTTATTACACTGTAAATGTACGGAATTTTTTCTGTATACCCATTGCCGGAACCCGGTATAATCTTACCTAATCTCACATTTTCCCACATCCCTTCATATCACTTCACCGCATCTTTTATTCTGCCCGGAGGTACGTCGTATCTTTGTTCTGTCAGACGATGAAGGGTGAAGATTAGTAATCGTGACGCGCGAAGATTAGTAATCGTAAGCCCCTGGGATTAGTATCGTCTCCCTATCTTTTAATTTTTAACTTATAATTTTTAATTTATGATTAACTACAGTATCGTGATGCGTGGCAATCCTACCGATAAGACGGTTGCCAAAAAAGCGTACGCAAGTGCGCAGTATTCGGAAGTGATGGACATCAACCGCTTTGCCGAGCATATAGCCAGTCATGGCTGCGTGTACAAGCGTTCGGATATCGTTGCCATCCTCACCATGTCCGTGGATTGCATGCGGGAGCAGTTGCTGGCCGGACAAAAAATCCAGTTGGGCGACCTGGGGAGTTTCTACATCAGCATCAACAGTATCGGCGCGGCTTCTGCCAAGGAGTTCAATCCTGCCATCCATATCCGTAGGCTGAATGTGAACTGGACCTGCGGCCAGCGTTTTGGAGAGCTGCTGGAGGAGGCGGAATTCAATCTGGTGGCAACCCGAAGTGCAGCCCGTGCCGTGGTGAAAGCCCTGAAGGCCGGAAAGACTACCGTGGACCTGACCGGAGCCACTGGCGGGGGTGAAGATGCCGGTGGAGGCAGCAACCCGGGAGGCGGTTCGGACGGAGACCAGGGGGGAAAATCCGTTAGGATGAAACGAAAAGACAAAAGAGAGAAAATAAATATGTTCTTCTGTCTAAAAAATGCAGCTAACCATAGTGTTTAATTCCTTAATTGCAAATTGTTATGAGTGAGAAAACAAAATCAAAATCTGTATGGGGCATTGTCCTTAAAGTGATTATTACCGTGGCCACTACATTGGCCGGAGTGTTTGGCTTGACTTCCTGCATCAACCGTTAGCCGGATGAAAGCAGGCAGTTTCTATCAGAACTATCGGGAGGTAACCCTCCTGGTAGTTCATTGCAGCGCTACGCGCTGTGACCGTCACTTCTCGGTGGAGGCGCTTCGCCGCAGTCATCTGGCACGGGGCTTTGCCGATATCGGTTATCATTTCTACATCACCCGTGACGGCGAGGTGCATATTTGTCGCCCGGTTCATCAGATTGGAGCCCATGCCACCGGCTGGAACGACAAGAGTATCGGCATCTGCTATGAGGGTGGGCTCGACGAGAATGGTGTCCCTGCCGATACACGTACCTATGCGCAGAAATGCTTTTTGCTTGACTTGCTTCGGCAGCTGAAGACCGACTATCCCAATGCCCGTATTTCAGGGCATCGGCAACTCAGTTCCTCTATCCATAAGGCTTGTCCTTGTTTTGACGCCAAAAGCGAATACGAGACAATTAAAAATTAATTCTCTCCACGTATCCTATCGGCATGTCCACATGTGCGCAGCCCAGCATATCCAGCCGGACTGCCACTTTGCTTTTTCCTCCTATCATGACCAGTTCTCCCTCCAATCCGGCAAGGGGGCCTTTTATTACTTTCACGGCATCACCTGCTGCCAGAGGTGTACTGCAAATCTCTACAGCCTCCGGGCTATAATCCAGCATAAAGCGGAAACGTTCCATCTGTTCCTCGGGAATGACGGCGGGACGGCTTTCACCGCGCAATACCATGTACCGACTGATAGCTTGTAAGGTAAGCGGCAGGGGGCGTTCCTGCGGAGTGACATGCACGAAAATCATCATCGGGATGACCAGGCGGTCCACTTTCTTGCGCCGGTCGCTCCATTGGCGTATTTCGCTTTGTATGGGTAAGTAATATTCCACTCCCATAGCTTTCAGCCGTTCGGCAGTCTTCTTTTCCAGACAAGACTGCACGTATGCCACCAGCCATTGGCGACGAGGAATAATATGAGGGGTGATATCAGTATGGTTCATGTAAAATCCTTTAAAGGTGTATTTCTATGGTTCATAAATAGTTGAGGTTCGGGCGCGCTACGCGGTCGCCTGTCACATTGGAGGGGCGGGGTTAATTAAAAATTAGAAATTAGAAATTAAAAATTAGACACTCGATTATTTACTCTCAACTCTTAATAGCTAGTCGCTAACTCAACTGTATCCGTATTTCTTACCGTAGCCGTAATACTTTCCGTATTTACCATAGCCGTAGTAATAACCGTATTTTTTCTTCTTCATATCGATTCCGTTGACTACTGTGCATAAGTTGGGGAGACGATGATGCTCCTGAAGCTCGTTGATGAGCTGGTAATCGGTCTTATGCGTATAATCTGCACGACAGACGTAGATGCTGGCGTCCGCTACGCGCGAAAGGATGAGCGTGTCGGTCACCATGCCGATAGGGGCTGTATCCAGTACGATATAGTCATATTCTTTGCGTAATGTACTGATGGTGTCTTCCAGTGACTGGCGTGCCAGTAGTTCCGTAGGATTGGGTGGGATGGGACCGCCCAATAGCAGGTCGAGGTTGGAAGTTATGCCGGAAGGCTGTATCAGCGCATGAAGGTCTGTGGATTTGGGGGCGGCAAGGTATTGGGTGATTCCTTTTTCTTTGTGTGAAAGATGGAACAACTTGTTCAATCCCGGTTTGCGTATATCCAATCCTACCAGAATGACCTTTTTGCCGAGCAGCGCCAGACTGAGGGCGAGGTTGGAAGCTATGAAAGTCTTGCCTTCACCGCTTATGGTGGAGGTAACCAGGACGACTTTCTTATCCGGATCGCCCATCATGAAGAGCAGGTTGGTGCGCAGGCTGCGGAAGGTTTCCGTCATGATGTCGTTGTCGTTTTCGCGTACGGCAATGGCAGACTCTTCATGCTTGTTTGAACCGGTAAGGGGGATGTCACCGATAATGGGAACCTTTGTGAGCTTTTCCACATCGGTATGCCCTTCAATGCGGAAACGGAGCAGGTTCAATAGGAAAATGATGCCCAAGGGAATGCCGATGCCGATGACAAAGGCAATCATATAGATTTTTTTGCCTTGGGGAGAAACGATGCCGGCAGGCATGGGCTCTTCGATAATGCGTCCATTGTTGGCGGTTGCAGCCAGTGTGATGGCGTTTTCCTCGCGTTTCTGCAGCAGCATGATGTAGAGGGTGGCCTTGATTTCCTGCTGGCGTGCGATACTCATGAACTCCTGCTCCTGCTTGGGGGCGTTGCTGATGCGGCTTTCGTACTTGCGCGACTGTCGGTCGATGTTGCTCCGGGTGATTTGCAGGCCTTTCAAAACACTGTTTACGGTGGTTTTCACATTGTGGCGCATGGCCTCGATCCCCGTGTTCAGATTGATGATGGCGGGATTGCTTTCGGAGGAGGTACGTAGCAGGCGCTTACGCTCCACGATGAGATTGTTGTACTTGTCTATGGCGGAGGTCAGGTTCATGTCGCTCAGTCCTACGTTGGCAGGGATGATCTCGTCGTTGTTTGCAGGATTGTTGATGTAGTCGCGCAGATAGTTCACGAGGTTGATTTGGGTGGCGTTCTCTGCATATTGCTGTTCGTACTTGGAACTTTCCTGAAGGGCAAGCTGCGCGTCGCTGCTGATGTCGGTCAGTCCGGCGCGTTGCTTGAATTCCGCCAGTTCGGTTTCTGTGGTGCCCAGTTCGTGGTTGATGATGCTGATACGTTCCTCGATGAAGTCGGCGCTTTTCTGGGCCACTTCATTCTTTTCGGTGTTGGTGTCCTGATTATAGAGTATTATCAGTTCTTGGGTGAAATCGGAGGCTCGTTGTATATGGGTGTTTTGTACACTGATGGTGGCAATGGTACTGGTATTGGATATAGGGGCTACGGTCAGACCTGCCCTATAGCCTGCTGCTGCGGCAGTGGGGGTACTGATGATAGCCTTCAGATTGACGGGCTCTTGCGGAGCAGGCAATGAGTCATTGTGCGAAATGGTGATGACACCTACCGGGAGTGGTAGAATGGCAGGTAGTTCGTCGAAAGATTTGGTCGTTTCTTGCTTGTCTCCGTTTTGTATATAAAAGGCTGTGACAGTCAGTTGGCCGGTAGGGGAGTATATCAGTTCCAGCCGAATGTTCCCTTCCAGTTTGTCAGCTTCCTCGGCGGTCATGAACACATCAAGAGGGGAGTTTTTGTAAAGTGGAACATCGTAGCCGAAAGATTGTTCGATGGCGATGTTGGTATAAAGGTTCAGACGTGACACGACTTTCTTGATGAGTGTCCTTGATTTCAGAATTTCCAGCTCATTGTCAAAGTTGCTGGTCATGGAAAGCATACCAAAATCCTGCATGGCAGACAGTGCATTGTTGGTACTTTTCTTGTCGTCTTCTTTAATTAGGATAGAAGATGACACTTCGTAGACAGGTATTTGGTAACGGAGATAAGCAAAGGCCAGGCCAGTGCATATCAATACGCTTGCCACAAACCAGGGCCAATGAATGATGTATTTGAAAAAGAGGGCTTGGAAATCTGTTTTTTCCTCTTTTTCGTTTAAAAGGTCATCGTATAAATCTTCTTTCATTTTTTGAGGATTAAAATTATCTTACAATGTTGACAATCAGACTTGCGAGTGAAACAAGGGAAGTAATCACAGAAACCCAGATAGTGGTACTGTTACTGACGCTTGCACTCTTTGCCTTGGTTTTATTTGGAGCTATATAAAGGATATCATTCTGCTGCATGTAGTAGTAGGGAGAATGAAGAATATTCTGCTCGTTCAAGTTTAGGCTGATGACATTTCGCTGGCCGTTACAGTCTTCGCGGATGAGCTTGACGTTGTTTCGTATACCGTAAATGGTCATGTCGCCTGCCATGGCAAGCGCCTCGAAAATATTCACTTTCTCATTATTGATAGTGAAAGTTCCGGGACTGTTCACTTCACCGAGGACAGAAATTTTGTAGTTGGACATACGTACAGTGACAATAGGTATTTCTTTGAGATAAGGACGAAGCTGTTCACGGATAAGGTTCTCGGCTGCATTTTTAGTTAAGCCGCCTACTTGCAGTCTGCCTATCACGGGGAAGTCTATCTCACCTGCATTGTCTACGAGATATTGTTGCAGGGCTGGTTGCGATGTAGTGCTGGCATTGGATTGTGCTATGTTATTATAGGTCTGCATGGTCAGGTTGAACGGTGCGGCAGCTTGCGGATCAGTGGTGTTTATGGTGATATTCAGCAAGTCTTTAGGTTGGATACGCGCATCGTAGAGGGTATCCTGCTGATTGACTTCATTGATGACGATTTCCTTATAACTCTTATCTGTAAGTGATTCGTAACTTTGTAGATAAGGTACTTTTTTGTAAGATTGGCAGCTTGCCAATGTAATTGCCGCCATCGATGGCTATACTTTTCTTGTTTTTCATTACTGCTCCTTTTAATTTTTGATTTTCAATTTTAATTCTCAATACGCTTCTTTCTCGCCTTGAATGGCGTTTCTGATTGTCTTGTATATAATGTATAAATCCAATAGAAAAGTCCAGTGTTCCAGATACCAGATGTCGCGCTCCACACGTCCTTCCATCTGCCAGAGTTCCTTGGTCTCTCCACGGAAGCCGGTGACTTGGGCCCAACCGGTGATGCCGGGCTTTACCAGATGTCTGACCATATATTTGTCGATAAGGCGTGAATATTCTTCTGTGTGTTTCAGCATATGGGGGCGTGGCCCTACAACGGACATTTGCCCCAGTAACACATTGATAAATTGGGGAAGTTCGTCAATGCTGGCTTTACGGATGAAATCTCCGATTTTTGTTTTGCGCGGGTCATTGGCGGTGGCTTGTAGTTCGTCACTGTCTATGTTGACACGCATCGAACGGAATTTGTAACACCAAAATTCATTTCCATTCTCTCCGCTTCGTTTTTGTTTGAAGAAGATAGGACCGGGGGAGGATAGCTTGATAGCGGTACCTATGATGATGTAGACGAAGGGGAATACTGTACACAGAAAAACGAGGGAGAAAAAGAGGTCGAAGGCTCTTTTCAGTAGGCGATTTTCCATTTGTGCCAAAGGTTCCTCGCGGATAGTGAGTACGGGGATATTGCCAAACATCTCGAAGTGCATGCGACGATGCAGGTAATTGCGAATATTAGGTACACTATAGAAACGAATCAAGTGATTTTCGCAATAATTGATGATTGGAAGTATTTCATGGCTACGTGCAGAAGGCAAGCAGCAATAGACTTGTTCTATATGGTGTTGCTGTAAATAAGTGACAACTTCTTTAGGCTGCCCTAAATAGGGGACATCTTCGGGAAAATCATCAGAAGGTACATCACAGAAATAGCCGGTAATGCGGAAGCCCGTGGTGGGATCTCCGGTCATTTCTTGATAGAGTTCTGTCATGTTTTTGTTACTGCCGATTAAAATGACGGTACGTGAGTTACCTCCATGTTCTCGATATTTTTTCAGTAAATACCGGAAAAGAAGGCGATATATAGCGAGGCAGATAAAGAAAATACTATAAAAGCATGTAAAAAACGGAGTGAACTGGTACCTATATCTGCTAAAGTAGCCAAGCTGATGAACAGCGTGGCGTGAAAAGTTGTATTACGGAGAGCCCGACGTACAATGCGTTCCGGACGTACAATACGTTCATGCAGTACGACGCCATTGGAGTAATTGCAAAGTAGATAGACTAGATTCAATAATACCAATAGCTGGGACAATGAATGTGTAAATTCATTGCCCAGTGTTTGGTAGTCAAAAATGTGATATAGCGAGATGAAAATGATGTTCAGTAAGCATAAGTCACCAAAGATAATGACGAACTTAATCACTTTATTGAAATGGAGAACTTGTTTCATAATTCACACTAATTCAATAGCTTTTTTCTTTCTCAATGGTATTGAAAGAGAAAAAACTGTTCATTCTTGTTTGTTTAATAATTCTCTTACTTACAAGGTAATGGATACCAATACTCTCTTACTTACAAGGTAAGAGGTGGTATTTTATTTGGAGAATAATCTTATAAACCAGCCATTAAAAGGTATTTTACATTAAAAGACTATATATGTAATTAAAATGTAAAACGATATTTTATCTCATAATTAAATTTAATTTTTGAATTCAAAATGGGGGCTTTTATGTAAATATATAAGACTGAAATACAAGTGGCTGCAATGTGTCTTATATCTATATATGAGATAAATATGAATTAAAAAATAAATCTATTTTTTTGCGATTGTAGTAATCTTTTTCATATCTTTGCAGCCACAAAACATATTCTCTTACCTTGTAAGTAAGAGAATAAAATTGGATAATAAAAGTACTCCTATACAAATAGGAATACTTTTACAAATTCTAGTTTTTAGGGCTTTTTCTTTTTGTTTGGATGGATTGTTGCAATCACTTTTTTATTTGCTTTACTCATCGCATTGTTGTCAAAAGAAGCGAGGTAAACATGAGTTACCTTTTCAGAAGTATGTCCTAAGCTTTCACTAATCACAGAAATGGCCACTCCTTCGTCTTTGGCAGTGGTGGCCCAGCTATGGCGGGCTACATAAGATGTTAATGGAATGCTTAACCGTAACATCTTCGAAAGTGTGTGTAAATGTTGGTTGTAGAGCCGTAAAGCACTTTTGTATTGTCTGTAACCATCTTCCCCGGTTAGTGATAATATCGGTAGCAAATAGGGGGAAGAGGCGGCTTCGTTTTTATACCTATTTATAATCTGTGCGGCATACGACTCTATATGTACGGACAATTGCTGACGGGTCTTATGGCGGTAATAATAAATGGTATTGTGCTTGACATCCGTTTTGCGGAGATGTACAAGGTCTACGAACGGAATGCCTCGTAAGTAAAAACTTAACAGAAACATGTCGCGGCTGAAACGCAAGGCGGGTTTCTTCTCCAAATCAAGATTTACCAAGCGCCGGATTAGTAAAGGAGAGATGGCCCGTTTGGCGGTAGGCTCATAGCCAGTGAATACATAGGCGAACAAATCGTCTATACTGTGTGTGAATGGAATGCCTTGTTCGGCAGCTTGGTGAGAGATGGAACGGAGCATACGCATATAGGTGGATATGGTATTATGGCGCCGCCCTTCGCCGAGCAGCCGGTCTTCGTATTGCTTGATGAGGCTGGGGGTGAGATCTGCAAAAGTGATGGAACGGTGGCCGATGAAGCGGAAAAAGCTGTTCACTGTACTGGTATATATACCGGATGTACTGTATCGTCCGGCTTGTTTTGTCCGCTGTATCAGGGAAGCGGAAAAATTATGTATAGTATTCATAATCTGAATTTTAATATTTTAAATACATATAAAACAACCTTGAGCATGAAATGATTGTATGGCAATCAATGCACGCTTAGGGGAGAAATGGTAAAATTTCTATATAAATTCAGATATGTATTCTCCGGGCAGACAGGAGGAGGGTTACAGTATGCCCGAACGTACCCGGCTTAGGGTTTCGGGAGTCATCAACAGATAGGAGGCGATGTGCGACAGAGGGGCGCGCTTGATGACTTCCGGCTGCTGCTCCATCAGCTGGCTGTAGCGCTCGCGTGCAGTCTCAAACCGCCAGGAGTCAGCCTTTATCTGTGAAACAATCAGGGAATATTCCAGAATCTTCCGATAGAACATGTTTATTTCCCATGAGATTTCGGTAAGTGTCAGCAGCTTGTTGTATGGCAGCAGGTATACGACACTCGGCTCGAGTGCCTCAATCATGAGGTGGGTGGGCTCTTTCTTCAGCGTGCTTTCTATGCAGATGATGATGCATCCTTCATAAGAGAAGTGTTCGGTGACGTCTTTACCGTTTTTATAATAGAATTGGCGCAACATGCCTTTTCCTACAAATACGATATTATGGCTTATCTGCCCTTCATTGAGTAATAATGCGCCCTTTTCTACTTCCTTGCGAATGAGGATTTCCTCTATCAACCTTCTTCCCTCGGGAGCCATGCCTGGATAGCGGGAGTTGATAGCGGCATCTACGGTTTCTTTCAATAGTGCATCCATAAAGCCATAATTTGTTTGTTCAAGGGGCAAAGATAAGGTTTTTACGAGAAAAAATCAGCTCCGTATGAAACTTTTGTTTACCCATTTCATGCCATACCAGCGGCGGACGAAAATGAAGCCGCGGATATTCTCGTCCAACAGGAAGGCTACCCACATGCCGCAGATACCCCAGCCGAAGGGGAAGCCGAAAAGGTATCCCACACCTACAGCTACACTCCACTGCACCACCAACCCTACGTAGAAGGGGTAGTTGACATCTCCTGCCGCACGAAGGGCGTTGGTGGCGAAGATGTTGATGGGGCGGCCTATTTCGAGGAGTACATCTATAATAAGGATGGTGGCCCCCATACGTATGATGTCGGGGTTGGACGTGAGCCAGCCAAAGATGGCATGCCCCGAAAGGGCGAGGATGCAGGACAGCATGACGGTTATCATGACGGATTTCTTCATGACGTATTTTCCCATAAGGAAGGCTGCGTGAGGTTTCTTCTCGCCTATCAGATGCCCGATACAGATGGCGCCGCCTTGTGCCATGGAGATGCTGAACAGATAAGCGAACATGATGATGTTGACACAATAGGTACGGGTGGCGAGCGCTTCCACTCCCAGCATGTTGATGAAGTAGGTGATGACGACTTGCGACGAGCTGTACGACAATTGTTCGCCGGCGGAGGGCAGGCCTACCTTCATCAGGTTCTTTAGTTCTATCCACGGAAAAGGGCGGAAGTATGCCACTGGGAAACGGTGGATGTGCTTGCGGAACAGTATGACGAACAGTATAATCATGGAGACACCCCGGCTGAAGGCTGTGGAGATGGCAGCTCCTTCCACACCCAGTTCCGGAAAGCCGAAACGGCCGAAGATGAGGGAGTAGTTGCCGATGATATTGAGGATATTGACCACAACGGTGACCATCATCGGGTAGATGGCTTTGTTGGCACTGCGCAGGGAGGCGGAGAGGGTGAGGGATAGTGCCTGGAAGAAGGCGAAAGCGCCTACGATACGCATATAGTCCATGCCGTCCTGCATCAGTTCAGCGGTGAGCCCCATCAGCCGGAGGATGGGATGGGCGCAGGAGAACAGTACCAGGCTGACCGTGATACCTACCGCCAGGTTGACGAGGATGGATACGCCGACTACTTGCACTACTTTCTTGTGTAGTTTCGCACCGAGATACTGGGAACACAGAACGGACGTTCCGAGGTTGATGACTTCGAAAACGAGGAAAGTGAGCATGATAATTTGATTGACTACCCCTACGGCGGCAACACTGTTGTCCGAGTGGCGGCTCAGCATGATGGTGTCCACCGCACCGAGCATCATGATGAGAAGTGTCTCTATAAAAATGGGGGCGGCCAGCTTGGCAAGCCGCTTTTTCAGGCTTTCTTGTTGTATCATTGTCCGTGTATGTGCACTATACTTTAAAAATCGCGCAAAGATAAGGAAAGGTTGAAAAGGACGGTTTGATATGTATCAAATTTTTTTTTCTTGTTTTAGGGTTTGAGTGTTAACGTGTTATCTCAAATTGTATGAAAACGGTGAAAAAAATATGTAGGAAAAAAGATTTGCACAGTCCAAAAGTTTGCCCTACATTTGCACCGCATTTGAAAAGAATGCTGGTTATAAAAAAGGAAGTTTGGGTGAGTGGCTGAAACCACCAGTTTGCTAAACTGACGTACGGGTAACCGTACCGGGGGTTCGAATCCCCCAGCTTCCGCCAGATGCACTCTTAGCTCAGTTGGTAGAGCAACTGACTCTTAATCAGTGGGTCCAGGGTTCGAATCCCTGAGGGTGTACAAGACAAATGCGAGGGTGGGTTCATCTAACGGTTAGGATACATGCCTCTCACGCATGGTATACGAGTTCGATTCTCGTACCCACTACTAAAACAAGAAAGCGGTTGACTGATGAAACGGTTAACCGCTTTTTGTTTTTTATTTTTCTGTTGTAATCCGAAAATAGTTTCTATATTTGCACCCGCTATGGCGAAATGTATATTCTATATCTTGTTAGGGTTGTTCCTCATATCGAAGTTCACTTCCGTTTCTGATGATATGGAGGGATGTAAGACACTCCCTACTGCGGATGTGCATTATTTCTCCGGAGCCCAGCACAGCTTGTCGGGGGCAGATGGCAGACAATGCCAGGAAAAAGGGGAGGACGCGAATTATAATTGCCTGGCAGATGCCGGTTGCATAGGAAATACCTTCTCATTACGGCATGCCTCTTGCTCGAAATTGTTGAGGCTTAATCCGGACTTCATTGCCGCCAAGGTTGCGAGAACCCTGAAAACTCTGCTCCCGGAAGAAAAGACAACTTCTTTCCCCTTTACTTTCCATCCCCATAAGATTTCATATAGATATTATGTATATACGCTGAGGCGTATTCTTATTTAGTACTTTCCCTTCCTCTCTTTCGGGAGCCGGAGAGATTGCCCGTCTCCCCATGCCGAGTTTTTCTCTATTTTTTAAGTACTGATAATCAATATATAATGGATTTTCTATTAGATTTTATTCTCCATATCGATCAGTATATGATTGATATAGTGCAGGAATATCATATGTGGGCGTATGCCATATTGTTTCTGCTGATTGTGGCCATTATTGTGGTTTCCATACTGCCGGCCGTGGTAGAAGTGCTGCGTGCAAGACTGAAACAACGAAAACAAAAATAAATTAATATACTTAGTACATTTATCCATTATGAAGAATTCTTTTTTTTAGCCGGTTCACACCGAAAGAACCGAAATTCTTTCCTTTGCTGAAGCAATTGTCTGAGATTTTATTGTCCTCGTCGGCTCTGTTGATAGAAATATTGGGCCATGACTCGCCTGAGAAGAGGGCGGAAGATTATAAACGAATCAAAGATTTGGAGCGCGAGGGCGATAAGCTGACCAATCTGATTCTGGATGAACTGGGCACTACTTTCATTACTCCTTTTGACCGGGAGGATATCCACGACCTGGCTTCGGGCATGGATGATGTGATTGATGGAATAAACAGCTGTGCCAAGCGTATCACTATCTATAATCCGCATCCTATTTCGGACAAGGGGAAAGAGCTGGGACATATGGTTCAACAAGAAGCGGCCCTCATCGGCCAGGCCATGGATGAACTGGAGGCATTCCGCAAGAGTCCGGATAAGCTGCGCGCATATTGCAACCAGATGCATGACATAGAAAACCGGGCAGATGATATTTATGAATTTTTCATCACCAGGCTTTTTGAAGAAGAGAAGGACTGCATTGAACTCATCAAAATCAAGGAGATTATGTATGAGCTGGAAAAAACGACGGACGCAGCCGAACACGTGGGCAAGATTTTGAGGAGCCTGATTGTGAAATACGCATAAACGAACGGACGCATGGAACTATTAGTGATTATCATTGTACTGGCTCTGATATTCGATTATATCAACGGTTTTCATGATGCGGCCAATTCTATTGCCACCATTGTGTCTACCAAAGTGCTTACACCGTTTCAGGCGGTGATATGGGCGGCTTTCTTCAATTTTGTGGCCTTTTTCATCGCCAAGTGTGTCATCGGCGGTTTCGGCATTGCCAACACCGTATCGAAAACGGTGATGGAGCCTTACATTACTTTGCCTATCATTCTGGCCGGCGTGATTGCGGCTATTGCCTGGAATCTGTTCACTTGGTGGAAGGGAATCCCTTCCTCTTCTTCGCACACGCTTATCGGAGGTTTTGCCGGAGCTGCCATCATGGCACACGGTTTTGAGGCCATCCAGTTGAGTATCATTCTGAAGATTGCGGCATTCATTTTTCTGGCTCCCTTGATTGGTATGGTGGTGGCATTCGGTTTTACGTTGTTGGTCTTGTACATTTGCCGCAGGGCGCATCCCCATACGGCCGAGGTGTGGTTCAAGAAACTGCAGCTGGTGTCTTCGGCTTTGTTCAGCATCGGGCACGGTCTGAATGATTCACAGAAGGTAATGGGTATCATTGCTGCGGCTATGATAGCCGGACATTCGGAAGGACTGGGAATGGGGATAAACAGTATTGATGACCTGCCGGACTGGGTGGCATTCTCTTGTTTTACGGCCATTTCACTCGGTACCATGTCCGGCGGGTGGAAGATTGTGAAGACCATGGGGACTAAGATTACGAAGGTGACGCCACTGGAAGGGGTGATTGCGGAAACTGCCGGTGCGTTTACGCTTTATCTGACGGAGTATCTGAAGATTCCGGTAAGTACGACACACACCATTACGGGAGCTATTATCGGAGTAGGGGCCACGAAGCGGCTTTCGGCTGTGCGTTGGGGAGTTACGAAGAGTCTGATGACCGCTTGGGTGCTGACTATCCCCGTCAGTGCTTTGCTGGCAGCAGGGATTTATTGTATCGTATCCCTTTTTTAGAAGTGCTGCCGCATAAAAAATAGACGGGTTCGTTTTATTTTGCATGAGGTTTGCACTATCTTTGCAGCCTGAAACTGTAAAATAGAATGCACATTGGACTGGCTATATAGTTTGTTTGTCGAACACTCCGCATTGCAGGCGGTGGTGGTGCTCTCGCTGATTTCCGCTATCGGATTAGGGTTGGGGAAAATACATATTTGCGGTATTTCCCTCGGCGTGACGTTTGTTTTCTTTGCCGGCATCATTGCCGGGCATTTCGGGTTGTCCATAGACCCGCAGATGCTGAATTATGCGGAAAGCTTCGGGCTGGTGATATTTGTGTATGCTTTGGGTTTGCAGGTGGGACCGGGTTTTTTCAGCTCTTTCCGTAAAGGAGGGGTACAACTGAATATGCTCGCCACGGGTGTAGTGCTTATCGGCACCCTGCTGACTGTACTGGGCAGCTATGGGTTGGGAGTATCCCTGCCGGATATGGTGGGCATACTTTGCGGTGCCACGACAAACACACCGGCACTCGGTGCGGCACAGCAGACATTGAAACAGATGGGATTGGAGTCCAGTACCCCTGCTTTGGGGTGTGCGGTGGCATATCCGCTGGGGGTGGTAGGGGTCATTCTGGCCGTACTGTTCATCCGTAAGACGCTGGCGCATAAGGAAGACCTGGAATTGAAAGAGAAGGATGACGTGAACAAGCCTTACATTGTTGCGTTCCAGGTGCACAATCCTGCCATCTTCAACAAGAGTATCAAGGAAATAGGCGGGCTGAACAGCTATCCGAAGTTCGTGATTTCCCGCTTGTGGCGGGATGGGAATGTGAGTATTCCTACCTCGGAAAAGATTATAAAGGAAGGTGACCGCCTGCTGGTGATTACCTCGGAGAAAAATACGCCGGCTCTGACTGTGCTTTTCGGCGAGCAGGAGCATACCGACTGGAACAAGGAAGATATAGACTGGAATGCCATAGACAGCCAGCTGATTTCGCAACGTATCGTGGTGACGCGCCCGGAGTTGAACGGCAAGAAGCTGGGTTCTCTCCATCTGCGTAATCATTACGGTATCAATATCAGCCGGGTTTATCGTAGCGGCGTGCAGCTGCTGGCCACAGCGGAACTGACCTTGCAATTGGGTGACCGCCTGACCGTAGTGGGCGAAGCCGCTGCTATACAAAATGTGGAGAAGGTGCTGGGCAATGCTGTGAAAAGCCTGAAGGAACCGAACTTGGTGGCGGTATTTATCGGCATTGTCATCGGTCTGGCTTTGGGAGCAATTCCTATTTCCATTCCCGGCATCAGCGCTCCCGTGCGGCTCGGATTGGCAGGAGGCCCTATCATCGTAGGTATTCTTATCGGGACATTCGGTCCGAGGATGCACATGGTGACTTATACTACGCGCAGTGCGAACCTGATGCTCCGTGCATTGGGATTGTCTCTTTACCTGGCTTGCCTGGGACTGGATGCAGGTGCCCATTTCTTCGATACGGTATTCCGGCCGGAAGGGCTGTTATGGATTGCTACGGGTTTTGCGTTGACTGTGGTTCCGGTATTGATTATGGGTATCGTTACCTTCAAGTGGCTGAAGATAGATTTCGGAACAATGGCGGGTATGCTGTGCGGAAGCATGGCAAACCCCATGGCGCTGAACTACGCCAACGACACCATTCCGGGAGACAATCCGTCTGTAGCTTATGCTACGGTTTATCCGCTGTGCATGTTTCTACGGGTAATTATAGCCCAAGTGCTGCTCATGTTCTTCATTAATGGATAATGAAGAATGAGGGATATTATCAACTGTCAATTATCAACTATCAATTAAATAACTATGGGAAATATAACTCCGGAAAGTATTGTCAATGACTTGCGTTATTTGCAATTATTATCACGCAGTTTTCCTACCATTGCTGATGCCAGTACAGAAATCATCAATCTGGAGGCCATTCTGAATCTGCCGAAAGGTACAGAGCATTTTCTGACGGATATTCATGGCGAGTATGAGGCTTTTCAGCATGTGCTGAAGAATGCATCGGGGGCAGTGAAACGTAAGGTGAATGAAATCTTCGGGCATACGCTGCGCGAAAGCGAAAAGAAGGAAATCTGTACGCTGATTTATTATCCGGAAGAGAAGTTGCAGTTGATAAAGGAACAGGAAACGGACCTGGACGACTGGTATTTGATAACACTGAACCAGTTGGTAAAAGTATGCCAGAACGTTTCGTCCAAATATACCCGTTCGAAAGTACGCAAGGCACTTCCAGCAGAGTTCTCGTATATCATTCAAGAGCTGTTGCACGAATCGAGCATCGAACCTAACAAACATGCCTATATCAATGTCATAATCAGTACCATTATCTCTACGAAGCGTGCGGATGATTTTATTGTGGCGATGTGCAACCTTATCCAGCGCTTGACCATCGACTCGCTGCATATCGTGGGCGATATATACGACCGCGGACCGGGTGCGCATATTATCATGGATACTCTCTGTGATTATCATAATTTCGACATTCAGTGGGGCAACCATGACATACTGTGGATGGGTGCCGCATCGGGCAATGACGCCTGCATAGCGAACGTTATCCGTATGTCCATGCGCTATGCCAATTTAGCAACGCTGGAGGATGGTTATGGCATCAATCTGTTGCCGCTTGCAACGTTTGCCATGGATACCTATGCGGATGATCCTTGCACTATCTTTGCTCCGAAGATGAACTTTGCCGATGCCAATTACAACGAAAAAACATTGCGGCTGATTACGCAGATGCACAAGGCGATTACGATAATCCAGTTGAAACTGGAAGCGGAAATCATCAGCCGCCGTCCTGAGTTCGGTATGGAGAACCGGAAACTGCTGCATCTGGTGGATTTCGAGCGTGGTGTGTTTGTATACGAAGGCAAGGAATATCCGTTGCGCGATGTGAATTTCCCCACCGTAGACCCGGCGGACCCGTATCGTCTGTCGGACGAAGAGCGCGAACTGATGCACCGGATTCATTCTTCTTTCATGAACAGCGAGAAGATGAAGAAGCACATGCGCTGCTTGTTTACGTATGGCGGCATGTATCTGGTGTGCAACAGTAACCTGCTTTATCATGCTTCCGTGCCTCTGAATGCGGACGGCAGTTTTAAACATGTCCGCATCGGCCAAAAGGAATACTGGGGACGTAAGTTGCTGAAAAAGACCGACCAGCTGATACGTACCGCTTACTTTGACGAGGACGGTTCGGACGAGAAACAGTTTGCACTGGATTATGTCTGGTACATGTGGTGCGGACCGGATGCCCCTTCCTTCGATAAAGACAAGATGGCTACCTTTGAACGCTATTTTGTGGCCGACAAAACATTGCATAAGGAGACGAAAGGGCATTACTATGCTTTGCGCAACGAGGCTGAGGTGTGTGACCGCATTCTTGAAGAGTTCGGCGTGAAGCCGGGGCCACATTCGCATATCATCAACGGACATGTACCGGTAAAGACCATTAAAGGTGAGAAACCCATCAAAGCGGATGGTAAGCTGCTGGTGATTGACGGTGGTTTTTCAAAAGCCTATCAGCCGGAAACGGGAATTGCGGGATATACGCTGGTATATCATTCCCACGGCTTGCAGTTGGTGCAGCATGAGCCGTTCCAGAGCCGTCAGAAAGCCATTGAAGAAGGACAAGACATCAAGTCTACAACCCTGGTTGTCGAATTCAATTCGCAGCGTATGATGGTGAAGGATACGGATAAAGGAAGTGAACTCGTTACGCAGATTCAGGATTTGATGAAACTGCTGGTGGCGTATAGGACGGGGCTGATTAAGGAGAAACAATAATTTATAATTTCAGTATCGTCACCCCGCCCTCTACAATGATGCCTTTGTCATAGGTTTTCCCTTGGGTGTAGTAGCGGCTGCCGCCATAACCGCCGGTGAGGAATATGCCAAAGCGCTCGGTCAGGTGGTATTCCAGATTGACACGTGCCTGGAGGGCATAGAGACGTGCCGGAATGCCGTAGTCCTTGTTCTTGAAGGTTTCTATATGTTGGTATCCCAGATCTCCGCTGATGAACAGCTGTTTGTAGAGCGGTAATTCAAGACCGGCACGGTAGAAGAGGGCAGCGGAAAACTTATCGCCAAAATCCAGATAATGGGTACCGCCACCGAGGATGGTATAGAAGAGCCGGTTCTTGAAACGGGCACCTACATTCAGCTTGGTGGCATTACCACCGAAAAACATCAGTTGAACTTTTGTTTGGGGATTGGCATTGACTAATCCCAACTGGAAACCATCTAATTTTTCTTTGTAGTAGTTGAATAGACCTATTTGAAGCCCTTTGGCACGTATGGCCATATTGGCAGCGCCTATTTGTAATCCTCGGGCTGTACCACCCACCACATTGCCCAGGCCGGAAACCTGAACACCGGTCATATCTCCGGTGGTGATGTTGGTAAGGGCGGACATCTGCATGCCATTCAAGTCTTCACCGATTACACTTAGCAGGCCGGCCCCTGAAAATCCTTTGAAATTTCCACCGGAAATATTGGCGAGTCCGGCAAAGTGTATGCCGGAAGCACCTTCTCCGCTGATATTCAACAGGCCGCCTATGGAGGCGCCACGATTATAGTCCCCACTGATGTTTGCCAGACCGGAAATGATGACGCCTTGCGCATGGTTTCCGGTGATACCTACCAGTCCCGAAACGGATACTCCGATAAGGTTGTTGCCATTGATGTTGGTAATTCCTGCTATCTGCATGCCTCGCATGCTTCCCCCCACCATATTTGACAGACCTGCCATCTGTACACCGTTCACATCCCTGCCGGTTACACTGCCAAGAATATTCATGCCGAGGCCATTCAGACGGTTCATGGAGGAGAACACACCCAGATTGAAGCAGGTGCTTCCTATGGTATCAGTCCGCTGTGTGGAGATGTTTTTCCATAAGGAGATATTGATACCTACCGGGCCATGGTCTGTTCGTGGAGAGCGTTGTTTCCGGAAAGATTTCTCGGAGGATTTCTGAATCGTATCCGGCTGTACGCTGCCCGGATTATGTTCTTGGGCAAGAGCTGTCCCTGCAAAAAGCAGGGACACAAGGAGGAGGGAAAGGTTTCGTTTCATACTTTTTTCTATATTTCGTCCGGCCAGGGAGCTGGTTGGCGGGTGGCACGCAACAGAGGGCGCTGCGCATCCACAGACCGGAGGTAATTACTTAATTTCCGTGACAACTCTTTGACAACTTCAGGCTTCTCTCGGGCCATATCATGTTTTTCACTGATGTCGGCGGGGATGTTGAAAAGTTCCCGTCTACCGTCACCGAAATAATACACCAGCTTCCACTCGCCCGAACGGATGGAGCAAGTGGCTCCGATGCCCGGGCCGGAAGGACCCCAGCTATTGGGATAATGCCAGTAGATATCACGGTCTTTCATTTTACCTTTTCCGGTGAGCAATGGCATGAAACTGATGCCGTCGCGTTGCTGTACGGTTGTATAGTTGTCTACGCCTGCCATCTCAAGGATGGTGGGGAAGAAGTCCTCTATCATCAGGTAATGGTCGCATTGGGTTTGGGGCGCTACGATGCCCGGCCAGCGGACAATCATCGGTTCACGTATGCCTCCTTCGTAGGCGGAACCTTTACCACTGTTGAGCGGATAGTTCTGGACATGCAGTTGTCCGGCGCGGGTATGGGCCGCCAAACCGCCATTGTCGGACATGAAGATGAGGATAGTGTTTTCCGTCAGGTTGTTCTTGTCCAGATAATCCATAATGTCTCCCAGACTTTTGTCCATACCCTCAATGAGAGTAGCATAGGCAGCTTCTACCGGAGGAAGGCCTTTGTCCAGGTACTTCTGGTAGAAACGCATGTCAGGTTGTATAGGGGTATGGATGGCATAGTGTGCCATGTACAGAAAGAATGGCTTGTCAGTCTGCTGTGCATCGTCCAGGGCCTTCATGGCCTCTATGGTAAGGGCTTCACTTAGGAAAGTGTCGGTTCCATGATATTTCTCCAGACCGGGTACGGCAGCCAGCGGGCTTTTACCGTCTGTTTTGTTGCCGAAATTCTCCTTGCCATAGTAGCTGGCAGGTGAACCGGCAGCATGTCCGGCTATGTTCACTTCAAACCCCATTTTCAGCGGATCGGCTCCGGGCGTGTCATTAGCTCCGAAGTGGGCTTTTCCGCAATGAATGGTGTGATAGCCATGGTCTTTGAGCACTTCGGCCAGGGAGGTGACTTGTGTGGTCCGTTCCACGCCAGGCTCTTGACAAATGCCGTTAACGTTCCATTCCGGATAAATCATGACCGAGTCGGGTTGTTCATGGGTAGTGTTCTTGCGGAGGGTCCAACTGGTGACTCGATGCCTGGCAGCATTCATTCCCGTAAAAAGGCTGACACGCGTAGGTGAACTGATGCTGCATGCATAGGCCTGCGTAAACATTTTGCCTTGTGTAGCCATCCGTTCCATGTTGGGAGTATGGTACGTATCGTTGTACTTGGTACGCTGTGTCCAAAAGGGGAGGGACGTGTCTTGCCATCCCATGTCATCCACTAGGAACAGAATGATGTTTGGCAGCTCTTTTGGAGCAGGTACGGCATCCCCAGGCGGCATGCCATACGCTTCTCCCGCCATTCCGCATATCGGAAGCATGGCGGATAATAATAATTCGTTTCTCATTTAGATAATAATTTAGAAAGGGTTAGATAGGTTGTAGTTTAATTGTTTTTTACATTATCCTTTGGCCTCCTGATACAAGAAGCGTTTGATAGATTTCTTCGGCGTTTTTTCAAATTCTTCAGGATAGATTTTCATTTTGAATATCTGGCTGTATGCGGGCAGTTCTGCATTCAGTGCCACACGGTTTTCCTCCATGACGCGTTCGATGTCGTCATTGTTCAGCCCATGGGCAAAGGCATCATCGAAGTCGGGGTAAACCAGACCTACCAGTTTCTCATTCTGCTGCACGATGATGCTTTCGGCTACATACGGCATATTGTTCAGTTTGTCTTCTATCTCTTCCGGGTAGATATTCTGACCGCTCGGACCAAGGAGCATGTTCTTGCTGCGTCCCTTGATGCTTACGTTGCCTTCGGCATCCATCAGGGCAAGGTCTCCGGTGTGCAGCCAGCCGTCTTTGTCGAGTACCTGTACGGTGGCCTCGTCGTTCTTGTAGTAACCCAGCATGACATTGGGACCACGGCAGACAATCTCTCCCGGAATGTTTTCGGGATCGGATGATAGGATTTTCACCTCCATACGCGGTGCGGCCTTTCCGCAAGAACCGGGTTTGAAGCGGGTCCAATCCTCGTAACAGATGATGGGGCCGCATTCCGTCATTCCATAGCCTACCGTATAGGGGAAATCTATCATCTTTAAGAACTGCTCCACTTCCTGGTTGAAGGCAGCTCCTCCTACAATGATTTCTGCAAAGTTTCCGCCAAAGGCTTGAATCATTTGTTCGCGTACGGTCGCCTTTATCTTGTCATTGATGATGGGTACTTTCAGCAACAGCTTCATGGCGGGAGTTTCCAGCTTGGGTAGTACGCTCTTCTTTATAATCTTTTCGATAATGAGCGGAACAGCCACAATCAGGTTAGGCTTCACTTCGGTGAAAGCCTGGAAAATGATTTTGGGGCTGGGCATACGAGTGAGGAAGAATATGTGGCAACCTACGGCGAATTCATACAGAAACTCGAATGCAAGTCCGTACATATGTGCCATTGGCAGCATGGAGACAATCTTGTCACCGGCTTTCAGCGGCAATACTTCGAAAGCAAAAGTGGTGTTTGACCAAAGGCTGCGGTAGGGCAGCATCACTCCTTTGGAGTAACTGGTGGTGCCGGATGTATAGTTGATGACCGCCAGTTCGTCGGGCTGGTCCTTGTGATAACTGACATGTTCCTTGCGGAAGTTCTTGGGGTATTTCTTACCGAACATTTCGTTGAGATGTTCGCGGGCATAGTCCAACTTTTCGCTACGGGAGACAAGAATGTAGAAGTCTGCCATCATCATGATGCCCTCCAGCAGCGGCATGGCACTTTCGTTGAGGTTTTCCCAAACCTGGTCGCCTACGAAAAGCAGTTTGGCTTCGGAATGGTTCACGATGTTGTGTACATTGTCTGCCTTGAACTCGTGAAGGATGGGGACGATTACCGCACCGTAGGTCAATGTTGCGAGGAACGTTACGCCCCAGTGGGAACTGTTGCGGCCACAGACGGCAATCTTATCGCCTTTCTTGATGCCGCTTGCCTCGAAAATGATATGCAGCTTTTCTATTTTGCGGGCTACGTCCTTATATTGTAGAGTTGCTCCCTTGTAGTCGGTCAGAGCGTCTAAATCCCAATTTTCCTTTATGCTATTCTCTATATAGGCGATAAAACTTTGTTCCATGATATTAATTGCACATTTGGTTGAAAATTGTGCAAATATAAGGGTTTATATATAGAAAGCAAACTTTTATAGGGAAAATAGTTTTTATGGCAGCTATTTGCTAAAACTCGACAGTTATACCTAAAGTAGGCAGGATAGTGCCGCTTTCCTGCTTGAGGTATTTCATTTTATAGCGCTGTTCGGCAACAGGAGCAGACGGATTTTCGATGATGCCCGTACTCATTATCACATCCGGCTGCTTCAGTTTGTTGCCGGTGATATTCTGTATGTCCAGATAGATTCCTATCATGCAGTGATGGAAGTAGAAGGACTTGTCCACACGCAAGTCTAACTGGGCAAAGTTGGGAAGCCGCCCGGTATTATAGTACGCATAGTCGTAGTAGGGCTGTCCTTTGGCATCCCATGCTTCTACGAGTGATGATTTGTCTTCATCATAGGGAGTGTAGGGGCTGCCGCCTATATAGCTTAGCTTGCCTCCTATGCTCCAGCGCCGGGGCAGGTTGTATGTACCGCTCATGTTGAGTATGAAACGGTTGTCCCAGGTGGATGGAATGAAGTCTCCATTTGGACGGTTGCGGTATTCGCTGCGGTATAAGGTGAAGGAGGATACGAGATTGAACTTGCCGGATGCCTGCCAGCGGAACATGGTTTCCAGTCCGTAGGCCCTGCCGCTGGCTGTAGGGACGAGTGCTTCGTTGCCGGTGACACCGTAATCGTTTCCTTTGCATGCCAACGGAATGTTGTCTTGGAGGGAAAGTGGCATACGGCTGTAACGCTTGAAGAAACCTTCTGCAGAAACCATGAACCGGTCTTGCAGGTGCCAGTCCACACCGAGGCTGCTTTCAAAGACCTGCATGTACTTCAGGTTTTTGTTGAGATATTGCCCTTCATTGTCTTTATATCCCAAAGCGGTGTAGGGAGGCAATTGGTGGTAGAGGCCGGTACTTCCGCTCAGGGTCCATTGTTCCGAGAGTTTGTAGGATGCAGAGAGGCGTGGGGAGAACTGTTTCCATAGCTGCCGCATCTTTCGGTTGTAAGTGTTGCCGTCCATACGGATACCGGCAGAAAGGGCCAGACGCTTGTCGGCGGTGGTATAGTTGGAAGAGAAGAAAGCCCCCCAGCCGAAGATGTTGAGTGAGGTTTCGTAGATGGAAAGCGTACCCGAATGACTGCCGTATAGTCTTTGCCTGCTGTGGTTTGTATAGATGGAGTTGTTCAGTTCTGCTCCTTCTTTTAGGGTCCATGCTCCCAAGCGCGTTTGGTTTTCGAAACGCAGGGTGGTCTTTTGTTCTGTGGAGCGTAGGCGCAGGGTCAGGTTGTCTTCGGAAGAGTCATCGTTGTTGCGGTATTTCAGATTGCGGTTGTTCAGGTAGTTATGGCTCAGTATAAGGGATTGTACGTGCCTTCCATTGTAGTGTCTGTAAGAGGCTCCGAGAGTGAATGTTTCCTGATGGATAGTGGGGAGATAGCTGAGCAGATATTCGGCATCTTCTCCTTTTTCATCGGTATTCAGTTTCATCTTGTCAATGCCTGCAAGACCAAGCAGGGTCAGCTCGCTGTGCTCGTTGAAACGGGTTTTTGTTTTGAATTGTCCGTCAATGAAATTGGGCAGGAAGGGCAGTCCCAAAGCCTTGAACAAAAGTTGCAGGTAGGACTGGCGTGCGGAGAACAGATAAGTGGTGCGCTGCCCCAGATGGCCTGCTCCGCTGAGCGAGACTTCCGATGCGCCGATGGTGGCTTTGAACGCCTGCTTGTCCGGATTTCCGTCCTTGAGGCGGAAGTCGAGGACGGAACTCAAGGCTCCGGAGCGGTTGGCGGGGAAGGCGCCCGTATAAAATGTAATCTCGCGTATCAGGTCGGCATTGACAATACTTACCGGTCCTCCGGATGCACCCTGAGTGGCAAAGTGGTTGATGTTGGGGATTTCGATGCCATCCATATAAAAGCGGTTTTCGGAAGGAGAACCACCCCGAACAATCAAGTCGTTGCGATAGCCGATGGGAGAGAAAGAGACGCCGGGATAGGAGCGTACGATGCGCGAAACATCCCGGTTGGCTCCGGGACTTTTCTCTATTTCCTGCAAGCCGATGATACGCATGCTGACCGGGCTTTCGATACTTCGCCGGAAGGGGGAAGGCACCACCACTACTGTGTTCAGCAGATTGGCATCCTCTTCCATCTCTATCTCGATGAACGGGGTTGAGGCTGAAACGATATATTCGGGGGTGGAAACAGTCTGGTATCCTATGCAGGATGCCTCAAGGCTATAGATGCCCGGAGGTACCTGCTCTATCTTGAATGTGCCGAGTGAATCGGTGGATGCCCCTTTCCCGGGGATGCCGGCAACGAAAACGTTGGCGTAGGCCACGGGTTGTCTGGACTGTCTGTCGATGACTTTGCCGCGAACGGAATAGGTCACGGGAGCTATCATGGCATTCATGGTTGGGCTGATACCTGATAAAAGTATCAGCAATATAAACAATACAGTTCCCACCTTGTACCGTATGGCATTCATGGCTAATCAGACGTCACTAATTACTTTCCCAAGTACCATCGGTACATGCGTTGCACACCTTCCTCGATATCAATCTTATGATGCCATCCCAATGCATGTAACTTACCGGGATCGGTCAGTTTGCGCATGGTGCCGTCGGGTTTGGAAGTGTCGAAGGTCAACCGGCCCTGATAGCCTACGATGTTGACAATCAGCTCTGCCAACTGGCGGATAGTGATTTCCTTGCCCGTACCGATATTGATGTGACAGTTGCGGATTTCCTTGTCGTCCGGCTCGAAGGTATCTTTGAAGTCGACGTGCTCCATGACGAAGACGCTGGCATCTGCCATCTCCTCGCTCCAGAGGAATTCGCGCAAGGGGGTGCCGGTACCCCATAATCTCACTTCTTCTTCGCTGATGCCGTATTTCCGGAGGATATTCAGAATGTCCTCTTTGCTGCTGTCGCCGTTGATGCCTTCCACCGGACGCAGGTTCATGTCGTGGCGTACGGCATCCCAGTCGCCTTGTTTCAGGCAGTGGGCGAGGTGTATCTTGCGTATCATGGCAGGGAGCACGTGGCTGCGTTCCAGGTCGAAGTTGTCGTTGGGACCGTAAAGGTTGGTGGGCATCACGGCAATGTAGTTCGTACCGTATTGAAGATTGAAGCTTTCGCACATTTTCAGTCCGGCTATTTTGGCGATGGCATAGGGCTCGTTCGTGTATTCCAGCGGAGAAGTGAGGAGTGCGTCTTCTTTCATCGGCTGTTCGGCATCACGGGGATAGATGCAGGTGCTGCCCAGAAAGAGAAGTTTTTTCACTCCGTGGCGGAAGCTTTCGCCGATGACGTTCTGCTGTATCTGCAAGTTCTTGTAGATGAAGTCGGCACGGTAGATACTGTTGGCCATGATGCCACCCACAAAGGCGGCGGCAAGGAATACATATTCGGGCTGTTCCTCGTCGAAGAAGCGGCGTACGGCAACTCCGTCGAGCAGATCGAGTTCTGTGTGGGTCTTGCCGATGAGATTGGTGTATCCTTTCTCCTCAAGATTTTTCCAGATGGCAGAACCTACCAGTCCCCGGTGGCCTGCTACATATATTTTGGCATTTTTGTCTAACATTGTTGTCTGAAAGTTTAATAGTTCATTCAAAGCTCTTTGCTTCTTAAATACAGTTTCTTCACAAATTTCATGTCGTGCTCTGCCATGATGCGTACCAACTCTTCAAAACTGGTCTGCCTCGGATTCCATCCCAGCAGTGTTTTTGCTTTGGTGGGGTCGCCCAGCAATTGTTCCACTTCGGCAGGCCGGAAATATTTGGGGTCGACTTCCACGAGGACTTTTCCGGTCTGTGTGTCGATACCCTTCTCATCCACTCCCTGGCCTTCCCAGCACAGAGTGATGCCTACCTCTCGGAATGCCAGTGTCGCAAATTCGCGTACGGTATGCATTTCTCCGGTGGCAATGACGAAGTCTTCGGGGGTGTCGTGCTGCAGGATGAGCCACATGCACTCGATGTAGTCTTTGGCATATCCCCAGTCGCGCCGGGCATCCAGATTGCCCAGATACAGCTTGTCCTGGAAGCCTTGGGCGATGCGGGCAGCCGCCAGTGTGATTTTTCTTGTCACGAAGGTTTCACCTCGGCGTTCGCTCTCGTGGTTGAAGAGTATGCCGTTTACAGCAAACATGCCATAGCTTTCGCGGTAGTTCTTTGTAATCCAAAAACCATACTGTTTGGCTACGCCATAGGGGCTGCGGGGATAGAACGGGGTCGTCTCCCTTTGCGGCACTTCCTGCACTTTTCCGAAGAGCTCGGAAGTGGAGGCCTGGTAGATGCGTGTCTTCTTTTCCATACCGAGAATGCGTACGGCTTCGAGCATGCGCAGGGTGCCTACGGCATCGGTTTCGGCGGTATATTCGGGCACGTCGAAGGATACTTTGACATGGCTTTGGGCGGCAAGGTTATATATTTCGTCCGGCTGCACACTCTGGATGATACGGATGAGAGAGCTGGAGTCTGTCATGTCTCCATAGTGCAGGTTAATGGTACGTTTCTGTTTCATGTCGCGTACCCACTCATCGAAGTAGAGGTGTTCGATGCGGCCGGTGTTGAAAGAGGAAGAGCGACGCAGGATACCGTGCACTTCATATCCTTTCTGCAGGAGGAATTCGGCAAGGAACGAGCCGTCCTGCCCGGTAATGCCGGAGATAAGGGCTTTCTTCATAATGTATGCTTCTTGTTATTATGTCTTTTCGGACTGCAATATTCGTTATTTTCCACGAGATGGCAAAATATAAACTATTTCTTTCCCATCACTTTGTCGATAATCAGTGCGATTGCCCCGTCGCCCGTCACATTGCAGGCAGTACCGAAGCTGTCCATCGCTATGTATAGTGCAATCATCAGCGCTTGTGCCGACTCGTCGAAGCCCAGCATGGATTGCAGGATGCCCAGTGATGCCATGATGGCGCCTCCCGGTACCCCGGGAGCGGCTACCATAGTGATGCCCAGCATGAAGATAAATCCTGCAAATAGAGGGAAATCATGGGGCATGCCTTGCATTATCATCAGTGCCAGGGCGCATGCCACAATCTTCAATGTGCTGCCCGACAGATGGATGGTGGCGCAAAGTGGGATGACGAATCCGGCAATATCGGCAGAGACGCCGTTCTTCCGACTTTGCTCCAATGTTACAGGGATAGTGGCGGCACTGGATTGAGTGCCTAGAGCCGTGAAGTAGGCAGGCATCATTCGTCCCAGTAGTTTGAGAGGGTTCTTGCGGACAAACAGTGCCGCAATGCTGTATTGGAATACCAGGAGAAAGATGTGAAGCAGGAAGATTACACCGATAATCTTAATAAAGACCATCAGGATGCCGAATACTTGTCCACTGTGCGTCATGTTGAGGAAAATGCCGAAAATATAGATGGGAAGCAGCGGCAATATCACTGCACTGATCATGCGGATGACAATCTCTTGAAAATCGCGTGCCGCATTTTTCAGTACCTCACTTTTCAGATGAGCCAGGCCCAGCCCCAGTGTGAAGGCAAGTACGAGTGCGGTCATAACATTCATCAAGGGCGGGATACCCACGGAAAAATAGGGAAGAATGCCTTGAGACTCACTGACTTCTTCTAACGGCACCCCGGTTTCTATGAGGGAAGGAAATACCGCCATACCGGTGAAATAGGAGAGAAAGCCGGAGAATAGGGTAGCTCCGTAAGCAATGAGCGCCGTGACGACCAGCATCCGTCCGGCTCCTTTGCCGATGTCGGCAATGGCAATCGTGACCAGTCCCACAATGATGAGGGGGATGGAGAAGTTCAGGAATTCACTGAAAATGGCATTGAATGTTACGAACAGCCGTACCAGCGAAGCCGGTAGGAAATTTCCGAAAAGTATACCTAAGATAATGGCAATGATGATGCGTGGCAATAGTCCGATGTGGAAGTTCTTCATGAGCATTGGTTTTCTGTCTGGTTGAAAAATAGGCTTTCGCTGACAAAAGTACTATTTTATTTTCGTAATTCATACGAACAAATGCTGTTAGCATTTTGTTTCCATATAAAGACAAAATTTACATGAATATGAAGAATTTAAATAAAACAGACATTGGACTTATCGGTCTGGCAGTTATGGGCGAGAATTTGGCCCTCAATATGGCAGATAAGGGATGGAATGTTTCGGTATATAATCGTACGGTTCCGGGAGTGGAAGAAGGGGTGGTGGAACGTTTTGTGAACGGCCGCGCCAAAGGGAAAAAAATTGAAGGCTATACAGATATAGCCGAATTTGTAACTTCCATTGCCATACCCCGCAAAATAATGATGATGGTTCGTGCCGGCAGTGCGGTGGATGAACTGATGGAACAGCTGTTTCCCCATTTGTCCGAAGGGGATATCCTGATTGACGGTGGTAATTCCAATTATGAGGACACCAACCGGCGTGTGGCATTGGCCGAAAAGAAAGGCTTCCGTTTTGTGGGAGCTGGAGTTTCCGGTGGAGAGGAAGGAGCGCTGAACGGCGCGTCTATCATGCCCGGAGGATCTGAAAGTGCCTGGCCTGAGGTGAAGCCTATCCTGCAGAGTATTGCGGCAAAAGCATCTGACGGTACCCCGTGCTGCCAGTGGATTGGTCCTGCCGGTTCCGGTCATTTCGTCAAGATGATACATAATGGCATCGAATATGGAGATATGCAGCTTATTGCCGAAGCTTATTGGGTGATGAAGAATCTGCTTGGTCTGGACAATGGACAGATGGCGGAAATCTTTGCTGATTGGAATGAGGGTAAGTTGCGTAGCTATCTCATTGAAATTACCGCCAACATACTGCGTCATAAGGACAAATCAGGAGGTTACCTGATAGATAAAATACTGGATACAGCCGGACAAAAAGGTACAGGCAAATGGTCGGTAATCAATGCTATGGAGCTTGGTATGCCGTTGGGGCTGATTGCTACGGCTGTTTTTGAACGCAGTTTGTCGGCTCAGAAGGGCTTGCGTGAAACGGCTTCCAAGCAATTTGTATGCCGACGCTCGCAGGCGGTGTACAACAAGTCGGAGATGGTGAAGGATATCTATTCCGCACTCTATGCTTCCAAATTAGTGTCATATGCTCAGGGATTCGCCGTGTTGCAGCGTGCATCCGACGCTTTTGCCTGGAACCTCGATTTGGCATCCATCGCACGCATGTGGCGGGGCGGCTGCATCATCCGTAGTATTTTCCTGAACGACATAGCTACGGCTTTCGAGGCAAAAGACAAGCCCAAACATCTGCTGTTGGCTCCTTATTTCAAAAATGAAATGCAGCTGTTGCTTTCCGGCTGGAAACATCTGGTGGCACAATCCATGAAAGAGGAACTTCCGGTGCCTGCATTCTCGTCCGCCTTGAATTATTTCTATTCGCTGGTGTCTGCCAAGTTGCCTGCCAATATGATTCAGGCGCAACGTGACTATTTTGGTGCGCATACCTTTGAAAGGACAGACGAGTTGCGTGGACAGTTTTTCCATGAAAATTGGACGGGACACGGAGGAGATACGAAATCGGGTACGTACAATGTGTGAGAAAGGGGGAGAAGATGATGAATAAATTAGTGATTGTTATATTCGGCGCTTCGGGTGACTTGACGAAGCGCAAACTGATGCCGGCGCTCTATACTTTATATAGTGGCGGGCGGTTGCCGGAAGGATTCTCCATTCTGGGGATAGGACGCACCGAGTATACGGATGCCCGTTACCAAGAATATATAATGAGTGAATTGAGTAAGTTCGTAGCTTCCAAAGAGCAGGTGGAAGATAAAATGAGGGATTTTTGCAGCCATCTGCATTACCAGACATTGGATCCCGCCGAGGTTGAAGGCTATCATCTGCTGGACGGACGTTTACAAGAGTTTACCGGTGAGCAGAAACCGGACAACCTGCTGTTCTATCTGGCTACTCCACCTTCCTTGTACGGTGTCATTCCCTTGCACTTGAAGGCGGCCGGTCTGAACCGTCCTGATACGCGTATCATCGTTGAAAAGCCGTTCGGTTACGATTTGGAGTCAGCCAGAAAGCTGAATAGCATTTATGCTTCCGTTTTCAAGGAGCATCAGATTTACCGCATCGACCATTTTTTGGGTAAGGAAACGGCGCAGAACATTCTCGCCTTCCGTTTTGCCAACGGAATCTTCGAACCGCTATGGAACCGTAATTATATAGACTATGTGGAGATTACAGCCGTAGAGAATCTGGGTATCGAAGGACGTGGCGGATTCTATGAAGGTGCCGGAGCCCTGCGCGATATGGTACAAAACCACCTCATACAGCTTGTGGCGCTCACTGCATTGGAACCGCCTGCCGTTTTCAATGCCGATAATTTCCGCAACGAGGTGGTGAAGGTCTATGAGTCATTGGCCCCCTTGACAGAGGAGGATTTGGAGGAACACATTGTCCGCGGACAATATACGGCTTCGGGCTCGAAAGCCGGGTATAGGGAAGAGAAGAACGTGGCACCTGATTCGCGTACCGAAACGTATATTGCCATGAAAATCGGTATTAACAACTGGCGGTGGAAGGGTGTTCCTTTCTATATCCGTACCGGCAAACAAATGCCGACAAAGGTGACTGAGATTGTTGTACATTTCCGTGAGACGCCCCATCAGATGTTTCGTTGCGAGGGTGGACATTGTCCCCGCGCGAATAAGCTGATTCTCCGCCTGCAACCCAATGAAGGCATTGTGCTGAAATTCGGCATGAAGACTCCCGGACCGGGATTTGACGTGAAGCAGGTGATGATGGACTTCAGTTATGACCAGTTGGGCGGGTTGCCTACCGGCGATGCCTATGCCCGTCTGATAGAGGATTGCATACAAGGTGACCCTACACTCTTTACCCGCAGCGACGCGGTAGAGGCTTCATGGCGCTTTTTCGATCCCGTGTTGCGTTATTGGAAAGAGCATACGGATGCTCCTTTATATGGGTATCCCGTAGGTACGTGGGGACCTTTGGAAAGTGAAGCGATGATGCACGAACATGGTGCTGAATGGACTAACCCGTGTAAGAATTTGACGAATACAGATGAATATTGCGAATTATGAAAAGTTATGTTTACCATTCGGCTACAGCTACGGCACATGCGTTGATTGAACATTTGATTGCGATGATGGAGCGTGAGCCGGAAAAGACCTTTTATTTTGCATTCAGTGGGGGAAGTACTCCTTCGCTGATGTTTGACATTTGGGCCAACGAGTACAAGGAGGTGACTCCTTGGATGCGGATGCGGATTTATTGGGTGGATGAACGGTGTGTGCCGGCAGAGGATTATGAGAGCAATTATGGTACTATGCGCCGTTTGCTGTTGGATGAAGTAGGCATGCCCGATGAATACGTTTACCCTATTTATGGAGTGAACCGCCCGGAGATTGAAGCAAAGAACTATTCGACGCTGGTTTGCCGCACGGTTCCGCTTTGGGGTGGCTTCCCGGCCTTCGATGTCGTTTTGCTCGGTGCTGGAGACGACGGGCATACCTCCTCTATCTTTCCGGGGCAGGAATATCTGCTTTCTTCCTTTCATCCTTATGAGGTGAGTGTCAATCCCTATAATGGGCAGAAACGCATAGCCATGACCGGCTGCCTTTTGTTTGCTGCGAAGAATCTTATTTTCTTTATTACCGGCAAGAATAAGGCGGATGTGGTCCGCGATATTCTTGATTCCGGGGATACCGGTCCGGCAGCTTATGTGGCCCACCATGCCGAGCGTGTGGAATTGTTCCTCGATGCTCAGGCTAATGGCGGGAAAATGTCTACTTAGATGTGCCGCTCTCCAGAATGCTTACGATGGAGAATAATGTAAAGCAGATGCCCCCCAAACCAGCCAGTACACGTGCAGGGACAAAATAGGCATTGTGCAGGCCTGCCATCTCAAACAGAAAGGCGGAGAGAAACAGACAAGCCAGGGCCGTGAAGACCGGAATCAGCGGGATGCGGTTGGCCAGCTTGAAAGTGTTCCGCCAGATGGCGGCAAGTAGTATGACTTTGCTGGAAATGCTGTAGCATACCAGTCCCAGGCCTATCATAATATATCCTGTGGAGGAGAGTGCCGGATTGCTGTTGGCCAAGACCAGAAGTCCCCAGAGAATGCTGATGCTGCCCATTATCAAAACAAGGGCCGGCCATTGTTTCCGTTCAGCCTTTGTATAGTTGTTGCGTATCTGGCGGACGATGGTTGCAACCAGCGCCACCAAGCTGGAACAGATACAAGCAAGTCCTGCCATGACATGGCCTGCTACATAATATGCATTGTGCTCGCTGCTTTTTGACAATAGCCATAAGGCCCATATCCATGCCATTACTGCCATAAGGGTGGCAACTGCTATCAGGATATATCCCTGGGAGGAATTGAATGCATCGGCAGGTTGTAGCTGGTCGGTACGTTCCGAGTTGGCGGGAATGAGGGTGAAGCGGGTGGAGGCTGTGGCTGTGGTAGCTACACAAGCTGTGATGAAACCGACTCCGCAAATCACGTGTCCTGCCACGAAATTGCTTGCCGTGGCAGCTTCGTGCATGTAACTCCAACCATAGATTACTGTGAGTACGGCTGCCAGGTAACCGATAACCGGAAGTGCGTATCTGACTATCGGATTGTAGGTATGAATGATTTGTCTAATGATTGTTGCCGCTGTGGCGAACAAGGCAATGCAAATCATCCCTAAGGAAAATACTACCGGACCGGCCACAAATTTTGCCGAATCCAGTCCTTCGTGGAGCACAAAGGCTCCGTAGCCGAAACAGAAAAGGGCCATCAACAAGGGTATGGCCCTGAAAAGAATACTGATACCGTAATTCATAACTGTTGTTTTTAGAGTTTCCCCTTCAAACAGCGTTTCTGCAGCTTTGTTCCTCCTTTTAAGATTTATTTGTGATGAGAAGTGTTTCCCTGTCCGTATTTAGGGAGCCAGCCTCTCCTTTTTCCAGCTGCCATCCGCTTGTTGGGAATAGAGGAAACGGTCGTGTAGCCTGCTTTCCCGTCCTTGCCAGAATTCAAAACGGAAAGGGGTGACGGCAAAACCTCCCCAGTTGTCGGGACGTTTGATACTTTGCCCTATCCATGTTGCCGCTTCGCGGACGAACGCGCGCATTATCTCCATACGGCTGCCGATGACGTGACTTTGGGGTGAAATCCTCGCCCCGATTTTACTTTTGTAAGGCCTGCTTGCAAAATAGGCGTCAGAATCGGCAGGAGCGCATCTTTCAGCTTTTCCTTCAATGTGTATTTGCCTTTCCAGTTTGTGCCATACGAAAGATAAGGATATATACGGATTTGTAGTCAGTTGCCGGCCTTTTCTGCTTTCGTAGTTGGTGAAGAAGATGAAACGGCCATTTTCCACCTCTTTCAGCAACACTGTGCGTGTAGAAGGATGCCCGTCTGTCGAGACTGTAGCTACCGTCATGGCGGTGGGCTCGTACTCATCACTATGGATAGCATCGTTCAGCCAATGGTCGAATTGCTCAAAGGGATTGTCGTTGAGGTTACCCGGTGTCAGCCTGCCTTTCTTATATTCTCTTCTGATGTCAAAGAGTTGTGATTTCATTATCGTGTGGTTTTATCAGGAGTGATATATTGTTTTTCTATGTAACAGTCTGAGAGGGCTGAATGTTTTTGTTTTTCTGCGGAAAGAAAAATATGGAAGAAGGAAATGGCTGTGTTGATACTTAAAAAAATGGGGGTGTGTCAAAATTCACCACAGATTACACGGATTAACACAGAATGAGCTTAATCTACTGATAGTCAAAGATACTTATCTGTGCAAATCTGTGTAATCTGTGGTGAATACCAGTTTCGACACACCCTCGGATATTGGAGATTACCTTATGAAGACAAGTGGAAAGTGGACACTGGCATGTCTGCTATTGTAATTTAAACATTACGGGAACTGTGAATTTACAACGGACCGGTTTGCCTCGTTGCTCACCGGGTTTCCATTTGGGCATGGTGGAAATCACACGGATAGCTTCTTTGTCCAGATAGGGATCTACGCCTCTTACTACTTTTACATCTACGATGCTGCCGTCTTTGTTGACAACGAATTGTACTATTACGCGCCCCTGGGTTCCGGTCTCTTGTGCAATAGTCGGGTATTTTATACTCTTACCCAGATATTGCATCAGACTCATGCCATTATAAGAAAACTCGGGATTCTTCTCTACAACTTCAAAAATCTCATCCTCTACCGGAATCTCTTCATCTACGGTTGGAGATATGGGTTTGATGATTACAGCTTCACCGATTTCTTCGGAAGAGGCAATGGCTGTTTCTTTCACATTGTCATTATCATCCACAATTGTCAATACCTCGGCAATTGCAGGAGCTTGAGGGGGTGGTGGAGCTACTAATTCGGGTTGCTCCGTGATAGGAATTTCAATTTCCTGCTCAAATACGTTCTCGGTAATAGCACCGCTCATGTCAATCCTAACATCACGCTTCGACCATTCAAATGCAACGAACATGAAGACCAGCACAATTACATAACCTACAAGTAGCCAACTTGACTTCTTGTTTTCCAGGCTTGCTTTGGATGTTTTCTTGATTTCCATAATTTACAAGATTATTACCGTATAATGGTTGTCGCGAAACTAACATTATACAGATGTGATTAGTAAAATCATAAAACATGCGTGCCCACTTGTTTCTGTATTAAAGATAAGAAAATGAATGTTATGTTGGTGTTTGATATGTAGTTATATATAGTTTTTTAAATTTGCTTTGATAATTTTTCTGCTTGTGGATTAAATAGTGTTGATATGTAAAAAGCACTTCCAACGTTCGCTTACGGAGGAAGTGCTTCACACAAAAACTAAACTAGACTTAACTAAACTATTCTATTGGGGGAGTTTCACAACTCCTATCTGTTCGGTGCAAAGATAAAAAAACATATTTTAATATGCAAAAGGATTCTATAATAAATCGACGTTTTTTCCGATTTTATCGACGGATTAGTCGATTTTTTTAGCTTCTTTGGTCTAAAAATTCTTGAAAAGCTTGTTTATAGCTGTCACTTATCGGGATGTAATTCTTTCCGAACACGATGCGGCCACGGTCTATAATACGTATTTTATTCTTCTGAACAATGTAGGAACGGTGGACGCGCATGAAACGCGAGGCAGGCAGAAGTTCCTCCATTGCCTTCATGCTCATGAGAGACAGGATAGGCTTGGGAGAATCCTCCTCGTAGATTTTGAGATAGTCTTTCAGCCCCTCTATGTACAGAATTTTACTCAATTCGATTTGCACCAGCTTATACTCGCTTTTTACGAAGATGCTCTGAATCTCTTCCTTGGGCTGTTGCAGCAATTCAAACCATTGCACAGCCTTGTTGGCAGCCTGCAGAAAGTCGACGTAGGAGATGGGTTTCAGCAGGTAGTCCAGCGCATTGACTTTGTAGCCGTCTATGGCATACTGGTCGAAGGCGGTGGTAAAGACAATGCGGGTGCCGGAATCGACCATCTTCGAAAATTCCAGTCCGTTCAGTTCGGGCATCTGGATGTCGAGGAAAAGCAGGTCGATGTGCTTCTCGGGCAACTCCTTGATGGCTTGTACGGCACTGGAGTATTTACCGACCAACTCCAGAAACGGGGTCTTGTTGACGTAGCTTTCCAGCAACCCCAGGGCGAGGGGCTCGTCGTCTACAATGGCGCACTTCAGATTCATATCTTTATAATTAAAATAGATTTATACTCTTTCATGTCCTCACTCACTCCTTGCTGCCAGTCGTAACGGTCGGGATAGGTCAGTTCCAGACGCTTGCGCACCTGTTCCAGGCCGATGCCGCTTCCGCTTTTATCTGCCACGCTTTTGGGATGATAGCTGTTGGTTATTTCGCAATGTATCTCTCCGGGGCTTTCACTGAAGTGGATACGGATAAAGCTGGGCTCGGTGGGGGAGATGCCATGCTTGAAGGCATTCTCTATGAGGGAAATAAAGATGAGCGGAGCTATTTCCGTACGGCTGTCCGGTCGGACGTCTATCTTTGTTTCCACATGGACGTTGGCGGAGAGACGGATGCGCATCAGTTCGATGTAGTTGCGGATGAAGTCCATCTCCTTGTCCAGGGTGACGAAGTTCTGCTGATTGTCATACAGCACATGGCGCAGCAGTCGGCTCAGTTCCTGCACGGCAGTCTGTGCCTTGTCGGCATCGAAGGCGATGAGGGCGTAGATGTTGTTCAGCGTATTGAGCAGGAAGTGCGGGTTGAGCTGGTTGCGCAGGTTCTTCAACTCGGCTTCCGTGCGGCTTTTTCGGCTTCGCGGCGGGCGGCGTCCATCTGCGCCCAGCGGCGGCTCAGCTTGATGGCAGCGCTGAGGCCGGCGGTGAGAATCATGGTCGAGACGTCGCGCAAGATGAATATCCATTTGGGAGGCCCCATGTGCTGACCGTCATCATCGCCGCGCATATGGTTTTGGAATGTGTATTCTTGCCAAAGGTGGGCGCCGGTGGTAATGCAGATGATGAGCAGTGTGTTCAGCAGGAGATACTGCCGGATGCGTCCCTCGAACAAGTAGCGGGGAATGAGGAGGCAGTAGTTGATGTAGAATACAAGGAAGAATGAGAGGGTACTGCTGCTACCGTGGCGCAGATAGTCCGCAAGGCTGATATTGAAGCCGCTGCGTGTCATCATCAGAAAGGGGAAACCGATGACGATACCCCAGACAATGATGTGTATCAGGGTTTCGATGCCGCGGCGGCGTGGGTTAGGGAGCTGTTGTTTCATCATGATACAAAGATACGGATTTTAGGTGGATATTGGAAATATCCGCCGCCTGCGAAGCAAATCTCTGTTCGCAGGTTGCGGATAAGCGTTTCCAGGTTGCGGATATGTATCCCAAGCTTGCGGATGTCTATCCCAAGGCTTGGGATAGAGATTATCCTTGGTTTCGCATAACTTTTTTCCCTATTGCCGGAAACTTTTTTCCTAATACTTAAGAACTATTTGGCTAACTTCCGGCAAGGGAGAAAAGGTTATTCGTAGCGTATGGCCTCTATCGGGTCGAGGTCCGCAGCTTTCTTGGCGGGATACCAACCGAAGAACACTCCGGTGACGGTACATACGGCGAAGGAGAGGAATACACTCCACGGCTGGATGAAGATGGGCCAGTGGGCAACGCTCTTCACTATCCAGCTGGCTCCGCATCCGATGATGACGCCGATGATGCCTCCGGTGATGCTGATGAGGATAGCTTCGATGAGGAACTGGCTCAAGATGTCGACACCGCGGGCACCTACACTCATGCGCAGGCCGATTTCGCGCGTGCGTTCCGTCACCGATACGTACATGATGTTCATAATGCCGATGCCGCCCACTACGAGCGAAATGCCGGCTATGCAGGCAAGCAGCGTGGTCATCAGGTCGGTGGTGGAGTTCAGCATGGTGCTGAGTTCCTGCTGGCTGCGAATGGTGAAGTCGTCGTCGTCACTCTCCTTCAGTTTATGGTTCCGGCGCAGAATTCCGGTGATTTCTTCGGTGGCGTTGTCCGTCATGTCCTCGGTGAGTGCGGATGCGAAGATACCTTGCAGATAGGTCTGTGCAAGCAGGCGTTTCATTACGGTGGTGTAGGGGGCAAGTACAACGTCGTCCTGGTCCATGCCCATGGAGTTGTAGCCTTTGGACTTCAGCACGCCCACCACGCGGAAGGGCACTTGGTTGAAGCGGATGATACGTCCCACAGGGTCCTCTCCTCCGGGAAAGAGGTTGTCTTGGATGGTCTTTCCTATGACGCACACCTTGGCAGAGGTCTGTATGTCGGCTTCGGTAAACATCTCGCCGTTCTCCACGCTGAGCTGCCGGATTTCGAGATAGTCCGTGCCCACGCCGCTCACGGAGGAGGGGTAGTTGTTGTTGCCCGCGATGAGCTGCCCGCTGGAGGAGACATTGGGGCTGACGGCAGCCAGGAAGTTCGTTTCGTTGCGCAATGCCTCGTAGTCGGTGAGCTTCAGCGTCTGCATGGCGCTGGGGTCTTGGCGGACACCGCCGCGCATGTCGGCACCGGGGTGAATCATTATCATATTCGAGCCCATTTCGGAGATTTGCGCCTGAATGCTTTTTGAACCCTGTCCGATAGCGAGCATCGTGATGACGGACGCCACGCCGATGATGATGCCCAACATCGTGAGGAATGCGCGCAGCTTGTTGTTGTTCAAGGCTCGCAAGGCTATTTTGAAAAGGTTTGTTCCGTTCATATCGTTTTAATGGAAAGTTTAAAATTAATCCCTAATCCTTAATCCCTTATCCCTCATTCCTCCTCCTGCTTAGGCAATGCTGCCAGGGCTTCGGCTGCATTCTGGATTTGGGTGTTGATGGTATCGTCCTTGACTTGTCCGTCGCGCAATACGATGTTGCGGCTGCTGTATTGGGCTATTTCCGGATTGTGCGTTACGAAAATGATGGTGCGTCCTTCGGCATGCAGTTTCTGGAAGAGCACCAGGATTTCGAATGAGGTACGGGTATCCAGATTACCGGTGGCTTCGTCCGCCAGGATTACGGCAGGGTTGTTTACCAATGCACGGGCGATGGCTACGCGTTGCATCTGTCCGCCGGACATCTGGTTGGACTTGTGCTCCAGCCGGTCGCCCAGCCCTACGGCTTGCAGGGCTTCGATGGCACGTCTCCGCCTTTCGGAAGCCGAGACGGAGGAGTTATACATCAGCGGTAGTTCCACATTTTCTACGGCTGTGGTTTTTGCCAGCAGGTTATAGTTCTGGAACACGAAGCCGATTTTATGGTTGCGGAGTACGGCGCGCTGGGACTTGCTCATGGTGCGTACGGAGATACCGTCCAGCAGGTATTCGCCGCTGGTGGGCGTGTCCAGGCAGCCGAGGGTATTCAGCAAAGTCGACTTTCCGGAGCCCGATGTACCCATGATGGTGACAAACTCGCCTTCACGGATGGTGAACGAGACGCCGCGCAGGGCATGCACGGTTTCGTCCCCCACCTGGAAGTTGCGTTTGATATTTTGAAGTTCAATGACTGCTTTATTCATAATTCTTTTTTTGTATTATTTTCCGCTCTTCTTCTTACTTCCCGGAGGGCCAGGCATGAACGGACTCTTCTCACCTCCGGGAGCTTCCTGGCTCATGTCCGGAGCGCCGCTGCCGGGCATGCTGCCGATGGTGGCTTCGGTCACCACTACGGTACCTTCGTTAATGCCGCTGATAATTTCCGTGTTGACTCCGTTGGAGATACCTATCTTCACCGGACGGGCGGTAAAGGTGTTGCCTTCGCGGGTCCAGAGTTTATGTTCCCCTTCGCAATCCTTCACGATATCATTGTCGCCGATAAGCGGTTTTTCGGGGTTGAAGCGCAGGGCACGGGCAGGAGCGCACAGTACGTCTTTGCGGTCGAGGGTGAAGATGGTGACGTTGGCTGTCAGGCGTGGTTTCAGTTTCAGGTCCGGGTTGTGGGCGGAGATGACTACTTCGTAGGTCACAACCGTGCTGGTGCTGGTGCTCGACGTGCTGCTTGAGCTGGCATCTCCCAGACGAATTTGTGTGACCACTCCTTCGAACACGTCATTCGGGTAGGCGTCTACGGTAAACGTGGCGCGCTGTCCCTCTTCCACACCGCCTATGTCGGCTTCATCCACGTCGGCCACAACCTGCATCTGCGTCAGGTCGGCAGCGATGGTGAACAGGGTCGGTGTCTCGAAGCCGGAAGCCACGGTCTGTCCTGCTTCCACGTCGCGGCTGATGACTACACCGTCGATGGGAGAGGTGATGGTGGCGTAGGAGAGGTTGCGTTCAGCCTTTGCCAGTGATGCCTGGCTGCTTTCGTAGTTGCTCTTGGCCTTCTCGTAGTTATAGACGGACTGCTCATAGTCCGTGGCGGCGATGAGCTGCTTTTCGTTCAGCGTCTTGTTGCGCTCGTAGAGTTTTTTCTGGTACTCGTATTCGGCCTTTGCACCGTTGTAGGCGGCGCGTTGCGAAGCGAGTTCGCTTTGCAGTGTCACGCGGTCCATCTCGGCAATGAGTTGGCCTTTGGTTACTACGGAATTGTAGTCTACATGAATCTTGTCGATGATACCGCTCACCTGGGTACCCACTTCCACTTCCGTCACCGGTTCGATGGTCCCCGTGGCGGTTACGGATTCGGAAATCTCGCCTTTATGGATGGTTGCTGTGGCGTAGGTCACCTTGTGCTTGGCCTTGGCACCACCGAAGAGCCATACGCCGCCGCCCACTATGATTACGGCAGCTACGGCAATGAGGATGATTCTTTTTTTGTTCATATATATATAAGGTATTATAATTCGATTTTTTCTCCTTGATAAAACTTCAGTAGCTGCATATTCAGTATGGCCATGTATTTGGCTTGCAGTGTCTCCTGCTGTGCGCTGAGCAGATTGCTTTTCTCAGTCAGCAGTTCTACGGTATTCTTCATGCCCAGGTTGAACTGCTCTTGAATCAGTTCATAGCTGGTCTGCGTACTTTTCAGTTTCTCTGTGGCGGCGGCGTAGCGCTGCTGGGCGCTGTTGGCATCGAGCCAGAGGGTTTCGATGGTCTTGTACAGCGTTTTTTGGTCGTCCAGCAGGTCCAGTTCGCTGGTCTGCTTCTGAATCTTGGCTTTCTCTACGGCACTCTTGGTCTGCCGGTTGCTGAAGATGGGCACGCTTACGGTGAAGCCCAGCGAGTTGTTCCAGTTCTGTTTGACTTGCTCGCTGAAGGTGAAGTCATTGCCGTTGGCATGGCTGGTTCCGATGCCGGCGCTGAGGCTCAGCGTAGGCAGATAGCCAGCGCGGGCAATTTTGATGTCGAGGTCGGATGTCTGTATATTCAGTTTGCCGGCTTCTATTTCCGGACGGAGCACGAGGGCAGAACGGTAAACGTCCGTTTTGGTGGGCAGGGGTGCCAGTACGTTTTCCGTGCCGAGTGTGGGGATGTAGAGGTTCATCTCGGATTCGCCGTCCAGTTCCAGGAGTTGTTTCAGTTGTAGTTTGTAGTCTTGCAGGGTGGCTTGTGCGGTCACCAGTTGGTACTTGTCGGTGCTTACCTGCGCTTCCAGTTGTGCCAGGTCGCTTTTGGCTATGCTTCCTGCTTCGAGAAGCTGGCGGGCGCGTTCGCATTCGGCTTGGCTCACTTCCAGGGTCGATTCGTTCACTTTCACGGCTTCGGCGGCGTAGAGTATCTGTACGTAGGTTTGTGCGATACTTTCTTCGATGCTGTTCTCGCTCTGTGCTACGCTAAGTTCGGCAATGCGGTTGTTCAGTTGCTGTTGTTTGATGGTGTTGAGGCGTTTCCCGCCGTTGTAGAGGGTCCAGTTGGCATCGATGCCGTAGCTGCCGTTATAGGAAGTCTTGCTCTGGCTGCTGGTGATGTTGTCGCCGTCGATGATGGTGTTTGTCTCGCTCTTCGGGCGATTCACGACACGCTGGCTCACACTGGCCGAAAGGCTGGGGAAGAGAGCGGCTCGGGCGGTCTTTACATCTACCTGGGCACTTTCCGCACTGAGGCGGTTCTTGCGGATGGTGATGTTTTGCTGCAAGGCATAGTCGATGCACGCTTGCAAGTTCCATTGGGCGGGCAGGCTGTCGGCTGGCTGCTCGGAACTGCCGGGTATCTGCGTGGAAGTGCCGTTTTGGGCGGCCACTCCCATACAGCTTGCCATACATAGCGCTATCACTGTCAATCTTTTTACGTTCGTCATATCTTCGTTATTCTATGGTTTTACATTTGCAAATGTAGTAGGGTGGAGAAAGGATTGCAAAAGTGATAGACGTTGGGGAAATTTTCCTCGCCTAAAATCTTTTTTGTACCGATGAATGGGAGAAGTCTTTTTTCTGTTCAACTTTTCACCTTTTTATTTGTTCTTTATATAAAAGTATTTTATATTTGTAATCATTATAATTTTATCGGCATGAAACAGACTGCGGTAAACATTTGGCGTTTTTATTTGGAAGGTTTTCGAAGTATGACGTTAGGGCGTACTTTGTGGCTTATCATTCTTGTGAAGTTATTCATCATGTTCTTCATTCTCCGCCTTTTCTTCTTCCCACGGTTTCTGAATACCCCCGTGGTGGGCGATGACAAGGAAGGCTATGTCAGTAATGAGCTTATCCACCGGAGTCTGGGCGACTAAACACGGAGACACAGAGTTTATTTCCTTGCCCTTATAAATTCTCCGTGTCTCTCTGTTCTTACCCGATAACTTAACAACTTAATAACTCATAACTTATAATTCATAACTTGATTCTCATGCTTGGACACATTGACACTTCCCTGATTGATTGGTCGAGAGCGCAATTTGCCTTGACCGCTATCTATCACTGGATTTTTGTGCCGCTTACTTTAGGATTGGCGGTAATTATGGGCATCATGGAAACGGTGTACTACCGTACGGGTGACAAGTTCTGGAAACATACTGCCAAGTTCTGGATGAAACTCTTCGGCATCAATTTTGCCATAGGTGTGGCAACCGGTATTATTCTGGAGTTTGAATTCGGTACGAACTGGAGTAATTACAGTTGGTTCGTGGGCGACATCTTCGGTGCGCCGCTTGCTATCGAAGGTATTCTGGCATTCTTTATGGAAGCCACGTTCATTGCTGTGATGTTCTTCGGTTGGGACAAGGTAAGCAAACGTTTCCACCTGGCATCTACTTGGCTCACGGGGCTGGGCGCCACGATTTCTGCCTGGTGGATTCTGGTGGCGAATGCCTGGATGCAGAATCCGGTAGGTATGGAGTTCAATCCCGATACCGCCCGTAACGAGATGGTTGACTTCTGGGCGGTGGCCACTTCGCCGATGGCTGTCAATAAGTTCTTCCACAGCGTGCTGTCCGGCTGGGTGCTGGCTGCCGTGTTTGTAGTAGGCGTAAGCTGCTGGTATCTGTGGAAGAAGCGCGAGAAGAAATTTGCGCTGGCAAGTGTAAAGATTGCCGCATGGGTAGGTCTGTGTGCCGCTGTGCTCTCTGCCTGGACGGGTGATGGCTCGGGCTATCAGGTGGCGCAAAAGCAGCCGATGAAGCTGGCTGCTATGGAAGGCTATTATGAAGGGCGGCAAGGTGCCGGATTGGTAGCGTTCGGGCTGCTGAATCCTGCCAAGCAGACACCGCAGGACGGAGTAGACCCATTCCTTTTCCGTGTGGAAATCCCTAAGATGCTGTCGCTGCTTGCCGAGCGCAAGATGGATGCTTTTGTTCCCGGCATCAATGACCTGCTGAAAGGCGGATATCCGTTGAGCGATGGTACCGTAGCGCTTTCGGCAGAGGAGAAAATAGAAAAAGGAAAAACGGCTATCGGTGCGTTTGCCGCCTATCGTGCAGCCAAGGCTGCGGGCAATGAGGCAGATGCAGAGGTGGCTGCCAAAGTGTTGAAAGAGAATGTGGCGTATTTCGGTTACGGTTATATCAAGGATGTGAACGAACTGGTTCCCAACGTGCCGCTCACTTTCTATATGTTCCGTGTCATGGTGATACTGGGCGGGTACTTCATCCTCTTCTTTATTGTGGTGCTGTTCCTGGCCTATAAGAAAGACTTGTCGCGGATGCCATGGATGCATTGGGTGGCAATGCTGACCATTCCGCTGGGCTATCTTGCCGGGCAGGCCGGTTGGGTGGTTGCCGAATGCGGACGTCAGCCGTGGGCCATTCAGGATATGTTGCCCACAAGTGCCGCCATTTCTAAACTGGATGTAGGCTCCGTGCAGACCACGTTCTTTATCTTCCTGGTACTTTTCACTGTCATGCTGATTGCTGAGGTGGGAATTATGCTGAAGGCCATTCGCAAAGGTCCGGAAACCGAAACGCACACACCGTCACATAACTCATAACTTATAACTCATAACTCACAATGAATGCTTATATATTTCTTCAACACTATTGGTGGTTTGTAGTCTCCTTGCTGGGAGCACTACTGGTATTCCTGCTGTTCGTGCAGGGAGGTAATTCGCTTCTGTTCTGTCTGGGGAAGACGGAGGAGCAGAAGAAGATGATGATTAATTCTACGGGACGGAAGTGGGAGTTCACGTTTACAACGCTTGTCACGTTTGGAGGCGCGTTCTTTGCTTCGTTTCCGTTGTTCTATAGTACCAGTTTCGGAGGAGCTTATTGGTTGTGGATGATTATTCTGTTCAGCTTTGTGTTGCAGGCTGTCAGCTACGAGTTTCAGTCGAAAGCGGGCAATCTGTTGGGCAAGACAACGTATCGCACGTTCCTGGTTATAAACGGAGTGGTAGGGCCGGTGCTGCTGGGCGGTGCGGTGGCAACGTTCTTCACGGGGTCTAACTTCTATATCAATAAAGGGAATATCGCAGATGCGGCAATGCCGGTTATCAGTCAATGGGCTAACGGCTGGCATGGGTTGGATGCGTTGCTTAATCCGTGGAATGTGGTGCTGGGGCTGGCTGTGTTCTTCCTGGCACGTATCTTGGGAGCGCTTTATTTTATTAATAATATCAATGAGGATGATTTGGTGAAACGCTGCCGCCGGGCACTTTGGGGAAATACGGCGTTGTTCCTGGTATTCTTCCTGGCCTTCGTCATCCGTACGCTGCTTGCCGACGGCTATGCTGTACGCCCGGAAACGGGAGAGGTGTTCATGGAACCTTACAAGTATCTGACGAACTTCCTGCAGATGCCGGTAGTGCTGCTTGTATTCCTGGTTGGTGTGGTGGCTGTGCTCTGGGGCATTATCCGCACGCTGTGGAAGCCGGCATTCGACAAGGGTATCTGGTTTGCCGGTGCAGGGACGGTGCTTACGGTATTGGCACTGCTGCTTGTGGCAGGCTATAACAATACGGCCTATTATCCTTCTACCCACGACCTGCAAAGCTCACTCACGTTGGCAAACAGTTGCTCGAGCCAGTTCACACTGAAGGTTATGGCTTATGTCTCTATCCTTGTTCCTTTCGTTCTTGCCTACATCTTCTACGCTTGGCGCAGTATCGACAATCGCAAGATTGATGCGAAGGAGATGGAAGAGGGAGGACACGCGTATTAATTAAAAATTAAGAATTAAAAATTAAAGGAGGATGTGTCATCTGTGTGCTATTAACTGTTTTGATACATCCTCTTCTTATTCTTTTGTCCGCTTCTCATTTAGCTGGAATTTGGGTACCAGTTTCATCAATCGTAGAATCTGTCCTTGCCTTTTCTTTATGTAAGGGGAGGGGTGTGCTGAGTCGAAGCGTATGGGGTTGGGCAATGTTGCCGCTATTAGTGCGCACTGTCCGGCAGAGAGCTTGGCTGCTGTAGTCTTGAACTTGTATTTGGCGGCAGCTTGTGCGCCATAGATGCCTTTTCCCATTTCGATGGAGTTGAGATAGACCTCCATGATACGTTCTTTGGACCAGAAGAACTCTATTAGTACGGTGAAGTAGACTTCCAGTCCTTTACGTACCCAGGAAGACTGGGGCCATAGGAATACATTCTTTGCCGTCTGCTGGCTGATGGTGCTTGCGCCCCGTTTCCGTTTTCTTGTTTCATTCTCCTTTATCGCTTTCTGTATCTCGATGAAATCGAATCCGTTGTGTGTGGCAAACCGGTTGTCTTCCGAGGCAATGACGGCCATAGGCAAGTGAGGGGATATCTTGTCGGAAGATACCCAAGTGTGGTGCCAGCATGGACTTTCACCCTTAAAGACCTGTTGCACGCTGCGAATAACCATCAGTGGCGTGATGTAGACGGGTACAAAACGATAAGCCACTACCGCTAGGATAGTGGAAATAAAGAAGAATAATATGATGTTGCGGAGGAACCGCAAAGGCTTCGGGAGTTTCATGGAGAGAGTGCCAATGTGATTAATGTGTTAATGTGCCAATATGCATATATTGGCACATTAACACATTAATCACTTTACCATATTAATTAGCTGCCTCCGCATTCTTAATCATCTGTTCGCTGGCATACATATATACCTCTACGCGTCGGTTCTGGTCGGCAGACAGACTTTCGTCGTATTCGTTGTATCCCACGCCTTCCACTTTCTTGAACTGGGCCGGAGATACGCCGCAATCCTGCAAATAGTTCTCTACGGCATAGGCGCGGTTCTTGGAAACTTTCATGTTGGCTTCGTAAGTACCCACTTTGTCGGTATGGCCGATGATGGCGATATCGGTTGTCGGGTCTTCCTTCAGAATCTGTGCGAGTTCGCGCAGGGAAGCCTTTGCCTCGTTGCTCAGTGCTGCGGAGTTGAAGCCGAAAAGAATACCTGCCGCAAAGGATACTTTGACAGCCGGCAAGCCGTTGGCATCCGTCACCTGCTCCACTTGGGCGCCTTCAATCTTGGCAGCTTCGGCAGCCTTCTTGTCCATCTTGTGTCCGATGGCAACGCCGGCACCCGTACCTACTGCAGCACCTACCGCAGCTCCAATGGCTGCCCCCTTGCCTTTACCTATCAGTCCGCCGATAATGGCACCTGCTGCTGCACCGGAGCCACCGCCGATTATTCCACCTTTGGCCTTGTTGTTCATTGTGCCGCAACTGCCCAGCAGCAATGCGCCGCACAAAAGTAATACTGTAAATTTCATCTTCTTCATAACTCTTTTTCTTTAAAAGTTGACTTTATCTTTAATGTTGCAAATTTATGTATATAATAACCATATTCTTCTTTCTAAAGTTCGCCAGTTCTGTCCTTTTTTAGAGAATTTTCCTTTTGATGAGGACGAACCAGGCTGTCAGTATAAGACCTTTGGCAACGGTCGTTCCACTTACTGCCCACCAGATGGCATCCACTCCCATACCCATGTGCACCAGCAATAACGCCACCGGAATACGCATGTAATTGCATCCGATGCTGACAATGGCAGGCGGCACTGTCCGTCCCAGTCCGTAGAACACGCCCTGCATGGTAATTTCCATCATCATGAACATTTGCGAATAGCCGTCGATGCGGAGGAAATCTCCGCCCACACGGTAGGCTTCGGCCTCGGGTACGAAGATAGAGAACACCTCGCTGCCGAAGAAGATGAACAGTAGTGAGCAGAGGCTTCCGAATACGCCCGTCATCCACATGGTGGTGCGCCATGCTTGCTTCACGCGCGACTTCTGCCCCGCGGCATAGTTCTGGGCGATGAACGTACTCAGCCCCGTGGAGAATCCTTGCGAAGTATTCCAGGTAATGGCCTCGATTTGTCCACCGGTGGTGAATGCCATTAGTCCGATGTGTCCTCCCTGCTCCGAGGCGGTGCGCGAGAGGAACATGTTGACGAAGGCAAATAGCGTGTTCAGCGTAGCCACGGGCAGCCCGAGCTTGAAGATGCGCCGGGTGTACTTCTTTTTCAACGGAACGATAAAGGAGAAACCTCCGAGCACGGCGCTTTTCCCCCGGAGCTTGTAGACGAAGATGCCGAATACTGTAGCTTCGGAAAGCCATGTGGCAAGTGCCGCGCCCACTGTTCCCCAACCGAAGCCGAAGATGAACAGAGGGTCGAGGAGGATATTCATAATCAGTCCCGTTCCGCTGATGTAGAACGGAATCTTGCTTCGTCCTGCCGCGTTGTAGATGCCCGTGAAGGCAGCGGAGAGAAAGACAAACGGCAGTCCCGTCGACACGATGCGCAGATAAGTCACGGCGGCGTCCGTGATATGCTGTTTCAGCTCGAAGATGTTCAGAATGGGGCGGGCGAAAAGGAAGAGCAGACCTCCCCAGCAGACGGAGATGAGCAGGGCAATCGTAATGTTGTGCGAAGCAAAGCTGCGTGCATCCTCTTCGCTGCGTGCACCGATGGACTGGCCTACGCTGACTTCGGCGCCTACTTTATTGAGCAAGGCGATGGAGCCGGACATCCACGTCAGTATGCCTACCGCACCTACTGCAGCCACGGACTCACTGCCCAGACGCCCTACCCATGCCATGTCCGTCAGGCTGTAGGCCATCTGTATGAACGAGGTGGCCATGATGGGCATTGCCAGCGTGAAAAGCTGGCGGTTGATGGGGCCTTGTGTCAGATTCTTTGTTCCTTGCACGTTGACGGGTTTTTAGGTAAACAATGTGTTGTTCATCCCCTTTTCCGCTTTCTGCGGAGACGGTGGCGGCGTTTCTGCTTGTACTTTCGTATCTTGGCATATACCAGCCAGATGAAGAGCAGACCGAAAACGGCGAAGATGAGCAGCACGATGCCTGTGTTGAGGTTGTCGCCTTTCACACGGCTCCACATTTCGAGTACGAGTTCGGTGCGGTTGCCGAAGTCGCGTATCATGGCGCAGCGTTCCACTACACAGCGGTCAGGGTACTGGACCGGGTCTATCTGCAGGCTGTCGGCTCCGGGCAGGGGGCCGAAGAAGTAGCTGAGGTCGGAGTGCACGTCGAGCGTGGTATCGGTCTTGGCCTCCATGATTTCCGGTGTGGCTACGGCGCTGACGTAGCCGATAGCATCCATGTTGCGCAGTGCCACGGAAGGCTGGCAGAGGTAGTTGATGAAATAGCTTGCCGCCTTCACGTTGCGGGCGTAGCGGGGGATTACCCAGCCGTCGTACCAGATGTTGCTGCCTTCGCGGGGGACGGTGTAGTCCAGTTCCACACCCACGGCATCGGCCTCTTCGATGGCCCATACGGCGTCGCCGCTCCAGGTGAGGTTGAGCCAGGTCTTGTTCTTGGTCATCATCTCCTTGCCGAAGTCGGCTTCCCAGCCTGCGATGTTGGGCTTCATCTCCTTGAGGCGTTGCTCGGCCAGAGCGATGGCCTGCGGGGAGTTGTCGTTCATCAGTTGCTCTACTGTGACGGTGCTGTCGGCCAGCTCCCGGGCGTGGACGTAGATGATGGCGGTACCGTAGGCATCGCGGTAGCTGTCCTTCATCAGTATTTTGCCTCGGTTTTTGGAGTCCCAGAGGATATCCCATGTGCCGGCCTCTTCGGCGGTAATAAACTTTTTGTTGAAGAGGATGCCAGCGGTGCCCCACATGTAGGGTACGGCATAGTCCTCGGTCTGGCGTTCCGGTTGCGAGGTCTTGTTCAGCTCGTGGCGAATGTAGGGCGACACGTTGGGGATGTAGTCCGGCGTGTGGCCGAAGTTGCGGTCGATGGGTAGCAGGAGGTCTTTGCGAAGCATACGTTCGATGATGTACTCCGAGGGGCATACCACGTCGAAATCCTCGTGGCCGCGCTCTATCTTGGTGAGCATGATTTCGTTGATGTCGAACACCTGGTAGATGATACGGAGGTCTTCGCCCGTCTGCTGCTTGTACCAGTCGGGAAATTCGGCAAGCACATCTTCATCGATGTAGTCCGCCCAGTTGTATATCTTCAGTACACGGCTGCGCTCTTCTGTAGAGTTTCCACAAGAGGAGAGGGATGCGATGCAGCACAGTAGAATCAGTATGTTTATTATCCTTTTCATCATCTTGTTCCTGACAATTGATAACTTATAACTCATCACTCACATCAATCGTTTTTTGTCCGTTCGGCCCGCTTGTTGATTACAATCAGTAGCACCAGCACCGTCACGAAGATGATGGTGGACAAGGGGCGCAGTTCCGGCGTCAGTCCGCCTTTGCGCGCATCGGCGTAGATGTAGGTGGAGAGCGTTTCCAGTCCTTCGTTTCCAATGGTGAATATGGTTACTGCGAAGTCGTCGATAGAGAGCGTAAAGGCAAGGATGAAGCCGCTGATCATACCCGGAAATATCTCCGGAAGAATTACCTTGCGCAATGCCTGAAAGGGAGTGGCGCCAAGGTCGAGTGCTGCCTCGTAGACATTCTGGTTCATCTTCTTCAGGCGGGGCATTACGCTCAGCACCACGTAGGGTGTGCAGAATGTGATGTGCGCCAGTACCACGGTTGTGAATCCCTGCGAGATACCGCAACTGACGAACAGCAGGAACAGCGACACGCCCGTAATGATGTCCGCATTCATCATCGGAATGGCATTGGCGAAGTTCATTACCCGGCGCGTGCGTGTGCGCAGGTTGAAGATGCCGATGGCCGCGATGCTGCCCAACGCCGTACTGGCGGTGGCTGCTAACATGGCAATGGCAAAGGTGTTCCAGATGGCGCTCGTCAGCGAGTGGTGCATGCCGCCTGTGAAGAGGGAGCTGTACAGCTTGGTGGAGAATCCTGTCCAGTTGCCCAGCACTTTGGCTTCGGTGAAAGAGAATACCATGATGATAAGGATAGGTGAGTACAGCAGCGCAAGCAGCAGCCACAAGTAGCCGCGGGTCAAGATTCGTGTCATCATATCACACCTCCGCTTTCATTGGATGCGCCGTCCTCTTCGTTCGTAAAGAGGATGGTGACGCCTATCAGCAACAGCATGATGAGCGACAGGGCTGCACCGTAGTTCCACATTCCGTTGTATATGTTCTCCTGCACGGTTGTTCCGAAGAGTTTGATGTTGTTCATCGTCAGCAGTTCGGCTATGGCAAAGGTGCTTACCGTAGGCATGAATACCATTACGATGCCGCTCATGATGCCCGGCATGGAGAGCGGCAGAATCACCTTGCCGAATACGCGGGTAGGAGAGGCTCCCAAGTCCTGCGCAGCCTCAATCAGATTGTGGTCCATTTTCTGCAGAGTGTTGTAGATGGGGTATATCATGAACGGCAGGAAGTTGTAGACCATGCCGAACACAAGTGCGCCTTCGCCCAAGGGCAGGTTCAGAAAGTCGAACAGCGCCACTGTGGCGAGTGTGCGTATCAGTATGTTCACCCACATGGGGAGGATGAACAGCACCACCATGGTGCGTGAGGTGTTGAATTGTTTCTGGCTCAGGATGTATGCCGCCGGATAACCCAGTAGCAGGCAGACCAGCGTGGTGATGACGGCTATTCCGATGGAGTAGACAAACGTGTTCATCGCCTCCGGGTGCATCATGAACTTGCGGAAGTTGGCCAGCGTAAACGCTCCTCCGTCGTCCGTAAAGGCGTAGAGCACGATGAGCAGTAGCGGTACTATGACAAATATAAGCAGAAACAGCGCGTAGGGTACCGTCCAGTTGCGCCGGCGCATAAAGAAATGGGATAACTTATTGAGCACTTCCTTCCTTATTAAGAGATTGAACAATCCGTATATTTTGAGGGGCGATGGTGATACCTACACGGTCGCCGTCGTCCCACACGTCGTTGGTGTCTACGAAGATATCTTCGTCCCAGTCGGTAAACACGGTGAGGTGATAATGGTTTCCTTTGTAGAGGATGAATTTCACTTCACCCGTCAGACGGCCGTCCTCTTCGTTGTCCTCGAGGATGACGTACTGGAAGTCCACTTCCACTTGTACGCTACTGCCCGGTTCGATGCCTTGCACGGGCAGGCACTCGAAGTTGCAGCCTAGGAACTCTACATGTGTCTCGTCCACCAGCTTTCCTTCGAAGGTGTTGCAGGTGCGTTCCTTCTTCATCACATGGATGTCGAAGGGCTTCACCAGCAGACCGACTTCGCGGCTTGCCTCGAAGGCATGGTAATCCTGCACCATCAGCTCGTAGCCCTCGCGCGTCTGTACCAGCATTTCGTAGTGCACGCCTTTGAAGATGGAGCTTGTTACGGTGCCCGTCAGCTGTGCGGCGTCGGATACATCGAAGATGTAGATGTCTTCGGGGCGAATCACTACGTCTACCTGCATCTGCTCGCCAAATCCCGTGTCCACGCATTCAAATTCGTGTCCGCAGAAGGTGACGGCTTTATCCTTTATCATAACTCCGTTCAAGATGTTGCTTTCACCAATGAAGTCTGCTACGAAGGAGTTGATGGGTTCATTGTAGATGTCCGTCGGCACGCCTATTTGCTGGATGCGTCCTTCGCTCATCACGACGATGGTATCGCTCAAGGTCAGTGCCTCTTCCTGGTCGTGGGTCACATATACGAAGGTGATGCCCAGCTTCTGGTGCATCTCCTTTAGCTCCATCTGCATGTCCTTGCGCATTTTTAGGTCCAGGGCGGCAAGGGGTTCGTCCAGTAGCAGCACTTCGGGTTCGTTGACGATAGCTCGGGCAATGGCTACGCGCTGTTGTTGCCCGCCGGAGAGGGAGTCTACGTCGCGGTCCTCATAGTCCGTCATGCCCACCATGCGCAGGGCTTGCTTTACCTTCTTCTCGATGGTGGCACCGGGCAGCTTCTTCAGCTTCAACCCGAAAGCAATGTTGTTGAACACGTTGAGGTGGGGGAAGAGGGCGTACTTCTGGAACACGGTGTTCACCGGACGCTTGTGCGGCGGTGTCTGCGTGATGTCCTTTCCGGCAATGGTTATCACTCCTTCCGAGGCTGTCTGAAAGCCTGCAATGAGGCGCAACAGTGTTGTCTTTCCGCAGCCGGACGGTCCCAGTATTGTTACAAACTCGCCCTTACGGACAGACAAATTCACATCATTCAGCACGGCCTTGTCTCCGAAGAATTTCGATACGTGCTCCACACTGATGATGCAATCGGACTTTTGCATAAGCGTCTTTTACTTTATCCAAACGAATTAAACAAATCTCAGAAGAAAGCTGAAATAAAATCAAAACAGTTTCTCAAGCTTTCAAAAAAGCGGGTGCAAAGTTACATAATTTATCGGGATTTTTCGCCTTACTCTAAAATTCATTATTCCTATGAAGTTAAAATAATAAGTAATACCTTTGTTGGCAGTATTGATATTAAAACTTAATAACATGATGGAAAAGAAGATTGTACTCATCACCGGAGCCTCCTCGGGAATAGGGGAAGGCTGCGCGCGTAAATTTGCCATGAACGGTTACCGGCTTATACTCAATGGCCGTAATGTGGAGAAACTGAATGCTGTAAAGAAAGAATTGTTGGAGAAATATGGAGCCGATGTGTATCTGCTTCCTTTCGATGTCCGCGACCGGCAGGCTGCCCGTGCCGCCCTCGAATCCCTTCCGGAGGAATGGAAGGCGATAGACATACTGGTGAACAATGCCGGACTCGTCATTGGGGTGGACAAGGAACATGAAGGCAATCTGGATGAATGGGACATTGTCATCGATACTAACGTGAAAGCCTTGCTTGCCATGACCCGCCTCGTGGTGCCCGGTATGGTGGAGCGTGGCCGTGGTCATGTTATCAATATGGGGTCCATTGCCGGAGATTACGCTTATCCGGGAGGCAGTGTGTACTGTGCCTGCAAGGCTGCCGTCAAGGCCCTTTCCGACGGACTCCGCATCGACCTGGTGGATACCCCGGTACGCGTAACGAATATCAAGCCGGGGTTGGTGGAAACCAATTTCTCCGTCGTCCGTTTCCGTGGTAACCGGGAGGCGGCCGATAATGTATATAAAGGTATACGCCCGCTGACCGGCGACGATATAGCCGAAGTGGTCTATTTCGCCGCTGCCGTCCCCGAGCATATCCAGATTGCGGAAGTGCTGGTGATGCCTGCCAACCAAGCCACGGGGACAATTGTCAGCCGGAAATAGAATTTGTATAAGGATATGATAAAATGATACTATTTTATCTTCGGGGAAACGCCTACATTTGCGCACAGCTAAATGAATATAGAATCTAAACAAGAAAAGCATGAATTTCAAGAAACGAACAAATTTTCTCTTTGGAGCACTGCTGCTGACCGGCAGTTTGTTGGCTCAAAACGTATGTGTATCCACTCCGAAAACCTCTTTGGTGCTTTCGGCTCCTGAAGGCGGTACACTGAGACACTTGTATTATGGTAACAGACTTTCTGAAGCCGACTTGCAGAATATCTCTGCGGCAGAAGCGAACCATGCAGCCTATCCCGAATATGGATTGAATGCTCCCGTGGAGACGGCCCTCGCTGTGAAGCATGCCGACGGTAACATGACCCTCCAGCTCGAAGTATTGAACGTGACTACCGAAAAGGAAGGGAATGCCGTGACGACTGTCGTGGCACTGAAGGATAAGGTGTATCCCTTCTTCGTCAACGTCTGTTACCGTGCCTGGCAGGATGCCGACGTGATAGAATCCTGGACTGAAATCTCCCATCAGGAGAAGAAGCCGGTGGTGCTCAATCAGTTTGCTTCCGGCTATCTGCCCATCCGCCGTGGCGATGTATGGCTGTCCCATCTCTCCGGTTCCTGGGCCAATGAAGGGGTTTTGACGCAGGAACCTCTCACTCCGGGCATGAAGGTTATCAAGAATAAGGACGGTGTGCGCAATTCTCATACTGACCATGCCGAAGTGATGTTCTCCCTTGACGGCCGTCCGCAGGAGAACACGGGCAACGTGATTGGTGCAGCCCTCTGTTACAGCGGCAACTACAAACTCCGCATTGAGACACACGATGATGAATATCACCATTTCTTTGCCGGAATCAACGAAGAGAACTCTACTTATTCCTTGAAGAAGGACGAGCTTTTCCGCACTCCCGAACTTGCCCTGACTTATAGTAATGAAGGCTTGAGTGGCGGCAGCCGTAACTTCCATCGCTGGGCACGCCTGCACAAACTGGCGCACGGCACTACCCCCCGCAAGATTCTTTTGAATAGTTGGGAAGGCGTGTACTTTGACATCAACCAGCAAGGTATGGACCAAATGATGGCGGACATTGCCTCCATGGGTGGCGAGTTGTTCGTGATGGACGATGGCTGGTTTGGCGACAAGTATCCCCGTAAGAACGACAGCTCATCACTCGGCGACTGGGTGGTGGACAAGAACAAGCTTCCGAACGGCATTGAAGGCTTGCTGAGTGATGCCAAGAAACATGGCGTCAAGTTTGGCATCTGGATTGAGCCGGAGATGGCGAACACTACCAGCGAACTCTACGAGAAGCATCCCGACTGGGTACTTAAAGCTTCCGAACGTGACGTTGTGTTGGGACGCGGCGGCACGCAGGTAGTGCTTGACCTTGCCAATCCTGCCGTGCAGGACTTCGTTTTCGGTGTGGTAGACAACCTGATGACCTCTTATCCTGAAATAGATTACATCAAGTGGGACGCCAATATGTCTGTCCAGAACCACGGTTCGCAATATCTGACGAAGGATAATCAGAGCCACATGTACATCGAATTCCACCGCGGCTTCGAGAAAATCTGCCAGCGCATCCGTGCCAAATATCCCGACCTTACCATCCAGGCATGTGCCAGTGGCGGCGGTCGTGCCAACTACGGAGTGCTGCCTTACTTTGATGAATTCTGGGTGAGTGACAATACTGATGCCCTTCAGCGTGTCTATATGCAGTGGGGAACTTCCTATTTCTTCCCCGCCATCGCTATGGCATCGCATATCAGTGCTGCCCCCAATCATCAGACGTTCCGCACCATTCCTCTGAAATATCGGATAGACGTTGCCATGAGTGGTCGTTTGGGTATGGAAATCCAGCCCAAAAATATGACGGAAGAAGAAAAGGCTCTTTGCAAGAATGCCATTGCCGAGTACAAGACCATCCGTCCCGTAGTACAGTTGGGAGACATTTACCGCCTGCTCTCTCCTTATGACAAGCAAGGTGTGGCTTCTCTGATGTACGTGGCTCCGGAGAAGGACAAGGCAGTCTTCTATTGGTGGAAGACGGAACATTTCTGTAACCAGCACCTGCCGCGTGTGAAGATGGCCGGTCTCTGTGCCGACAAGCAATACCGGGTGCATGAACTGAACCGTATAGATAATGTTCCCTTGAACTATGAAGGAAAGACTTTCAGCGGTGCCTATCTGATGGCAAACGGGTTGGAGATTCCTTACACACATAAGGTGGACTACCACAAACAGACCGACTATTCAAGCCGTGTGCTTTATCTGGAAGAGGTGAAATGACGTGAATAAAGGTGAGGTTTAGCCGCGTAAAGGTGAACTTGAGCGGCGTAAAGGTGAGGTTGATGGGTACAGTTGGTACAGTGGTACAGCGTCTCTTCTATCTCACACACGCATGTATATAAATAATGTACGCGTTATGAAGTAATGTACATAAGCACATGTGTGTGAAGCAGAAGAGGCGCTGTACCCACTGTACCAATTGTACCACTGTTTGGATGTCCAACTTTTCTTTTCGTACCCTTTTGGGACTTTCAGGTAAGATGGAAACATAAAAAAAGTCCCACAATACATTGATATTGTAGGACTTTTTTCTTTTTGTCGCCTTCTGACTTTGTTTCTATGTGAACCGCTTGGGGCTCGAACCCAAGACCCCAACATTAAAAGTGTTGTGCTCTACCTGCTGAGCTAGCGATTCAATCCTTCATTGCTGTTAAGCGGATGCAAAGATAGATACTTTTTTGAAAATTGCAAAATAATATCATCTTTTTTCTTATCTTTGTCCCCATTAATCCTTGATATTAATCATTATCACTGAACATTAATCATTAAATACATGGCAACAGTAGACGATAAAAAGATTATCTTTTCTATGGTTGGGCTGAATAAAACCATTCAGCAGAACAACAAGCAGGTGTTGAAGAACATTTACCTCTCGTTCTTCTACGGGGCGAAAATCGGTATCATCGGTTTGAACGGTTCGGGTAAATCGACCCTGCTGAAGATTATCGCCGGATTGGACAAGTCCTATCAGGGCGAAGTGGTGTTCTCGCCGGGATATTCTGTGGGATATCTGGCTCAGGAACCGTACCTCGACCCCACCAAGACCGTGAAGGAAATTGTAATGGAAGGCGTGCAGCCCATTGTGGACGCGCTGGCAGAATACGAGGAAATCAACCAGAAGTTCGGCTTGCCCGAATATTATGAAGACCAGGACAAGATGGACAAGCTCTTCACCCGTCAGGCGGAACTGCAGGACATCATCGACGCGACCGATGCCTGGAACCTCGACAGCAAGCTGGAGCGTGCCATGGATGCCCTCCGTTGTCCGCCCGAAGACCAGTCCGTAGAACATCTTTCCGGTGGTGAGCGCCGCCGTGTGGCCCTTTGCCGCCTATTGTTGCAGAAGCCCGATGTGCTTCTCCTCGACGAGCCCACTAACCACCTTGATGCCGAATCTATCGACTGGCTGGAACAACACTTGCAGCAGTACGAGGGTACGGTGATTGCCGTGACGCACGACCGTTATTTCCTTGACCATGTGGCAGGCTGGATTCTTGAACTGGACCGTGGCGAAGGTATTCCCTGGAAGGGGAACTACTCCAGCTGGCTCGAACAAAAGACCAAGCGCATGGAGCAGGAAGAAAAGACTGCCAGCAAACGCCGCAAGACGTTGGAACGCGAGCTGGAGTGGGTGCGTATGGCTCCCAAAGCCCGTCAGGCAAAGGGGAAAAGCCCGTCTGAACTCTTACGACAAACTGCTGAATGAAGACGTGAAAGAGAAAGAAGAGAAGCTGGAAATCTTTATCCCCAACGGTCCCCGTCTGGGCAACAAGGTTATTGAAGCCAAGCAGGTGGCAAAGGCGTTCGGCGACAAACTGCTGTTCGACGACCTCAACTTCATGCTTCCACCCAACGGCATCGTGGGTATCATCGGCCCCAACGGTGCCGGTAAGACCACGCTTTTCCGCCTTATCATGGGACTGGAAAAGGCAGACAAGGGCGAGTTCGAGGTAGGGGAAACCGTAAAGGTGGCCTACGTGGACCAGCAGCATAAGGACATCGACCCTAACAAGAGTGTATATCAAGTCATTTCCGGTGGAAACGACCTGATTCGCATGGGTGGACGCGACATCAATGCGCGCGCCTATCTGTCCCGTTTCAACTTCTCCGGTGCCGACCAGGAAAAGCTCTGCGGAGTGCTTTCCGGTGGTGAACGCAACCGCCTGCACCTGGCGCTCTGCCTGAAGGAAGAGGGTAATGTGCTTCTGCTGGACGAGCCTACCAACGACATCGACGTGAACACGCTTCGCGCCCTCGAAGAAGGTTTGGAGGACTTTGCCGGATGTGCTGTGGTCATCAGTCACGACCGTTGGTTCCTTGACCGTATCTGTACGCATATCCTCGCTTTCGAAGGAGACTCCAATGTGTTCTTCTTTGAAGGCTCTTATTCAGAATATGAGGAAAATAAACAGAAACGTCTTGGGAAAGAAGAACCCACCCGTGTACGTTATAGAAAGCTCATGAATGATTGATTTCGGTGCGAATTTGAAAGTATATTCTTTTACTTGTTGACAATACGAAAGCCCTGCTGTAGAATGCAGGGCTTTTTTTGTTTAAAAATATCTCAAAAAAGCCTTTCTACCTTCAAAAAATGTAACATAAATATAACATTAATCTCGTTTTTATTAGTTATATTTGCGACTTAAAACATAAATTAATGTTTAATTAACACTATCTATTAACAAAAAGCAGAATTATGAGAAAACATCTAATTCAATTTCTGTTGGTTGCCGTGTTGTTGGTATTTAGTGCCGCTGCATTTGCTCAGACTACAGTGAGAGGTCAGCTTGTTGATTCAGAAACAGGTGAACCGTTAGTGGGTGCCGCCGTCATGGTGGAAGGTACTACACAAGGATCGGTGACCGACATTGATGGCTATTTCAAGCAAAGCGTTGCTTCGAATGCGACATTACTATTCAAGTACGTGGGTTATAAAGACCAGAAGAAGAAGATTACGCAGAAGGGCGCTTCTGTGGATTTGGGTGCTATCCCAATGGAACCGGATGCTGTGATGCTGAAGGACGTAGTGATTACATCGTCAGTGGCGGTTGCCCGTAAGACTCCGGTAGCGGTGTCAACGATAACCCCGGTGTTTATTGAAGAAAAGTTGGGTACACAGGAATTCCCGGAAGTTCTGAAGTCTACTCCGGGTGTTTATGTTACAAAAGACGGTGGCGGTTATGGTGACGCACAGACCCGTGTCCGCGGTTTCGACAGCGAGAACGTGGCTATGATGATTAACGGTGTGCCGATGAACGGTATGGAGAATCAGAAGGTATACTGGTCCAACTGGGCCGGTCTGGCCGATGTGACAAGCTCCATGCAGGTACAGCGTGGTCTGGGGGCTTCCAAAGTTTCTTCTCCGGCAGTGGGAGGTTCTATCAACGTTATTACCAAGAGTACCGATGCCAAGAAAGGCGGTTTCATCTCTTACGGTATGGGTAATGATGGTTACAACAAGATTCTGTTCAGCGTTTCTTCCGGTTTGAGCAAGGACGGTTGGGCATTTACCTTATTGGGTGGCAAGACCTGGGGCGACGGATACATCCAGGGTACGGACTTTGAAGGTTACAACTATTTTGCCAGCCTTTCCAAACGTTTCAACGACAATCATCAGTTGACGCTTTCTGCTTTTGGTGCTCCGCAGTGGCACAATCAGCGTAACTATAACAACGCATTGACCATCAAAGAATGGCAGCGTGTTCAGCAATTCATGGGTGAGAAGAGTGCCTATCGTTACAATCCTACTTTCGGTTATCGCAAGGGACAAGCCTTCAACTCAAACCGCAATGCCTATCATAAGCCTCAGATTTCCTTGAATCACTTATGGCAGATTGACCATAAGTCAAGTTTGAGTACAGCTCTTTATGCTTCTATCGGCCGTGGTAACGGTTACAGCGGTACTGGTACTTCTGCTTATCGCAGCAAGTGGTATGGTGCCAGCAACGGATATACCAACGATGAGTTCCGTCTTGCCGACGGTACTTTCAACTATGATGCTGTCGACGCGTTGAACCAGGCAAGTACCACCGGTTCGCAGATGGTGATGGGCAAGGCCATGAACAACCACGAATGGTACGGTTTGCTTTCTACTTATACAACTAAGTTCGGCGAGTATCTGGATTTCTATGGCGGTGTCGACTTGCGTTATTACAAAGGCTTGCACCAGAACATCATTACCGATTTGTTCAGTGGTTCTTATTTCATTGATTCCAATCGTGACAATGTGTCTGCTGCCAATAACATTGCTGCTGCTGATCCGAATTTTGCCAAGAAGAAACTGGGTGTAGGTGACGTGGTTTACCGTGATTATGACGGTTATGTAATGTCCGAGGGTGCGTTTGGCCAGTTGGAGTACAACCGCGATAAGTTGAGCGCTTTCGTTGCCGGAGGTCTGTCAAACACCAGCTACTGGCGCTATGACCGCTTCTATTATGACGAAGCCCATGCCAAGAGTAGCAAGAAGCACTATCTGGGTGGAAATATCAAGGGAGGTGCCAACTATAACTTGAACGAAACGCAGAACATATTCTTCAATGCAGGTTTTATTACGCGCGCGCCTATGTTTGATACCTCTTTCATCAATTCACAGAATTCCCACGACCGCAACCAGGATGCTAAGAACGAAAAGGTAATGTCGTTCGAGGTGGGCTACGGTTTCCGCAATAGCTTGGTGGCTGTCAATCTGAATGCTTACTATACGCAATGGATGGACAAGAGCCTTTATGATTCTTACACAGCACGTGACGGTAGCCGCGCCACTCTGAATATGACCGGTGCCAATGCCAAGCACATGGGTGTTGAGGTGGATTTCAATATCCGGCCGACCACTTGGATGACCATCAACGGTATGTTCTCTTGGGGTGACTGGCGTTGGGACGGACTTGCTACCGGTTTCTACTACAATAATGAAGGACAGATGTACAATCCGAAGACAGAAGAGGTGATTGCTGCCGGCAGTGCCAATGTAGAAGACTATCGTTATAACATCCGTATGGATGATGTGAACGTAGGTGGTTCTGCACAGACTACCGCTGCTCTCGGTGTGACGGTGCGTCCGATGAAGGGATTGCGTCTCGGCCTCGACTGGAACTATGCAGCACGTCTTTTTGCAGACTATGACATCGAAGCTGACCAGGCCACTCCGGGCAAGGAGTATCAGGTGGCAAAACCCTGGAAGGTGCCTTCTTCTTATACGTTTGATTTGAATGCCGGCTATACGTTTGATTTCGGTAAAGTCTCCGCTACTTTGAGCGGCAATGTCAATAACCTTTTCGACCAGGAATACATCGCCGACGCATGGGATGGTTCTACTTGGGAAGATGCGATGGTGCTCTACGGTTTCGGACGTACGTTCTCCGTAGGTTTGAAGGTTAAATTCTAACTTAAACAGACATTAACGATATGAAAAATAAATATTACTTATATGGATTGTTTGCAGCGGCTCTCACATTGACCGGCTGTGACTACAACGAGGATCATTTTCCGGGCTACAACGAGCTGGCCCAGCCCAAAGATGTGTGGAACGATACCATCACATTGGCGGATGCTGACTATAAGACAATCGCCGGAATAGAGGCAAATAAAGAATTGGCCCTTTCCAAGGACCCGGAAGGAGAGACCTTCAAGGCGGCTTTAGAGGCTGTGGCAGGCAATAAATATTTCACCGAAGAGGCTCCTGCCGTATGGTATCTGCCTGCATACATTGCCAGCAAGTATCCTTATATGGACGACAATTCCAAGGTGACGGTTCATTATAAGAATTATGAGAATCTGCCGGAATATCTCAAGGCATTCAACGGGATGAAGGCATATGATATGAACAGCGATGACTATAAGGTGGTTTGGGGAGATAAGGTTTCTGTATCTTATATTTCTCCTTCTACATTGAACAAGATTCCTGCTGCATTGAAAGAGGGGGTTGCCAAACCTGCCGATGGTGAAATGCGCATGGTGAACTATGCTTATTCTGAAACCGAGCCCAGCTTTGGTGGTGGAGAGGGTGAACCAGAAGTTACCTACACGCCTATTTCGGAAATCGTAGCCGGAGAAAGTGCTGGTGAGTATAATGTGAAGGGAGAAGTGATTGCCACTTACGGTCGTGGTTTCCTGCTGAGTGACAAGACCGCATCCATTCTAGTTTATCTGAATGCTCCGGCCAATTATTCTGTGGGTGATGTGGTGACCGTTACGGGCACTACTTCCAAATATTCCGGGCTGATGCAGTTTCCTCAAACCTCTACGCTGGCTTTGGTGGAACGCAGTGAGGAATTTGCTTATCCGACAGCTCAGGCTATGACCGGTGCCGAGATGGACGCATGGACTGCAAGTGCTGCTGTGAAGTATGTTTCCATTACGGGTAAGCTGACTATCAATAAAGAGAAAGGTTATTATAACCTGGTCGTAGATGGAGCGACCCGTCAAGGTTCTCTCTCTTATCCAGTAGCTGGTTTGGTAGATGATGCTTTGGACGGACAGAACGTGACTGCAATAGGTTATCTAATAGGTTACAGTGGTAGTTTTGTGAACATGATGACCACTTCAGTAGTTGCCGCAGGCAGCCAGAGTGAATATACACCAGTAGGTGTTGTGGCTTTGTCAGCAGCGGGTGATTATAAGGTAAAAGGTACAGTGGCAGCCCTCTATGGTAGAGGCTTCTTGCTGAATGACGGTACTGGTTCTATATTGGTTTATCTCAACAAAGAATCCGGATACAAGGAAGGTGATATTGTGACTGTATCCGGAGCTACAACTGCTTATGCCGGATTCATGCAGTTTGGCGCAACCAGCCAGGTAGAAAAAGTGGGTGAGTCGAAGTTCGCTCGTCCTGCTGCTCGTGTCTTGACTGGAGCCGATATGGACGCTTATCTGGAAATGCCATATGTGGCTTATGTAGAATATGAAGGAACCCTCAAGATTGACGGAAATTATCTGAATGTGACTATCGATGGTGCAGAGACTGCCGTAGGAAGTATCTCTTATGCTTCCAGCGGTCTGGTTGATCCGGCTTTGGATGGCAAGAAGGTGGTTGTTACCGGTTACTCCATTGGTGTGAGCGGCGGCAAGTTCTTCAATACAATGGCTACTTCTGTGAAAGACGCTGCGGTTGCTGCCAAGACTCGCGCTGCTGTTACCCGTGCCTCTGTCAAGGCAAATGCTTCCGCTCTCTATCGTTATAATGCCTCTTCCCAGTCCTGGAGCAAATACTCCACTGACGAGGCCGATGTGGCTGTGCTGCAGCCTGCCGACTATGACCAGATGGGTTACTCTTACGTCAGCAAGCCTGCAGAAACAATGCCTATTTATTTGAAGCAAGCCTATCCGTATGCCAAGGTAGACGATGTGGTGGCTGTGGCTTACTATGCAGATAAAGACGGCAACCTGGCAGTGACCGAATTCAAGTTCAATGGTACAACCTGGACAGAGACTACTATTGCTGCACCAAGTACCATTACTTTCCAAAAGGCGAATGGCGAATGGGTAGAGGCCCGTGTATATTTTGAATCTACCTTCTTGGGTGGTGATGGCGGCGGCTTTGTAGCCGAAGACATCGAGTTGTCAGGATTGACGCAGGTCTGGACCCTTGAAAGTTCTTATGGATGGAAGGGTACTGGCTTCTTAAGCGAGAACAAGAAGACTGAAAGTTATCTGGTATCTCCGGAAATTGATTTGAGCAAGGCAGCTACGCCCTCTGTTGTATTTGATTGTGCCATCAACTACTTGAAGGGTGCCGATCGTAGCGAAAACTTCAATCTGGTGATTGCCACCGATTATGCAGGTGATGCAGCTTCGACTTCCTGGAAGACCCTGGAAGTTACCGGCTGGCCTGCAGAAGATTCCTGGACGTTCGTGACCGTAGAGCCCGTCTCTTTAGAAGAGTACGTAGGAAAGAAGATTCGTCTTGCTTTCCATTACCAAAGTACATCTACCACTGCTTGTACGGTAGAAGTGAAGAATATGTCTGTTAAGGAATAAACGGATAGAATCTATATGAGAAGGAGGAGTTATGGGGGTGAAGGCTCCTCTAACTCCTTCTTTCGTCTAGGATAAGATGTTATAAACTTATTCAAAAGAATATTTTGCAAATGAAGAAATTATCTTTAATGTTTTTATTGCTGGCGGCAGGACTCTGTTTTACCGCTTGTGGCGATGATTCCGATGTACCTGCCAATGGCTATATCGAAACTACCGAAGAAGGCTCGGCAACATTTGTATTGAAGGGCTATGAGAGTGCGTCCGATGGTTTTAATCTGTTTGAAGCCGAAGGTCTTGACAATTCTTTCTACATTGAGGAGAAGATGTTTACGGGCAGTGCTTGGGGCTTTGTGAAAGCAGCAAGCGGACCGTTGTCTGCTATGAAAGAGATTCCTTCTGCCGATGCTTGGCAACCCAATGCAGAGGTGATGGAAGGAGCCAATTACTGGGCTCGTAGCAAAGGAGCGAAGAAATATACATTCTTGAAGATGCGTGTAGCTTATATTCAAGGCAACAATGTTGCTTTGGAATATGCTATTGCCGGCACCGAGGATCGTGATCTCTCGGAAAATAAGAATGCCAATCAGCCGCAGGGAGACCAAGTCTCTATGACGGCACTGGAGGTTCCTTTCTTGAATCCCGACAACATCTATGCGGACTACTTTGTGACCTATGAGGACAAGCAAGTGCAGAATTTTGTTTTGGAGTATGTGCCCGGAAAGAAACATTCCGCTTGGGTGGCTTTCAGCTTTGATAGCGTCACCAGCCAGGATAATGTGAAGCGGACAGATGCTTGGAATCAGGATGACCCCAACATTGACAATTCCGTGGAACCGAACGAAAGTATGCACAAGAGCGATGGTTACGACAAGGGTCACCTCTGCGCCAGCGAGGACCGCGTATATTGTGAGGATGCCAACAAACAGACTTTCTACTACGCCAACATCTCACCGCAAATAGCCTCATTCAACCAGAAGTACTGGATGTATCTGGAACAGCAGGTGCAGAAGTGGGGACGCTCTACGCGTGAAGGTACTTATGATAAGGTGTATGTAGTGAAGGGCGGCACGCTGAATAAGCTGCTTACCAACTTCACCGGTACAATGAAGGGTGGAGACGGTAAATATCCCGAAACCGATGCTGAAGGATTTACCATCCACGGACTGGCAGTCCCAGCCTATTACTACATGGCCATCCTTGCGGAGAAGGGTGATACCTACCATGCCATCGCCTTCCTGGTGCCGCACTCCGAACTCCTGCCGCAGAAACCTACGGCCGACGATTTCCAGGTATATGCCGTGAGCATCGACAAACTGGAGCAGGAAACCGGCATCGACTTCTTCTGCAATCTGCCGGATGTAATTGAAGACGAAGTGGAGAAGGCTTACAACAAAGCGGACTGGGCCTGGTAAGCTTACTGATATAACAAGAAAAAAGGGGGACTTTCCATTGGTGGAGAGTCTCCCTTTTTAGTATGACGGGCATGTCATGATTTAGGTAGCTTTCTTAAAAGCTGTTTTTGTTTTGATGGAAACTGACTTCTTATCCGTATCTTTGCATATTGATTAAAAAAGAGATATTCATGGAACTTTCGGATATACTTCATAATTTGAAGATACAAGAACTTACTCCGATGCAGGAGGCTGCTAAGGAAGCCTATCAATCAGCTAAAGATTTAGTACTTCTTTCGCCCACCGGTTCGGGTAAGACACTGGCTTTTCTCCTTCCGCTGGTACAGACCTTGAAAGCGGATATACAAGGTGTGCAGGCTCTTGTACTAGTACCTTCACGCGAATTGGCTTTGCAGATAGAAACTGTGTTCAAGTCTATGGGAACTCCTTTCAAAGCTATGAGCTGCTATGGCGGACGCCCTGCCATGGAAGAACACCGGACAATGAAAGGCGTTCATCCCGCTGTCATTATCGGTACTCCGGGACGTATGAGCGACCATTTGAGGAAAGAGAATTTCAATGCCGCCACTGTCGTCACTCTGGTGATAGATGAATTCGACAAGTGTCTTGAGTTCGGTTTCCATGACGAGATGGCAGAGGTTATCGGGCAGCTTCCCTCACTGAAAAAGCGTGTGCTTCTCTCGGCCACCGATGCAGAGGAAATACCGCAATTTGCCGGAGTAGGAGGTGATTCCCCGTCTTCCGTCTCCCGGCTCATGAAGCTTGATTTTCTTGCTCCGGAAGCCCTTGCTCCGCGTCTGCGGCTGCATAAGGTCGTTTCTCCGGAGAAGGACAAGCTGGAGACCCTCTATAACCTGCTTTGTACTCTCGGCTATCATTCCACTCTGGTATTCTGCAATTATCGTGAAAGCGTGGAGCGTGTTGCCGGGTACCTGCAAGCCAGGAAGTTCCCTTGCGACATGTTTCATGGCGGTATGGAGCAACCCGACCGCGAACGTGCGCTTTACAAGTTCCGTAATGGCAGTTGCGCCGTGCTGATATCTACAGACCTTGCCGCCCGCGGACTGGATATTCCGGGTATTGAGAATGTGGTGCATTACCATCCTCCCGTAAACGAGGAAGCCTATACACACCGTAATGGACGTACCGCCCGTTGGGAGGCATCGGGAAATGCATATCTTGTCCTGCATGCCGAGGAGCGGGTACCCGAGTACATTTCTGAAGACATCGAAACGTACGAGTTTCCGGAGACGCTTCCCAAACCGGCCAAGCCCCGATGGGCTACCTTATATATAGGTAAAGGGAAAAAGGATAAGTTGAACAAGATAGATATTGTCGGCTTCTTGTATAAAAAAGGAGGAATGGCGCGTGAAGATGTCGGGCAGGTGGACGTAAAGGAACACTATGCCTTTGTAGCCGTGCGCCGCAGTAAAATGAAACAATTGTTGACGCTGGTACGCGGTGAAAAAATCAAGGGAATGAAAACTGTTATCGAGGAAGCAAAGTGATTTATCTTATAAATATTCATTTTATTTGCGCTTATTCTTTTGAATATGAAGTAATGAAACCGCCTTGCTTTTAGTTTCTCTAAAAGTATTATCCTTGATAAGTAAAGATAACAAAATGGTGCATATATCTTGTATAAACCATTAAAAAGTAAGCTAAATGCGGCTTAAAAATAGAATTTCATCAGGAAAGGTTTGTTTTGAAGAAATATTTCCGTAATTTCGCAAAGTCGAAAGACATTAATGAACGAAATTGTATAACCAAAACAAACTTCAAATGAAAAAGCATAATTTCAATGCAGGACCTTCTATCCTTCCTCGTGAGGTGATTGAGAATACGGCACAAGCTATTCTTGATTTCAATGGCTCAGGCCTCTCACTGATGGAAATCAGCCACCGTGCCAAAGACTTCCAACCCGTTGTGGACGAAGCTGTGGCATTATTCAAAGAATTGCTCAATATCCCCGAAGGATATTCGGTACTGTTCTTGGGCGGTGGTGCCAGCTTGGAATTCTGCATGGTGCCCTACAACTTCCTGGAAAAGAAAGCTGCTTACCTGAATACGGGTGTATGGGCCAAGAAAGCCATGAAAGAAGCTAAGGCATTCGGTGAAGTAGTTGAAGTCGCTTCTTCCGCTGAATCTACTTATACTTATATTCCGAAGGACTATACAGTGCCTGCTGATGCAGACTATTTCCACATCACTACCAACAATACAATCTACGGTACGGAACTGAAAGAGGATTTGGACGTAAACGTTCCGATGGTGGCCGATATGTCTTCTGATATTTTCTCCCGTCCCATCGACGTATCCAAATATATCTGTATCTATGGTGGTGCGCAGAAGAATCTGGCTCCTTCCGGTGTTACATTCGTCATCGTGAAGAATGACGCGCTGGGTAAGGTATCCCGCTATATCCCGACCATGCTGAACTATCAGACGCATGTGGATAGCGGCTCTATGTTCAATACTCCTCCCGTTGTCCCCATCTATGCAGCCCTGCAGACATTGCGCTGGATTAAGGCAGAGGGTGGCGTGAAGGAAATGGAACGCCGTGCCATCGAAAAGGCCGATATGCTGTATGCTGAAATTGACCGTAACAAAATGTTTGTGGGTACGGCTGCCAAAGAAGACCGTTCACGCATGAACATCTGCTTTGTGATGGCTCCCGAATACAAGGAATTGGAAGCTGACTTCTTGAAGTTCGCTACCGAAAGAGGTATGGTAGGTATCAAGGGACACCGTTCTGTAGGTGGATTCCGTGCATCCTGCTATAATGCCATGCCAAAGGAAAGCGTGCAGGCTTTGATTGACTGCATGCAGGAATTTGAGAAACTTCATTAATAATATTGTTTTTCACCACAGATTACGTAGATTTGCACAGATTGTTTTTATGATTAAACTCTGTGATAATCTGTGTCATCTGTGGTGAGTCTTTTTAATATCATGAAATTATGAAAGTATTAGTTGCAACAGACAAACCGTTTGCCAAAGTGGCAGTAGACGGTATCCGTAGAGAAATAGAAGCAGCAGGTTACGAACTCGTGCTGCTGGAGAAATATGGCGAAAAAGCCAAGCTGCTGGAGGCTGTGAAAGATGCCAACGCTATCATTATCCGCAGTGACATCATTGATGCTGAAGTGCTGGATGCCGCCAAGGAACTGAAGATTGTGGTGCGTGCCGGTGCCGGTTATGACAATGTGGACCTGGAAGCAGCTACTGCCCACAATGTATGTGTAATGAATACTCCGGGACAGAACTCCAATGCTGTGGCCGAGTTGGCTTTCGGCTTGATGGTGATGGCTGTCCGTAATATGTATAACGGTACTTCCGGTACGGAACTGATGGGCAAGAAACTGGGTATCCACGCTTATGGTAACGTGGGTCGCAACGTAGCCCGTATTGCCAAAGGCTTCGGTATGGAGATTTATGCGTTCGACGCTTTCTGCCCGAAAGAAGTAATCGAGAAGGATGGAGTGAAGGCTGTGGGTTCTGCCGAAGAGCTTTACTCTACTTGCGATGTCGTTTCCCTGCATATTCCTGCAACTGCCGAAACGAAGAATTCCATCAATTATGCATTGGTGAACAAGATGCCGAAAGGCGCACTGCTGGTGAACACAGCCCGTAAGGAAGTCATCAATGAAGCCGAGCTTATCCAGCTGATGGAAGAGCGTACCGACTTGAAATACATGACCGACATTATGCCTGCTGCCAATGAAACATTTGCAGCCAAGTTTGCCGGACGTTATTTCTCTACACCGAAAAAGATGGGTGCCCAGACCGCCGAAGCAAATATCAACGCAGGTATCGCTGCTGCCAGGCAGATTGTAGGCTTCCTGAAAGACGGTTGCGAGAAGTTCCGCGTAAACAGGAAATGAGATGAATAGTAAGACTACCTATAAATGTTCAGTTCTTTATTTAGCAATAGGTGCTGGTATATTTTCATTAAGTAGTATATTCAGAAATGAATTGTCAGATTTCGCCCTCGGTTTTTGCGAGGGCGTATCTATTGTACTGATATTAGGTAGTGCAATTTATCTGGTAAGATATTTCGTGAAAAAGAAACCTCAATAATCCATATAAAACACTCTCTTATGGCTATAATTAAACCCTTTAAAGGGATTCGTCCCCCTCAGGATTTGGTGGAACAAGTAGCGTCCCGTCCTTACGACGTATTGAATTCTGCAGAAGCACGTGCAGAAGCGGAAGGTAATGAAAAATCCCTATATCATATTATCAAGCCGGAAATAGATTTTCCCGTCGGTACGGATGAGCATGACGAACGTGTTTATCAGAAAGCTGCAGAGAACTTCCGTATGTTCCAGGAGAAAGGCTGGCTGGTGCAGGATGATAAAGAAAACTATTACGTCTATGCCCAGACCATGAACGGCAAGACACAGTACGGTCTTGTTGTCGGTGCCTATGTTCCCGATTATATGAACGGTGTTATCAAGAAGCACGAGTTGACTCGTCGTGATAAAGAGGAGGACCGTATGAAGCATGTCCGCGTGAACAATGCCAACATTGAGCCCGTATTCTTTGCCTATCCCGATAACGCTGCGCTGGATGCCGTCATTTCCCGTTATACAGTCGGGAAACCGGTATACGACTTTATCGCTCCGGGTGATGGTTTCGGTCATACCTTTTGGATTATAGACAAGCAGGAGGACATTGATGCCATAACCCAGGAGTTTGCCAAGATGCCCGCCCTCTACATTGCCGATGGGCATCATCGCAGCGCCGCTGCCGCTTTGGTGGGTGCGGAGAAAGCCAAGCAAAACCCCAATCACCGTGGTGACGAAGAGTACAACTATTTCATGGCTGTGTGCTTCCCTGCCAACCAGTTGACTATTATTGACTATAACCGGGTGGTGAAGGACTTGAACGGCATGACTCCCGAAGAGTTTCTGGCTGCTGTGGGCAAGAATTTCATCGTGGAGGAGAAAGGTGAGGACATCTATAAGCCGTCCGAACTGCATAACTTCTCCCTCTATTTGAACGGAAAGTGGTACAGCCTTACTGCCAAACCGGGTACTTATAATGATAACGACCCCATTGGAGTACTGGATGTAACCATCTCCTCCAATCTGATACTGGATGAAGTGCTCGGCATCAAAGACCTCCGTTCCGACAAGCGTATTGACTTTGTAGGCGGCATCCGTGGTCTGGGAGAGTTGAAGAAGCGGGTGGACAGTGGTGAGATGAAAGTGGCATTGGCCCTCTATCCCGTTTCCATGAAGCAGCTGATGGACATCGCCGATACGGGCAACATCATGCCTCCCAAGACAACTTGGTTTGAGCCGAAGTTGCGTTCGGGACTGGTGATTCATAAACTGGACTAAATGAATTGATATAAACTGAAACGGGGATGTCTTCCACTAAAAGACATCCCCGTTTTTCGTTCAGAACTCTGGAAGCTTAGGAGTGTGATGTTTGAAATACAGTTTTCTCATCCACCGGTCAAACAGGATGAAAAGCGGAATGGTCAGAATCAGTAGGAGATAAAAGCAAGGAATCTGGATACTTTCTGACTGTGGGAGGGTGGTGGGCGTAAAGGCTTCCCGGATGCTGTCTCCGAAGTACAGAACCAATCCTGTCCCACTGACACCTATCAAGAAGATAGCAGCGGCAATAGTTGCAAGCAGAATTCTTCTTTCTGATTTCTTCTCGCGCAGACGTATGGCTTCTTCTACCTTCTGCATGGTGCGGTAGGTAAAATTGGACGGCAGGCGGAAAGTAGTCTGTTCTCTTACCGCCTTTTTCAATCCTCTATCTTTTAGTTCTTCGTTCATACTTTTTCTTGTTTCATCAACACATAAATCTTTTTACGTATACGGTGTAGCTTCACTTTTGCGTTGCTTTCCGTCAGTCCCAGGATGAGAGCGACCTCATTCAATGTTTTTTCTTCATAATAGAACAGGCTTATCAGTGCCTGTTCCTCGGAATCGAGTTGCTCCATGGCTCTGTTCAATTTGGCAATTTGCTCTTCCCCTTCATCATTTAAGGCTTCATCTACTTGTGTATCGGATATGTTGGCAAGCAGTGTATCATCCATGACAAAGGTATCAAATTTCTTTTTCCGTGCACTCGAGATGGCCGTATTATATGCAATCGAATAAATCCACGTCGAAAAAGAACTGGTGCCCTTGAAAGACGAGAGATGCTGGAAGGCTTTCAGGAAGACATCTTGGGTCAGTTCTTCGGCATCTTCCTGGTTGGAGACGATACGGGCCACCAGGATGAATACCTGCTGGCCGTATGTGTTGAGAAAATGCTCGTAAAGAGCAGTCTCTCCCCTCAAGATGCGCTGGATGATATGTCTCTCGTCGTCTTTCATTTTGTCTGTTAGACGCAAGTTTGTTTGGTTGGTTACAGATTTTCGGAAGAAAAAATATTTTTCCGGAAAAGTGTAACCTCATGTAAACTGCCGCGTCTAAAGGGTACAAAGAAACGAAATTACTAATTTAAATTGAAACGAATATGATGGATTTTATTATGGTGCCTGCGGTGATGACAATCATTACTTTAGGAGTTTACAAATTGTTTGAGCTGTTTGTTTGTAAGAAGGAAAGAATCATGCTGATTGAGAAGATGGACGAGCGGGGACTACTCCCTCAGATGGATACGCCTAAATTACGTGGAAGTAGCTTTTCGTTCTCTGCCCTGAAAATAGGATGTCTGTTGGCTGGTATGGGACTTGGGTTATTGCTGGGTTATCTTATCTGCTATGTGACGATTCCCAATTACTTTACTGCGGACAGAGACTGGATGTATAGGGAGACTGTTTCCCTTATTTATGGGGCTTGTGTGCTGGGTGTTGGTGGAATCGGACTGATAGTGGCTTTTATTACAGAACTAAAACTGAACAAGAAGTAAGGTTATTATGTAGAAAATGCCGACCTTTGCTGAAAAATTAAGAGTATGCAATGAAGGTATTGATTCTTAACGGTAGTCCTCGTCGTCATGGCAACATGTCGAAAATGTTGGAGCTGATGAAGCAGGAACTTGAAGGCTGCGGAGTTGGAACAGTTTATATAGACGTTCCACAGTTGCAGGTACATCCCTGCATCGGTTGCATGAAGTGTCGCAGTTCATTGAAGTGTTGTCTGCCCGAGGATGGGGCACAGAGAGTGTTGCAGTCTATGAAAGAAGCCGATGCAGTGATAATCGGTGCCCCTTGCTATTGGGGAAACATGCCGGGAGAAGTGAAAGTGCTTTTCGACCGTATGGTTTACGGTATGATGGGGGAGAACTCTTGGGGAATGCCCCTTCCGTTTCATAAGGGTAAGAAAGCGATTGTGGTAAGCACTTGTACTACCCCTTATCCTTTCAATATTCTCTATAATCAGACGCACGGTGTGGTGAAAGCTTTCAGGGAGATTCTGAAATGGAGTGGTTTCAAGATTGTGAAAACCATTGAGAGGGGAGGTACTAAGAAGCATCCTGAGCTGACGGAAAAGGATATGCGGAACTGCAAGAAAGCAGTGCACAAATTATTGTAAAGTATTGAAAAAGTCAATATGAGTAGAAAAGAAGAATATAAATTGCAGAACGAACAGTTTCTGGAGCAGTTGCGTACGGCAGAAGGAATCAAGGAATTGCCTTGCGGCATACTTTATCGGGTATTGGAGGAAGGCAGAGACGGTCTGACACCACGTCTCAACAGTGTAGTATCTGTGCATTATAAAGGCACTCTTATCAATGGGCGTGAGTTCGATAATTCGTGGAAACGGAATTGTCCGGAGGCTTTTCGTCTGAATGAAGTGATTGAGGGCTGGCAGATTGCCTTGCTACGAATGCATCCCGGAAGTCGTTGGATTGTATATATCCCTTACACCATGGGATACGGTACACGTACCAGTGGACCCATTCCGGCGTATTCCACACTGATATTTGAAGTGGAATTACTAAATATCTCGTGACACTGCTGAACAATTTGCTTTTTTATCTTGTTCTCATATAAGAATTTAGAAAAACTCAATAGGTATGAATATAGATAAGAAAGCAGGGCATATTGACCCGAAAGTAGCATTGTCCCAGGCAGAACATGAAAAGGGAACAGTACCCGGACAACAGATTGGCCTTTACGGTAATGCAGACAAGAGAGATGTTCGTCAGGTCGTAAAGATTCTGAATCCTGACAAAAACAGTATGGAGAGCAGAGGTTAACCCTCTGCTTTTTTTTATTACATGCCTCTTTCTTCGTCGAGTCCAGATGATTTGTTGGAGGGTTTTGTATCTTTGTACCCGGAAATGAAACTCTTAAAAACAAAAGCAGGATGCTACGGAAAGGAGACCTCACTCAAGGAGGCATAACCGGTACTTTATTACATTTTACCCTACCCATGATGGTAGGGTCTTTTTTGCAGCAATGCTACAACATTGCAGATACGCTCATTGTAGGCCAATGCATTGGTGCAGGGGCGTTGGCGGCGGTCGGTTCGGCATACACATTGATGGTTTTCCTTATATCCGTTTTGCTGGGACTGGCGATGGGCAGTGGCACTGTATTCTCTTTACATTATGGTGCCGGAAACCATGTAGCACTGCGTCGTAGCATATTCAGTTCGTTTGTACTGATAGGTATCGTGACACTGATACTGAATGTAGCCGTTTTTATCTGGCTCGATCCTATTCTCCGGCTGTTGCAGGTTCCGCAAGACATATACGGCATGATGCGCAGCTACTTGTGGATAATCTTCTGCGGTATAGTTTTCACCTTTATCTATAACTTCTACGCATCTCTGCTGCGTGCAGTAGGGGATTCTGTCACTCCGCTTTGGTTTCTGGCAGTTTCTGTCGTTCTGAATATAGCGCTCGACTTGTTTTTTATCCTACAACTGGATTGGGGGATTCAGGGTGCGGCTGCGGCCACTGTCCTCGCTCAAGGAGTAGCTGCTCTGGGCATCATCATTTATACTTACAGAAGGCGTCCGGAACTGCGATGGCATCATGAAGATATGTGTTTTGACCGTACTTGCTTGAAGGAAATAGCTTCCTTCTCTACACTGACTTGCGTCCAACAGTCGGTGATGAATCTGGGAATCCTGATGGTACAGGGACTTGTCAACAGCTTTGGAACAGCGGTAATGGCAGCTTTTGCGGCAGCTGTGAAGATTGACTCTTTCGCCTATATGCCCGTGCAGGAATTTGGGAACGCCTTTTCCACCTTTATTGCACAGAACTTCGGGGCCGGACGTTACGACCGTATCCACCGGGGTGTTCGCAGTGCATTTGTCACGGCTGTTGTTTTTTCGCTCCTTGTGTCCGTATTGGTTTTCATCTTTGCCAAACCGTTGATACTTATCTTTGTCCGTCCGGACGAAACGGAGATTATTGCGGTGGGAGTGGCGTACCTACGCATTGAAGGTGCTTTCTACTGTGGCATCGGTATCTTGTTTTTGCTGTACGGATACTACCGGGCCATCCGTATGCCGGGCATGTCTGTTGTGCTGACCGTGCTGTCGCTGGGCACCCGTGTCGTTCTTTCCTACTGGCTGGCCTCGATGCCCGAGGTTGGGGTGACAGGCATCTGGTGGTCTATCCCCATCGGCTGGCTGATTGCCGATGTAGTTGGTATCTGGTGCTATCGGTATGTTAAAGGAGTTAGAGGGAGTTAAAAGAAAATCCGGCAAATTTGCTCCACTGTCCTTTGGATATTTTCTTGAGCAAATTCAGGCTGCATGGCCTGCTCCAAAGAGACGGGAGAGGGGGTAATGGAGAATACGCCCCGGAATCCGGCTGCATTCAGTATCCCGGCATCCTCTATCGCTCCTGCCAGCAGGATGACGGGAATATGTTGCCTTCTTGCTTCCTGCAAGATGCCTGAAGGTACTTTCCCCATAAGAGTCTGCCGGTCCGATTTCCCTTCTCCAGTGATGATGAGGTCGGCATCCTTAATCTTTTCTGCAAAGTCCAGAGTTTCCAAAAAAAGCTCTATGCCGGGTTTCAACTGTGCATCCAAAAATGCGTGGAGACTGCCGCCCATGCCGCCTGCCGCACCGGCACCGGGATGCAAGGATACGTCTTTGCCGGTAGTGTGGAATATGACGTCCGAAAGATGCTGCATGGCAATATCCAGTTCCTTTACCATATCTGCGTCTGCTCCTTTTTGGGGAGCGAATATGTGGGCTGCTCCATTGGGACCGAAGAAAGGATTGCGTACATCACACGCCGCCGTGAAACATGCCTTTTTCAGTGCGGGATGGGCGGAAGAGCTGTCAATGGAGCTGATTGCCGATAGAAGGGCACCGCATAGGGCGATGCCTTTTTTCATGCTTCCCACTTCGTGTCCTTCTTTATCGAAGAAACGGAATCCCAATGCTTGCAGCATTCCCAGACCGGCATCGTTCGTGGCGCTCCCTCCAAGTCCGATGACGAAACGGAGGCATCCCCGTTCCAGGGCATCGCGTATCAGTTCGCCCGTTCCGAAGGTGGTGGTTTTCATCGGATTCCTTTTGTCGGCAGGAACCAGAGGCAGTCCGCTGATGGCGGCCATCTCTATGAATGCGGTATTGCCGTCTCCGGAGATGCCGTAGCTGGCATTGCACGGTTGCATCAACGGGTCGTGGGCACGGACGGTGATACGTTTTCCGTTACTGGCTGCAAGCAGGACGTCGAGCATGCCTTCTCCACCGTCGGCCACGGGGAGCACGATGGTCCGGCATTCGGGACATGCGGCATGTACCCCTTGGGCGGCAGCTTCTCCGGCTTCTGCCGAGGTGAGACATCCTTTAAAGGAATCAAGGGCAATCACTATCTTTTTCATAAATGCGGTCTTTTATAATTTCGTCATGCTTCGGATGACAAGTTGTACAATTACAAAGGTATATACAAAATTTCATTTCTTTTTCATGCAAGCATGAAAGTTCTCTCTTCGGTTTGCATTATCTTTGCAGCATGAGCGAAGATACGTATAAAACCATCGTTGCCCTTTCCGAGGGCATTTACACTGAAAAGCGCAGCAAGTTCATTGCTATTGCCCTGCCGGTGCGTACAGTAGAGGAGGTGAAGGCGCATCTGGAAACTTACCAGAAGAAATACTACGACGCCCGCCACGTGTGCTATGCCTACATGCTGGGCCATGAGCGGAAGGACTTCCGTGCCAACGACAACGGCGAACCATCGGGTACGGCAGGCAAGCCGATTCTGGGACAAATCAATTCCAACGAACTGACGGATATTCTCGTCATCGTAGTGCGCTACTTTGGCGGTATCAAGTTGGGTACGAGTGGACTGATTGTAGCTTATAAGGCTGCTGCCGCCGAAGCCATTGCCGCTGCCACCATCATTGAAAAGACGGTAGATGAGGAGGTGACTTTCCTCTTCGAATACCCCTTCATGAACGATGTGATGCGAGTAGTGAAGGAGGAGGAGCCGGAAATCCTGGAACAGTCGTATGATATGGACTGCCGTATGACGCTCCGTATCCGCCAGTCCATGATGCCGAAGTTGCGGGCACGGTTGGAGAAAGTAGAAACATTGAGGTTTGAATAATACAACAAATGGGATAAGAGCCCCTTTCAATAGGGAAGTTGTTCGTTTCCTTTAACGGAACAAGTTGTTTTGTCCTTCGGAACAGACTGTTTTCTTTGCGGAAACGGTACCACTTCTTATGAAAGGCTGACTCCCCCCCTTTAAACAAAAGAAAGTTTATGGCATTTAGTGCAACAAAAAGAGAACTGGGCGAGCTCTACACCTTCTTTCGCCTGCTGGCGGATGGAGCTGTGTCACTGGGTACACCGAAAGCTGAAAAAGACGAAACCCTGCGCTGGCCTGTTGCCTTGATACAGAGGGAAGAGCATGACGGTACGCGCCGTTACTATATCGAAGCGCAGGAAGTGCGCGTTGTCAGCGGAACTGCCGGGAAGGACGGTTCGTTTGTTCCGGGCGAGAAGGAGGAACTGCGTTTCCCCCGCGAAGACTTTGGTGATGCGGCAGAGTTGGTTCTGCATCTGCTGAAGAACGTTTCGGGCGAGGAAGTGGAAGTGACTGAAGGCTTGGAAGCCTTTCTGGATGCTGTCAATATCTTCGACCTGGAAGCAAAGACGGAGGACCGTACCGACTTCTCCGTTGCCTTCTGGCATCCCGAAGCACCTCTAACGGGCTTCAATGTCCGTTGTCGTCTTACCCCGATGAATCCGTTGCTGGACGGAGGGCGCACGGCGAATCTGAAGCTGGAGCAAAGCGGTGTCAAGTTTGCCGTGCCCACGGTGAACAAGGTGAATGCCCTGCCGGAATCTCCTACGGAAGTGGCAGAACGCATGATGATGATTGAGCGACTGGGCGGCGTGCTGAAGTATGCCGACGTTGCCGACCGCGTGTTCCGCTGCAACTTGCTGATGATAGACCTCCACTTCCCCCGCATGCTTGCCGAGATGGTACGCTTGATGCACTTGGACGGCATCACCCGCATCAGCGAATTGACGGAGCGCATCAAGGAGATGAATCCGTTGAAGATAAAGGACGAGTTGATAAACAAGCACCGCTTCTACGAGTTCAAGATGAAGCAGTTCCTGCTGGCACTTGCCCTCGGCATGCGCCCTGCCAAAATTTATAACGGTACGGACTCTGCCGTCGAAGGCATCTTCCTGACGGACGGCAGCGGGCAGGTACTTTGCTACCACAAATCCCGTCCGCAGGTCTTTGCAGACTTCCTTTATCAGAACACACGTTTGGAGAAAGGTGCCGTAGAGAAAGATAAATACGGCTTCTTGGAGCGCGAGAACGGCGTCTGGTACTTCAAGCTGAATGTAAAGATTGGGCTGGTGAAACGGTGAAACAGCCCCACTGAACACGTACTGATGTGCATTATCAACTATCAATTCTCAAATAAATAAATGAACGAGACATTACAAACCATCAAGGCACGCCGCAGCGTCCGTGCCTATACGGAACAGCAAGTTTCCGCAGAAGATTTGAACCTTATCCTTGAGGCGGCTACCTATGCTCCCAGTGGTATGCATTTGGAGACGTGGCACTTTACTGCCATTCAGAATAAGGAAGTACTGAAAGAGTTGAATGATAAAATCAAAGGCGCCTTTGCCAAGAGTGACGACCCTCATACACAGGAACGTGGACATAGCCAGACTTATTGCTGCTACTATCATGCCCCCACGCTGGTCATTGTCTCCAACGAGCCTACCCAATGGTGGGCTGCTATGGATTGCGCTTGCGCTCTGGAGAATATTTTTCTTGCAGCCAAGTCCCTCGGCATCGGTTCCTGCTGGATTAACCAGTTGGGGCAGACCTGCGACGACCCCGATGTCCGCGCTTTCTTGACAAAGCTGGGTGTACCCGAGAGCCATAAGGTATATGGCTGCGCAGCCCTGGGATATGCTCCCGCCGATGCTCCGGTGAAGGAGAAAAAGGTGAAGGAAGGTACGGTGACCATCATCCGCTAAACAGAGATACCCGCAGGAGAGGTGGCGGTTAGGTAATTAATCATACATGAAGCAAAATAACGTATAATTCCGCCACTCTCCGTTGGGCTTCCTCTTCACAGAGGAAATGGGTTATCGCTGCATATTGATGATGCCGCTGTCTGTATCACTGTTGTTCAGCCCCTTGTTGCCTGCCTTGTGCTTGCGTCCGAACTCGAATGTATAACCCACGCGCAGCACGACCATCTGTCCCGTCTCCCTGACGAATGTCTCGGAACGGAAAGGAGCCACTTTGCTGATTCTTTCTTTTCCCACTTTATAGTTATTGGTGAAAGGAAACATAATACCGATTCCCGCCTGAAGGTTACGCCGGGTGTACATTGCCATGAATGCCGTCTGGTTTTCGTTCTTCTTGATGGTTTCGCCGAAGAAATTGTTCTGCACTTTCCGGAACTGCCCGAGCAGCGAGAAGTCTTTATATTGCACTTGTGCCATCACGCTGTAATAGAATTCATCGTACATATGGCTATAGTTCAGGCCTTCCGACCAACTGCGCGTATATCCTCCCGAAGCATAAAGCGTCAGGAAATCTTTCAGTCCGAACAGTGTAGCGCCATTTATGCCGGCCATCAGTTCCGTATTCAGGCTTTGGAACGACCGCTGGTTTTCATCCTTCAGTATCAGTTTGCCGTCCTCCACGAAGATGCTTTCCATGATGGGATTGTCATAATACTGGTGGCGTACGCTCAGATTGGCATTGAACTGCTTCTTCGAATAGCTGTAAGACAAGGAGTTCGTGAACTGTTGATACGTTTTCAGCAACGGGTTTCCGCGGACTATCTGTATCGTATCCATCGCCTGCTCCACATCCGTCAGCGAGCCGAGCGACGGTATGGCAGGACTGATGTTGAACCGGTAGCGCAGGAATCCCGCCTTCTTCAGATTATAGCTCAACCGCACGGTGGGCGTGAAGGTATAGTAAGCATGGTCTTCCTCACTTTCCTTGAACCAGGCACGTGTCATTCCTACACTGCCCGCATAGCTGAAGTCCTTTACCTTGCCCTGTACCTCGAAGAAAGCGGATGTCTGCGACTGGTCCATCTTCGAAGTGATAGGGTTGGAACCTTTATACTCATTCTCTGTCCGCATCTGATAGTGGCGGGCACCGCCGCTCAGCTTCACCTCCTTGAAGCTCTTTTCATAAATGGCTTCGCCGATGACGGAGCGCTTGTCGCCGTCCACTAATGTCTGGATGTCTGCCAGCGGTGCGTTCTCGTCTTTGTACTCCTTGTATTTCCGGTTGTTCTTGGTATGGATGAGCGTTCCCGTCACATTCATCTGGATGCTCTGCTGATGGGGCAGGGTATGCTGGAAGTAAAGGTCGAGCGCCGGAGAGTAGCTGGATGTGTGGTTGTTGACGTACGAATAGATGGACTCCGTGCTGCCCACTGCCCACATCTTGTTCAGTTCATTCTGGTAGGGGGCATTGCTGAGGTTGTTACGGAAGATGGCATTGAATACATATTTGTCCGCTTTCGTCAGATTGTACGTCAGATTCAGGTTGTTGATGAAGCTCAGAGAGGGCGACTCGTCTTCGATGCCTTCCTTGATGCGGTCGATGGTGCGGTCGCCCAGATAGAAGGTTTCGTGGGATTCGAGGCGGCTGTGATACTTGCCGTTCTTGTTGAAGTAGTCGATGCCCCATTCGGAGTTCTTGTAATTGAACTTCGCGTTCAGGAAATTCTCTCCCCATAGGGTGTGGGGCGAATCGGAGAGTTGGAAGTTCACGACACCGCCCGTTTCGCGGCGGCGCAGGATAATGTTGACTACGGCGCCCAGTTCATCGTCTCCGTACTGCTTGCCGGGGTCTTCGATGAACTCCACACGCAGTACGTCTTTGGCTCTGACGGCCGCTATCTCCTTGTCTGTCACTTTAATGCCGTTGATACGGGTTTGTACGGCCCCGCCACCGCTGACGCTCATGCTGTTGCTCAGATTGTCCACTTGCAGACGGGCAATGCCGAGATTGTTCAGCAGGTCGTAGGCACCGAACGAGCGTTTGAGCTGGCTTTCGGAAGGCAGGATGATTTGCCGGTCTACCCGTTGCAGCACATTGCTGGCAGATACCGTCACTTCACCGAGGCTCACGGCATCTTCCTGCAACTGTACATCGCCCAGGTCGAGGCTTTTATTCAGTTTCAGCAGTATGTTTTCACTTTGGAGGCCGATGAAGGAGATGGAAAGGCGGTAATCGCCTGCCTTGATTTTATGGAGGGCGAACTTGCCTTGTGCATCCGAGGTTACTCCGGTCACCAAAGTAGAGTCTATGGTCCATAATGACACATTGGCGGCTATAACTGCCTCTTGCGAGGCGTCCGTGACGCGTCCTTTGATGGAGAGGCTCTGTGCCTGCGTACGGAGTACGGAGAGGGCAAGCAATAGTAAAAAAAGTTTAGTTTTCATAATCGTTTGTATTAGTCTGTTACTGTTGGATAGGGATGTAAAAGTCACTCTTCCCGCTAAGGGAAGATGCTGAAGCTTGTATATCAGTTGTTTATACTTTCCTCGTCTGTCCGATGAAAGTTAGGAATGCATGAAGGAATAAATCTCGTACATCAGTGTCGAAACTTTGACAATCGTAAGTCCGAAGAGGAGTCCGAAGGTAATCCATAATGCAGTCTTTGCGTATCTCTTCATGAACCGTCTTTTTTAAGTTTGTTATATCGTTCTGTTATTTCTTCTATACTGATGCCGAGCAGCTCCATGCTGTGGAACATGTCGGCAAGCTGGTTGTCAAAAAACTCTTTCTTCTGTATTCGCATCACTTTCTTCACCGCATCTTTGGAGAGGTAGAACCCCATTCCCCGTTCCGGGTAGATGATGTCCTCCGTCTGGAGGTATTCATAGGCCTTCAGCACGGTGCGCGAGTTCACTGCCAGTTGTGTGGAGAGCTCCCTCACGGATACCACCCGCTCTTCTGCCCGCCATTCGCGGGTGAGAATCTTGCTGAAACAGAAGTCTACAATCTGCTGGTATATCGGCTTGTTGGTCTTGAAGTCCATAGGCTACAGTTGTTTTTCTTTGAGCAGGAAGTAGCTCGATACCCATGAACCGAGCAGCACACTGATGGGAGCCGCATAATTGCAGAAAGTCACGATGGCTTGTGCACCGGCCGACAACGGATAGTTGGTGTGGGGCCATGTGGCAATGTTATCCATCCAATATCCGTCCGCTCTGGCTTCGGGCATGAGGGAGGCCACAAAAGTTACAATTCCTATGCAGACGGCAATGGAGCCTACAAAGATGGTGAAACTTTTCAGCAGGACTTGCCGACTGAAGGCGAAGTAGCCGATGAAGGCGGAAGCATGCAGGATTACATTGGTCAGTATCTGGGTGTTGTGTATCCGGAACATCGTGATGTGCGTTGCGAAATACTGCAGGAACTCGCTGCCGCTTAAGGACAGCAGACCTTTGAGGCAGGCTATCAGTAGACCGCAGAATAGGGGAAGCAGCAGCAGGTATTTTATCCAGATATGCAGGAACTTCTCGAATGCCGATGCCGGCAGCAGTATATCGAGAGTGGAGCTGCGTTTGCTGAATTTTGTTTCCAGCAGGCAGGGGGCCATGAGGATAAAACATAGTACGTAGCGGGAGAATTCGGTGGCAGAGGTATGTTTGCCGTAATAACTTCCACCGCGGTTTATGTCGTAGAGAATGCACAGGATGCAGATGAACGATACGACGGCTGCCGACCAAAGCAGGTGCCTGCCGGTCTCATTCCTTTTATATTGTTCCAGTAGCAGGAAGCGTTTCAGATTAAAAGTTGCGTTCATAGTTCTGTTTGTATGATGGATTTTCATTGAAACATGCTCTTTATCTTTTCCGGTTGTTGCAGCACCGCTTTATACAGCAGTTCGATGTCCGGTGTGTTCTCTTCTCCGTCCTCGTTGGGGAGAATGGAGAAATGGCCCGACAAGTCTTGTTCGCTGTAGATGCTTTCTGCCGGCAGGATGTCCGTACGGGCAAAGAGAAGCCGGTTACTGATTTCGTCCAGCGAACGGTTCAGTAATATTTCGCCTTTGCCAAGGATGACGAGATGGTCCAGCAGATTCTCGAAGTCGTGCGCCTGATGGGTGGAGATGAGCAGCGTGCTTTCATCGTCCATGCTGCGGCTGATGATACGTTTCAAGGCTTGGCGGGAGGTGATGTCCAGCCCGTTTGTCGGTTCGTCGAGCAGGATGTATGGAGTATGCAGGGCAAAGGCGTATGCCAGCATTGCCTTCTTCTGTTGTCCGTAGGAGACGGAAGAGAGTTTCTGTTTCCGGTCGATTTTCAGCTCTTCCAGGTTCAGGTCGAATTCTTCCCGATTGAAATGTGGATAGAATACGGAATGGCGTGCAGCGAAGCTGACGATACTCTCGGTTGGCATCTGCAACTCTTCGGGCAGGAAGAAGTAACGGTTCAACCCTTCGGGCTGTCTCTCCGCCGTGTTTCTTCCGTCTATGCTGCACTTTCCGTTTTTGGGGAAGAGTAGTCCGCAGATGAGATGTATCAGCGTCGTTTTGCCTACGCCGTTTTCTCCCAGAAGTCCATATATGCCGTTTCCTATTTCCAAAGATATGTTGTTGAAAATAAGTGGATTGGACTTGTAACCGTAGCTCGTATTCTCTATCGTTATCATAATTTTATTAGTGTTGCACTGATGTACAACACTGCAAACGTAGGGTAAGTTATGGAGAAAAGCAAGGGAAAGAGATACTTATTAACTTCTTTTAGCGGTTGTGCGCTTGCCGTTTGCTTACAGCATCTTCACCAGTATGTCCCATACAGCCAGCATGTGGCAGGCTGAACCGCCCAATACAAAGAAATGGAAAACCGAATGCATGTACCGTGCCTTGCGCAAGGAGTAGAAAGCAGCTCCCGTGATGTAGCATACTCCTTCGGCAATAATCCAGTAGCAGGCTGTAGGGGAGAGGGCGAAAAGCTGCTTGAATACTACCAGTACGGACAGTCCCATCAGGATGTAACACACTGTTTCCACGTAACTGTGCTCCTCCATCTTGCGGAAGCTGACAACAGTGCCGATGATGGCGCATAGCCAGACGAAGCCGAAAAGTCCCCAGCCGCCGTCTTCTCTCAATGCAATGAGCGTGATGGGGGAATAACTGCCTGCAATGTGCCAATAGATGGCTGCATGGTCCCAATGCCGCAAGCGTCGTTTCCACGGATTATGATGTTTCAGGGAGTGGTAGAGTGTGGAGGCAAGATATGAACCGCCCATGCCGAACAGATAGAGCCATACGCCGCATGCTGCCCAAAGATTCTGTACTTGGTAGCATTTTATCAGGAATAGTGTACTTACAATTACTCCCATGGCAATGCCGATGCCATGGGAGATGGAATTGATGGTTTCTTCTTTTTTACTATAAAATAGTCCGTTACGCTTTCTTTTCATCAGTCGAAGCATCCATAGCATGTGGGCAACAGTTTACGGTCTCCCAACGTGTTGTCTACACGTGCCACGTTCACCCAGAACTTGTTTTCGCGCACGCTTTCTATCGGGTAGGCTGCCTTTTGGCGGGTATAGCTGTGCTCCCACGTGTCGGCTACCACTTCGTATTCGGGGTGCGGGGCATTCACCAGCACGTTGTCCGTCTTGTCGGCTTCGCCGTTCTTCACTTCTTGAATCTCGTCCCAGATGGTCAGCATCACCTGCACGAAGTTATCCAGTTCGGCAAGGCTTTCGCTCTCCGTCGGTTCAATCATCAGTGTGCCGTGTACCGGGAAGGAGAGGGTGGGGGCATGATAGCCGTAGTCCATCAGACGTTTGGCGATGTCGTTTTCACTGATGCCCGTCTCTTCGTGCACCTTGCGGCATTCCAATATCATTTCGTGTCCCACGAAGCCGGTAGCACCGCGGTAAACAATGCCGTACGTATCCTTGAGGCAGGCTGCCAGATAGTTGGCGCTGAGGATAGCTATCTTCGTGGCCCGTGTCAGTCCTTCCGTTCCCATCATGCGGATGTAGCCGTAAGTGATGGGCAGGATACCTGCGCTGCCGAAGGGAGCTCCGGACACCTGGTTGGCTGCATTGCCGAACAATTTGTGTCCCGGAAGGAACGGAACCAGATGCTCTGCCACGCAGATGGGGCCTACGCCCGGTCCGCCGCCACCGTGAGGAGAGGCGAACGTTTTGTGCAGATTCAAATGGCAGACATCCGCACCGATAAAGCCGGGATTCGTCAAGCCTACTTGGGCATTCATATTGGCGCCGTCCATATATACCTGCGCACCGCAGGCGTGTATAATGTGGCAGATTTCCACAATTTCCGTTTCAAAGATACCGTGTGTGGAAGGGTAGGTAATCATCAAGGCGGCGAGGTCATCCTTGTTTTCTTCCGCTTTGGCACGCAAGTCGGCCATATCCACATTGCCTTGTGCGTCGCAGGCGCAGGTCACGGTGGTGAAGCCAGCTTGGATGGCGGATGCCGGGTTGGTGCCGTGTGCGGATGCAGGTATCAGTATTTTATTGCGGTGCCCTTGTCCTATGCTTTCCAGATAGGCGCGGATGACGCGAAGTCCGGCATATTCGCCTGCCGCACCGGAGTTGGGTTGCAGGCTGACGCCGGCAAAGCCGGTAATTATCTTCAGCTCTTCACTGAGGTTGCTTATCAGTTCGCGGTAACCTTCGGCCTGGTCTTCGGGCACCAGAGGATGCATGTTCATGAATTCCGGACGGCTGAGCGGCAGCATCTCTGCGGCGGCATTCAGTTTCATGGTGCACGAGCCGAGGGAAATCATGGAGTGTGCCAGTGAGATGTCCTTGCGATCGAGGCGCTTGATGTAGCGCATCATCTCCGTTTCCGTATGGTATTTGTTGAATACTTCGTGTGTCAGATAGGCGCTTTGGCGCTTCATCTCCGCGCTGATGCTACTTGCCATGGGTACGTCGCTTGTCTTTTCCCAATCCCTTCCGGCGGCAATGGCAAAGATGGAGAGCAGTACATTGACGGCAGCTATATCCGTAGTTTCGTCAATGCTCATGCCTACATCTCCATTCTTGAAATAACGCAGGTTCACTTCCTTGCTTAGAGCGATGGTACGTATCTGCTGTGCCGAAATGGTGTCGGGCAGTGCAAAGCGGAGCGTGTCGAAATATTGTGCATTGACCTGCTTGTACCCCAGTCTGTTGATGCTCTTTTCCAGGAATACAGCAATGCTGTGGATACGTTCTGCAATGGTGCGGATGCCTTCCGGACCGTGATATACGGCATAGAATCCTGCCATTGTAGCCAGCAGTGCCTGCGCGGTACAGATGTTGGAAGTCGCCTTTTCACGCTTGATGTGCTGCTCGCGGGTTTGCAGCGCCATGCGGTAGCACAGCTTGCCGTATTTGTCTTTCGACCAGCCGATGATGCGTCCCGGCATATTGCGCTTGTACTCGTCGCGGGTGGCAAAGTAGGCTGCCGACGGCCCTCCATAGAACATCGGGGTACCGAGCCGTTGTGTGGTTCCGAAGACGATGTCAGCTCCCCATTCTCCCGGAGGGGTGAGCAGGGCGAGGCTCAGAATGTCGGCGGCAACGGCCACTTTGCAGTTGGCTGCATGGGCTTTTTCCACGAAGGCGCGATAATCTTCCACGTTGCCGGCGGCGTTGGGATATTGCAGTACGCAGGCGAAGATGTCCGGTGTGAATTCCATTTCATGGTATTTTCCTATACGCAGCTCGATACCTTGCGGAATGGCGCGGGTAGTCATTACTGCCAGTGTCTGCGGGAAGACGGCTTCGTCTACAAATACCACGTTGGCGCCCGATTTCTGCATGTCGCGCGGACGCAGGGCATACATCATCGTCACGGCTTCGGCTGCGGCAGTTGCTTCGTCCAGCAGGGAGCAGTTGGCAAGGGGCATGCCGGTGAGGTCGCATACGGCAGTCTGGAAGTTCATCAGGGCTTCCAGGCGTCCTTGTGAGACTTCGGTCTGATAGGGGGTATAGGAAGTGTACCAAACGGGGTTCTCGAATACATTCCGTTGGATAACGGCAGGAGTGATGGTGTTGTACCATCCCATACCGATATAGGTTGTGTAAAGTTTGTTTTTGGCAGCCAGCCCTGCAATATGTTGTCCGAATTCGTACTCTGTCATTGTCTTGGGCAGAGCCAGCGGTTCTTTCAGGCGGATGTTGGCAGGAATGGTTTTATCAATCAGCTCGTCCAGGCTTTTCACTCCTATTTTTTGGAGCATCTTCTCCTCGTCTTTTTCGCTGATGCCGATGTGGCGGTAGGCCAATAGGTCGTTTTTCATGGCTGTAATGATTTAAAAGTTTGCTGTATATTTACCGGAAGAACGGATTCTCCGCTTTCTCTATTCCTATGGTAGTCGGTGCTCCGTGTCCGGGATAGACAATCGTGTCGTTGGGCAGGATGAACAGACGGCTGCAAATATGCTCTATCAGTTCGTCGAAGTTGCCGCCGGCAAGGTCGGCACGGCCGATGCTGCCTTGAAACAGCACATCCCCCGAGAACATGCAGTGGTCTGCCGCGCAATAGTACACCAGGCTGCCCGGCGAGTGTCCCGGCACATGGATGGCTTCCAGTTCCGTATTGCCGAAGGTGATGATGTCTCCATCGTGCAGATAAGTGCCCAGGGGCACGGGGGCTTCCTGCAGTTGGAAGCCGAACATGCGGCTTTGTTTCGGCGCTTCGTCAATCCAGAACTCATCGGCCTGGTTGGCTTCGGCCTTCAGACCGAACTCTTTCAGCATGAAAGGATTGCCGAAGATATGGTCCAGATGCAGATGGGTATTCAGCAGATGTTTCACATTCAGCCCATTCTTGATGATGAAGTTTTTCAAGGTCTGCTTTTCTTCCTCATAAAAACAGCCCGGGTCAATGACGACCGCTTCATTGGTTTCGTCCCAAAGCACATAACAGTTCTCCGGGAACATATTAAATTCGAATCTCTTTATTTTCATATTATGTATTTAGATTTATCCCCCTACATATACTACTTTCTTTGTCTCGAAAAACTCCTCTTCAAAGAACTCCTTCAGGTCCCACAGCGTAGTCTTGTTCTTGACGGGCATGGTTTCGTTTTCCAATTCGCCCCCCTTGAGGCAAATCAGTCCGTTGGGCAATGCATTCTGCTGTTTTGGGGAGATGTTCTTGCGGATAATCTTCAGCAGGTCTGTCAGTGGCATCACGGCACGGCTCACCACAAAGTCGAACTTCCCTTTTTCCTCTTCTGCGCGGGCATGGCGGAAGGTGACGTTTTTCAGCCCGATGCTGTTGGCTATTTCGGAGGCTACGCGTACTTTCTTTCCGATGCTGTCCACCAGATGGAATTGTACTTCGGGGAAAAGGATGGCAAGCGGGATTCCCGGAAAGCCTCCTCCCGTGCCGAGGTCCATAATTTGTGTCCCCGGTCTGAACCTGATTACCTTGGCTATGCCCAGAGAGTGCAGCACATGGTGTTCGTACAAGTTCTCTATATCTTTGCGTGAAATGACATTAATCTTAGAGTTCCAGTCCAGATAGAGGTCGTAGAGCGCGGCAAACTGCCATTTCTGTTCTTCCGTCAGGTCCGGGAAATATTTGAGTATTAAATCCATTGTGAATTTTATGTTGATAGACAATTGATTACAGTTCCTATTCGCCGTCTGTTTTTATAGCGCTGCTCAATACAATGAATTTACCGTTCATCAGAGGGGCTATGTCCTCATAAGACAACGTGATTTTGGTTGCTCCCATTACGTATGGGGCAATTTCATATACATTATAATAGAAGGTGATTCCCGTTGGGTCCAGGTAGAAATTCTCGATGGGCTCCAGATCGCCGGTGGTGGCGTAGCCCATGTCCTCCAGCTCTTGGCGGGTGCTGACGTTGTTGTCTGCCATCAGCTGTTTCCAAAGCAAGTCGGTCAGCGCTTCCTTATAGTCGCCTTCAAAGAGGTCGTCCAGGCGGATGGGGCTTAGGGTCTTTAGGTCGAGGTTGAGGAAGGTGGACATATAGATGCCGTGTGCGCCGCCGGTATATTCGTTGTAATCTATACGGTAGGTCAGCATCAAGGTATTGCACAACTGCACATGGCTTTCGATTCCTTTATAATAGGAATACCAGGCTCCTATGCTCTGCTCGTCCTGCTTGTCCTCCTCGTCTTTCTTGTACATCGGCTCCAGGTCATTGCGGTAGTCGCCGACATATTTCTCCGTATATTTCTTGACAGCTTCTTCGGGTGTCATCGCCATGTACTTGTCGCCGAAGCAGGCGGAGAGGAAGAAGGCGTTCAGACTGTCTTTCAGCCTCACGTCGGATGACTGGCTGGCGTAGGCAACGTTGAGGATGAGGTTGCAGGCCGGCTTGGCTGTGTCTCCGAAGAGATGTACGGTTTCGTTTACTTGTATACTGTCGAACTCCAACGCATATGCGTTTTTGTTCACGGTGTTACCGCAGGAAAAGAAAAAGCCGCTTGCCGCAAGCAGAAGGACAAGTAGGCTGACAGTTTGCTTTTTCATATTGAATTTCGTTTATAAATCAACATATCAATCAAAAAACTTTATCGACAAATATAGAACTTATTAACGAACTGCACACATAAAAAAGGAAAAATTAATTCCGGCAAACGGTTAAAACTTTCTATCTTTGCAGCGCTTATGAAGGAACTCCGTTACATACTGGCTGTACTCTTTTCCTCCCTTATCATTATAAGCGGAGTGGGGATTTCTGTAGTTCAGTATTGCTGTGCCGGATGCGAGACGACGCAAAGTTGCTGCACTTCCGGCTGTTCCAAATGCCATCATGCACATCGTGGTTCACAAAAAACGTGCAAGGATACCGGTTGTACAGCCGTCTACTACAAGGTGGATTTCGTGAAGCATGCACACGAGTCTGTTTCGTTCGTGCCATCCCTTACATTGTTTTGTGAGCAACTGCCGTTGTTTGATTACTCCTTGCCGCAAGTGGCCTGTACTCCGGAAGTGCATTTCGGGGCACCGCCATATGTCGTCGGCTCGCGTCATTATCTGGCGCTCTATTCCACGCTTCTCATTTAGTGTTGTTTTATACGGGGCAATGACATGAATTGTCCGGAGGGAACTGTTTGTTTTTTAATCACTTCTTTAAGTATAAAACAGAAATGAAATATAGTTTGATAGCCATCCTTCTGTTCTCTTTCACCGCCTTGCAGGCGCAGGTAAAGGGAACGGTAAAGGATAATTTGGGCGACCCGATTGCGGGTGCCAACCTCTTCTGGCAGGGAACTACTCAAGGCACCACCACTTCGGTGGACGGTACTTTCTCCTTGTCCAAACCCAATGACAAGCATATGCTTGTAGTCAGCTTTATCGGTTTTGAGAACGATACGATACACGTTAGTAACCGCAATGAGACGCTCGACATTGTCTTGCGCGAAGGGGTGGAACTGAGCGAGGTGAATGTGGTCAGCCGTAAGTTGGGCACCATGAAGCTGCGTAACAGTGTGATGAACGAAGATATGATAAGCAGCGCCGAGTTGAGCCGTGCCGCTTGCTGTAATTTGGGAGAGAGTTTTGTGACTAATCCCTCGGTGGACGTCACTTACTCTGACGCCGCCACCGGTGCCAAGCAAATCAAGCTTCTCGGCTTGTCCGGTACGTATGTGCAGATGATGACGGAGAATATCCCCAACTACCGCGGCTCTGCCGCCCCCTACGGACTGGGTTATGTACCCGGGCCATGGATGCAGAGTATTCAGGTGAGCAAGGGCAGTTCGTCCGTGAAGAACGGCTATGAGGCCATCACGGGACAAATCAATGTGGAATTCAAGAAACCCCAGTTGCCCGAGGCCGATTGGTTCTCCGCTAATCTCTTTGCCAGCAGTACCAACCGTTATGAAGCCAATGCCGATGCCACGGTGAAACTCTCCAAACGCTGGAGCACCTCTTTGCTGGCGCATTACGAGAATGAGACCAAAGCTCACGACAGCAACGACGACGGCTTTGCCGACATCCCCCGTGTGGAGCAGTACAACCTCTGGAACCGCTGGGCATACATGGGCGACCGCTACGTTTTCCAAGCAGGCATCAAAGTGCTTACGGAAGACCGCAACAGCGGACAAGTCGGTCATGGCAAAATGCCTCTGACAGACCCTTATAAGATAAGTATAGGCACCGACCGCTACGAAGCTTTCACCAAGAACGCCTATATATTCAACAAGGAGAAGAACACTAACCTGGCATTGATTCTCTCCGGCTCCCTGCACAAGCAGGATGCCTTGTACGGACGGAAAATCTACGATGTGGACCAGCACAACGCTTATGCCTCCTTGCTGTTCGAGACGGAACTGACCAAGCGTCAAAGTCTTTCTGCCGGACTGAGCTTCAACTATGACTCCTACGACCAGCACTACCGCCTGGACAATGACGCCGCACAGCCTTTGACGAAGAAATTCACCAAAGAAGCCGTCCCCGGCGCCTACGTGCAGTACACCTACAACTGGGACGATAAACTGGTGCTGATGGGTGGCATCCGCGGCGACCATAGCAGCGAGTACGGCTATTTCGTCACCCCGCGTTTCCATGTGAAGTACAATCCCAACGAGTATGTACATTTCCGTCTTTCGGCAGGAAAAGGATACCGCACGAACCATGTGCTGGCCGAGAATAACTATCTGCTGGCAAGTAGCCGCCGGATAGACATCGCCAAACGTCTTGACCAGGATGAGGCCTGGAACTATGGCGCAAGCACTTCCGCCTATATTCCCTTGTTCGGCAAAACCTTGAACCTGAATGCGGAATACTATTACACGGATTTCAGCAAGCAGGTGGTGGTAGACATGGATACGGACCCGCATGCCGTTCTGTTTTACAACCTTCACGGCCGTTCCTATTCGCAGGTAGTGCAGGTGGAGGCAAGCTATCCGTTCTTCCCGGGTTTCACCTTTACCGCGGCTTATCGTTGGACGGATGCCAAGACGAATTACAACGGAGAGCTGATGGAGAAACCCCTTACCAGCAAATATAAAGGTTTGCTGACGGCTTCCTATCAGACACCTTTGGGATTGTGGCAGTTTGATGTGACTTTGCAACTGAACGGTGGCGGGCGCATGCCGGCTCCATACGAACTGACAGACGGCAACTGGTCGTGGGAAAGGCGCTATGGCGGCTTCGAGCAGTTGAGTGCCCAGGTGACGCGCTATTTCCGTCGCTGGTCTATATACGTCGGTGGCGAGAACCTGACAAACTTCAAGCAGAAAAACCCCATCATTGATGCTTCCAATCCCTGGGGAAGCAACTTTGACGCTACGATGGTGTGGGGACCGATGCATGGGGCAAAAGCCTATGTAGGTGTCCGTTTTAACTTGCCGAGAATATAATATTATTTATTAAATCAATAGCGAAACAATGAAAACAAGAAGATTTTCATTAATTCTGGAAGGAATTTATAACCGCCTTTGATAAAGGAGTTTCGGGAAAAGGGCGGATTTTTGGGTAACGAATTAGAAACCGTCTGGATTCTGTGTTCTGCTTCGGTTTGCTTTCGGGTTACTCGTTCTGTGTGCAAATGTAGCAATTAAATCTGAATTTCAGACTGTCGTGGCGGATTTAATTTTCTCAAATTTCCGTCACGCCATTTTTCGTTTGCTGCCGTAACGGAGATTGTCTTCTATTCCAACGCTTCCAATTCGCAATTGGCAAGCAATCCAAGTCTTTACTTGAATGTTGAGCGAATCTAACAATCTCTTACATAGAGATGTATTATAACGTGCAAAGGTACGAATTTTATTGAAATTAACGTCATTTTAAGGCGTTTATTTTATCCAATTGTTTTGCGTTTCTCATGATTGTTGAGCGAATAGGCTCTTTTATTTGAGATAAGAATCTGAATATCAACGGCGATTTTTCGCCGTACCTCTCTATGTAAGAGATGTACGGTGAAAACAGGCAAAAATAGTTGATATGAACAGATACATAATCCTCTCGATATTGCTCTTTCTCGGGTGTCTGAGGACATTCGGACAGGAGAACAGCACGGAAATCTGCGTGGGCTTCCGTGTGGGGAGCAGCGTTCTCGACCCGGCTTTCGGGGATAACGCCGCTCACCTTTCGGAAATCATCTCGTTCCTTGAAAAGATAAAGGACGACAGTACGGTTGAACTAACCGGCGTGACATTCTCCGGCTCGGCCTCACCTGACGGGCGGGCGGTCTATAACCGCAAGCTGTCAGCCGACCGCATGGAGGTTCTTGAAAGGTACGTGCGCGAGCGTGTGTCGATACCTGACAGCATCGTGACAAGGAGAGCCAACGGCATAGCATGGGAACTTCTCTCCGAACTGGTCGGAGCCTCCGACCTGCCGGACAAGGCAACTGTGGTGCGCATCATCCGCGACGTGCCGGAAGCCGTGTTCGACAAAAGCGGCAGACTGGTGGACAGCCGCAAGAAACAGTTGATGGATTTGCGCTGGGGACGCACATGGAATTATATGAACGAGCTCTTCTTCGACCGTCTGCGTAACGCCTGCACCGTGATGTTCACGGTGAAACGCCAGCCTGTATTGCCACCGAAAGAAACGGAACGGCCTGAACAGGAAACGGTCATAGTTCCTATTGACACCGTTGAGACAATCACTGTTGTGGAGCCGGCAGAAACGACTATCACCGACACTGTGCCGCAACCGGCAGAAAGAAAAGCGTTCTACATGTCGGTGAAGACCAACATGCTGTACGACATCCTCGCTCTGCCTAACGTGGGCGTGGAATTTTATCTCGGACGCAACTGGAGCGTGAATGCCAACTGGATGTACGGGTGGTGGGACAGCGACCGCCGTCACCGCTACTGGCGAGCCTACGGCGGCGACATAGCCGTGCGCAGATGGTTCGGCAAGGCTGCGGATGAAAAGCCGCTGACAGGTCACCACTTGGGCGTGTACGGTCAGATACTCACCTACGACTTCGAGTTCGGGGGCAAGGGTCAGATGGCGGGAGAGCCGGGCAAGCCGCTCTGGAGCCGACCAAGTTATGCCGCAGGCGTGGAATACGGATACTCACTGCCGATAGCACGTCGGCTGAACATCGACTTCACCATCGGCATAGGCTATCTCGGAGGCAAGTATTATGAATACATCCCCGTTGACGGATGCTACGTATGGCAAGCAACCAAGCAGCGCCATTGGTTCGGCCCAACAAAGGCTGAAATCTCGCTGGTGTGGCTGCTCGGACACGGCAACCGCAACGAGAAGAAAGGGGGTACGAAATGAAAATGAAAGCTATATATACGGTACTTGCATCGGCGGCACTCGTCCTTTCGTCATGCGACAACAAGGATCTGTGTTTCGACCACGACACACATGCACTGAAATACCATGCCGACATAAGGGCGCAGTATGAACTGGAATGGCAGTACACTTACGGGGACGCGACCGACTGGCGCACACATTGGCCGCAGTCGTTCGGCATGAGCTACGAATCCCTGCTGCCGCACATCCCCGAAGGTCTGCGTGTGGTGACATACAACGCTGACGGCTCAAACGAGACCGCCAACCTCCCGGCAACGGGCGGCACTGTCTATTTCAAGGCCGGCGAACACTCGCTGCTGTTCTACAACAACGATACTGAGTACATCGTGTTCGACGACCTCGCCTCCTACGCAACGGCGAGAGCCACAACACGCTCCCGTTCCCGTGCGTCCTATCTCGGCAACAAATACACAGACAGCAAGGCTGAGAACACGGTGAATCCGCCCGATGTGCTGTTCGGACACTATATCGAGTCGTACACGCCGGAGAAGACGGTTGAGGCACAGGTGCTTCCCGTCACCATGCGTCCGCTGGTATTCAGCTACCTCGTGCGCTACGAATTCAGCGAGGGACTGAAATACGTTGCTCTCGCCCGTGGAGCGTTGGCTGGCATGGCTGAATCAGTCTATCTGAACAGCGGACAGACCTCCAAGGATGAAGCAACGATACTCTACGACTGCACGGTGGAGGATTTCGGAGCGCAGGCGGTGGTTCGCTCTTTCGGTATCCCCGATTTCCCCAACGGGAACTATTCACGTGCCGGACGCAGATTCGGGCTTAACCTTGAAGTGAGGATGAAGAACGGCAAGACCATGACCTTCGACTTCGATGTGAGCGACCAAGTGGCGGCGCAGCCCCACGGCGGCGTCATCATCGTCAAGGATATCAAGATACCCGATGACATCGGTATGGAGGGTGGTTCCGGCTTCGATGTGAACGTGAACGACTGGGGCGAATACGAGGACATAGACCTGCCTTTATAACAGAGATACGACTGAATGAAAAACCAGCAAAAAGAGAAAAGGAAACATATTGTTTAATTCAAATTTTTCAAAACATGAAGAAAATTTTAATGATCGGGCTGGCGGCTGCCGCCATGCTGACCTCCTGCAGCAACGACGAGAATGTCGAAATGCCTGCACAGAAGAATGCCATCGCATTCAACACTTTCGTGAACAAGAGCACACGAGCAACAGACATCGACAATTCCAACATCAGCAACTTCAGCGTGTACGGTTTCATCGAGAATGCAGGCGGTGTAATCTTCAACAATGAAGCTGTGACAGGTTCCGGCACCGGTGCAAGCAGCAACTGGACTTACGCCAATACCCAGTATTGGACCCCAAGCAAGAACTACTACTTCACTGCTATCGCCCCGACAACCGATGCGGCATGGACATTCGCACCGCTTACGGGTAGTGCAACCGGACAGGGCGGCACAATCTCTTTCACCAACGCCGGTACTCAAGACCTGCTTTATGCTTACAAGTCTGTAACTTCACCTGCGACCATTACTGCAACAGATCCCGCAAAGGTCGGATTTGAGTTCAACCATCTGTTGTCTCGTGTGAAGTTCAACTTTGCCAATGCAATGGGCAACGAAAACACCACGCTCAAAATTACCTCGGTGAAAATCACAGATGCCAACACCAAGGCTTCAATCGACGTTGCCGACTTCAACATGGCATCTTCGGCTTGGACGCTTGCGGATGACAATGCGATGACTGCCTTTAACTTCGGAGCAATCGCTGACGCAATCGCAAAAGATGGTAACGCCGATACCGACCACATGTACCTGATTCCTCAGAATCAGAAATACACGATGGAGTTTGTAGTCGAGGTATATGCCGGTGATGTACTTGTCGCCACATACAGTCACACAGGAGAAAAGGCCGTCGAAATTCCCGCTGTTGACATGAAACTCGGTCACAGCTATGTATTCAAAGCCGAACTTAACTATAAGAACATCAATCCTGACGAGGAACTCTATCCTATCGTATTCAATGTTGAGACAGTCAACGATTGGGAAGATTGGGAAAACAGTGATGTCACCATTGGAGAATAATACATGAACGTGTATTTATTCTAAATAAGAATGAGGAGATAGCGGCTAAGGAACGATAAAAAGCCGACATACAGGGTGCAAGGGGTTGAATGTCCCCTTGCACTCACTAATCGGACGGACACGCCACGTCCCTAAACAACGGCAGCAAAAACAGAGATACAATGAATAGGTACAGTAAATCATACACCGTAAAGGCGGGAACAGTGCTGCTATCCACACTGCTCCTGCTCGGTTCATGCAGCGAGGACGCGATATTCGATGACAACGGCGGCAATCTTGGGGCGGCGAGTGACAACATCTGCTTCGGCATATCCGACAAGGACGGCTGGCCGGATTCACGCTCCACAAGGGGCAACGAAGCGGAAGAGACCGTGACGGGCAGCTTCGTGCTGCGCAGTGCCGACAATGCCGACACGCTCTGCGTGCAGACCATTGTCAGCGACTTCGGCCCGCTGCCGTTCGGTGGTAATGCGCCCATGTCCCGTGCGGCATTGGTGACGGACGGCAATATGCACGAATCATTCGGTGTGACGGCTTGTATCTACACCGGAACGGAAAAGGCGTACTATTTCTTCAACGAGAAGAACACAAAGCCCGCCAATTACAATGCTTCTGCAATATGGACTTACGCAAGCGGCAATATCTACTACTGGCCGGGAGCGGACCACAAGATGCAGTTTTACGCCTATTCGCCGTATGAATGCAAGGGCTTGACAAAGCCGCAGAACGCCACGCCCGGCACCGCTCCGACATTCAGTTATACCGTACCTTCGGATGCGGTGGATCAGACGGATATTCTCGCATACGCCACCGATGAAATGGCGGGAGATGCCAAGACTTCCGTTCCGTTGAAGTTCGACCATATCTGCACCGCCGTGCAGTTCGTGGTCGGAAAAGAGATGCAGCCCGGCTCAATCAAGTCCATAACGTTGAAAGGCGTTAAAAATGTAGGCTCTTATTCGTTTGAAAGCAATAGTTGGACATTGGGCAAATTGACTGCCGATTTTGTACACAACGTGAACAAGAGCGTCAATGCGTCCGCTCCTGACGACACACCCAAAGAAAGCATCACCGATGATGCCGGCTGTTTCGTCATGCTTCCGCAGACGCTCCCGGACGGCGCATCGGTAGAAATCACGTTCCATGACAACACGACCGGAAAAGACCGCACCCTAACCGCATCCCTTGCCGGACAGGAATGGCCGCAAGGCAAACGGGTGAAGTACAATATTTCCATCACACCGGACTATATCCTTGACATCACAGATTTGCCCGAAACGCAGGATGCGCACTATGTAATCTGCAAGACATCCGTAAAAGCCGAAAAAATACCTGCCGGAAAAAATTGGACACTAAAAGCGAAAGCTTCAGACGGTGCTGACGTGACAATGTTGACACAACTCAACCAATATCAGCAAAATGGTTTTTGGACAGATAGGATTTTATTCCAGTCAAGCAACTCCACATCCGCTGTTGATCAAGGTAGTGCACGCGGCACAAACACTTTGTCAGGAACAGGGAATACAGACGTGTATATTTTCTTACCTGAAAATGTAAGTGATAACGAAAGGACTATTACTCTCACGCTTACATTGGAAGGCACAAGTGCTCCTGCAGTAGAAAAAGAATTCAAACAGCTGAATCCCGATTGGGTTGGGGACTACGGTTGGGAGCAAATTGAAAATGACCCGCAAGCCAACTGGGGATTCGACTGGAATCGTAAGGTGACATATTGTAAAAATAATGTTTTGTGGAATCTATTGATTTATGGTCCAATGATTAATGATTTGGTCAAGGAAAATCAAGCAGAGGGTTATACCTCGGTTTCAGAAACAGGATTTTTACAACGCACGATCATTTCAATTGATTATTCAAAACTGAATAATTTAAATTCGTTAAATCTAACTGATAACAATGGTCTAAATAATACACGTGTACTTTTCGAATTTTCGGGGAGTGCCACGACCGGAAACTTGGAGCAAGATATAAAGAATCTTGCACAAAGAGGGTCAAATGGAGTTTTTGACATCACTACTCAAAGCGGTACCAACAATATGGAATCGGCAGCATTAGGTTATATACTGAAAAAGAACAGATACAATATACTCAAAATTGAGAAAAAAGATGATGGAGGTAACATAGTTGTATCGGAGTCTGCTGTTATCAAGAGAAATGATATTGTATGGTATCTGCCAGCAAAGAGTCAAATGCAATCGGCACCTTCCAACCAACCGTTGAAAGGGGTCTATTGGTCTTCGACACCTGATGGTAATAGTAATGCATGGGCTTCAAATGGAGAAACCCTCATACCTCAATCAGCACAGAGAAGTTCAATGAATAGAGTCCGCGCGTGTCGCAACAGACAATAGAAATTTCAGACATAATAACAATAAACCCAATCATCGGCTATGCGACCGTAACAAGTCGTATAGCCGATGTAATTTTGAGAGCCGATCCGGTTACAAACCCAATCCCCGCTTGCGTCTGGCTTTCTTCCTCCTGCGGAGTATCTCCGCCAGTTCCTGATTGGCTTCCGCATCGGCGGCGTTATAAGACGTTCCGTTTCCGCTCAGCAAACCTAACGAGCCGCTGAAAATCTCACTGCCGTAGGAGCTTCCCGGAACTTCGGGATGCGGTGTCGGACGACGGTTGCCCTGCATGAGACCCGCACGTTCCCCGATTCTGTTGCGCCGCAAAGCCGCGTCAATCCTGGCATAGCTGAACTGCCTGTCCACCTTGGAGCCGCTGAATCGGTAGCCGTTCATGGTGAAGAGTACGCCCTGCACCTCGTCTGTATGCCCCTTGCGCTTGAGACTTACCTCCACACCCTGACGGTTCAGGTTGGCGGCAAGCACATCCCAGTTGCCGCACCTGCCGACTTCCGTTTTCAGTATGTCGTACAGCCTGTATTTCGTCCTGTCCGGCTCTTTCAGGCGGTTGCGCTTGACCTTCTCTTTGCCGCCGGCCATGTGCAGACCGTATTTCAAGGTAATCTCCTTGCAGATGCGGGTGCTGCGCAACCGCTCGTTCCTGTCCGGTATCGTCCTGCCGTCATTGCCTATGCGGTTGAAGGCGATATGCACGTGCGGATGCTCCTTGTCGAAGTGGCGGGCGATGAAGAACTGGGTGTTGCGCAATCCCATCCTCTCCATGTATTCAAGTGCGATATGCGCCATGACAGGGTTCGTCAGGCGTGGCCCGTCCTCTTTGGAGAAACTCAGGGCGATATGTCCGACCGGCTTCGCCACCTTGCCGTTCATCTGCGACTGGATGTTGAAACCCATTGCGATGGTGTCCTTGTTTTCCATGAACAAGCCCTCATGAGCCACTAACTGCACTCCCTTGTCCTTGTCAAGGATATAGTCCACCACACCCTTGAAATTGCTGCCGTGTACGATTTTCGCCATCATATCCCTATCATGGTTATCAGTTCGTGAATCCTCGCCACCGTCACCTTGCAGTCCATGCGCTCGTCATAAAAGCCTCCGGCGTTCGCCGTGCGTGCAAGCTGGTTGAGATTGTTCGCCATGCCGCAGAGCTTGCGCACGAATCCGGCCTGTTCCTCCGACAGCCGCCCTTTCACCTGACCGTTTCGGAAACACTCCCTCATGTATTCGCTCGGCGACACTCCTGCCTCGTATGACCTTGTCAGCAGCCGGAAGTAGTCGGCTGCCGCCAGTTTCACGCTGACACGGTATGCCAGCTTATCGGTTGCCCCTTTCTTCGGGCGACCGCCTTTGTTACGTTTCTTGTCTTCCTTATGTTCCATTTCTAAGTATTGTCAGTATAGTTAATGAATAGACCGACGGGATGTTGCCCACTACGATCCGGGGAGCGGGCGAAGGGCGGTTTCGGGTGTCCCGAAACACAAACTTGCTACCCCACGATTCTCGAAGGATGAATTTCGAGCATCTCCCGTTTTTCCCATTCGTGTTATCACAATCCCAATCCTTTTTTCTTGGGTTTAACGATGGTTCGCGGCGGTGGATTGACGGCTAAATTCTGCCGCTTGCCGCACAGGTAATCATTCAGGTCTTTATATCCGTGATAGTTGTGGGAGAAGTCACGAATGCGACCGGAAAACTCGATTCCCAAATTATGATACGCCTTTCTTCCTGCTTCGTCATTGTCGAGCAGGCAGTGGATGCGCTCGTATTCGTGCAGCACGTCAATGGCTCTGGAAACATTGGCTACCGAATTGAGGATGACGTAATCCTGCCTGTCAAGGTTGGGCATGGTCGGGCAGTTCCTCATCCTCAACGTGAGGAAAGAGAGGTAGTCCGTCATGCCCTCGAACACCAGACATTTTTCTCTCGGTTCTCCCTGCTGCCGGATATGACTGATGTCCTTCGGTGCGATGCAGCCCTTGAAAAATTGGTTGCGCACCTCGTATCCTCCTGCCACATTCGGGAAGCCGATGGCGAAATAAGGTTTGCCGTTGTTTATGAAATGTAGTTCCTTGCACTCCGGCTTTGCCAATGCGGTATCTATTCCACGCTCCTGCAAGTAGCGCAGCAATGCCGGATGGGTGAGTTCCCGTACCTCCAATTGTTGGAAGCTCGGTTCTAATGGTTGTTGGCGAAAAGAGAAAGACACGGGACGGACGTGTGGAGCTTGTTCCGATATCTTGTTGAGCAGGTAAGGCACATAATCGGAGGAATAAAGTTCCTGCGCCAATGCGATGATGCTGCCGCCCTTGCCGATACCGAAGTCGTACCACCTGTTGAGTTCGGTGTTTATCTTAAACGAGGCTTCGGCTTCCTCTCTCAGCGGTGATTTGTACCAAAGGCTGTTGCCTTGCTGTTTTACGGGCGAATAGCCCAAACTTTGCAGATAGTCTGCAATTTTGATTTGTTTTGCTTCTTGGATGTTCATGATATGATATTTCTATGGATTTGATGATGGTTGAAAAAATGTTGATTTGATGAATGGATACATTAGTGTCCACTGAAAAATCATAAGAGTACTTTGAAATTGTTGAAATTCAATTTGTTATAAGCGATTTGGGAGCGAACGGATTTCAAATTACATTTGCGGTCATAATCAGACCGTTATGCATAAAGACCCTTTCGTTTTCTCCCAATTAGCCCAGTTCTTGAACAGGAGTAAGTTCAATCGTATAGTCGCGAAGTATGATGGCGACAAGTATGTCAAGAGTTATACTTGTTGGAATCAACTACTTACGATGCTGTTCGGGCAGCTTTCTAATCGGGAGAGCCTTCGGGATCTTATCGTCGCATTGGAAGCGCATGCAGGCAAGGTCTATCACCTCGGAATCGGAAAATCCGTAACGAGAAGTAATCTTAGCAAGGCTAACGAGCAACGCGACTACCGCATCTTCGAGGAGTTCGCCTTCTTCATGATAGCGGAAGCACGCAAGCGGCGGATACAGAAAATCTTCGAGCTTGACGGCCATGTCTATGCCTTCGATTCAACTACCATCGACCTTTGCCTGTCGGTGTTCGAATGGGCCAAGTTCCGCAAGCACAAGGGTGGCATCAAGATGCACACTCTTTATGACGTGGAGGCTCAAGTTCCTGCATTCGTGCATATTACCGAGGCAAAAGTCCACGATTCAAAAGCAATGCCGGAGATTCCGTATGAGAACGGTGCCCATTACATCTTCGACCGAGGCTACAACGATTTCGGCAATCTGTACACCATCCACCGTATAGGCGCGTTCTTTGTCGTCAGAGCGAAAACCAATGTCAGGTTCAAGCCTGAGACTTGGAAACGGAGGCTTCCGGAAAACGTGGTTTCAGATGCTGTCGGCTACTTCACGGTTTATAAAAGCGCGAAGGATTATCCGGAGAAACTGCGAAAGGTGGTATGCATCGACCCGGAAGACGGTACAAGATACATATTCCTGACCAACAATCTGACGGCCTCAGCCGAGACAATCGCCGAGCTTTACCGCAACCGGTGGAGTGTGGAACTGTTCTTCAAATGGATCAAACAGCATCTGCGTATCAAGAAGTTCTGGGGACCTCCGAGAATGCCGTCCGTATCCAAATCTATTGCGCCATAATCACTTATTGCCTCGTGGCAATAGTGCAGCACGACATGAAACTGGAACGAAGCATCTATGAAGTCCTTCAGATTCTCGGAATCTCGCTGACAGACAAAACCAGTCTGCGAGACCTCTTCGACAAATCGAATTTCAAAAATGTCAATGTTCTCTATGGTTCAAGTGAACCGAATTTATTTAATTTTTAACCCCGTCCATTTTTTAGTGGACAGTAGTGGAATGGATAGTTTAATATCCTTATATACAGGGGTTATACTTTCTCAACAGTTTCTCAACAAACCACTCGCCAAAAGAGAAATCAACAGTCGGTTGGTGTGTTATCCTCAACTTCTCTTTTGGTGTGTTGAGATTTTGTTGAGAGCGTATATTGTTTATTATCAGTATGGTTATACTCCTATTCATCAATTCAACGAAAAAACAATGGAATTACAGGGATTCAAGCTGTTCCCTTGTGATAGTGTAATAGCGTCCAACTCTCCTTATCGGCTCATACCGGCATTCCCGGTTGTAGTTCAGCTGGTAGGTGGTATATGTCAGCCCGTTCTGCGCAGGTACAAGTTTCCAACATTCCTGCAATACCTTTCTCACTTGGTGCTTTTCCGCCTTGACCTGCGTGTTTACCAATAGCACAAGGATGTCATTCGGGCAAAAGGAGAAAGTGTCCATGCCGACACTCTCCATGATGTCAAGGATAAGCTCGTGCATCTCTATCTCCAACCGGTTGCGGTTGCTGCGGATAATCTTCTGCAAGGCTTCGGTATGCAGCAGCGAGGGGGCAAACCACATCCGGCTTTCCTTTTCTGTGGAGAGGCTTCGATGTTGCAAATGATAAAGAAAGGCGGGTATCTCTGCTTTCAGCTTTTGCAGGAAGTCGGTATCATCGGACTGCAGGCGGTCTATCCTGCGCACCCAATAGCGTGTTTCCCCTGCGTCGATGATTACAGGCAGATACTCGTTGTTGGAACACAGCACGAATTTGGCGAAGAAAGCTATCTCGTCACGGTCTTTGCCTTTTGCTTCCACCTTGTAGGAGAGTGTGGTGCTGAGGTTCTTCAACCGCTCGCTGTCCTCCCTGCGGTTGAGCAGCACCTCGTCAACAAGGATAAGCAGCTTGCCTGCCCAGTCAGAATTGAACTGGCTGCGGAAATCCTCGTTGGTGTTGAACGTCACATTGTTCTGAAACAGGGCTTTCAGAAAGTTCAGAAAGGTACTTTTGCCTGTGTTGCGTTCCTCCGATACCAACAGCAGGATAGGCAGCTTCTGTATGGGTTGCAGGTAGAGCAGTTGAAGATAGTCCATCCCCAACTCATATTGTTCCCCGAAGATGTGCCGCACCAATGACCGGATGCAGGGGAACTCGCCCTGTATAGGTCGGTGGTCTATCGGCTCGTATAGGTTAAGGAACGTGCCGATTACAGGCTGATAGCTGACGTGTTCGGGTACGGTGCAGAAACCGTCATACTTGGGGACGCTGCCGATGTAGTCCTTGCCATAGTCTTGGCGCAGAGTCTCGTTGTTCCATGCGATGCGCTTTCTTACATACCCTCCGTTCAGAGTCGGTTGCTCCACAATCTTGTAGAGTGTTGTGCCGACACGGATGAATTCTTCCTTTGTCATGTTTTCTTGTTTCATAAGCACTTCATTTTAGTTCAATCAGTGCAAAACTCGGCAATTCGTACAAGACGGATATATGACTCATGTATGACTCACGTATAATTTTTCTTGTATTTGGCTCGGGGGCATATAGACAAAGCCCGAAGGAACACCGCTCTGATGGCTGTTTCTTCGGGTTTGTCGTATTCGTATGTGTGAATGGCAATAAGCCTATTCAATTATCGACATGAATATATTGTTGGCAAATGGAATACGCATCGGCTTCACTGCTTCATGTCGTCACATAGCTATGTTTCATGCTTGATACTTGGTAATTTTCATGTTGTTTATACCCAGCGAAAAGATAATGCTTGTTTTCTCTTTTCGCAAGCACAGTCTTTCAATAATGACAGTCCGCACCTGTTCCGCGCCAAAGGTATTGATACGGAAAGCGAGTGCCGCTATCATCGGTAAGCCGAACACATCGGCATTATATCCGTTTTCAAGCCGAACATATTTCTGTACCTCGCATTCTTTCAGGACACCGCTTTTATATATGGCTCTGACTGTGGCACGGAGTGTCGGGACAACTACCCTGAATAGCTCCACCAATTCCATTTCAGACATCCAAACACTTTCATTCGGGACATCAGGCAGTATTACCGTGCCACATTCTGCTATTGTTATGATACCTCTTTCCATACTCATGCCATTGTTATACCATTAAACGCCTTACTCAGTTTGTTTCCGAACATCGTCAGGTCGTTGTCGAGCTTTTGTGTGGTTATCTTCGCGTAGATTTGGGTTGTTTCTATGTTGGTATGCCCTAAAATTCTACTTACACTTTCGATTGGCATACCCTTACAGAGTGCCAACGTTGCGAATCCATGTCTTGCACAATGGAAGCTGATATTCTTGTTGATTCCGCATTCTTTTATCACCTTTTTCAACGGTTTACATATCGACCAGTAGTTCATGCCGGGGAACACGAAGTTGTCTTTCTGCAACGGTCGGTAGCGCTCTATTATCTGCAACGGGATGTCCAGCAACTTCACCTGAAACGGGACTTTGGTCTTATGACGTTTGGACAATATCCATTTCTCACCGTTCACCTCAACGATATTGTCGTTAGTCAGCTCCTGCACGTCCACGAACGACAATGCCGTGAAACTGGCAAAGATGAATATGTCACGGATATATGCGAGCTTACTGTCCTTGAATTCATGTGTCATCAATGCTTTCAGTTCGTCTTCCGTCAGGAACTCACGCTCCTTGACATTCGGGCTTATATGGAACTGTGCAAACGGATTTCTCGGTATCAGCCCGTTATAGTGCGCACGCATCACCACGCCTTTCAGCCACATACACTTTTCCCATATTGTCCCATTGTGCAGTTCTGCTTCCGTTGAAAGATAAGCGGCGAACTCCTTGATGAAGTCGGGCGTAAGCTCCAGCATCGACATATCGTTCCGCTTGTAGAACGACTTGATAAACGCCGCTACATGGTTTCTTGCCACCACACGGGAACGGTAGGTTGCCATCACACGGTCTTTCCCCACACGTTTCTTGAACACCTCGTTCTCCCTGTCGAAAGCCTTGAGTAAGGTCTCGTACTCCGTACCGATACCCTGATAGGCATTGCGCACCATTTCCGCCGTTACGAATGCCTCACGGTCGGAAATGCGCTGGTAGTGCTTGATGATCTGCGCCTTGATGTTGTCAAGCGCGAGGTTGATGTCCCGTGCCTCGCGGCTCTTCCCCTTCGCTTTGTTGCCTTTCGCATCCCAAAGCGTTTTCGGGATACTCTGCTTGCAGCTGAACTGCGCCACAGTACCGTTGATTGTCACTCGTCCCATGATGGGGACAATACCGTTTTTCTCCTTACTGCCGTTCACATAGAACAGCACCTTGAATGTGCTTCTTGCCATACTCGTTTTTTAATTGCAAAGTTAGATATCAACGAGTTAGACCTTGTAAGCCAACCGAAGCCACAAGCTGCCAATTTCTGTGCCATGTGTTAAAAATCACTTTCCGGCGGGTAACGATTTGAAAACCGTTCTGCTTCATAATTCCGCTTTCATTTGCGTTACCCGATTTTTACCGCTGTCACCGTTTGACTTCGTAAATGCCTTTTTACTAAGTCATTCGATGCCTTTTCTCCCGTTTTTCAAGGTTATTCCAGAGATTTTTAATGACTTTGGCAGTTGTACTCTTCTGTGCATCTGCCGCAATGGCGAAAGACATCCGTACAGCCGTGTTCAAGGTAGCACAGATGAAGTGTGAGAACTGTGTAAGGAAGATAAACAATAACATCCGTTTTGAGAAGGGACTGAAGGACTTCCACACAGACCTGAAGACAAAGACGGTAACCATCACGTATGATGCCGACAAGACCAATGTGGAAAAGTTGAAAGAAGGTTTCCAAAAGTTCCATTATGAAGCGGAGTTTGTCAAGGAAACCAAGCAGGACGATAAGAAGTAATTGAACAAACTGCTCATTCCAGTTGTTGCTTTATTAAAGCGGAACAACAACCATCTAAAAAATAAATCGAATGAGCAATATAATTACTAAGGCACATCCCGTGCCGGATATGCACAGCACGGGATTGCGCGTCGTCGGTGCATGGCTTTTTGCCATCGTACTGATACTGTTTTCTACAGTCTTTGTGCATGTACCCTATACCCGTGAAATACAGATGGTACTGGCAATTCCGGTACTGCTGTTTTTCGGCGCTCCTTTTTATGCCGGTGCCTGGAAGGGAACCCGGTCGGGCCGCAACAATATAGACCGTCTGGTGGCGCTTACCACCTCTGTGGCTTTTCTGTTCAGTGTGTTCAACACTTTCTTCCCGGATTATTGGCTGGGCATCGGGCTGGAACCGCATGTCTATTATGGGGTTGCCGCCGTCATCATCGCCTTTTCCCTGACCGGCGAGTTTATGGAGGAACGTGCCCGGCGAAATGTGTCGGCGGCTATCTGCCGGTTGGGAGGCTGGCAGCATAACGCAGCCCGCGTACTGCCGGAGAAGCAACGCATTGACGACCGCGTTGCCGAGCTTTTTGTCCCGGTCATTCTCATCATTTCCCTGCTGACCTTTTTTATATGGGTGTTCTTCGGAGGCATAGATGTAGTGTCACACGGTCTGTTTGCCGCTTTGTCCGTATTGGTGGTGGCTTGTCCGTGTGCGGTAGGGCTGGCCACTCCAGTAGCTTTGGCGGCGGGCCTTAATAAAGCTGCCCGCAATCATATCCTTATCAGGGACACTTCCGCTTTAGAGCAGATGCGCAATGTGGATGTGGTGGTATTCGACAAGACCGGGACCTTGACAGAAGGGCATCCTACGGTAATAGGCTGGCTGTGGGCGCAAGGGCAGGAGGAGCATTATAAAGATGTACTGCTTGCTGCCGAGTCTACTTCGGACCATCCTCTGGCAGAAGCAATCGTTACGGCCCTGGAAGGGGAGGAGCAGGTTATCCCTGCCCACCTGGACGGTTTTGAAAACATTACCGGAAAAGGTGTCAGAGTGGCCTATCAGGGTGCGGAATATTGGGTAGGAAGCCATAAACTGCTGAAAGATTATCAAGCCAATTTGTCGGATATCCTGGCCGATATGCTGACACAATATGAATCGGACGGAAACAGTATTGTCTACTTTGGGCGTGAGAACGATTTACTTGCCGTTATTGCCATCAAGGACCAGTTGCGGGTGACTTCTATGGAAGCTATCCGGGAACTGCGTACCCAGGACATCGAGATATGCATGCTTACGGGAGACGGTGAGCGTACAGCTTCTTCCGTGGCCGGCAGTTTGGGTATCATGCGTTTTGTGGCCGATGCCATGCCCGATGACAAAGAGGATTTCATCCATAAGCTGCAGCTTCAGGGTAAAACGGTTGCCATGGTAGGTGACGGCGTGAACGATGCGCAAGCCTTGAGCTGTGCTGATGTAAGCATTGCCATGGGAAAGGGGACCGATACGTTGATGGACACCGCCATGATTACTCTCAGGACTTCAGACCTGCTGCTGTTGCCCAAAGTTTTCCGGTTGTCTCGCCAGACTGTGAGCCTCATGTACCGGAATCTGTTCTGGGCTTTCATCTATAATACAGTGGGTATCTTTGTCGCGGCCGGAGTACTCTATCCCGTCTATGACATCCTGCTGAGTCCTGCGCTGGCAGGTGCTGCCATGGCTCTTTCCTGTGTATCCGTGGCTTTGAGCAGCCTTCGTCTGAGTTCCAGGTTCTGACGGCTGTATTCTCAGCTGTTCCTATACTCCAGCGGACTCATGCCCATGTGCCTCTTGAAGTATTTTCCAAAGAAAGAAGCACTGGGGAAGTTCAAGGAATAGGCAATCTCCTGAATGGTCATGTTGGTTGATTTCAGCTTGGCTTTCACGTCTACGATGACGACGTGGGCGATGATGTCCAATACATTTCTGCCGGTCACCTGCCTCACGGTGGTGCTGAGGTGTTGCAGGGAGATGCCCAGTTTGTCGGCATAGAATTGCGCGCGGCGTTCGCGGGTATAGTTTTCGATGACGAGCTGCACCAGTTCGCGGCATATTTCCTCTTTCCGGCTCTTATTCCCTTTTTGCATCTGCGGACGGTGGCAATACATTCTGTCTATGCCGCTGAGGAGCATGTTCAATGTGCTTTGAGCCATTTTTGTATCGGGAGGATAGGGACCGGTCGTGATGCGTGCCCATAAGGCAAAATAGTCCTTGAAATAGGAGGCGACGGTAGGGTTGACAGCCAGTACCGGATACTCCAGTATGTTGGAGAAGGAGCTCAATGTAGACTGGATGAGGTTGACTCCATTGAGGCAATGGGAAGAAAACCCCACGAATCCCAGGCACACTTTTTCCTTTTGTTCGTAAAACTGTATGATGGTTCCGGGAAGCAGGGTAATGAAATCCCCTTGCTTGATTTCCGTATCCATCAGATTGATGGATACCGTGATGGAACCTTCTATGCAAAGTGCAAAGATGCATGCTTTCAGGCGGCACGACTGTTTGTATATGTTTAGAATGTCTTCCGTTACTTCAGTCCATGCAATCATGTCTACTGGCAGGTCGACTTGAGGAAATTCCATACGCTTTGTCGTTTAGAGTTCGCACAAAGGTAATTCTTTTCCGGGAAAAAGTAACGGAAGACATTCTGTTTTTAAAATGAAATGTTCTTTTTTTAAAATGTAACGTCCATCTTTACGACGAAAGTACGTGGCGCGCCTACTGCCATGGGACGATAGCTGTACTCCTTGTTCAGCAGGTTGTTTATCATGAACTGGAAAGCTACTTCCTTGGTGGCTTTCACCCCGAAGCGCATGTCCACTGTGGCATAGTCCGTATTATGCTTTTTCCAATAGGATGCCAGGGTTTCCCCGTTGGACGAGCCGAATAGGATGCCGCGCACGTAGTCCAGCAGGTCAGGTTCACTTTTGCTGCGTTCGTCCAGCATAATATAGTCCACGGCAAGCATCTTGCTTTTCCAGTTTACGTTGGCACCTATGTTGATGCGTTTCCACTGAAAGTCCAGCGTGGCCTTGAAACTGTGTTTCGGACGGTATTTCAAGTACTTGCCGTCATTGCTTTTCTCCTTCATCTGAAGCGGGTCGGTATAGGTGTTCTCCAGGGCATTGCGTTTCTTGTAGTCGGCATCCCTCGGTTCGGTATATACATATCCCAGGTTATAGAGCAGCTTGGCGTTTTTGTTGAAGGTGTACATGCCGTTGGTACTGATTTCCATTCCATAAATCTGTGCTTTGGACACGTTGTGGAACTGTGCCCCGATGCCGAAACCCTTGCCGTCCTTCAGCATTTGTATGGCGTCTGTAACGCTGTTTATCATGCTCAGGTCCGCATTGTTGAATAGGCCGAACTGGAATTCCACCATATCCTTGTATTGGGTATAGAAAGCGGCGACATCTGCAAATCCTTGTAAATTGCCTGCCTTGTACCCTTGCTTGAATCCCAGCTCGGCATTGAATCCTTTTTCCGGCCGTACGTTGTAGTTGGGATATACGCCTACACCTCCGATGTCTTTGCGAAGGTATTTCTCGGTGATGGAGGGATTACGGTAACCCTGGCCGAAACTGGCACGCAGGAAGCTGTAATCGGCCAGCTGGTAGTTCAGCCCGGCACGGAACACGGGGCGGAAAGGGATCTTGCTCCCGAAAACCTTTGTGTCGGCTTCCCGGTAGTGCTTGTCTATCCGGTAGTATTCGGCACGTACACCGGCCGATACGCTGAGGCGGTCCCAGAAGCGCTGGTCGTATTGCATATAGGCGGCAACATTGTCACTTTGATGTACTTCTTCCGTTTCGCCGGAGAAGGTGCGGATATGTTCGTAAGTCAGGCCCGTGGTGATTTGTGCGCCGCCGTCCCATTTCTTGTTGAACTGATAGTCCAGATAATAGTCGTAATTCTTGTCCGTCCGTGTCGGTGATTGATTGCGCTCCGGATTGAGTACACCGGATAGCCAGGGAACCAGGTCGCTGGGCAGTTTCCCTTCAAGCAGTCCGCCCATGTCAGACGGCAGGCCGTTGCTCATTACCCAGGAGATGAGGTCGCAATAGTCGGCAGTGGTGGCATTGGGGAATATGTTGTCCAGAGAGCCGAAGACACCGTCCATCAAATCACTCAGCTTGTCGCTTCCCAGCCATTTGATAACTCCGGTCATCAGTGGCTGGAGGGCTGTGTAGTCTCCATTGGCAATGTTCTGGATGACTTGTGCGTCGGTGCCCATGTTGCCCAGAATATCCGTAATGGAGGCGGATTGTGTAGGGCGTACCACATTGTCCGCACTGTAGTAGAAACGGCCCTTTACTTTGTGTGAAGTACCTCTTTCAGGATTGGTGAAGTTGAAGAAAGGGTCAATGCGGAAGTTGTTGGACTCACGTCCCATATTAGTAAAGGGAGAGGGGCGGTAGGCCTCGCCGGGCGAGCGCCAGATGAAGAAATCCCCGTACTTGTTGGAAAGGAAATCCACGTTGAAACCGTAGTTCATCAGTTTCATACCCATATCCGGCTGATAGTAGGTGAGGTTTCCGTTGATGTGGAAACGTTTGTTGTAACCTTGTTGGCGGTAGCCCTCGTCGGTAAAGAGATTCAGTCCGCCACTGACGTCAAAGTTACCGATGCGGCGGGAGTGGGTGAGGTCGAAACCTTCGTAGAGCGGATTGCGTACACCGCTGAAAAGGCTGTTGCGCAACAAGGGCTTTACCGGATATTTGTCCTCTTTCCAGAAAGATTTGTCGCTCCATTGGTAATCGCTGTTGTCGGGGTCGCCATAGATTCCTACATAGGCACTGAAACGGGTCTGAGGGGTCAGTCCCGGCCGTGCAGTGCGTATGTTGATGATGCCGTTCAGGGCCGACGAACCATAGAGCACGCTGGAGGCTCCTTTGATGACCTCTACCTGCTGCACATTTTCCAGAGGCACGCTGTTCCAGTTGATGACGCCGTTTTGGGGGCTGAGCACGCTCATCCCGTCTACCAGTACCAGGCTGCGGGCACCTACGCTGTAAGTCCAGCCGCCACCGCCGCGAATGCTGGGTTGCTTGTCGATGATATCCACCCCCGGAATGGTCTGCAGTGTCGAGGTGATGTCTGTGGGAGCCTGGCGGGCAATGTCACTGGCCTTTATCAAATCCATGGAGACCGTCACATCGCTCAGCTTCTGTTCAAACCGTCCGGCTGAGACCACGACATCTTCCAGCAGGTTGGTGCTTTCCTTCATGTACACGTTTTTCTGCATAATGTCTCCTTTGCTGATGACGATGGGCATTGGCACATCCTCATATCCCACGTAGCTGAATACCAAATCTACGCCTCCCGCCGGCAGGTTTACTTCGTATGCACCGTTTATGTCGGTCACTACGCCTTGCGTGTCCTTCAGCTTGTAGGTGACCGATGCCCCTGCAAGCGGTTCATTGGTCGTTGCATCATATACGTGCCCCTTCAATATCTGTGCAGATATGGAAAAGCTGAACAGTAACGCTGCGAATAGCGTTATTAGAATTCTTTTTTTCATAAGTCTGTCTTTTTGTGAATAGTTATATCAGAATGTTTGCAAAGTACGTGAGATATTATCAGATTATCAAGGTGTATTTTTATGAATAGATGCTACATATTTAAGATAAATTCGGGGAGTGAATTCAAAAAAGTGCTATATTTGCTTGCATGAAACTGGAAATATCAGATTGGAACATGATTCCTTATGCCGGGGCATGGAGCCGGCAGACGGAATGGTTTGACGCACTTGTACATGCCAAGCAGGCAGGAGAGTGCTATGTCAATCATATTGTGCTCTGCGAGCATCCCCATGTCTATACATTGGGGCGTAGCGGGAAAGAAGGGAATATGCTGCTGGGAGAAGAACAACTGCGCAGGATAGGGGCTACGCTCTATCATATTGACCGTGGCGGAGACATTACGTATCATGGTCCGGGACAGTTGGTCTGCTATCCTATTCTGAACCTCGAGGACTTTTCTTTGGGGTTGAAGGAGTATGTGCATCTGCTGGAAGAGGCGGTAATCCGTGTTTGTGCTTCGTTTGGCATCGCCGCCGGACGCTTGGAGAAGGCAACGGGCGTATGGTTGGAGGGCGATACTCCCCGTGCCCGTAAGATTTGTGCCATCGGCGTGCGCAGCAGCCATTTTGTTACCATGCATGGGCTGGCACTGAATGTGAATACTGATTTACGTTATTTCAGCTATATCAATCCCTGCGGATTCATCGACAAGGGGGTCACTTCTTTGCAGAAAGAGCTGGGACATGAAGTGCCGATGGAAGAGGTGAAGGAGCGTCTTTGCAAGGAGCTGGTAAATCTTTTGTCATGAACTATCTGGCACATATATTCCTTTCCGGTCCGAACAGAAAAGTACAGTTGGGTAATTTTGTAGGCGATGCCGTAAAGGGAAGCTCCTATAAGAATTATCCGTCGGATATAGCCAAGGGTATTCAGCTTCACCGAGCTATTGACGATTATACCGACCATCATCCGGCTGTCTGCGAGGTTGTGCGTAGGCTTCAACCTGAATTCGGACGGTATTCGGGGGTATTGCTGGATATTTATTTCGATTATTTGCTGGCTTCCCGTTTCGAGTCGTTCTCCGGAGTTTCCTTGAGGAGGTATACCCGGACTTTCTATCTTTCCCTCCTCATCAATTACCGCTATCTTCCGCTACGGTTCAAACGTTTCATCTGGCATTTTATCCTGACCGACCGTTTGCGGAAATACGCCACTCTGAACGGAATAAGAGAGTCTTTGAACATCATGGTGGAATATCATCATATTGATATATCCGTAGTCAAGGCTATTCGTTACCTTGAAGAGCACGATGAGGAACTGTTTGCTGTGTTCCAGCCATTTTTTATTGAATTGCAGAGGTTTTGCATTGAATACCGACATAATTATAAGGTACAGTTTTAAGGACGAAGAAGAAATTCATATCGTGTCGGCAAGGAATTAATTTCCTGCCGGCACGATATTTGTTTTTTGTATCACACGTTATTGATTTCCTGCATGACATGTTATTGATAGCTTGTGCCCTGTGGAATCAGCTTCCCGTACTCCGCTTCTCCCTTGCCAGTACCGAGATGATGTACCCTCCCTTGCTGTTCACCTTGTTCCAGTTTGTTCCATTGAATATTTTCCAGACGTAGTTTCCCAGCCTGCCGTAGTCCGATAACTTCAGAATCTTCCTAATTTCCTCCCGGTCGGTGATGTAGAGCTTTTCCAGATTCAGCATGAGGCATTCCAGGTTGTGCGTATTCCTGTTGTAGGCATATCCGGGAATGTCTAAATCAGGATTTCCCTGCGCTCCTCCGCTTTCCCCCGGGGGAGTAAGAGGGGGAAGTGCTTTACTTTCTTTTGCTTTGCTTTCTTCTACTTTGCTTTCTTTGCTTTGTTTGGAATTGCATGCATTTTCAGGGAAAATGTCTACATCCTGCGTGCAATTTTCCCGTTTTTGCGTGCAAGTCTTGTCCTTTTCCGTTTTATCCTCTTCCGTCTCTACCAGCAGATAGGGCAGGGTGGTGAGGTCCCTTTTCCTTCGTTTGGTGGCTTCCAGCCATACCTTCTGTATTTCGGTAGAGGTCAGTACCCCTTGCTCCTTATAGGTTTTGGGGTCGAAAAAGGCTTTTTCCACCAGGATGTCCACGATTCCCTGCATCTCCTGCTCGTTGATGTCCTTTCCCGCCTTGTTTGTGAACAGTGTGCATTGCTCTGCGTTCCATTTCAGGTAATATCCATTTTCCTTGTGTATCTTGCACAGCAGTTTCATTACCGCCGCCGTTCCTTTCAGTCCGAACCTGGCTTCCACCAGTTCCACTGCTATCTCTTCGAATAGATTTACTTTGAGGGGGAAATATAGCATTCCCCCGTACATCATGGCCATTGTTTTTAGTGTTTAATGATTAGTGATTAATGGTTAATGGTTAGCATATGGGGCTCCATTCGAGGAAGTTTTCCAGCTGGAAAGTTCTCCATGCCTGCAGTTCCACGTCCCAGAAGGCTATGGTGCTTGTCACTCTTGTGATGTCATAATCTCTTCTGAAGTCTGCCTTGTAGGGCAGTAGGGTGGCTTTCGCCAGCCTAAATGTCCCGTCCTGCTTGTGGTAGGCTATGAGTGCGTGTCCGTATTGCATGTGGTCTATCAGGCTTTCTATCCGTTGGGCCATCCATGTGGCGCATGTTTCCGTGTAGCTCTTTTCCAGCATGATACGTATTTTCCATAGGTTTCTCAGTGCCTCGTGAAGTGGGGCGTGCTTTGTCAACTTTCTCATCTTGTTGTCTTTAAAATTAATAATTGTATTAGTTTGGCAGGAGGTACGCTTGTATATAAAAAAGATGCCGCATTCATTGAGAAAGCGGCATCTGCAGGCGGTGTGGCTTCATCCTTACCAAAGTGGCGGCAAAGATAAGTGGTTTATTCCTTAAGTTGTTTATATTTAATTATTGTCAATAAGTTTTGTGGTTTCTGCCCTTTTTTGTTTTATTCCCTATATCTCTCCTGCTACCTTCATTTCCCGCCACACTTCACCGAACTCTTGTATTATAGTGTTTTCTGACAGTCTTTTATAGTCTGGCGTTCTGAAGTCGAAATGTGAGTATGCCCATTGTGCCAATGCCTTGTTGCTTGTCGGCTTTTCTTCTATAAAGTATCTTGATTTTTTCCATAGGATGATGTCTTTAATGACTTCTTTCCTATATTGTGGCAGTATTCCTATAACCTCCCCACTTGAGGGACGTCCTACTCCCGCTTTCGGAGCTGATATGCCGTGCTTTACATTCGTTTCTAGGGGGTCTCTTTTTGTTTTTTTTCCTTACTTTGGAGTGTCTCTTTTGCCTTCATTTTTCTAATGTTTTTGGGTTAATAATTAAAATTACTGTAGTTTGTAAAATAAATGCAAAGGTATATCAAGTTTTTTGTTTTTGTGGAGTAAGGATGGAGATAAAAAGCTGGGTTTTATCCTTATGATGGGTTAATGCGTTGATATATAAATGGAAATGACTTTGACTTGGAAGTGTTTTTTAAACGTTCGTTTAATGGACACAAAGATAAGACTGTTTTTTATATCCTCAAAATGTTTAATAAAAATATTTTGGAAAACCCATCGTGTCTCAGTTTAATTTACAGTAATTCAGTATATTAAGTATCTTATTTAATATTTAAAATTTCCATTCCCTTTTATTAACTCATTCCCTATTTCATTTCCTGAAATTTGACGTCCATTAAACGAACGTTTAAAAAACGCTTTTTGTTTGTAATCCGTTCGTTTATAGTCTCTTACCAGAAGGTAATGACGAACTGCAAAAAAACTGTTGGCAAGAAGGGCACAATGCTTGCTGTATTTTACATAAAGTGCTCGCAAATGATTGAATACCAGTTATATACCAAGGGTTCAAAGCCCCAGAGGAACACTCTTTTGTGAACAAAACAACGAAAATGGGAACGGATAACGAGGTTGAAGTCTGGCATGCCATGCGTGCCACATACCGCAGGGAGCTTGATGCGGTGCATCTTCTCGAGAAGGAGAACCTCGGCTGTTTTGTCCCCATGCAATATAAGGTAAGTATCCGTAAGGGTAAGAAAGTCCGTACTTTGGTTCCCGTCATCCGTAATCTGGTTTTTGTCCATGCACGTCCTTCCGACGTACAGCGTGTTAAGTCTCAAATTACTTATTTGCAATATATAACCGATACTCGCAGTGGTCAGAAGATAATTATTCCCGACCATGAGATGCAGCGCTTCATCGCCGTTGCCGGAACCTATAACGACCATTTGCTTTATTTCCAGCCCGAAGAGTTGAATCTGTCGAAAGGAACTAGAGTCCGTATTACGGGTGGTGACTTTGCAGGTCAGGAGGGTATTTTTCTGAAAGTAAAGGGTGCACGTGACCGTCGTGTGGTTATAGAGATACAAGGTGTCATTGCTGTTGCCATGGCCACCATCCATCCGGACCTTATAGAAGTGATCGGCTGAATTATAATTCATAATTTACAACTCATAGTTTACAATTCATAATTCAAAAAATGTCCTCCTCCCTTTTCGAAGAAGCAATTAATCTCCAGCGTGCTGCGCACGAACTGATGTATTTAGGTATGGACGGTAGTCCTATCTATAGTGATGACCTTTCCCGCCGCAACGGTGAGGTTTACCGCTTGACTGCGGCTTTGTATGGTTCCAGTGCTCGAGGTACTACTACGGAAGAACAGGCAAACGTCTGTCTTGCTCTCTTGATGGGTTATAACGCATCGTTCATTGACCATGGCGAGAAGCAGGATCACCTCCAGGAGATATTAAACCGTTGTTGGAATCTCCTTGATACCCTTCCCGCTTCGCTGTTGAAACTCCGTCTGCTTACTGCCTGTTATGGAGAAGTGTTCGATGAGCTCCTGGTCGACGAAGCCCGGAAGATTATTTCTTCCTGGGACTCCGCATCGCTCACTGCCGAACAGCAGGAAGCTGTCGAGGAATTCTGGAATGTAGTTGACAATCCCTATCCGTGGGAATATCTTGAGGACTAAAACAGGTGAAAGTTTTCTCGCAAGGCAAAAAAAAAATGGAGTGGAGAATGTAAGAGACACGGGAAAAGTTAAAGGCATATAGAGCCAAACATACAAGTGATATATTCATGTAATGAGTGAAAAGGATTCCACGCATTGTATTACGAAAAATAGCTTCCAGAGAAACGGATTATATGGCATTTCTGCCAATGAATATAGTAAAATAACTTATTATTTGATTAAAAATATAACTCAAAGTGGGTTATACCCCTTTAGTAGATGCCCAATATCTATTGAATATCCGGGAAGCGTGGTACTAACTCTTTCATTACTACGCGAAGTAATAAATATAAATCACCTTTGGTTCCACCTTCCCGGATTAGTTTGATTTTTTCAGTGTGTGACATATAAGAATCTAACAAACATTAAATTATGCGTCGAATCTTATTTCTGATTTTATGTCTTTTTATTTTCTTCGGTTCTGCCTATGCCCAGCGCATGTCCGACGAGCAAGTGGTTGAATATGTGAAACAAGCACAGGCAGCCGGAAAATCTCAGAAGCAGATGACTGCCGAACTGTTGCGCCGTGGTGTGACCCGCGAACAGGTGCTCCGCATCAAGGATAAATATGAGAACTCGGGTGTTGCTGTCCCGGGTTCCGAAGCTCCCTCACAGATGCGCAAGCGTTCGGTTGCTGTGGGAGAATCCTACGAGGCTGCCGAACTGGATGACCAGAAAGCGGTTGTTGATGAGAGACTTGAAAGCCAGTCCGCCCCTGAGGCTGCCGGCATACAGATTTTCGGTCATAATCTGTTCCAGAACCGTAATCTCTCCTTTGAACCTAGTGTGAATCTGGCTACTCCGGCAAATTATCGGCTGGGGCCCGGTGACGAGGTGATCATAGATATTTGGGGAGCTTCCGAGAATACCATCCGCCAGACCATCAGTCCCGAGGGTAGTATCCAGGTGAAAGATCTCGGTCCCGTTTATCTGAACGGCATGACTGTTAAAGAAGCCAACGCTTATCTGCAACGGGAACTGTCCAAGATCTATTCCGGTATCGGAGGGGGGATCCCAATTCACAGATCCGTCTGACTTTAGGCGATATACGTACCATTCAGATTCATATTATGGGTGAGGTCACGGTGCCGGGTACTTATACACTTTCGGCCTTTTCTACGGTTTTCCATGCCTTGTACCGTGCCGGTGGTGTGAATAATATCGGTAGCTTGCGTGACATCCGTCTGGTTCGTAACGGAGAGACGATAGAGCATTTGGACGTCTATGAGTTCATCATGCAGGGCAAGATGAATGACGATGTCCGTCTGCAGGAGGGCGATGTGATTATCGTGAGTCCCTACCAATCGTTGGTCGAGATAGTAGGTAAGGTGAAACGTCCCATGTATTATGAAATGAAGCCTGCCGAGACGGTTGCTTCCTTACTGAAGTATGCGGGTGGCTTTATGGGAGATGCCTATAAGAAGGCTGTACGCATCATCCGTAAAAGCGGACGTGAACATCAAGTATATAATGTGGATGAGATGGACTATTCCGTATTCCGTTTAGACGACGGTGACTTAATGACGGTTGACGCCGTACTCGACCGTTTTGAGAACAAGGTTGAGGTCAGTGGTGCCGTCTATCGTCCGGGGCTTTATCAGTTGGACGGTGAGGTGAATACGGTGAAGCAGCTGATAAAGAAGGCTGAGGGACTCCGGGGAGATGCTTTCCTTGCCCGGGTCCTTCTGGACCGTGAGCGTGAAGATCTTACGCACGAAATGGTTGCCGTTGATCTGGAGGGTATCATGAACGGTACGGTTTCTGATATACCCCTTCAGAAGAACGACCATCTGTATGTTCCCGGTATCCATGACTTGAAGGAGAGCGAGACGGTCTCCATTTATGGTGAGGTGCTCAATCCCGGTACTTTCCTGTACTCCGATAACTTAACGATAGAGGATATGATTGTCCAGGCGGGAGGTCTTACCGAGGCTGCCGCCACTACCTGTGTGAGCGTGACGCGCCGCATCAAGGATCCCAAGAGTACTGCCTACAGCAGCAAGCTTGCGGAGACATTCACCTTTGACATCAAGGACGGTCTTCTGACGGATGCCGGTAGTTTCTACCTGCAACCTTTCGATGTAGTCCAGGTTCGTCGCAGTCCTGCCTACCAAGTTCAGCGCATGGTGACGGTTGCGGGTGAGGTGCTTTTCAGCGGCAGCTATTCGTTGTTGAAGAAGAATGAACGTCTGAGTGATGTGATAGGTCGTGCAGGCGGAATTACTCCGGCGGCATATATAAAGGGGGGACGTTTGATTCGCAAGCGCAATGATGAGGAACGTCGGCGTGAGACGGATGTGCTTCGCATAGCTCAGAGTGGTGAGGGGAAGGATAGCATCTCTGTGGACAAGCTTGCCATCTCTGAGACTTACGCAGTAGGCATCGATATGGAAAAGGCTCTGTTTAATCCGGGAAGTGACTATGACATTGTCCTGCGTGAGGGAGATATCGTTTATATTCCTGAATACGTCAATACGGTGAAGATCAGCGGTTCAGTGATGTATCCTAATACAGTAACCTGGGAGAAAGATGCCAAGCTGAAACATTATATCAATATGGCAGGTGGTTATGGCGAAAATGCGAAAAAAGAAGAAAGCATACATCATTTATCTGAATGGTACGGTAGCCCGTGCTAAGAAGAGTGACAGTGATTTAATCCAGCCGGGTTGTGAGATTGTGGTTCCCACGAAGTCTGAGAGGAAGCGTCTCCAGCTTTCCGAGATTATGGGGATGAGCTCCATGACTGCGACGATTGCGGCGATGGTGGCTACGTTGACTAATGCTTTTAAATAATAAATAAGTGGAAGATATAAAAAGAAAGGATGCTGATATGAATGACGGACAACAGAATAAACATCCACAGGAAGAGGAGATTGATTTGCTTGAGCTTGCCTTGAAGGTCTGGGCAGAGCGCAAGTGGATATTGAAGTGTTGCGGCTATGCAGTGATTGTGGGACTGGTGATTGCTTTCAGTATTCCGAAAGAATATACAGCTACAGCTACAATTGCTCCGGAGTTGTCGGATGGAAAGAGTGGGGGAGGATTGTCTTCTCTTGCTGCCATGGCAGGATTTAATATAAATACTTCTTCTGGTGCTGATGCTATCTATCCTGATTTGTATCCCGATATTGTGAGTTCTACTCCCTTTATTACTGGCCTTTTCAATATTCCAGTGAAAGACCTAGAGGGGAAAATAGATACTACACTTTATTGTTATTTGGACGAGTATCAACGTTCTCCGTGGTGGAGTGTGATAACTTCTGCTCCTTTCAAGGCTCTTGGGTGGGTCGTTTCTTTGTATAAGGATGAAGAAGAAAAAGAAGGAATGCAGTTGGACCCTTTTCATTTAACAGTAAGAGAATCCTCTATTGCAAAACTTCTGAGTAATAGTATCAGCGTTTCTGTTGACAAGAAGACAGGACTTACTACTTTGTCTGTTACGATGCAGGATGCCCGTATTGCTGCCTGTTTAACAGACAGTGTGATGTGCCGTTTGCAAAATTATGTCACAAATTACCGCACAAATAAAGCTCGTCAAGACTTTGAATTCCAGAAGGGACTTTTTGAACGGAAGAAGAAAGAATATGAAATAGCTCAAGAGAATTATGCAAAGTTTGCCGATGCTAACAAGAATATAATTCTTCAGAGTTACCGTGCTGAACAGGTACGTTTAGAGAACGAGATGAACCTTGCCTATCAGGTTTATACAAGTGTGGCGCAGCAATTGCAGATGGCTGAAGCAAAGGTACAGGAGATTACTCCGGTTTATACGGTAGTCGAACCTGCAACGATTCCTATTCGGGCATCAAAACCAAAGAAAGTGATACTATTGATAGGTATTGTTTGTATGGTTGGTGCTGTTTGTGTAGGTTGGATACTTTTTATAAAAAATGTAGTAGCAGAGTTAAGGAAGAAATAAAGAAAGGATTATCATCAATTCTATATGTTGATTTACTTGCTTTCCTGTGTCCCCCATATAATTATCTTTTGATTGGGATAGTGATAAAGAGAAGTTAGTTAAAAAAGCTATATGTTATGTCTGCAATCTATTATATAGGACATTATGATTTAAAGGATGAGCCTCGTAGTGTTTCACCAGCGGCTGTTACTATGATGGATTATGTAAGTGAAGTGATACAACGAGAAGGCTTTCAATGCAATATTCTTTCTTGTGCTTCTGATGTTGCTTCTCATATTGAAAAGAAAGTTGTCTTAAATGATGGTCGTAAAGTTGTGTTTAAACCTTGTTTTGGTAAAGTAGCAAAAACTAATTTTCCAAAATGGTTGCATTATGCATATAAACGTAAAAAGTCATTATTTCAATTCCTTGACGACCATATAAATGATGGGGACACGGTTATTCTCTATCATTCATTGGTGTATATTGATGCTATAAAAAACTTATTTCCCGGAAAAAAATCATTTGATTATTCAAGTATGTGAAATCTAGTAAGCATCTATCTTCGCTGCGAACAAAAATTTTAGGATTTATGTATAGCAGTGAAGATCTTGAAAGGTTTTACTTTCAGTACCAGACCGAGGCTTTGCCTCATGGAGAATCTCTCCAATCGTTTTGTGTTAAGAACAAAGTTCCTTATAACATCTTTCAGAAATGGTACAGGGATACCCGGAAAAAAGTAGTTGAAGTCCAGGTTGATGGTGCTCCTGTAATCGGTCATGAGGAACAATCCGGTGCCATTGATCAACCTCAACCGGTATCACCAGGCAGAACTGATCACCCTGTTCGTATTTGGGTTGAGATTCGTATCAGCAATGGCTTGCATTTGTTCCAAAAGAATTTAAGCTACCCGGATTTGGTTCGTATGGTAGAGAAACTGGAGGGGTTATGCTGAGTGTTACCGGTCTGAATCATTTTTATTATGTCCGTGATTTCACCGATATGCGTTGTAAGCACAGCCGTGTGTTGTCTATCATTCGTGAACGGCTTCACCGGGAACCCAGAGATGGGGATGTCTTTATAGTCATGTCTCGCAATCGCAGAATAGTCCGTATGTTTTCATTTGATAATCGTTCATATAGTCTGTTTGAAAAGAAGTTTGTTGCCGGTTATCAGTTCATGAAAGTTGAGCGAAACGGGGCAGATACTGTTTATCGGATTGCCTGGAAGGACGTGGTTTTGATTCTTGAGAATCCTATAGTTAAAACATTACAAATCAGATAATCAATCTATTTATCCACTTGCGGTTTTGCGATTATTTTATTACATTTAATGTTGTAAATCAAAGGTTTATGTATGATCGATCTGCAAGATATAATTACAACAAAACGAGAGTTGTTGAGTCGGGAAACCTACTCACGCAACCCTATAAATTATAGTGCAGGTATGGCAGAGGATCAGAAAGACCGATACATACAATACCTTGCTGAGCAAAATCAGGATCTCAGGTTGACAGGTGATGCCATGAGGCTTGTTTTGGAGGATTTTATGGCTCAGATGAAAGAACTGAAGGATCAGATGTCATCCATGCAATCGAAACATGTTGACCTTGAGAATCGGTTGTCAGAAGAGCATAAACTTCGCAAATCGGCTGAACGTAAGATAAAATCACTTCAGGAAAAACTTGATTACGCCAATCAGGAACGTTTTGGTGATAGACGTCAAAAGATACAATCTAAAGCTAAAACAAGTGATTCAGACCGCCGGAAGGAGAAGGATGATTATGATGGAACCGATGATACGCTTCGCACGGATTCGGTTGGTCATGTTCCATCCCAAGAGTTAAAAGAGCCTTCCGGGAAAGACCGTGACTTGTCCAATCGCCCTGACGGTTATAAAAGGATGGGGGTAGCCGGAGAAGCGACAGAGCATCCTTCCGATTTGACAAAGGTTCCCGGTCGGATCATTGAAAGGAGAATGGTACGGGTGTTCAGTTTCCGTACTTTCCTTACGGAAGAATGTTTTGAGATGGTTCATTATGCAGAGCCTGGTAAAAAGCCGAAGTGGGGCTATTTCCCTTCTGAAGGCCATCCGGATGTAGTAACCAGTTTTGAAGGCACTAGGGCCACTCCTGAATTTCTGCAGGCTATCGCCTATGAAGTTTATGTAAAGAATGTGACTTTTGGTCTTCTTCACCAATGGCTGACAGATATGGGCATGACCATTTCTAAAAACACGTTGCGCAACTGGCTTAAGAAAGGTAAGACATACCTGGACGAACTGGTTTGTGTATTGAAGTCTATAGCTTTGGAAAAAGATTCGATTGTGAACTGCGACGAGACCTGGTGTAAAGTGCGTAAATACGATCACTATAAGAAGTGCTACATTTGGGTTCTGGTCAACAAGGCCCGGAAAACAGCCATTTTCTTCTATGAGAATGGCTCGCGTGGTCGTGATGTACTTACAGACTTTTTGGGCGATGCAGAATTGAAGAGTATAATGTCCGACGGATACAATGCTTATGTATTTATCGGCAATGAGCTGAAATCAGCCCGGTTTAAAGATACTGTCCACCAGGTTTGTATGTCTCATGCCAAGAACAAGTTTGTCAAGGCTTCCAATCAGGGTGGTGAACCGACTGCAGAACGCTTTTCCGAAATTTTAAAGGAGTTCTTTATGAGGGAGCGTAAATACGATGATGCCGGATTAACTCCCAAGGAAAGGTTTCAAGAAAGGCAAAGCTTGGAAACGAAGGAACTCCTAATAGAGCTGCGCAGTTTGTTAGATAGTGAACAGACAAAGGATTCAGAATTTAGAAGCCGGTATTATAAAGAAGCTCTCAATTATCTGAACCGGTTCTGGAAAGAGATCTTTGCTTACCTGGATGATGGTGAATTACCGATAGACAACAACCTGGCTGAGCGAACCATTCGAAAGCTGACCACTCAACGCAACAATTCACTTCATTATGGTAGTGATGCCGGTGCAGAGATGGCAGCAACTTATCACAGTGTGATAGGAACGGTAAAGCTTCATGGCAGTTCTATCTGGAACTTCATCGGAACTTTTTTCAAAAATATCTTTAACGGGTGCAGGGATTATGTTAACATGGTTCCTGACAAAATCACTTTGGCTGCCAGCCAATGTTAAATTCAAAACTAATTAATTAACAAAACTCGGTTTAGGGCACTGAAAAGTGCCCTTTCGATTTGGAAGTCAAGAGGAAATTGACCATATATGTTCAATCATAGAGGAAGCAAATGCTCAAGGTAACGGTAAGGCAATTTTTGAGGGAGTAAAGCGTGGCTCTGAATTTAACCATTTCGTACAAAATTGTAGAATAGGATTAAGTACCTAAGAGCCTACAGCCAAGTTCAACGCTACCTCGTTTCCTTCAAAGGTATTGATGTATATGGCTAATGGACTCAATGTGGTAAGTATTGATATTCCGGCTATCAAGCAATCAGCTGTAAGCCCCACTATAACATTTTACTCAAAACAAGAGCCTGATAAAATAGCAAAAGCAGTTGTGGAGGCTGTATATAATCCTAAAAGTACAACTGAAATCTTAAAGAGGCTAGATAAAGAATTCGGAGAAAAACTTGCGGTTTTGCTTAATTATGAAGTTTAGTAGCATAAATAGGAGGCTGAATACCAACGAACGCATAATAGCAAAAAACGCGGTCGTTGCTATGGTTTTAAGAGGTTTAGGAATTTTTGTGTCTTTTGCCATGACTCTAGCCTTTATATGATATTTTAACAATAATGAGGTGTTGGGACTATGGTTTACGATTCTTTCAGTCTTGATTTGGATTATGAATTTTGATTTGGGGATTGGCAATGGCATAGGAACTTTTTGGTAAAGGCTCTCACGGACAACGACCGCATAGAAGCACGTCGTGTTATTTCTTCTGGTTTTATATCAGTTGGTGTTTTGTCTGCCGTGTTTTTAATCGGAGGCTTGGTATTTCTATATATTATAAATCTGAATAGGTTTTTCAATATATCTCCATTAACAATAACAAACGAGACATTGCTTTGGTCATCAGCACGTGTCTATATAGGTATAGTAATATCATTCTTTCTTACTAATGTAAAGACTGTGTTTTATGCATTGCAAAGTTCGTATATTAACAATATATTATCATTTATATCAAGCATATTAATGCTTATATATGTACTTTTATTTTGATTTACAGATAGTAATGAAGCTTTAAAGGCTATACTTTGGTGTATGCGCTCATTATAAATGTTCCGGTACTGTTGGCAGGTATATGGGTATTTATGAAGAAAATGCGTGACTGTATTCCCACGCTGAGATTTGTTACTTACACTGCAACTAAGAATGTACTATCTTTAGGAATGGTGTTTTTCATGTGTCAGATATTCTACGCCATGATTATGAATACTGATCAATTCTTGATTACCAAATTTTATGGTCCACTTTATACGGCCGATTACACTTTTTATTATCGTGTAGTAATGTTTTTGGCTACTGTATCAACATTGGCATAAACTCCGACTTGGGCTGTAGTAACCAAAGCTTGTCAAGAAAAAGATTATAAATGGTTATGTAAACTTTTTTGGGTTATCAAATTGTCTGCTTTGGGGCCTATGATTCTAAAATTTGCCTTGATTCCATGTATACAATTCATTATGAATATTTGGTTAGGTAAAGGGTAGATTAATGTGGAGATACCTGTAGCATTTTCATTCGCTGTTTTTGCTAGTACATTTATTTATTCAGGAATGCTTTCAACAATGGTTTGTGGCTTAGGACGAATGAAGTTACAATTATATTCCTATGGTATTGCAGTTGCCGTGAAATTTGTAGTAGTCGGACTCCTTTATGAAACTTTCGGTTGGCAGATGGTGGTTTGGATTAATGCAATAGTATTAGGCTTGTATTGCATTGTTCAACAAATTGATTTGGATAGGTACTTTTCCCACATGAAACAAACAACGGTTTCTATAAAAAAACTATATATTATGTCAGTATTTAAAGATAAAGTGTTGCTGATTACGGGTGGCACCGGATCGTTTGGAAATGCTGTGTTGCGACGTTTCCTCAATAGCGATATAAAAGAAATTCGCATTTTTAGCCGAGATGAGAAGAAACAGGATGATATGCGTCACCATTTGCAAAATCCAAAGGTGAAGTTCTATATCGGCAATGTGCGTGATAAGTTATCGGTCGATATAGCAATGGGCGGTGTGGATTATGTTTTTTCGGCTGCTGCACTCAAGCAGGTACCGTCGTGTGAATTTTTCCCTTTGGAGGCAACAAGGACGAATGTCATCGGAACGGAAAACGTTCTATGTTCAGCCATTGAGCATGGTGTGAAAAGCGTAGTGGTATTGTCAACTGACAAGGCTGCGTACCCGATTAACGCTATGGGTATCTCTAAGGCTTTGATGGAGAAAGTTGCTATTGCCAAGGGGCGCGAACTGGGCGAGGATGCAAAGACCACAATATGCTGCACACGCTACGGCAACGTGATGGCATCACGAGGATCGGTAATTCCGCTATGGGTGGAGCAGATGATGGAGGGTAAGCCCATTACTATCACTGACCCAGAAATGACTCGTTTTATGATGACTTTAGATGATGCTGTTGATCTTGTGATTTATGCATTTACCCACGGTAAAAATGGAGACTTGTTTGTACAAAAGGCTCCGGCAGCTACGCTCGATGTACTTGCTGAAGCACTTAAGCAGACCTACGCTAAAATTGACCCTAAATATGGTGAGACAGAGGTAAAGGTAATTGGAACACGTCATGGTGAGAAGTTGTATGAAACGCTCGTTACTCGTGAGGAAATGGCGAGGGCCATCGATATGGGTGATTACTACCGTATTCCTTGCGATACTCGTGATCTCAACTATGATAAGTTCTTTACTGAAGGTAATGAGAAAGTTTCTAAGATTGAAGACTATCATAGTCATAATACAGTACGTTTGGATATTGAGGGCATGAAGGAGCAATTGATGCGTTTACGTTTTGTTCAAGCAGATTTGGGTATGATTGAGACAGATACCAAACGAGAAATTCGTAGTGAATAATGATTATTACTAAGAAACTGTTTGATGATTTGTCGTATGAAGCAGTAAAATCATCTATACTGAGAGTAAATTACGATCTGCGTAATTCCGATTGTGTTCAATCGCGACGCATGCTTAATGCTTTAGAACCTGGGACACAACTTCCAATACATCGTCATCTTAAAACTTCTAAAATATGTTTGATACTTCGTGGTGCTGCGGAAGAGATATTTTATGATGATAGCGGAAAAGAAAAAGAGCGTTTTTTGCTTAAATCTAATTCTGATTGTGTGGGAATCCAAATTCCAGCTGGAGTTTGGCATCGAATAGAGGTTCTTGAATCAGGAACTGTGATTTTTGAGGCCAAGGATGGTACATACGAACCTATTTCTACTGAAAACATAATGAATATATGAAAATATTGGTAACAGGTGCTAAAGGATTTGTTGGTAAGAACCTTTGTGCGCAACTAAATAATATTAAAACGGGAAAAGCGCGGAATTATGCTGTAAAAATTGATGAAGTATTTGAATATGACATTGATTCTACACACGAGGAACTTGAACGGTATTGTCGCGAAGTTGACTTTGTGTTTAATTTGGCTGGTGTCAATCGTCCCAAGGATGAGAAAGAGTTTATGGAGGGTAATTTCGGTTTTGCTTCTACTCTGCTTGATACTTTAAAGAAATATGGCAACACCTGCCCCGTAATGCTTTCTAGTTCTATTCAAGCAACGTTGATTGGTCGGTATGCTCAAAGTGATTATGGCAGAAGCAAGTTAGCAGGCGAGAAACTTTTTTTTGCGTATGGAGCACAACACAAAGCCAAGGTACTCGTTTATCGTTTTCCAAATCTGTTTGGTAAATGGTGTTGTCCCAATTATAATTCTGCTGTTGCTACTTTTTGTCATAATATAGCAAATGATTTACCTATTCAAGTGAATGATCCATTGATGCAATTAGAGTTGCTGTATATTGATGATCTTGTTGAAGAGATGATTGCTGCACTTGGTGGTCAGGAGCATCACTGTGAATTTGATGGAGGAGAAACTGTACTAGACGAGAAGGGGCGTTATTGTGCCGTTCCGGTACGTTATAAGGTTACATTAGGTGAAATTGTCGAGATGCTTAATCGCTTCAAAGAGATGCCCAAAACTTTGGAAATACCGAATCTTACTCCGAATGGATTTGAGAAGAAATTGTATTCTACCTATTTAAGCTATTTGCCTAAAGAAAAAATGATATATGATTTGAAGATGAATGTAGATGATCGTGGTTCATTTACCGAAATTATTCGCACGGGTTCAGCAGGTCAGATGTCGGTTAACATTTCAAAACCGGGAGTTACCAAAGGTCAACATTGGCATCATACTAAAAATGAGAAATTTGTGGTGGTCAAGGGACGTGGTTTGATTCAACTTCGTAAAGAAGGCTCAGAAGAAATTCTGAAATTTGAAGTTTCTAGCGATAAAATTCAAGTAGTAGAAATGATTCCCGGTTATACTCATAACATTGTTAACCTTTCAGAAACTGATGAACTTGTCACACTAATGTGGTGTAATGAGGTTTTTGATTCTAATCATCCCGATACATATTTTGATCCCGTATAAAATGAAAATAGATTATAGTGACATTCAGTTTACAGATAATGGTAAACTCAAACTTCTTATTATTGTAGGTACACGTCCAGAGATTATTCGTCTTGCGGCTACTATTAATAAGTGTCGTAAATATTTCGATGTTATCCTTGCTCATACAGGGCAGAACTACGATTACAACCTTAATGGGGTGTTTTTTAAAGATCTCAAACTTGCCGATCCAGAGGTATATATGGACGCGGTGGGCGATGATCTTGGATCAACAGTAGGTAATATTATTAGTTGCTCTTACAAGCTAATGGTCGAAATCAAACCTGATGCTTTGCTCATTTTGGGGGATACTAACTCTTGCCTCTCGGCTATTCCAGCTAAACGTCTTCATGTTCCTATTTTCCACATGGAAGCTGGTAATCGCTGTAAAGATGAATGTTTGCCCGAAGAAACTAATCGTCGTATTGTCGATATCATTTCTGACGTGAACATCTGTTATTCCGAACATGCTCGGCGTTATCTTGCTGACTGTGGCTTGCCTAAAGAACGTACTTATGTTAGTGGTTCACCTATGGCAGAGGTACTTCATGAAAATTTGGTTGAGATTGAAACTAGTGATATTCATCAACGCTTGGGACTTGAGAGGGGTAAATACATTCTGTTGTCTGCACATCGCGAAGAGAATATTGATACTGAGAAGAACTTTCTTTCTTTGTTTAATGCCATTAATGCCATTGCCAAGAAATACGATATGCCTATTCTTTATAGCTGTCATCCTCGCAGTCGTAAACGTCTTGAAGAAACTGGTTTTTCACTTGATTCGCGCGTGATTCGACACGACCCTCTCGGTTTTCACGACTACAATTGTCTCCAGATGAATGCTGCTGTTGTTATCTCAGATTCAGGTACGCTTCCCGAGGAATCTAGTTTTTTTACATCAATAGGACATCCATTTCCTGCCGTATGTATTCGTACTTCTACAGAGCGTCCAGAATCACTTGACAATGCGGGGTTCATTCTTGCTGGTATTGACGAAAAGAGTCTTCTGCAGGCTGTTGATATTGCACTTTCTATGGATACAAATGGTGATTATGGTACTCCTGTTGATGTATATGTAGGCGAAAATGTAAGTAATATAATCGTAAAACTCATCCAATCTTATACGGGTGTGATAGATAAAATGGTTTGGAGAAAGTAGATATTGTTTACTTGTTGGGTAAATAATTTTAGTAAAGATATGATTGCTTATGAAAATCATACAAATTAATATTTTTTTTGTAAGCAGTCAAAAAATGGCTATTGATTGAAGGTTCTATCTTCGCTGCCAACCAAATTTGTAGAATAATGTATAGCAGTGAAGAACTTGAAAGATTTTACTTTCAGTACCAGACGGATGCTTTGCCTCATGGAGAATCTCTCCAATCTTTTTTGTGTTAAGCACAAGGTTCCTTATAACATCTTTCAGAAATGGTTCAAGGATACTCGCAGAAAAGTAGTTGAAATTCGGATTGCTGGCTGCGTAACTGGCTTGAGAAGGGCAAGAAATACCTGGACGGGTTGGTCTGTGTATTGAAGTCCATTGCCCTGGAAAATGACTCGATAGTGAACTGCGATGAGACCTGGTGCAAGGTGCGCAAATATGACCACTATAAGAAGTGCTATATTGGGGTGCTGGTCAACAAGGCTCAGAAAACAGCCATTTTCTTCTATGCGAATGGCTCTCGCGGTCATGAGTTACTTACAGACTTCTTGGGTGATGCGGAATTGAAGAGCATCATGTCCGACGGATACAACGCTTATGTATTTATCGGCGATGAGTTGAAATCAGCCCGGTTTAAGGATACCATACATCAAGTTTGCATGTCCCATGCCAAAAAACAAGTTCGTCAAGGCAGGTAATCAAGGTGGTGAACCGGTAGCCGGACGTTTTTCAACCCTTCTAAAGAGATTCTTTTCGAAAGAACATATTTATGATGATGCCGGACTTACTCCGGAAGAGAGGTTGCGGGAAAGGCAAAGCCTGGAAACGAAGGACTCCTGATAGAATTGCGAAGCCTGTTGGACAGTGAACTGTCAAAGGCTTCAGCATTCAGAAGCCAATATTACACAGAAGCTCTTAATTACCTGAACCGGTTCTGGAAAGAGATCTTTGCATACTTGGATGACGGTGAACTCCCGATAGACAACAATCTTGCCGAGCGGACCATCCGGAAGCTGACTACCCAACGCAACAATTCACTCCATTATGGCAGTGATGCCGGGGCTGAGATGGCTAGGGCGACTTATCATAGTGTAATAGGAACGGTAAAGCTTCATGGCAGTTCTGTCTGGAACTTCATCCTTATTCTTTTTTGCAGGGAAGGGCCTTTTTTAAAAAAAAAATAGCGTTCAGGCTCTGATAGAGAATAACGATATTAAGGCCAAGAAGCTGATGGACTTGCTTAGCATTTATCCTCCCAAGCATTTCTTCTGTGTATCGACAGACAAGGCTGCAAACCCTGTAAATATCATGGGAGCCAGCAAGCGTATCATGGAGGATTTGGTCATGGCTTATAGCCAGAAATTCCCCGTAACCACAGCAAGATTTGCAAATGTAGCTTTCAGTAATGGCAGCCTTCCTGACGGATGGCAGCATAGGATGGAAAGTAAGCAGCCGTTGCCTGCCCCAAATGATGTGAAACGTTACTTTGTAAGTCCCGAGGAAAGTGGTCAGATTTGTATGTTGGCTTGTATTCTCGGCAATTCAAGAGAAGTATTCTTCCCGAAATTGGGCGAGAAGCAGATGCTCACCTTTTCTGCCATCTGCGACGACTACGTTAAGGCTCATGGATTAGCCAAGAAGGAATTCTCCAAGGATGAGGATGCCAAGAAGTATGCTTCAGAAATGCCCTACGACAGCAAGGATTACCCTGTCGTTTATTTTAAGTCAGATACTACTGGCGAGAAGGCCTACGAAGAATTCTTTATCCCTGGTGAGAAACTGGATATGGATAGATTCAGTGCATTGGGCGTGATAGAGGAATCCAAGCGCCGCCCCATGGCCGAAGTTGATGCCTGGTTTGACAAGGTAGAGAAGATTTTCCATGAGCCAACCTTCACCAAGGAAGAAATAGTAGCTGCCATCAAGGAGTTCATCCCCAACTTCGAACATGAAGAGAAAGGTAAGAACCTTGATCAAAAAATGTAACATTACAGATTGATCAGATTAAACGGATTATTGAATCTGAGGAATCTGATCAATCTGTAGCGAAAAGAAAGATAGATTATGACCAACAGAGAAAAATACAAGTTCGACGATTTTACTTTCACGAACTATAGGAAACTTATTCAACTGGCGAAGGCGCAGGGCTTTGAGTTTATCCTGCACAAGGATGAGTTCAAGGCTGAACGCAAGGATATCATTTGGCGGCACGATGTGGAGTTTGAGCCGGATCTGGCTCTAAAGATGGCGCAGATAGAGCATGAGGAAGGCGTACAGGCCACCTATTTCTTCCAGCTCCACAGCGGCTACTACAACCTCTTCGACCAGCACTACACCAAGGTGTTCCACGACATCGAAGCACTGGGCCATCACTGCGGCCTTCACTTCGACTGCCGCTACTGGGGCATCACCGACGAGGTGCAGCTCAATGGCTTCATCATGCTTGACCGCGAGTATCTGGAAAAGACGCTGGGAGTAGAGCTTGACACCTTCTCGTTCCACAACACTACGCCCTTCACACAGAGCTGCCTGGAATATCGCTACGGCGGCCTCATAAACGTTTATTCCTCCTATTTCAAGGAGCATTATAACTATTGCGGAGACTCCCTTGGCTACTGGCGTTTCGACCGTCTGGAGGAAGTGCTGCAAGACCCGAAGGTACAGCACCTGCAGGTGCTCACCCACGATGCCAATTGGGCAGATGAACCCCTTTCGCCCCGCAAGCGTTTCAGCAAAGCTATGCGTAACCATGCCGAGCGGCTCATTGCAGGTCAGGTGAACGGGCTCCATTCAAAGGGCATGCTCTGTCCCGATGACGACGAGGACTGATGAAGAAGTGGCGCACCTTATCCAGTGAGTACCTTTCTCGGGAACCTTTCCTCACTGTCCGTAAAGACCGTGTCCTTACCGACCTTGGCATTGATATCTCCGACTTCTATGTGGTGGAATATCCCACGTGGGTGAATGTCATCGCCATCACGGAAGAAGGCCACATTATCATCGAGCAGCAGTATCGCCACGGCATAGACCAGATATGTTCCGAAATCCCCGCCGGCTGCTGCGAAGAGGGTGAACAGCCCCTGGATGCCGCAAAGCGTGAACTGAAGGAAGAGACCGGCTATGTTGGCGGCGAATGGACGGAATATGATGTTTATGCTCCCAACCCTAACACGATGAACAACCTCTGCCATACTTTCCTCGCCGAAGGAGTGAAGAAACTGTCAGAGCCGGACCAGGAGCCCACAGAATCTATTGCAGTTCATCTGAAGACCAAGGATGAAGTCAGGCAGATGCTTCAAGACCATCAAATTATTGAGGGCATCATGGCCGCCCCGCTTTGGCGCTACTTCTCAGAAAATGATTAACTCCACGAATAACGCTAATAACACGAATATAAACAACCACAGATTTCACAGATTAAGAAATTAATTCGTGTCCATTCGTGCAATTCGTGGTGATTAAATAAAAACACAAATCTTAGCAAATCGGAGCAAATTATTAATGAGCAATTTGTTTAGATTAGTTTCATTTTGTGTTTGTTAAATCTGTGTAATCCGTGTCATCTGTGGTTCAAAAAGAAATCTGTTTAATCCGTTCAATCTGTAGAGAAAAAAATATCTGGGTTATCTGTGGCGATTAGAGCCATTCGAGTTATTCGCGTTATTAGTGGCGCAAGAGCAAACAATTATTAAATTTATAAGAAAATGGCATATCAAATTCCATTATTTAATCTCAATTTCGATGAGCGTGAGGCTCAGGCTGCGTATGATACCATCAAATCCGGCTGGATCAGCACGGGGCCAAAGAATGAACAGTTGGAGAAGATGTTCGTGGACATGTTCCACGTTAACTATGCGGTGAGCATGAGCAACTGCACGGATGCGCTGCACCTGTGCTGTCTGGTGTGCGGCATTGGCCCCGGCGACGAGGTCATTGTGCCGAGCCTTACCTTTGCGGCAAGTGCCAACTGCGTGCGTTATGCCGGCGGCACTCCTGTGTTTGCCGACATCGTTGGCCCGGAGCATATAAATATCGACCCGGAGGACATCCGTCGTAAGATTACTCCCAAGACCAAGGCTATCGTGGTGGTTCACATGGCTGGATTCCCTGCGCGTATGGACGAAATCATGGCCATTGCGAAGGAGCATAACCTCAAGGTGATTGAGGATGCCTGCCATGGGCCTCTGAGCGAGTATAAGGGCAAGAAGCTCGGCACCATAGGTGACTGCGCAGCTTTCTCGTTCTTCAGCAACAAGAACATCTCCACCGGCGAGGGCGGCATGTTCATCAGTAACAACGAGGAGATGGCCAAGAAGGCTCGTCTGCTCCGTTCACATGGCATGACCACCATGAGCTATCAGCGTGCCAGCGGTCATGCCACAGCCTACGACATCGTGGCGCTGGGCTACAACTTTCGTCTGGACGACATCCGTGCCAGCATTGCCATTGAGCAGCTCAAGAAGCTCCCCGGTGACCTGGAGGTACGTGCCAAAGTGCGCCAGCGTTATGTGGAGCTCCTTTCCAAGGTGAAGGACATGGTGGTTCCCTTCGCCGACTGCAACGAGTTCACCAGCAACTATATCTTCCCCACGGTGCTCCTGAACAGAACCCGTGAGCAGCGCGATGCCATCCGCGACTACCTGCACGAGCAAGGCATCCAGACCAGTATCCACTATCCCACCATCCACCGCTTCTCGGTGTATAAGGAGTGGGGCGCACAGCTTCCGCAGACCGAGTACGTCAGCGACCACGAGATTACTCTTCCGATGTATGCCGCCCTCACCATGGAGCAGGTGGAGTTCATCTGCAAGACATACGCGGATGCGTTGGACACAATAAAGTAACGCTACAGATTTAACAGATTAAACAGATTTCAATTCTTATAAAAGCTGTTTCAGAAATGGACGATGACAACAAAGAGCAGTGTATCAATTATATGTATGCTGCAAAGAAGTTAGTTGGATTATTGGTAAACTTCCGTTGCTCGTCAATTCAAAAAGAACGCTTCGTAAACTTTGATCTCTTGAACAAAGAAATCTGATAAATCTGTTCAGCCTGTAGAGAAAAATGCTACAGAACACCCGGATGAAAACAAATCTGTTGAATCTGTCTAAATCTGTAGAGAAAAGGTAAGATGAAGAAGAGTATTTTAGTCTTTGGATTGGGATTCTTGCAGAAATCGCTCATTGAGCAGTGCAAGAGTCTTGGTCTGTATGTTGTCGGGATGGATATCACTGATGACGCTTTGTTGCGAGATGAGGTGGATGCCTTCGAGGTTGTCGCTGGAGATGACTTTGAGGGCTCACTCGCCGTGGCAAAGAAATATGCTGTCAGCGGAGTCGTGTGCGCAGCTACCGACAAGCCACTAGTCATGATGGCACGTGTGGCCGAGGCGTTGCTGCTGCCTTTCTACAGCGTTGACACCGCCAAGTGGAGTACCGACAAGCTCCTGATGAAGCAGCGGTTTGAGCTGGGTGGAGTGCCCCATGCCAAGGGCAGGCTTATGGGTTGCATTGAGGAGTTCGAGAGTGAGGGCTGGAATTATCCCGTGATAGTCAAGCCTCGCGACAACTCAGGCAGCCGTGGCGTTATCTATTGCGAGAACGAAGCTCAAGTGTGTGAGGCCATGACCGAGGCCATGCAGTACACCAAAAAGGGCAATGTCCTTGTAGAGGAGTTCATCGATGGTCCTGAGTACAGCATCGAGAGCCTTCACTACCATGACGAGACTCATGTGCTGCAGTTCACCCAGAAGCAGACCACCACGTTCCCTTACAATGTGGAGCTTGGCCATATCCAGCCTGCCGACTTCACCGAGGAGCAGCGCAGCGAGATACGCACCATCATCGGCAAGATTGCCCAGTGCTTGAACTTCGACGGCTGTGGTTCCCACACCGAGCTCAAGGTCAGCAGCCGTGGCATCGTGGTCATTGAGACCAGTCCTCGTCTTGGCGGCGACTTCATCACCTCCACCCTTGTGCCCCTTTCCACCGGCATCAACATGGAGCGACTCCTTGCTCGTATGAGTGTGGGAGAGGCCATAGCCGATGAAGAGTTCCTGCCGAAGTTCCAGAAGAGTTCCGGCGTGGTGTTCTTCGAACTCCCCGAGGGCAGGATAGAGAGTATCGGCGACATCGACCGTCTTGGCCAGATTCCAGGCTGCAAAGCATGGGAGTTCGACAAGCACGTCGGCGACGAGGTGAACAGGATTACCAGCAGTCTCAACCGCTATGGCTATGCCATCTTCCAGACAGAAGGGAGAGAGCAGACGATAGAGAGCATGGAAGAGGCAAGGAATATAGTACGTAAGTTAGTGAAAGTTGATATGTTAAATAATTTAACGTGAGGGGCCTTAATTAAGAGAACTTTAGATAGGCACTCTTATACCTCAGAGGTCATTGTTGCAATGGCTGCTTAATGGAGGAGTGCTTTATGAAAAGGGGATTAATATTAGGAGGAAATTTTCTCCAGTTGTCTGCTATACGCAGGGCGAAAGAATTAGGCTATTATGTGATATGCGCTAACTCTTTTGCCGATTGCATGGGTCGTGATTATTGTGATGAGTTTCATCAGATAGATACTACCAGTGCCGATGAGATAATGAAAGTTGTAGTATGCAGCAAAGCTGATGGCTTACTCTCGTATGCTTCAGACTTTGCGGCACTTCCTGCCGCTATTGTCTGTGAGAAGCTGAATCTGCCAACAAATCTATCACAAAGTGTTGAGATATTGACTAAGAAACACCTGTTTTGTTCTTTTCTCAGAAAAATAGGATTACCTTCACCTAATTCTCAGTCATTTACTAGAAAGGATAAAGACCAGGCATTTGGCTATATGCATCAAATTGGCTTTCCTGTGATGATAAAGCCTGTAGATGCTGTGGGGTAGTAAAGGAGTAACGAAAGTTTCATGTGATGAAGAGTTCAATAAGGCATTTGAGGATGTTGAGGATGCAACACGTTACTCTCAGACTAATACATGCATTATAGAGAACTTTATTCAGAGAAGAGGCTTCCAAATTGATGGCGATGGTTTTATCTCTGATGGTAAAATTGCCTTCTTTGGGGTGATGGATCAGCATCATAATATGGAACGTAATCCCTATGCTCCTATTGGCTTGAGTTATCCATCTATTCAGGAAGAGAAATATCGTAAAGATGCTCAGTCGCAAATACAGCTGATATTTGACAAACTGGGAATGCTTTTTGGTGGTTTTAACTTTGAATATATCATCGGGGAAGACGACAGAGTTCATATTTTGGAGGTAGGCCCAAGAAATGGAGGCAATTTGATTCCTGACACTGTGCAATATGCCTGTGGAGTAGATATGATATCTGCTTCTATCTGTGCTTGTGTTGGTGATGAATATAAAAAATTCCTCAAGCCGACTCATGAAGGAGTAGCTTCTTCATACGTCATTCATTCTATGACAAGCGGAACTTTCTTAGGAATAAGGTATCATGATGGTATAGAAAAACAGGTAGTTTATAAAGCTATCTTTAAACGAGAAGGAGAACAAGTGAACTCATTCCATGTTGGACTTGATTGTTTAGGAGGAATGGTAATTAGATTTGATAATGTGTCCCAGATGAATGATGAGATGAGTCGCATTTGGGATTTAATAGAAATACAAACATGTTAAGAATTGTTCTGATAGGTTCCGGCTATTTTGCTGAACGAATATTAGACATAATAAGCACTTTAAATGATTGTAAATGCTTATGTATCAACGCTCAAGAAAATCAATGGGGGGAGGCAAAAACAGCCCTCATAGGCTCTGGTGATTTTGCTGAGCAAGTAGCAGACCTTGGCCGAGAATCGGAGATAGAAGTGGTCGGAATGTTCGACGGCAACAGACCGAAAGGTTCTCTTGTAGCAGGCATTCCTGTGCTTGGCAATGACGATGACGTTGAGCCGATGTTCAAGGATGGAGTGTTCGATGCGATATTCATCTGCATTGGATATGCACGCTTCGACTTGAAACAGAAGCTCTATGAACGTTTCGTGGGTAAAGTGCCTATGGCAACAATCATCCATCCTACAGCAGTCATCAACCCTTCTGCCCGTATAGGTCAGAATGTATTGATTTCCGAATGTGCCATCATCAGCAAGGACTGCATCATTGAGGACAATGTTTCCATTATGCCTGCCGCATTGCTGAGTCATGAGGCGCATATAGGCAAACACTGCTTCATAGCAGGTAGAACGGCCATGGCCGGGAAAGTAACCATTGGAGAAAGAAGTTTCATAGGATTGAACAGCAGTATCCGTGACCATGTTACCATTGGTCATGATGCCACGGTAGGCATGGGAAGTGTCGTCACAAAAGACGTTGCCGACTTTGATACCGTGTTTGGCAATCCTGCAAAATCAAGAAATAAAACTCGTAATGATATGAATAATAATATGTTAAACAATTTAACATTGGGGGGTAAATTCCTAACTGTTAATGCTTTATGCTGCCTATCGTTCTGCGCAGAAAGGAGGGCAGCATGAAAAAGAGAATAATTGTATTGGCTTCTGGCGGTGGGGGAACGATGAAGTTCCTGCATAGATACTCACAGATAGCAGATGCTCCTTATGAAATCAAAAGTATAATAGCTGATAGAGATTGTGGAGCAGTGGACTATGGAAATGCAAACGGTATGATGACAAAAGTTATTAAACCATGGCGTAGCCGTATTCCAGAAGTAGTTGAGGATATTCGTAGTATTAACCCCGACATTGTAATAACCAATATCTCGAAGATTTTACCTGAGGAGGTTTTCACATGTTGCAAGGCTACTTTCATTAACCTTCATTATTCTCTCCTCCCATCTTTCGGGGGGGTGATAGGTTTCAAAACTGTTGAGATGGCGAAGGAGAAACAAAGTAGAATAATCGGAGCTACTTGTCATTTGGTTACAGCAGAACTGGATGGTGGCCCTATCCTTGCGCAAGGAGCAATGCCTGTTGACTGGTCAGAAGAAATTGAATCAATAGAGAAAAACGTATTCAGAATAGCATGTAAGAGTATTCTTGTGGCAATTATGAATCTATGTGATATCAAGAATAGTATGGCTTCTTCTGATGGATTTATGTATTCTCCTTCATTAAATTTTGATGATAAATTATTAAATGAGAGCTTTTGGGCAAGTACTCTTTAGAATTATTTGTAAGTGGTAATAATGCTAAGCAATTTATATATGAATTTAAATAAAATACAAGACAGAACGATTCTTCCGTCGGCGTCTCTTTTGGCGGCGATGACGCAGATGGACAAGGCGCATGTGAAGAATCTCTTCGTGATGGACGGGGAGAGGTTCCTGAGCCTGCTGACAATCGGGGACATCCAGCGTGCCATCATCAAGGGCTATCCCATCACCGACCCCGTGCAGGGCATCTTCAATCCCAACAAGATATATGCCTCGGTCGGTGAATCGCAGGAGAGCATCAAGGGCAAGATGCAGCGTCTCCGTGCGGAGTGCATGCCCGTGGTGGGCGAGGACGGAAGCCTCGTGGACGTGGTGTTCTGGAAGGACATCACCGAGAAGGAGCAGGAGCCAGCACGCGAGAAGATAGATCTCCCCGTGGTCATCATGGCGGGAGGTCTGGGAACACGTCTGCGCCCCATTACCAACGTCATCCCCAAGCCCCTCGTGCCCATAGGCGAGAAGACCATCCTCGAGGAGATTATGGACCAGTTCATGGGCATAGGCTGCCGCAAGTTCTACCTCTCGGTGAACTACAAGTACGACCTCATCAAGTACTACATCGACAACCTGCCCGACCACTACGACATCTCCTACTTCAAGGAAGACAAGCCCCTGGGCACCATCGGCAGCGTGAGCCTCCTCAAGGGTAGCATCGACACTCCCTTCTTCGTGAGCAACTGCGACATCGTCATCGACCAGGACTACCGCGACGTGTACGACTACCACCGTAGCAATCACAACGACATCACCATCGTCACCGCCGTGAAGAGCATCCGCATCCCCTACGGCGTGATAGAGACAGGTGAGGACGGCCTCATGACTGCCCTGAGGGAGAAACCCGAGCAGACGTATATGATCAATACCGGCGTGTATATCCTGAACCCCGACCTCATCGACGAGATCCCTTTCGGCGAGAAGTACCACATCACCGACCTCATGGAGAAAGTCCATGGCCGCGGTGGCCGAGTGGGTTGCTTCCCAGTGAGCGAGAACAGCTGGAAGGACTTGGGGGAGTGGCCGGAATATTTGAAGATGATAAAAGTGTGGTAAGAGATATGGAAAAGAAAACACCAATAGTAGTTCCTGTCCTCGTGATAGGATTCAACCGCCCTGACATACTGAGGCAATGCATTGCGAAGCTACGCGAGTCAAAGCCTCAGAATATGTACTTTGCTTGTGATGGCGCAAGAGCCGACAAGGAGGGCGAAGATGCAGTAATAAGGGAAGTCCGCTCCGTTATGGAGAACGATATAGACTGGCCTTGCGAGAAGCATTACCGCTACAACGAAAGAAATAAAGGCTGTGAAGTCACAGAGAGTGAGGCAATCAGCTGGGTTCTCAGTGAGAATGAATATATCATTGTCGTTGAGGATGATATCATTGCTCCCTATTCGTTCCTGAAGTTCGCTCAGGAAATGCTCTATCTCTACAAAGATGCTGAGAATGTTTATATGATTAGTAGCAACAATCAGACGCCTATGCCGCTCCCTAACAATGAGGATTATTGTTTCTCTAATTATGGTCATATATGGGGGTGGGCTACTTGGCGCAGAGCATGGAATCATTTCAATGTGTATGTCAATGATTTTGATAATACTGTAGCTCGTCTGAATGAAAGGACAGACTTGACAAAACTTGAAAAGGAAAGCCTATGTAGGCTATGTAACTATTTGAAACATAATGTTTTAATGGGGGGGGTACATGGGATTACGTTTGGAGTTACATCAAGTCGCGTGATGGTGGCTTGAGTATTGTTCCTCGTGTGCATCTTTCCTCAAATGTTGGCGTGGTAGGTCTTCATGCCAAAGGTCAAAGCAAGTCACATTACAGAAAGTATGATGAGGAATTTGTTGCCAAGGTACATCCAAAGGAAATAAAGAGAAATTTAAAATACGACGAATATCATTACAGGAAACATATAAAAAGTCCAAACATCTTTGTCCGGCAGATACTGCGGGTGCGAAACTTTGTAAAGGGGTATTTCTTGCAGAGTTAGACTGCTGATTTGATATTTGCTGGATTGAGATTCAAAAATAAAATTCTCAAAATGAATTCAGCAAATATCGAAAAAAAAATCCCCAGTTGGGCGACTCGCAAAGAATTAACAACCCCCGTCCTCTATATGGTCTTCAATAGACCGGAAATCACGCAGGAATCATTTAATGCCATACGAGAGGCAAAACCAAAGAAACTCTACGTGGCAGTGGATGCTCCGAGGGTAAACAGAAAAGATGATGAAGAAAATCAGGCAAAAGTTATTCAGATAGTGAAGAACGTGGATTGGGATTGCAATGTAAAGTATCTCATCCATGAGAAGAACTTAGGGTGTTCACGGGCTGGAATAGCCGCTTGGAATTGGTTGTTTTCGCAAGAAGACAGAATGATTTTCGTTGAGGACGATGGTGTTCCTTCCGTTTCGTTCTTTTACTATTGCCAGGAACTGTTAGAGGATTATAAGGATAATGACAAGATAGCTTATATCGGTGGTGTCAATTACGGCATGAAGCGTGGCGAAGCCTCGTACTTCTTTACCCGTCAATGTGCCGCTACATACGCCATGGGAACATGGAAAAGGGTATATGACCTTTACGAGTACGATATGGCTTCCTATCCTGAGTATCGGAATAAGAAATCATTTAAGGAAGCTTTTTCCAACAAAAAGTCGTACTACGGGCATCTTCTGATGTTTGACAGTTATGTAGATAGTCTTAAGAAAGGAATTCAGCAGAACACATACGATGTTCAAATGCTGTATCTGGTACACAAGTACGATAAATACAGCATTTATCCTAACACCAATATGGTCTCGAACATCGGCCTTGCAGGAGGTGCAAACAACAATGTTGATGTTAATTCCGCTTTTTATAAGGCATATCACAACAGACCACGATTTGAGTTGATAGAGCTGAAACATCCTGCAGAGATCTCAATAAATAAGGAATTTGATGCAGAGATGGCAGAGTATAGGCAATCCTTTCTTGGTCGAAGCCGATGGCAAAATAGTTACATATGCTTTGTGCATTATGTAAATGCTTACTTTCATGGGTTGTATAAGTTCATAAGAACGATAAAAAAAGAAAGTTTTGAAAAAATAATCAATTAATTGATATAAAATGAAGATAGTTAAAGTATGTTTAATAGAGATATTAGCTCTCATAAAAGACCAACTTATTTCTGTTGATGGTATTAACGATGATGTTTATATTGACAACTTGGCTGATACCAGACATGTAACTCTTACTACTTTGGATTGGGTAAACCCATCAAAGGAAAATAAGCAAGAAATAGCAGAGAATTCTAGCGCAAGGGTGGTATTAGTTGATAGTGATGTCGAATATAGTGACATTATGTTCAAAGCTTCTAAAGTATTAATTCATGTGCAAAATCCTAAGATAGCATTAGCTCAAATAGGAAATCACTTCTTTTCTAAGCGTCCGAAAGCGGGTATTCATCCTACAGCTATAATAAGTACTTCTGCAAAAATTGGAAAGAATGTTTGTATAGGGCCTTATTGTATTGTAGAAAACTCTGTAATTGGGGATGATAGCATTATAGAAGCTAATGTTCACATTTATGATGATGTTGAAATTGGAAGAGGTTGTGTTATAAAGTCAGGGGCTGTTATTGGTGGTGAGGGTTTTGGATTTGAACGAGATAAAAATGGAAACCGTTTTCGCTTCCCTCAGATAGGAGATGTAAAGATTGGTAATTATGTGGAAGTAGGTGCTAACACTTGCATTGATCGTGGTGCCCTGTCAACTACCATGATAGGTGATTATACAAAAATAAACAATTTATGCCATATTGCTCATAATAATGTGATAGGCAAGAATGTTGTTATTGCTGCTGAAGTTAATGTCTCTGGCGGAAATATTATAGAGGATGATGTTTGGGTCGCGCCAAGCTCTTCCCTCCGTGGTTATTTAAAAATAGGCGAGGGTGCCACTGTCGGAATGGGAGCTATAGCAATGAAAAATATTCCTGCTAATGAAGTTTGGGTGGGCAATCCTGCTAGAAAATTAGAAAAGCATTAGGTTATAACAGGATTTAACATGCTTTTTGTTTAATTTGATGAATCAATATATCAAAAGGTTTAGGGCTTATATTCAGAATGCATCTTGGTATATGGGCGCATCTCTGTTCGTAGCATTTATCGGAATTGTTCTTAACCCTTTGTATGCATCAAACCTATCCCATACTGATTATGCTATAATTGGATACTATTCATCGTTTAATCTTTTTCTCTATCCTATATTACACTTTTGCTTATTTTCATATTATAGCAGACAGTATTATTTTACTCCAGAGGAGAAAAGAGAAAGATTGGGCGATACGGTTCTTTTAGCTTCTATGTTGTTGGGGCTCGGGTCATTAATTCTTTTTACATGTTTTTTTTATGTGTTCCATCAAGTATCTCATGTTGAATTTGATTTTTACCCCTATGCTGTTTTAACGTTTGTAGAAGTTTACGTTTTGAATATTACATTCTATAAGACAAAACTTAAGATACGAAGAAAAGCAAGACCGTTTGCAGTTTTTTCTATCGTAGCATGTCTTATCACTACGATATTAACATTATTGCTGGTGGTTTATTATAAATATGGAGCTGTAGGAAAGTTATGGGCTGCATTGATAGCTTCGAGCATAGTGGCTGTTTATTCGATAGCTCATTCATTAAACAAATGGGAGATAGACAGGCAGATTCTGAAAAAAGGTTTGAAATTTACATGGCCATTAGTCCTCGGTTCTTTTCTATGGTATTTCATTTCCGGTATTGATAAATCATTTCTGGAAAAAATACACGATGTGCATACCTACGGTTTGTATTGTGTGGGATTGTCCATTGCTTCATACATGAGCATCTTCTTTAACACAATTAGTAGCACTTTTCTTCCTGACCTTTATCAGTCGATTGCAGAGAAAAGACATAAGAAGCTATTCGGTATATGTTTTATGATTGTTGGTAGTACAGCGATTTTTAATTTTCTTTTTATAATTTTTGCTCCTTTGTTGATAGATTTGCTCACAGCAGGTAGATATGCCGATGCATATCCATTTGCTAGGATCTTTGCAGTTTATAACATCCTTTTTGCTGTATTCTCTATTATTGAGAATATTGTAATAGGTTATGGATTTACAAAGCAAACTCTTTATGTTAAGGTATTGGGTGCTGGTCTCGCAGTTGGTATATATTACTTAATGATTAAATTTTGGTCATTCTCTGGCGGAGCCTGGGGGCAGTGTGTTGTGATGATATCGCTTTCATTTTTATTGATGTTATCGTTCTTTTATAAAATTAGAGCATCAAGAAATATTAATTTGTAGCGTTTTAAGTCATGAATTGCTACTGTAATAATTGTTACGATAATGGAGAAAATAAAGTTGGCATTTATATGTAAATTCTCAAATGCAGAAATTAGGAGGCATCAAACAATTAAAGATTTCCGTTTTGAGAATTTTTTGCTTGCCCTTCTTAAAAAAGAAAAGAAAAAAGTTATAGACTATGGACCATGGATTCCTCTTTTCTTAAAGGCATTTGAGAATGATAATAACATTGAAGTTCATGTTATAGCTCCATATTCTTATCAAAAAAAGAAGTTATGTGAATTTAGACTTAGAAATATTTATTATCACTGTGTTGGCTATAATCAAAGTTCTTTACTTCATTATTCTAAGTTGCTCTTATCATCGTATAGAAAAGATATGTATGAACATGTGAGAAATAATATTATAAACGTGGTTAATAAGATTAACCCTAATTTTATATGTTTGAGTGGCGCTGAGAATATGGAATATTCTCCTGTCGTGTTGCAGTTTGATAACATTCCGGTATTAGTTTTAATGCAAACATTTTTAAATAGTTCTCTACGTAAGAATGTTAATTTTGCAGGAGGAGAGTTTCGAAAATCCTATGAAAGAACCGTAATTGCGAGGGCTGATTATATTTGCTATGCGGAACATGAATCAGAATTGGTTAAAGCTATCAATAATAAGAATCCACTACTTAAAATTAGTTTTCCTACTCAAGAGCCTGTTTTGAGGAAAGTGGATGTTCTTTATGATTTCGTTTTTTTCTCAGTTCGATTGACTCAAAAAAAAGGTATAGAAGATGCTATAGTAGGTTTGGCTAGTGTTTCTCAAAAATATCCAAATGTTAAAATGTGCGTTATTGGAGGATATGATAAAAAATACAAGGATACTCTTGATGATTTGATCAGAAACAGTCATCTTGAAAATAATATAATATTCTTAGGACTTCAAGAAAGTTCCTATGATGTTTATAATTTGGTCTCTTCTTCTGCTATAGCAGTCTTACCTGGTCTAACATCTGTAAATTCAACAGTAAGAGAATCTCTTTTTCTTAAAAGACCAGTGGTTACTTATAAATTGTCTTCAGATTATGAATTATTCTCAGAAAATGGAAAATATGTTCGTTATGCGGATTTAGGTGATAGAGATCGACTAGGAAAAGAAATGCTTTATTGCTATGAAAACCCTATGGAAATGGAGAAGCAAGTAAAACGCGCTTATGAATACGCTCAAAAGAATCTATCTTCTTCACCAAGGTCTCAACATTTGTTGAGCGTAGTCAAAGCTTCCTTCAGTAATTATTATTATGGTACAAAAATACCTTCTAATCTTATAGTATAAATTAGGATGAAAATATGAAAAGTAGCTTAACATATTATACGAGCTTGGTTTTTTTGATTTGTTGTATGGCTTTGATAATTACTAGTGTAGATATTTTCAAAGCCTATGTACCATTGAAAGGCATTACAATATTGATACCGATGTTAGCATTGGTAGTAATGTGTTTTAAAGTTCTTGCTTCGAAGAGATCTTTTGTTTTTCTTTTGTTTTTTTCATTTTATGTTTCTATAGCTGGAGCTTATGGAGAAAAAATCTATTTTTAGTATTTTATATGTATTTCTTTTACCTGTTATCCTGTATTTTGTTATACAAAGTTTTAATGATAATAAGAAATTATATTTTATTCTGATATTTCTTATCCCTTTTAGCATAGCACTCATTCCAACAGGTATTATACTTCAGCAATATCCGCTGGCTTTGAGAAGCCAATCAACAGATTTAAATTTTGATTATACTTTTTTTACTGTAATAATGGCAAGGTATGGTCTGATTAACTACCATATAATTCAAGGTGTCTGTGTCTTGATTCCGATACTTACTTATGCTTTTAAAAATATAAAAGGAAAAGTGCGTTTTTTGCCATTATTGTTAATCTTGTTGATATTTGCTATTCAAATAGAAGGTACTGTGACAACATCATTGGTTTTAGGTCTTGTGATGTTCTTTTTTTTTTTTGTCTGTTTTCTAAAAGAATAAATTTTAAATGGATAATAGCAGCTCTGTTGATTGTCGCCTTTCTGTTCCAAACGGGGTTAATCAGCGATATGTTGGGCTATAGTAGTAATATGTTAGCCGACAATCAAGATTTACAGCAAAGGGTACTTGAACTCAAGGATGTCATTGATGGTAATGAAGCAGAAGGAGACCTTGGCTCTCGAGTTGATAAATATAATCTAACTATAGATGCAATATTCGATAATCCGATATTTGGAAATTCAAAATCTAATATTGGAGGACACGCATATTTTTTAGATATGTTGGTATATTATGGTATTTGGGGAATGTTATTATTTGTATCATTTATTATTACTTTTTATTTTTATTGTAAAAATTCTATGTCTATTTCAATACGACCGTATTATACGTTGGGTTTTCTCTCTTTTGTAATTTTTGGATCTTTTAAAAATATGGCTGGTATTGATTATTGGATGTTGACTTTTTGTATATTGCCATTACTTTGTGAGGTTTTGGATTCTCGATTAAATAATGCTTAGTATGACTTCATACCATACAAAATCTAAGTTTATTATAAGTTGTTGATATAAAGATTTATTGGTGATAGTTGCAAATAATATGAAGTTTTTTTCTGTATTAAATGATTGATTAATTATGAGTGTAAAAAAAAATGTTGCAGTGTTGTGTTCGAATTACTATCCAATCATGGGCGGTCCTGCAACTTGTATTGACAAATATGTGAGTTCTTTGTCTGAGAGCTATAATTTTTATATCATAACGAGAAATGATTCTATTAAAGAACCTAAATCTGATAAATATAACATAATATATTTCAGTAGCCTAAGACATCTTGTAATAACAAGATGTAAGTATAATATAACACATCATAGTTTTACATTTTTTTCAAAATTATTGTTGCTTCTGATAAATGCATTCCGATTGTTTCAAATACAATATGCATTTCCTGATGCTAATAGGTGGGAAATAAATGCAAATTACGAAAAATTGAAAGAACTCAATAAAAACGTAGGCATTGATGTCGTGATTGCTGTGTCAAATACTTTTTATGATCAATTAGCAATGCTGAAGTTTAAAAAGGAATACCCTTCAATAAAATGGATATGTTTCATAACAGATCCTTATGCAGAAAACTATATCTATTATAAATACAAATTGTTTAAGGGACTTTGGAAACGAGCAAATCTCAAAAAAGAACAAGATATTTATAATGTTTGTGATTATGTTATGGTAACGACAGAGATGTTTATTTATATCCCTAAGGCATTTCGAATAAAACGAAATAAACTTTTTCCAATACAATTTACGTTAGATCCTCAGATGGAAGGATTTAGTAATCCTTCTATGAATTCGAAAGTATGCAAGTTGATATTTGCGGGAACTCTGTATATGAAAATAAGAAATCCTGAATTTTTCTTGTCTGTCATTTCTAAGGTTAAAGATGTGAGTTTAGATTTGTTTGTTCGAAAAGGTGAATGTGAGCAAATTATTAATCGATATGCTAAAGATAATATACATAGAGAATATTTTGTGGATAAAGCGAAATATATCGATATGTTAAAATATGGATACGACGTTCTTGTTAATATTGGCAATGTCAGTACTCTTCAAGCTCCAAGCAAAATGCTAGAGTTGTTGTCGACTGGAAAACCAATCATAAATTTTTATTTTACAGAAGATACTCAATTTAATATGATAGAGAAATATCCACTTGGCTTAAATATTAAAAATGGAGATTTAGATGCTGTTAGAAAAATAGAGAATTTTTGTCATGAAATGAAAGGAAAGAGAATGACTTTTAAAGAAGTCGAGGTTTTGTTCCCAGATAATAATATTGATAGTCAAGTAGGATTATTAAAAAGATTAATTGAATTTTAGTGTATAATTATATGATAGCAATTTTATTGTCCGCATATAATGGAGCGGATTATATTGGTAAACAAATAGATTCGTTGCTCTCCCAAACATATCAAGATTTTACTATATATATTAGGGATGATGGATCTAACGACGGAACTATTGGAATCATTGATTCGTTTGTTAATAAATTTCCAGATAAGGTAAAACATGTAGATCGGAATGGTGATAATTTAGGTGTCGGCCAATCTTTTATGTGGCTTTTGGAGCATGCGATGGCAGATTATTATATGTATTGTGATCAAGATGATGTGTGGCTACCAGAAAAGGTGGAGTTAACTCTTAAGAAAATTCAGGAAATAGATAAAACCGGACATGCAGAGATGCCTTGTTGTGCTTTTTACTGATGCAATAATCGTTGATGGCCAGTTAAATCATTTGTATGATTCTTTGTGGAAATCAAACTATCGTAATCCTGAAGATGCTAAAGATGTGTATCGCTATGCTGTTTATCGACAGGCAGCCTTAGGATGTACTATGATATTCAATAATGGGGCAAGGCGATATGCTCTTCAAAATAAGCAATTCCCCTTTAGAAGGGGGCAGCATGATAGATTTGTGGTATATCTTTGTGCAGCGTTTGGGAAGGTAACCTATTTGGATAAGCCTTTAATAAAATATAGGCAACACGGTAAGAATGTAACGTCATATATAAATAAAAAACGCAAACAAGATTTTCTGTAGTGGAAAATATACTGTTATCACCTAAAAAGTGCATTCACACTTATCAGATAATTTTGGTCGATTAAAAATGCTCCCTATTAATGTGAGCTATGCAAAGATTTTCGTAATGTTAATACAAAAGTGGATATTTACGAGCAAATGGAAGAAATAGTAATTAATGGAAAAATAAAGAAACTGATAATAATTGGTGCCGGCGGTATGGGTCGCACCATATATAGTAATGCGCTGGAGTGCGTTGGCTATGGTGAGGTTTATGAAGTAAAGGGATTCATTGATGATGATCTCAATGCTTTGGATGATTTTGAGAATTATCCCCCAGTGCTGGGAACAATAAAGGATTATCAGCCAAAGGAGGATGATGTGTTTACATTCTCTATAGGAGGCGCATCACGCAGGGCATGTCTTGAGTCTATCATCAATCGTGGTGGTAAGTTTATCAACCTAATTCATAAGTCTGCTAAATTGCTCACGAATGCTAAGATTGGAACAGGCAACTTCATAGGTGCATATACTATTATTGGTAATGATGCCGTGGTGGGCAACTATAATATGATACAGTCCTATTCCATCATTGCACATGATGCTCATATCGGTGATTTCAACAGAATTGATACGCATGTAACGTGCGTGGGTGGAATAGTCGTGAAAGATGATGTTAACATCCATACATCTGCCGTCATCAGTCATCATGTGATTGTTGAATCAGGTGCGCACGTTGGTGCTCTAAGCTTTGTCATTCGTAATGTCGAAGCTGGTACCACTGTCTGTGGCAATCCTGCAAGAAGTATGGTTCCAAGAATTAATAAGGTATGATACTAAAAGGAAAGAATGCAATAATAACTGGAGCAAACCGAGGAATTGGTTTGGCTACAGTTAAGAAATTTGCTCTGGAAGGATGCAATGTTTGGGCATGTGCAAGAACTCAGAATGATGAGTTTGAGAGTGCGTTGCAGGGGCTTGCCTCACAATATGGAGTATATATTAGACCAGTATGTTTCGAATTGACTGATTATGCAGGCGTGAAGGATGCAGTGAAGGCAATTGCGGCAGAGAAGAAAAATGTTGATATTCTTGTTAATTGTGCTGGCATATCATTCTCAGGCAGCATAATGATGACTTCAATGGATAAATTGAAGCAGGTTTTTGAGGTGAATTATTTCTCACAGATTAATCTGATACAGGTTGTATCCAGATTGATGATGCGGCAGAAATCAGGCTCTATTGTAAATATTGCATCCGTAAGGGGCATAAACCCCATTGCCGGTGCTATGGCATACGCCTCAAGTAAGGCCGCATTGATATGCTCAACCAAAACGATGTCGAAAGACCTTTCTCCATTCGGAATTAGAGTGAATGCCGTTGCGCCAAGCCTTACGAATACGGATATGGGCAATAACAGAAAGCAGAAAGACCTTGATAGATTTGTTGCGCATACTGCATTGAAGAGAATGGCCCAGCCGGAAGAGATTGCAACTGCAGTTGCTTTTTTTGGCAAGTGATGAAGCTTCGTTTGTTACAGGCGAGGTGCTGACAGTGGATGGTGGTCAAATTTAAATAATCGATAATTATGGCAAAATTGATATTAAGAGACGGTACTGAGCTGTCTGATTATGGTAAACCTTACTTTGTGGCAGAGGTGAACTCCAGCCACAATGGAGATGTGGCAGTTGCCAAGAGGATGATTGATGCTGCCGCAGAAGCTGGATGTCAGTGCGTGAAGTTTCAGTCGTGGTCGGCAGAGTCGCTTTATGCCGCTGAATATTATAAGGCAAATCCTATCTCAAAACGTTTCTTTGTGAAGTTCTCACTGAGCGAGGACCAGCTGATGGATATGGCGAAGTATTGCCGCAGTGAAGGTGTGCAGTATTGTTCAACTCCTTATTCAAAGAAGGAAGTCGATTTCCTGTTGGATGAATGTGAGGCACCTTTTGTGAAGATAGCTTCGATGGAAACAAACAACCATCCTTATCTGAGATATATCGCCAAGAAAGGTGCTCCTATTGTGTTTAGCACGGGTATGAGTACCATTGAGGAAGTGAAGAAGGCCGTTGAGGTGATTGAGGATGCTGGTAATTCTCAGATTTGTCTGCTGCATTGCATCAGCATTTATCCCCCAGAGATGAATACGATACATCTTAATAATATATTAGGACTTCGTGAACTCTTCCCGAATTATCCTATCGGATTCTCAGACCATAGCATTGGGTGTCAGATTGCAAATGCAGCAACAGCTCTTGGTGCGGCATTGATTGAAAAGCATCTTACCCTTGACCACAAGAAGATTGGAATGGACAATCAGATGGCTATGGAGCCTGAGGATTTGAAAAATCTTGTAAATGGATGCAATGATGTCTGTGAGGCGATGGGCAGCAAGGAAAGAGTAGTGCTTCAGGCTGAGGTAGAACAGAAGGCAAAAATGCGTAGAAGTGTGATTGCAGCAAGAGATTTGAAGGCTGGTCAGGTATTGACAGCTGATGACCTTGATGCAAAGCGCCCCGGAACAGGTATATCTCCTGATAGAATTGACTCAATGATAGGCATGACCGTTACACGCGACATTACCGCACATGAGTTGTTGAAAGAAAGTGATATCAAATAATTATAAACGTTTAACATTAAATTAAAGTCATGCCAAATTTAGAGCAGTACACCCAGACATTTTGCGATACACTGGGTATTACAGAAGATCAGACCAAGGGGCTGGAGTATCAGGGGTTGAAGCATGGGATTCAGTAGGTCACATGACATTGGTGGCTGCTCTTGAAGATGCATTCAACATTTCTCTCGACACAGATGACATCATTGATCTGAGCTCATTTGAGAAAGGTCAGGAAATTCTGGCTAAGTATGATGTTAAGTTTTAATGGACGCATTTAAGCTTAACATTGATGGTAAAGACATATTGCTCTACAGGTGCACCTATGCTCCTGTGAAGAGCAATATGTTTATCATCATTCGTGGTAAAGATGCGATAGTGATTGATCCAAATGATAATCCGGAAGGTCTGAAGCTATTGAAAGATAGAGGGGTAGAAGTAATTCATATTTTATTGACACACGAACATTTTGACCATACGGTGGGTGTTCCTGTGTTGCAACAAGCGTTTCCTCAAAATGATTTGTTCTGTCAGGAAGAGGCAGAGAAATACATATCAAGTAAGAGGGGAAACAATCCAATGCTTATAGCCTTTGTTTTAGCTGAGCAGGATAAAAAAGACGGTGGCGATAGATATAAGCAATTCAAAGCAAATTGCAAAACCTATACTCTTCATGCTGATACAACATACGGAGAGTCTGCTGATAGAGTAGTGTGTGGTGTGAAATTCCATTTCATACATACCCCCGGACATAGTGGAGGGAGTGGATGTATTGAATTAGGGCAATATGTTTTCACGGGAGATAGTCTGTTGAAAGAAGACCAGACGATATTGAGATTCCCGGAAGGCGAAAAAGAAAAATATAAAAGCATAACTCTTCCCTATCTGAAGAGTTTGCCAATGGATACGATAATACTTCCGGGTCATGGAGATCCGTTTATAATAACAGAAAGTAAATTCTTATGGGATTAAACGTAATAACCGATAGGGGAGAACACTTCTCCAAAGAAGAGCTCAGAATAGAGATGGACAAGTTTGGGCAGCAAATGCCTGAACGCAGCTTGATATTTCTGCTATGCTCAAATACAATAGGATCATTGATTGGCTATTTGGGATGCTTGGAGCATCGTATTGTGCCAATTATGCTGGACAGCACAAAGGATTTGGATTCTCTGCACAACTTGCAGAATGTATATCGCCCTAACTATGTGTGGGCTCCTACAGATGCAAAGTTCGTGGAGGGTGATACTCCAATTTATGAGTGCCAAGGATATGGCCTTTATAAGGGCGATAGTGAGGATGCAAATCTTTATAAAGACCTTGGGCTTTTGCTTACTACTTCGGGCAGTACGGGCTCTCCTAAGCTGGTGCGTTTAAGCTATGAGAATGTAAAGGCTAATGCTGAGAGCATTGCTGAATATCTGAGTATTGATGAGAATGAGAGACCAATTACTTCTTTGCCGATGTATTACAGCTATGGTATTTCTGTAATCAACAGTCACTATATCAAGGATGCAACATTGCTACTTACAGACCATCCAGTGATACAGAAGTTATTCTGGATGTTCGCTCAGGATGAGAAGGCTACTTCTATTGCAGGAGTTCCTTTTACATACGAGATGCTTCGTAGGCTCCGTATCTTTAAGATGGATTTGCCATACTTGAAGACTATGACGCAGGCAGGTGGAAAACTCAATGCCAAACTTGCAAAGGAATACATTGAGAATGCCCAAGCAACTGGAAAGAGATTCTTCGTAATGTATGGTCAGACCGAGGCCACGGCTCGTATGAGTTATTTGCCACTCGATAAAGCATTGGAAAAATATGCTTCAATAGGTATTGCTATACCTGGTGGCAGATTTGCCATACTTGATGTGAATGGTAATGAGATTACAGAGTCTGATGTCGACGGAGAACTGGAATATTGGGGCAAGAATGTGTCACTTGGTTATGGCGAATGCCGTGAAGACCTGCAGAAAGGCGATGAGAACCATGGTGTGCTGAAAACTGGTGACGTAGCTCGCAGGGATGCAGACGGTTACTACTATATTACTGGCCGAATGAAGCGATTCTTAAAGATTTATGGAAATCGTGTAAATCTTGATGCAACAGAGCAATTCCTAAAGGCTGTAACATTATCAGTGGCTTGTGTAGGAGTTGATGATAAGATGACTGTATTCATCACCGACGAAAGTAAAAAGGACGCAGTAAAGGATTTACTCATGCAAAAGACTGGTATCAACACACGCGCATTTGATGTACGTGTGATAGATGCAATACCTATTAAATCATCTGGAAAATTAGATTATCGAGTGCTGCAAGCGCAGTTATAGTTCAAAATGGTTTAAAGTGCTACGCACGTTCAAATTAGTTCAAAGTAGCTACTGCAAGAACAATTTTGAACCATCTTGAACAACATAGAACAATTTTAAACAAAGAATTATGACAATAGATGAAATACTGCATATTCCTCCTTATTCATTGGATAGGGATGCGAAGAGAAAGATGCTGAATGAGCGTATCGGTGAACTCACCCGATACCATTACGAGCATTGTGAACTGTACAGGAAGATGATGGATGCGGTGGGGCTGGATATAAACAATCTGCCTGAATATGACGAGCTGCCATTCCTGCCTGTGCGACTGTTCAAGGAGTTTGAACTGCGCTCCGTACCGAAGGAAGAGATTGCGAAGACGATGACTTCGAGCGGTACTACTGGTCAGCAGAAGTCGCAGATTTTCGTGGACAGAACTACTTCGGCCAATCAGACCAAGGCTCTAACAAAGATTGTTTCGGCATTCATCGGAACTCACCGTGTGCCGATGCTGATTCTGGACACTTCGGCTGTGATAAAGAACCGCAATATATTCTCTGCCCGTGGTGCCGGAATCCTTGGTTTCTCGATGTTCGGTAGTAAGCGTATGTATGCGCTGGGCGAGAACATGGAGTTGGACGTGGAGGGAATGAAGAAATTCCTGGAGGAGCATAAAGGCGAGACCGTCTTTATGTTCGGATTTACGTTCATGATTTGGCAGCACTTCTGCAAGAAACTCATTGAGAGCGGCTATAAGCCCGATTTGAGCAAGGGTGTGCTGATTCATGGCGGTGGCTGGAAGAAGCTTGTGAACGAGCAGGTTTTGCCAGAGGAATACAAGAAGACGCTGAACGAGGCATGTGGTATTCTGCCTGAGAACGTGCACGATTACTATGGCATGGTGGAGCAGACGGGAAGCATCTACATGGAGTGTGAATGCGGCCATCTGCATGCGCCTGCATTCAGCGATGTGATTATCCGCAGACCGATTGATTTCTCTATTGCCGACAAGGGCGAGAAGGGCATCATCGAGGTGGTTTCGGCATTGCCCGAGAGCTATCCTGGTCATGTGCTGCTCACGGAGGATGAAGGTGCCGTGCTTGGTGAGGATGACTGCCCATGCGGAAGAAAAGGCAAGTACTTCAAGGTATTCGGAAGAATCAAGAATGCAGAGATAAGAGGTTGTAGTGATACATATACCACGCCTTTAGTTCCTAAAGTTCTAAAGAAATAATTATGAGTTACGATATATCAGATGTTAATGTATTATTTCCTGCGAAGATAGATTGGCAGGAATTTGAGAAATATCAGCCGTGGGAGCCTTTTGCAGATGAAGTGCTGGAGTTCCTTTCGGTGATGTCGGCATCGCTGCTGAAAGACCGCGAAAGCAGGCTTTATCCTGATGTGGTGACGTTCGCTTTCTTCTGCCGCAAGGGCAATTTGAAGAAGCTGAAGGAGCAATACACCGATGATAAACTGAGGCTTGGCCGAGGCATAGTGTTCCATATCGGCCCATCGAATGTGCCCATCAACTTTGCCTATTCGTTGGTGTCGGGAATGCTGGCAGGAAACTACAATGTGGTGCGCTGCTCAAGCAAGGAGTTCCCACAGGTGGACATGGTGGTGAAACATCTCGCTGTGACTGCTGAGGCAGTGCCTGAGGTAGGAAAACGTATCGCCGTGGTGAGATACGGTCATGAGAGTCAGGCCAATGATTACTTCTCTTCCATCTGCCAGGCTCGTGTTATTTGGGGCGGTGATGAGACCATCTATCGCCTAAAACAGAGCAAGGCTCCTGCACGTTCAATCGACGTGACATTTGCTGACAGATACAGTTTTGCAGCCATTAATGCCGACAAGCTCGTGTCTGAGCAGAATATGGAACGACTGGCTGAGAACTTCTACAACGACACTTATCTCTTTGATCAGAATGCCTGCTCCGCTCCGCATCTTGTGGTCTGGCTGGGCTCTAAGGAGAACATGGCCAAGGGCAAGGAACTGTTCTGGAAGGCTGAGTATGACATGGTTCAGAAGAAAAACTACAATTTCCAGAGCGTGATGGCTGTGGATAAGCTCACCGATTTCTATCGCCAGAGCCAGGCCATGGAGATTTGCTATACAGAGACCAAGGATAATGAGCTGGTACGAGTTCAGCTATCTGATGAATTGCCTTCGAACATTGATGATTACCGCAGTAAGTGCGGCTATTTCACGGAGTATGATGCAAAATCGCTTGATGAGATTGCGCATATCGTGAAGTATAAGTATCAGACCATGGCTTGTTACGGAATATCAGCCGAAGATATTCGCGAGTTTGTGCTTAAGAATCATCTGATAGGCATAGATAGATTCGTACCGTTCGGTGACACCACGGCATTCAGCCTGACTTGGGATGGATATAATCTCATTCAGATTCTAAGTAGAGAAGTGACTATTTAACAGTATATAATTATGATAGTATCAAAAATTAGAATAATTCTATGGAAATATGCGGATGCTATTGTTCCAATGATTTATAGAAAAGTGTATGGAGTTGATATTGCCAAAAACGTGCAGATATCACAACATGCATTTATAGATAAGAATATAAATTGACAAGATGTTAATATATAGGTGTTTACGTGCTTTGTGGGGTGAAGGTCATAGCTCACGATGCTAGTAGAAAATTAAAGGCTGCTGTTTGTATAGGTAAGAATTGTTTTATTGGCCTCAATGCTATCTATTATTTTGCCTGGAGTCACTATTGGAGATGAAGTAGTAATAGGTGCTGGTGCTGTAGTGTCGAGAAATATTCCAAGCCACAGTATTGCTGCTGGTAATCCTTCCTGCAAGGGTATTGCGAAAGAATGTTCGATGTGATAAGTGGGGCGTAATAATTGATAGAGGAGAACTCGTTAAAGTTAATCAAAATGTATAGATATTTTTTTAAGAGAGTGCTGGATTTTATCATTGCATTAGTAGTTTTGATAATTCTTTTTGTCCCATTGTTGGTAATTACTATCTGGTTGCATTTCGCAAATAAGGGCGCAGGCGCGTTCTTTTTACAAGAAAGGCCTGGAAAAAATGAAAAATTATTTAAGGTAATAAAGTTCAAGACGATGACGGACGAACGAGGTGAGGATGGAAAATTGTTGCCAGACAAAGACAGAATTACAAAAGTTGGTAAGTTCGTTCGATCCACATCTATTGATGAACTGCCTCAGTTTGTCAATGTTCTTAAGGGTGATATGTCATTGATTGGTCCAAGACCGTTGCTGGTGGAATATCTTTCTTTATATAGCCCAGAACAACATCGAAGGCATGAAGTAAGGCCTGGAATAAGCGGATGGGCTCAATGTCATGGTCGTAATGGGATAAGACATACAGAAAAATTCAAACTTGATGTCTGGTATGTAGATCATTGTTCGTTTAAAACAGATTTGCAGGTGATATTCATTACTATAAAGTCATTGATAATGCGAGAAGGAATCTCTCAAGAAGGGCAGGCTACAATTGAGCCTTTTAATGGTCACAACTGATGGATGAAAATAGAAAACTACTGCTATCTTTGTTGCGATAGGACTCGGATGCGATGATGCAATTGAAATGTCTGCAAAACATAGTGTTTCTCCAGAGATAAACCATGCGGAAAAATCCAAGACAAGTGATCAGCCTCAGACAGTATCAAAAATCGATAATGACAATCCTGTCCGTATTTGGATTGACATTCGTATAAGCAATGGATTGCATTTATCCCAAAAGAATTTAAGCTACCAGGATTTAGTCCACGTGTTAGAGAAGCTGGAGGGCTTATGCTGAGTGTTATCGGTCTCAATCATTTTTAATGTTCGTGACTTTACCGACATGCGTTGTAAGCATAGCTGTGTGTTTTCTGTCATTCGCGAGCGGCTTCACCGGGAACCAAGTGATGGAGATGTCTTCATTGCCATGTCGCGCAATCGAAGAATAGTCCGTATGTCTTCATTCGATAACCGTTCATACAGTCTGTTCGAAAGGAAGTTTGTTGCAGGCTATCAGTTCATGAAAGTAGAGCGTAATGGAGCGGATATTGTCTATCGGATTGACAGGAAAGAACGCGATTTGTTCAATCGTCCTGACGGTTATAAAACGATGGGTATCCGGAGAAGCGATAGAGCATCCTTCTGACTTGACAAAGGTTCCCGGTCGCATCATTGAAAGAAGAATGGTACGTGTATTCAGTTTCTGTACTTTCCTGTTTTGAGATGGTTCATTATGCAGAGCCTGGCAAAAAGCCCAAGTGGGGTTATTTCCTCTCTGAAGGACATCCGGAGGTGATAACTAAATTTGAGGGGACTAAAGCTACTCTTGAATTCCTGCAGGCCATAGCCTATGAAGTTTATGTAAAGAATGTGACTTTTGGTCTTCTTCACCAATGGCTGACAGATATGGGAATGACCATATCTAAAAACACATTACATAACTGGCTTAAGAAAGGCAAGAAATACCTGGATGAGCTGGTTTGTGTATTGAAGTCTACAGCTTTGGGAAAAGACTCGATTGTGAACTGCGGTGAGACCTGGTGTAAAGTGCATAAATATGATCATTATAAGAAGTGCTACATTTGGGTTCTGGTCAACAAGGCTCAGAAAACAGCCATTTTCTTCTATGAGAATGGCTTTCGCGGTCGTGATGTACTTACAGACTTTTTGGGTGATGCAGAATTGAAGAGTATTATGTCCGACGGCTGCAATGCTTATGTATTTATCGGCAATGAGTTGAAATCAGCCCGGTTTAAAGATACTATACATCAAGTTTGTATGTCTCATGCAAACAATAAGTTCGTTAAAGTAGGTAATCAAGGTGGTGAACCGGTAGCCGTACGCTTTTCGAACTTTCTTAAGAGATTCTTTTCGAAAGAACATGTTTATGATGAAGCCGGGCTTACTCCGGAAGAGAGGTTACGGGAAAGGCAAAGCTTGGAAACGAAGGAGCTCCTGATAGGATTGCGCAGTTTGTTGGACAGTGAACTGTCAAAGGATTCAGAATTTAGGAGTCAGTATTATACAGAAGCTCTCAATTTTCTGAACCGGTTCTGGAAAGAGATATTCGTTTACCTGAATGACGGTGAACTGCCGATAGACGATAATCTTGCTGGGCGGACCATTCGAAAACTGACTACTCAGCGTAACAATTCACATCATTATGGCAGTGATGCTGGTGCTGAGATGGCCACAACTTATCACAGTGTAATAGGAACGGTAAAGCTTCATGGCAGTTCTGTCTGGAACTTCATCGGAATTTTTTTTAAAATATCTTTAACGGGTGCAGGGATTATGTTAATATGGTTCCTGACAAAATCGCTTTGGTTACCAGCCAATGTTAAATTCAAAACTAATTAATTAACAGAATTCGGTTTAGGGCACTGAAAAGTGCTCTTTCAAAGGGGATGCCCTAAATTGAGTGCTTACGTAACGAGTTCGCCTACCGGATAGACTGGAGGAGGGAGATGATCTTCCTGTTAGAGAATCCCGTAATTAAATCGTTAAAAATATCATGATTATGAATATTAGGAGTAAAGTATGGGGGATTTTAGTTGATTTATATCCTCGTTATCTCCGTTGGAGATACGGAATGGATATAGGTAAAAATTGCAGAATTTCATGGAAAGCTCATTTAGATAAGTCAATTAATCCTAAAGGTATCCATATTGGGGACAATACTTGGGTGCTTTCTGGTGCTATGATATTGGCACATGATCATTGTAGAAGTTTGAAAGCTGATACATATATTGGGAAAAATTGTGTGATAGGAGTTAGATCAATAATCATGCCAGGATTATCTATTGGTAATCAGGTAGTTATAGGGGGGTAGCGTGGTTACAAAAAGTATTCATTCGAATTGTATTGCAGCAGGAAATCCTGCAAAGATATTGAAAGAGAATGTAAATGTTCAAAATGGAAAAATATTAATGAATTGATTGACGGATGTTATGCTATATTCTTACTTTTTAAAACGTACGATTGATTTTATTGTTGCTTTCTTTGTTTTGGCAGTTATCTGGCCCATATTACTTCTTCTGATAATTTTCCTCCATTTCACCAATAAGGGTGCCGGTGTCTTTTTCACCCAGGAGCGCCCTGGTAAAAATGCCCGGATATTCAAAGCCATAAAGTTTAAGACAATGACAGATAAGCGGGATTCTGAAGGAAATTTGTTGCCGGATGCTGAACGCCTGACAAAGATTGGGAAAATAGTCCGTTCTCTTTCTATAGATGAATTGCCACAACTAATAAATGTATTAAAGGGGGATATGGCATTAGTTGGCCCCCGTCCTTTATTGCCGAAGTATCTTCCTTTATATTCAGAGGAACAGTTCCGTCGCCATGAAGTCCGTCCGGGAATTACGGGGTGGGCACAGGTAAGCGGACGGAATGATATCAGTTGGAGACGTAAGTTTGAGCTGGTGTGGTACGTGGATCATATTTCTTTCTGGCTGGACGTGAAGATTATTCTGCTAACCATAAAGAAAGTGTTCGTTAGAGAAGGGATCAATAAGGAAGGTAATGCTACCACTGAGGCTTTCAACGGTCATAACTGAAATGAACATCCATCAGATTGTCAATTCTGTTTTCACCTCCAATGCTTATATACTGTCTGTTGAGGGGAAAGATAGGCATGTATTGATAGATATTGGGGATATTGCTCCTATAAAGCAGTGTGTTCAAGAAAAGTGCGGAACGGTACAAGCCTTGTTTCTGACTCATACTCATTACGACCATATTTATGGTATAAAAGATTTATTACGATAGTATCCTGATTGCATAGTTTACACTTCCTCTTTCGGCAAGGAGGCTTTAGGTTCGGATAAATTTAATTTTTCCCGTTATCACAATGATCCTGTAATATGGATGGGAGATAATGTGACGGTTTTACATGAGAATGATAAAGTGGAAATATTTCCGGGAATTTTCGTGGAAGTGTTTGAAACTCCCGGACATGATAAAAGCTGCCTTACCTATAAAGTCGAGAACAATGTTTTCTCGGGTGATTCATATATCCCGGGTGTTAAAGTCATTGCCTCATTCCCTAATAGCGATAGGGAAGATGCACGGATCTCGAAAGAACGTATCATGGAATTAATAAAGGATTGCAGTCTGTATCCCGGTCATGGAAACATTTATGAGTAAATTATCCCGATATCTGGAAAAGATTTATAAAGCCGTTTCCTTTCTTTTTATTCCCCACTATGTGAGGAATCCGAAGTCTGATCATTAAATAATCATATATATATTTATGGATAAAAACATTTATCTCTGCCTTGCCCATATGAGCGAGGAGGGTATTGAACAGAAATATGTAAAAGAAGCCTTCGATACGAACTGGGTGGTTCCTCTCGGTCCTAACGTGAATGCTTTTGAAGAGGATTTGAAACGTTTTGTAGGCGAAGGCAAGGAAGTGGTGGCACTTTCGGCCGGTACGGCGGCAGTACATTTGGCTCTGTTGGCTTGCGGAGTGGGACAGGGTGACGAAGTGATTGTACAAAGCTTCACATTCTGTGCGTCTTCGCATCCGGTCACTTATCTGGGGGCTGTTCCGGTATTTGTGGATTCTGAGAAAGAAACTTGGAACATGTCTCCGGAAATGTTGGAAGAAGCCATCAAGGACCGCATTGCCAAGACTGGCAAGAAGCCAAAAGCTATTGTTCCTGTGGCATTGTACGGCATGCCCTATGACTGTACACGTATCATGGAGATAGCCGATAGGTATGCTATTCCAGTGGTGGAAGATGCTGCCGAAGGTTTTGGCTCCCGTTTTAAGGGACAGGTACTGGGGACGTTCGGCAAGTTCGGGGTGCTGAGCTTTAACGGTAACAAGATGATTACTACCAGTGGCGGTGGTGCGTTGATTTGTAAAGATGCCGAAAGCAAGAATCAAATCATGTGGTATGCCACGCAGGCTCGTGAGGCTTATCCTTATTACCAGCATGAGGCGATAGGGTATAACTATCGCATGAGTAATATATGTGCAGGTATTGGTCGTGGTCAAATGACCGTTGCCGATAAGCATATTGCACATCACCGGCATGTGCAGGCTCTCTATAAGGAACTGCTTAAGGATGTGAAGGGGGTATTGCTGCATGAAGCTCCTTCGGCTGATTATGACTCTAATTTCTGGCTTTGTACAATCACTCTGGATTCTTCACTTCGCATCAAAGGGCAGGAAAATGCTTATAAGGATGTTGTCAAGACTGCCGTAGGTGGTGCTGCTGGTGTGATTCATGCCGTAGAATGTGCTACAACAGATTGCCAGCCCAACGAGAATGTGGAGGCTTTGCGTGCTTTTATGCTTGGCAAAAAAATAGAGGCACGCCCGGTATGGAAACCGATGCACAAGCAGCCGGTCTATAAGGATGCTCCGGCTTATATCAATGGGGTATCCGAAGCTATTTTTAAAATCGGTATGTGCCTTCCTGCCGGGCCGTGGGTGACTGATGAAGATGTATATTATATTGTGGAGTGTATAAAAGAGGCCATAGTAAAATAATAGATGAAAATACAGCTTTTTTAACTACGACCTTGACAACGCTGTCGGTTGCCAATACGTTTGTCAATGCGGATTTCATCTATACCGTTGTCTGTTCCGTTCTAGTCTTCTGCTTCTTCAATTTCTGCAAGCGTGCCAAATATTCACCGCCTGATGCTTCATGAGAATATTGGACTACCGCATCGCAAACATCTTATCAGATTATGGCGAATGAGCTGAAGATTCCCCATGTCATAGTATCTTCGACCTATATGGCAGTACAGGCAATCATCATCGTAGGATATCTTGATTAAGTTGGCTTGCCTAATCTGTTAGATTGTAAATCAATACTTTATGAACTTATCTCAGAAAACAGCTTCAGCGAGGCTGTTTTCTTTGTTTACAGGCAAATATATCCTCACCTTTGCATTGTTGATCAACAATACGAGATGAAAAACCATGTTGAATTAAAAATGTAAAAAGGAGAAAGAAAGTATGCCTTTATTTTATTATGCAAGACAGTCGTCTCTGGCGACGAAAGAGGGTGCCAAACTTTGGCATCTGAGTTTGAAGAAAGTGGGAAGAGCCGTGGATGCGCAACAGCTGGCTGAGGTGATTGCCGAGAAGTCTTCCCTGACTCCGGGTGATGTACATAATGTAATCCGTAACCTGATGACGGTAATGAGGAGTCAGTTGCTGAACAGCCGTACGGTGCGTCTGGATGGTTTGGGCACATTCACCATGAAGGCCCGTACGCGAGGTAAGGGAGTGGCCCAATCTGAAGATGTGAATCCCAATCAGGTGACTGCTCTACGCTGCCAGTTTACTCCGGAATACACGCGCCCGGCTGCCATCGGCACTACGCGTGCCCTGCTCCAGGGTGTGGAGTTTGAGAAATGGACGGGAGTGGTGACTGACGGTAAGGATGATGCCGATGATGGTGGTAATTCCGGTGGCGGTTCCGACGGTGACCAGGGAGAGAACCCGTTAGGATAAGATGTATTTACTAGTTTTGAAAGATTAAGACTATGAAAAAGAACGTTTGGGACAAGATTTTGAAGGTAGTGATAGCTGTTGCTTCTGCCATATTGGGAGCTTTAGGTGCCAATGCAATGAATGTATAAATTGTAGATTTATATAGAATAATAGGAGAAAGGCGGTGAAGGAAAAGCACTTCATCGCCTTTTTGTTATTTTCTTCATTTATAATTCCCTGCCAACCAAAAAATCTTATTAACTTTGCGGGTCACTTTTGGAAACAATAAAAAAATAATGATATGAATATCTCTTATAACTGGTTGAAAGAGTATGTGGATTTCGACCTGACACCGGATGCAGTAGCCGCCGCGCTCACTTCCATAGGACTGGAAACGGGAAGCGTGGAAGAGGTGCAAACCGTTAAAGGCGGACTGGAAGGCCTGGTCATCGGCGAAGTGCTGACGTGCGAGCCCCATCCCAACTCGGACCACATGCACATCACTACCGTAAACCTGGGACAGGGAGAACCTGTGCAGATAGTATGCGGCGCTCCGAATGTAGCTGCCGGACAGAAAGTGGTAGTAGCCACGTTGGGTACAAAACTGTATGACGGTGACGAATGCTTCACCATCAAGAAATCAAAACTTCGTGGAGTGGAATCTGTCGGCATGATTTGTGCCGAAGACGAAATAGGCATCGGCACAGACCATGCGGGCATCATCGTACTGCCCGAAACAGCAGTGCCGGGCACGCTTGCCAAGGACTATTACAACATCAAGAGCGATTACGTGCTGGAAGTGGACATCACTCCCAACCGTGCCGATGCTTGCTCACATTATGGGGTGGCACGCGACTTGTATGCCTACTTGATACAGAACGGTAAGCCGGCTACTTTAAAGAAACCTTCGGTAGACGCTTTTGCGGTAGAAAATCACGACTTGGATATTAAAGTAACTGTAGAGAACAGCGAGGCATGTCCCCGATATGCAGGCGTTACGGTGAAAGGGGTTACAGTGAAAGAAAGCCCCGAATGGTTGCAGAACAAGCTCCGCATCATCGGCCTGCGCCCTATTAATAATGTGGTGGACATCACGAACTACATCGTCCACGCATTCGGCCAGCCGCTCCACTGCTTCGATGCAGATAAGATTAAAGGCAGTGAGGTGATTGTAAAGACCATGCCGGAAGGTACTCCGTTTGTAACTCTTGATGGCGTGGAGCGTAAATTGAACGAACGCGACTTGATGATTTGCAACAAGGAAGAGGCGATGTGTATTGCCGGTGTATTCGGCGGTCTGGATTCCGGTTCTACGGAAACCACCAAGGATGTGTTCCTTGAAAGTGCTTACTTCCATCCCACATGGGTGCGCAAGACAGCCCGTCGCCATGCGTTGAACACAGACGCTTCTTTCCGTTTTGAAAGAGGTATTGACCCGAATGCCACTATTTACTGCCTGAAGCTGGCAGCTTTGATGGTAAAGGAACTTGCCGGAGGTACCATTTCTTCTGAAATAAAAGATGTGTGCGCCGCTCCTGCCAAGGATTTCCGTGTGGAACTTGCCTATGAGAAAGTGAACTCACTGATTGGCAAAGTTATTCCGGTGGATACCATCAAGAGCATCGTGGCAAGTCTGGAAATGAAGATTGTAGACGAGACAGCCGAAGGGCTTACACTGGATGTTCCTCCTTACCGTGTGGACGTGCAGCGCGACTGCGATGTGATAGAGGACATCCTCCGTATTTACGGATATAATAATGTGGAGATTCCGACTACCTTGAAGTCTTGTCTGACTACCAAGGGTGAATATGATAAATCCAACAAACTGCAGAACTTGGTTGCCGAGCAGCTGGTGGGCTGTGGTTTCAATGAGATTCTGAATAACTCATTGACTCGTGCCGCTAACTATGACAACTTGGAGTCTTATCCGTCAAAGAATCTGGTAATGTTGCTGAATCCGTTGAGTGCAGACTTGAATGCCATGCGTCAGACACTGCTTTTCGGTGGATTGGAAAGCATCTCGCACAACGCCAACCGTAAGAATGCAGACCTGAAATTCTTTGAATTCGGTAATTGTTATCACTTCAACGAGGAAAAGAAGAATCCGGAGAAAGTGCTTGCCGCTTATTCCGAAGACTATCACCTGGGCCTGTGGATTACCGGCAAGAGGGTGTCCAACTCATGGGCTCATCCGGACGAGAACAGCTCGGTATATGAGCTGAAGGCATACGTTGAGAATGTTTTTGCCAGATTGGGGCTGCACATGCATGATTTGGTTGTCGGCAATCTGACTGATGACATCTATGCTGCCGGTTTATCCGTACAGACAAGGGGTGGAAAGCGGTTGGCTACTTTCGGTATTGTAACAAAGAAGCTGCTGAAGGCATTCGATATTGACAACGAGGTTTACTATGCCGATTTCAACTGGAAAGAATTGTTGAAGGCCATCCGCAATGTGAAGGTGAGCTATACGGAAATCTCCAAGTTCCCTGCCGTGAAACGCGACTTGGCGTTACTGCTCGACAAGAAAGTGCAGTTTGCGGAAATCGAGAAGATTGCCTACGAGACGGAGAAAAAGCTGCTGAAGGAGGTTTCTCTCTTCGACGTTTACGAGGGTAAGAATCTGGAAGCCGGTAAGAAGAGTTACGCGGAGCTTCTTGCTGCAGGATGAGAATGCCACGTTGAACGATAAGCAGATTGACAAGATTATGTCCAAACTGGTGAAGAACCTGGAGGACAAGTTGAATGCCAAGCTGCGTTGATTCATTATTTAGAATTTATAATTCATAATTTAAAATACAGTTCCAATGGGAAGAGCGTTTGAATATAGAAAAGCTGCCAAATTGAAAAGATGGGGTCACATGGCAAAGACCTTTACAAGACTGGGTAAACAAATTGCTATTGCGGTGAAAGCCGGCGGACCCGAACCGGAAAACAACCCTGCACTGCGTTCGGTTATCGCTACTTGTAAGCGTGAAAACATGCCGAAGGATAATATTGAACGTGCTATCAAGAATGCGATGGGTAAGGACCAGAGCGACTATAAGGGTATGACTTATGAAGGATACGGACCTCACGGTGTAGCTGTTTTTGTGGATACACTGACCGATAACCCCACCCGCACGGTGGCCGATGTGCGCAGCGTGTTCAACAAGTTTGGCGGAAACCTGGGCACAATGGGCTCACTGGCTTTCCTGTTCGACCATAAATGCATGTTCACTTTCAAGAAGAAAGACGGCATGGATATGGAAGAATTCATCCTCGACATGATCGATTTCGACATCGACGAAGACTACGAAGAGGACGAAGAAGAAGGTACTATCACTATTTATGGTGATCCGAAAAGCTATGCAGCTATCCAGAAACATTTGGAAGAATGCGGCTTCGAAGATGTCGGCGGTGAGTTTACTTATATCCCGAACGATATGAAGGATGTGACTCCCGAGCAGCGCGAGACCATCGACAAGATGGTGGAACGCCTGGAAGAGTTTGACGACGTGCAGACGGTGTACACCAATATGAAGCCGGAAGAAAGCGAAGAGTAATGACGTATACTTACAAGACCCAAGGTACGTGTAGCAGTAACATCGAACTGGATGTGGAAGATGGTATTGTGAAAGAAGTGGCATTTTGGGGTGGATGTAATGGAAACCTGCAAGGACTTTCACGTTTGGTGAAAGGCATGCCGGTAGATGCGGTGATTGCCCGTTTGGAAGGAATTCGCTGCGGAAGACGTTCCACTTCCTGCCCCGACCAATTGTGCAAGGCATTGCACGAGATGGGGTATTGAGCCTACTGCCTGAAAGAATGGATGAGAGCCCTTGACATTGAAAGATGCCAGGGGCTTTTTTTGAACCTAACATGGAGGTATTTGTTATTATTTGAGTATTTTTACGCTCTTAATTGAACAGACACAATGAAGAATATTTTTAAAGACTTGCAACGGAAAGACCACAAACGCTATTTGGGTGGTCTGGACGTTTTTAAATATATAGGTCCCGGACTGCTGGTGACGGTAGGTTTCATCGACCCCGGAAACTGGGCGTCGAATTTTGCGGCGGGGTCTGAATTTGGCTATTCATTGCTGTGGGTCGTGACTTTATCCACTATCATGCTGATTGTATTGCAGCATAATGTGGCGCATCTTGGCATTGTAACCGGCTTGTGCTTGTCCGAAGCCGCTACCAAATATACTCCTTCCTGGGTATCGCGTCCCATATTGGGTACGGCGGTGCTGGCTTCCATATCCACTTCGCTGGCGGAGATACTGGGAGGAGCCATTGCCTTGCAGATGCTGTTTGACATTCCCATCATATGGGGCTCTATCTTGACTACCGTATTTGTAGTCGTCATGCTTTTCACTAATTCCTACAAGAAGATAGAACGTTCCATCATTGCTTTTGTTTCGGTCATCGGGCTCTCCTTTATCTATGAGCTGTTTCTGGTGAAGATAGATTGGCCGCTGGCTGCACAAGGGTGGGTGACCCCTTCGTTCCCGCATGGGAGTATGCTGATTATCATGAGTGTGCTCGGTGCGGTGGTGATGCCGCATAATCTGTTTCTGCACTCGGAAGTGATACAGAGCCATGAATATAATAAGAAAGATGATGCGTCCATCCGTAAGGTGTTGAAATATGAATTGTTCGACACGCTGTTCTCTATGATTGTGGGATGGGCCATCAACAGTGCCATGATACTGCTGGCTGCGGCAACTTTCTTTAAAAGCGGCATTCAGGTGGAAGAGTTGCAGCAGGCCAAGTCGTTGCTTGACCCGTTGCTGGGGAGCAGTGCTGCCGTGGTTTTTGCATTGGCATTGCTGATGGCGGGTATATCCTCTACGATAACCAGTGGTATGGCGGCAGGTTCTATCTTTGCGGGTATTTTCGGAGAATCCTATCATATCAAAGACAGTCACTCGCAGGTGGGTGTGATTCTGTCGCTGGGCATTGCACTGCTGCTGATTTTCTTTATCGGAGACCCGTTCAAAGGACTGCTGATTTCACAGATGATACTGAGCATCCAGCTGCCGTTTACGGTTTTCCTGCAAGTGGGACTGACTTCTTCACGCAAAGTGATGGGGCAGTATGTAAACAGCAAATGGAGTACATTTGTACTTTATGCCATTGCTGCGGTGGTCACTGTGCTGAATATCATGCTGCTGGTATCCGAGTTGACATCTTGAATAATTCATTTTTAAGAAATCAAATAAGTAGTATGAAGATTATTACATATAACGTAAATGGGCTGAGGGCTGCCGTGACAAAAGGTTTTCCCGAGTGGCTGGCACAAGAGCAGCCGGATGTGCTTTGTTTGCAGGAAACAAAGCTGCAACCGGAACAGTATCCGGCAGAGGCGCTGGATGCTTTGGGGTATAAGCATTATCTATATTCTGCACAGAAGAAGGGGTATAGTGGAGTCGCTATTCTGAGCAAGCAAGAACCGGACCATGTGGAATATGGTATGGGTATCGAAGAATACGATAACGAAGGGCGCTTTATCCGTGCCGACTTCGGCGATGTCTCCGTTGTGAGTGTTTATCATCCTTCCGGTACCAGCGGCGACGAACGCCAGGCCTTCAAGATGGTCTGGTTGGAGAAATTCCAGGAATATGTATTGGAGTTGGAACGTACGCGTCCTAACCTTATTCTTTGCGGTGATTATAATATCTGCCATGAGGCAATAGATATTCATGACCCTGTCAGGAATGCCACCAACAGCGGCTTTTTGCCTGAAGAGCGGGAGTGGATGACGCGCTTTCTCAATGCGGGATTCATAGATTCCTTCCGTTGGCTTCATCCCGACAAGCAGGAATATACGTGGTGGAGCTATCGCTTTAATTCGCGTGCCAAGAACAAAGGGTGGCGCATTGATTATTGCATGGTGAGTGAACCGGTGCGCCCGATGTTGAAGGAGGCGAGAATATTGGGTGACGTTGTCCACTCGGACCATTGGCCGATGTTGTTGGAAATTACAGAATGATTATGGAAACAAAAGACAGAATCGAAAAAGCTGTGGAGCTTTTCAAGAGTGGCTATAACTGTTCGCAATCGGTAGTGGGAGCTTTTGCAGATATGTATGGTTTTACAGAAGAGCAGGCTTTCCGGATGTCCGCTTCTTTTGGTGGTGGCATAGCGGTGCTGCATGCGGCATGTTCCTATTGGCCGGATTGGAAAAAGGAGCTGTGGAAGGCAAGGACCGTGAAGGTAAGGCGGCAAACTATGCGTTGGTGCAGGAACTGGCTGCTGAATTCAAGAAACGAAATGGCTCTTTGATATGTGCTGAATTGTTGGGGTTGAGAAAACCGGAAGGTTCGTCCGTTCCGGAAGCCCGTACCGAGCAGTATTATGCTAAACGCCCGTGTGCCAGGATGGTAGAGGTAGCTGCCCAAATTTGGACCGAATACCTGGAAAAACGTCCTCAAAGTAAGAAAAAAAGAACTTTTTACTCCTTAGTAAAAAAAAGTGCCTAATAACGTGTTGTATAACATAAATATACCTATCTTTGCAGCGATATAAAAACACCGACATCTCTATCTTTGGAGATGAGGATAACGTTTAACTAAAAGCAAATAGAAATGTTAAAAAAAAAAGCTGGTAATGTTGCAGGACAGATTTGGACTGCACTGAATGGCACAGATGGCTTGACTCACAAGCAAATCAAGAAAGCAACTAAACTGATCGACAAGGACTTCTTCCTGGGGCTGGGCTGGCTGCTGAGAGAAGACAAGGTCGTTACTTCTGAAGTGGAAGGCGAATTGCTTGTAAAGCTGAACTAAGCGAGGAATTGATTGAATGTTATAAAAAGATGCGTTGGTACATGAATATGTTATCAACGCATTTTTTTTATTTGCTCTGTTTTCACTATCTTTGCGCACCCAATTAATAGATAGTTATTGACAATGAAGAATATACGAAATTTTTGCATTATTGCCCATATCGACCACGGTAAATCAACTTTGGCAGACCGTCTGCTGGAATTTACCAATACTATACAAGTAACTAACGGACAGATGCTGGATGACATGGACCTTGAGAAGGAAAGAGGTATCACCATCAAGAGCCATGCCATACAAATGGAGTATACATATAAAGGCGAAAAGTATATTCTGAACTTGATAGACACTCCGGGACACGTGGACTTCTCGTACGAGGTGTCACGTTCCATTGCCGCTTGTGAAGGAGCCTTGCTTATTGTAGATGCTTCGCAAGGAGTGCAGGCGCAGACCATTTCAAACCTCTATATGGCGATTGAGCATGATTTGGAGATTATTCCCGTCATCAACAAATGTGACATGGCAAGCGCCATGCCCGAGGAAGTGGAGGATGAGATCGTCGAACTGTTGGGCTGCAAGCGTGATGAAATTATCCGTGCTTCTGGCAAAACAGGCATGGGAGTGGAAGAGATTCTGGCTGCGGTCATTGAGCGTATCCCTCACCCGGAGGGTGACGAGGAAGCTCCGTTGCAGGCGTTGATTTTCGATTCTGTCTTCAATTCTTTCCGTGGTATCATTGCATATTTCAAGATAGTGAACGGTGTGATTCGTAAAGGGGATAAAGTGAAATTCTTCAATACAGGCAAGGAATATGATGCGGATGAAATCGGAGTGCTCAAAATGGAAATGATGCCACGTCCGGAGTTGCGTACGGGGGGATGTGGGCTATATCATCTCGGGTATCAAAACCTCTAAGGAAGTGAAAGTAGGTGATACGATTACGCATATTGCCCGTCCTTGCGAAGAGGCCATCGCCGGTTTTGAGGAGGTGAAGCCGATGGTTTTTGCTGGTGTGTACCCCATCGAGGCAGAAGATTTTGAGGACTTGCGTTCTTCTTTGGAGAAGTTGCAGTTGAATGATGCTTCGCTGACTTTCCAGCCTGAGTCTTCATTGGCTTTGGGCTTTGGTTTCCGTTGCGGTTTCCTTGGGCTGCTCCATATGGAGATTGTGCAGGAACGCCTTGACCGTGAATTTGACATGAACGTTATCACCACCGTGCCCAACGTTTCCTACAATATCTATGACAAGCAGGGAAATATGACTGAAGTGCATAACCCCGGCAGCATGCCCGACCCTACCATGATAGACCGTATTGAGGAGCCTTATATCCGCGCCTCGGTGATTACCACTACTGATTACATCGGCCCTATCATGACTCTTTGTCTGGGCAAGCGTGGGGAGCTGGTGAAGCAGGAATATATTTCAGGTAACCGCGTAGAAATATACTATGACATGCCTCTTGGCGAAATAGTTATCGATTTCTATGATAAATTGAAGAGTATCTCTAAGGGATATGCCTCTTTTGACTATCATCCCAACGGTTTTCGTCCTTCCAAACTGGTGAAGCTGGATATTTTGCTGAACGGTGAGCCGGTGGATGCTCTTTCTACCTTGACACACTTTGACAATGCCTACGAATTGGGACGCCGGATGTGCGAGAAGTTGAAAGACCTGATTCCGAGACAGCAGTTCGATATCGCCATTCAGGCTGCTATCGGTGCCAAGATTATTTCCCGGGAAACGATTAAGGCTGTGCGTAAGGACGTAACGGCCAAATGTTATGGTGGTGACGTGAGCCGTAAACGAAAATTACTTGAGAAACAGAAGAGAGGTAAGAAGCGTATGAAACAGATTGGTAATGTGGAAGTACCTCAGAAAGCCTTCCTGGCAGTCCTGAAGCTGGATTGATGTCGAAAGAATGAAATCTTAAATCAAATATACTTCTTTATGATTATTTTACGTACTGTGAAAAACTTCTCGTCGCTGAATATAGCGGCGAGCATCTTGCTGTTTTTGATGGCTATTTTGGCGGCCGTTATTGCTAATTCGCCGATGGCTCCGTTGTATCAGGGCTTTCTTTTGCAGGAACTGCATCTGCGCATCGGAGACTTTAATTTGTTCTCCCATGGCGGTCATCCGTTGAAAATGATTGAGTTTATAAACGACTGCTTGATGACTGTTTTCTTTCTGGCTGTGGGGTTGGAGATAAAGCGGGAACTGCTGGTGGGTGAACTTTCTTCCTTTCGTAAGGCTTCTTTACCCTTTGTAGCGGCATGTGGCGGTATGTTGGTGCCGGTCATTGTCTATTCACTTTTGGTCGTTCAGGGTACTCCGGAAACGCGCGGTATGGCTATACCGATGGCTACGGATATTGCTTTTTCATTGGGTGTACTCAGTCTGCTGGGTAAACGGGTGCCTTTGAGTCTGAAAATTTTCCTGACGGCATTTGCAGTGGTCGATGATATTGGCGGCATTCTGGTTATTGCCATTTTCTATAGTTCCGAAGTGGCATACGGATATCTTATTGTAGCTGCTGTCCTTTATTTCTTCCTTTACTATATGGGGAAATTCGGTATGACACAGAAGATATTCTTCCTGCTTATCGGGGTAATTATTTGGTATTTGTTCCTTCAGTCGGGCATTCACAGCACTATTTCCGGAGTGATACTGGCCTTTGTAATACCGGCCCGTCCCCGTTTGGATGCCGGGAAATACATTAAACGCATCCGCGACATTATCGGTGATTTTCCGGTTACCAAATCAGATAATATTATATTGACCAATGAGCAGATTGCCACTCTAAAACAAGTGGAGCGCGCTTCTGATCATGTAATTAGTCCTTTGCAATCCTTGGAAGACAATTTGCATGGTGCGGTAAACTTTGTGATATTGCCGCTCTTTGCCTTTGCCAATGCCGGTGTGGTGTTCAGTGGAGGCGGTGGCGTTGTTGGAGCTGTTAGTATAGCGGTGGCTGCAGGATTGCTTCTTGGCAAGTTTATCGGTATTTTTCTGTTTACCTGGCTGGCGGTCAAGAGTGGTTTGTCCTCAATGCCTCCGGGAATGAATTGGAGAAGTGGGGTATTGGCTTTACGGTATCTTTATTTATTGCCAACCTTTCTTTTGCAGGAGAATATCCGGATCTGCTGAACCAGGCGAAGTTTGGTGTATTGCTGGGAACGATTGTTGCCGGTATGTTGGGATATATGGTACTGAATGCGGTGTTGCCGAAGGTTAAGAACAAATAGATCTCCACTTTGGAATACTGGACGAAGAATCGGTTCTTTAGGGATATTCGGTAAATCCTCTGAAAGATAAGTTGGGATGTGTCAATGATTTAAGAAAACGTATTCTTTGTTACAGAAACAGAAGAAATAGTCCATTATTCTTAAAAAACATTCGTATCTTTGCTGATACAAGTCGAAAAGGACCTTCCGGATATGAAGCACATAAAGGCAGTTGCCGGATACATATTGATTCTTTCTCTCTGCCTCGTGTGTGCACACCCTGCCCATGCGGAGACACGGCGTATTGCGCTGATACACTCTTTCGAGCCGGGCTATCCGCCTGCTGCGAAGGCTCTGGAACTGTTGCAAAAAAGAGTTCAGCCTTCTCGGCTTGGACTGCGATGTACGCGCATACTATCTGGACTGCGACCGCTACATGGAGGAGGCAGAAAACCTCCGTATGGCCGGTTTCGTGGACGACCTCTCTGCCTGGGGAGCCGAGTTGATAGCCGTGCTCGACGACCAGGCTGCCTATGCGCTGATGGCATGCAGACACCCGTTGGCGCATGAAATACCCGTTGTGTTCAGCGGTGTGAACTATCCCAACATATCTCTGCTCCTGCAATACCCCAACATCACGGGCTATGCCGACACGCCCGATTACTTGCGTACCATACGCATGATAGAGAGTATCATGGGAAAGTCGCGCATCTGCCTGATGAACGGACAAGTGTTTCTGGACCGCAAGATATGGCATGCGTTGAATGAGCAGTGTCGTGGGCAGGGGGTCGCCATCGTGACCTCTACCGAGGGTGCTTACTTTGCCGGTTCCTCCTATCACCGTGTGCGCGAGAGGGAGACTATCAGTCCTATACTGAAACGGCAGAACATAGACGTGTTGCTGGACACCACGAAGATTGTGCGCATGACGAGCGACTCCATAGCGATACGCCATCTGATGTGGCTGGGACGCGGCGACAATACGTTGCTGCTCTACACCAAGCGAGACTATACCACCAAGCGTGTGGGCATGCTCTTCGACAATCCCACGTTTCAGACCATCAACGAGGGCTTCGGCTTTGCCGACTACTTGCTGGGAGGATATTTCACTCCACTGGAAAGCCAGATAAGATACATGGCGACCGGTATCAAGGAACGCCTCGAAGGGCGGATGCCCCGGCAGCAGGTGACGGAATGCGCCAAGCAGTACGTGCTGAACTGGCATGTGCTGCAGAAGTATGGCATCCCGCTCGAGAGCATTCCGGCAGAGTACACTGTGATGTATATCCCTTTTTTCGGAGCGCTACCGCTATCCTATACTTATCGGTTCCATCTTGGGCGCAGTCTTCGTGCTGACGGTGATAGTCTTGCTCTCCTTCAGCCTGCTGCGCGAACGCAGGCGCAAGCGTGAGGCATTGCGAAACCTCCTCTACGAGCATGAGACCCTCTGCCTGGCCATCGAAGGAAATTCTACCTACGCCTGGCGACTAACATGAGCCACGAGATCCGCACTCCGCTCAATGCCATTGTCGGCTTCTCGGACATGCTGGCCAATGAGCCGGAGTTTTCAAACGAAGAGCGGCAGGAGTTTGTGGACATTATCAACACCAATACCAAACTGCTGCTGAAGCTGGTGGGCGATGTGCTGGAACTGTCGCGCATCGAGTCGGGTAACCTCTCGTTCACCTTTCAGCGGGAGAGCGTGTGCCGGTTGCTCGATGACGTCTATCAGACGCATAGCCTGCTTATCCGGCCGCCGTTGCAGTTCCTCAAGGATTTCCCTCCCGAAGATGTGCAGGTGAATGTAGACCCCATGCGACTGACACAGGTACTCACCAACTTCCTGAACAATGCCAACAAGTTTACGAAAGGAGGCAGCATCCGGCTGGGGTATTGCTGTCCGTCCGGCATGAGCGAGGTACATCTTTATGTGGAAGACACCGGCATAGGCATTCCGCACAGCGAGCAGAAGATGATTTTCGAGCGTTTCTACAAGCGCAGCGAGTTTTCCCAAGGCGTCGGGCTGGGCTTGTCCATCTGTGTGCTCATTGTCGAAAAGATGGGAGGACGCATCGAACTCCAGTCCGAGGAAGGCCGTGGAAGCCGTTTCACAGTGGTACTGCCTTGTATTGAATAAATCCTTAAAAAAATGTAATCGCGTTGTAATGCCTTTATATATAATTTTGCGTATCTTTGCCAATGTTTTAAGAAATATAACGTTTTAAGAAACTAATTTAAAAGACATTATGTTAAAGAGAGTAAGAATTATACTGACGGTGCTGCTGTTACTGGCCACCGTGGGTGTAGATGCGCAGGTCACCACTGCCTCTATGGCAGGTAAGGTGACGGATGCAAGTAATGAGCCCATTATCGGCGCCACTGTCCAGGCTGTTCACCAGCCTTCCGGTTCGCGCTACGGAACCGTGACCAACGTTGACGGACGCTATTCCATCCAGGGTATGCGCACCGGTGGTCCCTACCGGGTGGAGATTTCCTACATCGGCTATCAGACGGTTATTTATAAGGACATCACCCTTCAGCTGGGTGAGGTATACAACCTGAACGTAGAGATGAGTGAATCTTCCGAGTTGCTGAACGAAGTGATTGTGACGGCTGCCAAGACCAAGTTCACCGCTGAAAAGACGGGTGCCACTACCAATATCTCGTCTGCACAGATGACGCAGCTTCCCACCGTGAACCGCAGCATCAGTGACATTGCCCGCCTTTCTCCCTATGCTAACGGCATGAGTTTTGCCGGCGGTGACGGACGTTCCACGAACTTCACTATCGACGGTGCCAACTTCAACAATAACTTCGGACTTAGCTCCAACCTTCCCGGCGGCGGCAACCCTATCTCCATGGATGCCATCGAAGAGGTGCAGGTAGTGGTGGCTCCCTTCGACGTGCGCCAGACGAACTTCATAGGCGGCGGCATCAACGCCATTACCAAGAGTGGTACGAACACGTTCAGAGGTACTGCCTATACCTATTACCGCAACCAGGACATGCGCGGTAACCGCATCAACGGCGAGGACCTGGGAGCACGTTCCGACGAGTCCAAGACTACCTACGGCTTCACGCTGGGCGGTCCTATCATCAAGAACAAACTGTTCTTCTTCGTGAACTACGAAAAAGAGAAGACTCCGGGAGAGGTTATAAAGTATCGCGCGCGCGAGGACGGTGAAGATGCGAAAGGTATGGTGTCCCGTACACTGAAGTCGGACATGGAGAAGGTGTACAACCATCTGAAGGACAAATACGGCTATGATGCAGGCTCCTACACCAATTTCCCTGCCGACGAGGAGAACACCAAGCTGCTGGCCCGCATCGACTGGAACATCACGGACCGCCATCGCTTGAGCCTCCGCTACAACAATACGAAGAATACGGCTTGGAATGCCCCGAACGGCAACTCTTCCGATACGGGATATCGCCTGAACAATACTTACCGCGTAGGTACACAGTCTATGGCGTTTGCCAACAGCATGTATTCCATGGACAACAAGGTGCAGTCTTGGGCGGCAGATTTGAACAGCCGCTTCACCGATAAGATTTCCAATCAGCTGCTGTTCACCTACACCAATATAGAGGACATGCGCGGCACCAACTCTTCTCCTTTCCCCTTTTATCGACATCATGGCAGGCAAGGACGAGAACGGAAACCAGATTCTGGAACCGTATATGAGCGCCGGTTACGAGTTGTTCACCTACAACAACGGTGTGAAGAACAAGATTACGAACATTACCGATAACTTCACCTTCTTCACCGGTAACCACAAGCTGACGGCAGGTCTTAGCTACGAGCACCAGTTTGCCAACAACGCCTATATGCGTAACGGTACGGGATATTACCGCTATAACAGTCTGGAAGATTTCCTGAGTGGCGCAGCTCCCGAATCATTCGCTTTGACTTATGGCTTCAACGGTGTGGCCAACCCCAATGCTCAGGTTACCTTCAACCAGCTTGGTTTCTATGCCCAGGATGAATGGAACCTCGGCAACAGTCTGAAACTGACCTACGGTATCCGTTTCGACAACTTGATGTTCGACAACGACGACCTCCAGAGAAACGATGCCATCTATGAGCTTGACTTCGACGGGCAGCACATCGACACTGGCAAGTGGCCGGATTCCAGATGGCAGATTTCTCCCCGTATAGGTTTCGTTTGGGACGTGTTCAAGGACAAGTCGCTGAAAGTACGTGGAGGTACGGGTGTGTTTACCGGACGTCTGCCGTTGGTTTTCTTCACCAATATGCCGACCAATGCTTCTATGGTACAGAACTCCGTTACCTTTAAGACCCAATATGACAATGGAAAGGTGGTGGGCCATGATTCCCGTCTGGACCAGTTGGCAGGTGGCATGATTACGGACATGAACCAGATAATCGACAAGTTCAACCTCCCTACCACGATTGAGAAACACGTGGCGGGAAGCAAGATTTCCGGTGTGGCTCAGGACTTCAAGATGCCGCAGGTGTGGAAGTCGTCTATCGCGGTGGACTATCAGGTACCCGTATCTTTCCCCTTGACCGTGACGGGAGAGTTCATGTTTACAAAAATGTGAATGCCGTTACCATCAACAACATCAATATCAAGAACCCCGACGAATGGAAGTACAATAAGCTGACCACCGTCAAGGGCGCTGATGGAAAAGACGTGACAACTACGGAACTGCTGCATACGGGTATGCAACGTTTCAATGGTGCGGATAACCGCATGGTGTACTCTTATTCTCTTTATGACAACCCCGACAAGAATGTGAAATATGCGGGCGACTTCGTGCATTACAATGGCAAGAATGCCGTGGTACTCGACAATACATCCAAAGGCTACGGCTATACGGCAAACATCACGGTGAATGCCCAGCCGGTGGATGACTTGATGCTGATGCTGGCCTATACGCACACGGAGTCCAAAGAAGTTTCCGGTCTTCCGGGCAGCGACCCTATCTCCACTTGGCAGGGATTGAACACGATTGATGGTTCCAATTATGTGGATGCACAACGGTCACAGTATGTGGTTCCCGATAAGGTGATTGCTTCTGGGCTACTACATCCCCTTCAGACACAAAGGCCTGCTTCGCGGCACACACCTGAATCTGTTCTATTCCGGCTATTCTTCCGGCGGTTACAGCTTCTGCTACACCAACGACATGAACGGCGACGGCATCAACAACGACCTGATGTATATTCCGAAAGATGATAGTGAAATCAACTTCAAGACAGAGGAAGACCGCGTTGCTTTCTGGAAATTCGTAGAGCAGGATTCGTACCTGAAGAATCACAAAGGACAGTATGCTGAGGCTTATGCCGCTCGCGCTCCGTGGGTACACCGTTTCGATTTCCGTCTGCTGGAGGACTTCGAATTCAAGATTGGCAAGACTAAGCATTGCTTCCAGTTGAGTTTCGACATCATGAACGTGGGTAACCTCATCAACTCCAAATGGGGTATCTCCAAGACCAACACCGTTTCCAACAGCAACCGAATCCTGAAGTATGAAGGGGTGAAGAGCGCCACTGACCTGACTCCGGTATTCTCCATGTATAAGGTGAACGGTGAATATCCTACCAAGACTTACGACACCTATCAGAACTACAGCGAATGCTGGAAGTTGCAAGTCGGTATCCGTTACGTGTTCAATTAATCGGGTGCAGATAACCTCCGCTGAATGGCGGAATATGATAAGGTAAGGGCTGTTCCGGGATTTCCGGGACAGCCCTTATTGTTTTTGGCTTTCTTTACTTTATTGTATTTCAACCTCCATAATCACAGGATTGTGGTCGCTGCACAAATCCAGGTCTGGAGAGTAGTATGCAATACCCTTCAGGCTGGGGGAGTGGAAGATGTAGTCAATACGCAACATGCGTTTGGCATAGCGGTAGGTGTACATGTATCCGTTTCCGGCAGTGCGGAATCCGTCTTTGAGGGTTTTCCTCAAATGATGGTAGGTGTAGGAGGAAGGTATTGAGTTGAAGTCGCCGCATAGCAGCACGGGATAGGGGCTGGTCTTAGCGTAGTGGCTGATGACGTAAGTCTGCGTGGCCCGCTTCATGAAGTTTTCGTGCAGGGTGCCTGCGGCATCTTTGGCTGCCTGGACTTCGCGGCGGGTGTCGTCGGTGGCCAGCTCGCGTTCCCACTTCCTGCGCTTCTGGCTAACGCTGGTGGTCTGCAGGTGGTTGTTTATCAGACGTATGGTATCCGTACCCATCACTACATCGCACATCATGCTACAGTTGGAGCTGTGCTGGTAAGTGATGAAACGGTGGTTCGCCAATGGATAGCGGCTGAATACGGCGATAGGCAGTACGCCCTTGACGGAGTCTTCAGAAGGGATGAGCGCGTGTGACCAATGCGAGTACGCGCCGTATGCTGTCTGTGGGGAAGTCACTGTTGTCTCCGAACTCCTGGAAGCACAGCACATCCACGCCCTCCTGCTGCATGTACCGGGCTATCTCCTTGCAGGAATAACCGGTAATCTCACCTCCAAAGTTGTGTATGTTGTAGGTGGCTATCTTCAGATACTTGCCTGCCGGGGTCTTGTCTTCAGGTGGAGCTGGAAGACAGACGTCAGATATCCCCAGTTGCAGAAGAATGCCACCAGCGGAACCAGTGCCCAGCGCTTACGGGCCAATGCCCAGCAGAGTGCCGTTATCAGATTGACAATCAGGAGTACGGGCACTGCCAGCCCCAGTAATGACATGATGGCGGAATCGACCGGAGCTACATTTCCTGAGAAGGCTGCCACTATGGTGATGGTGGCCAAGACGAATGTCGCTGCTATCAGACAGATGTAGAACAGACCTTTTACGGCGGACTTTCCCATGTTGTTTGCTTATTTATTCACTACGTTCACCGGCTTGCCGTCTTGGTAGGCCTTGATGTTCTCGAGCATAATCTGCATGAGGCGTTCGCGTGCTGCGGCGCTTGCCCAGGCTATGTGCGGGGTGATGTAGCAGTTCCGGGCGGTGAGCAGCGGGTTGTCGGCACGGGGAGGTTCCTGTGAGAGCACATCCAGTCCGGCGGCAAAGATGGTTCCGTTGTTCAGTGCATCGGCAAGGTCTTGTTCGTTGACCAGCGGACCGCGTCCGGTGTTGATGAGGATGGCGTTGGGCTTCATCTGTTTCAAGCGGGCGGCATTGACCAGCTCACGGGTGGAGTCGGTGAGGGGGCAGTGCAGGCTGATGATGTCACATTGCGGAACAGCTCGTCCAGCTCCATCTTGCGGATTTCGGGAGGAAGCTGGAAGTTGGTCTTGGAGGTGTATGCACATACCTTCATACCGAAGCCGATGGCGATGCGGGCGGTGTTGTAGCCGGTGTGACCCAGGCCTACGATTCCGAGCTTTTTTCGCGCAGTTCGATGAGCGGCGTGTCCCAGAAACAGAAGTCCTTGCTTGCTGTCCAGCGGCCCCGGTGCACCTCTTCGGAGTGGTGTTGCACTTGCTGGGTGATGTTTAGGATGTGGGCAAAGACCATTTGGGCTACGGAGTCGGTGCTGTAGGCGGGAATATTGGTGACGATGATTCCGCGTTCTTTGGCAGCGGTGTCTACGATGTTATATCCGGTGGCCAGCACACCGATATACTTCAGTTCGGGCAGTGCCGCCATGTGTTCAGCGGTGAGTACAGTTTTGTTGGTCAGCAGGATTTCTGCACCAGCAGCGCGTTCCAATACTTCCGCAGGGGCGGTGCGGTCGTAGATGGTGCACTCGCCCAAGGCTTGCAATTCGTCCCAGCAGAGGTCGCCGGGGTTGGCGGCATAGCCGTCTAATACTACTATCTTCATGGAGTTATGAGTTATGAGTTATTTGTTGTGGGGATTTTCTGTATCCGACTTTTAATCTCTAATTTTCAATTTTTAATTTGAATTGATAGTTTACCATTTCTTTTCCTCTCCCCAGAGTTGCTGCATCCGTTCCTTATGTTTCTGCTCGGCAGGGTTGAATTGTGGTTCCCAGATGCGGCGGTCTTTCAGTTCGTCGGGCAGGAATTGCTGCTTGACGAAGTTGCCGGGGTAGTCGTGGGCGTACTTATACTTCTCGCCGTAGCCCAACTGCTTCATCAGCTTGGTGGGCGCATTGCGTAGGTGCAGGGGGACGGGGAGGTTGCCCGTTTCGCGTACCAGTTCCAGGGCATTGTTGATGGCCATATAGGCTGAATTACTCTTGGGGCTGGTGGCAAGGTATATGGTGGCTTCTGCCAGGGGGATACGTCCTTCGGGCCATCCCACTTTCATCAACGTGTCGAAGCAGGCGTTGGCAAGCAGCAGCGCGTTGGGGTTGGCCAGCCCGATGTCTTCGGAAGCGGAGATGACGAGGCGGCGGGCTATGAAGGCAGGGTCTTCACCGCCCTCTACCATGCGTGCCAGCCAGTAGATGGCCCCGTCCGGGTCGCTGCCGCGGATGGACTTGATGAAGGCGGAGATGATGTCGTAGTGCATCTCGCCGTCCTTGTCGTAGGCAAGAGGGTTCTGTTGAAGGCGTTCGGTCACCATGTCATCCGTGATGAGGACAGGGTCGGTGGCTTCGGAATCTATCACCAGTTCGAGGATGTTGAGCAGCTTGCGGGCGTCTCCTCCGCTGAAGCGGAGCATGGCAGTGGTTTCTTTCAGTTCTATTTTCCGTTCCTTCAGCACGGTGTCCGTGGTGATGGCGCGCTGGAGCAGTTCCAGCAAGTCATCCTTTTCCAGTGATTTCAGTACGTAGAGCTGGCAGCGGGAGAGCAGCGGGCGGATCACCTCGAACGAGGGGTTCTCGGTGGTGGCGCCTATCAGCGTCACCGTTCCCTGCTCCACAGCACCCAGCAGCGAGTCCTGCTGCGACTTGCTGAAACGGTGGATTTCGTCAATGAACAGTATCGGGCTTGCCTGCGAGAAGAAGCGGTTGCTCTTGGCGCGGTCTATCACATCGCGCACATCCTTCACCCCGCTGGTCACGGCACTGAGTGTATAGAACGGGGTTTCCAGCTTGTTGGCGATAATCTGTGCCAGGGTTGTCTTTCCCACTCCCGGAGGGCCCCATAAGATAAACGAAGAGATACGTCCTGCATCAATCATCTTACGCAGCACTGCACCCGGTCCCACTAAATGTTTCTGACCGATATATTCATCTAATGTTCTTGGTCTAAGCCGTTCTGCTAATGGTTGCATAGTATGTAACTCTTAAAAAATCATTAATATCATGAAGCGTATACCGCCCTTCTTCACTCCCGGTATATCCGTATAGGTCAGTCGGCGTACATATTCTATGTGGAGCAGCTTGAAGATATTGTAGATACCTACACTGGCTTCCACATAGGGAGTCTTGCCCATGACGTGGCTGGTGGGTACACCGTCGCGCATGGGGAAGAGGAACAAGTCGGGATTGTTGCTCTTGTATGGGTTGTTCTTGTCCGTCAGCGTGCCCCACAGACCACGGATGCGGAACATCTCACGCCACTTCAGCTTCTTGATGAGCGGGATGCGGTTGAAGAGTTTTCCGTTCATGTCGTAGCTTAGGTTGAGGGAGGCGTAACGGTCGTTCAGGAACTCCATGTTGTTGATGAGGTTGAAGGACTCGTTGTTCTGCGTGATATACGAGAGGTTCGCCATCGGTAGGTTCAGCAGGGGGAAGGGAACGGTGTTCCATTGCGCACCGGCACGTGCCGTTACGTCCAGCTTGCCCCACGAGCCGAGCCAGAAGCGCTTCCGGATGCTGGCTTCCGTCAGGTTGAAGTTGTACTCTCCACCCAGCACACCCTTGAATCCGGCGGTGTGGGAGAGGGTGAAGGTGGGCGCATCCAACGATACGGGCACGCGGCGCTGCTTGGTGTTGACGAAGGTTTCACCGGGAGCGTAACGCAGGGTCACACCCAGCTCGGTAGTGGTGATGTCGTGCACCAGCGTATTCTTTTCATCCCACTGTCCGGGTGTTTCTCCGTTGTTCTTCCAGTATTGCAGTTGCCCCGCAGGCTGGTCGTTGCGGTGGCGTGCCATGGCCTGGACGGAGAAGCCGGTATTGGTCTCCAGCTCGTAGGTCAGCGTGGCGTCGCGCATGTAGGACATCTGGTCTACCGTGGTCCATTTCCAGCCGACAAATAAGTTGTCCTTGTCCGTGGCGAGGTACTTGTCCATGGGAGACATCACGTCGTAGGTGTACTTGAAGGCGATGTAGTGCTTCGGGAACTCCCACAATACGTATTCGCGTTTGTTGAAGGAGTAGGCCACCTGCCCGGAGTAGAACCATTTCTTGTCCTTGGTTCCGTAGGCGCCGTAACCGCTCAGGCTCCAATGCGGGTCGAGGTTACCGGTTGTCATACCGCTCAGACGGAAACGGGTGCCGTTGACGTAGTTGCTGGTTATCATTGTATTGATAGGACCGAAGTCGAACTTACTGGGATGTTTCTTGCTGCCCGTTTCCACGAAGTTCTCAATCAAGGCTTTCGCTCCGAAGATGACGTACTTGAAGCCGGGAATCTGTTCGATACGGTTCATGAATACGTCCATCGTGCTCTCCTTCTTGGTGAGAGGCACTTGGCGCACTTTCGCCCAATACTCGTCGCTCTTGGCAAGCATGTTCGCCTCCTTGATGACATTTCCTTTCAGGCGGAAGAGGCGGGGTTCTATCTCTGTGAACTGATAGTCGGTGTATTTGGTGGTCCGTTGCACTTCCAGGCCTTGAATACCTTTCACGAAGTGCAGTTCCACGGTCATGTCGTCGTCGGTCAGCACCCAGTTGCTGTCGGGCAGTTGTTCGAACTGCTGCACGATGTCGAGGTTTTCCACGAAGTTGACACCTGTCTTCTTGGGCAGGTTCATGGTACATTTCTTCACGGCATAGGTGGAGTCCTTCACCACGTAGAGGTGCCCCGTGAAGCCGAAGTCCTGCGGGTTCTGCGGAACGAAGGTGAGGTGCACGCACTCCTGCTTATCCACCATGAGCGTGTCCATCAGATAGTATTTGTAGAAGCTGATGGCTCCGCGACCGATGGGGCTGACGAAGCGGCGTTGCAGCAGCCGGATGTCGTCGTCGTAGATGTTGATGTCGGAGAATACGTCCGTAAGGATGGTCCCCAGCATGTCTCCGGTGTTGAAGAACTCTTCGATACCGGTGGAGTTCATGCCTTCGATGATGGTCTTTTCGCTCTTGGGGCTTTTACGGAAAATGGTCTTGCTGGCCGTCTCCTTGATGGAGATGGGCAGAATCATCTTGTTGGTCTTGGGCGATACTTCCACCTGGTCTTTGAAGAAGGAGAATTTCTTGTAGATGCCTTTCTCCATTTTGTCGGGGGTGACGTCGTTGAGCGACATCTTCATCTTTTCGTACTTCTGGTACTGGTAGTAGTCGTTCTCTTCCAGTTTCAGCGCCTTCTTGTTCTCGATGACCTTCTTCATGAACTCCACGGCGGGGTTGTTCTTGCGGGAATATTTCTCCTTCTTGGGCTTCACCACGACCTCGGAGAGCATGATGTCGTCCGGTTGCAGTTTGACGTTCAGCACCCGGGTGCCGGGCTTCAGTTTCACTTTCTTGGTGATATAGCCTACGGCGGAGAACGTCAGCTCATCCCAGCCTTTGCGGGTTTCCACCTGGTATTCACCGTTTGCGTTGGAGATGCCGCCTACACCTTTCCCTTCATACTGTACGGTGATGTACATCAGCGGTTCGTTCGTGAGGGAGTCTGTGATGACACCCTTTATCTGGGCGGATGCGCTGATGGAGACGAACAGTGACAGCAGGAAAAGGGCGTAAATTGTATATCTTTGCTTCATAAGTTACAGATAATTCGGGCGCAAAGTTAACAAATTAAGGTTAATCAAGAAGCAAATATAGACTAAAGAAACGGGAGATATGGTTAAATGAACGTGAAAGTCGTATGTCTTGTTTGCCGGATACAGATAAAAAACGTACAGAATCCTTATAGAAAAGTTGCCGGATATAAAGGATAAAGTTGCACAACGTATGGAGAAAGTTCTATCCCAAGCCTTGGGATAGAAAGACCCAAGCTTGGGATAAGCGTCCGTAGGTTTGGGATAGACGTTTGCAAGCTTGGGATAGTATTTATGGAGGATTATGAATTGTTGCCGTTCAGTAGTGTCTGTACGATGCGTTCCGCCGTTCGTCCGTCCCAGCGGTCGGGCAGGGTGGTGTGCTTCCATTCTCCGTGCAGCAGCTTGTCGAGCGAGGCGGAGAGAGCGAAGGAATTTTCGCCTACCAGCTCGTTGGTACCGATGCGCCAGGTTTCGGGATGCTCGGCATAGGTATTGAGGGTGATGCAGGGGACGTCGAGGAAGGTAGCTTCTTCGGCGATGTTTCCCGAGTCGGTGACGATGCCCCGTGCCTGGTTGATGAGGAACCCGAAGTGCAGGTAACTCTGCGGAGGCAGGATGTGCAGGTTGGGGGCATTCAGTTCCAGCGACTTCACTGCCTTTTGTACGTAGGGGTGCAGCGGGGCGACGATAGGCATGCCGCCGGCCTTCTCGATGACGGTCTGGAGCAGGGAGTGCAGTACGGCTTTCTTCTCCAGCAGGTCGCGGCGGTTGAGGGTGAGCAGCAGGTAGTTCCCTTTCCGCAGGCCGAGGCTGGAGAACCACATGGGCTGCACCAGGCGGTGGCGGTTGAAACGGATGGTGTCAATCAGTATGTTGCCCACGTAGTGGATATATTCGGGTATCATGCCCTCCTGGTTGAGGTTGCGGTTGGCCACCATGCCGGCGGTGAAGAGATAGTCGGAAATGGCGTCCACGATGGTGCGGTTCACCTCGCGGGGCATGTTCATGTCGAAAGAGCGTGTGCCGGCTATGACGTGCGCCACCTTCAGTCCGCGCTTCTTGGCGACGATGGAGCAGCTCATAGTGGCGGTCATGTCATCTACCACCAGTACGACTTGTGCCGGATGCCCGTCCAACTCCCGCTCGAAGGCGAGCATGATGGAGGCTGCCACCTGCGAGTGGTTGTGTCCGGTGACACCGAGGTAGGCATCCGGTTTCCTCATGGAAAGGTCGGAGAAGAGCGAGGCATCCAGGCTGGTGTCATCCTGCGGACCGGTGTAGACGATGCGGTAGGAGATGTTCTTTCCTGCCTCTCTGGCGGCGTCGATGGCGCGGCAGATGGGGGCTATTTTCATGAAGTTGGGGCGTGCGCCCGATACGATTGTTATTCTCATTGTCGTAGTTGGTGAAAAATGATACGACAAAAATACGTTTTCTTAGGGAAATTATTTGTTACTTTGCCTATTATTTTCAGAGTGTCTGTTGAAAATACACACTTATTCAATGTTTAATTTATAATTTTTAATTTTTAATTCTCAAAGTGATAATGCCAACATTTGTTCAGATACTCGATTTCATTGGCACATTTGCCTTTGCCATCAGTGGCATACGCCTGGCCTCGGCCAAGCGGTTCGACTGGTTTGGAGCGTATGTGGTGGGTTTTGTGACGGCCATTGGCGGCGGTACGATACGCGACCTGTTGCTGGACGTCACCCCGGGCTGGATGACGGATCCCATTTACTTGATTTGTACCGGACTGGCCTTGTTGTGGGTCATCCTCTTCGGTAAACATCTCATCCATCTGCACAATACGTTCTTCATATTCGACAGTATTGGCCTGGCACTGTTCACGGTGGTCGGCGTGGGCAAGAGCATCGCGCTGGGCTATCCCTTTTGGGTGGCCATCATTATGGGCAGCATCACCGGGGCTGCGGGAGGTGTGATACGTGACGTATTCATTAACGAAATTCCGCTGATATTCCGGAAGGAGATTTATGCGATGGCTTGTGTGGTAGGAGGGACCTTCTACTGGATGTGCCATCTTCTGGGGATGGAGTCTTTCGTGTGTCAGATTGTGGGCGGTGTGACGGTGTTCGTTACTCGCATACTGGCGGTGAAGTATAGGATTTGCCTGCCTATCCTTTCGGGCAATGAGGAGGAGCAGGAAGGGTAGTCCGTTATCTGCTGTCTGAGAATCTCAGGGATTTTCCGGTGAAATTCCGGGCAATGTGCAAAAGAACTTCAGGTGTTAAAAATAAGATTCCCCGGCATTTGCAACCGAAATGTCGGGGAATCTTTCATATTCCTCGTTCCCCTGATAAGGGGGAAGGAGGATGGGATTGCTAAAGGGATAAAACAAGGTTAGAACAATGCATCCTTCGTGTTGAAAAGTTTGCGTTCGTTCAGTTTCACTACCTTGCCGAATTTTTCCAGTCGCTTCAGGTCAATGTTCTTTGGGTTGCCCATGATGGAAATGCAGTAAGGTTTGTCTTTGATGTTCTCTTCGTAGAATTTCACGATGTCGTCAAAGGTCAGTGCATCTACTTTCGGCAGGTTTTCCTTTGCTGGGTCGTCTGTGTAGCCTCTGTAGCCCAAGTCTACCAGTTCCATGGCTTTGTTGCGGAAGCTGGGGTGACTGGTCAGCATGGCTTGGCGGAGGTAGCTCTTGATGTTGTCGATACGTTCCGGATTTTTCGGCATGTCGTTGACGAGACCCATCAGTACGTCCAATGCATCGTTTGCCTTGTCGTTCTGGGTACCGATGTAGCCGCGCAGATAGCTTGCTTTTCCGGCTATGCCTTGCGTGCCGACGAATGCGTAGGCTGTATAGGCCATGGAGCGTTTTTCGCGGATTTCGTTCAGAACGATGCCGGTGAAGTCAAGACCGAAGTATTGGTTGAATGCGCTACGCAGCACGTCGTCCTTTTTGTCAGCCTTCTGCATCGGGATGTAGAGGTGGATTTGGGCTTGTTCTGCATCGTTGTTAGGCAGGAAGTAGACGGTGTTTTCGGTCACCGGCATCATGTCCTTTGCCTGTGGGGAGTTGGACGGGCGTTCGTTGGCCACCAATGGGAGGTTCTTGCTCAGGATATCGTATACTTGGTCGAAGGGGAGTGTTCCGGTGAAGAACACCTTTGCCTCGTAGTTGGAGGCGCGGTTGATGTCGCCCGTCAGTTCTGAAATCTGTAATTCGTAAATCTCCTTGTCGGTCAGTTCCTTGATGTAGTCTGATTTCTCTCCGTAGAGCATGTACTGCCGCAGTGCTTCGTTCAGGATGCTGACGTTGTCTTTGCGCTGCTGGCGCATACCCATTGCCGAACCTTTCAGACGTGCCAGTTGCTTTTCGTCCAGTTTTGGCATCAAAATCTGGCGTGAAAGTAGCTGGCAGGCTTGCGGCAGGGTGGCTTCGTAGCCCTCCATGATGATGTAGAGGTTGTCATCATCGGCTGTCACGTGGCAGGTTGCGTTCAGCTTGCTGAGTTCTTCTTTCAACTCTTGCGGTTCGTAGGCCCCCATGATGCCTGCGTTGTTCATCAACTGGGCGGCATAGCCAAGTTTTGGGAATTCGCGTTCACCGGCTCCGTATTGTACAACCAACTGGAATACGTTATTCTCCTTGTTGGGTGTGTAGTACATCTTTGAACGGTCGTTCAGTTGCTTGATTTGCACTTCGCCGTAGTCTGCGAATTTCTCCTCCATCTGTCCGATGGGCAGGTTTTTGAATTGTGTTGCATAGAGCGATTCTTTTCCTATCGGAGGTTCTACGGGTTTGTAACCCGGCTTCTCAATCTTGGCGTTCTTGTCAGGCTTTCCTTTTTCGATATATAGGGCCAAGTAATTGTCTGACAGATATTTCTTGGCTACTCGCTTGATGTCGTCAGTGGTGATGGCCATAATCTTGTCCTTGTAATTGAGTATGTCGCCCAAGTCCTGCTCGTTGTAGAAGGCGTTCATCAGTATCATGGCCTTGTCCTCGTTCGACTCCATTTCCAGGTCGAACTGGCGGCATTTCTCGGCTTTGATGGCATCAATTTTCCAGTCCTCGAATTCTCCGTTGGCGATTTGCTGGATGGCTTTCAAGGCTTTCTTTTCGGCGCTCTTGGTCGACTCGAAACGGCGCTGGTTTTCGTCGTAGAGGGGAATGGCCGCTACGATGGCGCGTCCTTGTTCGCGGAAAGTACGGGTGTAGGCTCCGGCGCTGGTCAGTTCACCGTCCAGTACCAGCTTGTCCATAGTTCCGGTCTGACTGTTGTTGTTCAGCAGTGCCAGGGCGATGTCCAGAGCGTCTTCATCGGGATGTCCGGCAGGTACTCCATTGAATACCATTGCCACTTGCGGGTAGAATCCTACTTTAGCCGAATACTGTTTGCGGCCCTTTATTTCGAGGTTCTGGTAGACCTTGCGCTCGGGTGAGGGTTTAGCAGCCAGACGTCCAAAGGCGGCATTGATGCGTCCGCTGATTTGTTGGGCTTTGATGTTTCCTACGAGTACCAGTACCATGTTTTCGGGGACATACCATTGTTCGTAAAATTCAATCAGCTTGCTCAGGCGGGGATTCTTCAGATGTTCGGGCAGGCCGATGATGGAACGGGAGTAAGGATGTCCCTCAAAAGCTTTCTCCATCACGAACTGGTTCTGTGCACGTCCCTGGTCATCTTGTGAACGGTTATATTCTTCGTACACGTTTTCCAGCTCCGACTGGAAGGAACGGAATACGGGATGCAGGAAACGTTGTGAGGAGATTTCCAGCCATTTGTTTATCTGATAGGCAGGGAAGGAGCTGTGATAGAAGGTCCAGTCATAGTAGGTGCCTGCATTCACCCCTTTGGCACCCATGCTTTCCATCAGGTTGGAGTATTCGTTGGGAAGTCCCAATTTTCCAGCTTTGACGGTCAGCTCATTGATTTCCTTGCTGATGGCTTCTTTTTTTGCCGGGTCGGCTTCTTCGGCCATCTGGTCGTACTTGGCGATGATTTCCTTGTAGATCGGTTCTTCTTCCGTCCAGTTCAGCGCGCCTATCTTGTCTGTTCCTTTAAACATGACGTGCTCCAGGTAGTGTGCAAGTCCCGTGTACTCTTCGGGGTCGTTGATGGAACCGGCACGTACGCCTACCAGTCCGAACACGTCCGATTTGGATTCATCTTCCCATATATATACGGAAAGACCGTTCTTCAGCTTGAACGCCTTCAGTCCTTGTCCGAAGGAGGGCAGGGAAATGATAAGGGTAGTCAGCAGAAGAAGTGACTTAAATTGAAATGATTTCATAAAATAAAGTGTTTTTATGTAATAAAAGTGTTTTCCTATATGTAGGCAAAGCTATAAAAAAATCACGTAACATTTACGAAATCTTCGGAAAAATGATAGTTTTCAGTATATAATATCACCCGTAAACTATCAGAGAGGGGGGTGTAAACTGTCAAATGATAGTTTTCACCCCTAATAAAAACCGTATTCCGTCCCCCGGGGCTTCAAATCTTCCTTATACTTGCAATCGTAAAACCTAAACCATTATTTACTATTTAAAAATTGAGCAAAGTATGAATACTTACAGTTTTAGAAAAGATTTGCTTGCAGTGCAAGAAGAACTGCTTCGCTTTGCATACAAGTTGACAGCCGACCGGGAAGAAGCGAATGATTTGTTGCAAGAGACATCTCTCAAGGCTTTGGATAACGAAGACAAATTTGAACCCGACACCAATTTCAGAGGTTGGATGTATACCATTATGCGCAACATCTTTATCAATAATTACCGGAAAATAGTTCGCGAACAGACTTTTGTGGACCAGACGGACAATCAGTATCACCTCAGCATGCCCCAGGACTCTGGTTTTGCCAGTACCGAGGGTGCCTACGACCTGAAAGAAATGCATCGCATCGTCAATGCCCTTCCACGCGACTATAAAGTCCCTTTCTCCATGCATGTGTCCGGTTTCAAGTACCGCGAGATTGCCGAACGCCTCGGCCTTCCGCTCGGAACGGTGAAAAGCCGCATCTTCTTTACGCGCCAGAAGTTGCAGGATGAATTGAAAGATTTCATCTGATAATAATTTGATAGTAGCAATATGATATATAACATATTGCTTATGATGAATTTTTAAGGGTTATTCTTGACTATATGTCAGAATAATCCTTTATATTTGTATATGTTAAGTTAACCGAAGGAAAATCTCTTATTATTGACTATGATGAAAAAGGAAATTAAATTCAGTCTTGTTTACCGGGACATGTGGCAGTCGTCCGGTAAGTATCAACCCCGGGTAGACCAGTTGGTACGTATTGCTCCGTTGATAGTTGAAATGGGTTGTTTTGCACGCGTTGAAACAAACGGAGGAGCTTTTGAGCAGGTAAACCTTCTGTATGGTGAAAATCCCAACAAGGCTGTACGCGCCTTTACCGCACCTTTTAGGGAAGCAGGCATACAGACGCATATGCTCGACCGCGGGCTAAATGCACTGCGCATGTATCCCGTTCCGGCAGATGTGCGCCGGCTGATGTACAAGGTGAAGCATGCCCAGGGTGTGGACATTACCCGTATCTTCTGCGGATTGAACGAGACGCGGAATATAATTCCTTCTATCAAATATGCTCTGGAAGCGGGCATGATACCGCAGGCTACGCTCTGCATCACGTATTCTCCCGTCCATACGGTGGAATACTATGCCAGTATTGCCGACCGGTTGATTGAAGCCGGGGCACCTGAAATCTGCTTGAAGGATATGGCGGGCATCGGACGTCCGGGTATGCTGGGACAGCTTGTCAGAACCATTAAGGAGAAGCACCCCGATGTGCTGATACAATACCACGGGCATAGCGGTCCCGGACTTTCCATGGCTTCCATTCTCGAAGTCTGTGAGAACGGTGCCGACATCATCGATGTGGCGATGGAACCCATGTCGTGGGGCAAGGTTCATCCGGACATCATCTCCGTGCAGGCCATGCTGAAAGACCTGGGTTTCCAAGTGCCCGACATAAACATGAAAGCCTACATGAAAGCCCGTGCCATGACGCAGGAGTTCATTGACGATTTCTTGGGTTATTTCATGGACCCCACCAATAAACATATGTCCTCACTCTTGCTGAAGTGCGGTTTGCCGGGTGGCATGATGGGCTCCATGATGGCCGACTTGAAGGGAGTGCATTCCGGCATCAACATGATACTGCGCGGTAAGAACGAGCCGGAACTCAGTCTGGACGACCTGCTCGTCATGCTGTTCGACGAAGTGGAATATGTATGGCCCAAGCTGGGTTATCCTCCTTTGGTGACTCCTTTCAGCCAGTATGTGAAGAATGTGGCTTTGATGAACCTCATGCAGCAGGTAAAGGGAGAGGAGCGTTGGACGATGATAGACAACCATACGTGGGACATGATTCTGGGCAAGAGTGGACGCCTCCCCGGTACTTTAGCGCCCGAGATAGTGGAACTGGCTAAGTCCAAAGGCTTTGAGTTCGTGGATACGGACCCGCAGCTGAACTACCCGGATGCTCTGGATACATACCGGAAAGAGATGGACGAAAACGGTTGGGAATATGGCGATGATGACGAGGAACTCTTCGAGCTTGCCATGCACGACCGGCAGTATCGCGACTATAAATCCGGCGTTGCCAAGAAACGTTTTGAGGATGACCTGCAGCGTGCCAAGGATGCGGCGATGGCCAAAAACGGATACTCGGAAGAAGAAATCAAGAAGCTGAAGCGTGCCAAGGCAGACCCGATAATCGCGCCTTCCAAGGGGCAAGTGCTTTGGGAGGTTTCCGTCGAAGGTCCTTCTTCTGCTCCTTTCATCGGACGCAAGTACCAGCATGATGAGGTGTTCTGCTACATCTCTACGCCGTGGGGCGAATACGAGAAGATATGGACCGGATTTACCGGACGTGTGGTGGAAGTCTGTGCCAAGCAAGGGGATGTGGTCAATAAAGGGGATGTGATTGCTTATATCCAGCGAAGTGATATTTTTGCATAAAGTGGAGGATGACTGTTTTTCAGTCATCCTTTATCATCCAGCCATTTCTTGATGGTTTCCTTCAGCACTTCTTGAGTGAAGGGTTTGGTAAGGAAGTCGTTGCAACCTGCTTCCAGGGCAGCTTGCTTGTCGTGCTCGTAGGCATAGGCCGTAAGGGCGATGATGGGGACGTCCGGTACCAGTTCACGGATGATGCGAGTGGCGTCGATTCCGCCAAGGTTGGGCATTTTCATGTCCATCAAGATGAGGTCGGGGTGGACTTCCTCGAACATCGTTACGGCTTCCATGCCGTCTTTGGCATGTTTCAGCCGATAGAGTCGGCCTAAAATGGCGTTAATTAGGATGAAGTTGCTTTCTGTATCTTCGGCAATCAGGATGGTCTTGGAAGGAGGGGTAGGGAGTGCTCCGACCTCTTCATTCTTCGGGGAATCTCCGGGGGCTGCATTTTTGCCCCTCTGCTCTGTGGAGTGTGTCTCTGCTGTCGTTTCCTGGTTGTCCTCTTCTTTCTTTTCCGCCTCTGTTTTGCTGGTGGATTCCAGCGGGAGAACAAAAGTAAATGTGGTGCCTTTACCCACCTCTGAAGTGACGGATATGTTGCCACCCAGACGTTCGATGATGGTTTTGCAGATAGAAAGTCCCAATCCGGTGCCCTGGGCAAAGTTGTTCACCTTGACGAAACGTTCGAATATCCGGTCCACCTTGTCCGGTGCAATGCCCATACCCGTATCGGTGACGTGGAATGCTACATACTTGCCTTCCCGGCGATACCCGTAACTGATGTGCCCGGTGGTGGTGAACTTGAAGGCATTGCCTATCAGATTGGAAATGACCTGGAAAATCCGGTTCTTGTCTCCGTCAATCACGATATTCTCGTCAGAGGGTTCGTATATCAGTTCCACTCCTTCGGGACAGCGGAAAATATGTGCGTCGTGTATCTCCTTGCAGAGTGGATGGAGGCGTACGGGCGTGATGGTGAACTCCACGATGCCCGATTCTATTTTTGATAAGTCGAGGATTTCGTTAATGAGCTGGAGCAGGCGTTCGTTGTTCGATTCCACTATTTCGTAATAGCCTAGCCGTTCTTCCTCGTCGGTACTTTCGGCAATAATTCGTGAGAAGCCTACAATGGCATTGAGCGGTGTGCGTATCTCGTGGCTCATGTTGGCGAGAAAGGCAGATTTGAGCCGGTCGGAGGTCTCGGCTTTCTCCTTGGCTACGAGCAGTTCCCGTTTCATCTGTTCCATTTCCGTGATGTCCCATTCGATGTTCAGCAGGATGGGGAGAAGTCGTTGCTTTCAATCTTCATCTTCCGCTTGTCCAGATAGATGGAGTTACCGTTTCCGTCGCGTTCTTCCGCAATCCAGTGCATCTCTTTGCCGGTTCTGGCTATTTCGATGTCTTGCGCCCTCTTTTCCTGAGCAGTCTCCAGAGGATAAAAATCGAAGTCGTCCTTTCCCAATGCCTCTTGTATGGGGATTTCGCGGTTATACGATTCGCGGTTGCGGTAGAGGTACTTGAAGTTGTTGTTGATGTCCTTCACAACAATGCCTGCCGGGAGGTTTTCGATGATTTTGTCCAAAATCTGGTTGAACTGTTTGATTTGCTGCTCATGCCGGATGCGTGTCGATACGTCTCTTCCGAATGTCCAGATGGTTCCTTCCCCTTTGTCGCTTGTCACCCAATAAGCGTTTCCTTCAATGGCGAGTACTTCCGGACGCTTGGGCAGCGGATGGTAGACGATGTATCCGTGGTTCGTCTCTCCACGTTTGACACGGTTGGCAAACTCTTTCCAGGATGTTTCATCCCTGCCGTATGAGGGCAGGTCGTATATCTTCATCCGGGTGATGTCTTGGCCATTACCGATGCCATGCCGTTCCTTGAAGCAACGGTTGCAGAATATCAGCGTGCCGTCTTCGTGTGCCGAATAAATGTCCTCGGTGGAGTTGTTGATGGCATGTGTCAGCAGATTGATGTCGTTGCGCCGTTTCTGTATGTCGGTAATGTTCTGTATGTATCCTTCTATAGTGACATTCCCGTCTTTCTGCCGTTCGCGGGCAAACGCTTTGAGGCGGATATAGAAAATGTTTCCTTTGAGGAAGATGCGGTAGTCCACGCTGTTTTCCATCTTACCTTTCAGATTCTCTTTCATCCAGCCGGTAAAGCTTTTCCGGTCTTCAGGAAGGATAAGTTCCAGATAATTGTCCATATTGATGTGCTGCACCTCTTCCGAACACATGATACCCGTATGGCCTGCATAACAGAATATGCGGGTCTGGGTATCGTATTGCCAGTTTCCGATGAGGGCGGCCTTTTGTATTTCGTTGAGCTCGTGGTTTTTCTTTTCGAGTTCCAGTTTGCGCTGGCTGCGTTCTGTGATGTCGCGGTACTGGCAGAGGACCATGCCGTCGTACGGGTACATGATGCATTTAAAGTAATAGGTAGTGTGACCCAGTGTCATTTCGTAATTATGGACTGAACGTACCTTTTGCGTCAGTACCTTCTTGAACTCCGGATATACTTGGTAGTAAGTGGACGGCGGTATCAGTTGGAACAGATTCTTGCCCAGCAGCTTTTCTTCCTTCATGAACCAAAGGTTTACATTGTGCACTGCGATGTCCATGCAAATGCCGTCCCGGTTCAGAAGGAGCATGGTATCTGACGTCAGCTTCAACAGTCTCTCGGCGTTTTCAGCTTGTTTCAAAATGTTTTTCATTCTTACAGTATTAGTTTCATGCCCTTCTGGCCTTCTCCCATGCGCCGCTTGCATTGCCTGTGCGCTTGTGCAGGTAGTTGAATCCTCGTATGACGTTGACGTTCATGAAGAGGAAATAGTAGGGGATGAAAAGTATCTTGTTTTTTATATGCTTCATTGAAAGGTAGTACCCCCAACTTCCCATGAGGTAGAAAAGAGCTTGTAACAGCCAGATGATGGCATACAGTAATGGCGTGCTTGTCGTAAAGATGAGAATTGTGTTGAGGGGAAGCAATAGGAACAATAGGATAGGAGTGAGCGACCAGCGCAGCACCCGGTGGGAAATATATTGGAAACAGAATGTGCCGTAACGGAATGGGTTGAGCAGCGGACGCAGCCGCCAGATGGATTGCAAGCCCCCGGCAGCGATGCGCACCTTGCGCTTTTCTTCTTCGCGCATGTCTGCCGAGCCGCTTTCTACGGCATAGGCATTGGCACAATAGGCAATGGTGTGTCCCTGCATGACGATGCGCAGGGAGAGTATGAAGTCGTCGAGCAGCGTATCTGTCTGCATTTCCTCGAACAGCTCGCGGCGCACGGCAAACAGTTCACCCGCTGCGCCTACTGCCGAATAGAGGCGTGCGTCGAGCGCTTTGAGGGTGGATTCGTATTTCCAGTATAGCCCTTCTCCCCCCGAGGCAGCATTGTCCTTGCTTTGCACGGCGATACGTTTTTCGCCTGCCACGCATCCCACTTTAGGGTCGGTGAAGGCGTGCACTATCTCCCGCAGGGCTTCGCGGTTGAGGTGAGTATTGGCATCGGTGAACACGACAAGGGGCGTTTCTACGAAATGTATACCGCGGTTCAGGGCGGCTGTCTTGCCTTGGCGTTGGGGTTGGTGGAGGACGATGGCTTGCGGCCAGTGGGAGAGGCGTTCGTTGGTATGGTCGTTGCTGCCGTCGGTCACCCAGAGGATGCGTAGCTTGTCGGCGGGATAATCCAGCTCCAGGCAGTTGTGCATTTTTTCATCCACTACATCTTCTTCGTTGTAGGCGGCGATAAATAGCGTCAATGGGGGTAAAACATCGTCGGCAGGCATCGGACGGGGCGCAGGCTTACGGAAACATTCTTTTATCTTGACCAGGATATATAATAGTATACCATATCCTATATAAGTATAGAACACTATGAATAAACTTATCCAGAAGAGTACTTCAAGGGCTTTCATGTATCCGCTCGTTTGCTTCCTTTTTTTGATAAAAAGAAATGTGATTGCCAAAAGTATGGATAATCTTTTACCGATGCAAGAAAAAGAAAAGAAAAATAAAATGTTTGTTTCTCAAGGTGTTCCGATGTTATAAGGAAGTGGGCTTCCTATAGAGGTGAGCTTGAATAACCTTGTGAGTGAGAGGCGATTAAAGGCTTTCAATCATCATTCTCCATAGGAAAGGGATGGGCAGGTAGGCAGGGCGTTACTCAAAACGCTTCTGTCATATTGAAGTAAAACAACATCTGGTTGTTTACCGTGTTTTTGCCTAAATCCAGGCGGACGTTCATGCGTGGCTGTACCTCAATGCGCAGACCTACACCATAGTTGGGCAGTACACCCTCTATCTTGCCGGGAGTGGGGCCCATGAAGCCGCAGCCGGTCCAGGCTACAAAACCTATGTGGTTGAGCATCCGCTTCACCCAAGTGCTGCGGTCGGTATTGAGCATCTGTCTGTACTCTGCCATGACCACATGCGAGGACTTGTCGCGATATTGCCCCATGTAGTAGCCGCGCAGGTCGAAAGGCGTTCCGGTGAGGGCATATTGCGTCAGAGGGACGTCACCGAACACGTTCTTGGTCTGTGCCGTCCACGCGAGTACCCTGCGCTTGCCCAGTGACTTGTATTGGCGGTAGTCTATCTCTAGGCGGTAGAAGGTCTGGTCGCTGCCGATGAACTTGGCGTACATCATGCCGCGGAAATCCAGATACATGCCACGGTAGGCGTTGGCAGGGACGTCACGGCTGTCGTATGTCAGCAGGAAACCGAGGCCGGAGTTGAAGTTGTTATAGCCATTAGCCGTACCGCCTGCTTCTTTGTACGAAGGTTCGTCCACCAAGAACTTGCCGGGCTCCGTCAAGTGGTCGTAATTGATGTCGATTTGAGGTCCGGCAAAGATATTGCTGTTGCCCAGTCGGAAAAGGAACCAGGGGTTGATTTGCACGCCGCTGTACCGGTATTTGCTGGTACTGTCGCTTCGTACATAATCTTTATTGGTATTATAGCCGATGCCGTAAAAGTTTTCTTCCGTATTTTTATAGCTGAACTTTCCGAAGATACGGAAACGGTCGCCCTTAAAGAAGAGTTGCGGTTTGGAGAAGAGATTGATGCCACCGTTGAACATGAAGGCGATGGCCATGGGCACTACGGAGCGCAGCTGCGTGGTGTCGCTGGGGTTCATGCGGAAGGTCATTAGGGCGCTTCCTCCCAGCACGGCACCGAAGTCGGGGGTGTAGCTGGGTCCGCCCAGAATATTGTAATGCAGATTCCGACGCGCTACCTTTTGCTTGCGTAGTTCTTTTTTGGTCAGTGCAGGAACGCTGTCGTTTGTGGCGGCCGCAGTCTGTTCCTGGGCATAAAAGGTGGTGGCGAACAGCACCAGTGCGATAATGCTTAGTATATATCTTTTCATGTCGTACGAAATGTGGGTGCAAAGGAAACTATTTTATCCCGAATAGTTTTCACTGTAATAGATAATAAATCTAAAGATGTCACTAAAATTATCAAAAAAGACATTACTTTTGTCTGCTTCACGAAGCAAGACATCAATAACTAAAAACACATAATCTGAATGAAGAAACGATTTTTATCTGTAATTGTTCTGAGTGCCGCACTGTTCTCTGTGCAGGCACAAGAGGGAAAAGGGGGTATCAGCCCCGAAATGCTTGGACAAATCAAGCAAAGTTATCAAGGCACGGCTGCCGACAAGGCGCTCCGCAATGCCATAGGCAATAATGACATCCGTAAACTGGCACTCAACCAGGAGAATATGCAGGGCATGGATACCCACTTCTCCATCAAGGTAGAATCCAAAGGCATCACCGACCAGAAGTCGTCTGGCCGCTGCTGGCTGTTTACGGGGCTGAATGTGATGCGTGCCAAGACCCTTGCCGAATACGGTTTCCAGTCTTTCGAGTTCTCCGAAGTCTATCCCTTCTTCTGGGACCAGTTGGAGAAGGCAAACCTCTTCTTGCAAGGCATCATCGACACCTCCAAGAGTCCCCTGACTGATAAGACCGTAGAATGGCTCTTCCAGCATCCGCTGAGCGATGGGGGTACCTTTACCGGTGTGGCCGACATTGTTTCCAAATACGGCCTTGTTCCCAAAGATGCCATGCCCGAAACAAACAGCAGTGAAAATACCTCCCGCATGGCCAACCTCATCTCTCTGAAGCTGAAAGAGTATGGTCTGCAACTGCGTGACATGGCTGCCGCCGGTGCCAAGCCCGAAGCTCTGGAGAAGGAGAAAACTACGATGCTCGGAACCATCTACCGCATGCTGGTGCTGAACCTCGGTGTACCTCCCACGGAGTTCGACTATGTCCGCCACGATGCCAAGGGTAATCCTGTGGAGACAGAGCATCACACTCCCATGTCTTTCCTTGAGAAATATGGAGACAAACAACTGCTGGCCAACTACGTAATGCTGATGAACGACCCCAGTCGCGAGTATTACAAGTGCTATGAAATAGACTATGACCGCCACCGTTACGACGGCAAGAACTGGACTTATGTCAACCTGCCCGTAGAGGACATCAAAGAGATGGCCATTGCCTCCTTGAAGGACAGCACCATGATGTACTTCTCTTGCGATGTGGGCAAGTTCCTGAACTCCGAACGCGGTCTGCTCGATGTGAAAAACTATGACTACGAATCACTGATGGGCACCACCTTCGGGATGGACAAGAAGCAACGTATCCAGACTTTCTCCAGTGGCTCTTCCCACGCCATGACCTTGATGGCCGTTGACTTGAACAAAGACGGAAAGCCCGTAAAGTGGATGGTAGAGAACAGTTGGGGAGCCGCTTCCGGTTATCAGGGACATCTCATCATGACCGACGAGTGGTTCAATGAATACATGTTCCGTCTGGTAGTGGAGACAAAGTATGTTCCCGCCAAAGTGATGGAACTGTTTAAACAAAAGCCCGTCTGCCTGCCGGCATGGGACCCGATGTTCGCTGAAGAAAAGTGATGATAAGGATTAGGGGTTAGGGATTAAGGATTAGTGGGCTGCACTATGATTCCGCAGGGTATTAATCCCTAATCCTTAACCCCTAATCCTTGTTCTCGTGTTCGTTAACGAAAGGGATTACGGAAATTTCTCCGTAATTCCTTTCTTTTTTACTCTTTATTCACGTTCTTTTTTGCTACTTTTGCGGCAAATTAATGAAACCATTATTTTAAATAAACGCATGGCAAATGTAATTAAGTTACGTAAAGGCCTTGACATCAACCTGAAAGGCGCTGCTGCCCAGGAACTTGTGTCTGTTAAGGAACCGGGATTCTATTCGCTGGTTCCCGATGACTATACAGGCATCACTCCGAAAGTGGTGGTCAAAGAGCAGGAATATGTGATGGCCGGGGGACCCTTGTTTATCGACAAGAATCATCCTGAATTGAAATTTGTTTCGCCCGTTAGCGGCGTAGTGACAAGCGTGGAGCGTGGTGCACGCCGCAAGGTGCTGAACATCGTCGTAGAGGCTGCCACTGAGCAAGACTATGAGGAATTCGGCAAGATGGACCCGTCCAAGATGAGCGGCCAGCAAGTAAAAGAAGCTCTTTTGCAAGCAGGTATGTTCGCTTTCATCCGCCAACGTCCGTACGACGTTATCGCTGATCCGACGGTAACTCCGAAAGCTATCTTCATTTCGGCTTTCGACAGCAATCCGCTGGCTCCCGATTTCGAATTCGCGCTGAAGGGAGAAGAAGCAAACTTCCAGACGGGACTCGACGCTTTGTCAAAGATGGCAAAGACGTATCTGGGTATTAGTGTAAAACAAAAGTCTGCTGCTGTTGTGCAGGCAAAGAACGTTACCGTAACAGCTTTCGACGGACCACATCCGGCAGGCAACGTGGGTGTACAGATTAACCACATCTCTCCGGTAGTGAAGGGTGAAACGGTCTGGACCATCAGTGCCGAAGCCGTACTCTTCATCGGACGTCTGATGAATACCGGTCGTGTGGACATGACCCGTACGGTGGCTGTAACGGGTTCCGAAGTGTTGAAACCCGCTTATTGCAAGCTGAAAGTCGGCGCTCTGTTGACGAACGTTTTCAAAGGTAACGTGACTACCGACAAAGACCTCCGCTACATCAGCGGCAACGTGCTGACCGGTAAGAAAGTTTCTCCGAACGGCTTCCTCGGCTCTTTCGACAGCCAATTGACCGTAATTCCCGAAGGAGATGAAATCCATGAAATGTTGGGTTGGATTATGCCGCGTTTCAATCAGTTCAGCGTCAACCGCTCTTACTTCAGCTGGTTGATGGGCAAGAAGGAATATGTGATAGATGCCCGTATCAAGGGTGGTGAACGTCACATGATTATGTCCAACGAATACGACCGCGTATTTCCGATGGACATCTTCCCCGAATACTTGGTGAAAGCAATCATTGCAGGTGACATCGACCGTATGGAGGCTCTGGGCATCTACGAAGTAGCTCCCGAAGACTTCGCTCTCTGCGAATTCGTATGTTCTTCCAAAGTGGAAGTGCAGCGCATCGTACGTGCAGGGCTCGATATGCTTCGTGCCGAAATGGCATAATCGGGGCGTATGGCAAATCGTAAATTGTAAATCGTAAAATCGTAAATATATTAATGAAAGCGTTAAGAAATTATCTCGACAAGATAAAGCCGAACTTTGAGGAAGGCGGCAAATTCCACGCATTTCGTTCGGTGTTTGATGGCTTCGAAACATTCCTGTTCGTGCCCAATGCCACTTCGAAATCGGGAACGCATATTCACGACTCCATTGACAGCAAACGCATCATGTCGATGGTGGTCATTGCGTTAGTACCGGCGCTGCTGTTCGGTATGTATAACGTAGGTTACCAGCATTTCCACGCTACCGGTGCTGCCGGAGGCTTCTGGGAAATGTTCATCTACGGTTTTCTGGCTGTATTGCCAAAAATCATTGTATCTTATGTAGTAGGTCTCGGCATTGAGTTCGTAGTGGCTCAGTGGAAGAAGGAAGAAATTCAGGAAGGTTTCCTCGTTTCCGGTATCCTGATTCCTATGATTGTTCCGGTAGACTGTCCGCTGTGGATTCTGGCTGTGGCTACTGCATTCTCTGTAATTTTTGCTAAAGAAGTATTCGGTGGTACGGGTATGAACGTGTTCAACGTTGCCCTGATCACCCGTGCATTCCTTTTCTTTGCTTATCCTACGAAGATGTCCGGTGATGCCGTTTGGGTATCGGGCGACAGTATCTTCGGTCTGGGACAGTCGGTAGATGGTCTGACGGTAGCTACTCCGTTGGGTGCAGCCGCTACCTCGGGCGCCGTTCCGGAGTTCTCCTGGGACATGGTGACCGGCCTTATTCCGGGTTCTATCGGTGAGACAAGCGTTATCGCCATCGCTCTGGGTGCCATTCTGCTGTTGTGGACGGGTATTGCAAGCTGGAAGACGATGTTCTCCGTATTCGTAGGCGGTGCGTTCATGGCTTGGGTGTTCAATGCTATCGGTCCCGACACTCCGATGGCTCAGATGCCTTGGTACGAACACCTCGTGCTGGGTGGTTTCTGCTTCGGTGCCGTGTTCATGGCTACCGACCCCGTTACATCGGCACGTACAGAGACCGGTAAGTATATCTTCGGATTCCTGATTGGTGCCATGGCTATCATTATCCGTGTGCTCAACCCCGGTTACCCCGAAGGTATGATGCTTGCCATCCTGCTGATGAATATCTTCGCTCCGCTGATTGACTACTGTGTGGTACAGGGTAACATCAGCCGTCGCGAGAAACGTGCAATCAAGTCTAACAATTAAATACCGGAAAAGAAATGAATACCAATAGTAATAGTTATACTATCATTTATGCTTCGGTAATGGTTGTTATCGTTGCATTCCTGCTGGCATTCGTAAGTTCTTCCTTGCGCGAGACGCAGAACAAGAATGTGGAACTTGACACGAAGAAGCAGATTCTTGCTGCACTCAACATCAAGGACGTGAAGGATGCCGAAGCTGAATATAATAAATATGTAAAAGGAGATATGCTGATGAACGTAGACGGTACTCTGACCGAGAATACCGGAGCATTTGCTACCGCTTACGAGAAGGAAGCCAAAGAAAATAACCGTCTGCACGTATTCGTGGCAGAGGTTGACGGTGAGAAGAAATATGTATTTCCCTGTTTACGGTGCCGGTCTTTGGGGCGCTATCTGGGGATATGTTGCACTGAACAGTGACAAGGATACCGTTTACGGTGTTTACTTCTCTCATGCCAGTGAGACTCCGGGTCTGGGTGCCGAAATCGCCAGCACGCATTTCCAGGGGGAGTTCCCCGGAAAGAAAACGTTGGAGAACGGCGAGGTAGTCCTCGGTGTTGTGAAAAACGGTAAGGTAGAGAAACCTGACTATCAGGTGGACGGCATTTCCGGTGGTACCATCACTTCTGTAGGTGTGGATGCCATGTTGAAGGCTTGTCTGAGCAGCTACAAGAACTTTTTAACTAATAATAATGAGGAGGAATAAGAATATGGGACAATTGTTTTCAAAGAAGAATAAAGAAGTATTCTCTACTCCGCTGGGACTGAACAACCCCGTTACCGTGCAGGTATTGGGTATCTGTTCTGCTTTGGCTGTTACTGCCAAACTGGAGCCTGCCATTGTGATGGGTCTTTCAGTGACGGTGATTACAGCATTCTCCAATGTAGTGATTTCACTGCTGCGCAAGACGATACCCAACCGTATCCGTATCATCGTTCAGCTGGTGGTTGTTGCCGCGTTGGTAACTATTGTAAGTGAGATTCTGAAAGCTTTTGCTTACGATGTAAGTGTGCAGCTTTCTGTATATGTAGGTCTGATTATTACCAACTGTATCCTGATGGGACGCTTGGAAGCATTTGCCATGCAGAACGGTCCCTGGGAATCTTTCCTTGACGGTGTGGGTAATGGTTTGGGATATGCCAAGATTCTGGTAATCGTAGCCTTCTTCCGCGAGCTTCTGGGTTCGGGAACGCTGCTCGGTTTCAACATCTTGAACTATGAACCTCTGCAGAAGTTGGGCTATGTGAACAACGGCTTGATGCTGATGCCGCCAATGGCGTTGATTCTCTGCGCTTGCATCATCTGGTATCAGCGTGCACGTCACAAAGAATTGCAGGAAAAGCAGTAATAAATAAATGAAGAATGAAAAATGAAAGAATGAAAAATGGGCTGCTCTGCTGCAGTACAAGTTCTCATTGCTTTAATTCTTTAATTCTTTAATTCTTAATTTATCGAAGAGATATGGAACATTTAATAAGTTTATTCGTCCGCTCTATTTTTGTGGACAACATGATATTTGCGTTCTTCCTGGGTATGTGTTCTTACTTGGCCGTATCGAAGAATGTGAAGACTGCCGTAGGACTGGGTATCGCCGTAACTTTCGTGTTGGTGGTTACGCTTCCGGTCAACTATTTATTGCAGACCAAGGTGCTGGCTGCCAACGCAATCATTGAAGGCGTTGACCTCAGCTTCCTGAGCTTTATTCTTTTTATTGCTGTAATCGCAGCTATCGTTCAGTTGGTGGAAATGATTGTAGAGCGTTTCAGCCCTTCGCTGTATGCTTCACTGGGTATCTTCCTGCCGCTGATTGCTGTAAACTGTGCCATCATGGGTGCTTCCCTTTTCATGCAGCAGCGCATCACGCTGGGTGAGAGCGACCCGAAATTCATCGGTGGCATTGCTGATGCTGTCTCTTATGCGTTGGGCTCCGGTATCGGTTGGTTGCTGGCTATCGTAGGCTTGGCTGCCATCCGTGAGAAAATGGCCTATTCTGACGTTCCGGCTCCACTGAAAGGACTGGGCATCACGTTTATCACTGTAGGTCTGATGGCAATGGCATTTATGTGTTTCTCTGGTTTGAACATCTAAAAGAAAGGAATAAAACAATGGATATGAATATGATATTAGCAAGCATTGGAGTATTCCTCGTGGTTGTCATCCTGCTTGTTGTTATCCTGCTGGTTGCCAAGAATTTCTTGGTGCCTTCGGGTAATGTAAAACTGACTATCAATGGCGACAAGGAACTGGACGTAGCTTCCGGTTCTACATTGCTGAATACGCTGTCTGTAAACGGTGTGTTCCTTTCCTCCGCTTGCGGTGGTAAAGGTTCCTGCGGACAGTGCAAATGCCAGGTAATGGAAGGTGGGGGTGAAATCTTGCCTTCTGAGACTCCGCACTTCAGCCGTAAGCAAATACAAGATCACTGGCGTCTGGGTTGCCAGGTGAAAGTGAAAGGCGATATGGCCATCAAGGTTCCCGAAAGCGTACTGGGCGTAAAAGAGTGGGAGTGCGAGGTTATCTCCAACAAGAATGTGGCTACGTTCATCAAAGAGTTCATCGTTGCATTGCCCAAAGGTGAGCACATGGATTTCGTTCCGGGTTCTTATGCGCAGATTAAGATTCCTAAATATTCGATGGATTATGATAAGGACATTGACAAGAGCCTTATCGGTGATGAGTATCTGCCTGCATGGGAGAAATTCGGTCTGCTGGGCTTGAAGTGCCGCAATGACGAAGAAACCATCCGTGCCTATTCTATGGCCAACTATCCTGCCGAAGGCGACCGCATTATGCTGACGGTACGTATCGCCACGCCTCCGTTCAAGCCGAAAGACCAGGGCCCGGGCTTCATGGATGTAATGCCGGGTATCGCTTCTTCTTATATCTTTACCCTGAAACCGGGTGATAAGGTAACCATGAGTGGCCCTTACGGAGACTTCCATCCGATATTCGACTCCAAGAAGGAGATGATGTGGGTCGGTGGTGGTGCCGGTATGGCTCCGTTGCGTGCACAGATTATGCACATGACGAAGACACTGCACACTACAGACCGCGTGATGAATTACTTCTACGGTGCACGTGCATTGAATGAAGTGTTCTATCTGGAAGACTTCCTGCAGATTGAAAAGGATTTCCCCAACTTCAAGTTCCATCTTGCACTGGACCGTCCCGATCCGGCAGCCGATGCAGCGGGCGTGAAGTATACTCCGGGCTTCGTACACAACGTAATTTACGAGACTTACTTGAAAGACCACGAAGCTCCCGAAGACATCGAATACTACATGTGCGGTCCCGGTCCGATGTCGAAAGCTGTTGAGAAGATGCTCGACGACCTCGGCGTTCCGGCTCAGAACCTGATGTTCGATAATTTCGGTGGATAATCTTCCTTGTCCGTCTTGAGATAAAAAAACTCCGGCTTGGCCTTCAGGGCTTTGCCGGAGTTTTTTGTTCGGGGCATTTCCTCTCTATTGAAAGAAAGTGGAGTGGATTCTTCGTCGCTTTTTCTTTATTCCTTGATATGAATCGGTGCATTTGCCAGAATGGCTGTTACTTCTCCGGTGGTAATTCCTGTTGACACAGACCTCGTATGAATGGTTCTTGGTGAAGGAGAATGCGGTCTTTCAGAGTTTTCATGTTGGATGATGTTTTATTGAATGTTATCGTTTTCCTCTTCTGTTTCTTCTTGAATGGTGTCTTTGGGCAGCAATCTTGGAGAAATGCGTTTCTTGGGAGTGAGGCTCATGCCTTTCAGCATTTCGGCCTGGCGCACTACGCTGCCGTTACCGTCCGAGAGCTGGTTGAAGGCTTTGTCGTAATCCCTTTGCAGGCTGGCCAGTCGGTCGCCGATACCGAGGAAGGTGTCAGTAAAGCCTGCAATCTTTTCATATAAGATGGTGCCGCGCTTGATGATGGCCTGCACATTCTTTACCTGGTTCTCCTTCTTCCAAAGGTCGAGCGAGAGGCGCAGGGCGCTAATCAGGTTGGTGGGGCTCATCAGTACCACCTTTTTGTTGTAGGCATATTCCCAGAGGTGGGTATCGCTTTGGATGGCGAGGAGGTAGGCACCTTCGGTGGGGATGAACATCATAACGAAATCCGGTGATTGGGCGTCGTAATGCGAGTAGTCTTTATGGCTGAGCTCGTCGATGTGGGAGCGGACAGATTGCAGGTGTGCTTTCAGGAAGTGTGCCTGCTCCTCCTTGTTTTCGGCAGAGGTGTAGGCAGCATAGGCAGTCAGCGACACTTTGGAGTCGATAATCATTTCCCGTTCGTCGGGGTACTTCACGATGATGTCGGGCTGCATCTTCTGCCCGCTCTCCTCGTTGATGATGGCTTCGCCCCGTTCGTCTTTTAGAAACTCCTGGCGGAAGTAGTGTTCGCCTTCAATCAGTCCGGAGGCTTGCAACAGACGTTCCAGAATCATTTCGCCCCAGTTGCCTTGCATTTTGGAGTCTCCTTTCAGGGCACGGGTCAGGTTGTTGGCATCTTCGCTGAGGCGGTTGTTCAGCTCCACCAGTTCCTTGATGCGTTCTCCCAGCGAGAAACGTTCTTTGGCTTCGGTGCTGTATACTTGTTCCACCTTTTGGCGGAAGTCCTTCAGGTTATCACCCAGCGGACGGAGCAGATTGCCCAGGTGTTCGGCATTCAGCTTGGTAAAGTCTTCGGCTTTGCTTTGGAAGATACGGTTGGAGAGATTCTCGAACTCGATATTCATGCGCTTGTGCAATGCTTCGGCTTCTTCCTTCTGCAACTTCAATAATTCTATTTCCTTCTTTGTCCCGCTGATTTCGGCCTTCAATGCGGCAGACTTGCGGTCTGCCGCCAGATAGCCGACTACGGTTCCAATGATTATCCCTATAATCAGTAATAATATTTCCATAGGTGTTTTGAAGTGTCCGCCTTATTGTGTCAATATTTCGTTTCCGTCTTCAGTAATCAGGATTTGGCTTTCCCATTGGGCAGAAGGCAGTCCGTCGTCTGTGCAGACGGTCCATCCGTCGGCTTCGTCGATAAAGACTTCGTAGCTTCCCATGTTAATCATCGGCTCGATGGTGAACGTCATGCCGGGTACTATCAGCATGCCCGTACCACGTTTACCGAAGTGTTCCACATCCGGTTCTTCGTGGAACTTGACGCCGCAGCCGTGTCCGCAGAGGTCGCGTACCACGCTGTATCCGTTCTTTTCCGCATGCTCTTGGATGGCGGCGCCTACGTCACCAAGGCGTGCCCAGGGCTGTGCGGTCCGTATGCCTATGTCACGGCATTCTTTGGTGACCTGTACCAGCCTCTGCATGTCGGGGCTGACTTCGCCAATCATGAACATGCGTGATGCGTCGGCAAAGTAACCTTTGTAAATGGTGGATACATCGACATTTACAATGTCACCGCTTTTCAAGAATTCCCTGGTGCTGGGAATGCCGTGGCACACTACATCGTTGATACTGGTGCACACACTTTTGGGGAAGCCTTCGTACATGAAGGGGGCGGGGATGGCGTCGTGGTCTGTGGTGAAGCAATACACCATATGGTCAATTTCGGCTGTGGACATGCCTTCGCGAATGTTCTCGGAGAGATAGTCCAGCAGGGCTGTGTTGATTTTGGCGCTTGCGCGGATACCGGCCAACTGTTCCTCGGTACGGAGTGCGCTTCGCATCGGCAGTTTATATCCTTCTTTCTTATAATGTTGAATTTTGGCTTCTACTTCGTCGGAATAGTTTTTAGGAGTAAACCGGACTCCTTTCATGAACTTTTTCATTGTCTTTTCTTTTTTATGAGACTGCAAAAATACACAATAATGCAGGTGCTTGTACTATCAAGAGCCGAAAACATTCGTTTTCTTTATCCCGATGCCGGCTTAGAGGGTATTCACCACTTCTATTTCGCTTCTTGAACTGTCTATTCTCCGTACTTGTATCTGGGTCTTTATGCGCTCTTTCAGTCCTTCCACGTGACTGATGATGCCTACCTTCTTGCCACCCATCCGGTGCAGTTTTTCCAATGTGTCCATAACGGTGTTCAGGTAGTCGCTGCTCAGTGTGCCGAAACCTTCGTCGATGAACAGTGTGTCTACCGAGAGGCTTTGGCGGCTGAGGGAAGAAAGCCCGAGGGCAAGCGACAGAGATACCAGGAAGCTTTCGCCGCCCGATAAGGTGCATGCCGGACGTGCCGAGCCTCCTTGATGGAAGTCGCGCAGCAGGATGGTGAGCGAACCGGCCTGGCACTCCAGTTCGTAGCGGTCGGTCAAGCGTTGCAGATAGAAATTGGCGCCTGCCAGCAGTTCTTTCAAGACGAAGCTCTGGGCTATGTTGCGGAAGTTCTTTCCCCGTTCGTCACCGAAGTGGCGGCAGAGGCGGTCCCACTTCAGATACTCTTCGCGCAGCCGGTCGGCACGTTCCTTTTCTTCCTTTATCCGGTCGATGTTGCGGGTGTTTTCTTCCAGGCGTAACTTCTGCTGGCCGATGGATTGGTTGCCGGCGGTTATCTTTTCTTCGAGATTCGCGATGAGTGCATCCAGGGTTTCGAGGTTTTCGTTTTCTTCTATTTCGGGCTTCCGGTTGATGTGCTCTTCCACTTGTCCGGTGGCCAGATGAAAGGAGGTCGATGCAGCTACTTCTTCCTCTTTAAGTGTCTGCAGTGAGGCACGCAATGCTTCTATCCGGGAGCCGGACCAAGCGGATAGGACGGTGATACGCTCCTCGTCGAGAGTGGGGTTGGCGGCATAGAACCCGGTTAAATCCTTTTGCAGCCTTGCCATCTGGTCTGCGGTGGAGGATATGCTTTGTTTCAGTCCGCTTGCTTGTGTGTTCAGATTATTCCAGGCAATCCCCAGGTCCTTGATTTCCATTTCCTGTGTTGCTGCAGGTGCGTTGCGCCAGTCGGGGAATGCGGCATCGATGCTTTCCCTGTTGATGTTTATCCCCTCCAGCTCTTTATGGATAAGGGCAATGGCGGACTTCAGTTCTCTTTGTTTCTCCTGCGCCAGCCGGTAGTTGCGCGTGGCTTGCGCCAGGCGTTCAATAAAGGAGAGGGGGGAGTTCGTCCATTCCGTGTTCCATCCCTCCCAGAGGATGTGGGGAGTGACGCGGTCTATGGTGGCACGTATGTTCTCTTTTTCGTTGGCAGTGAGCGACTCGTAATTGACGATACTGTTTTTCAGCTCATTCAGCACTCTGTCGGCAGAGTTGAAGGCTTGGCGCGCAGCGTCCACATGTTTTTGGCATTCGTCCTTTTGCCGTTGCAGAGTTATGATTTGTGTGCTGAGCTTTTGAACTTCCGTGAGCTTTTCGTTCAGTTTGTCTGCTTCCAGCTTGTTCTCTTCCAGTAGCTTCTTCAGAGCGTCGCCGGTGGTTGTGGAGAGGCCGATGCCGTTGCATTGGGCGCATTTGGCTTGTGCGTTAGTACGGGCAAGGTTGTAGCTCCGGAGCGCTTTTGCTGTGGACTGACGGGCATTCTCTGCCAGCGTTCCGTAGGTCTTGGATTCTGTCCGGTTGTTGTTCAATGCCTGCTCGGCTTCCTTGTATTCTTTCTCTTTTGTTTCCAGGGAGGTGCGTATGGGAGCAAGGACAGACTGGAAATCTTCATCTTTGCAAAGCGATTTTATTTCTTGTCCGCACACGGGGCAAGTATCTCCGACGGCAAGCCGGGAGCGTGCTTCCTTTGCCCACTCTTCTACGGCTTCCTTTTGCTTGTCGTAGAGGGTGCGGATGTCATCATAACTTGTTTTCTTGCTGTCGAATGCCGTTTGCAGGAGGACGTATTGCTTTTGGCACGCCTCCACTTTGGCGTTCAAAGCCTTTTCGTTTTCCTTTGCCTCGTTCAGTGTCCTTTCCGTTTCAGCCAGTAAAGACAAGGCGCTCAATGCTTGCAGCAGGTTCTCCCGTCCGGCATCGAGTTTGTTTTTCTTGTCTTGCAGGGCAGGGTGGTCCATGGTTTCAAGCTGCTTGTTCCGGAGGTTTATTTCGTTTTGCAATGTATGGTTCTCTTGTTCTTTCCGGGTGAGGGCAGCTTCCTTGTCGGTACGCTCCTTGACTTTTACGGGTTGTTGCGCGGCAAGTCTTTCAAGGTGCGCGTTGTAGGTGCCGATGCGTGTTTGGGCATCGAGTGCGGATTTTAGGCCGGTAATGATGGATTGGCTTTGCTCGAACATGGGCAGTAAGGGCGAATGCTCTTGCAAATACTTCTCGGCACGATGCAGCTTGTCTTCTTGCTCTTTCAGGAAACCGCATAGCCACTTGCTTCCTCCGTCCAGCCGGGCAAAGGATGCTCTCAGTATCCCGGCTTGTGCATGGTTCTGTTGTTGCTGCTGTTGCTGCTGTTTCAAGGTAGAGAGCCAGTTGCGGGCGTCGGCGGTGGCATTCCATTCTTTAATCAGGAGTTCTTTCTGTTTGAATTCGTCCGATTGCAGTTGCGCTTGCTTCCCTTCCCACATCTTCTTTTGCTGTTCACGGGTGAGGAGGAGTTCGGAGTATTTCTTCAGCCAGTCCCTTTTTGCGAGGGCGGTAGTTTTCTGCTCATTGGCTTCCTTGACTCCGGCATTTTGCGTGGCTATGGCTTCCTTGATTGCAGTGACTTCTTCTTCTGCCAGGATGTGGATGCCTTCCAGCTTCCGGTTCTGGTTTTCGTATTCCGTCCGTCTTTCCTTGGTGGCAGCATATATTTCGGCACCTATTTCGGAGTAGATACTTGTACCGGTCAGCTTTTCCAGAATATCCGATTTTTCGCTTTCCTTGCTTTGCAGGAACTTGGTGAAGTCGCCTTGCGCCAGCATGGTGGTGCGGCAGAATTGTTCGAAGGTCAACCCCACTGCAGCTTGTATTTCCGCCTTTATCTCATTCTTTTTGTTGAGCTGTGCGCCGCTTTTCTTGTTTTCCAGTGTCCAGCGCACATCTTGCACGGCTCCTGAAATCTTGCGGTGTGCCCGTGCCACGTACCATCGGGCGGTGTAGGGCGTTTCGTTCGAGCCGGTAAACTCCAGCTCCGTCCATGCTTCACTGGTGTTACGGCGCATCAGTTGCCGGCTGTCGTTGATGGCAACATCTTCCTTTTTGGCAGAGAAAGTCTGGCTCAGGTCTTTGTATTTTTCGTTCTCGGCATGGTCCATGCGGGGCGTTTCGTTGTAGAGTGCCAGGCAGATGGCGTCGAGAATGGTTGTCTTCCCTGCACCCGTCTCGCCGCAGATAAGGAAAAGGGATTCCTCGCTTAGCGGTCCGTTCTCAAAGTCGATGACGGCATCTTCTATGGAGGCAAGGTTCTTTATGGTCAGTTTCTGGAGTTTCATGGTTCGGACAAATGATTAGGAGTTGTTCTTGCTTTTCACTTTTTGCATGACAGTCTCCATCAGCTGGCAAAGTTCTGGGTCCATCTCTTCTCCTTCGGTTTCGCGGTAGTAGAGTCTGGCTATTTCTAGGGGAGACATTTCCTGCATCTCTTGGATGGAGATAGGCTTGCTCTCGTCAGTGTCGGTCTGCCGCTCTCGGGTCGTCTTGATGTAGCAATATTTGCATGCCTTGCCTTTGGCGGCATTCGAGGCTTTTTCGTTGCAGTCGGGGGGCAGGTAGCCTTTTGTCAGCACATTCAGACGGAGGTATGCAGGTTTCTCTTCCGGATATTCTTCCAGCAGTTTCAAGGCGTCTTCGAAAGGCGTCGGGTCATGTGGAAGTGTGACGAGCGGAATCGGATTTTCAATTTCCCTTGTACTGATTTGTGGCTCTGCCCCTTTCTCCAACTCGATGATGGAGACGGAGTGCGGATAGGTTTCGTCAAAGCTGACGGGGAGGGGAGTACCGCAATAGCGTGCGTGGTGATGACTGCCTTTGATGTCCTGCGGGCAGTGGATGTGCCCGAGGGCGAGGTAGTCGTACCCTTCTCCCATAGCGCTGAGGGGAACATACTCTATTCCGCCGATACTCTCATCGTGCCCGCTACGGTCGCTGCCTTCAATGGAGAGATGGGCCATGAGGACGACGGGAAGCTGTGCCGTATTCCGTTTCTTCACTTCGTCCAGCAGTGCCTGGAAGAAGCGTGCCTGTCGTTGGTCGCGCGGTGTTTCAGTGTCCAGCAGGGGGAAGTTTTGCGGATAGACGTGGGGCACGGCAATGACGTAGCCTATTGTCTTTTTTTCATTGTTTATCTCGATGATGTGCTTGTCCAGATTCACTTCCTCGGCTGTACGTTCGATGTTTCCCACAACGTTCAAGCCGAAGTGCTGCCAGAGGCTGCTGTCTATCTCCAATTTGGAGCTGCTGTCGTGGTTTCCGGCGGTGACTACGATGGCCATTCCGGGGCAGGCTTGGTGAATGTTCAGCATGGCGTCGGTGTACATCTTCTGCGTGGCGGCAGCGGGAGAGGAGTAGTGGTAGATATCTCCGCTTACCACCATGGCGTCGGGCTGCTCTTCGGTTACTATGTGGGTGAGTTGCCGTAGGAAGGATTGCTGCTCGGCGGTGCGGTCGTAGTTGTAGAGGGTGTGTCCCAGGTGCCAGTCGCTGGTATGTAGTATTTTCATTGTTTTTGTTACTTCAATGGATGTGGGTTATGGTTTCCTTAGAATATAAATCTTGTGTGTTCCTCGTCCTTTGTAGTCGATGCCCGATTCGGGATTGGCTATCCATTCGCGCAACTCGCGGGAGGCGGCGGACTTCAATAAGCCGGTCAGTTGGCAATAGTCGGCTTGGGTCATGAAGCTGTTCTTTTCCAGGTATTTTTTTGCCCGTTCCAGCCGTTCCTGCGGAGAAAACACTTGTGAGAAGCGTTGGAATTTGTCGGTGGAACGTTTCAGGTGGCAATGGCGAGCGGTACGGTACAGTAGTTCTTTGTCCACCTTGAAATGTATGTCCTTCAGGCAGATGCTGACGGCGTTTCGCTTGGTGTCTCCTTCTTCGCCCGTCTCCCGTTCACGGTCTTGCCGCAGACCGAGGGCAGGGGTGAATACTCCTAAGTTGTCAATCTTCACGGAGTAACCTTGCCCCATTTGGTAGGCTATTTCGTCGGTGATGGCTTGTACCAGTCCGATGATGTCTCCTCGTGTGAAGGATGAGGCGTATGCTATCTTTTCGGTGATGGTTTCCAAGTCCACCTGCCCGTATAGTTTCATTCGTGGGTAGAGAATGCGTTTGCCGTCTTCTCCCGGCAGGTTCAGTTCCTGCATGTTGTATTCTGCCATGATGGTAGCGTTGTTATGAGGTTCGTTTGTTTATTGGGGCTTACAAAGTTTGTCCCAAGGTTGCGGATGTGTATGCCAAGGTTGGGGATTTCTATCCCAAGGCTTGGGATAGACAAACCAAGGGCGAAGGTAATTCTTTATCTCTATACTTGCAAACTTTACTATTAGTAGTTAGGAAGTTTTTTATTGGTAGTCGGGAAGTTTTTTGTTATAGGTTTGAGAGAGGAATTGAAAAAAACGTTATCTTTGTTACATAAGAGAAGTGCATGAATGATGAACAAAACTAAAATTAAGCGATATATGAAACATTATCCGGACTTATTATTGTTGTTTGCCTTATTGTCTGTTACCACAATGATTAAAGCACAAATATCGATAAGACCTTATAGCGAATGGGAAGCAACCCAGTTTGTTGCAGTGAACGGACATCAGCCCGAAGACTATGTAAAGCCAGATAATAATTGGGAAATACTATACAATTTACGGACTCCACGTACTCAAGCCGAACTTCGTGAAATGGGTATTAAATGCTCTGATAGCCAATTATTGTTATTGGAAGTAGGTGGACTTGTCAGTAAAACAAAAGGAAAATGGAAAGCTACTATACCCATTCTCGACAAAGAACAGACCAATTCTCTAAGAAGCTTAAGTAAGGAGATTGCTGAATCCATGTATGTCAAAACAAAGGCAGACTTTATATCATTGGCACAAACTATCAGTGAAATGGGATTCAAGAACAATGTACTCTCACTTGTTTTTTCATACCTTCTGGATGGAAAAATGTGGACAAAGTTAGTCTTGTTTGAGGATGTTGACAATTATACAAGCTGGAGTGGCTGTTACTGGGTATTATACGAATCAAGAAATGGCTTTGCATGCGGTACGAATGGTTTCGGAGAACAGAATTTGATTTTGACTTATATCAATAGCGGCATTGCTCCTGACAACGACATTATGGACCATTGTGCTGATGAAATAGCACAATTCGGAAAAGTAACAGATGCCAAACTCGTTTCTCAGTTAAAACCTTATGGGCTGGTAGATGATAATGGAGATGTATTATTTCCTATTATAAAGAAACGGCAAGACCGCTTTCATCAAATAACTGAAAAATTGGTAAACTCTATCAGTGCGGAACTAAAGAATAATTGTGGCTCCTTAGCAAGCCAATATGGTATTGACAATGAAAAAGTGGCAATGGTGATGCTGTACCATGAAGTCATGTGGGATTTGGTAGATAATCTGATTCAAGATAGGATAATCTTCACTCCAGCTATTTTCAAAGATGAAGAATCGAATAAAGAACGATTGAATGAAGTCGTTTTCTTCATAGAAGGAGGATTAATGCAATAATAATTCGATAGAGAAAAGGACATTTGACTTTGAAGAGTTTTCTGTAAATGCATTTCAAGTGCATAGAAAATAGCCAATTAAAAATAAAGAATTATGACGAATGGGCCAATGAAATGAACTGTGCCGTAACTGTATGCGACACAAAGGGAATCATCCTATATATGAACGAGAAAGCATGCCGTACGTTTGCCAAACACGGTGACCTGATAGGCAAGAATCTCTTTGATTGCCACAACCCGCAATCGCAAGCCAAGATACGCGAACTGCTGGAGACAGGGGGAGTGAATGCCTACACCATTGAGAAGAACGGTGTCAGGAAAATGATTTATCAGACGGCATGGAAGCAGGACGGAGTGGTCGGTGGCCTGGTGGAGATTTCGATGGAAATACCCGGAGAGATGCCACACTATATGAGAAAATAACAAAATGATATATGATATGAAAACACTTTCTAATTCAGAACTGACAATTAAAGTTTCACCGCATGGAGCCGAGTTATGCAGTATCTTGCATGATGGAAAAGAATATCTTTGGCAGGCAGACCCCGCTTTCTGGAAACGGCATTCTCCGGTGCTTTTTCCCATTGTAGGTAGCGTTTGGGAGAATGAATACCGCCACGAAGGCGTTTCCTACGCATTGACGCAACACGGTTTTGCCCGCGATATGGATTTTGAATTGATGCTTGAACTGGAAGATGAAGTGCGTTATCGACTGGTTGACAGTGAGGAAACACGCAAGAAATATCCTTTCCCGTTTTGCCTTGAGATAGGCTATCGGATAGAGGGAAAGAAGATTGAGGTGCTTTGGAAAGTCATCAATACCGGAACACGCGAAATGCACTTCCAGATAGGGGCCCATCCGGCTTTCTATTACCCGGACTATGATACGGAGACAACGGACCGTGGATATTTCGGCTTTGATAAGACGGAAGGTTTGCACTATATCCTTATCTCCGAGAAAGGATGTGCCGCTCCGGATAAGGAATATTTGCTTGAGTTGACAGATGGCCTGCTGCCTTTGGACATCCACTCCTTTGATAAAGATGCCCTGATTCTGGAAAACAGTCAAGTGAAAGAAGTTACATTATATAATAAGGAGAAGAAGCCCTATCTCAGTCTGTATTTCGACACTCCGGTGGTGGGGTTGTGGTCGCCTCCGGCCAAGAATGCTCCGTTTGTCTGCATCGAGCCGTGGTACGGGCGTTGTGACCGTGCCCATTATAAGGGCGAATATAAGGATAAGGACTGGATGCAGCACTTGGCGCCGGGAGGAGTCTTTAAAGGTGGGTATACAATTGATATAAGATAAAAAATGAAGAAGGATACTGAAAATAATTCGGTATCCTTTTTATTTGGAGAATGCAATGTCATTATCTTTGCGCCCGGTAAAAAATATAGGTTGTTTTTTAAGGTATGAAGAAGAGTCTTATTGCATTGGCGTTCGGCACATTGGGGCTAGGGATTGCCGAATTTACGATGATGGGTATTTTGCCCTATGTGGCTACTGATTTGGGAATCAGCATTCCCGTGGCCGGTCATTTCATTTCTGCGTATGCGTTGGGTGTTTGTTTTGGTGCGCCCATGCTGCTCCTGGCCCGTAAACGCCTGTTGAAGCAGATTCTGCTGGTCTTGATGGCATTAATGATTGTGGGTAATATTTGTGCGTCTATGGCACCCAATTATTGGGTCTTGCTGTTGGGACGTTTTGTTTCCGGACTTCCTCATGGCGCTTATTTTGGGGTGGCTTCCATTGTAGCGGGAAAATTGGCTGATAAGGGGAAAAGCTCGGAGGCGGTTTCAATTATGATAGCGGGAATGACTGTGGCCAATCTGTTTGGGGTGCCGTTGGGTACTTCGTTGAGCCATACATTGTCTTGGCGTGCCACGTTTCTGCTGGTAGGTGCCTGGGGATTGATAACATTGTACTACATTTGGCGTTGGGTACCGCAGGTCGAAGGACTGAAAGACACGGGATTTAAAGGACAGTTCCGTTTTTTGAAGAAGCCGGCGCCGTGGCTCATATTGGGAGCTACGGCTTTGGGCAACGGTGGCGTATTCTGCTGGTATAGCTACATCACCCCGTTGCTGACCGAGGTTTCCGGTTTTAGTGCGGAAAGCATTACAGCGCTGATGGTACTGGCAGGATTCGGAATGGTTGCCGGCAATCTGGTCAGTGGGCGCATGTCCGACCGGTACACTCCGGGAAAGGTCGGTACGGTGGTGCAAGGGATGATATGTGTTATTTTATTATTGATATTTTTACTCTCGCCCCATCCGTGGTGTTCGGCAATATTGATGACACTCTGTACGGCAGGTTTGTTTGCCGTCTCCAGTCCGGAGCAGGTGTTGATGATTCGTGTGGCCCCTGGAGGAGAAATGTTGGGAGGCGCTTGTGTACAGATGGCCTTCAATTTGGGGAATGCTATCGGAGCCTATATCGGAGGTCTTGCCTTGAGTGGAGGATACCGTTATCCCGCATTGGCAGGCGTACCGTTTGCACTGATGGGATTTATTTTATTCCTTGTCTTCTACAAGAAATTCCAGGATAAGTATTAAGTGTTTCATTTTTTTTGTGTATGTTTGTCCGCAAGTATTAACTAAACTCGATAACTTATGAAGACTTTGAAGTATGTGAAGATATTGCTGTTGTGTGTATTTACGATTGGGCTGGCGTCTTGTGGGGATGATGTATATTATACCATGCAGAATAGCGACGACAAATTGTGTGAAAGAACATGGGTTGAAGATTACGAAAGTGATGGTGTTGTGACTGGTGCGTATCAACTAAGATTTTATAAGAAAGATAACAAGGGGCAGGAAGTATCCACAACTTACACTACGGACGGTAAAGTGACTTATGATCGGGAGTTTAATTGGCGTTGGACAGATGATAGCAAAGAGACTTTGAAGTTGACTTTTGCAGATGGTAAAGTGAAATACTTTGAGAATGTATGGGTGCGTGACCATTATCTTTCCGGTAAGATAGAAGGAAAAGTTGTGATGTTGACAGATGCAAATTATATAAATAAATAAAGGTTATGAAGTTTTTGGTGCAGTTGTTTTTACTGTCTGTCCTATGTATAGGCTTGTCTTCTTGTGAAGACGATCAAGATGTAGTGGATTCTACTATTATCGGTCGTTCATGGACAGGCGATGTAGGCATGTTGGATGACTTTGGTATGTCGGTGATTAGTACATTTTCTTTCGGGGCAGATGGTTTCGGAGAAGAAGTTCAACGTTATCGCAATGGGGAATATTATGATTCATTCCGTTTTCAATGGTGGTGGGAAGATAGTTATAGTAGAAATCTTGTATTAGATTATGGCAGATATGGTGGCATTTCTTATATGGATGATGTCAGAGTCAGTGGTAATCAGCTATGGGGTACATTCTTCTTTTCGGATGATTCTCCGGGTTTTAATTTCACATTATACATGGAATAAAAAATAGGATTATTTGTATGTTCCCTATACTCATTGTATAGGGAACATTTTTTATAAGAAATCTTCTATTTATTTTTCAAAACCAATTTCTTGAACTCTCCCGGATAAGGTGTTTCAAACCGCATCAGCTCTCCCGTGACGGGATGATAGAAACAGAGTTTGAAAGCATGCAGGGCCAAGCGTCCGATAGGATTTACGTCTTCCAGTCCATAGCGTCCGTCGCCGATAATGGGATGCCCCAAATCCTGCATGTGTACACGTATCTGGTTTTTTCGTCCCGTTTCCAGGTTCAGTTCAACGAGAGAGTATCCATTGGCTCGTTTGATGGTACGGTAATGCGTAATGGATTCTTGTCCCCCGTCATCTGTCGGACTTGAATATACATACAGCTTGCGGTCTGTCAACCAAGAAACCACGGTTCCTGCATCTTTTTCCATCTCGCCGACCACCACGGCTACGTATCGCCGGTCTGTTACAATGTCATGCCAGTTATCGCGTAGTGTACGTTGGGTCTTCTCGTCTTTGGCAAACATCATCAAGCCGGAGGTGTCACGGTCCAGGCGGTGCACGATGTGTACACGGTGCTGCTTGCCCGAGCGTTGCACGTATTCATTCAAGATGGTATAGGCGGTACGTTCCTTTTGCCGGTCAGTGTTGACGGACAGCAAACCCTGCATCTTCTCTATCACGATGATATAGGCATCCTCGTATACAATCTTCATCAGTTTATGGTTGAACTCTTTACGTCCCTTCTCACGGCTGATTTGTACTTTCATACCCGGTTTCAGAGGAAAATTGTATTGTGTAGTGATAACGCTGTCCACATATATAATGCGTTTGCTCAGCAATGATTTCAGCTTGGTGCGGCTGGCGTCCGGCATTTTAGCTGCCAGAAACTCCATGAGCTCCATCGGTTCCTTCACCATGTAGTCCGTATATTGTGTGCGGGCTCTTGCTGTAATTTTTTCTTTTGCCACGACTGGTTTTAATTTACGATTAGACAATTTACAATTTACGATTGAAAACTACTTGGACTTTCAATCTTTTAATTCCAATAATACTACGTTTTCCACATGGTGGGTGTGCGGGAACATGTCTACCGGTTGAACGGCCTTCACTTTATATTTCGCATCGAGCAGTTGCAGGTCGCGCGCCTGCGTAGCCGGATTGCAGCTGACGTATACGATGCGTTTGGGCTCGGCAAACAGAATGACATCCACTACATCCTGGTGCATTCCGGCACGGGGAGGGTCGGTGATGATGACATCGGGACGGCCGTATTGGTTGATGAAGTCTTGTGTCAGCATGTCTTTCATATCTCCGGCAAAGAACAATGTATTTTTAATTCCGTTAATCTCGGCATTGACCTTGGCGTCTTCAATGGCTTCGGGCACATATTCTATGCCAATTACCTGGCGTGCGTGCTTGGATACGAAATTGGCAATGGTACCCGTGCCGGTATAAAGGTCATAAACAAGCTCGTTACCGGTCAGTCCGGCAAAGTTGCGCGCTACTTTGTAGAGGTTGTAGGCTTGTTCGGAGTTGGTCTGATAGAAAGATTTGGGACCTACCTTGAAGCGCAGTCCCTCCATTTCCTCGAAGATGTGGTCTTTTCCCTTGAAGGTGTGTACCTCGAGGTCGGTGATGGTATCGTTGCACTTATTATTAATAATGTATAGCAGGGAAGTGATTTCGGGGAATGTATCTGCTATGTATTGCAGCATTTGCTTGAACAGAGCCATTTCCTCCTCTTTCTCTATCTTGCAGATGAGGATTACCATCAGTTCGCCGGTGGTAGAGGTACGCACAATCATATTGCGTAGCATTCCTTCATGCGTACGCAGGTTGATGAAGGAATAGTTGTGCTGGTAGGCATAGTCGCGTACCGCATTGCGGATGCGGTTGGATATATCGTCCTGCAACCAGCACTTTTCTATGGCAAGCACTTTATCGAAAGCATTGGGAATATGGAAGCCTACGGCATTCATCTGTTCGTACACTACATTCTGCTGAACCTCTTCTGTCGTCAGCCAACGTTTGTTGGAAAAAGTGTACTCCAGTTTATTCCGGTAGAACTGAGTTTTTTCTGAACCTAATATCGGAGAGATTTCCGGCAATTCGATTTTCCCGATGCGGGTCAGGTTGTCCGTTACTTGTTTTTGCTTATACTTGATTTGCTCGGAATAGGGGAGAACCTGCCATTTACAACCGCCGCATACACCATAATGTTGGCAGAATGGAACTGCCCGTACTGCCGAATATTCATGGAATTTCACAGCCTCGGCTTCAGCATAATGATGCTTTTTTCTCTTAATTTGCAGGTCAACTACATCGCCGGGGACGACATATGGTACGAAAATCACCAAATCATTGACTTTTGCGATGGCTTTTCCTTCGGCAGCCACATCCGTAATTGTCACCTTCTCCAGTAGGGGAAGTTCTTTTCTCTTTCTTGCCACTTTTACACCAATCTAATAAATTCTTCGGCAAAAATAGACATTTTTTCGGGATTTCTCTCTATGAAATGAAATATTAAAGATTGCAATGTCGAAATTGCATTTTAGCATAAAGTTTTTTCTGAAAAAGTTTTCTAGTCTGCGAAATATACTTAGATTTGCGAGCAGAAAAGAGAAATCACTATCAAAAACTTTAAATTTATATTATGGACAAAAAAAGAGTTTATACCTTTGGTAACGGCCAGGCAGAAGGAAAGGCCGATATGAGAAACCTTTTGGGTGGGAAAGGTGCCAACCTTGCAGAAATGAACCTTATAGGGGTTCCGGTTCCTCCGGGCTTTACAATAACGACAGAAGTTTGTACGGAATGTTATGAAATGGGGCAGGATAAAGTCGTTGCTCTGTTGAAGAATGAAGTTGAACAAGCCATTGCCCATGTGGAAACACTGATGCGTTCCAAATTCGGTGATGTGGAGAATCCGTTGCTGGTTTCCGTACGTTCGGGTGCGCGCGCTTCCATGCCGGGCATGATGGACACTATCCTGAATCTTGGCTTGAATGACGAAGTGGTGGAAGGCCTGACGCGCAAGACGGGCAATGCACGCTTTGCATGGGACTCTTACCGTCGCTTCGTGCAGATGTATGGCGACGTGGTGCTGGGCATGAAACCGGTGAACAAGGAAGATGTAGACCCGTTCGAGGCTATTATAGAAGAGGTGAAACATGCTAAAGGCGTGAAGCTGGATAACGAGCTTGAGGTGGAAGACCTTAAGGAACTCGTGAAGAAGTTCAAGGCTGCGGTGAAAGAACAAACCGGAAAAGACTTCCCGACTTGTGCCTACGAGCAGTTGTGGGGTGCCGTTTGTGCCGTATTCAACTCCTGGATGAACGAACGTGCTATTTTGTATCGTAAGATGGAGGGAATTCCTGACGAATGGGGTACTGCCGTAAGCGTTCAGGCTATGGTATTCGGTAATATGGGCGAGAGCTCTGCTACGGGTGTTTGCTTCAGCCGCGATGCTGCTACCGGTGAAGACCTTTTCAATGGCGAGTATTTGATTAATGCACAAGGTGAAGACGTGGTTGCCGGTATCCGTACTCCGCAACAGATTACAAAAATCGGTTCTCAACGTTGGGCTGAATTAGCCGGTGTAAGCGAAGAAGAACGTGTCAGCAAATATCCTTCCATGGAGGAGGCTATGCCGGAAATCTATAAGGAACTGGATGCTTTGCAGACAAAACTCGAAAATCACTACCGTGATATGCAGGATATGGAGTTTACAGTACAAGAGGGTAAACTCTGGTTCCTCCAGACCCGTAACGGTAAGCGTACCGGAGCCGCTATGGTGAAGATTGCCATGGACTTGCTCCATCAAGGTATGATTGACGAAAAGACTGCATTGATGCGTTGTGAGCCCAATAAGTTGGACGAACTGCTCCACCCGGTATTTGATAAGACAGCTCTGAAACAAGCTAAGGTGTTGACTCGTGGTCTTCCCGCTTCTCCGGGTGCCGCTACGGGACAAATCGTATTCTTTGCCGATGATGCTGCCGAATGGCATGCTGCCGGCAAGCGTGTGGTGATGGTACGTATCGAGACTTCTCCGGAAGATTTGGCAGGTATGGCAGTTGCCGAAGGTATCCTGACTGCCCGCGGTGGTATGACTTCGCATGCGGCAGTGGTTGCTCGTGGTATGGGTAAGTGCTGTGTGTCTGGTGCAGGTGCCTTGAACATCGACTACAAGGCGCGTACAGTGGAAGTGGATGGTGTACTGTTGAAAGAAGGTGACTATATCTCCTTGAACGGAAGCACCGGTGAAGTATATAAAGACAAGGTGGAGACAAAAGCGGCTGAGCTGTCCGGTGACTTTGCGGAACTGATGGATTTGGCAGACAAATATACGAAGCTGCAGGTTCGTACCAATGCGGATACTCCTCATGATGCCGCAGTAGCACGTAATTTTGGCGCTGTGGGTATCGGTCTTTGCCGTACGGAACACATGTTCTTTGAAGGCGAGAAGATTAAAGCCATGCGCGAGATGATTCTGGCAGAAAATGCAGAAGGGCGCCGCAAGGCTTTGGCTAAGATTCTTCCCTACCAGCAAGCTGACTTCAAGGGAATTTTCAAGGCAATGGAAGGCTGTCCGGTGACGGTGCGTCTGCTTGATCCTCCTTTGCATGAGTTTGTTCCCCATGACCTGAAGGGACAGCAGGAAATGGCAGATACGATGGGCGTGAGCCTCCAGTATATCCAGCAACGTGTTGAGGCACTTTGTGAGCATAATCCGATGTTGGGTCATCGTGGTTGCCGTTTGGGAAATACATATCCTGAAATTACACAGATGCAGACGCGTGCCATCCTGGGTGCTGCTTTGGAATTGAAGAAGGAAGGTGTTGAAACCCATCCTGAAATCATGGTGCCTCTGACCGGTATCTTGTATGAGTTCAAGCAGCAGGAAGAAGTGATTCGTGCTGAGGCTGCCCAGTTGTTTGAAGAAGTGGGTGACAGCATCGACTTCAAGGTAGGTACAATGATTGAGATTCCGCGTGCCGCCTTGACTGCCGACCGCATTGCTTCCTCTGCCGAGTTCTTCTCATTCGGTACGAACGACTTGACTCAGATGACATTTGGTTATTCACGCGACGATATCGCTTCCTTCCTACCGGTTTATCTGGAGAAGAAGATTCTGAAAGTAGACCCGTTCCAGGTACTTGACCAGAACGGTGTAGGACAGTTGGTGCGCATGGCTACTGAAAAGGGCCGTGCTATCCGTCCGGATTTGAAGTGCGGTATCTGCGGCGAACATGGCGGTGAGCCTTCTTCTGTGAAGTTCTGCCACAAAGTTGGCTTGAATTATGTCAGCTGTTCTCCGTTCCGTGTGCCTATTGCACGTCTGGCTGCGGCGCAGGCTGCCATTGAAGGCTGATTTCAATAATACTGAATAATGACATTTATGGGCTGCATGCTTTACTTGGTAATGGCATGCGGCCTATTTTGTTGGAAAAAACTGTAGTTTCTATTAATTTATTTGTATTTTCTTTAGTATATTTGCTTCCCATAATTTTATAGTTTCCAATAAGCAAGCAAAAAACGATGATATTGACAATTACGGCAGCATACGATGTTTGGACGAATGACTTCTATCAGAATAATGAAGCATTGGTATATAGTTTTGGGATAATTGTCATTCTGCTTTTGGTCATCATGATAATCATTTCCATCAGCAAGAGCAAAAGGTTGAAGACGTTGCAGCGCATCAATGAGGTTGCCGAAGAATCCAACCAGCTGAAGAATGCTTTCATCGCTAATATGACTCACGAAATTCGTACTCCTTTGAATGCCATTGTAGGCTTTACAACTATGCTTGCCGAAATGGATAATTTGGACAGAGAAACCCGTATGGCTTTTCTGAAGGAGATTAATGATAACAAGGACTCGCTGCTGCAACTGGTCAATGACTTGCTGGACTATTCGAAGATTGAGGCAAATACTCTGGAATATAACGATGGAGAAGTGGATGTAAACGCGCTGATTGATGAAGTCTGTACGACGGAGAATATGCGCTCGCATCCCACGGGCATTCAGGTGGAGTTTGTAGAACGGCTGCCTCAATGCCGTTTGGTGGTAGACCGCGTGCGTTTTGCCCAAGTCATAGGTAACTTGGTGAGGAACGCCTTGAAGTTTACGGAGATGGGCAGTGTGAAAATCGGTTGCAGGAGATTGAGCAACCATAACTTCTATTTTTATGTGGCAGATACAGGCTGTGGTATCGATGAAGTGGGAAGACATGCCATCTTTGAACGGTTTGTGAAGATGAACTACAATATCAAAGGTACGGGGTTGGGGCTTTCCATCACCAAATCTATTGTGGAGCACTATGGGGGAGGTATCGGTGTGGAGTCTAAGAAAGGGGAAGGCTCCACCTTCTATTTCACGTTGCCTGCCGGTATTGAATACAAAGAGTACGGTAAATTTTGATTTGCCAGTCCAAGAAGGCTCAATCAGCCATTTTCTTCAACTTCTTGAAGTGGCGGATTACTTCCAGATAATCGCGGTCGGTGCAGGCATTGAATTTATTCCATAAGTCACCCATTACAACGGCACCACCGAATCCGTAATCCTTAATCTCCAGTATGTTGTCGGGAGTAATGCCTCCCAAAGCCATGACTCTACTGTCTATGACCTTACTTTTTCCTGCTTGCCGCAACTCTTCGGCTGTGAAGCCGGACGTGACTCCGGACTTTGTGATGCAATTATATATCGGGCTTAGGAACAGATAGTCATAGAAATGCTTCTTGTTCTGCACTTCGTCCAGTGAATGGCAGGTGCAACTGATGTGGCCCGAATAGTCGTGGGGCTCTTTGGGATTGCGGGTGTTTAGATGAATCCCCATCAGGCTGAACTCTTCCTGCAGGTAGAAGTGCTCATGGGTAATGATGCGCTTATGGTATTTTTCGGGTATCAGCGTTAAAAGCCGTTCTGAATACATGGCGGGAGTTTCCGGCTTCCTCAGATGTAGAATATCCAGCCCCTCTTCGAATAGTGCCGTGATAATCTTGTCTTCTTCCACAAAAAATGTGGGTGCTGTTACTACGATGAGTTTCATTTCTTTTGTTTAACTTTTAAGTTTAGCAAAGTTAATGAATACTTATGGTAGAAGCCAAAGAATTTCTTTAAAATATGTTAGATGGCTATTTTAAACAAGAAAACGCATTCTTGAACCTTAGTTGCTCAAGAATGCGTCATTAACATGTTTAGTGGGACCTTGTTGCTTATTTCAGTCTTTTACCTACTACATCCCAGTCGATGATGCTCCACAGTTCGTTCACATGGTCGGCACGGCGGTTCTGGTAATCAAGATAGTAGGCATGTTCCCACACGTCGAATCCGAGTAGCGGAACAAGACCGGCGCGTACCGGATTGCTACCGTTGGCTTCTTTGGTGATGTGGAGTTTGCCGTTCTTGTCGGCAGACAACCAAGCCCATCCGGAGCCGAACAAGCCGACAGCTGCCGCGTTGAATTCCTTCTTGAAATTCTCAAAGCTGCCGAAGTCGCGTTTGATGGCTTCTGCCAGCTTGCCGGTAGGCTCGCTGTGGGCAGGCTTCGGAGCAAACTGTAAGAAGTATAATGTGTGGTTCAACACTTGTCCTGCATTGTTGAAGATGGCACCGTCCGGTGCTGTGGCAACAATGGTTACCAGGTCTTTGCCTTCAAATTCCGTTCCCGGAACGAGGTTGTTGAGGTTGTTCACATAGGTTTGCAGATGTTTACCGTAGTGGTAATCTATGGTTTGCTGACTGATTACAGGTTCCAGTGCATTGTTGGTGTAGGGAAGTTTTGGCATTTCGTAAGTCATAACTGTTATCATTAAAATCGTTAATATTGTATTCATAAGTTTCAATTATTTAATTTTGGAACTTTACTATATAAACACTATAACCTATAGAAATGTTCGTACGTCTCCGAAGCTTTTTTTATCTTTGCCTCCGTAAAAACAAAGGAAGAAAAAATATCATCATTTTAAGATTATACGGATATGCCCGATTATATAGAGGAACTGAACGAAGGACAACGGAACGCGGTGTTATACAATGACGGTCCGTCACTGGTGATAGCCGGTGCCGGTTCGGGAAAGACGCGCGTGCTGACCTACAAGATTGCTTATCTGCTGGAGAATGGCTACCAGCCTTGGAACATTCTGGCATTGACCTTTACCAACAAGGCGGCGCGCGAAATGAAGGAGCGTATAGCCCGTCAGGTGGGGCCGGAGAGGGCGCGCCATCTGTGGATGGGAACCTTTCACTCCATGTTCCTGCGCATTCTGCATGTCGAGGCCGGGTATATCGGCTTCACTTCGCAGTTTACCATTTACGATACGGCAGACAGTAAAAGCTTGATACGTTCCATTATCAAGGAAATGGGGCTGGATGAGAAAGTGTACAAGCCGGGGATGGTGCAGGCGCGTATCTCGAATGCCAAGAATCATCTGGTTTCTCCGGCAGGCTATGCCAACAACAAGGAGGCTTACGAAGGAGACCGTGCAGCCAAGGTTCCGGCGCTTCGCGACATCTACCAGAGATATTGGGAGCGTTGCCGGCAGGCAGATGCGATGGACTTCGACGATTTGCTGTTCTACACATTCCTGCTGTTCCGGGACCACCCCGAGGTGTTGGCGCGTTATCAGGACCAGTTCCGTTACATTCTGGTAGATGAGTATCAGGATACCAATTTTGCACAGCACAGCATTGTGCTGCAACTTGCCAAGAACCATCAGCATGTCTGTGTGGTGGGGGATGATGCACAGAGTATCTACTCCTTCCGTGGTGCTGATATTGACAATATTCTCTACTTTACGAAAGTATATCCCGATACGAAGGTCTTCAAGCTGGAGCAGAATTACCGTTCCACCCAGACCATTGTCCGCGCGGCCAACAGCCTGATAGAAAAGAACCAGTGGCAGATACGCAAGGAAGTGTTCTCGGAAAAGGAGAAGGGAGAGGCCATCGGTGTGTACCAGGCATACAGTGATGTGGAAGAAGGGGATATTGTGGTGAATAAGATAGCTGAACTGCGGCGTGAAAAGCGCTATGCCTACTCTGATTTTGCGATACTCTACCGTACCAATGCGCAGAGCCGTATCTTTGAGGAAGCCATGCGCAAACGCAGTATGCCTTACCGTATTTACGGAGGCTTGTCGTTCTATCAACGCAAGGAAATCAAAGATGTTATTGCTTACTTCCGTCTAATAGTGAATCCCAATGATGAAGAGGCTTTCAAACGTATTATCAATTATCCTGCACGGGGTATCGGAGATACGACAGTGGGAAAAATCATTGCTGCCGCCACCGGGCACAATGTAAGTTTGTGGACCGTGCTTTGTGAGCCGTTGGCGTATGGCTTGAACTTCAATAAAGGTACGGTGGGAAAGTTGCAGGCATTCCGCGAACTTATATCTGCCTTTATCACAGATGCTGCGGAGAAGAATGCCTACGAGATTGGTGCTGACATTATTCGCCAATCGGGCATCATCAATGATGTGTGTCAAGACAGCTCTCCCGAGAATCTGAGCCGTAAGGAGAATATAGAGGAGCTGGTGAACGGTATGAGTGATTTTTGCGCCCAACGGCAGGAGGAAGGAAACCCTAACGTGTTGTTGGGTGACTTCCTTTCGGAAGTTTCCCTTCTTACCGACCAGGATTCGGATAAGGATGGGGACGATGAGAAGATAACCCTGATGACTGTACATTCGGCCAAGGGATTGGAGTTCAAGAATGTGTTTGTAGTGGGGATGGAGGAGAATCTTTTTCCCAGCAGCATGGTGGGTGACTCTCCCCGGGCATTGGAGGAAGAACGGCGGCTGTTCTATGTAGCCATCACACGTGCCGAAGAACACTGTTTCCTATCGTATGCAAAGACGCGTTTCCGGTACGGCAAGATGGAGTTTGGCAGTCCCAGCCGTTTTCTGAAGGATATAGACGTACGGTTCCTGCGCCTGCCTCAGGATGCGGGAATGTTCCGCAGGGTAGAGGAGGAAGCTGCCGTTTTCCGCAGGGAGAACGCCAGAGGCTTTGCGCCTGATAAGGAAGATGCTCCGTATGGAGGAAAAGAGCGTGTGTCTGTACGGCCGAAGCAGCAGATTATTGCGCCGACCGTTCCACGTAACCTGAAACGGGTGGCGCCTTCTGCAAATACGGCAAGTACATCGCCTTCTGCCGGCGCGTCTGCCAACCGTGTACAGCAGGGACAACTGATAGAGCACGAACGTTTCGGCCTGGGTGAAGTTTTGAAAGTGGAGGGCGAAGGAGACAATGCGAAAGCCACCATCCGCTTCAAGAATGCGGGAGACAAACAACTTTTGCTGCGCTTCGCGCGTTTCAAAGTTATAGGGTGATGAATATTGTTTACAAAAGAATGACTTTGCAGAAGGGCGGCATCTGTTTTACTAAATATTCCCCGGAGAATTACTAAAATGAGGAGGACGATTTAGTAAATCTTCTCCGAAGTTTTACTAAATCGTTGGAGAGGGCTTGTCAACCCCTTGTGGCGTGTTTATTAGGATGGAATCATAAATGGTAAAAAAAATATATATAAAATGACAAATAAAGACTTTTCCCTTTTCCCTTCTCCCTGCTATATTATGGAAGAAGGATTGCTGAGAAAGAACCTCGTACTGATAAAAAGTGTAGCCGACCGCGCAGGTGTGGAGATAATCCTCGCTTTCAAATCATTTGCCATGTGGCGTTCCTTTCCCATTTTCAGGGAGTATATAGACCACTCTACGGCAAGTTCTGTCTACGAAGCCCGTCTGGCATTGGAGGAGTTCGGAAGTAAGGCACATACGTACTCGCCTGCCTATACCGAGGCCGATTTTCCGGAGATAATGCGGTGCAGCAGCCATATTACTTTCAATTCGCTTTCGCAGTTCCACCGTTTTTATCCGGTAGTGGTGGCGGAGGGAAGCGGCATTTCCTGCGGTATCCGTATCAATCCTGAATACTCTGAGGTGGAAACGGAGCTTTATAATCCCTGCGCACCCGGTACCCGCTTCGGTGTAATGGCCGACCAGCTTCCCGAAGAACTTCCGGCGGGTATTGAAGGTTTTCACTGTCATTGTCACTGCGAGTCTTCTTCCTACGAACTGGAACACACATTGGAGCACTTGGAAGGAAAATTCTCCCGCTGGTTCTCACAGATTAAGTGGTTGAATTTAGGAGGCGGGCATCTGATGACGCGTAAGGATTATGATGTAGAGCATCTTGTCCGTCTGTTGCAAGGCTTGAAGGGGCGCTATTCGCATCTTCAAATCATTCTTGAGCCCGGTTCCGCTTTTACTTGGCAGACCGGTGTGCTGAGCTCGGAGATAGTGGACATCGTGGAAAACCGCGGCATTCGTACCGCCATTCTCAACGTTAGCTTTACGTGCCACATGCCGGATTGCCTGGAGATGCCCTATCAGCCTGCAGTGCGTGGAGCGGAGATGGGCGATGCGGGCCCTTACGTCTATCGCCTTGGAGGAAACTCCTGCTTGAGCGGCGACTATATGGGACTGTGGAGTTTCGACCATGAGCTGCAGATAGGGGAGAGAATCGTCTTTGAGGACATGATACATTACACCACTGTAAAGACGAATATGTTCAATGGAATTCACCATCCGGCCATTGCAATGTGGACAAAAGAAGGAAAAGCTGAAGTTTTCAAGCAATTTTCTTATGAAGATTATCGTGGGCGAATGAGTTGATAATCAAAAGTCTGCTTGTATGCCTGGCGAAAATGTACACTTTTCTGTGTGAAAAAAGTCTGCGGAATGTTTGCAGGTTTAAGGAAAATATCTACCTTTGCATCCGCAATCGCGGAAATAGCTCAGTTGGTAGAGCATAACCTTGCCAAGGTTAGGGTCGCGAGTTCGAGTCTCGTTTTCCGCTCAACGCAGTTTAGATTGCAATTACCTATGCCCAGGTGGCGGAATTGGTAGACGCGCACGTTTCAGGTGCGTGTGTCGAGAGGCATGCAGGTTCGAGTCCTGTTCTGGGCACCAAGGTAAAGCAGTCGGTTCTTTGAATTGTTGAAAGTAAGTTGGAGAGGTGGCGGAATTGGTAGACGCGCTACTTTGAGGGGGTAGTGACAATTATGTCGTGGGAGTTCGAGTCTCCTTCTCTTCACGCTTTTATACATTGCGGAAATAGCTCAGTTGGTAGAGCATAACCTTGCCAAGGTTAGGGTCGCGAGTTCGAGTCTCGTTTTCCGCTCTTTCAGATGTATTGAAGATGACTTATGCCCAGGTGGCGGAATTGGTAGACGCGCACGTTTCAGGTGCGTGTGTCGAGAGGCATGCAGGTTCGAGTCCTGTTCTGGGCACTTTACTCCTCAAAAAAGGAGAGTCATCCAATGCGGAAATAGCTCAGTTGGTAGAGCATAACCTTGCCAAGGTTAGGGTCGCGAGTTCGAGTCTCGTTTTCCGCTCTTTTCAGATAAAAAAATCCCGCAAGCATTGTTCGGTGCTTGCGGGATTTTTTTGTTGTATGGAAGTTGTTGTTACAGTTTCTGTAATGAGAATCCGAGCATCATTCCGTCGTAGCTGTTGGCCAGCGAGCCGATACTCTTCAGAGTGGAGTTGCTGCTTTTGCTGGAGAGGAAGGTTATCAGTTTCAGTAGCTTGTCCGATTCGAACAGCAGGTCCATAGTTGTGGAGGTAGCGTTGACCTTGGCATTCATACCTATCAGCTTGGCGAATTTCAAGTTGACCTTTTGGGTGGATGCATTGTAGGAGTAGCTTCCCTTCATGCTCTTTTGCCCTACTTTGGCGCTGAATGTGCTGTCGGCGTTGAATGTGAATGACATTTGCCCGGCTTTGATGCCTACTTTGGCAAGCTGTTCGTCCAGTTTCTTTTCTGCGGCTGTGGCGGCAACGGCACCGCCGGCTTTCTGCAGCAGGTTGTCCGATTCGAATTCAATGGCGGAGCCGGTATACGACCAAGTGCCGGTCATATCCGCTGTTGACTTGCCGGTCACGGCATTTACCGCCTTCTCTATATTTTCTTTGTTGAACAAATCCTTGATGGATTGTGCGTGACTATTGCCGGTCAGCAGTAGTGCGGCAACAAACAGTTGCCAAAAAACTAATCTTTTCATTTTACTTATGTCTATTGTTTGCTATTCAGGCTTTTGTTGATACTTTCGATATAGTCCAGCAGCTCTTTCCGTCCCATGCGGTTTTCAGAAGAGGTGATGAAGTAGGGAGGCAGCTCTTCCCACTGTTCCTTCAACTGTTCCAGGTATTCGTTGATGTGGGTGTTCAGTCTGCCGCCTTTCAGTTTGTCGGCCTTTGTGAAGACGATGGCAAAGGGTACGCCGTTCTCGCCCAGCCATTCCGTAAACTCGAGGTCGATGGCTTGGGGAGCCAGCCGGCTATCTATAAGAACAAACAGACAAGTCATCTGTTCGCGTTGCAGTATATAACTTTCTATAATACGTTTGATTTGTTCCTGCCCTTTCTGTCCCCGTTTGGCATAGCCGTATCCCGGAAGGTCTACAATGTACCAACTCTTGTTGATGAGGAAATGGTTGATGAGCATGGTCTTTCCCGGTGTGGCAGAGGTCATGGCAAGCCCTTTTCTCCCGGTCAGCATATTGATGAGACTGGATTTTCCTACGTTGGAGCGTCCGATGAAAGCATATTCGGGAAATGTGCCTGCGGGGCATTTCCGCACGTCTGTGTTACTGATGACGAATTCAGCGTTTGTAATATCCATTTTGTTGCCTTTTTGGGGTTTTACGTGTGGCAAAGGTAGCACTAATTTCATAAGTTTGCACTATCTTTGCCCAGAAAGCGAAGATAGGCTGCACCTCAGCATAAAAAATGAACTCGTTCATTTTATTCTGCATTCGGTTTGCACTATCTTTGTGGCCAATAGGAGAATTTTAAGTATGAATGGACAGTTTCCCTCTACATTATTGGAGAAGGCGGTAAATGAGTTTGCCAAGTTGCCCGGAGTGGGACGCAAGACGGCTATGAGGCTGGTTCTTCACCTGCTCCGCCAGGATACGGCAGTGGTGGAAGCGTTCGGCAATGCCATCGTGACGCTGAAGCATGAAGTGAAATATTGCAAGGTATGCCATAATATATCAGATACGGAGACGTGCCGCATCTGTTCCAGTCCGCAACGGGACGCTTCTGTGGTTTGTGTGGTAGAGAACATCCGCGATGTGATGGCTGTGGAAGCCACACAACAGTTCCGTGGTTTGTATCACGTGCTGGGAGGTGTCATCTCGCCGATGGATGGCATTGGCCCCGGAGACTTGCAGATAGAAAGCCTTGTGCAGCGGGTAGCCGCCGGCGGCATCAATGAAGTGATTCTTGCGCTGAGCACGACGATGGAGGGAGATACCACCAACTTTTATATCTACCGCAAGCTGGAAAAACTGGGCGTGAAGCTCTCTGTCATAGCCCGTGGCATTTCCATCGGCGACGAATTGGAGTATACGGATGAAGTGACTCTGGGACGCAGTATTGTGAACCGCACTCCATTTTCCGGAACTGCCTGATTGTTTGGGCCATTATCAATTATTCATTATCCACTATCAATTTACTAAATGGAAGAACAAATAAAGAAGACCGCAGCGCGTGTCCGAACAACTTTTGCCTATTTCTGGATGCTTCCCATCCTGCTCGTTCTACTTGGAGAAACCGGAGGCGGATGGGTAGGTATGTATGCCGGAGATGTACGTGCCACCTATATGGCTGAGACAGTAACCATTCTGCTGGCTGCCTCTTGCGTACCCATAGCCTTGAAACTCTTTTCATGGGTATTAATCCGGAAAATAGATGTAGTGACGCTTCCCGAAGCCCTCCGTCTCTATGCGCTGTGGAGTGGCGTGCGGCTGGCATTGCTTGCCATACCGGTGCTTGCAGGCTTTTTCACCTATTATATCATGTTGAGCAGTACGGGTGCACTGTGTGCACTGATAGGACTGACGGCTTCTCTGTTCTGCCTGCCGGGTGAGGGACGCCTGCGTAAAGAACTGCATATCAATAAAGAAGAAGAAATGTAACCGACTGGAAGATATGAATAAATCTTATTTCTGCAGTGAAAGGGTGCGTCTCCGTGCTATGGAGCCGGAAGATCTGGAAGTGATGTATGCCATGGAGAATGATTCCCAGACTTGGGATGTGACGAACTTCACCGTGCCCTATTCCAGATTTGTCTTGAGACAATATATTGAGAATTCCGAGTGCGATATGTTTGCCGACCGCCAGCTGCGTATGATGATTGTACGTGCAGAGGATGATGTGGTGATAGGTACCATCGATATTACAGAGTTTTCTCCCATGCATGCCCGGGGAGAGGTGGGTATTGCTATACGGAAGGAGTATCAGGGCAATGGTTATGCCAAGGAAGCGCTGCGTTTGCTGTGCGACTATGTTTTCAGTTTCCTATATCTGAAACAGTTGATAGTCCATATCTCGGTGGATAATGAGGCAAGTATCTGCCTTTTTGAATCCTGCGGTTTTGTGCGTTGTGGGCTTTTGAGGGAGTGGTGGCGCGTAGGAGGATGCTATAAGGATGTCGTGCTGTTGCAACTTCTCCGAAGCACTAATTGAGCGTTGGAATCTGAGGGAAACGCGACCATATTTCATATTTTGCTCCCAGCTTGCACAATGCCTTCTTCCAGAGTGTGCCGCTGGCCGCCTCGTTCATTAGCGAACTGATGTTTTCTTTGCCTACCAGCCAGGTGTTTTCTTCAATTTCCCGGCCCAGTTGTTCGTACTCCCAGCCGGAGTATCCCAAGAAGAATCTGATTCTGCCTTGAACGGGATTTCCCTGCATGATGTAGTTTTTAATGGCTTCAAAGTCACCGTTCAGGTAGAAGCCTTTGCCGATGGACAGCGCTCCGGTAATACCCTCGAGCGTGTGCAGATAGAACAATGTATCTGTGCTGAGTGGTCCTCCTTTATAGATAGGTATACTTTCCGGGCAGTCGAAGTCTTTCAGCACATCATTCAAGAATAGGGGGAGCGGTTTGTTCAGAACCAGTCCCATTGTGCCGTCATGTGTATGGTCCACCAGTAGAATGACGGATCGTCCAAACATATGGTCACACAAAAAGGGTTCGGAAATCAAGACCTTTCCCTGGGCAGGAACCACATGGTTTGTTTCTATCTTGAATAGATTTATATTGCTATACATGCCCCTAATATACATAATATTCCACAATAAACCAAAGTTCTTCGCTGTTTTTCATTTTAAAAGTTTCTTTTCTCAGATTTTATGGCTTTTTTTATTCGGAGAAAATACTTAAGTTTGCAAGTAATTGGCAATTTAATGCAATGAAATATACTACATTATATACGTTAATTTTAGGGCTGTTTTCTATAGGATGGACGGATTGCCCGGAGGATTTTATGGAGCGTATGCAGCGTCCGGGACATTCTGAAATACAGCTTTCTAAAGTGACGATAAGTGGCCGTGTGCTGGATGAAAGCGGGTTTCCGTTGGCCGGTGCCACTATTCAAGAGAAAGAAACTGCCAATGGTGCGATAGCGGATTCGGAAGGAAAATTCACTCTGGTGGTTGCCGATAATGCAGTGCTTCGTGTTTCGTTTATCGGCTACATGTCCCAGGATATTGAGGTGGAAGGACATTCGACCTTTCATATCACACTAAGAGAAGATATGATAGAGCTGGATAACGTTATTGTTACCGCTTTGGGTATCGAAAAGAAAGAAAATTCTCTTTCTTACGCCACAGATTTAATAAAAAACGAGGAGTTGACGCGAGTAAAAATGCCCAACTTAATTACTTCGTTGACCGGCAAGTCGGCAGGTGTGCGTGTCAATCAGGTTTCTTCCGGTCTGGGAGCCTCAGCCAAAGTCAGTATCCGTGGAATCCGTTCGGTGGCGAGTGACAACCAACCGCTGTATGTGATAGACGGTGTTCCCATTCTGAACTCCACTTCCGAGCAAGCATACTCTGCCATAGGCGGAACGGCCAATGCCGGCAACCGTGACGGAGGAGACGGCATTTCCAATCTGAATCCTGAAGATATAGAGAGTATCAGTATCCTGAAAGGAGCTCCCGCGGCAGCTTTGTATGGTAGCCAGGCTGCCAATGGGGTGATACTGATTACTACAAAGAAGGGGCAGTCGCACGGGCAGCGCAGTGTTTCTTTCTCGACGAGCCTAATGTTCGACAATGCTTTTGCGCTACCCAAGATGCAGAACCGCTATGGAGTAAGTGACGGTGTGGACAGTTGGGGAGAACGGGCAAACCTTCCCGAATACGATAATCTGAGAGACTTCTTCTCTACTGGTGTCACCTCCATAACTTCCATCTCCTTGAGTCACGGCAATGAGAAGTTGCAGAACTATTTCTCCTATGCTAATACTACGGGGCATGGCATCATTGGGAAACATAACCTTTCGAAGCACAACCTCACTTTCAGAGAGACTTCCGTTCTATTGAATTCCCGTCTGAAGTTAGATGGCAGTATGAACCTGATGCGCCAGGTGGTGAAGAACAAGCCTACCGTGGGTGGTTTCTACATGAATCCTTTGGTGGGGCTCTACCGTTTTCCACGGGGTGAGGATATTGCTTATTATAAGGAGAACTTCGAGGTTTATGATGAGGCTTTAAGTACATGACAAAAATTTGAAAACATCGAATTTTGGGGTATAAGTCGGACGCAGAAGTATTGTTGAAATCTCCTCCAAACCATACTTGACAAGCGACTTTGCCTTTCTTCCATGTTTCAGAATCCTTATCGGTTTAATATTTATATCTTTATGTTCACCAACGAGATATGCCCATACAAGAGCCACACACACCATCGCGACAAGTCTTGCGATGCGCTCCATATCACGCATATGGGTGTCCTCGATGTTGAAGCCGGAAGATTTCATGGCTCTGAAAGCCGTTTCTATCTCCCATCGTTTTTTGTATGTCAAAATCGCCTCCTCGGGTCGATTGAAGCATATGAGAATCTGCAATTCCGGAACACCATCGGAGTTTTTGATCCGGCTGCCGGCAAGATAGACATACTCACCTTTGTGAAGAAAGAGCTTATGGAAGAATTTCTCCTGACCGACCTTCAAATCATTGAACAGCCACCATGCACGGATTCTTTCACCGGTGGAAGGCTTGACAATCCAGAAATTCTGACGTATTCGAATGTAATACCGTATGCGACGGCTGTTGAGCCATCCTGTCCATTCCTTTCCGATGAACTCGCGGTCTGCCACAAGGCAGTCGATGCATTCCGCTCCGAAAAGACGGATAAAACGTTCCATAATCTTCTTGCGTTCTTCCCAGTTGGAGTTGCCACGTTTAGGGAGAAGACTGAATATCAAAGGGAAGGCAATCCCTTTATAGGTGATGCCCAACATAAGAATGTTGATATTGAACTCCCCGAACTTCCAGTTGGTGCGATCCATGCTGAGCACAAGACCGGTCTTGACGGGAAGCAGCGAGAAAATCATACGGGCTATGATGTCAAGGTCAAGAACATACTTGGCAAAGAATCTTTGGAGCCGTCTGAGGTTGGAGTCCTTGTCGACAGTCGTAGGCATCGCATCAGCCAGTTTGTGAAGGCTGACAGTCTGCACCACACAGAGTGCATGGAGCAGCAGCGCCATAAGTTTTATGCGTGCCAGATTCATACTTTGTCCAAAATGCTCTTGCATAATCGGGAGGATTTGGTTAACTTTGACCGAGTCCTTGAAATTAGTAGTTTTCATGAGAAAAAGCGACCAAACTTTTCCTTTAAACTACTAAATTTCAGGGACTTTTGCAAATTTAATCACTTGAAAATTAGATGTTTAACAGCATAAATTTAAATTTTGTCATCTACTAAAGATGAGGCTAGAAACTTGAACATACAGAATTGGCATACCTCCTACGAGGATTTTGAGCAGAATCCCTACTGGATTACCAATCGCATATTGAGCAAGGAGAACCGCATGCATGTCATAGTCTCCTTATCCGCCAATCTGAAGATAAACGATTGGTTAAGCCTGCAGGCCCGTGGCAATGTAGACTATATTAACGACAAGGTGCGCCAGCAGTTCTATGCCTCTACCGCTCCGGCGTTGGCGGGAGCCAATGGGCGTTATATCGAGATGGACTATCAGGAAACCCAATATTACGGAGACGCCATACTGATGATGAAAAAGCAGTGGGATGCATTCTCTCTCAACGCGGCGCTCGGTGTCAGTATCAATGACAAGACTGTGAACTCCACCCGCTATGACTCTAAAACAGCTTCGCTGAAATATGCCAATGTGTTCAATCTGGCCAATATCATCATGAATGGTTCTGCCGGGCTGGACCAGAAGATTGATGCGCGGCGCCAATTGCAGTCCTTGTTTGCGACGGCACAACTGGGCTACAACGAGTTTGTCTATCTTGATTTGTCGGCCCGTAATGACTGGTCTTCCACGCTGGCTTATACATCTCATGAGAAAAGCGGGTTCTTCTATCCCTCCGTGGGATTTTCGCTGATATTCAATAAGCTGATGACTTTACCCCGATGGGTGTCACTGGCAAAGATAAGGGGGGCATACAGCATGGTGGGCAATGATATTCCCATGTTCATCACAAATCCTTCCTCGCATATCACGGCGGGTGGAGAGTTCCTGGCAAGTGATGCCGCGCCGTTCAAGGATATGGAACCGGAGATGACGCACTCCTTTGAGGCGGGTATAGAAGCGCGTTTTTTAAAGAACCGCATTGGTTTGAATGCCACTTTCTATAAGACGAATACCCGGAACCAGTTCTTCAAGCTTCCTACTCTGTCGGGCGATAAATATGCCTACCGTTATGTCAATGCGGGTGATATACAGAATGTGGGGTGGGAGATTTCATTGGATGCCGTTCCTTTGCTGACAAACCATTTCAAGTGGAAAACAGAGGTGAACTTCTCCACCAACCGCAACAAGATAATTTCACTGCACGAAGCGCTGAAGGAGTTTCTTTACGGTCCTACCAGCTTCTCGTCCAGTTATGCCATGAAATTGGTGAAAGGGGGCTCTATCGGTGACATCTACGGAAAAGCTTTTGTACGTGACGATGCGGGCAATATCGTTTACGGCACGGAAGGAGACAATACCGGCATGCCTTTGGTGGAAGGTGATGGCAATACGGTGAAAGTGGGCAATGCCAATCCAAAACTGATGCTGGGCTGGAATCATATGCTGTCTTACAAGAATTTTTCTTTCTATTTTCTGGTGGATTGTCGCTTTGGAGGCGATATTTTGTCCCAGACGCAGGCGGATATGGATATGTATGGCGTTTCTGAAGTCACGGCCCGGGCCAGGGACAAAGGTTATGTAATGCTTGAAGGTAACCGGATAGATAATGTGAAAGGATTTTATAAGAATGTTGTAGGCGGACGGGCCGGGGTGACGGAATATTATATGTATGATGCCACGAACATCAGGCTGCGTGAGCTGTCCGTGGGCTACCAACTGCCTGCTGCCTGGATGGAAAAGACCAAAGTCCTCAAGCGGGCACAACTGTCCTTTTCGGGACGCAACTTGTTCTTCTTCTACAAAAAGGCGCCTTTCGACCCTGACCTGGTACTCTCTACGGGCAACGATAACCAGGGAATTGAAGTCTACGGTATGCCTACCACGCGTAGTTGGGGATTTTCTTTGAAGTGTGAATTTTAAGAGGGGGAGGGAGACTTGATATGAAGAGGATTATAGTACTGATTGGCATGGTTTTCGTGTTTCTGGCTTGTACGGGAGACTTTAAGGAAATCAATACGGACAAGTCCGGCGTGACGGACGAGGACTTGCAGGCCGACTATAACGAACATGGCATCCGTCTTGGAATCATCCAGCAAGGCATCTATTTCAATTACGACTACGGAAAGGGGAAGAACTGGCCTTTTCAATTGACCCAGAATTTGAATGCCGACATGTTCAGCGGTTACATGCACGATGCCAAGCCTCTGAATGGAGGTTCGCACAATTCGGACTACAACTTGCAGGATGGATGGAACAGCGCCATGTGGGGACATACCTATGAGTATGTTTTCCCGCAGATATATCAGTCGGAGAATGCCACACGTGACCGTATGCCTGCCTTTTTCGGCATTACCAAGATACTGAAGGTGGAAGTGATGCACCGTGTCACGGACTATTACGGCCCTATTGTGTATAGTCATTTTGCCGATCCCGAAGCCCGTTATATGCCCGACACGCAGAAAGAGGTCTATAATGCCTTTTTCTGTGAACTCGATACGGCTGTTGCTGTACTTTCCGATTATATTGTCGAGCATCCGGGAGCTTCGGAGTTTGCGCGTTTCGATATGTTGTTGGACGGTGATTATGACTCTTGGATAAAGTTTGCCAATTCGTTGCGGATGCGGCTTGCCATGCGCATTGCGGTAGCCAGTCCGGAGAAGGCAAAAACGGAATTCCGTAAAGCGATGGATAATGAATACGGAGTCATTCGGGAGGCGGACGAGTCGGTGGCGGTTTCCACGGCGAGTGGATATACCAATCCGTTGGGCGAGATAAACCTTGTTTGGAATGAAGCTTATATGGGAGCGCCGATGGAGTCCATACTGAACGGATATGAAGATCCCCGTCGTGAAATCTATTTTGCCACTTGCCAGAATGAACAGTTTGCAGGCGAGTATCGCGGCATTCGTCAGGGTACATGCTTTGCACATAACTATTATAATACACTCTCAAAATTGAAAGTCACCCAGCAGACTGATGCAGTGTTGATGCCGGCAGCAGAAGTCTGGTTCCTGCGTGCCGAGGCTGCCCTACGGGGATGGACCGATGAGTCGGCGAAAACCTGCTATGAAGAAGGGGTAATGGCTTCTTTCCGTCAGTATGGCATCTTGCAGTCCGACGCTTATCTGGAGAGCGACTTGTTGCCTGCCGATTTTGTGGATACCTACGATATGGAGAATGATATTACTGCCCGTTGCCAAGTTTCGCCACGCTGGCTGGAGTCAGCGGATAGGGATACGAAACTGGAGAAGATTATTACCCAAAAATGGATTGCCATGTTTCCCGAAGGGTGTGAGGCTTGGGCTGAACAGCGCCGGACGGGGTATCCCCGGCTATTCCCCGTACGCTTTAATCACAGTAAAGACGGGTGCATAGATACTGAGACAATGATTCGCCGTCTGAACTTTCCCGGCGGACTGAAGACGGAGAATGCCGAGCAGTATGCCGCTTTGGTAGAGGCACTGGGTGGGGATGACAATGCCGGTACCCGATTGTGGTGGGATACCGGCATCAACTGGTAGAGATACCTTATTTATATAGGGATATTTTTTATTGGATGGGGTGATTCTCGGCAAAAATCGCCATACGTTCGTCCAACTGGTCGTACTGATGGTCTTGGATAAAGGAAGTGCAGGCACGCAATCCTTCTTGATGGCTTCCGGTGGTCACCAGCGAAATGGCGCTTACACCGTAGTACATTAGTTCCCGCGCAAGTTCTCCGCTACTCATGCCCGGATAACCGATGGTGAAATAGAAACCGTCGGCAACGGGATCACCCAAATCATTATCGTATACCAAGTGGAAACCGTGGCGCAAGAAGATTTCTTTCAGGCGGCGGGCACGCTCACCGTATACTTTCACTTCATCAAGGAAGTTGTATTGACCTTCATTGGCTGCTTTAAGCATGGCGGCAAGAGCATACTGCGCAGAGTGGCTGGTGCCGGAGGAGAGCGCATAGAGTACGCGGTGGATGAATACTGTGCCGAAGGTGCCGCCGCCGTAGCGTTGTGTCAACCCGGGATAGGCCCGATGATACAGTTTGTCCGAAATGCAGCTGACACCGATACGTTGACCGGCATAGCTGAAAGTTTTGGAACCGGAAATGAGCAGCACGTAATAGTCCGTATAGTGTGCTACAGAAGGTTGGTAAGGCGCTTGGAACGGTTTGCTCAAGTCTTGGCGGAAGTCCATGGCAAAGTAGGCGAGGTCTTCCAGCACAATGACGTCATATTGGGTTGCCAGTTCGCCGATGATGCGCAACTCTTCTTCTTTCAGGCAAATCCAGCTGGGGTTGTTGGGATTGGAATAGACGATGGCGGAGATATTGCCTTTGCTGAGGTAACTTTCCAGCTTCGCTTTCAACTTGTCGCCACGGTAGTCATATACGTCAAAGGTTTCATATTTCTGTCCCATCACGACCAGCTGCTGCTTCTGTACCGGGAAACCGGGATCGATGAAGAGAATGGTATCCTTTTTCTCATCGCACTGGCTACATGTGAGAAATGAAGCGAAAGTTCCTTGCATGGAGCCGGTAACTGGTACACAACCTTCGGGGGCTACATCTACATTGATAAAGGCTTTGATAAAACGTGCTGCTTCCTCTTTCAAGGCGGGAAGTCCGTTAATGTCCGGGTAGAGGCTGGCAATACCATTCTGCAATGCCTCCACCTCGGCCTTTACGCCGACGGCTGAGGGGGGGAGTCCGGGTACACCCATTTCCATTTTTATGAATTCCACACCCGATGCCGCTTCGGCATTGGCTGCAATGGCTTTTACTTCACGGATGGTTGCTTTGGCAAAGTCTGTGATATGAAAATCTGCGATAGTTTCATCTATCAACTTACGTTCAATAGGAGTATTTCTCATGATTTCAATATTAATTTAGTTTTGCAAAGGTAACATAAATCTCTTATAATCAAGCTATGTTAAAAAAAAGATGATTTTTTTTCTTTCAAGCTATTGCAGATATAAGAATTTTGTCTACCTTTGCAACCGCAATCGAGAGAGATAGCAACGAAAGAATGAAATAATGGTGCGTTAGTTCAGTTGGTTAGAATACATGCCTGTCACGCATGGGGTCACGGGTTCGAGTCCCGTACGCACCGCGAAAGGGAGTAACATTAGTTACTCCCTTTTTTGTTGTGTATCAGGCAATTAAGGCGTTGGAAGTAGATGGAGAACATATAAAAATTGGGTGCATATTTACCGGAAACTTACCAGTATTTCCCGATTTTTACCGATATTTTCACCTATAATGATACCGCCTTTGATACCATTTTTTTATTGTAGCGATAATCAGTAGATACCAAAACTCAAAAGAATATGAAATATCCGACAATGAGATTCGTCTTTGACCGTAAAAAGGTTGCGACAAAGACACACAAGGGACTCGTTCAAATTGAAGTTTTGAGCGAAGGTAAGAGAAAATGGATCGGAACCGGCGTTAAAGTCTATTCCGACCAATGGAATGATCGAAAGAAGATAATCAATTCGGTTGAAATGATTCAATTGAACCAGTGTCTTGATGAACAACTCCGGATTATCCAAAATTGGATTAATGAACTTATCAGCAAAAAGGAAGTTTTTGATTTTGATAAGCTGGATAGATTTTTGAGATATACCAATAAATCGGAAAGTTTTGTTGACTTTGTAGAAAGAAGAATTGAAGAGCGTGGAGATATAACGGAAAGTACCAAAGCTTCCCATCGGACATTTGCGACCTCATTACGTGAATTTGACAGAATAATATATTTTTCTGATCTCACAAAAGCCAATATCACATTGTATGATGATTGGTTACATGCTAAGGGCTATTCACAGCCGACAATATATAACTATCATAAACGTAACAAACGTTATATCCACGAGGCCATAAAGTTTGATTTGCTAAAAAATGATCCGTATAAGGGGGAGCGTTTTTCCCGTGGCAAACATGCCATCAGGAAATATTTGACTGCCGAAGAATTGAAGAAAGTGAAAGATGCTCAAATAGACTCGGAAACGATCTGTAGAGTCCGTGACCTTTTTATTTTTCAGGCATATACTGGAATATCCTATGCTGATCTTGCTAAATTCAATTTCAAACGTGACGTACAAAAACGCGGCAATAAGTATGTTATATTGGATATTCGTTTAAAGACAGAAGAAAACTATTTTATCGTATTACTGTCTCCTGCAATGGAAATATTGAAAAAATATGATTATGTGCTTCCGATTATCAGTAATCAACAATACAATTTGCGGCTTAAAATAGTTGCTGATTATGCAGGGCTTGATAGAAATTTGACCGTTCACATGAGCAGGCACACATTTGCGACAATGTGCCTGAACAATGGGGTTAAAATGGAAAATGTGAGTAAAATGCTCGGTCATACAAATGTACGCACCACACAACAATATGCTAAAGTTCTGAATGCCGAAGTGGAAAAAGACTTTGAGATGCTGGAACGGATTTTGTCATAGTATAAGAGAGCCACGCTAAAATAGTTCTACCGATATTTAGCGTGGCTTGTTTCATTTAAAATACTCCATAACTTGTGCCGATTGTTCACGGAGACCACAGCAAAGATAATTTTGAGTCATTTCCACGCTTGCATGTCCCATCATTTGGCTTATTGAGTATAAATCGGCACCGCGTAAATACAAATTGGTTGCAAAACTCCGGCGTGCCGTGTGGCTTGAAACAAATTCCCATTTTTCACCTTCCACTTCCTTTCCGGCCTTGAATACTTTAACCGCCTCTGTGATTCCGGCTTTCCGGCAAATATTACGGATATTATTGTTGAATGTCGGATCAGTAACTTCTTCTTTTGGCAAATTTGTTAGTAGCTCTTTCACGATTGGCTTCAATGGCACTGTGGCATGAGTTTTAGTTTTTAGGCTGACATAAGAGATCATTCCACCCACTATATTACGGTTGTTCAACCGTGTATAGTCGCTATGACGGCAACCGGTAAAGGCTCCTATTAAAAATTGTGTGCGTACCAATTGTTCGTTGGCATTCTTGGGAACATAGGTGATAATTCGTTCAAGTTCTTCATCAGTAAGCCAAACATTAGTGCTTCTCACATTTTTTACTGAAAGGATTTTATTATAGTCTTTAGGTAGCTCAACCTCTTCATTATACAAGTTCAATACAGCTTTTAATTTGGCGGCATATTGGCGAACAGAGTTTGGTGCCAGCCGTTCTTCCATATAATCAACAAAAGTCTGCAATCGGACTTTTGAAAGATTCTCCCATGTTGCCGGGCAATCATTTGCCCGACTATACATGTTGAGTATAATTTCATATTTTGGGTATTTTGCCAAGAATGCTATGCGTAAGTCTTTCATTTTTATTTCATTTCTTTATTCCAACCATCATAAATATCTTCCCAATTATCACCTAAGCCAACCCTTATGCCGAAAGCGTTGTAACATTGTTGTACCGCTTCTTTCGGTGGTAAGTATCTCCCGTCACTTAACATTATATAGCCTTCGTTTATTTCTTGTTGTAGCAGATTTATATCTACTGGCATGATTTCATCAGGGAACAGCACCACGTTTCCTTTACTTGTTTGATAACTGACTCTTGGTAGTTCAAAATGCCCTCTCTGTCCGGTCAATAAAGAACAGATTCCAATTTCTCCGGTAATGAGATGAACTTCCGTGTTTGGCGCATTTATAACCATAAAATAGGCGTTATCGTCATTTTGGAAATGATTTACTACTCTGCCAACCCTTTCTGTATCACATCTTCTCATTCTCTCGTCCCAAAGATGTCCCATATCATCATGGAATCGGATATAATCTCTTACTTTATCCCATGTTCTTACAGACAGAAATTTCATAGCAGGTAGAGTAAGAGTTTTTTCTACACCATTATCATATTTAAGTTCATGGGTAAAGTAATGTTTTCGTGAGCCGGTAATGTGTATATCCGTAACATCAAAGTTTTCATCATATCCGTTTTCGGTGGAATATTCTTCAAGAACAACAATATCACTCTGTACGATTTCATCAACTATCTTTTGAAACTCATTATAGGCATTGGTTAGCAGGTTTTCGGTATTCATGTTGTCCTGCATGGGTATTTGTGCAACAAGTCTTATTGGGTATTCATTATGTTCTGTACCGTAGCACATATTCTCCACAATACCACAATTAACCTTCCCACATCTTTCATGAAAGAAGTCCATTGTACGCAATACATCTTGGTTGCTTAATTTCGTGGGTTGGGTGACAAACAGCACATAACTTACTTTTACCCTACTAAGAAGTTCTATATGCACGTTTGTAACACTTGGAGGCGTGTCAATAAGAACATAATCCGGGTTGATAGAGTGTATTTTCTTTTTAGCCAGTTCAAGATATTGCCTTACCATTGATTTTTCCAAGTAAATAAACTTGGAAAACATATTTCCAGAAGAGTGTACCCAAATCATTTCATGCGGATGATCGCCTTCAAATTCGGTGTTCATTGACGGGGTGTTTATATCTGCATCAATGATAAACACCTTATTCCCTTGTTTTGCAAGTAATCTTGCTATATTTGCGGTTGTTGTGGTTTTGCCTACGCCGCCTTTGCCTGAATATATTATAATAGCTTTCATATCAATTAAATATTTGGTTCAATAAATTCTATATTAGCCATTCGCATTTCATCTTCAAACGTCCATTTGTAATTGTGATTTTCCCAAAATGAAGCATATTCACAACCACGGCAAGTAACGGAATATCGGCCTTCTCCTATTTTTCTTGCTTTACAAACATCACGGAAAATCCGATTATCTATCGGAAAGTCTGTAAAACATACGATCTCTTTTCCTTCATCCAGTAGCTTTTTAAGAAGCTGATAGTCACGACTGGTTTTATATGGCATATTCATGGTTGGACTCCTTCTTTCATCAATTCAGGATTATCAAAAGCATTTCCTATCACTTCACATCTATCGCTGACGTACCACAACGGAGTAAAGCCACATGCCTTGTTCTTGTAGCAAAACATACCTTTATGAAATAATACCTCAACTGTAAATTGATAGGAGCTTTCACTTTCATGAATCAGTATTAGATCATGTTCGAAGATGCTATTACCGTTCTTATCGGTTATTTCGCTGAACTGACAGACTGTTTCGGGAATAACACCAACCCACTTGTTGGGTTCTACTTCAAAGAATACATTGTACATCTTTCTTTTGATGGTTCCATAGGAAATGGTCATACTCTTTACCCATTTACCACCGTTAACCCTTTTCGCTCTAAATTTTATCATTCTCATATAAATATCCAATTAAGATTCAAGTTTTTTAATAAATTCATTTAATCTATCGGCTGAATAATCGGTACCACCAATTATGAAGTAACCATCAACAGCAAATTTGAATGCTTCAATGGCTTTTTGTCTCATTCCTTCTTCGGCTATCGCTATTGCTGCATAGGCTTTTGCTTCTGATATGGCATATTGCACATAGCCGGTAGAATCCATCCGGTTGTCACTTTCCAAATCCAAAGTGTTACGTCTGATATAATCTTTTGCTTTTTGATTCATAATTATGCTAAAATTGCTTTATTTGTTTTCTAAATTCGTTCCATTCGTTGTTGGTAAAGTTGAAAAGAGTCTTTTTGCCTTTTTCTTCCCAATCACTTATGGCATAACCTACTAAATAAACTTTTTTAGTGCTGAAATCAAATCCCGTCACCCTATAACGTTTCTCATTATCCCGGTACATTGCCCCTTTGCATAACCTTCTGCCTTTGGAGTCTATGAAGGGTTTAATATTGCAGAATGCTTCATAGCTTTGGCAGGCTGAAATATTTCCCGAAGTAACAGCTTTCCGATAGAAATTTTCACCATAGCCCTTACCGTTGGCGTTGACTCCAAACCAGTAACCACCGCTGAATTTTGAAAATATATTCTGAAAATCCTCTTTATTGAATTTCATTTGAGATATTATAGCCAACTTTACTGCTTCATACATGGCTATGTTGACTCGTAAATAAGAATCAGTCTTTTCATTGTTCCAAACAAATTCTATCAGTTCAAAAGCTTTTGATTTTTCATTCATACTTTTGGGTATTTTCCTTCTCCTTTCGGATCAGTTCATTAATAAATTTACTCATGTTTGGTTGCTCTCTGACAAAATCAACCAAATCAATATCCAGTCTAATAGCATAGACCTTACTTTTCGTAACCGGTTTGTTTCGGCGATAACTTCTTTTGGCTTGTTTATTCTCTTCCATAATGATTCATTGATATATGTAATAATTCGTTTGAAATGGCTATAATTTAGGTTTGTTTGCCTCTTTTGTTCCGTCTCTGATTCGATGATTACCTTTGGTGTGAAAACGTCTGAAATCGCCCCAAAATAGTTCATCTGCATTTGCCTTTGGTCGGATTGTTCCCCAAACATATCGCTGTAATAGTTCGGGTAACATCATGGAAACAAACAGTAACGCTATACATTGGTGATTCAATAGTTCGGGCACAACGATTCGGCTGATAGTTCGTTCATGTTTATGTATGAAGATAGGCACCGGGAAAACCAAAGGCCGATCAATATACAATAGTTCGGGTGTGTATGCGCGTACTGGTTCATCCTCTGTTATTGGTTCGGGTACATTTGCGTTTGTTTCTTCGCTTACTGGTTCGGTTAATAGTTCAGGCAAAGAAATGCCGGATAGTTCGGTTAACATTGTTAGCCTCTGTAATGCTTTGTTTATTTGATCCTGATAAAACCAACGGGAAATAAAATCTATCAGAGCTACCAAAGCAAAGACAAACGCCGGTGTTTTCGTTTGTGCATCCACATATAAGGCCGGTAAATGTGTTCCCGGTTCTCTTACCGGTTCTTTTTCCGGGATGATCGGAGCTTTGGCGCGATCTAAAGCCTTTATATTACATTTTAAGTTCGGGCAAATAGAATCATTTATAAATGCAGGCATAACCACACCTATACGCGCCGTCTTATCATCAAAGACCGCCGCCCGATCAGGTGCAACCAGCCACACGCCACCAGTCCAGCCGGAAAGCAAGGGGATAACGTTTGATGCAAAGAAACCTAACTTTATATCAATTAAAGCGGCTTTTTCCAATGTTGCACAAAGTTCTTTGTGTCCGTTACTGTCTGCATCATTATAAGATAAATAAACTTTATTATCTCCGGCAATAGTACGAAGTGAAAAACCGCTTTTTTTGTTTCGTTTGGCTATTTCTTTTACAAAACCGGCAACCGCTTTTAATTCGCTTTTCTGAATCTTTATAAATCCGTCTTTTGAAAGATGGGGGTACACAAGCCGGTAATTAGGGAAATATCCGGCAAAATCACAAACAAAGGTTTGTTTCTTGTCGTTGGTTATTTCTGTAATATTGCCGCCGTCCTGATTACAAACACAAACAGAACACCGGCCAACCATTTCTTTTAAATGTTTGGGATTGATAAATAATTTTAGACCGTCAGGTAAAAGCCCGGATGTTTCAATAATTACGGGGTATTCTTTTAATGTACGCCCGTCAGAAGCAACTAAAGCCGATTTGTAAGGATCAAGATAAATATAATTAAATGCCGGTCTTAAAGGATCTTTTGTTACTAATTTAGTGATATTTAGATGTTCCTTTATAATCCACATATCAAAGGAGCAAACAATATTTTCGCGCTCTTCTATTTTGGTAAACCTTGTTTTATTGGCTTGTTTGGTGCTTATCAGCTTTTCAAATTGCCAAACAAGATTAAAAACCTGATCCACTGGAAAGGAACATTTAAAGCTGTTTATTTGTACAGTCCTAAAATCCGTTATATTTAGTTTGGCATCAACGCAAAGATATTTTATATTTATCTCGTTCCCGTTGGCATCTTTCAGTTTTGCAAGCTCCGCGGCGGTATAGGTGCCGGGAGCTATTTCTATTTCATTTGTAAAAACGTCGTTTGCTATTTTAACCAATTCGGCCAAAATGAGGCCGTTAAATTCTTTTTCATTCATAACATTAAATAGTTAGATATTTTACACCAAAGTAAAAGCCTAAAGCAAGGCAAAAAAGCAAGTAAATAGGAAGCAGCCAAAGACCGCCAAACACGCTAAAGCAGATTAATAAAACTACTATTAGCCAAATAATTACGCCCACCATGTTAGAAAGTAGGGTTTTCAAGCTCTTGCAAAAAATCTTCCTCCGTTATACTCTCACATATATTTGAGCCATCAACATAAACACTAAATCCGGTTGCGGTACGGAATACTTCTAATTTGTGCGTTTCTCCGTTTGGGGATTCTATTATATAAGTAGTCATAATATAAAAGTTTAAAGGAATGCCGGAAAACCGTCCGGCGCGGTGGAATATTTGTATTATTCGTTTATGTTATGCAAATTACATTTCCAAACGTGTTTAGGAAATGAACCGTCTTTGTTAAGGCTAACAATAGATGTATTATCCCCGTTATCCTTTATTACATAAACTATAAGTTTTCTAAATCCGTATAATCCAATATGATATAATATCTTTTTCTCCATAAATTTAAAATTTGTCTGATTGATCATTTTTATTTATGAAGTCTTTTAATTTCTTGGGATCGGTGCCGGAGATGAACACCACGGCACCGAATAAAAGCAGCATTAAACAAAACATATTCTAACTATTTAGCATTATAATAAATGTTTGGTTCTGATGTTACGTTATATATATAGCTTCCACAACGCACCAGCAGCGCGGCAACGCCGTAATACTGTTTTTTCATTCCTCTAATACTGCCGGATTTATGAAAGTTCGGGAAACGGGATATATTCACCCGTTTTCCTTCTTCTTTTGTTATTCTACGTACTTTCATAAGGCTATTTCATTTTAAAAGTTATGCCAACAGGTAACAAAGAACGGTTAACACTGGAAACGAATTTATTAAAATCGTTCTCCGTTACTTTTGTTTCGTAGTCTTTCCAATTAAAAACAAGCTCGTTACTATGATCGTAATATATCACATTACTAACTGATAACCCGGCATCAAGAACGGCCAACATAACCCGCTTTTCATTTTCGGCCTTTTCTTGTTTCTTTTCACAGTTGTTAATTATTTCAGCGCGTTTTTTCTCGTATGCTTTGCGCTTTTCTTCGTCTTTTCGCGCTTGTACAGCTTCAGGACGATAATAACCATCGTTTATTCTGTTAGTTATAGTTGTACGTTCTTCGTCCGTCAATTTCAAAGTAAAACGTTCGTTTTCCGGCTTATATGGGTTTTCCCATGTTTGCCCGGTTAACTCTTCCAGCTTTTTTAAAGCCTCGTTAGATTCTCTTTTCCAGCGTTCAACGATACCAAGCGTATAAAGAAGGTATTTAAAGTATTGTTTATCTTCTGCCTGATAAAGCAAATTATATTCTGTTTCCGTGATACGCAAATAGTTAATTGCAGTTTCTTTGCTGCTGTTCGTAATATGGTAAAACCCGTTTTCAACTGGGTACATTGGCGCGCCGTAATGATTAGACAAATGAAGATCAACGAACATTTTAAACTGTGGGAAACGCTTTAGTATTTCTTCATGGCAGCAACCACCAGCACACCAAACGAAACGCCCGTTTTTGCGTTGTTCGTAAATATCCGCCGTTATACTCCAATCGCATATATTATTTTTGCAATCATCAGCCAGTAATATTTTAACATCGATTTTAAAGCTTGTCCCGGCTTGAATATATCTTTTTGATACTGTGTAAAAAAGTCTATTTGTAGTAGTCATAATACAAAGTTTTAAAGGGTGAATAATGAAAAGTAAGAAGTAACCCGGAGCCATGACAGCCCGGAAATAATTACTATTTATTGTTTGCAAGGTATTCCACGCATCCAATAATGTATATTGCATGTTCTTTGGCTGCTTGTTTTTTTTCTTGCTTGGTTGCGGTCTTATGATCCTGATCGGAAAGCATTTTAGCCGCCATCCGGACGATCTTTTTCATAGTGGAACAGTTTGCAAGATATTCAACGGAAGGAGTTAAACCGCGGTTTACTTTTTTCAAAAGTGCATTTTGCAGCCATTCAGTAAGCGCGTAAATATCGCGAGAATTGCGAATGTAGATAATCAGCAAATTTGTATTCATAACGCAAAATTTAAAGGGTGAAACTTGGTTTGTCTTTGTTTTTCCCTTAACTTTGCGTTGTCACTGTGGTAGGTGATCCGATAAACGCAAAGTTTAAAGGGAGGCCGGGAAGAGTCGCCAAACTCGACCCGGTTTTTTATTAGTATGAAATCTTTTGAATACGATCAAAAGGAATTAACAACGCTATATGTTTATCCTGATAGTGAATCAGTTCAAAACTATTTGCCGTTGATAGTCTTATAATAGCGGCCTTTTTCGCTGTTTCTTGAAATACATCAAAATGAACCTTCAAACGGTTGCAACAGTTTGTGCCCTCCGGGGCTACATGTACGGCGTTTAACGTTACATTTTTGTTTTGTAAGTTTAGTAATACTTCCATGATCTTATATTTTAAATTAAACATTCAACCAAGAAGAAGTAAAAGCGGAGTTTGTGGTAGGTGATCCGATCTTTTATCTCCTTTTCTGTATTACAAAGATACGAATAATATTTGTAATACAAAACAAAATGTATTTTTATTTTTAAGAAAACGAACTGTTTTTGCATTTATTAATATTTGTATAAGTAACTAATAATCAATATATTATATAGTTGTATAAATATAAATGTAAAGCATTTAAGAAGTAATGAAATATTTGTAATATACAGGCTTTAAATATGCTTATTTGCTTTATTTGTAGCCTTTGTTTAACTTTGTAGCAAGTTACAGAGCGCGAGACGCCAATATAATGAACTCTTTTATATCGTTTTATATGGTGTACAGTAAGCGCGTAACAGATTTACAGCAAATTTATCAATTAACCCCGGATGATGTTTTCTTTTGTATGCTTGTCGCATCCGGTGCCAGTCGTGGCGAAGCGTACGCAACTATATTTAGACCACGATCCACCAAAATAGAAACGGCGCAACGCGGAGCCGCCCAGCTTGCAAAGGATAAACCCGGCATTAATAAATTGATACGGTCTTTTGAAGATAACCGCGCCGCCTTCCTTCCTGACAATGATAGCCCCAAAAGCAAGAAGAAAAAGAAAAGCACAGAAACAGAAGAGGAAGAAAAAGCCGGGAATGTTGTACAATACCGGGATAAAGACGCGGTTTTATCAGGTCTCGAACAAACTTTGCCTTATTTGAGGGGGAAAGATCGTGCGGATGTATTAATGAAAATTGCCGATCTCCAGCAAATGAAGAAGGACGAAAATACAGAAGAAGAGGAAACAGTACATTATTATCTACCTTTGCAATGTTATAGATGTAGCCTTTTTATAGCTGATCGAGCAAAGCGGAAAGCAGAAGAAGCGGAAAAGCCGGATAATATTTAATATTATAGATATAATATAAAGAGAATCAAGGTAAAGCGCGGCTTTTCTCCTTCTTTGCCGATCAACTGGGTAATGAAAGCAGGGAGGGCACCCCCCCCGGCTACCCAAGACACCAAGCATGTTTCAATCCCGGTCAAGATTTTTATTTTTTTTCTTTTTTGGAGTCAATAATGGATGTTTTTAAGGCTTTTCCAATGATAAATTACAAAAGTGAATGTCTGATGTATAGTTTTACTTCTGAAAATGTATAGTATATGTATGGTTTACTTCATAACTATACATGTGTAAATCATTCATTATTAAGTCAATGGAAATTTAATGTATAGTATGTATAGTTTATATGTAAATTGCGTATGGAAAAAAATATATATAATATGGTTTGCATAAAAAACTATACATACTATGCACTATTTTTCCATTGATTTGTATTTCAATATGTTATATATGTATAGTTGCCTTTAAAACCCTACATAAACCATACATATCAGAGAGAATGCTCCATCTGTATTTCCTATTGAAATAGAGTCGTTATCCTTTGTTTGCCAATATTTTATGATTACTTATATTGAATGGTGCTATGAATACAAAATATGATAAAAAAGCCTTCAAAAGCACGTGTTTATTCTATATTTTAAGTAGAAAATAATAGTATTTATATGATAATTATGTAGAAAATAGACTATATTTGTGGCGTAAAACGGCCTGAAAATAGGCATAAAACTATCAAAAACACTTGTTTTTGAATATATAATGATATTTTATGAAAATACATGAGTTTGATCCGGTGATATATCCACGCAAGTTGTGGGTTGCAGTCAGTACAGATACATTTTCAGATAGATTTGAAGATGTAAGTGAATGGGATGATACTGCTGATGCCATTGTGGACTGTGTTCGTGATAAACTGCGAAATTTGGGTGGTATTCTTGTCCGATTTGAAAGTAAGAATGCCATTACTATAGCAAATATCGCTCATGAAAGTTCACATATAGCGATGAACATATTTGATTATATAGGTGCAAAAGTGGATTTAGCTAATCAGGAAACATTCTCGTATCTTGTTGGATGGGTTGCTGACTGTATCAATCAGGTAAGGACTGGTAAATTTAAAGACTGAAATGGAGTCGGGAAAGTATAGGAAGTTGTTAAATGAGGTCTTTGGGCTTATGAAAGGCGAGAAACTGGATGCCGCCTTACAAGAGTCCAAAAGTGCAGCGCGTGTTGACGCTGTGCAGGACTTGATGCGTGCAGCCATTATACGATCTTCGATTTGTAAGTTCAATGGTACTCCTTACTATTTCAGTGGCCGGATATATGAAGAGATGGCATGGGATGATTTTGGCAACCTGATATATGACTTGATGCGTAAATGCAAAATGCCCAATGGTGATTATTCCCGTGTGGAGGGTGTACTGAAAGTCTGTAAGCGTGTGGTGGCAGGAAAAGCCTTGAAGCCTGATAATGCCATTGTGGTGTTCAATAACTGTGTGTTTGATATGAATGCTCGCCGTGCACATTCTTTCAACCGCCGTTGGGTACAGACTACATGCGTTCCCTATGACTACAAGCCGGAAGAGCATGTCTTTCTTTGGAGAATGTTCCTGGATGAAGTTTTGCCGGACAAAAACATGCAAAAAGTTTTGCAGGAGTTTCTTGGAAGTATTTTTGTTGACCGGCGTGTGGCGAAAATGGAAACTATGCTTGTTCTTCGTGGCTCCGGCTCCAATGGCAAAAGTGTAGTCTTTGAAACGATCATGGGCATACTTGGCCGGGAGAATGTCAGCAATTTCGGCATAGGTGCATTGATTACTGGAAATGAGAGAAAAAAAAATATCGCTTTCATTAATGGCAAGCGGTTGAACTACTGTTCTGAAATACAAGCGTTAGAGTTTGGTAAGGATAGTGACACGTTGAAGAGCCTTATCAGTGGTGAACCTACCGAAGCCCGGCCTATCTATGGCGATAACTTCACTGCTTACAATATTCCCCTGCTTATGGCAAATGCCAACCAAATGCCGTATTTGAAAGACTGGAGCTATGGAATGAGGCGGCGTATTTGCATTATTCCCTTTGAGGTGGAGATACCCAAAGCCCGGCAGAAAAAAGAACTGTCACGGGATTTGGAGGCCGAATACCCAGCTATATTCAATTGGATATTGGAAGGACGTGACCGTTTTATCGCCAATGGTTATAAGTTGACAGACAGTAAGGAGCTTGAAAATGTCATGGATGAATATCAGTCGGAAAGTAGTACCGTAATGAAGTTCATGTATCAAATGAACTATCTGTGCCGCTATGAGGAAATTGCCGATATTGAACCCAAATGGATGTCTTCGGCCATTCTGTACCGGAAATATTGCAAATGGTGTAGGGACAATAATGCCAAAGAAGAGAATGTGACAGTATTCGGACGTATTCTTTCGGAAGCCGGTTATCGTAAAAAAAGAACCCCGAATGGTCAGGTGTATGGTTTGTATGGAACAGCCTTGACGGAAAAACTCTATTATGAGAAACGGGAAGACCTACGGGGTAACTATAAGCAAAGGATCGCTAAACCGGTTTATCAAGATGGCAAACGATACGCTTATACCCATGAAGGGCTTGCGGCCTGCTTGTCATTGAGCATTTATCAAGTCCAGCGTTTGTTCCGGGAGAAGAAACTGGAGGGGACGTACCACATGGAGAAGAGAACAACTGTTTTTGACTTGGACGCTGTGGAGAAGATTATCAAACAATTAAAAATAAGAACCAAATAGTATGATCGCACCGGATGAATTTGCAGAGGTTATTGAAAAAATAGATAACCTACGGGGAGCATTGGAAATCCCTATGCCAGCTGGATTTCATGTAAATCAAATGAAGCGTGAGCTTGAAGAAGTATCAGACAAATTAAAACGGATTTACGTTGAGGAAGAAGACGAAAATCCATGGGAGGAATAAGCATGGCAGTAAAATTTAGACACAAGGAAACGGGATTGTTCTTTTGCAGGGCAAAGGGATTATCCCCTTCAAGAAGAGATTATGACAAACTTGGAGAAGAAGGTATTTTTAGGAAAAGGCATTTGTCTAAGCGAGGAAGAATCTACGAAAGCGCAACTGAAAATCAGAAACGGGATTGGATTGGTAAGAAACATGCAGATGAATTTGAAATAGTAAAAGTATGAAAAATATGAATCACATAGAGTTAAGTGTTGAGCTGATGTCTATTCTTCGGGCCTTGAACTATTCATGTGAATTGAAGACAATAGAAGGTAAGAGCATTGTAATGGATATAGCAGTGCAAGGAGAATTGTCTGTCAGACACCAAAAAATGATTGAAATGCTTCTTGGTGGATTTCTCTCTGAATTTTATTGGGTAAATGGGAAGCATCATATTTATATCAGAGAAGAGTGCAAAGGGCTTCTTCCTGATGATGATAGGTATAGTTGCTTGATTTATGAAATGAATAAAGTATCATCGGATGAAGAACGTATAAACTCTTACGGTAAGGAATACTTTTTTAATCTTGGAGATAGATTTGAACGTAAATTAAAAATAGGATTATGAGCAAAAAAAACAAATGGTATTCAGGTAGGTAACTTTATTGTTACGAGGGATAATGGTAGTGAACATGACTGGATCAGTATTAAGGCAGTGTCAGGTTTTTGGAGTATGCGTTTTCGGGATGATAACGGAATGTTTTCCCGGATTCGGGAGTTAACCAACAATAAGGAACTTCGTGAATATTTGGAAACATGGATCAAAGTATGTTTCCTTATTAGTAATGCAACCCCTGACGTTAAGTTTATGGAAGAGTTTTTTAAAAGCTATTCTGATCTTACCGAACGGCTACGAGGCTTGCAGCAACCAGTATCACCGGAAGATGATGCCAAGATACTGGAAGAAGAGAGAAACATGAATAGTATCAAGGAAGGTATTAAGGAGGAACATAAAAATGAGGGTACCGACTGATAAGGAAATTGAAGAGGCCAAAGAATACCTCCGTCAACGTCTGGATGCGGAGCTATCCATGCGTACCAATCTTCAAATTGTAATGATCGAGGCGGCAAAGCAAATTATAGATATTTCATACCGGTACAAGATCAGCCCTGAACTATTCCGTTTTTCAGCAAACAGACAGTTGCAGGAGGAAGTGGATGCCATTATTTTATCCCTTCTTGAAATAATTGAAGACTATACTTATACTTTGGCAGTAGCGACACATGAGGATAATAAGGATGCAATCATAACATGTATAACGCGAGAATCATACGGCAAAACCTTCACACAACGTGCAAGAGAATATGTTGACCGGTTTTCAAAGGAGGTTGAAACGGCCATTGCCGCCGGATTACTACTGAACCTTTCCAAAGACAAATTACTTTCATCTATCAGGCAGTCGGTAAAAACGCCATTGCTTAATGAGCATGTACAGAGAGCTATTTCAAAGGGTTATCCGATTATTTCAAGACTCGGTGTTCAGGAGTCTTTTGGAGTAGGACGTACTGTAAGCTCTTGGACTGCACTGTCAGATTTGACGGAGTATGCTGTGGCAGAGGGTTGGATGAAGCATTGGGAATTGCAGGCTAAAGCCTGTGGAGCCGTAGGGTTCTTTGTCATGCGTGGCAGCTCCTATCCTTGTAACATTTGTGACGATGAAGTCGGATTTCATGTGGAATGGGACAAATTACCACCGTATCACGGTCATTGTAAATGCTTTGCCGTTCCCGTATCAGCAATATAATTGTTTAACATACTAAATATCAGAATATTATGTTTGGATTATCATTAATCAGCACAAAGAAACTCAATCATTTTGCATCAGAATGCAGCAAACTGGCTATTGCCAATGTTGAGCTTTCAAAACAAAATGCGACACAATCTAAAACTATTATGGAACTTACTGGAGAAGTCCGGGTGCTAAATTCTAAAATCCTTCTGAATGAAAGTATCAATGATGATCTGCAAAAGAAGCTTAACCGGAAATATCCTCGAAAGCCTTATAATAAAAAATTGTATCGAAAGTAGTGTCATATTCAATTCATTCATTACATTTGCAATGTAGAAGCTGACTTGTTATAACACAAGCTTATCAACCAAATTGTTGAAAAAGTAAAGCCTCTGTCTATTTTATGTAGGCAGAGGCGGCTTTTCCTAATGTATAGTTACATTGGATTCAGAGCGCGGAGTACGGGATTGCTTTCGCGCTCCGCGTTGGTACAGATCATTTTGCATTACCCTCTTTATTTTCATTTTTCTTGATTTTCAGTTGATATAGCAAGTCAGCTTGTTGCTGTTCCTTATATTCACGCATGATACGATCCCATTCATTGTTTTTTCCATAGCCGGATTCTTCCGAGCCGGTTTCTTTTGATAAAATACCGGCACCGACTAATTGTACCAAGTTCGATACCAATTCGGCTGCATTTTGGTGGACGTATGGAACTGCCCACGAAAAAATTTTCAAATTGAGGAATTTGGTAAGTTGGCCTTTTTCTGTTCCATATCCGTGCAGGAACAGCCGTTTCATTTTGTCTATTGATTCGTCAAATTCCTTGCAGTCAATCATGGCTTTTTTCCAAAGATGGTGAATAGATCAGCTTGATAGCAACACCCGGTAAATCTCCTGACTTTACTTCGGGAGGCATGACAACAAAACTCCCCATAAAAATCATTTTAAGTAATGTATTAATTTGAAGTTCAAATGATTGTGATGCTTCGGGACGATTCATAAAGCCTGCATCATCATCCTTCCCCATAGTGATAGCTTTTACCGCACCATACATATCTCCCTGAATCTCAACATCTTCACCTTTAAGTAACATGATTGGAAATGCGTATGCCATATTGTTTTGACACAAATGGGAAATAGCCAGTTCGTACTTGTCGATATTATCTTGTGAAAAGCTCCAGCAGGCACCGTGTTTGTCCCGATAATATACAACCGGACATTCGGTAAATCCATGATCGTGTTCTTCCACTAATGTATATCCTTCAATACCGAAATACTGTTTCACTTTGTTTATTGCTCCGGCTATTCCCCTTTTATCCTGCCGGTAACGGTACATTTTTTTATTATCCCACACTTCCACCCAAGAAATGAGTTCCTTTCCCTCTTCGTCATAGTCGCTGTATCGCCGGGCAAACAGTGTCATTTGACCGGTTATGGAATCGTAGTGAGGATAAAGAGTGTCACCATCAAAATAGGAGAGATTCTTGGTGAACACCTTGCCTTCATTCATATAGAATACGATTGCTGCATCTCCCGTTATTTTTACACTTTTGGCATATTCGTAAAATGCAATCTCCATATTTTTATCCAGCCATCCTTTTTGAAATTCGAGAAATATTTCCCGTGAACTTTCATCAACTTTGGTATCGGTCAGCTCATGATGAATGTCATTGCCACATAGATGTACAAGTTGTTGGATAGTGATTATCATCTGAAAGGGAAAAGAAGCACGGAATACTTTCTCCCGGAAGAACCGTTTCTTCTCTTCGTCATATTTCAGTCTGTCCGGGTAAAACAATTCCGAATTGATCTTGTGCCCTGAAGGATAAAACTCACGGATAAAATCAGCCTGCGAAATGAGCTGCCATGTCAGCCTATCACTGTTGTTTGTGAACGATGCGTTTCTTAAATCGCTCGTAATCCTGCCTTGCAAGTAACCTTCGGGAGTAACCCTTGCAAAAGGCTTTTTTGTAAGAATCTCTGCTATCATATTAATCCTAAACCTTTTATGTGTTTGCGTTTATGTTTAATTTCAAAAATCATTCGCATAAGCAATGCTTCTATGAAGTCGGGAGAATGACCTACTAATTTTTTCATTATAATCTTCTTGATAATAGTCCAGCCTTTCTCTTCACTGTCTTCATCCTTTCGTATCGCTTTCCTTTCCTTGTCGAGAATCTGTCTAAGGGGAACTTTCTCAAACCCTTTGCCGGAGAACTTGCGTTCAAGAAGAGTCGGTTCAATGGAAATCTCCCGGTTGATAATTTTTTGTGCGAACAGATATGCCGCTTGTGATTTTAAATTCGCATAGATGTATTTGAATTTCTCTTCCACGGCTTCTTTGTTGTTGAATGGGATTGCATTCGGGAAAAAGCCTTTGAATATTTGTCCGAGTCCGTTAAGGTCATAGGTGAAGCATTCTTCTCTTACATGCCATTCTTCCAGCATCGCTTTTACGGTATCGACTGTTTTCTTGCTGTCAAGTTTGCAAACAAATATGTCTCTTATATGCCATCCTTCCCACAGCCACATGACAAGACTGTCGCCACCCTCAAATGCCGCATCACATGATACCCGGCGTATTCCATCACCTATCTGCATGGAATTGCGGTATAAGGCTTCCATGTGAGTCAGCTTTATTATATCATCTCCGGCAGCTTTGTATTTCCAGTTACCGTCAAGATCGCGTGCGCGTTGTTCATCTGACTGGTTGACAAGGTTAGCCAAATAGGTCGGATCAGAAGACATCAGTTTTACATTATCGGAAAGTTTTGCTTCAATAAAAGTAACCGACTTGATAAACAGTTCTTGTGGTGTGCCATATTGCTCATACTCCGGCTTCCAGTAGGCGTGTATAATATCCTTGCATTGCTCATATACTTCCTCACGGGTATCTCCCCAATATATACCTGAAACATTGTCCCCGTCCATAAAACAATACCGGACTCTGCCATCACGTTCCGGGATTGGAAGACCATCTTCTCCGATCCACCAGTCAATGAATTTTGCAACCCAGCTGTCAGGATCAGGGTTACATGTTCCGATAAAGCGGTTACGGATATGAAAGGCGTTACGGTTACAAGTGATAAGGTATTTGAATTTGAGATATTCCATGTGGGTTATTTCATCCACACCTATATATGCGAACTGTTTACCTTGAAAACGCTTTTTGAAATCGTCAAGTGTGTCAGCATGATAGCTGAATTTTAAAAATCCACCTTTATAGAAATTCCAGCGCATGTCGTTTTTGGACTTGTTGTATTCCCCAAAATCATCATATAAGGTGGATGATGTTTCTACCATATCAGAGAGATCGTCTATCTCATGCCGGAGAAGCACAGAACGGAAGTTTTTATTTTTTATATCTTTCAATGTTTCCATAAGAAGAGTAAAAGTTTTACTTCCTCCACGGCATCCCCCACAGATGGTAATATCAGCCGGGGTGGAGAGCATGTTTTCCTGCCCTCCACCTTGTGCGATTATCTTATTCGGATTAGGAATTTTCCTATCCGCGTCTCTTAACATTTGGATATATTCATAATCAAGCACCAAACTGGCATTAACCGTTTTTATTCCACTATATTTCTCCATAAAAGAAAACCGATCCTCACATTACACATGTGGAGACCGGCCTATAAGCTCTGATTCTAATATTGCAGTACAAAAATACGCATAAAGAGTATTATTTTCTACATTTTAATAGAAAATAATATCAAAAATGTTTTGAGAAAAGAAATCCAGTACATATATTTGCAACGAAAACATGGAGTATGATAAAAATTAGTGCGGATAAAGATGCAGATCAAAGGGAAATATACAACAAGATAGTTTTATGTCCGATATGCGGTCAGAAACTAACTGATATAAGCTATGTCAATGGTGTTGTTATATTGAGAGTGAAGTGTCGTAGATGCAAGAACTACATAAATGTGGATATTGTGGGTACAAAGTAGTTTTCAGGATAATATCGCGGAGTGGAGCAGCTGGTAGCTCGCTGGGATCATAGCCCAAAGGTCATTCGTTCGAGTCGAATCTCCGCAACAATAGTTGGAGTTGCCGCATTGTTTCTCCCTTCGATGTGGCGTATGGGGATAAAGGGAGAATATGGAAAGATGGCAGACGTGGTGTATGCGCCGGACTGAAAATCCGGTTAAGGTGATTCGATTTCATCTCTTTCCACAAAACCTATACGGTGTGGTTCAATTCCCACAGGTACGCTGAAATGGGGTATCGCAGGTTAGGTGAGTATAGGTATATTGTCCGGTTAGCTCAATTGGTAGAGCAATACACTGTTAATGTAAAGGTCGGTAGTTCGATTCTATCACCGGGCGCAATGAAGCGGAGATAGTTCAGTTGGAAGAACGTCAGATTCCAAACCTGATTGTCGGGGGTTCGAGTCCTTCTCTTCGCGCATATTGAGATATGGTGTAATGGCAACACAGCAGATTTTGGTTCTGCTATTCAAGGTTCAAATCCTTGTATCTCAACAAATGGCGTATTCGACTAACGGTTAGGTCGTCACCTTTTCACGGTGGAAACCAGAGTTCGATTCTCTGATACGCTACACAGAATGAATAACGTCCGAAATACAAGGGAAATGCGGTGGTTTCACCGAGACATCTTGTAGGTCGCATATTGGAAGTATGGGTGAGTGAACGATACCACCTCTTTGCTAAAGAGGCAAGCTGAAAGGCTTCGGAGGTTTGAATCCTTCTGCTTCCGCAAAACGGGTAGTTACCGAAGTGGCAAACGGGATAGACTGTAAATCTATTGGCTTTCGTCTTCATTGGTTCGAGTCCAATACTGCCCACTATTAAATGGAAAATAAGACCAAAGAGTCAGATTGATGCAAAAAGCATTGTCTGACTCTTTTTTAACATAAACACAAAATAAACACGATGGAACAAGAAAAAATCTTATCCACATTAAGTGAGAAACTTGGAGAAACCAGTTTTTCACCGCAGACATTACAGACGTATGTAGAACTTAATCCCATAGCCGAAGGTTCGGAGCCTGACGAGGCTTATTGGAACAAGGCTGTGAATTTTCTGAAAGGGATGCAAGGACAGTACAACCATGATGTCGCAACCAGAGTTGAGGACTTTAAGAAAAACTATAAGCCCCAACCGACTCCCCCGACACCTCCAACTCCACCGGTACCACCGAAAAACGATGATGAACTGGAGAAGAAACTGAAAGAACTGGAAGCACGTTTAGACGCGGAAGACAGCAAAAAGGTTCAAGCTGATTTGTTGAAGAAGGTTACGGCTGCAATGAAGGCCAAACAAGCGAATGATGATTATGTGTTGAGCAAGACCTTACAAGGGGTAACTTTCGATACCAAGAAAACTGTGGATGAACTGGTTACTGAATTTCTGCCGAAATATGATGCAGAATATAAGGCGTGCAGGGGTTATGGCACCGCCCCAAGAACTTCTGACGGTTCAGGTGGAACACAACACAATGCAGCCAGCAGATACTTTGAACGTAAAGGCAAGAAGGAAGGCTGGAAGAAGAATTGAAATTATTAACTCTAAAACAATAAATGTATGGGAACAATGGGTAACACGTTTGATGTGAACACCGTGAAATACGGACATGCCCGTAAAGTGTGGCGTGAAATCCGTCACCGTTATCCGGGCGGTGGTATGGTGAGCAACATTTCCGATTGGGTTGCGGTTGGCAAGATTCCTGCCGGTACAGCTGTGAAGTTTGATCTTTCAGGTAAGACATTCACCGCTTATACGGATGCACAGATCAAGGCGGCTGAATCAGATATTACCACTCTTGGCATTAATGGTTATTTGCAAGAAGATATTCTTGTAGCCAGTGGCAACACAAAGGCCAGTGGGACAGTAGTCTATGCCGGAGAGATTTATCAGTACATGTTTGACGAAGAAGTGGTCGCTATCCTGCAAAAGATTACTACACTTCCTCAAATTGTATGGGTGCAGTAAAAGAATTTGAAAACAACATTTAAAATACGACAATTGTATGAATACACTTCCTATTGATTTGTACAAGGTTATCGAGTATGGGCTTGGTGGGGACACTTGGCAAGAATTTATTGACCGTTACAAGGAGAAGTATGACCTACTTCAAATTGATGGTTTTGAATTTGAAGCAACCAAGTTGGATTATACTTTCTCCCAGCTTATTACGAGCCTCGGCGTGAAAACGCTGCCAGCTTACGTTGATCCGGAAAGTCCGGGTTATGAAGCTGCATTGGGAGAACTCGAAGGAAGGACGGGTAATATCCCGACTCAAAAGAAGTTCTACCGTTTGAACCGTGTGACTGTGAGACAACAATTGCAGCTGTTGCAACGGGTAGGCATGTCCGCATTGACGGAAGAGATGCAGAATGTGTTCTTGGGCTTGCTTGATGAAAGTGCTGACGGTCTTATCGGATCGTACTACAATGCGCTTACTCACCAGCGAATGAGAATTGTTTCCACGGGTAAGTTTACTATTGATACTGATAACAACCCACGTGGTTTGAAGGGTATCACTATTGACTTTAATATCCCTGAAAACCATTATCAAGTATTGGCCGGCACAAGCCGCTGGTGGACTAAGGATGAACATATTCCGGCAAATCAAGGCTCTGCCTCTGATCCGATTATGGATATAAAGAACAGAGTGAAAGAGATTCGCCGCAAATATCATTATTTGGGCAAGATCAGGATGGAGCTGGCGCAGGACTTATGGGATGATTTAATGACTCATACCGCGGTTCTTAAACGTATCGGCCATTCCCTCTATCCGACTGTGACGGATGATAGTACGGTTATTGCCAATGCACAGAATGAAGATGAAGACCGCCTGAAAGCCATTTTCAAGAAACTGGTTAAGGTGGATGAAATCGTGCCACGTGACAGCTATGCTTTTGTTGACAAGCCCGGTAAGGATGCGGACGGACAACCTGATCTTATCACTGAACAAGTGGAGAACTTCAAGGCCACCAATATTGCCTTTATACCAGTAGGTCAGATCGGTACTATTCAAGGTGTGGAGCCTTTGACTTTGGGATATGAGGCAAACAAGGTTGCTTCTTATGACGGTGGACGCTTGAAACTGACACAGAGAGCCAATCCTGAAACACATTCAATCTATATTGAAAGTGAAGCCGCCCAAATGTGTGTGCCGAGAATGCCACAGTATATGTTCATCTCTACTGTAACTGTGTAATTCTTAAACTCATGCAAGAATGAATGAGGAACTTTCTCATACGGAAGATATGACCATTGAGGACTTTTTGAGTGGCGCAACTGCTTATGAAATAGCGGACAACGCCCTCAAAAGGGTTCTTGTCAAGCGGAAAATCGCTTTTGGAACAATGGTAAGTGAACTGACCGAAAGGCAGCTTGATCTTGCCACTGCCGATATTTACATGTGGTGTGCAAGCACTCCAAGCAGTAAGAATGATACCGAAGACAGTGACGGGGGATGGAAGCATAAGGAAGGTGGTTGGCAGACCAGTGCATACGACAAGCGGCAACTCCGTGAAATGGCGAAAGAACTGTATGAGAAATGGGATGAAGAAGTTGTAAAGGGCACTAAAATCAGAATAGTCAATTTTTGAGTATGAAAGTAAATAATCCACGGCATCCGCACAAATGTACTGTTTACCGAATTATAGGTGAGGATTCTTTCAGTGATGGTGAGAAGGTGATCTTGTATGAAGGTATATGCCGAAAGGAAGGTAGTACAAATTTGCGGACATTCAAAACCGATAATGTGATAAAGAGCGATTATCTGTTGAGCCTTCCCGGAATTGTTGAAGGAATATTGGCCGGTGATCTGATAGATGTCACGGACAGACAAGGCACTTTCACTCAATGTATGGTTACTGATAGCTATGCCGGAAATTTGGGAACAACTGTGTATTTCAATCTTGCAAAAAATTAACGCATGGATAACCGGAGCAATGAAGTATTGTTTGATGAAGGAATGAGGAAGGCAAAGGAGCTTGTTTCAGGATATATCTTTGATGTCTTGACTAAATGCTGTGAAGAACTTATCCAAGATGCACTTGATAACAAGTCAGGCTTTCGGAATCTTACGGGTAATACAATAACCAGTTATGCGTGCGGATTATTCATGGACGGTAGATTTTCCTATTTCGTTTGTAGTGGAGATTCAATGAAACAACCGGTGAGAGTAAAACTGACTAAAGGTGAAACATTTGTAGGTGTCAGTTATGATAATCAGAACAGACGTTTTACTGGAACAATAGAAACTGATAAAGGTTATGGCGAAGCATCCTCCTTTGATTTCTTGAAAAGATATAAGTCGGAATCACGTAAAGGATTTGAGATAGTAATGTGCACGGGTACTGAATATTCAACCTATTTGGAGAATGTGTTAAATGCAGATGTTCTGACCGGAACATTTCAAAGGGCACAAAATACATTATTCAAGAACTTTAAACCAATGAAATGATGGGACGGACAGTTTATAGACGCATGGATATATTAAAACAAATCGCTGATGCAGTAACCGGCATTGGTGAAAAGGTTTTCATAACAGATCGTCCGGCTGCTGAACAAAAGGCGATGAAGGACTTTGTTGTTATTCGGTTGCCACAAACTATCCAAGATAAAGGAAGTACCTACCAAGACACTTACTGTCAGATAAACGTTTTTGCGCATGATCGCTCAAACGGTATTGAGAATACAGTCCGTTTGGATGAAATGCAAATGGAAGTGGTTTCAAAATTTCCAATAGTGACGGAATTGTTTTCAGCTGTAAGTCCACGATTGCTTCCCGGAGGAAATGACGGACTCGGTTTTCATTCCTTAATAATACAAGCGAAGCTAATAATAAACAAATGACACAAACTTAAAAAGATACGATTATGGCAGAGATTTCTATTACTACCAAACTGGAAGAGTTAAAGGTGCTCTTTAATCAGATGAAGGAGGTTTATTATGTGTCCAAAGTCAATAGTGACCTCGCAACTTTAGCGGCTTTTGATATGGAGCTGCCGGTACTCTCTGACGGAGTTACATTTGATACCGGAGCTGCCGATGTTTCCAAGATCAAGTTGACAACCGGAGCAACTTGGACTTCTATTGCTAATGCTGGAGATTCCGATATTCAGTTTCAAGTACCTTCCGTGGCAGGAAAGATCAATGACTTGTTACTGAACAAGAAAGCGGAAACGGTGACTATGACTGCTACCATTGATGGTGAGACTTATGAAGGTGAAGGTTACAATATCGAACCGAAGAAAGTAATCGGAGGACTCTTCATGCGTAGTGAAGACCGTCAAACAGCCTTGTTCTTACCGAATGTTGAGGGGTATAGCAACTTCGTCAGCGAGCAGGATAAGCCGGGGTACTTTAATGTATCTGTTTCTCCGTTGAATGATGCTAAGGGTGCCTCTATTTACATTTTACGTAAAAAAGTGTCCGAATAAAAAACTTAGGATATAACACTTTGCAAAATTCATATCAGCGAAAAGGTGGTGAGCTACTTGATACCGGCCACCACCTTTTTTCGTATAAAACATGATAAAATATGACAAAGAAGAATGACATAACACTTCCTACACCGGAGGATGAAAGGCTATTGAATGATGTGTTGGAAGACAGTGTGGACTATGTGGAAGTCCGAGGAAAGAAATATGGTATTTCATGGCTGAAAAGAGGGACTATACGCAAATTCACCAGTACCATGCAGAAATCGGGGAATGATGATAAGATCAGTTGCCAATGTGCAGCCGCTATCATTTTGAACGGATATTGGAAGATCAAGTTCTTCTATCCTTTCTTGTGGCGATGGTTCTTTTATATCAAACAATATGGAGATCATGAGCTGATGAAGGTTATAGCCGTCGGCAAAAAAAAAATTCCAGTGGAAGACTACTTGACTGCTACCATATATCTGACCGCGATGAAGGACACGATGATGACAATGACAAAAGAGGAAGCAGAGCATATCCTTCACGAACCAGCTACGGACAAACGTGGGAAATAGGCAAGTCCTATCCGTGGCTGACAGAGCCTTTGAGAGTATTTGGGATTCCAATAAGCAAGCCCTTGTTTGGTATTTATTGGGTACTTACAAATGCACAAATTGAACTATTGGCAATGGATGTGTCTATTGTGGTTACAGATTGTGACAAGGACAACAAGGAAAAGAAGCACGATACGAAGAACTTCAAATCCCCTTCCGTAAGCGAAATAGAGGATGCTGCCAAACGCTGGAAAGATAAGTATGGCAATGGAGAAACAGCAATTAACATTAATGATTATAAGTAACACAAACACAATAATATATGGCTGATCTCGGTAATTTATATTTTGATATACTGTTCCGTGATAAGACAGCGGAACAACGTAAAAAATTGAAAGCGGAAATCACCAAAGACTTGCAGGCAAAACTTGATGTGGGTTTTGACAAGAAGAAGTTGGTTAGCGATATGAAGACTTTGCTTCAAAGTGAGAAGTTTAAGATCAATGTGGTAGTGGATAAGGCCAGTACCACACAAGCTGTCCGTGCCGCCTTGCAAGCCGCCGGGTTGAATACAAACTTTACAGCAAGTGATTTACGCGCCGCCAAAGCCGCAGCCATTCAAACCAAAGCGGAGGCTTCTGCCGCAGCTGCACGTGAGCTTGCGCGACAAAGAGCCGCCCGTGCCGCCAAAGCGGAACTGGATTTGGCTAATGCCCGTGAGAGATCAGCCAATGCAGCAAGGCGGCACATGACAGCCACTCTCAATATGAATGGAGCAATGAACAGCCAGTTGAGTATTGTCGGACAATTAAGAAATGAATTTTTGGGGCTATACTCCATTTATGCGGCACAAAATTTCTTACGTGCAGTGGTTGATATTGGTGGTGAGTTGGAGAATCAGAAAATTGCAATGGCCTCTATCCTGCAAGATGAAGGCAAAGCTACAACCATATTCAATCAGATTAAGAAACTGGCTGTTGCTTCTCCGTTCGGGGTTATGGACTTGAATCAGTATGCCAAACAACTTTCCGCGTATTCTATACCATACAATGAATTGTATGATACCATGAAAGGCTGGCTGATATATCAGCCGGTGTAGGTGTTGATATGGGACGTATCATATTGGCCTACGGTCAGATAAAGGCTGCTAAATTCTTGAAAGGAACGGAATTACGACAATTGACGGAAGCGAACATTCCTATGGTGGATAAACTGGCCGAGCGATTCAGCAAGTTGGAAGGCCGCATTGTCAGTGCCGGTGAAGTGCTTGATATGATCTCGAAAAAGAAGGTTACGTTTGAGGATGTAAAAGATGTTCTTTGGGAACTTACGGATGATGGTGGCATGTTTAATAATATGCAGGAAGTTCTTTCAGAATCAGTTAAGTCCAAATGGAAGAACTTGGCTGATGCGATTGACATTATGCTTGGTGATATTGCGGAGTCAACGGGTAGTACATTGAAATGGACTGCCGAAAGCCTTACCACCCTTGCACAAAATTGGAAAGAAGTTGTACCGGCTATCGAAGCTGCCGTTGGAGCCTTTGGAGTATATAAGGTAGCTACATTTGGCGCAAACCGCTTGATTGGGAATGAAAGTGCGGCTCTTATAAAAAGTACGCTTGCTGCCAAGCAAAAGGCAGCAGCCAATCTTGTTGTCGCATCCAGTTATCGTACACTTACTAATGCGGAAAAAGGACTTATAGCTTCAAGTAATACTATGACAACCGCAGATTGGAAAGCGTTGGCAAGTAGTGGAGCTTTAACTAAGGAGTATGCCTTGCGGTTAATGGCACTTGGAAAATTGAAATCAGGACAAGCCGGTCATATTGTGCAGGTACTTGGTATATCTCGTGCTGAAATGTCGGCTGCACTTTCAACAAGTAAATGGCGTGTAGCCATGATCTCATTGGGTTATGGTATAAAACAAGTAGGAGTTGCATTAAAAGGTTTGCTTTTTAATCCATACATGCTTTTGTTTACTGGGCTTACTGCCATTGCTGAATTATGGTATAAGTCCGGGCAAAAGGCTGACGAAATGAACGAGCGTATTTCCGAGTTGACAACAAGAGCACAAGACGGTTTCAAGAACCTAACGAAAGAAGCTCAAAAATTTGCTGATGTTGATCCTTTTAAGGCGAATGATGCCTCACTGATTGCTTCCATTGAAGAAATGAAAACAGCATTAAAGGATTATTCCCCGGTTTGGGCAGATACTTTTAATGAAACGTTTAAGACTGATGATGAAGGAAATACAGTTAAAAGCCTTGCGGAACAATATATATTGCTTCGGAATGCTTTGGATGATACAAAAGAGGCTTATAGATTGTTGAATGTCATAAGAGGTACATCTGAATATGCGAATGATGCTACTGATGGTTATTTTGACGAAAGCTTTAGTGAAAATATTGAAGACTACATCAAGACAGAGAAGCAGATAGACAAGATTATAGACCGTATGGCTGGTAGCTATATAGAGTATTATACTGCCATGCAGAAAGTTATAGCCAAGTATGATGATTTTGCTAAAGTCGCTTCGGGCAAATCATTGAAAGAGCAGTTGGATATAATCAAAGAATATCCCAAGGCATTAGCCAGTTTGAATAATGAGTTACCTTTCACGGGAGGATATAGGGATGATATTTTTCAGCTGCGGAAGGCATGGAAAAACTCTAAACGTGTTTTTGAGGAAGAAGTATCACCGGATATGCAGAGTTTCATATCTGAATATAAGTCACGATTACAAGCTGCCGGATGGAATTTAGACAATTTGAGTGACGCTCAAAAAATAGCTATCGGTTTGGATATAAGTTCTTTCTTGGATCAATTTAAAGAGATGCCGGTAGATATACGGAATTTTCTTAATGGTGAGATTCTTGAAAAACAATTCAATATTAAGATTAATGCTGAATATACGGAAACTATTCAGAGCTTGTCAGATTTGCAGAAAAAGTTCAATGAAGCCACAGATGGGCAATTTGAAGCTCAAATAAAGGTTTCTACGGATTCAGAGAAAATTATTGAAGGAATACAAAAAGCGTATAAGGAAGCTAAAGAGATAACAAATCAATTGAAGCCGGTATTGATTAAAGCCGGAATAGATTTGTCAGGTATTGGAGCTATTGACTTGTCAAAACTTCCCGACTGGCAGAAGCAAATTGTATCAGATTATAAAAAGGCTTTCGACACAATGCAAGCCGGTGAGAAAGGAGCTAAAGAAATCGGTTTTTCTCTCACTGATCCAAGTAAGGATAAGAGCAAAAAGGATGCCTTCGCTGAAAGATTGAAAGAACGGGTAAACTTACTAAAGGAGGCATATTCTGAATATAAGAAGTGGACTGACATTGTTGGAAAGGGAGAAGCTGCCAATAAGGTTAAAGGATCGGGTATTTTTGACTCCTTATTCAAAGGTAAAGAACCTGTGGATATTGAAAATTATCGGGATGAATTGAATAAGATTCTTAACCAGCTTGACGATAAAACCAAAGAACGTAGGGAATTGAAAGTCTCTATACGGAAAGTGCTTCTGGATATTGATGCCAACGCTATGAAAGAAGCTTCGGATAAGGCCGCAAAGGAACTTGAAAGGTACGTGTCTGATGTTTCAAAGAAATGGGATATATACAAGCAGCTTGTCAATGCCGGTGCAAGTAAGAAGGATGCTTCTTTATACGCTTTCGGAGCATTGTCTGAATATGAGAAGAAATCCGAGGAATTAGCTGAAAAGGTAACTAAGAAAATGAAGGATAAAGGGGTATATATACCTTTGACTTTCACCGAACAAGAGGCCACAGAATCACTTGGAGGTAAAGACAGTGTTTTGTATAAACAGTTTTTCAGTGCATGGAAGGAAGCTAAAGAAGCTATTGAAAAAGATAGTTTGGAAGTAAAGCTGAAAGAAGTTACTGCCCTCAACAAATACAAATCTATCGCTGAAAAAATACGGGACTTAAGCGAGAAATATGCTCCCTTAACCGGCACCTTCATTGGTGAAAATAATGAACTTGTTGGGAATGTTGAAGGCATGACTCCCGGACAGAAAGCTCTTTTTACCGAATATAAGGAGGAACTGGCAAAACTAAGGGGACAACTGCTTGAACTTCTTCCGGTATGGGAACAGATATTTGGAGATCAGACCTATAAATCATACGGACAGATACAGCAAGCATCCGATTATGCGCAACAGATTATTGATAATGCTTCTGTAACTAAAAACAAGAATGGAAAGCCAACAGCTTTTACTTCTTGGTATTTGGATGAGAATGGTAAACGGATTGATGTTTCAGGAGAATATTCTCAAATTGAGAAGTTAAAGAAAGCCATACAAGACTTATATAAGGCCGGATTACAGAAGAATCCGTTTGCCACTCTCATAAAAAATATTCGTTCTTTATTCTCCAGTGGAGATAAAGATGAAAAGGGTACCATAGAAAAGATTGCAGCCATAGGAGAAAGTGCCGCTGAAAGTGCTGATCTTGTCGGCAATTTTGCAGGGCAGATGTCTTCCATGTTCGATGCTTTGGGCAATGAGGGTATGGCCGACACGATGGGTAATGTGCAGGATGCCATGTCTTCTATAAGCAATATCGGGCAGGGATTCGCCAAAGGTGGAATAGTTGGTGGTATTGCTGCCGCTGCCGGTGAAGCTGTAAACTGGATTGGGAAGATAGCACAAGCACATGACAAAAAGCTTGATAAGGCTATTGAAAAAAGTAAACTTCGTGCTCAACAGTTGCAGTATATATACGAACAGATTGACGGTATTCTTGAACGTTTCTTGGGCAGTGGCACGGAACTAAAACTTGTAGATGCAGAAAATGACCGTACCCGGTTGAATCAATTAAATAATCAGATTGAGGCAATACGCAATAAGGGGAAGATCAACATCTTCGATTTGATGTCTTTGCAGAAATATAAGCAGGAAGCGGAAAAACTTCAAAAACGTGTTTCGGCATACGATGAAGGCGGTGCATACGGGTATCAACGTGCCTTGATGCAAGAACAACTTTCAGAATTGGAGAAACAGCGGCAAGCCGAAATTGACAAGAAGAAGACGGATGATAGCAAAGTGGCTGATTATGAGAATCAGATTGCGGAGATGAAACAGCAAATAAAGGATTTTGCCGAAGAAACGGCTGAATCTCTTTATGGCATTAATTTGAAAGACTGGGCTTCGCAGTTGGGAGATGCCTTGTATGAGGCATGGCAGAAAGGCGAGGATGGTGCCGAAGCTTTCAAAAATAAGGTTGCCGACATTATGGGTGATGTTATGAACTCCATTCTCAAAATAAGTATTTTGGAACCGGCCATGCAACAGCTTCAAAAGATGCTTTTTGGTGAGGATGGAATGAGTGGTTATTTCGGCAAGGATTTCTCTCTTGACGAAAAGGAGTTGGAAAGTATTGCGGACTATCTAATGGGGGTAAGTGAGAAAACCGATGATTACTATTCCATGCTTGACAAACTGAATAACTATATGGAAAAGAAATATGGTATCAGTATGAAGGAAGAGGAAGAAGACAGTGGAAGTGGTTTATCTAAAGGCATACAGAATGTTACTGAAAATACCGCTAACCTTTTGGCTTCTTATATAAATGCAATCCGGGCTGACGTGAGTGTTAAACGGGAGTATGTGCGCAGATTGGTTGAAGAATTGTTCCCGGCCTATAATGTAATAGCACAAGCACAATTACAACAACTGACAATGATACAGATAAATACAGCAAAGAATGTGGAATTTGTGGAAGAAATCAGGGATATACTACATAGGAATATAAACGGTGTAAACAAGTTTAATATATGATTATGAACAGATTGAATAGTGAATTGAGAGGTCATGCCGTATCGTATGGCCTCTGCACACAATGGCAAGGTGACTGGCAAAACAATAAAAGCCAGCAAGAATTGATCGGAATGTATATACGGGGCATTGATTTTTGTATTGAACACGATTATCCGACGGTGGAATATATAAAAGGCAATTTTGACCGGAGTCTGCTTCATCAAAACCATATTTTTGTTGATGAACCAGTGATCGGAGGCGACAATGGTGTATATGTACTGAACGGTAAATGTTCAGGCAAACTTTCTTTCGGTAAATTTACAGTTGTTACTCTCCATTTGCGGCATGATAGTGAATTGACTCTTGAAGTGGAGGATTGTGCCAAAGTTTTTGTAAGTGTATATGATCGGGCTAAACTACATGTAAGGCAAAGCGATGTGGCTAAAGTTTATGTATATGTTCATGGTGGAAACTGTAAAGTTGAAACCGATGGCAATGTCATGGTAAGATATAAAATGAATGGGGATTAACATGCGTTTTGCAACATCCTTATTTATAGCCTTTTATATTCCTATATTATTTGAACGGTATCATAAATGACAATCAACATCTCGCCACAATACGGTAGATACGCGCATTATTTATATTATGTCTAAATTTTAGAGTAAATATAACTGTTTTTATTTACCGATTCTTACCGTTTGTTACTGATGTTTACCGAATTTATTTTATTGATTTTTAGGTTGTTGTATGGTGAAAATATCGTCTTTATATTTGCGCTGGAAACAATGCTGTAAGGTTCATTACGTGGTTGTCATGAACTGGAGTAAAATATTATAGGGCATTCTCTTTGAGGCAGACAACCACATTAGGCTTCATCGGGATTTGCCCTTTCTCTTTACTATTATGTCAAGCGTGACTATTATATTAAGGAGGGTTCAGTAGGTACGAGTAATGGCGTATTGGGGTTCGATTCCCTGCCTACTACAAGATCGGACAAAATAATTCCCCAAAAGCGGAGATGTCCGAGCCGCTGATGGGGAAAACATTAACTTTATAGTGCAAAGATATGGAAAATTTTAATCAGTTAATACCTATTGATGAGGGAAAAGGTAAAAAAAGAACAATGACCTCCTTGCAGATTGCAGAAATTACGGGCAAAACTCATTCAAATGTAATGCGAGATATTCGCAATATCCTTGAACAACTGGAAGATAGACGACAATTCAGTTTTGAATTATCATCAAGACCTCAACCTATGCCAAACGGTGGAAGCAAAGAAGTGTCTTGTTACATTCTCACCAAAAAGGATTGCCTTCTTCTCGCAAGTGGTTATGATGCAAATTTACGAGCCAAAATTATTAATCGTTGGGAAGAACTTGAAGAAAACAAGCGTGAACTTTCCCGTAAAGACCTTGCTTTGATGGTTCTTCAAGCCGAAGAGGAAAAAGAACGATTGGCTTTGGAAGTACAGAAAAAGGAAGAAGAAAAGCAGGCTATCATAGAGGAAACAAAACCTGCCGTGGTTTTTACAGAATGCGTAAAGAATGCTTCTACCAATATTCTTGTCCGTGACCTTGCCAAACTGATAACCCAAAACGGATATATCATTGGAGAATATCGGTTGTATGATTGGCTTGTGGAAAATAAATATCTTATTCGTCATAAGCGATGGAGCAGGTCAAAGAATAAATATCTATTTGATTACACTCCTACACAAAGAGCTGCGGAAATGAAACTTTTCTTTGTGACGGAGAATGCTATAATGCAGGGCGGTAATCCTACATTCATAAAACATACGTGCTGTGTGACCGGGAAAGGTCAGGTGTATTTTCTAAATAAATTCAAATCTTTAGCGGCGGTATAGTTGGAAATAACAATGAAAGCCAACTTGCGATTCTTATCAATACATAACAAATAAATAGGCTGACTATGAAGCCAGCCTATTTATTGTTAAAAGTCAGGGTGCGTTTTTGAATATTCATCTATCATTTCCAAGTCTCGTTGCTGTTCAATACTACCACCATATTCTTTTTGTCCTTCTCCAGTCTTTTTGTTATGATATTGGTAGATTTCTTCGTTGTCTGAAATAGAAGAATTACATGCTTTAAACATTGCGGACAAGAATATACTAATAAAAACAATAGCAAGTACTCCTATAACAAGATCTGAACTGAATAATGATACGTTTTTTAATAATCTGTCCAATAGAAAAATAGAAGAAATTCCAAATGCAAAACCACCCAACCATGTTGCAATCGTAAAATCTGCGTATAAGCCAATAGTGAATATAATACCATACATTATTGTATAAATAATTTCTTTTATAGGCTTTTTCTTATTTTTCTTTTTATTTAAACGAGGTTGGCGAAGCGACTTGGCTTTACTCATTCCACAATTTTTACAGTAGCTTAATTGGTCTTCATTTTCAGTACAACATTTCTTACATTGCCACATATTTATATATTTTAATAATGAATGTCATTTCATTTCTTTCAAGATTTCACGAACTTCAATAGCTTTCATTCTTTCTATTTTTTCTTTTTCTCTCCGAATAAGATCATTTATAAATCGACTTACGTTTGGTTGTAGATTTACAAATTCTACCAAGTCTAAATCAAATCTGATAGCCCGAACCTTACTTTTACTCGCAGGTTTTGTTCGATGGTACACTCTTTTGGCTTGCTGTTCCTTTTCTATCATACCTTTAGTACTTAACTCCTAACATATAATAACCTCTTTTATAATTAAATGCAAAAGTATTAATAAATAAAATTATGACAAATGATATTTTTTATGTTTTTCAACATACACGTGGAAGCAAGTTAGGGGTTGAGTATAATAATCTACTAAAAAATGCTTTTATGGCATTATTTTCTATGATTATATAGAAAATACAATTATATTTGCGTTGAAATAAGATTAAAGTATAAGGCCATAGAGCTTGTTGTGGAGACTAAATATCTCTGCGGCAAGCTCTTTTTTAATATATGTATATGAACGAACCGTATTCTATTTTGATGCAGAAAACTACCGAGAATGCTCCAGTCAAAGACAGCTTGGCGCATTTTGGAATTGTGTGCACAGAATTTCCGTTCAAGCCGGGTGGGGAAACGAAAGATTTACCCAAACGGGATTGGCCGGATGAAGACGGTGAAGATACTTACATACCCGATAAGCTGCTATTAAAGGCATACGACTTGGAAGCCGAGATGTGCTATAAGGGAGATTTGGGTACTGCATACGATAAAATTATGGCCTTTCAAAACTATCTCACGGGAGAAAATGGTGACGGTGCCACCTTGAAAATATATAACTCGCACACGGGTATCGGGCGGCAAGGACTTTACTTACTGGAGGTTGGAGATTTTGAATTTAATAAGTCCAATATGGATGAAGTCTTGACCTTCCCGGTAAAATTCAGAGTAACTGATCCTCGAACTCAAATAATCCCCTCGTATAGTGTTGCGGAACCGACAAAGATAGTTGCATTGGTTGAAAAAGTATAGCTGTATGGCATGGAAGGTTTATGATAAAACTGGCAATACGGTACGTTGTACACTGAAAGGTTTGGAGTATAATGGTACATGGATGGGTGCATGTTTTGTGACAAGCACTCTGAAAAGTGCCGTACCCATTCTTTTTGAGATAGGTGACTATGTTATGTACCGTGGTGAGAAGTTTGAGATAAACTATGATCCTACGGCATTAAAAAAGGCGGCAAGAAAAACTTCGGGAGAAGCGTTTGTCTATGATAACGTAAAGTTCAACTGGCCGGGAGATGAATTGACGCGATGTGATTTTCTTGATTATGTGAAAAGTGATAATCAGATACACTTCACTTCTTTGCCTAAGTTCAGTTTCTTCGCTTCGTCTATACAAGATTTGGCAGACCGTGTTCAAGTAAATCTTGACCGTATATATACCGGAGCACAAAAATGGACGGTTGCCGTACACCCTGAATATGTGAGCACTACCAATGTAAACATTGATGTGAACAATATAAAGGTATGGGGTGCATTGGAGTTGTTCAATTCAAAATTTGGTGCGAACTTTGTTATTCGTGGCCGAACAATAACAATCGGTACTGCCGGTATTGCTGTGGGCAATATTTTCAAGTATGGACGTGGAAACGGTTTGTACGAAATTCAACGTACAGCCGATGCGGATCAACAGATTATTACGCGATTGCGTGCATACGGTAGTACAAGAAATATGCCTAACCGGTATTATAATAAGCTCTCAAACAGTTCTCTTACCAATTATTTGCCGAATAACATGGCCGTGGAAAATCTGATGTTACCTGATTTTCCTAAGACAACGCTTGATCCATATATTGACAGTAAGAATATTGCTGTGCTTGGCATTCGGGAAGGGAGTGTTTATTTTGACGGTACCGGTGGTTTGGAGGAAATATGTCCTTCAATGGAAGGTATGACCGCCGAACAGTTGAAAGATGCAGGTATTTATGTATCATTGGATGCCGGGGATAATGGCAATCTTGACGAAGTGGCTGATGCCGAACAACTGACAGATGATGGTACAATGGATAGCCTGAAGGAAGGTGAAGATGTCCCACCTTTTACAATAACGCTAAAAGATGTTGGTTTCAATATAAACGATTACCTGACTTCTGAAACAGCCACCATTAGCATGAAAAACGGCATGTGTGGTGGCCGGGATTTTGAAATAACCAAATGTGAGAAGAAGGGCAATAAATATGTGCTGACTTGTAACCGTGTATATGATGAAAGTCTGAAATTATATTTCCCATACAAGGATTACAATATAAAGTCCGGTGACAAGTTTGTCCTGCTTTATATTGATATGCCGGACGTTTATATTCAGGCCGCTTCACAACGGTTGCTTGCTACCGCGAAAAAATATCTTGCAAAGAATGACTATGTGCGCTATTCGTATGAACCGAAGGTGGATGATATTTTCATGGCACGCCAACATGATGAGGCTGTTGCAAGGGGGGAAGCAAGCATACATGATACTTTGAAAGAAGGGGACTTGATGCTATTCACTGATAGCGATCTTGGTATTGAAGGCAGCATCATTATTGATACCCTTATTATCAAAGAGGGAGAAGATATGATACCGAAGTACACTATGACACTTCGGGAGGAAAAGGCTGTTGGATCGCTTGAAAAAATCCAAAATCAGATAGACTCTATTGCAGGTGGTGGGCAGGGAACCGGTGGCTTGAATACCCAACAGATACAGTCTATCATCCGTTCACTGGGCAATCAGCTTTTTCTTTCGCGCACCCACAATGATACGGCAGCTGGGCTTATCGGCTTCTTAGCCGGTGCTATCTTTGGTGCAAGCGGTTTTGCAGAGGGTTTGACCGGCTTTGGGGCGAAAATAGACAGCATGGGACGTGGGTATATGGAAAGCCTCACGTTACGCAGGTTTTTAGAGGTGCCGGAATTGCGTTTTAACCGTGCTGAAATTGTGCTTGGTGACAAATGGCGTTCTCCCGGTGCTGGAATTATAGAGAGTGTTGAGCCTGATTATGATGCTGATGGTAACTTGCTACGTTCCGGGACAATAAGTTTGAAATTACAAGACGGTGAAATAGGTGCTGTGGCTGTGGATGATATTTGCATGGGGTATTTCCATGACTATGAAACGCCGGGGAATAATGCGGTATCTGATATAGATGATAGCCGTGGCAACCGTATGTTTGCCGGTTTCTGTACAATCTATTTTCGTATTACAGAAATATTGGATGCCGGAACAAACAAAAGGTTTCGCTATGTGCTTCGTGGTGTTTCTGATCGTTGGCAATATTCTTTCCATCCGTGTGAGGCTTTGCATTTTGTCGCTTATGGCAACTTTACAAACAAGGAACGCCAGACTTCCGCTTATGAGACGAGGACATACCGCCGTTTCTTGGTAGGGGTAAATGACTGGGAGTTTACAAAGAGTATGGTTGCAATGCAGGATGGGGATTTGAGCAATCTCAACATCTTCGGGTTGGATATGACCGGTTATTCTGCTTATCTGAATAACATTTATATGACCGGCACAATCGAACAGTTACAGATAGATGCACCGGTACGCATTGAGATTGATACGCAAGGTGACAATTTTCTTGCTTATGGTGAATCAATGGAAATTACTTGCAAGGTCTTTAAAGGTTGGGAGGATATTACAGACACAGTTAGACAATGGGCTATCCGAAGGGATAGTGGAGATACCGCCGATGATGAAGCTTGGAATATCAAGCATAAGGATTTCAACGGTTCAATAACGATACATAACACAAAGGAAATTAGTGATTTAGGAAATAATTCAGTAACAGTGGTAAGTACCTTGTTTACCATAACGGCAACAAATGATACTGCATCAGTAGAAGCAATTGTGACGATATGATAGAGAGTGAAAAGAAAAGAATCAGAAAAGAGTTTCAACCGCTTACGATTGCAGTAAGCTTGAAGATAATGACACCGAACAGTCCGGCCAATCAGGTCTATAATCCGGTGGCAAATGAATATGATCCTGACCGTGGGGTTACTCCACTGGTGATTTTACCGGAAGTCATAGCGAATGCCGCTGACGGTAGCTGGGATATGCCTTATGTTAATTCTTTGTTGGCAGAAATGAACTGGTTTGCTAATGGAGAGAATATTTCTGCAATCAGTTCATGGAATGGGAAGTACAGTATAGATACGGTTGGAGATACACGCGGTGCCATTACCATAAGCAGAAATGTGGCTCCGGGTGAAAGTTTTGAGTTGTATTTTGAAGGTCTGATAGCTGATACCCGGCTTGGGGTGAATATTCCCGTTAAGACTGACTCTATCATGTTGACAACGGTAGATAAGAGTGAAGATACCTACGGTTTGTCTATTGGGGATAGTCAGATAATCCAGTACAATCCATTTCTTGACAAGCTTTTGTTGTATGATTACAAGGTAGCCAACAATTTGATTTCCGCATCTACGGCCAATAGGAATGCAGCTTTGGATGAAAATTCATACGAGCGCACCATTCCACTTATGGTAACAAAGGGAGTGAATAAAATAACTACCGGATATACAATTGAACTTTATCAGGTGAACAGCATATCAAGTCAAACAATGCTGACTACCGCAAACCATGAAATAGTGGCTTTGTCCTTAACCAGCCTGATAATGGACTTGCGTTTGGTCGAGAAGGGGGATTACTTGCTGTTGGTGAAGGTTGGTGGAAAGGAGGTTGCAAGACAGCAATTCTCCGTCAATCGTGTTTATCCAAAATTTACGTGCATACCGGCAAGTCAGGCTTCCATCAATCCTGATGAAATCCTGCATAGGAATATAGCTATGGTACAGTGGAATGGAGAAATTGTGCCGATACCGGCACCGATTATCCGCATGGTATGGTTTACGGACAGTGCAAATAAGACCGGGGTACAATGGCAGGAGGGGGAAAAAACTGTGATAATGTTGGATGGAACCGGTATTGGTGAAACTTATCTTGACGATTGGTTGGACGTGTACATTAAGGCCGAGCAAAAAAAGGCTTTCTCTGTATTGACTGATGGGACAAATGAATATACGGACAGTAACGGGAACATATATATAAATAATTGATATGAGGTATGTTGTAGCAAATAAGGAAAAGGCTTTGGATGCCGGGGTTCTGTTGTTGGGGCACTTGGTAAAGGGAGAATCCATCATCTTGAATGAAAAGGAGGTAATGTGCCTGCCTTCTCTTGATGGAGAACTGGAAGATAGAATACTGTTGTTGGACGGTATCGTTTATACTAATACAAGCATGAATCAAATTATATCAGAAGGAGGTTGGGAATATGGCAGAAAATTATAGTGCCCAAAATAGCATCACGATTAAACGTCTTCGTTCCAATGACAGCCTGATGCTGACTTTTGAAAATAATGGCATTCCATTGTTTCAGGCCGTAGATGAAGAAAGTGGGGCTGTCTCTCCTGATTGGAGTATAGCTGCGAATCAGCCGGTACGGACACCCAAAGTAACTTCGGCACGTGGGTTGGCGGTCAGTTTGTCTGGTCATAGTTGGGCTTACAATGGAGTGGCTTTAAATTTTAACGGTGCGGAAAGTGGAGGTTGGAAAAAAGACAGTACGGGCAAATTCTCTTTGAATACCAGTACCGGTGCCATTAAAATTGTCGGAAACTTGGCAAGCAAAACGAATATTGCAGGAGATACATTGACTTATTCATGTGTCGCTTCTACGGCAGGTGTTGAGTATAATTTGACCGGGGAACTGCCTATTGCCATTCAGAATATGGGAGCCAGCTCTTACTATCTTGCTATTCTTGCAAGTACCGAACAGTTAACAAGCAAAGTAACAAGTTGTACTCTGACTACCAAGCTGTATGCCGGTGCCAATGCCATTACCGATTACTATATAAAATGGTATAAGGACACGGCGGCTTGGACTGATAAGAACGGACAGAAAAGTGTAACTGTTACCCGTGGTGATGTGGACGGTACCCAGTTATTCATAGCAGAAGTTTATCAGTCTTCAAGTGCTTCACAACCGATAGCACGTGCCGGGGTACGTATCATTGATACGGCAGATGAATTTCAAATTGTATGTTATATAACTTCTTCCAACAAAGAGGTTGATACCGGACAACCCGTTACAGTAAGTGCCAAGATTGTAAATATGACTACGGGGTCAACTTATACTCCTACTTCCGCATCGTGGACTATGGATGTGATGGATAAGGAAAACTGGAAGAGTTTGAAACATTCTACAACAAATTCTATATCTGTAACAACAACGGAAACTGACAGAAACGGGACTCAATATGATGTTGATGTTTTGGCAGAATGTCATTTTAATTAACATAAAAACAAAATAATATTATGGCAACTAAAGGATTAGGAAATGAAACATTGGTGACCTCCATTCTGCGTTCCAATACAGTATTGGTGGAAGTTGGTGGTAGTGTCAGACGCATTACCGTGGAAAACTTCATGAATGCTATTAATAATGGTGACGAACAAATGTTGAGGCAGGTGGCTTGGGGGATTCCAATCAAACAATCAACCCAAAGTAGCACGAACTATGGTGTGATAGGTAATACAGCCGCATGGACAGAATACAAGTTGTATTGTGGCCGTTATCTCGTAACGAATGATGGAAGGGCTGCTAAAATGTCCCCTACCAATAGTGCGGTGTTTGCTGATGGTACTGCGGTGGATGAAACCAAAGGGCATGTGATGTGGATAGGGCCACGTTTGTATTATCGTGTACAGACTGACAGTGTGAGTGGTGTACCAGTCTTATGGCTCTCGATGCTACCTATTGGCGGTGAGTTTATTGGTGGGGCAAATGGTGGAATGTATAACTGTATCGGTGCATACAAAGGCTCCATGTCAGGTAGCGCACTTGTTTCACGTTCAGGAGTTGCACCGGCAGGCAGCAAGACAATCAACGCATTTTGGAATGCTGCACAAGTGAACGGTAAGGAATGGGGACTGACCGATTACGATCAGAGAAAGCTTATTATGATGTTGGGGCTGTCCCAGTACGGAGATACCAATATTCAAGCCAAACTTGGTTATGGTGTGGGTGGTAGCTCCAGTAAAGACTTGTGGGCTGCTGCGGCAGCATTGCAAACTGGCGCAACAAAGAGTCTCGGTGACAATTGGGGCAAAATAGCTATTTCTGTGGTGAATGGAAGTAATACTGGAGTGGATTGTTCACGGGTGAACATGATGGGTATAGAAGATCCTTATGGGTGGCAGTGGGAATTTCTGCAAGGAGTATTTTGCGGTAGTTCCAACAATAGTGCTCAAAGTGGAACGGAAATTTTCATTTACAAAGGAAACCGTTTACCGACTACTGCTGAATTAGCTGCGCATCCAAATGGTGAATACAGACAAGCTACCCGTCAGACAGCTTCCGGTCAAGTGCAGGAAATAATTCTTGGGGAGCATTTTGATATTTTCCCGAAAAAGATTGGTGGAAACAGCACTTCTTATTGGGCTGATTATTCATGGGCAAACACTACTGGGCAGCTGGTTCTTTGGGGCGGTACTGCGAGTTGCGGTGCGGGTTGCGGCCTCGCTTGTGCGGACTCGTTTACCGCTTGGTCGCTCTCGTCTGCGAGTATCGGCTCTCGCCTTGCGTATTTTGGGAATTTAACATTTGTTAGCGGTGCATCTTTGATGGCTGCATAATAGATTTTGAAATATTAGTTCTTTGAATTTCAATTAATTAAAACCCGTCCACCTTCTCGTTTTACGGCAACGGATAACGGGACGAAAGCCGAAAGGCGTGGACGGTTGGCAGAGGGGAACAAGAGCTGGTTCTTTGGGGCGGTAATGCGAATAACGGTGCGAATTGCGGCCTCGCTTATGCGAACTCGAATAACGATTGGTCGAACTCGAATGCGAATATCGGCTCTCGCCATACTTATTTATCGTAGAGTAATCTGCGAGTTCTCCGAGCCATGACCTTGCAGGATTTATATCGTTGCAACGTAGTAATCAATTGGTTACGATGTCAGAAAATCAAGAATGCGGAAAGGTTGCCCAATTTGCGAAAGGCAACAAGCGGTGTTAGTAGGTTGGTTCTCGAAAGCTCCGGGCGAATTATTCAAGCAAGTAAAAACAGCTTGCAGTTATCGGAATAATTAAAATAGTCTGAACAAGACAAAATTGGAAGTATGGTGTAAATTTTAAAACAAAGCAGCAGTGAATATTGGAAGAAGTGATATTGATTGGAAGAGTCTATCGCATAATGAAATTGATAGAATTATAGCGGAAAGGATAGAGGCTGACAATAAACGGATAGAAGCAAACGGTGGAAAGAAATCTAAAAGAGCCGGGTATATTCTTGAACGTATAGCAGAGATAAATAATTTACGTGAAGCGGACAAAGAAGCACAAGATGGGAAGGTTAAGAAAAACCGCTTTATCAGGCGGCATAATCTACACCCGGAAGAAGACCTCCGAGCTTTGCAGTTGATGATCCTGACATTGGATTTTCCGGCACCGGATTATAGCGTAATGAGAGTAAAAAGTGATGCAGGAAAGGTTCGAGATATTGTCAAACAGAAATATTTCCCGTGGCGTATATTGCACCATGCAATTATGAGGGTGATTGAAGAAGATGTTTATAGAAATTTGATTTATGATACAAGTGCGTGTATCAAGGGAAAGGGATTACATTTTGGAGTAAGGAGAATGAAACGTTTTCTTCACCGGTACCCGGAATACAAATGGTTCGTAAAGACTGATTTCAAAAAGTTCTATCAAAGTATTCTTCATGAGCTTATTGTTGCTGCATTGAGAAGGAAATTCAAAGATGAACGATTTATTAAATTGATCGAGATAGCTGTTTTATCGTATGACAGCGGAACAGAGTTAGTTGACGTATTGGAGAATGAAGTTGAACGGAAGAAGAGGTGTTCCGATTGGAGCATTTACAAGCCAACCTATCGGGAATTTTGCGGCAAGCCGGATAGATCATACAATGAAGGAGAAATATCGTGTCAAATGCCTGCATAGATATTGCGATGATAATGTTATGCTGGCTCGTTCTAAGGCCGAAGCGTTGTTTCTTATTCGTGCGTATGAACGGGAAAGTGCAAAAGTTGGGTTGGTAGTTAAAGCAAACAGTTGTATTGCTCCGATAGGAACAGAAACAAAAAATGGGAACAAAAAGCATAGAAAGCGAAAACGTAGTAAGAGGAAGAAGGATTAACTTTTTGGGCTATTGCTTCACGAAAGATAATGTTCGGATGCGTAAAAATATGAAAAAGAACTTTGCCCGAAAGGTGAAACGAATAAAAAGCCGGAAACGTAACCGCGAGATACGAGCTTCATACTGGGGCTGGTGTAAGTGGGGAGATTGTAAGAATTTATGGAGAACAATAACAAATAATGATATGAGTTTTGCAGATAAAGGTATCAAACAGAGTGGTAGAACAAAGGACGGAAAGAAGTTCTTCGATGTAAAAGAGACAAGATTGATGGATATTCTCAATGTCCCTATAACAGTGGTGGACTTTGAAACGAATGTGAAGACAAAGCAAGGTGAAGGTAGATATTGTGTTCTTTTTGAACAGAACGGACAACGTAGCAAATTCATAACGAACTGTTACAATCTGAAAGATGTGTTGGATCAGGCTCGCGAAGCGGAGAATAACGGTCAGAAGATTTTTCCAGTGGAAAATGTGATTGTCAAGCGGCGTTCGTTAGGTGACGGGAAGAGTGCTTATTATTTTGAAGAATAATTATAAAAATGGAGGTAATTTATGAAAAGTTATGGAACTCTTGTAGGAGAACTGCCGACTGGTATTGAATTTGTAGTTGAAGGTGCGTTGCTACGCATTTACTTCGACTTTGAGAGAAGAGAAGCTGTTCAAAAGGCCGGTTCGGAAGATGTGGTGGTTGAAGACCAGTATGTCTGTGAAAACGTGGATGTTGAAGGGGAACATGATTATGACAGTATTGTAAGTGCCATTATCATGGAACGTTATGATGCGAATAAACGTGATGCCATTTTCGCCAACTTGGAAATGGCACGTGATATGGCTTCGGAACTTGACGAAGGTAAGCGTGCCGAATATCTGAAAGAATACACTGATTATCAGAGTTATCGTATCAAGGCTAAGGAGATCGCAAAAGAAGTATTAGCAAAATTGAAGTAATCCGGTATGGAGGCGCAAGGGCATATATTAATACGAAGAAAGGCCAAAAATGGAATTGACGGTACTAATGGGGAACCGGGGAAAAACGGGCTGCAAGGCTGTATTCTCCGGCAATCCGAATGGGCTAAAGGCATAGAGTATCGCAATGACGAGGCTTTGACTTCCGGTACCCGGTACTTGGATATTGCAATTGTGACTACCGGTGCTAATACGTTTAATGCGTATAAATGTCTGAAAACTCATACGTCCAGTGATTCCATTCCGGTGACAAATACAACTTATTGGCAGAAGTTTAATTCTTTGGTGCCAGTGTACACTCCGCTTATCATGGCTCAAAATGCTATTCTACGGTTCATGCAGGGTAATCAGCTTTTGATAATGAAGGGCGATAATAAAACGGTTGCAGCAGGTCTTGTTGGTGGTGACTATCCGTTATGGGTTGGAGCTACAACACCGACTGATGCGCCATATAAGGTGAGTATAGCAGGGAAACTCTATGCGGCTGGTGCGGTTATTTCAGGTGACAGCACTTTTGAAGGTACATTGAAAGGTGTATCAGGCTCTTTTACAAGGTTGAATTGCGTGAATGCTGCTGGTGATGCGGTTGGAGGAATCAGCTTTGGAAGTGATGGAAGAATGTGGTTTGATGGTGATATGTATCATCAAGGTACTAAGGATAACCGGTCATTACGTTTCTACACTTCTGACTTATGGTGTAGAGGCGTGTTTGGCGCAAGGGAAAGAAGCATTATGGTAGTTTACGGCTCCTATGCCTATGTGTACACAAAAGGTGCTGATAAAACCGGTACTTATATACCTTTGACTTCCGGGACTTCCTCTGCTAACGAAACTTATTATACAGTTCCTTGCTATTCGCCAAGATACGATTATAACGGTGAAACTTCGGGTTTTCCAGTTGATACGGTTATATTTAGAATAACATCGAATGTAACCTACCGTTATCTTTTGAGTCTTGCCGTCACCCAAAGGATATTCGTGGTTAATGCAAATGACAATTATAATAATGTTCAGATATATGCGAATGGAACAAAGCAAACATTGAATGGCGGTTCCATGCACCATTGTATGCAGTTGGTGGATTTTATGTATCCGTCACCGAACTCTGACTGGTTGGGAAGAGGACTGATGTTCGGTGCTTCAAATGATAATGATTGGAAGTGATTATGAAAAGGTTTAGTAGATGACAAAATTTAAATTTATGCTGTTAAACATCTAATTTTCAAGTGATTAAATTTGCAAAAGTCCCTGAAATTTAGTAGTTTAAAGGAAAAGTTTGGTCGCTTTTTCTCATGAAAACTACTAATTTCAAGGACTCGGTCAAAGTTAACCAAATCCTCCCGATTATGCAAGAGCATTTTGGACAAAGTATGAATCTGGCACGCATAAAACTTATGGCGCTGCTGCTCCATGCACTCTGTGTGGTGCAGACTGTCAGCCTTCACAAACTGGCTGATGCGATGCCTACGACTGTCGACAAGGACTCCAACCTCAGACGGCTCCAAAGATTCTTTGCCAAGTATGTTCTTGACCTTGACATCATAGCCCGTATGATTTTCTCGCTGCTTCCCGTCAAGACCGGTCTTGTGCTCAGCATGGATCGCACCAACTGGAAGTTCGGGGAGTTCAATATCAACATTCTTATGTTGGGCATCACCTATAAAGGGATTGCCTTCCCTTTGATATTCAGTCTTCTCCCTAAACGTGGCAACTCCAACTGGGAAGAACGCAAGAAGATTATGGAACGTTTTATCCGTCTTTTCGGAGCGGAATGCATCGACTGCCTTGTGGCAGACCGCGAGTTCATCGGAAAGGAATGGACAGGATGGCTCAACAGCCGTCGCATACGGTATTACATTCGAATACGTCAGAATTTCTGGATTGTCAAGCCTTCCACCGGTGAAAGAATCCGTGCATGGTGGCTGTTCAATGATTTGAAGGTCGGTCAGGAGAAATTCTTCCATAAGCTCTTTCTTCACAAAGGTGAGTATGTCTATCTTGCCGGCAGCCGGATCAAAAACTCCGATGGTGTTCCGGAATTGCAGATTCTCATATGCTTCAATCGACCCGAGGAGGCGATTTTGACATACAAAAAACGATGGGAGATAGAAACGGCTTTCAGAGCCATGAAATCTTCCGGCTTCAACATCGAGGACACCCATATGCGTGATATGGAGCGCATCGCAAGACTTGTCGCGATGGTGTGTGTGGCTCTTGTATGGGCATATCTCGTTGGTGAACATAAAGATATAAATATTAAACCGATAAGGATTCTGAAACATGGAAGAAAGGCAAAGTCGCTTGTCAAGTATGGTTTGGAGGAGATTTCAACAATACTTCTGCGTCCGACTTATACCCCAAAATTCGATGTTTTCAAATTTTTGTCATGTACTTAAATGAAAAGGATAAATTTTGAAAGAATTGAGATATTTGTTGATATTGATAAGACGAGATGTTCCGTTGAGAACTACAAGAAGGATTTTGCCAATATCATTTATCAACTTGGCAGGGGAATAGAGGCTCATGCCCTCGCATTTAAAATATTCAACTCCAATGGAGAAATTGAGTATAACGATGAAGAGTGTAATATGATTAAGGAATACGCAAGTTTATGTTCCCCAGCCTTTATTGATGCTATCAACAAATTACTATTGGAATAAAAATAATAAACGCAAACACAAAAGGATATGAACGACATTATTGAAACATTCATTCACGACCATTTGTTTTTACATTTGGTTTTGATAGCGGTAAGTATGACAGCTATCATAATCGCAATGGGGATAGATTTTATTTCGGGGATTCAGAAGGCCAAACAGCGTGGGGAACTTCGTACCTCGAAGAAGTACAAAATGACAGCGACAAAAGCGAAGAAATATTTTAATCCGTTTCTGACACTGGTTATGATTGACCTTATATGTTGCATCGTCATTCCATTTCCAGTATTCGCTATGTTATGGGCGGTTTATTGCGTTTTCTGTGAGTTCAAATCGGTACGTGAGAAATCATGGGAAAAGGCCGAGCTTCGGAAAGCGGAAAAGACCATGAGTATAATCATTGAGAATAAGGACGATATAGCACGACTGGCCGCACAAATATTGTTTGAAACACAAAAAGAAAAGGAGGATAAAAATGACACGGGGACTACGGAATAATAATCCGTTAAATATACGGAGAAATAATACGAAATGGCAGGGGTTGTCTGCAACACAGACAGATAAAAGTTTCTTTCAGTTTAAAACTATGGCATACGGTTATCGTGCTGCTTTTTTAAAACTCTTCAAACTTATATTCTTAATAAGTATGATACTGACAAAGACGGCACGGCCAATGAACTTGAAGATGTTATTATGCGATGGGCACCGCCATGTGAGAACAATACTGAAGTGTATATTGCCACAGTCGAAAAGCGTTCAGGCATATCTCGTCATACAATTCTGAACAGAAACAACCGGGAACAACTTATTGCGGTGGTGGCTGCAATGAGTTATGTTGAGAATGGTGTTCCTGCAAACATGGATGAGGTAAGGAAAGGTTGGGAGTTGATATAGGAAACAAACATATAAACACATAGAAGATATGGCAAACTTGAATTTTACTCTTAAAGAAGAGGATTGGTACGAAAGCCAACCTATACAGTTATCTACTGGGAAATTTGCTATTAGCATCAATTTTGGAGATGCAGCAAACAACAGAGTTGTTGTGTACAAAAGTTCTAATGGAAAGGATTATGTACCTTACAAAACAGCACTTGGGGTTGGAGAGTTCTGTGATATGAATGTCGACGGGTTGATAGCCGGACAATATGTTATGGTAGGATGTAATGAACTTCCTATTTCATCTTCATTTTTGGAAAGTTCTGATGGTAGCAGCAGTGCGAGCAAATCGGATATTTTAGCAGAAAGCGGACGTGCTCAACTGGCAGAGTCCCAACTGGAACAGTCCATAAATGCGGTGAAGACCGCTTTGGATGAATTGGTTGGTACTGTTGATGCGACTACGGCCATTGACACCTTCAATGAAATTGAAACCTTCCTTGCAGGAGTAACCAATGAAAAAACTCTGACTGGAATGTTGGCTGTTACTGATGGAAAGGCCGTGACCGCACAAACAACGGCTGATGCTGCAAAAAGTACAGCTCAAACAGCTCTTAGCAAAGCCACTGCCAATGAAACAAAACTTAATACAATACCTGAAATGCCGGAGAATGACGGTAAGATATATGGTTTCTGTAATGGTGCATGGGTAGTTATTGCGGAAGTTGGTAAAAATGTATATACAGATTGATTATGAGATTGAAGATAGGTATAGGAGTAATCTTTGTGTTACTCCTTGCGGCAACCTTTTTGATGTACCGGTTGTGGCAGGAAGAGAAGAAGGAAAGTGCCCGACTTTCAGATAATATGAAAAGTCTCTGTACTGGGCTTGAAGAATATAAGATTAGGGATAGTCTAAATGTGGTTGAAAACCATGTTTTACGGCTTAACATAGAAGAATTGAAAGAGCTGCGGAGTGCGGATGCAAAACTAATAAAAAGAATTGAATCTGCGTCCAAAAGAAGTCGAATATATCACAACCACAAAAGTTGTCACTAAAGACAGTATTGTATTTGTTCTGAAAGACAGCTGTTTCAATTATTCAGATAAATGGGTGGATTTTTATGCAAATATTCCTGACAGCACATTTACTTATGAAGTGAGAGACAGTCTTTCAAGTGCGATAAGCCGGATATATAAACACAGGTTCCTATGGTGGAGATGGGGGACAAAGGGGTATAAACAAACGATAGTCAATCATAACCCACGAAGCAAAATCGTTTATAATGAAATTGTAAAGGTGGAACATTAATTAATAAGAAGGGAGCATTTCGGCTCCCTTCTCCTTTTTCTTTAGAAAGGCAAATCGTCTTTTTGTTCCCCAAAATCCACTGGCGGTTGAGGTATGGCAGTTTGTACGGGTGCCGCGGTGGATGATGCCCCCTGATAATAAGTTTGGGGCTGTTGCGCTGCGGTAGGCTGTCCTGGATTACGGAGTGTTGCTTTCCAGCAAGTAATGGAGTTAAACCATTTTCCTTGCCATTCATTCGCATTAATATCTATTTCAATATCAACGTCTTGCCCGACTGCTAATCCAAAATTCTGAATATTGCTATTCATTACTGAAAAAGCGACTTTTTTAGGGTATTGGCCGGGAATTTCCAAAACGAAATCTTGTCTTTGCCAGTTGTTACCATTTTTTGAGACACCCGATTGTATCGGTTGTGCCACAATAATTTTTCCTTCTAATTTCATTGTTCGCTTATAAATAGTTAAACACTATATGCCCGGCCTTTTCAAGTTTACGGGCATAATCTAACATTCTTTCTTTAGTGCTGAAACTTTCATCATTCCACCAAATGCCAAATCTTTTAATCTGACACTGATAGCGTTTGTCTCCTAATAGATTCTCGGATATTCCTATACGATATTTTGCCATTTTTATTCATCATCCCCAGCCGGATTTAACTTGTCTGACTCATTGATTGCGCGGCTGATAATATCACAATCAGTAAGTTTTCGTTGTATGATAGCCATCCCCCTTTTGCAATTATCACTTTGATTGAGGTCACAATACCCTCCCTTATATAAAATATCAGAAAGTTCGTCCAATACTTTAAGTGTGTCAGTGAGCCGGAGATATGTTATTCCGGTTACTTCTTTGTTGTATGGACGGACTTCTTCTATCCGTTTGTCAAGGGATAGACAAGCAAGCTCTGCCATACATCTTGTAAGTTCTACTTTGGCAAGTAAGGCACTGTTTTCAATCCGGCATTTGTCAAATTCCAGTTTAATGGAGTATTCCATTTTAAGCAGATCAGGTTGTACTTCATCTGCAATATACTGGTTAGCATCAGCCAAGAAAAAAGCCCGGTGTCCAGCTATTTTATTGATTTTCTTTTCATATTGAAGCATCAACTGTTCCAGTTTATTTCCTTGCTGCTTTACGCGGAAACGACAAAGCCTTGATTTACGTAATTCACTTAACATTTCTACAATTAAGGAACAAACTATGTCATTGGTGAACAATATGTTATATATTGCTGCCAGTGTGATATTTTCAGCTTTTAACTTCTTGTCTTTTATATCACCTATTTTTCTTTCCATAAGTTCATGAAATCTTTATAGACACATGGTAGTGCAAAGATAAGGACAAACGTCTCAACAATCAACTTTATTAATTGTCCGGTTCCTATATCAATCCATTCTGTTTTTATTATAATTCATTTTGGCTTCAATGAGTGAATCAATGTCACATTTGAAATGATGTAGTGTACTTAGGGCAACAATGATTACATCTGCCAGTTCTTCTTCTACATCTAAATACTCTTTAATATGTGGAGATTTCTCACCCGTACACTCAAAGACTTCGGCAACTTCTTCAAGCAGATCGCGGTGAAGATTGTTGTTGCTATCATTGTCGGGATCAATCTTTCCACGTCTTACGGCACATTCATAAGCTTTCTGCGCGATCTCATTTAATTTTCCCATTATCAATATGTTTTATCCAGTTATTATCTTTCTCCAAAAACCATTGCCAGCCATTTTGGGGCTTGATTTTTCGTTTTATATACCGGCGAACTGTGGCATAATTCAGATTTAGCTTTTGGGCGGCTTGGGTTATTGAATCGAATCTATACCATTTGCCTTCGGGAGTGATTGCGATACACGCAAAGGCATGGGCGTTTCCATTAGACCAATATCTATGTCCTTTCAAAGCCTCGCTGTGTCTTTTTCTTATTTCAACAGCTCTCTCTTTGCCATAGTATTCTTCATAGGTTTTTCCTCTTAATCCGTGGTGATAGCCTTTATTGAAAACATTATGTCCGTTGACAACCCGTGTGACCGGTATTTCAGGGTCTAATCTTAATTCCATATTATTCCTTATTTTTGTAATTATCTCTTCTCATTTGGTGATAGCGATAGTACATGGATAAGTCGAGTTTACGAATGAAATTATCATCCGCTTTCATGTCAGAAACTTTTTGGGCAGGCTTGACTACCTCAAAGAAAATTCTCTTTACCGCATACCTTCCCTTTTCAAGAGAATAACATTGCACTGATCCTTCATAAGCATAAATAAGCCCGGCAAAATCAGGGACTTCATCGGGCTTTATCAAACTTTTTGGTACTATATAATAAAAATAATTGGTACGTTGGCCGGAAGTGACAACATCAAACTTGTTCTTGCCATATTTATCACTTTTCTTTTTATCCTTATGGAAATCACATCTGCTTACTTTTACTTCATATTCATAAGTCAGGCGTGACCGGGTAACTTCCAATAAGTCAGCTTCCCATTTCCCGACAAAAATATTGGGAAAGATGCGGTTTCCTTTTTTATCACGAAAAACATGATCGCAAAAGCCTTGTATAATATCAAGTGTTTTCATTTGATCTTTCCATGTTCCTTATCCAGTTCATACTCAAAAAATCCTTTTGCCTTATCATAAAGTCCGTCCTTTATATCAGAGAAATACATAGCGGCATTAAAGGCTTTCAATGCTGCCACACGAGCTTTCTTCTTATAATAGTCTGCCCGTTTGATCGTATTTTCTTCTTTTCTACGTTCTTGCTGTTCCAAATATCGGTCAACCGCTTCTCGTCCCCAACGGAACATGTCTTCTTTGTCGGCAAAGGTGGCAGATTCTTCACGGATCAGCCTTTTCTCCGAGGAAATGACATAAGCTGATATTCCTTTGTATCTACGAATGGAAACGGCTATGTCGAAACCTTTATAATTTTGCTGTTCAACATAGCCGCCAAGAGTATATGGGAAGTCTGTCTTTTCTATCATACAGCTTTGATATTGATTAGTGGCACAATTGTATCAATAATTTCTACCGTAGGTTCTATAAGCTCTTTTATTTCCTGAACATTTTTGTATGCCATAGGACTTTCATCCAATGTCCCTTCACATACGGAAGTGGAATACACTTTGCTCATTTGGGTTTTGAATGCGTCCATTGATAATCTTTCTTTAGCTTCGGAACGGGAGTATAAGCGTCCTGCACCATGTGGTGCAGAATAGTTCCAGTCTTTGTTTCCCTTACCACGACAAAGAAGAATACCGTCTGCCATATTCATAGGAATCACAACGTAATCATTGGCGTATGCGGCAATAGCCCCTTTACGGATTATCATATCATCAAAGCTGATATAGTTATGGACTGTCTCAACGGATATTGTAGCGTTCCAGCTCAAAGTTCTGATTATACGCTGTATAATCAACTTGCGGTTGAATGCGGCATATCCTTGTGCGATCACCATGTCACATAAATAGTGGAGCATTGCTTCATTTGTGAGATACCCGGAATATTCGGCAAATTTTTCCTTCAAACGTAGTATTTCAGTTTGCATGAATTGTGGCTCAACAGTGGACTTCAAGCGTTGAATTTCATTAGAAAAAGCCTTTTTATCAAATTTTGCTATTTCTGCATGGTATTTACAGACCTTCACACCAAAGTTGCGCGATCCGGTATGTATTGTAAGAAATATATTATTGGTTGACTCGGCACGCCCCAGTTCTATAAAGTGGTTTCCACCTCCCAATGTACCTAAAGAGTTGTAGAATGTGCCTTCATTTATCCCCACCTTCTTACAAAGTTGTGATACATATTCTTCATTAATAACTGGTTTGGTTAGTTGGTATTTAGAGCAGAACTGATCCATTCTGATAGATAAGAAGGTAAACAAATCTTCCTTTTCTTGTTTGGATAAGGGTTGTTGGTTAATCTCAAATCCCATAGGTATGATGGAACGGATTGCATGATTAATGTCCGGGAAAGACTCTTCTGTTATTGCATTTTCAATTTCTACACACAACATTCCACAACCAATATCCACTCCGATATGATTGGGGTTGACACGATCTGTAACTGGCATGGTGAATCCAATCACTATATCTACTCCCTGATGGGTATCAGGCATAATACGAACCGGAACACCAGTCGTAACCGGATTGTTCAAAATGTTTTGTATCGTTCCAATAGCTTCATTTTCTATTGCATTTGTAAATATTTTACAATCTTTGCCGAATTTTCCTTGTAATTCAATCATAATCAAATCTTTTCGTTAAGTTTTTCAAGAAGTTCATTCGCACAGTTCTTTGCGTATTCTTCATCTTCATCATGAAAGGACTTGACTGTTATCCAAATCCCTGCAAATTTAACTTGTACTTTGTAATCAAGAAGGAGGTATTTCTCTCTGTTTCCGCTGCAATTATCTTCTACGAAGGTAGTCGTTTTATTGATTCTGTACTGTTTCATCATTATTTATTTCTTTAGAGTAGCAATTTCTATCAAGTATCTTAATGCACTGTTTAATTCCAGTATCAAATCCTTCTTTATAGCCTTTGGTATGCTCACCTAAAACATATATAGTCATTGACAGCCAAAATAGAAGTATGCCAACGGATTTATACCAGCATGGTAAAGATACAGAAAAGGGTTTTAAGGTGATAGAGAAATCACCGATCCACAGAAGACCGGCAATGAGCATGAGTAAATATAAGACTTTCATCATTTATCATTGTTAAGTTCAACATATTTGCCTTGTAAAGAGCAGTTCCTTAAAATTTCGGCATTTTCCCGGCCAAATGCAATAAGAACACTACCGCAACCGGGGCTGTCCCCACGTGTTCCATCGGGACGGAAGAATTTTATTCGATTCCTCAAAAACATCATACCGGTTGCTTTCGTGAAGATGATGTCTTGAAACTTATTGCTGTCACACCGGTTAAAAAGTAGTGCTATACCGTTGCCGTGTTCTGCCAATTTCTCTACAAACTGCCATATAAGCGGTTTGGAGTACGGAGGGTTAAGCCAAATTCGCCCCCCCCAATTTTGTATAAGACCATTGTCCTGCTTGTTGTACATGATTTTTGCGGTAGGCCAAAGAGGGTGCATGGGAGCACATGGATCAAGGTCAAATTCACCTAATGCTTCAATGATTTCTCGTGGTGTGTACCATTCATCGGAAGCGTTTGCAGATCGTTCAAAAGATGTATTCATGTATTACTTACATTTAGGATTTTACGAATTTCTATATGATCGCAATTTTCATCAGCCTTTTTCAGAATATAAGCAATTTCTTCTTCCTTACTCATGTTCTGTGGACGTTTCGTTGCTTCTGCTCTCAATTCAGAAATAATTTTATCTACTTCGGGATTAGGAGTTTCATATAATTTTTTAAATTCAGCGGCTCTACGTTTAATAAGTCGCTCTGTCTTTTTGTTTAATTTCATCTCACAATATTTTAAAGTATTCCTTACATAAAAAACCTTTTCTTGGTGAAAAGTCTTTGAAGTCGCAACTCATGTATATTTCCTTCCTATCAGCCCAATGTGCCATGTCTTTCTGCCACTGTGGAATAATTTGGTGTGGATTGTTCAGATCACGAAAGGGTTGACAATGTGGAAGAAAACGGCGGCTTTTAGATTTCCAGTAGTTGACGCGCGCAAACGATTCTTCAAAGTCCATAAGGATGCAATACAAGAAATATTCCCCTTTATATCCATACTTGTCTATTAAAGCGGAAGCACGTTCAACTTCTGCAATCTGTCCCGGTGTATCGCATCCAAAGCGAATACGTTTAATCCATTTTACTTTTGCAAGTAGCCGAGCGATTTCATCCGTGATTAAACGAGCATCCAGTCCTTGATTAAAATCCACTTTGATACCCAGTTTGATGATTTTCTCTATTTGCTGCAAGCCATAGTTTGAGGCCAGTATATTATTATCCATAAGGATAGCTTTCTTCCGTCCGGCTGTTATTTCCTCAATATCCATATAAGGTGAGATTTTTCCTTCTTTTTTAGGAACAACCCACCATTTACACCGATTGGGACACCCACGTGTCAGAAACCCATAGGACAAATTGGAGTCAATATTGTAGATCGAGTAATCAGGTTGAAGACGATCAACCTCAATTGGAAGAACTTTTTCAATATCATATCCAGTACCACCTTTTTCTATTTGGTTAGCATTGATATAATAGTTATAGTCGGGTGTGAAAGTGAAAACTTTAGCTGCATATACTTTATCATATTTACATAGTGGATTATACCATTCCACTTGATCGCCTCTTCTTTGTGGTAAGCACTGATCTTCATAAGTGCTAAATTGGGGAAATTGCTATCAACGGCTAAAATTCCAATATTCATTATTCTTCAAATTTAGGTTTTGGCATCCATGCTATCGGTTCCCATGACGGAGGTATGCTGCTCATTGAAGAGTAAATTGGGTTACCTTTGTACGTGTCATAGATATAACCATCCATGCAGAACCATACATTGTTGCTATATGTGCCGTTAAAAATCGCACCATGTTTACATAGAATGATGATGTCTTCATTTTCATCCGGCAACTGTCCCTTCACGCTTATCCAAGGTGATTGCTTTGACTGCCAGTCAGCACCTTTTATAAATGCAGATTCTGCAATTTCATCATGAGATAAATATGTAAAATCATCAAGTGACGTGTGTGTGCCATAAGTAGTTAATGTTTCGGCACTTGTCATCCTTGCTTCCTTTGCCGCTTCTTCTACTGTCTGTTTCATATCTATTTATCAAATAAATTAGTTTGAACCAACGTTCCTCTCTCTGTTTTTATCTCCCCAAAACATTCCCGGTGAAAACGTTCTTCTTGTGCTTCAAAGTATTCTTCATCTATTTCAGTTGCATAGAAATCGAATCCAAGTCCATAAGCAGCTATTCTGCTACTTCCTGAACCTAAATGACTATCAAAAATTTTGTCTCCCTCTTTGGCGTTTTTTCTTAATATTTCAGCATATAATTTCACTGGCTTCTGACAACGATGGATATTTCCACCTCGTTCTCCAATTGTACACCGGTTTAGAGTTATGATCCGAAGAGCTTTGTCAAAACTACTCCATGCCAATTCTCCGTCAGACATTGTTAGTCCATGTTGCCCCTTATCCCAGACGATCCAACCCATTTTAGGAGGCAGATGTTGAGTAAAATAGTTGCCACCGAAAATTATTTGATTCTTACTCACTCTAAATAACTCCTGAAAATATCTTTTGCCAGGTGGTTTCTTGTCCCAATCCTTGCGTTTATACTGCTTAAAGCCTAAATGCTTCGGCATCCCACCCTTGTGCATTATGTCTATGCCATACTGGGGATCGACTATCGCTAAATCAAAGAACTTATCAGGAATCCCCTTCATGTATTCCATACAGTCCATGTTATATACTTCGCTTATCGGCATTATTTATATCCTTTTTATTCTTGTTTATAACTAAATATTGGCATTTTTTTAGGCTTTGGGCACTCTTTTAGGTAGTTCCTATCAATCGTAAAAATATCCTGCAAAAGACTTTTCTTTAATGCTTTCTTTTGCTTTCGAGGAAGTCTTATCAATGTTTTGTATTCGTAAATACCGCCTACAATATGCCATAGTCTGAAATTTATTTTTAATCCTTCATACATGATTTTGAATATATGGAAGTAATATAAAGATTTTTCTACTAATATTATTTTCTGATTTCTTCGGCTTTAACGTTATATCCAAGTCTTTTCAATCTATTATAATGGACTCCACATAAAAATAGAACATTGCCACTTGGGTATGTAACTTTGTATTTAGCAGTATTTTTACATGGAGTAAAATTGTGCCAGCCTCTTATTCTTGTTTTTCCTTTATCTACGTGCTCTTCACATTTCATAACTTAGTCGTTTGCTTTATAATTGTATAGAATGCGTCATACGGCAGACATTTAACAGCCGTATGACATACACTTATTTAACTATCATCCAATCGTTAGCAAGCATATCTGTCTGTGATGCAAGCCAACCATTTACAACGGTGCCATCGGCAGCTTTCATACATAAGTATGCAGTAAATTTGATTTTATCAATTTCCGAATCTCCATAATTGTTGGCTATCCATTTTTTGAATGATTCGGGAAGTGATTTAACATGATTAACAACCTTTTCCGTTGATAAACAATCTTCAGGACGCATGAATATGAACATACCCTTACCGTTCCATCCTTTACGAGTAACGAGATGCCCTCGTTTGAGAGATTCAAGTGCTTGCCCAAAGGTTCCCGTTTCTTCTCCAAGTAATTCACATTCCATTGCCCCTTGTCCGTAAATGGTTTCAATAGTTCCTTTGTAGCTTGCAAGTTCAGGGAACTCAGCTACAACCCCTGCTGCATATTCGGCAGCCTTTTCGTCTAATGTCTTCATTCTAATAAATGTTTTTGAGTAAACATTGAATCTGCTTCTTGAAACTGTTTTGTGAAGCGGTTCTTTTTATAAACTCTTGGTGCAGTACATCCAGTTAACAAAACAAGGAGTGTAAAGATAAGTAGTATTTTCTTCATAATATTTTTATTTATTCGCATAGTCCATGAAACAGGCTCATGCAGGCATATCCACTTTCCGGCTCGAACATATCAGGGGTATGTTCTTTAACGTACTCCAAAACTTCCTCTACATAAGGATATTGTTTGTTTTTACAGAATCTTTGAGGTATGTATGATGGAGGAAAGAAGGAATGTCCCACGTTTTTCTCTGCTTGAATCAGACGTTGACACATTTCAGGATCATTTTTGGCTATAAGTTCAATTTCTTTATGCCGACACATGATACACGGGAAACATCCAACACGTGAGAATCCACGATAATACAATGGATTCGGTTTCTGCCCTGCATCCAGTATGCAATCTATAACTTGCTGTGCACTCCATTTGAAGATCGGTCTTAGAACAGAAGCGTCAAATTGGGAACACCATTCTTTGACATCCTTACTTCGGTAGTTTTCAGTTCTTCCTTTCTTATTAGGTTGAAAATACGATTTGAAGTACATACATTCCTCTTCCATTGCCGCACGTGCTGTACTTTCTCCGGCTCTGATACCTTGTATAATAATGCAGCTTTCTTTCAAAGAAAGTACATAATCAATCATTGGCTTCATTTTTAGTTCACTGGTACAAAACCGTGCATTCGTGGAAGGAAATCTTTTCTTGTGAACTGCCAAAGACACAAAATCGTATTTTGATTTGAGAGTTATAAGTCTTACTCCCATTTGCAGACAAACATCATTCACATGTTTATATGTGTCAGGGTGTTCCCAGCCGGTGTCACAAAACACAGCGATTAAATTCCCCCCCCCCATATTGTTTGAAGGCTTGGATCAAACATGCTTGTGAATCCTTACCACCTGAAAAACTTACTAATATTTTCATTTTTATGTCATTTCAATTTTTACATATTCATTTTTATTAATCCCGGCACTACCTTTGGGAGAATACACTAATCGGCCTCCATTATCCAATATCTTTTGTACATCTTTCATAGCTTGGTGTGCTTGGGTATAGTCTTTGTATTCTTGGTGGCCTATTGGGTATTTACAATATCTTCTGCCACCGTCAGGCATGATGCTGATACCGAATACTGTTTCACGAGTTTTTCGGTTGAAATTCTGTTGAGTCCTTACTTTCATTTTTTTTGATACATTTTCCCAGTTTAAGTATAAATACACATTCGTTATCCGGTGCTCCCCAATTGGTGTTACCAACTCCGATGGTTATAGATTCAAGTTCAAAAAGCATTGTCCGTTTGGTGTAGCCAAAACGGAAGCAAACATGAGTGTATTCTTTGGGGTGAAAGCCGTTTCCACGTGTAATACAAGAAAAACAAATAGCTTTCCATTAGTGTCCACTGAAAAATCATAAGAGTACTTTGAAATTGTTGAAATTCAATTTGTTATAAGCGATTTGGGAGCGAACGGATTTCAAATTACATTTGCGGTCATAATCAGACCGTTATGCATAAAGACCCTTTCGTTTTCTCCCAATTAGCCCAGTTCTTGAACAGGAGTACGTTCAATCGTATAGTCGCGAAGTATGATGGCGACAAGTATGTCAAGAGTTATACTTGTTGGAATCAACTACTTACGATGCTGTTCGGGCAGCTTTCTAATCGGGAGAGCCTTCGGGATCTTATCGTCGCATTGGAAGCGCATGCAGGCAAGGTCTATCACCTCGGAATCGGAAAATCCGTAACGAGAAGTAATCTTAGCAAGGCTAACGAGCAACGCGACTACCGCATCTTCGAGGAGTTCGCCTTCTTCATGATAGCGGAAGCACGCAAGCGGCGGATACAGAAAATCTTCGAGCTTGACGGCCATGTCTATGCCTTCGATTCAACTACCATCGACCTTTGCCTGTCGGTGTTCGAATGGGCCAAGTTCCGCAAGCACAAGGGTGGCATCAAGATGCACACTCTTTATGACGTGGAGGCTCAAGTTCCTGCATTCGTGCATATTACCGAGGCAAAAGTCCACGATTCAAAAAGCAATGCCGGAGATTCCGTATGAGAACGGTGCCCATTACATCTTCGACCGAGGCTACAACGATTTCGGCAATCTGTACACCATCCACCGTATAGGCGCGTTCTTTGTCGTCAGAGCGAAAACCAATGTCAGGTTCAAGCCTGAGACTTGGAAACGGAGGCTTCCGGAAAACGTGGTTTCAGATGCTGTCGGCTACTTCACGGTTTATAAAAGCGCGAAGGATTATCCGGAGAAACTGCGAAAGGTGGTATGCATCGACCCGGAAGACGGTACAAGATACATATTCCTGACCAACAATCTGACGGCCTCAGCCGAGACAATCGCCGAGCTTTACCGCAACCGGTGGAGTGTGGAACTGTTCTTCAAATGGATCAAACAGCATCTGCGTATCAAGAAGTTCTGGGGGACCTCCGAGAATGCCGTCCGTATCCAAATCTATTGCGCCATAATCACTTATTGCCTCGTGGCAATAGTGCAGCACGACATGAAACTGGAACGAAGCATCTATGAAGTCCTTCAGATTCTCGGAATCTCGCTGACAGACAAAACCAGTCTGCGAGACCTCTTCGACAAATCGAATTTCAAAAATGTCAATGTTCTCTATGGTTCAAGTGAACCGAATTTATTTAATTTTTAACCCCGTCCATTTTTTAGTGGACAGTAGTGATAGCTTTCTTACAATAGAAACCAGTCTTTTCATAGGAATTGCGACCTCCACATTTTGCTAATCTTCCGATCCAGTATTTCTTGATCTCTCTGTATTCTTCTTTCTTATTTCCGGATTCGATCATTTCATACCATTTTGCTTTTAATGGCAGGTCAAGGATTTTCATATTAACCATAGTCTAAAAGAGTTGCGGATTCTGTTTGTCGTGAAGGATTTTTTGAACACGTTCAATTTCTTCATCTACTTCACGCTCAATTTGTTTACTTATTCGTAAATCTATCTGTCTCTTATTTTTGAAATATTCTTTTTGGCAACGGCGCATTTCCACCACTTTGTCGAAAAATTCTTTTGGAGTCATAGATTTAAAAGGTATGGAAAAGGCCGCTTTGATGCGGCCTCCCCAGTGTGATTACTTTTTTCCAATCAGAAAGTCTTTCCACAATTCTTTGAATTGTTCTCCAAAGTAAATTGCGATTTCACTTGATTTTACAGCAAGGCGAGAGCCGACAGACGCAGACGAGCCCGACCAATCGTTATCCGAGGACGCAAAAGCGAGGCCGCAAGTCGCACCGCTATTCGCACCCCCGCCCCAAAGAACCAGCTGATTACGATCCTCTTCGTCCATTTCATCAATTTCTTTCTGATTATAAAGATAAAACCACGGCGTATAACGGTATTCATCTTTAGTAAATCGTGGAAAATCAGGATCGTTGTTCAATGCACGAGCAATTGTGCATAGTTTGATGTAGGCGAGGTGTGCAATATCAGCCACTTCTTCTTTGTGTCCGTCTTCATCCTCAACAAGTAGGCGAACAATAGGTTTTACACCTATTGCTTCACAAGCATCTTCGTAGGTTTTAATATTGTGATAATCTGTATAATCCGGCTTTTGCTTTCCGAATAGGGCTGTTAGAATACTAATTGCTTTAGGACAGTCGTTTGCTTCACTAAAAGCGGCTGTTACCTTTTCTTGTGTGATTTTAAGTTCTGACATAATGTAAATTATTTATTGTTAATACTATATCCGAATAATGCAAAATCTCCCCGGCACGGATCATCCGGGAAAATTGTTTTCATGTAATTGGTTACTTGTTGAACCATTTTCCAGTCCTCTGTTTTGCGTGTTGTTATCCCAAGCTGGTGTGCCATTTTTGCAACATGTGCATCCAATGGTATGTATAATTCTGTCGGGTGAATAATATTCCAAATACCTAAATCCACCGGCGATTTTCGTACTACCCACCGTAGAAACAGACAAATACGCTTGCATGGAGAATCACGCTCCAATTTTGGAATACCTTTTACGCCACCAAAATCTGTTTGTATTTCACGGATAACATTGTTGTAACCCTCATAAAATACTTCCAAATCATCCCATTCCTGATATATGTTGTACAACCGCTGGCAAATGCAGAAGAAGTCATGGTAGGTGAACATACGGTAGAAGGTATTTGTATTTTCTTTGTATTGTTCCCATACTTTGTTCATAATGAAGGCATAAGGAGAATTACCCATTAGATTATCCAAAATTTCTGCTTGCTGCATTATCAGTTTGCGATTCCCGAAAGCTATCCATGAAGTAAGAAAGGCACTGATTTCTATGTCCTTTTTATCATTGTACTTATGTGGAAAAAATATAGGATCATCTTTTATAAAATCAGGTGTTTCAAATTGTTTCGCCCAGTCAAGTAGTTTGTCTCTTAGTTCTTCCATAATATTCTTCTTTCCATTTTTTGAAAGCGGCTTCTTTATCATTTGATTTCATCCTTTGTATGAATGATTGATGGGATTCCAATAATTCTTTGGCCTCTTCATCTCCATTTTCCGATCTTTCAGTTAGATGTTTGATATATTCTCCGTAGAACATTCCAGTGCTGTTATTATTTTGTTCATGGGCTTCATTAATTGAAAGAGAAGAAACAATTTCATCACGCTGTGCATCGTATTCATTTAACCAGCCGAGAATGATATTACCGTCCAGTCTATCGTAAATCTTACCGGAAGCCATAGCATTACGGAAACACAATTTGATTTCCTCCAATTTGAGATAATAGAATCTGTCTATTATTAGATCAGCGGTAAGTGCCACTTGAACATCATTCATCGTTTTTCCAACATTGAAAAAAGACACAAGCTCGTTAATCGCAATTACCAGTATGGCTCTTGCGCCAGCCAATGTGATTTCTTTTCTTATAACGGAGAGTGGTAGGTTAGGAGTGTTGAGAACAGCTTCTTTAATCGAACTTACGTGCAATCCCTTGTAATACTCCGCTTGCAAGGTCAGCAAGTCTTTCAACGCTTTCTTTTCGGTTGCCGGGAGATTGCTGTTGACTTGAATTAAGTTGTTTCCCATACTTGTTAAAATCATTATTAGACCATCTGACTAAACGTTTGGAAACTTCAAATGTACGTTCCTTCTCAAAGCGCATTTTCCGTCCTCCGCATTCAGTCCAATACTCGAAAAAGTCCTTCAACATATCATCAGGATATTTCCCTCTATACATGAGGACTTCACTTCTGAATTTGTCTTTCCTTGCAGAAAGAGAATCCTTATTCATATTCATCTTATGGCCTAATCCGGCCATGAATGCTTGTTCCAATGTTGCATCAGGATGATCCCGACACCACTGGGTTGCTAATTCTTCTGATTTCATTTGATTTATAATTTAGATAACCAATATTTCCATATTCGTGAGGCTACGTGCGCCATCATAACGGGTGGTACACTCATTCCACAGATATAATGTGGGGATTGGTTGAGGAAATGATAATCTTGTGGAAATGTGGATATATTACATACTTCTGACCGTGATAAATATATAGGCTGCTTAAAAGGAATAATTGAGTCTGCATGAGTTGTTAGGGTGTAGCTTACTTTGTTCTCATATAGATATTGTTGATTAAAAAAGCCTCGTTTTCCAGTTTGTTTCTTATAGGCCTCTGCCAAAGCAATATCTCCTGCCACTCTCTGCTCAAATAACTTTCTCATTTTTACACCAATAGGCTTTCCCTTGTAATCCGCATATTCCCCATAATATATTTCCGATTCATTAAATTCCATGTCGATGTATGGCTCAACATTGAAGAGGTCTGAAACTTTTAGGAAATGGACTCCCAAATCATGCCTGATACATATAAAGAATACACGTTCTCTTTTTTGAGGTACTCCCATTTTAGAAGCATCAAGAAGAAAATGCTGACAATAATAACCAGCTTCCTCAAAGTCTTTGTATATACGTCTGACATAATCAATCGCATTCCCTAAAAGAAGTCCTTTCACATTTTCAGCAATAACGACTTTAGGTTTTAAGCGTTTGGCAAGTGCAATAAAATCAAAAAAGAGCGTGTCTAAAACTTGTGTCTTTTGACCTTCTTTGAATTTCTTTTCTTTACCCCACGCATCTTCACGTAATCCCGACATGCTAAATGTACTGCAAGGTGGTGATCCGTCCAATATATCTAAATGGTACAGTTCTTCGGGAAGATTATTCCTTTTCACTAAATCACGAATATCTTCCAAATAACTATACTGGGGATGATGGTTTGTTTCATAGCATTTCATCATTCGTGGATCAATCTCATTACAGCCAATAACATCGTAACCTGCTATTTTGTAACCCATAGTAGAGCCACCGCCACATGCAAAACAAGAAAATACCTTTCCTTTATCTTTAGTAAAAACAGCATCTTCTAAAGACCAGCGATAAGGATAGAGATGTTGTGTATGGGGGGGGTAATTACATCTTTCATCATTCCACCTCCCATAATTCAGCTACTCTTTTGAACTCTTCATCAGCCGGAACCGGGCAATCTTTGATCCATTGCATATCTTTTACTTTCCATAACGAAAGGTCTGTGTTGTCAGGAATATGCTTTTTAATATCAGGAAAAAGATTGAGCCGAAGAGATTTACTTTCCATAAGTTCATCTTTGTAATCCAACAAAAAATTATTGGCCTCCAATAAACTATGAACATCATTAACAGAATGTGGAGTGTAAACAACTCCATCGAAGTATCTGATATAATTGGGGAGCATATCAGCCAGTGCCGTATATAGAAATAATTTTCCTTTATTACCATAGGCCAATTTTTGAACGGTTTTGATACTTTCAGCCAAATTTGCCAGTTTTTCAGGAAACAAAAGTGGTTCTCCACCAGTTATCATGATCTCTTTGTAATTAAAGTGTTCAACAACTGGTAATTTTGAAAAATCCCATGAGTTGTTGCAACACATAGGACATTTGTTCGGACATTTGGTTGTAACCAATAGACGTAACTTTTCCATTTATAATGATATTGTTTGGGTGTATTTCAATTCTCCGGTATATCCACGTGCTTTCAATTCTGCGATAAGTTCCCGTGGAGAAAATTTTGCCAATTCAGGATTGGAATATATTTTCTTCAAATTCCCCCCCCCGGAGTTTTCTTACGGTTTCTGGCATAAACATTACCGCACTCTTTACAATATGTCTGCAATCCATCTTCGGTTGAAGCATTTTTCCAAAACTCACTGACCGGAAGTTCCCGGCCACATTTGCTACATTTTTTTAATTTTTCCATTATTCCTTTTCTTTAATTCTACCATATTCACATATTAGTAAGGCATCCGAAGTTGCCAATGTAACTTTTGCATACGGGAACAGCTGTTGGGCTTTCTTCTTTAAGATGTTTTTCCATTCTGTCTTACCCAATTTGTCTGTATTTCGTAATCCTATAGTTTTTTGCCAAGTTTGTGGAGATACTGTTACTGTCGGAATCCCACAAGCTATCAATCCCATAGTCAGCTGTCCGTAACCTTCTCCAAAAACAAAAGAGGCAGAAGCACTTTGTCCGGTCATGCCATTCACTCGTTCCAAATAACAAACGCTATTTTCTTTGTATATGGAGAGAAAATCTAATAAGTCTTTGGGAGTTGGTGGCATTTTGATACACTCCAATAATTTGTTATTCTCGGTGTCGTACACTACAATTCCACCGTTTTTGCCAACATCTATACCTATGATCCTTCGTTTCATAAATTATACTTTTTTGTTTATAAATCTTTTGAGCTTAATTACATCTTTCTTTCCAAGCCTTAGTGCTTCACTGGTCTTGATGTCAGAAGGTGAAGCTTTACAATTCTCGGTTATCCTTTCAAAATGTCGGATAAAGGATTTTAGGAAATAGTCGGGGATTTCAACTTTCATAATGATTGATTTATGTGGATAAGCCCGGACTCGAACCGGGAACTGTTGCAATCAGGATTTTCGTTTCTGCTTCCGTTTGTACGTATGTCAAGTGTTAATAGCATATTACCTGACTCGTGATGCTATTCGTGCATTTTTACCACAGAAACTAAGCGTCTTCCGATTTCGCCACTTATCCGTTTGCCTCTACAATAGAGGCATTTTACATGAACAAAAAGACTCTTTGTAGTATCTACCGCCGTGGAGCGTATGCAGCGTACTCGACTCGACTTGCAAAGAGAAGAAAAAAAAGGTGAGGCATGATAGTTCCCGGATAGGCGGTCAAGCCACACCGGGAGAAGCTGATTATTAATCGGGTTGATAATTATTATTTTAGGAATTTAGCAAAAGTCTTGATTGAGCCTTCATTATTACTTTTTAAAGAGGCCAATTCTGTATTTTTAGAAGTTAGTGTAGAAATAACAGATTTATTCTTTTCGATTTCTGCATCAATATCACTATTAAGTGTTTCCAAATCGGCTTTTGCTTGTGCAAATTGAGACAATATCGTATCTCTTCTTTGTTGAAATGTCAGCATATTATTTTGTCATTTTTAAAAATTCAGGAGCAATGCCATATAGAGGTGTCTTCCCGTCCCACTTGTCTATAAATTGTTTATATAAAATCTCACGGGTGAGTCCACGGGACGCAATTAAAGCTTGTTCTGTTTTTAGTTGCTCCAGTTCGTTTTGCTTCTTTTGTTCTTCAATCTTCTGATCAAGTACCGAAATATTAGTGTTTACCTCGTTACGGCTATCTATTTTATCGCGGACAGCTCTTGAAAATTCCAATTGTGCGGAGAAGGTCAATAACTGCAATCCCCGTTTCTCAAATTCTTTATCAACGATCTGTTCCAGTCTCTTTTCAAATACCAATGAACCACCGTCAGCCATCAGACTGTCTGTTTTATGTTTGCGACTTTCTTCTTTGATAAGATCATATATACGTGGCTCCAAAATATTATCTTCTAATGATTGCATAAAGCCATCTTTTCCCGATGGGGTGTCAGCCTTATCAATATGCTTGTTATCAAATACAATATCAATAGCCCTGTTTTTCATTACTTTATAAGAGTAAGTTGGCCGGGCTGTAAACTCTGTATTGTCGGCTGCTTTTAGTGTGACTGGATCAGAAAATTCTCCACGCTGATCGAATAGCGGAACTTGAAAAAGCTCTGTGCCTAATTCCCATGTAGATACCTTACCGGCAACGATTTTAAAATCTTCTTTCCCTTGTTTGCCGTAGTTCTCCATAAGGACACCGGCATAATTGGGAGCAACTCTTTCGCATGAAGCAAACAAAACAACGGCAAATAGTGCCACAATCAAAAAATCAATCTTTCTTTTCATTTTCTACTTTTTAATGATATTATAAACTATAAATGCTACTGTCAGCATAATTATTGAAATTCCCAACCACGCATTTATGTGATTGAATACGCGGTTGCCAATGAAGAAAGCCGATACGACAAGTACCGGCTTCCAGTATTTCTTTACAGTCTTCATTGTTATTGTTCGATAATGGCAATATCCGGTGCCAATTTACGGATCAACAATAATTGCTCGTCAATGGCCTTGTTGCGTTCCTCTTCCACTATCACTTCTGCACCAGGGGAGCAAAGGGACAATCGAATATTACGCCCGTCCACATCTGCAATGATTTCCACTTCAATCTCTTCTGCAGGGCGACCTTTGAAAATCGGGACAATAAGATTGAATGAGGCCGGAAGATTGGAGTTGACAACTTGGCTGTAATTGTCAGTGCGACTACCGTTGTCTTGTCGGGAGTTTTCCACTTTTGAGTCAATGCTGGCTTTGAAGTTCTTCAAGACTGTTACCAGTTCCATGTTGTATTGTGCATCCTTGAAGAAGGCACGATTCATTTTGAAGAACTTTGAAAGCTGCACCGGTTCCCATGTCTTGCTTGTGTTAATACCAAATTCAAGAAACTTGGGATAGTATTTCAACTCACCTCTTACAGTAGCTTTATTCCTACTGTCAGTTTCATTGGTGACAAGTTTAAGTGTCATTTTCTCCCGATCAACAAGAATATAGCAACGTTTCTGATTGATCTGCTCTTTTTCAGAGATTCTTTTCAAGAGAAATTCATGAACACTTCCAATTGTTCCGGCTAATTCTACCTTATCAGGCTCCAGTACCGGTAACTCATTTTCTTCGTGAAGTTCAATAACTCTAAGGGTTGCTTCGGTCACACCCGGAGCAAAGTTCACTTGCATCTTTTCGTTTTCCATGTTGTTCTACAAATTTTTAGTTCTGTTTTTAAATGATTTGGCTGGTTTGAAGTGTGGAGTATAATGCTCCGCTATGACAATAGTCTCGTTTTTGTGTATGTTACGAGCAACTTTTCGTTTATAGTGTTTGGGTGACAGTGTACCAAAACCTCTGATATAAAGAGTTCTTCCATTAGCTACTGCATCCACGGTTTCCTTCAATGCTGCTTCTATAACTGTTCGGACTTCGCAAATAGCAATACCGGTTGATTCGGCTACTTGCTTGATAAGTTCTTCTTTTCTCATGGCTTATCCCTCCGTACCAGTAGATTCAATGTCCTCGAAGACCGTTTTTTGCATCTCTTGTGCCTCCATCGGACGTTCTTTAACCAAATCGCCATTACCATTGTAATATCCGGTGGTACGGGTGCTACGATCCATAAACTTAAAGCATTCATCCGTAATTTCCTCATAACCACGTTTTATATCGGTAAGCAACGTTTTTTTACGTTCCTTTTTAGGTTTCAGTTTGTCCTTGTATGCTTGCATGAAAGCTTTCTTTTCTTCTTCCAGTGCGGCCATGTCAAGGTCAATATTTGCCAACTCCGTTTTCCGTTCACCCATTTCTTCCTCGCTGAAAGGAGAAGTATAGGTAATTCTTTCAACTGCTGCGCAATTGTCTTCCAACATTTGTCTGCGAAGCAATGGATTCTTATCTTTAAATAGTTCTTTATCCATATCATAAAGGTTTTAAGCCATATCGGGCAGAACCGACAAATGGCTGTGGGTTAGTCCTTATGTTTGCTTTGTGTATATCATCTGTACGATGATTGAATAATCGGGGTAATCCCGTTATTTTGTCATATACAACCAGTTCAGACGATACATAACAAATAAAGCCTTTCAGTCGCTCTTTCAACCATGCGTTCTGATAGGCTCTGCGTTCACGATATTCTTGGTAGCTCATTCCCTTTGGGCGAGCTGTGAGAAGGGGAGTGTAATTTCTCGCCCCCCCGATTTAGATTTACTCTTTCCCATCAATCAAATTTTTATATTGTTCTTCTGAAACGAACTTGTCGCAGTTCCCATACCAAGTACCATCATTTATCTTGTATGGCCTGACTGTTTTATCCATTTCATTCATAACACCGACTACCGCATTTTCTTTGCTATTATCATCCCATACAATAACAACATCGCCGACAGTCGGGATATATTCAGGCTGTAACTTCTCAAAATTGAAGGAGTAATGTTTTTCTTCCTTCATGGCGGCAAGCATCTTTGCCTTTTCCTCTTCCGTAGCTTTACGGAATCCCTTCATGCCTCCGATACCAGCTTCGGGTGTGAGTCTTACAAAAACTCTGTCACCTTCATCATTGGAAGGAACATAGGCGACAAGGCCGAAAGGTACTTTAATTGCCGGTAAAAAAGAGAGTGGCCTTTCTTCTCTAATTTCAGAGAGAATCATCATGCTGCCCCCTCCGCGATTCGGATTGATAATTACGTCACCGGGGATGAATGTCTCACCCTCAAATTCAAATTTACCCCCCCCGTAACTTTTTGAGTAGGTTGCATACTTTCTTCTTTCACGATTTTTACCATGTGTCCTTCGGGCACTTCAACTGTTACTGTTCTCATTTTAATTTGATTTTAAACTGGTTATTGTATTCTATGTATTTTTCCGGGCAGGTTGTTTCTATAATTCCGTTCATTGTAGGAATACGAAACAACTTGCCGGATTTATGAAGCTCTTTTTCAAGCTGTTTTGCTTTATGTAAAGCAGCCAAAGAACGTGTTTCATTTTCGATCAGTTCTTTAGCCGCTGTGATACTGTTACTAATTTTTTCACATGAATCCATTACTTGACTTCTTCTGCGTATGGAGTATCGTCTTCCTCAAAATCGTCCGGTTTCTGACCTTGTGCCTTTTTCCAGTCTTCAAACATTTCATCATCCAACTGGCTCTCTGTTTCAAGAACTTTAATCATGGAATCTGAAATGCCGGTTTTGGGCAGGAATTTGAAAGCCCAGTTCACGATTGTTTTTCGAGCCATTTCTTCAAAGTCTGTGTCCCACGGAGATTGCTTGCCTTTCTTGACAGCCTCACTACGACTTTTTATTTCTTCAATACGGGCTTTGGGCATTGCATCGAATTTTACAACACCGGAAGTCAAGACAGCGAAATAGTAGCCTCCAAGAAGATCACCACGTTCTCCGAATACATTAGGTTTGTGGATGATAGTGCCGCCGGTACCTTTTGTCATACAGAACTCGTCATTAGCATAAACCAAATCAGAATAAATATCCTTTACAACACCAGTGCGGATCAAAATATCAACTTTCCCCATGTATGAAGCTTGGAACTTCACTTTGCCTTTGTACGGTACAAGATACCCCAATCTTAGTTCAGGATTGAGCGTCAGACCGGTAAGAGAAACGTTTTTGATTGCTTCGACAAGATGATCGGGATATTGCCGGGCACAGTCAATCAAATAAGGATTATTCAACATTGCCTGCATAGCGAAATTGACTTCACGGGCAAATTGCTGTTCTGTGCCACCAGCTGCTATAAATGCCTTTTTAGGGGAGATAAAACAGCTTTCCAATCCTTTCAGTTGTACTGGAAAGGCTGGTGGGGCAGAAGGAACGGGCGGTTGTGGTGTGGAAGGTGTTGGGGAGACCGGTTCTGTTTTTGTTGGTGAAGGAGCATTGTGTTGTTCCATTCCCAAGTTCCCTTGTTGGGGGGATTGATTCTCTGTTTTACTCATTGTTCTTGATTATTATAAAAGTTAAACATCTTGTTCTTTTCAAATGCAGGTGTGTCCGGCACCATTATTCTTCGTCCTTTGAATCCCGGCTGAATAAATATCTGTGCACCGTCAAAATCATTGTTTTGTGTACAGTAAACATGCTGGTCTAACAATTTCTTGAATGCCAATGCGCTTGCCCCCATTTTCACAATTCCGTCTTCCAAATGGAAAGCCCAGTTAGCTGCACTGACAAATACTGCGTCATAGGGAGCTGTCTTTTGTTGCATAACCCAGTAGAACTCCTTCCATACTCCAGTACGTTCATGTTCAAAAAACTGATAGAAAGCTGCCGAAATACCATAATGAAATTTGGCAATAGTCCGGTTAACTGTTTCTTCATGAAGATCATCAACCGCCAATGTTTTCCAGTCAACAATTTTTTTGGCCGTTTCCACATCAGGGCGATATTTGAACTTGCATCCTTCGTATTCAACGAAATGGCTGACTTCGGCTTTTCCCCATTTTAATATCTGCCTGATCTGTTTGGAGGTGTCCCGGCAATTATTAAGAAGCTCATAAACCATTGTTTCAACCAATTGTATATCGGTTGTGCTTGTCAACGTTTTACCCGGATTTGACTCTTTGGCCTCTATTAGTGCAATCTGATATTTTTGGGTATCTCGTCCATACGGACAGCCGGTTTTAGGATTTATAGGCGGCTCAAATACAAGAAGGTTATTTCGCCACTTGTCAAGTTTTCCAGTATTAACAAGGCTTTCCATTGCATCATGGTACAGTGAACCTTTTTCAGAGGCTTCAATACTTATCTCAAATAATTCCGGGTGCAACGCCTTGTATCGGGCAAACTTTGGGGACACCATATAATCTTTAATCTGCGTACTACTTAGGAAATCTTTGAATCTTTCTCCACGGTGGTATTCTTCATTTGGCAGATCGTAAATTGTATCTTCTATATTACTCATATAATGAATTTAGAGTTTTACAAAAAACCCCCTACTTTCGCAAGCAAGGAGCCAATAACTAACTAAAAAACTTATTCATCACTTGTGGATAGTAATTCTTTGTAATTCTGTAATATGTATTCTTTTTCTTCATCTGTAAAAGAATAGGCTTTAGCCATAAATTTCATTGCCATATCCTCGTTGTGATCGGAAAGGGGATAATAGTCAGTAGCGAATTTGTAAGTAAGCCTATTCAATCGCTCATACTTAACTTTGACCTCCTTAACCCATCCGCTTATCTCCGAGATGATGCCGGACGCTTCTTGCATCTTTTCGTCATATTCCTTTTGGTCTTTTGCTGCTTGTTCTTTCATAACCTTGTTCTGTGCGGCAAAGTTTGAAATCTTAGCATATAGTTCATCCGAATAAGCCCATCCTGAAATGATGTCAAAATCAGAGTTCCCATTAAACTTGTATCTCTCACTCTTTTTAAGGAACTTGTAATCACTCCCAAGTTTATTCCAATCGTAATCAACCTTTCGCAATGACTTCGCGCTTTTCAGAATTTCAGCAACCTTAGTCGCTTCATTAATGTCAGTAAACGCAAAACCATCCAAAAGCGGAATAGAGAAGTACTGAATATCAGCAGGCTCAATTTCAAATAATTCGGGAATTTTGGGTTTATCCATGATTTTGATACCTTCCTCCATCATGCGAAGTTTAATCATTTTCTGTACATCTTCCTCCGTTAACGCAAGAATCTCTTGCTCGGTCATTTCTGTAATTCCTTTCATACTTTTAGCATTTAAAATGTGTTCCCGTCCGCGTTCCGATGGATTGTTGGCCGTAGCTTTTTAGCGGTGACCGCTTCTTGCGAAGCACGGGTATATATATCATTTAAAGTATCTATTCAGTTAAGAATGTATTTATAAACGCCCTACGTTTACTTTGTCATAATATAAGTTGTTTTTGATAACTTAGTGATTCGTGTGCTGCATCTTCTTATTGGCAGTCCGTATTCACACTCTTTTCACTAATCCGCTTTGGCTACTTTGTCGGTCTATTTCGCCCTTTAGATAAGCAGTAAACCTTGTTTTAAGTCTTTATTTGTTCAGACTATACAATATGTCAAAGAACGTTTTGTTAGTTCCCGGAAAGACGGCCAAATCCGTCCGGGATTATTTTCTTTCCATGAATTTTATCAAAGCTGATTTGGTAAAAATGAGACTCTTGCCATTTTTGGTGTGAGGAATATCATGTATTCGATTGTATAAGGTTTGCAACTTCCATCCGAGAAATACAGCAGCTTGTTTGGCATTCAAATACTCTTCGGTTTCAGCAGTCGCCATTTCAGTTACAACCTTTCTCACATCATTGCGAATAAACTTGTGCAGTTCTTCTGCAATCATTTTGGCATCTGAACGGTTCATTTCTTTATCGCTTCGATGGTTATCTGATTTTTATCTTTGTCGATGGATATTGAATATCTTTCAACGTCTTCACGGGGATCAGTAAAAGCTAATTGATAGGCGTAGCTTCTTGCATTGACGCAATCCTTGTAAGAATCCAGCTGCATTACTTTGGAAGAACCAGCTTTAATGCTTAGAATATCTTTCTTTGTTACTTTCATATTATTTTCTATTTTATACTTAAATTTTCCACAAAAAATTTGCATAAAAGAAAGCTAACAACTACATTTGCCAATGAGATATGTAGTAAGTGGCTTTTGAAGTCGCCAGCTTTCTTATTGTTCAAGCTTACACTCTTTGTTTGTTTGACGTTGCAAATATACTTCATATTTTCAGAAGTACAATAAAATACTTCATAAAATTTGTAGTACTTTGTATGTTATAAAACATGTTTTGATGCAAGTTGTTGGTTTATAAAATGTTATATAGGTAAGGCTCGCGTAAAAAGAAAGCTTTTTGAAAAAAAGTAATGTCGTTCTATTGTTATTGTAATAATTGAAGAAGTAAAAGACGATCTCATTCGGTAAGGTGCTGGATTGCTGCATAGTTAGCCCTTAGACGGTTTCCCGTTTTTGCTATATGCAGCATAAGAAATGTCTCGTTCGTATAAGTACGCCGTTCTTAGCTGGCCGGGCATTAACAAGTTACCCGACTTCCCGGATTTTTCGCTTACTTGTAGCTGTGCAGGCATCCCGGTTTCGTTTGCCTCTCAATATCGCACGCCTTTCGCAGTATTGAGTTGTAAGAGTGTAACCCTCTGTCTCTCCGCTATGCGGCCTACCGCCGATTACACAATGTGGAGAAAAAGAAAATCCGCAAATAGGTAGCAGCTATTTACGGATTTCTATATATAAACTCCAAATAGGATGTTTAATCAATTTATGTGGTAATACTGCTACTATTACGGATGCAAATATACTACTTAATTTATGAAGTATGCAAGAAGTTGACGATAAAAAATTGAGTGATCTCTCAAAAAGGTTTTTGCAAGCAATTTCATATTGTGGTTTGAGTGGGTATAAATTGAAGAAAGACAATATTATATCCAGTGAATCAACTCTTACCAGTATAAAAAAAGGGATTCAGTTACCAAGTAAAAAAACAATTGATGCTTTTTGTGAGAAGTATGATGTGAGCAGAGCATGGCTATATACTGGAGAAGGTTTGTTTGCAAAGACTCCATCAGGACAGATAGAACCTTCGGAGAAGGATATTAGGGATGCTCTGAAAAATGCGAGAATGCAATCAGACTCTACGATTAGTAAAGTAGCTCCTTATCTTCAAGATATTCTTGTAAAAGTAAAATATGTTCCGATAGATGCTGCGGCTTCATTTGTCGAAAGCTTATATAACACAGCTTATGAAATTGATTCTTATGGTGTCATGCCGGAAGAAGGTGAAGTGCTTGATGATTCTTATATGGTCTTTCAAGTACGTGGTGACAGCATGGAGCCAACTATACCGGACGGAGCTAAAATTCTTGCTCGCAAAATAGAAGAAGGTTTGTGGGAAAGCGCGTCAGGAGTTGTGAGTATTGTGTATGGGAAAACACTTTCAGTCAAGCGGATATTGAAAAACAGTCTTTTCTTGGATAATGTGCTGACTTTAAAGGCTGATAACCCCAAGCATGGCCAGTTAGATGTCGAGAGAAGAGAAATAAGGGGGATGTGGCAAGCATTACGCATAATAAGTCAAAAGATTATTTGATATGGAAGAAAGGGCTATTGACAGATTACGAAAATTTGCAAGGTATGCACGTGATAAGGGAGTTGTCAAAGGTGAGAACTCGTTTGAGGCTTATTGTGAATTATCAAATAGATACATTTATAATTCCATAAGGAACGGGAAGGGGGCTATTGGAACTGATATAATAGTTCGTATTGTGGATAAGTTCCCGGAATTGAATGTGAAGTGGCTTTGTACTGGCAAAGGGAATATGATTGAGACGGATATTGATGCGAATGTCAACTACAAAGCAGCTTATGAAGGTGCGATGATGCAGATAGAAGCACTGCATAAAATTATAGAAGAAAATAAGCGGAGATGATATAAATATGATACCATTAATATATTTTTAATAAGTATTTTATTGATTATCAGTATAATAGCAAAATGTGTTAGTCCCGTACGCACCGCGAAAGCAAATAGCAAATTAAAGCAAAGCTCTGAAATTCTTGAATTTCAGAGCTTTTTTTGTTTTCTGTATCGGCAGAGAATAACGATTAAAAACAAATCATGCGTGGGATTATTCGTGGGATTTCTGCCAGTCTTACTATACTCATCTGATGAACTTGAACTTTCTTGCGGTATAATCGGGAATTCGGGTACAAATATCCGTAAATCATATACACCTTCGCTTGTGCTATCGCGGTACCTTTGTCATCAGAAGTTTAACAAGAAAAATAGAGTAATATAGCGTATGGCAAAAACAATTTTAGGAGTTCTGTCACTGCTTGTCATAATGTCGTGCAGTATTCCCGTAAAGGAGAACACCGTTCAACCCAATATAATGGAAACGAACAAGAAAAATCTCGGAAATCTGTTGGCGCTCTATCCCAAGCCGATGACGGTTGTTGGGGCGGAGGTTGAAGGGAAAGTAAACTGGCTAGTGGTAGGGCATACGGGTGTTATTGGACATGACCGGATACTCATCAGCATGAGTAAAAGCCATTACACTAATCAAGGGATAAAGGACTCAAAACGACTTTCCGTCAATCTAGTGAGTCGTGAAATATTGCCGAAAGCTGACTATGTGGGAAGTGTAAGCGGTGCGACGGTCGATAAGTCGGAGGTGTTTGCCTACCATATTGGCGAAAACGGTACCCCCGTTATAGACGCATCACCCCTCACCATGGAGTGTGAGGTGGTAGACATCTATGAAACTGAAGGTTTCGACAATTTCATTTGTGCGATAGTCAATACATACGCTGCTCCTGAAGTGCTTGATAATAACGGGAAACTTGACTATACGAAGCTGAAACCCGTATTGTTTGAATTTCCGACCTATTCCTACCTTGCCACGGGGGAGATTATCGGCAAATGCCTGAATCTGGATAAGCAGCCGGGTATGTGCGCCAAAGAGCCGATGAGTGCTGACGGTATCGTGCGGTTGTCGAAAATCGAGGTTTATCCGCAGTATCTCGACGAGTATATGAAATACGCAACCGAAGTAGGCGAAATCTCTCTGCGCACCGAATCGGGCGTGCTGACTATGTATGCGGTCGGCGAGAAGGAGAATCCCTGTAAGGTGACTATTCTCGAAACCTATGCGAGCCATGCGGCTTATGAAAAACATATTGCATCAGAACACTTTCAGAAATACAAGCAAGGAACGTTGCACATGGTCAAATCATTGGTCTTGTCTGACCAGACGCCACTTAATCCGGCTAACAAGCTCAATAACTTCATGCAATAAATAGAACGACTATGAACAAGATTTTTTTAATTTCAGTATTCAGCATTTTAACACTCAATGTTATGGCACAAGAAAAGATAGTACAGACAGCAGGACGCACCCAGTTGGGTGAGTTTGCTCCTAAATTTGCGGAACTAAACGACGATGTCCTCTTTGGCGAGGTCTGGAGCCGCACCGACAAACTCGGTCTGCGTGACCGTAGTTTGGTAACTATAACTTCTCTTATCAGTCAAGGAATCACGGACAATTCGCTGGTGTTCCACCTGCAATCGGCCAAAAAGAACGGCATCACCCGCACCGAGATTGCCGAAATCATCACCCATATCGGATTCTATGCCGGTTGGCCCAAAGCGTGGGCAGCGTTTAATCTGGCCAAAGGCGTATGGGCAGAGGACACCGCCGGTGAAGATACCAAAGCCGCGTTCCAGCGTGAAATGATTTTCCCCATTGGAGAACCGAACACAGCATACGCACAGTACTTCATAGGTAACAGCTATCTTGCTTCCGTTTCACGTGAGCAGGTTTCCGTCTCTAACGTCACTTTCGAGCCTCGTTGCCGCAATAACTGGCACATACACCGTGCTACTAAAGGCGGTGGACAGATGCTTATCGGTGTTGCCGGTCGTGGGTGGTATCAAGAAGAAGGCAAGCCGGCAGTAGAGATTCTACCCGGTACGGTTATCCATATCCCTGCAAATGTGAAGCATTGGCACGGTGCTGCTTCTGATGGTTGGTTTGCCCATCTTGCTTTCGAAGTTCCCGGTGAGGATACTTCTAATGAATGGCTAGAGCCGGTGACGGATGAAGAATACGATAAACTTAAATAACACCACCCACACTCCCGTAATTCAAGCGATTACGGGAGTTTTTGTTTTATGGAGCTATGATTTAGTAGCTGGAGGGGACAGCATAATCCGTAATTTGGGTATAGATACCGGGGATTTATCTACACGGCATATGACGGATACCGCCTATTTTTGCATTATCATTAATTTGAAAATAAAAATTAAATAGGAGAAATTATGACTACGAACGAATTTAAAGAATATGTAAAGACGCGTCAAGCGCTTAATACGGAGGAGATACACCGTTTTATGGACGAAATGAGCAGTGAAGCCAGGCGTATCACTTTCCGGCTGAACACCGCATACTATACGCCGGACGAAGTACGTGAGTTGCTATCCGAATTGTTCGGTTATCAAGTTCCGTCATCGTTCCGGGTATTTCCGCCGTTTTATGCCGATTTCGGGAAGAATATAACAGTGGGCGAAGGCGTATTTATTAATGCCTGCTGTCATTTTCAAGACCATGGTGGTGTGATAATCGGCGACGGATGCCAAATTGGGCATAATGTAGTCTTTGCAACGCTCAATCATGGTTTGCCTCCGGCTGAACGCCAAACTACCTATCCGGCACCAATTGTACTAGGCAAGAATGTCTGGGTAGGTTCTAATTCAACGATTCTTCAAGGAGTGACAATTGGTGACAATGCTGTGGTGGGAGCTGGAGCGGTCGTGACGAAAGATGTGGAAGCAAATACAATAGTAGGTGGTGTCCCCGCAAAATTGATAAAGAGAATAGAATAATAAAATTGAAAACAAGATGAAAATAATATCAAATACAGCATTTGGCGGAGAAAGACCTTTGTTCGAATCACATGACTTACGTTTGGAGAATGTAATTATCCGTGCCGGAGAATCAGCCATCAAGGAATGCAGCAACATCGAAGCCGTTGATTGTCGGTTCGAGGGAAATTATCCCTTCTGGCACGTGCACGGTTTCGTTATCGACCGTTGTTTCTTCGATGTCGGCGGGCGTTCGGCACTGTGGTATTCCGACCATCTGAAAATGACTGATACGCGTATCGATGCACCCAAAATGTTTCGCGAGATGCACGACATCGAAATAGAGAATGTAGAGATAAACGATGCCAATGAGGTGTTCTGGCGTTGTAAAAATCTGAATATCAAAAATCTGAAACTGCATGGAGGAACTTATCCGTTCATGTTCAGCAGCGACATCCGCATAGACGGATTGGAAAGCGACAGCAAGTACGTTTTCCAGTATGTGAAGAATGTGGAGATGCGCAATGCCAAAATCACTACGAAGGATGCCTTCTGGGAGGTGGAGAATGTGACAATCTACGATTCTGAACTCAACGGCGAATATCTCGGCTGGCATTCGCACAATCTCCGGTTGGTGAATTGCCATATAACCGGTGAGCAACCGCTCTGCTATGCCCACGACCTCGTACTGGAGAATTGCACCTTTGGTCCCGACTGCGACCGGGCTTTTGAATATAGTTCGGTGCAGGCAACCATCAAAGGAACAATAGGCGGGGTGAAGAATCCACGGACAGGCTGTATCACTGCCGAAAGCTATGGGGAAATCATTCTCGACGAAAATATAAAGGCGCCTGCCGATTGTGAGTTGAGGCTTTGGGATGGTAACTGGATTTATAAATTATGAAATACGATTTCGATACAATCATTTCGCGTCGCGGGACGAATTCTTATAAATGGGATATTACCGAAGAGGAGAATGTACTGCCCATGTGGGTGGCGGATATGGATTTTCGTACAGCACCCGCTATTATCGATGCCTTACAAAAGCGGGTGGCGCACGGTATTTTCGGTTATACAAAAGTACCCGAAGCCTATTATGATGCGGTCGTCCGGTGGTTCGATGACCGGCATCGCTGGCAGGTTGATTCCCGGTGGATTATCTATACGAGTGGTGTCGTGCCGGCTCTGTCAGCCATTATCAAAGCCTTGGCCATGCCGGGTGATAAAGTCATCGTTCAGACTCCTGCCTATAATTGTTTCTACTCATCTATCCGTAATGACGGATGCGAGTTGTTTGCCAATAATCTCGTTTATCAGGATGGCCGCTACGTAATCGACTTTGCCGATCTTGAAAGGAAAGCTTCCGATCCGAAAGCAAAAATCCTGCTGCTGTGCAATCCTCACAATCCGGTCGGACGGGTCTGGACTCCGGAAGAACTGCAGCATATAGGTGATATTTGTTTACGGAATGAGGTGTTTGTCGTGGCGGATGAGATTCATTGTGAACTGACTTACGAAGGATATGACTACACACCCTTTGCCTCCTTGTCCGGACGCTTTTTGCAAAATTCCGTCACTTGCGTTTCGCCGAGTAAGGCGTTCAACCTTGCCGGGTTGCAAATCGCCAATATCATCGCAGCCGATGAAGAGGTGCGCCGCCGTATTGACAGAGCCATTAACATCAACGAGGTATGCGACGTCAATCCGTTCGGCGTAATCGCCACAATGGCAGCTTACAACGAAGGTGGGGAATGGCTCGATGCCTTGCGGAAATATCTGCGGGGGAATTACGAATACCTCTGCTGCTTTTTCAAGGAACGGTTACCACAATATCCCGTGCTGCCACTCGAAGGAACTTATTTGGTTTGGATAGACTGCCGTGCCTCCGGTATCAGCTCAGATGTTGTCGTCTTGCGTTTGCAAGAACAACAGCATCTGATGGTCAATTCCGGTACGATGTACGGTCCCGGTGGAGAGGGCTTTATCCGGCTGAATATCGCTTGTCCCCGGGCTCTGCTTGCTGATGGACTGGAACGGATGGCCCGTTTATTCTATCGTGAAGTCTTCTGATTTAAATCCGCTGTAATACCTACCGGAGAAGGCAGTGAACTTCAGGACACAATAATCGGGATCAGTCACTCCTTCGGGATAGTACATAGTGTCGCCTTCCTGCCATATCATTTCCTTACTGGTGCTGTCCGTCAGTATCTCCATCGTGCCGCGCAGCATTACGCCCTTGAAGAAGCGTGTGTTGCAGACGTAAAGGCATGCCCGGTTATTTTTGAGAAATTGCGAAACGCGCATCGACGAGGTGTTCGTTGATAGGTAAATGTGTTTGAGCCCTTCCCTTTTGCGGGTTTGCAACATGGCCTTGATGTTGGGAAAGCCTTCGGCATCCACCGAACCGACAAAGATGGTTTTTTCCTTGTCAATCATGTTTCCTACTGTTTTTTCTGCATCTCTCATTGTTTGTTTTTTTTATGGGTTATTGTTTCAAGGGCAAAGATAGCCGGTAAGTGGAACTTTTGTACAATAAAAAAGAAGGAGGATATGTCACTTTTCACGGTTTCTCCATTTTCCGGTAGGCGAGGGGAGTATACCCTATACATTGTCGGAAACTACGTACAAAGTAGGAGACGGTTGAGAAATGGAGTTCGGAGGCTATTTCTGAAATGGGGAGGTCGGTGTAGGTGAGCAGACGCTGGGCTTCGTCTGTAACCTTGTTGAGTATGTACTGCTTGGCGTTGATGTTTATGGCCGAAGAGAGGATTTCGTTCAGATAATTGGGAGTGATGCATAGTTTATCGGCATAGAATTGTACAGAATGCTGCTCCCGGAAGTGCTCCCCAACCAATTCGAAGAATCGGCTGAGGTGGAAGCTGCTGATATCTTTATGTGGCTCCTTACCCGTCTCCGGAGGGATAGAGGTGCGGTAGGCACGGTTGAGTAGCATGAGGACTTCGTAAAGTAAGGCGCGTAATATGCCCGTATCGTGTGGGTGGAAAGAGTCGATTTCGACCTTTATGTCGTGCAGAAGTTGGAGTATTCGTGCATAGAGCCCGTTCGGCAGTTGGAGTTTGTCTACCATTTTTCCCATTCGGAAGAATGGGAGGTGCTGCACGAATAGTGGGTCTTTGAAGAAAGAGGTCAAAAAGGTATCCTCAAAAATTAGAGCATGACCGTTGCCGATACGGTCTGTGTCCCAACTGCGCACCTCACCTGGTTTGGAGAAGAATACATCACCGGGAGCTGCCAAGTGTGTCCGGTTACCGATAGTGAATTCTCCTTCTCCTTCTGTGATGAAGGTGATGTCATAGTAGGTCAGAATATGTACTTTTCCCTGGGTCAAGAATTTCCGGGTATACTGCAAATCAACGACATCTATCAGAAGTTCGCTTCCGTACTTAGTTTTGTAGAAATTGTATCGTGGGATGGCATTTTTCATGGCTTAACATTGTATGATGGCAGTAAAGTTAGAGAAAAAGCTGCTCCGTACAATAGCGAATAGGAAAATGTTGGGTAAAGACCGGGAGTTTTGTTTATCTTTGCACCCGCAATTATCAATCGCCTTGCAACGATTGTCTGGAATTATCATATTATGAAACAGAAACGAATACCATTGGTGGGCAGACAATACCTTGTGCCCTTCATTTTGATTACCTCTCTTTTCTTTTTGTGGGGATTTGCCCATGCCATTCTGAATGTACTGAACAAGCACTTTCAAGAGATACTGGATATCACGAAGACACATTCGGCCTTTATACAGATGACGATGTATATGGGATACTTCATTATGGCCATTCCTGCAGGATTTTTCATCAGTCGCTTCGGATACCGCCGGGGTGTGGTATTCGGTCTGTTGCTTTACGGCGTCGGTTCGCTGCTCTTTATCCCCGGGCAGCATTATCTGTCTTTTAATCTTTTCTTGTTTGCATTGTTCGTGATAGGCTGTGGACTGACGTTTCTTGAAACTGCCGCCAATCCTTATGCCACAGAATTGGGCGCAAAGGAAACTGCTGCCAGCCGGCTGAATTTCGCGCAATCCTTCAACGGTCTGGGATGTATCTGTGCACCGGTACTGGCTGGACTGCTGCTCTTCTCGAAGGATGGGCAGACGGGCTCGGGTAATGTCGCATTGCCCTATATCTGCATGGGGGTAATTGTGTTGCTGGTAGCGTTGGTCTTTTCAAGAATCAAGTTGCCCGAGATTGAACATAGTGTGGAGGTGGACGAAGCTGGTAATAAGGTCGGATTGTGGTCACACCGGCTTTTCATTTTCGGGCTGATAGCCTTGTTTGCCTATGAGGTCGGCGAGATTTCCATCAACAGCTTCTTCATCAACTACGTGGTGGAGCAGAATTGGATGAATGCCCGCGAAGCTTCCGTAGTGCTTTCTTTCGGTGGACTGGGATTATTTATGTTAGGACGTTTTGCCGGTAGCTGGATTATGGGACGTGTGCGTGCCGAGAAGATGTTGCTGGTTTGTGCTACGGGCACTGTGATGACTACCTTGTTGGTGTTGCTGGATGTAGGAATGGTGTCGCTTGCAGCTCTGTTGTGCGGATATGCATTTGAGGCTATTATGTTTCCCACGATTTTTGCACTTTCCTTGCGCGGGCTGGGCAACCATACCAAGAGGGCTTCCTCTTTCCTGATGATGTCTCCCGTGGGAGGCGTGGTAGGTCCGCTGTTGATGGGACTGGTGGCAGACCATACGACGATGGTGTGGGCGTTCATCGTACCGCTGGTTGCCTATTGCGTGGTGTGGGCATATGCCCGCAAGATGGTGTCCGTCTCTACCGCTTCTTCAATATAGAAGGAAGCCTGCGACTCCGGCAAGGATTATCAGTAAGATAGGGTGGAGGTTCCACTTCCACGTCACGCCGAAAGCGGCTGCAAAGATAAGTATGCTTTTGTAATCTATGAAATTTTCCTTGTTCATCAGCAATAGGGCAGCAGCAGCTATCAATGATACGGACATGGGCAGCAGTCCCGACATTGCCGCCTTGATGTATTTGTTGTCCTTGCATTTCACGAAGAAGTAAGAGATGAGCAATACCAGGATGAACGAGGGAAGACATACTGCAATGGTGGTCACGACAGCTCCCCACACGCTTTGAGTAACTGCATAGCCCACATAGGTGGCACTGTTGATGCCTATCGGACCAGGCGTCATCTGCGAGATGGCCACTACGTCCGTGAATTGTTGCAGGGTGAGCCAGTGATGGTGGTCCACCACCTCATATTGGATGAGGGACAACATGGCGTAACCGCCTCCGAAACCGAACATTCCGATTTTTAGATATACCAATATCAGCTGCCAATAAATCATATCTGTAATTTTCTCAGTTTATCTTTTAACCATAATGTATAGAGCATTCCTCCTGCAATTCCTGCAAGGACAATGTATACGGGGGATAGCCCGAATTGCCAGATGAGTATGGTGGCGATGGCTGGAAGCATCAGTTGCCAATACTTCAGCTTCAGTGCCCGTGCAGCCGAAATGCAGGGTATCACAATCAGTGCGACTACTGCCGGACGGATACCGTTAAAGATGCGTATCATCACCTGGTTGTCCTGAAAATGAGCGAAGAACATGGCTATCAGCATCATGATGACAAAAGAGGGGAGGATTGTGGCAAGTGCACACACCAGGCTACCTTTTACTTTATGCAGCTTGTAGCCGACGAATATGGATATATTGACAGCAAAAACACCGGGAAGTGACTGGGTCAACGCAAACATTTCCATGAAATCTTCTTTACTCATCCATCTCTTTTTTACGATTTCCCGTTCAATGAGAGGTATCATAGCGTATCCGCCACCGATAGTGAACATTCCTATCTTGGCAAAGGTCATAAAAAGCAGTAAATATTTCATTATTTCTCTTCGGGTGACTTTCTTTTGCAAAGAAACCCAAATTAATCAACATATACAAATTAGGGGGATAATATTTATTTATTAATATTTTATATTGCAGGGCTATATTCTTAAATCTATTTAAAAGGAGAATATTCCGTCGTAAATAAGCTTTATCTTTAACACGTAATTACAAATAATATAAATGTAGATATGATACAGATAGTGCAATTACATGGTACGGATAAAAAGCTGTACGAGCTTGTAGCCCCTTTGGTTATGAGCCCGGAAGTGCTGAAACAGAACTACAATTACCCTTTCCGGACATCGGAAGAGTACGAGTGGTTTGTTGCTCTGGATAATAAACATGTTGTAGGTTTTGTGCCGGTGGAGCACAAGAAGTATGAATGTGTCATCAACAACTATTATATTAAGGAAAGGAATGTTGACACGCTAAAATTGCTTCTGGAAAAGGTACTTGAGAAGCAGGGCGAGGAGAGTAGTCTGACGGCTGTTAGCTTTGTTGAAGATAGGGATGTCTTCAGCGAGCTGGGCTTTTTGGAAGACAAGGTATGGACCCGTTATGTGAAAATGAAGAAAAAACAGATAATTATGGCTACACCCAAAAATGTGTATGAACTGGCGCAAGAACGTCTTGATGTGATTTTTAGGGAATTTGACACGATATGCGTCTCTTTTTCGGGAGGAAAAGATAGTGGAGTGTTGCTGAATTTGTGCATAGACTATATCCGCCGGAACCGGCTGAACCGTAAACTGTGTGTATTCCATATGGACTATGAGATACAGTACAGCATGACCATTGATTATGTGGACCGGGTATTGGAGGCGAATAAGGATATATTGGAGGTGTATCGTGTTTGTGTGCCTTTCCGTGTAACGACTTGTACGTCGATGTACCAGAGTTACTGGCGTCCGTGGCAGGAGGATTTGGAGGACATTTGGGTAAGGAAGATGCCGAAAGGCTGCCTCACTAAAGAGACGTTTCCTTTCTACACTCCCGAAATGTGGGATTATGAGTTCCAGATGCACTTTGCCAAATGGCTGCATGAGAAGAAGGATGGAGTGCGTGCCTGCTTTCTCATAGGCATCCGTACGCAAGAGAGTTTTAACCGCTGGCGCAGCATCCATCTGAACCGGAAGTATCAGATGTACCACAATTACCGCTGGACCTCGAAGATAGGCAATGACATTTTCAATGCTTATCCCATTTATGATTGGAAGACGACGGATATCTGGACGGCCAATGGCAAATTCGGCTTTGACTATAACCATTTGTATGACCTATATTATAAAGCCGGAGTCAATATCGAACGCCAGCGTGTGGCAAGCCCTTTTCTTTGTGAGGCACAAGAGAGCCTGAAGCTGTATCGTGTCATCGACCCGAATACTTGGGGAAGAATGATAGGGCGGGTCAACGGGGTGAACTTTACCGGTATTTACGGAGGGACGCGTGCTATGGGGTGGCAGACGGTCCGACTGCCCGAAGGGTATACGTGGAAAGGCTTTATGCAGTTCCTGCTTTCCACCTTGCCGGAAGAGACCCGGAGGAACTACTTGAAAAAGCTTACCGTCAGCATTGAATTCTGGCGTACAAAAGGGGGCTGTCTGGCTGACGAGACCATCCAGAAGCTGAGGGATGCAGGAGTGTCCATTGAAGTGATAAATATCACGAATTACAAGACAAACAAGAAGCCGGTGCGCATGGATTATCTGGATGATATTGACATCGCGGAATTCCGGGAAATTCCCACTTATAAGCGGATGTGCATCTGCATCCTCAAGAACGACCATGCCTGCAAGTACATGGGTTTTGCCTTGAACAAGGAAGAGGCATACAAAAGAGACAAGATAATGGAACAATTCAAAAATATGATGTTATGAGCGTAGATAAAAGTCCGGTATATAATGTAAAGGCAATTCCAATAGAGAAAATACAAGCAAACGATTACAATCCGAATGTAGTGGCACCGCCCGAAATGAAGCTTCTGGAGCTTTCCATCTGGGAAGATGGTTTCACCATGCCTTGTGTCTGTTACTATGATGAGGAAGAGGATAACTACATCCTGGTGGACGGTTACCACCGTTATCAGGTGTTGAAGACATCCAAAAGAATTTATCAGCGCGAAAACGGGTTGCTTCCCGTGGTTGTGATTGACAAGGAACTTTCCAACCGTATGGCGTCCACTATCCGTCATAATCGTGCCCGTGGTACGCATAATATCGAGTTGATGTGCCATATTGTTGCGGAATTGGACAGAGCCGGTATGTCTGATGAATGGATAATGAAGAATATCGGAATGGATCGCGACGAAGTGTTGCGTTTAAAGCAAATTTCGGGCCTGGCAGACTTGTTTGCGAACAAGAACTTCAGCATTCCGGATAAGAAAGAAGAGTATGTGGCGGATAAATAAATGAATATTTCAGGGGTGGATTTTTTAATCTGCCTCTTTATATTCATTAACAAGTGAAATATTTCGTTGCAAACTTGCATAATTTAGTCAAATCGCCTACATTTGTCAGCATCAAAACAAACAGAATAGGTCCTATGTGCTTTAAGGCACTATAAAAAACATTACATGAAGAAAATTTTGGTTAGTGGCGGTGCTGGTTTTATAGGTTCTCATCTTTGTACCCGATTGATAAACGACGGGCATCAGGTGATTTGTCTGGATAATCTTTTCACCGGTTCGGAAGGAAATATCACTCATCTGAAGAGCAATCCCCGCTTTGAATTTGTACTGCATGATGTGGAAACCCCTTATGAGGCAGATGTGGACGAAATCTATAATCTGGCTTGTCCTGCTTCTCCCATCCACTACCAATATGATGCCATTAAAACCATCAAGACTTCTGTATTGGGCGCCATCAATATGCTGGGACTGGCCAAAAAGACGAATGCCAAGATATTGCAGGCTTCTACCAGCGAAGTGTACGGTGACCCCGTTATTCATCCCCAAGTGGAAAGTTATTGGGGAAATGTAAATCCAATTGGCCTCCGTTCTTGTTATGATGAAGGGAAGCGTTGTGCCGAGACATTGTTTATGGACTATCACCGCCAGAATGGAGTGCGGATCAAGATTATCCGTATATTCAATACGTACGGTCCTCGGATGTTGCCGAATGACGGACGGGTGGTTTCCAATTTCGTGGTTCAAGCATTGCAGAACCAGGATATTACGATATACGGTTCGGGTAATCAGACGCGAAGTTTCCAATATGTAGATGACTGTATAGAAGGTATGGTGCGGATGATGAACACGGAGGACGATTTTATCGGTCCGGTAAACTTGGGAAATCCGAATGAATTCTCCATATTGGAACTGGCGGAAAAGGTCATTAGGCTGACGAATTCCAAGTCGAAACTGATTTTCAAGCCACTGCCTCATGATGATCCCAAACAGCGTCAGCCGGACATCACTCTGGCAAAGGAAAAGTTGGGCTGGGAACCGACTATAGAGCTGGAAGAGGGTTTACAGTATATAATAGAGTATTTTAAGGAATATCGTTCCTAACTAAATAGTAATTTTGATAACGGGAAAAACAATATAGAAAGATGAACATGGAAATAAATCCTTCCGAATACAAGATTCTCATCGTTGACGATGTGATGTCAAACGTTTTATTGTTGAAAGTGCTTTTGACAAATGAGAAATTCGCGATTGCTACTGCAAGTAACGGGCGGCAAGCGTTGGAACAGGTGGAAAAGGAAAATCCTGATTTGGTTTTGCTTGACGTAATGATGCCGGACATGAGTGGTTTTGAAGTAGCTCAACATTTAAAGTCAAATCCGAATACAGCTGATATTCCAATCATCTTTCTGACCGCACTGAATAGTACGGCAGATATTGTGAAGGGGTTTCAGGTTGGCGCGAATGACTTCATCTCTAAGCCTTTCAATAAGGAGGAATTGATTATCCGTGTTACCCACCAAATATCTTTGGTAGCTGCCAAACGGTTGATTTTGAGTAAGACGGAAGAACTGCAACGTACTATTGCCGGGCGTGACAAGCTTTATTCGGTGATTGCCCATGACTTACGTTCTCCGATGGGATCCATCAAAATGGTGCTGAATATGCTGATATTGAACTTGCCATCTGAGAAAATTGGCGCCGAAATGTACGAGCTTCTGACGATGGCTAATCAGACTACGGAGGATGTGTTTTCATTGCTGGATAACCTGCTGAAATGGACAAAGAGTCAAATCGGTAAGTTGAACGTGGTTTATCAGGATGTGGACCTCGTCGAAGTGACAGACGGTGTCATTGAGATTTTCAGTATGGTGGCAAGCCTGAAGAAGATAAGAATCCGCGAGATGAAACCGGAAAAAATGATGGTCAACGCTGATATTGACATGCTGAAGACAGTGGTCCGTAACTTGTTGAGTAATGCCATTAAGTTCAGTAAGGAGAACTCAGAGGTACTGGTGAAGATGGAGGAAGTAGATGGTATGGCAGTTGTCAGCGTCCAGGATTATGGCTGTGGCATCAGCGAGGAGGGGCAGAAGAAGTTGTTGCATACTGATACGCATTTCAGCACGTTCGGCACGAACAACGAAGAAGGCTCGGGACTGGGCTTGTTACTATGCAAGGATTTTGTCGTGAAGAATGGCGGTAAACTGTGGTTTACTTCCAAGGAAGGCGAAGGCTCCATATTCAGCTTCTCTATTCCGGTGAAGAAGTGATAACGAAGAAAATAGAACGGATGGTTCGTTGAAGTAAAACAGACCATCCGTCAGACTCAAATAGACCGTCTGTTACGGTCGTGCAGACCATCTGTTTCTTATGAACGGATGGTCTGTTTTTTTATCTCTTACACAGACTGCGGAAATCGCAATATTCACATTTCCGGGTATCCTCTGTTTGGCTGAATGTTTCTTCTTGGCTGAATATCTCCTGCAGGAGTCCGTGCAGCCGTTCGCGAAACTCGTCTTCGAAGAAAGCGAAGTTGTTGACCGGTACCTTGGGTTGTCGCGGCGCTCCCATTTCGATGACCGGGGAGTAGCTTTCGGAAGCTGCCCGGTGGATGTAAAGTAGGGAAGGGGCTACCTTCAGCGATTGCTTGCGGCAGAGGATGGCGGCGTACAGAAACGTCTGGAAAATATAGTTGGGACGGTTGTCGGCGGGAGTAAACAGTTGTTCTATATTTTCAGGAGTCTTGGGAGTACCGCCTGTCTTGTAGTCCACGATACGTAGCGTGTCTCCTTTGCTGTCCAGGCGGTCGATGGTACCGCCTATCTGTAAGGCAAGCTTTCCTTGCGGAGTATCTATTTCCATCATTTCTCTGACGTCCTGTTCCATACCCTCCATACGGAACGGGGCATATTGCAGGTCATTGCGCAGAAGCTGGCGCAGGTAAGAGGCAATGACTTTGGAATGGATAAGCTGCGTACCGTTATATTCCGGTTGCTCCGTAAGGGGCACATGGAAGAACTTTTCTTTAAAAGCATTGTCCACATAGGCTTGCAGGCGGACATCGTCTTTCAGTAACTGTTCCAGGTCTTCTTTACGTATTTCCCGTCCGTTGGTTGTCAGTTCGTTGTACACCAGTTCGGCAGAACGGTGGAAGATGGTGCCGAAGAGGGCGGAGTCTATTTCGGCGCTTACTTCATCGAGAGCCTTCAGGCCGGCTACGTATCGGTAGTAGAATTTCAGCCGGCAGTCCAGATAGGCATTGAGGGCAGAGGGGGAGAAGAACGCTTTGGGACGTCGGTGGATGTCGTAGGCGTCGAACATCTGTTGCAACATCTCCGGTGTCTTGTGAATCTCAATTTCCAGGGCTTGTTGTGGAGATTGTCCGGCTTCAAGGTACTCAAGGGAGATGTTGTGCGGCGACTCTACCAGGAATTGCAGCATGAAGCGGGACATCTCCCCGCGGTTCAGTCCGTCCGAAGAGATGTTATATAATAAGGTGACGTTTTCTGCCCGTTGGATGAGGCGGTAGAAGTAGTAGGCATAGACGGCATTCTTGTGTTCTATGGTGGTCATGCCGAAGGCCTTCCTCAGGTTGTAGGGAATGAAGGAGGAGTCGCCTCCGGCTTTAGGCAATTGCCCTTCGTTGAGGGAGAGCATGATGAGGTTACGGAAATCGAGGTTACGCGTTTCCAGCACCCCCATTACTTGCATGCCGATGGCGGGTTCTCCGTGGAAGGGAATGTTGGCAGAGGTAAGCAAGCGGTTCAGCAGTCGCTTCAGCGTGTCTGTGCGCACACCACTCAATTCGCCGGTCTCTATCAGGCTGAGCAGGCGGTTGACGAGGGTGTAGCTTTTGAACAGAGACTCGCGGTACAGCTGGTTGAAGATGTCTTCCACGTCTTTTTCCTGGCGGTAGAGGACGGCCACTTCGCGAAGCAGTTCGGTGAGGTAGCTGCGTAGGGCGGCGATGCCGTTCTGTGGTGTAAAGACTTGTTCAAGGAATGCGTCCTGCTTCAGCTCCGAGGGAAGGGGATAGAAGCGGTTGTCCCGGGTAAGCTGTTTTTCCAGTGTTTCGGCATTGGGGGAAAGTTGCCGGGTGTAAGGGTGTTTCAGCAGCGTGATTACGGTTTCGTAGATGTATCGTCCGGTACCTGCATGGTAGCCGGTAGTCTGTAGCTCTACAAGGGCGTTGATAAAACTGTACACCGGAGTTTGGGCAAGGGGAAATCCCATTGTGATGTTGACGTTCTTTACCTCTGCCGGAATGGAGTGGAGGACGGGAAGCAGTAGGGATTCGTTGCAAAGGACAACGGCAGTGTCTTTGAATGAAGAAGGGGTTCTTAATTCTTCATTCCCCCTAATCCATTGCGGCAAGTAGCGGGCTTGTGCATTTTCGGTAGAAGCGGAGATAAAGCGTACGTTCTTGGGTTTCCGCAGTACATCAAAAGAAGTTTCGGGCAGTTGGTTGGGAAACAGCTTTAGGTTGCGGAGGATGAATTCGCCTGCTTCGTGGGTATAGGGCGGCTTTTGCTCAAGGGGAAGACGGGTGTAGAACACGTCGTAATCCCAATAGAACATTGCTTTCCCGGCATCCTGCAAGAGCTGGAAGAAACGGGTTTCTACTCTATTCAGCACGTTGAAGCCGACAAATACATAGCGGTCGTAGCGCAGTCGGTCGGTGTCGAGTTGCTCCATGACATTGCGGTACATCATGCCTTCGTAGGCGATGCCCAGTTCTGTAAGATTGCGGCGGTAGTGGCGGTAGATGTCGCCCAGTTTATCCCAGAGGGAGATGAATTTGGCTTTCAGCTCCGTGCGCTTTTCTATGGAAAAGTTCTGGAAGAACTGGCGGATGGCTTCTTCTTGTTCTTGGTCGAGGAAGTCGTAATCGTCCATAATGTTCTTCAGTTCTTGCAGGTTGCTGAAGAGTTTGTCGGCATCTACAAGGTTTTTGTCTACGTCATCGAAATCGCTGATGAGCAGTTCTCCCCAGAAGTAGAAGTCATCCAGAGTTTCTTCGCTGCGGGTCTCTTCGCGGAATACCTTATACAATTCGCATACCAGACGGATAGGGTCACCGGACTTCAATGGAGAGAGTTGCCGGAACAGTTCGCTGATGCTGACGTAGGCAGGCGACCACAAAGGGCGGTCCGTTTCAGTTGCCAGATATTCGTTGAAGAACAGACTGGCACGTTTGTTGGGGAAAACGATGGCGGTGCGCGAGAGGTCGTTTCCTATTTTGGCGTAAAGGTCGCGGGCGACCAGTTGGAGGAATGTTTCCATGATTTAGTTGATAATTGATAATTAATAGTGGATGGGGAGTGAGTTATACCGGTTCTATGTTGTTCTCCTCTACATACCACAAGTAACCCCGTATATTTTCTGCGACATACCCCATGCGGACCAGCAGTTGCATGTATCCCTGCACCTGCTTGTTGTACTTCTTGTTTGGCTTTCCGAACTTGAAGTCCACCACTACGATTTCTTCGCCACGCATCATCACGCGGTCCGGGCGGCGTGTCCGCAGTTCACCGTTTTCCTGCCAGATGATGTCGCATTCATTGAATAGCTGCCACGTTCCTGAATACCAGTCCTTGACTTGAGGCAGGGAGAAAGCGCGTTGGGTGAGATTGCGTATTTCTTCTTCCGTCTCACTCCGTCCAATCACACCTTCAAAGACGAGCTGGCTGATGGCATTGTCAATGTCTTTTTCCGTTTCGATGGCAGAGAATAGGGTATGCAGCAAACGTCCCCGGTTGATGAAGCGCTGGCTGGACTCTGCTTCGTCCACTCCTGCTATGAAGTCTGCCGAACGGTTGGATTGCCGGAACTCGATGTCGTGGAGCATGCTCTCCATGTGGACGGGCAGTTTGACCGGCTTTTGCGAAAGTCTGTTGACTGGTTGCTGTTCGTAAACCTCAGGTTTACGTTCGCAGTATAGAGGTTTCTGTTCGTAGTATAGAGGTTTAGCTTCGTCGTTAGCAGGGTTGTCTGCGTCATGCTGTGAGACGGGGACGGGGGAAGGGCAAATCTTGCCGTTCTCATATATGGAAGCCTCTTCGTCCCAACTGCCTGCTCCGTCTTTGGCTATGTGGGGCAGGGTGTTGGCAAGGAGTTCGGATATGGTTCCCTTCTGTTCCTTCCGGCTCCAGAGGATGAGGTTCTTGCCGGCACGGGTAAAGGCCACGTACAGCAGATTCAGATTGTCTACCCACAGCTGAAGACGTTCGTGCAGATAGTCCTGCCGATATATGGATTCCGCCATGGTGGTGGAATAGTTCACCGGTACTAAGCTGATGGCATTATAAGGCTCTTCCGGTGGGGCGCACCACACCAACTGGTTGTTGGTTTCGTTCTCCAGCTTCCAGTCGCAGAAGGGAATCAGTACGGTATGGAATTCCAGTCCTTTGGACTTGTGGATGGAGAGGATGCGTATGCCGTCCATCTCACCGCTGGGGATGGTTTTGCTGCAAAGGGTTTCGTCCCAGTAGCGGATGAAGCTGGCCAGTTCGGAAGAATTGCTTTGCAGATACTCCGTCACAGCATCGAAGAAGGAGAAGAGGTAGGCATCCTGCTTTTCAATGCGGCTCATGCCGAAGATGCTGAACAGTTCTTCCAGTAACTCATACAAAGGCATCAAGCGCAGCGTTTCCCGTCGGGAGGTAAAGGTTTCGGGCAGGGGAGTGGCTATGATGAATCCCGACTGCTCGTCATTTGTCATTTGTAATTTGTAATTCTCCATCAGCGCAGCCTCCGCAATCTTGTTCTCCGGATTCGATAGGCAGCGCAGGGCATCCATCAGCATGCAGATGGCAAGGGAGGCATCCAGACGGAAAGCTTCGTCGGACACGACAGAAAGATGCAGTTCTTTGTCAAAATAGTCGGCTATCGGCGGGATATTCTTGTTCTTGCGGACAAGGATGGTGATATCATTCAGTGTTACGCCCTCTTCCAGCAGCCGTTGCACCTCTTCTCCTAAAGCGAGAAGGGTCTGCTCTGTATAGTTGTGTTCATCGTCCGGTTCCAGGAAGGTGGCTTTTACGTAGCCGTACTCCGTGCTCTTGGGCGATTCCTGCACTACGTCGGCATAAGCGCGTTTCAGGGGTAGGCAATCCTCTTTCAGTTCGTTCAGGTGTAATGCATTGAGGTAGTCTATGGCAGCGGTAAATACCTGGTTGTTGAAACGGATAATGTTGGTTTCGCTACGCCGGTTTGTTTTTAGGGTTTCCACACGGACGGGGAAGGAGTTTAAGTTTAATTCTTTATTTCCCAAGCTGTTCAGTATTCCCCAGTCCCCGTTCCGCCAGCGGTAGATGGACTGCTTCACATCTCCCACAATCAGACTGTCGGCTCCTTGCGAAAGTCCTTCGAGCAACAGCAGACGGAAGTTGTCCCATTGCATGCGGCTGGTGTCCTGGAATTCGTCAATCATGACGTTGCGTATGTTGGCGCCGATTTTCTCGAAGACGAACGAAGAGTCACCCTCGCGCACCAATTTGTGCAGCAGGGCGTTGGTGTCCGAAAGTAGAAAGCGGTTATGTTCTCGGTTCAGTGTACGTACCTCCTCGTCAATATGGTTGAGGAGTTGTAGTTTGTTGAGATGCTGGAGCGAGAGACGGCAACTGTTCAGGGTGCGGTTGCGTTGCGGACGCATTCTTTCGGCTTCCTGCAGTAGAGGTATCAGGCTGGTTTTTGCCAGACAGATGATGTCGTCCTTTCGTGAGGATGTTTTCGTTGCCCAGTTTTTTGCATCTGCCAGGCTGTTTTGCAGGGTGGCGTTCAGCACATCTTTGTCAGACAGTCTGCCGTCGCGCAGTTTGCGGAAGTAACTGCCGATGCCTCGGGCACCTCCTTTCAAGTCTTCGGGAGTGAGGGCATGCCCTTCCAGTTCGCCTTCAAACTGGTCGTAGAAACTTTTCATCTGTTCCAGAGCCTCGGTTTCCATATCGCGCAGCACATCCCGGTAGAGTTTCAACGTGTTCGGAGTACGAAGGCATTGCCGTAGTTTTTCGCCGCGTTCTATGTAGCTTTCATCGAAGATGTTTCGTCCGAAACTTTTCACCTCATTCGATACGTTCCAGCGTTTGTCGTCGCGGATGCGTTCGTCGATGTAGTCCAGCAGCCATGCCAGCACGGGAGAAGTGGGGGTAAGCTTCTCGATGAGGCTGTCTACGGCATCACTCAGCACTTCACTGTTGTTCAGCTCTATGTTCAGGTTAGGACTCAGTTCCAGTTCGCGGGCAAGGTTGCGCATCACGGATTGAAAAAAGGAGTCGATGGTTTCCACGCGGAAACGGCTGTAGTCATGCAGCATGTATTGCAGTGCCATGCCGGCCCGTTGACGAATCTTCCCGTCCGTCAATCCGTCCCCGCCTTCTTCTTTAATTTTTAATTTATAATTTTTAATTCTCTCCAAGTATGCTTCGGAAGAAGGTGCTCCCTTCCAGATACCGTAAAGCTGTGTCAGTATGCGCTCCTTCATCTCTGCCGTAGCCTTGTTGGTGAAGGTTACGGCAAGTATCTGCCGGTAGGCGCGTGGATTGATTATCAAATGCTTGATGTATTCCACAGCCAGCGTAAAGGTCTTGCCTGAGCCGGCAGAGGCTTTGTATACTAATAATTCCATGTAAATTGCTGCATTGAGTATGTATCTGCAAACGTACACAAAAATAATGAGAAAAATAAATGCTTCCCTGCTTTCTCTTATAGAAAGAAGTGGGAAGCATCCATTATTGAGGGGCTATGTGTAGGGGCTGTGCTACATTACCGGCGTCTGGAAAAGAAATACAAATCCTTTGCTGTCTTTCAAATCCTTTATGGCATCTCCGGCATAGATTTCTCCGTTTGTCAGTGAGAGTTTCTTGATTCCTGCATTCGGGCTAAAATCGATTTTCTTCAGGTCGAGCCAGAACAAGTTAGGGGTCAGTGTGGACTCAAAATAATATACTTTGTTCTTCTGGTCGGATACAGAACGCCAACGGGTGGAGGAGATATGGGGCTTGTCCGGTGTGGTGATACCGAACGGTACAGAAACATTGCGCATTACGCTCAATACACTGGGTACAGCAATCTTTGCATCCGCTGTTTGCGGAATGGCATTGATGTAGAACGATGCGCGTACAAAGCGGTCACTGGAGCGGTTGGTTCCCGGCAACATATTCAGTCCGCCTACCTCTTTCCAATAGTCGTTGATAGCCAGCTGGAGTTCATATTTGGGAGAGTTGGTCATTACTTGATACTGCTTGCCTTCATGTATCTCAAGGTTTCCGTCTATGTATTCCAGGATAGCCGTGTTTCCGGTTTCATCTGTGATGGCCAGATGCAGGGTGGAAGCGGCTCCGTTGGGCAGGTCTGGTGCATCAATGCGGAAGGATTCTTTTTTCAGTTCATCCACAGCTTCGCGTACGGTTGCAAAATTGTCGAGTACGTATTGCGTCCAGATACTGATGCCCATAATCGGGCGGTTGTCTCCCGGGCGGTGGTAAACGGACTCCGGAAGGAAGAGCAGGCTGGCAACCAGACCTTTCTCGTTCATACCGTCGCAGGTACCTATGTCATAACCGGCGGCAATGACGCTACCGTACTTGGAAGTCCAGTTCACTGTATTCCCTTTGTTGTAGCCTGCCCTTTGCATGCCTCGTGGGAATACATAGATGTTACTCATAAGGTCTTCTTTCCAGTCCATCGTACGTCCTGTAATGACTGTATTGTCAGGACCGATGTAGGTGGCTCGGGTACATGCTTCTGTTTGTTGCACACTCATGGAGGCTATGGCAGCCAGTGCAACAGCTATTGTCTTTATTGGTTTATTCATCTCGCTTTTGTTTTTATGAATTAATACTCTATTTCATAGAATAACAAAAGGGGAGTATAGTTTGAGAAAAAGAGGTGAAATCCCTTACTCGTCTTTTTCTTTCAGCAATTCCTCCATCTTCAGCACCTCGTCCCGATACTGTGCGGCTTCGATAAAATCGAGTTTCTTGGCAGCCTCCTGCATAAGCTTCTTGGTACGTTCGATACTCTTTTCCAGTTGCTTGCGGCTCATGTACTGTACTATAGGGTCGGCAGCCATCGTAGATGTACTTTCTTGTTCCACATAGGGGCGGGGAGTGCTGGAAGTGAACTTCTCGCTGCTGAGGACGGCTTCGCCGGAAGCCTCGTTGGTGGCAAACACATTGAGGTTCTTGGCTTTCTTGATTTGCTGTGGTGTGATGCCGTGCTCTTCGTTGTACTTCAACTGCTTCTCGCGACGGCGGTTGGTCTCGTCGATGGTCAGTTGCATGCTGTCCGTTATTTTGTCGGCATACATGATGACCATACCGTTCACGTTACGGGCGGCACGTCCGGCAGTCTGTGTCAGTGAGCGGTGGGAACGAAGGAAACCTTCCTTGTCTGCATCGAGAATGGCAACGAGAGAGACTTCAGGCAGGTCGAGTCCTTCACGCAGCAGGTTGACACCGACAAGTACATCGTAAATGCCCTCGCGCAAGTCACCCATAATCTTCACACGTTCCAAAGTGTCTACGTCGCTGTGGATATAATTACACTTCACGTTGTTGTTCAGCAGATATTCCGTCAGTTCTTCAGCCATTCGTTTGGTGAGGGTGGTGACGAGGGTACGCTCGTTCTTCTCGATGCGCAGCTGTATCTCTTCCATCAGGTCGTCTATCTGGTTGTGGCTAGGACGTACCTGGATGATAGGGTCCAAGAGCCCGGTCGGACGGATGACCTGCTCTACTACGATGCCTTCGGATTTCATCAGTTCGTAATCTGCCGGTGTGGCGCTGACGTAAATCACTTGTTTGGCCATCTCTTCGAATTCATCGAATTTCAGCGGGCGGTTGTCCATGGCTGCCGGCAGCCGGAATCCGTACTCCACCAGGTTTATCTTGCGGGCGCGGTCACCTCCGTACATGGCACGTATCTGCGGGACGCTGACGTGGCTTTCGTCAATGACTATCAGGAAATCTTCGGGAAAGAAGTCCAGCAGGCAGTAGGGGCGGGTACCGGCAGCACGCCCGTCAAAGTAGCGCGAATAATTCTCAATGCCGGAGCAATGTCCCAATTCGCGTATCATTTCCATATCATAGGTCACCCGTTCCTGCAAGCGTTTGGCCTCGAATGGGCGGCCTTCGTTTTCAAACCATTGCACCTGCTTGTGAAGGTCATCCTCTATTTCGTGTATGGCACGCAACGTGGCTTCCTTGGTGGTCATGAAGAGGTTGGCGGGATAAATCTTGTAGGCATCGAACTTGGCGACGGTAACGCCGCTCATAGGGTCCACTTCCTCAATACTGTCTACCTCGTCTCCCCAAAAGGTGACGCGCAGCAAGTTGTCGGCGTAAGCCAGATAAATGTCCACCGTATCGCCTTTCACGCGGAAATTGCCGCGGTTCAGGTCAATGTCGTTGCGTACATAAAGACTGTCCACCAAGCGTCGCAGGAAGACATTGCGACTGAAATTCTTGCCTTGCTGTACTTCGATGACGTTGTTGTAGAAGTCTGCCGGATTCCCCATGCCGTATATGCACGAAACGGAGGATACCACCACTACATCTTTCCTGCCCGAAAGCAGGGCAGAGGTGGCGGCAAGGCGCAACTTGTCTATCTCGTCGTTGATGGCGAGGTCTTTTTCTATATAGGTGTCCGATGATGGCAGGTAGGCTTCGGGCTGATAGTAGTCGTAGTAGGACACATAGTATTCTACGGCATTGTTCGGGAAGAATCCCTTGAACTCGCTGTACAACTGGGCAGCCAGCGTCTTGTTGTGGCTCAATATCAGCGTTGGCTTGTTGATGTTGGCGATGACGTTGGCTATGGTGAATGTCTTTCCGGACCCGGTGACACCGAGCAGTGTCTGTGCGGGAAGTCCCTCGCGCACGCCCTCGGTCAGCTGTGCGATGGCCTCCGGCTGGTCACCGGTGGGCTGGTAAGCGGATGTCAGTTCGAATTTGTTCATTTTCTCTTCTTAGGAGTGGCAATATTCGGTAAAATCTTTGAGATAAACAAAATTTTTTTGTTTACTTTGCAGCTATATTGATAACAACCATTAATAATTGTAATACAACGAAGAACATGATTTGGAATGAAAGCATCGAATGCATGGATCGCGAAAGCCTTCGTAAAATCCAGAGCATTCGTCTCAAAAAGACTGTGGAGCGTGTGTATCATGACACTCCTTTTTATCGTAAGAAAATGCAGGAACTGGGAGTTACTCCCGATGACATAAACAGTATAGATGATATTGTAAAACTGCCTTTTACTACCAAGTACGACTTGCGGGACAATTATCCCTTCGGCCTCTGTGCCGTACCTATGAGCCAGATTGTGCGTATTCATGCCTCTTCCGGCACAACCGGAAAACCCACTGTGGTAGGCTATACCCGAAAAGACCTTTCAGCATGGTCCGAATGCCTTTCACGGGCCTTTACTGCCTATGGTGCCGGTAGCTCGGATATTTTCCAGGTGTCCTACGGTTACGGACTTTTTACCGGTGGACTGGGTGCGCATGCCGGTGCCGAGAATATCGGCGCTTCCGTCATCCCGATGTCCAGCGGCAATACGGAGAAGCAGATTACACTGATGCATGATTTCGGTTCTACCGTACTTTGCTGCACGCCCTCATACGCCCTCTATCTGGCAGATGCCATCAAAGACTCCGGTCTTCCCCGTGAAGAGTTTAAGTTGAAAGTGGGAGCCTTCGGCGCCGAGCCGTGGACCGAAAGTATGCGTCGGGATATTGAAACCAAGCTGGGTATCAAGGCATTTGATATTTATGGGCTTAGTGAGATTGCCGGTCCCGGTGTAGGTTACGAATGCGAGTGCCAGCACGGTACCCACCTCAATGAAGACCATTACTTCCCCGAGATTGTAGACCCGAAGACCCTCGAGCCAGTTGCTCCTGGTCAGACCGGCGAATTGGTGTTCACTCACCTTACCAAAGAGGGGATGCCGCTGTTGCGCTACCGTACCAAGGACCTCACCGCCCTGCACTACGATAAGTGCTCCTGCGGACGTACACTGGTTCGTATGGACCGCATCTTGGGACGTAGCGATGACATGCTGATTATCCGTGGTGTCAACGTGTTCCCCACTCAGATAGAGTCCGTCATCCTCGAAATGCCGGAGTTCGAGCCTCACTACCTCTTGCTGGTAGACCGCAAGAACAATACCGATACCATGGAGTTGCAGGTTGAAGTTCGTCCCGAATACTATTCCGACGAAATCAACAAGATGCTGGCTCTGAAGAAGAAGCTTGTGGCCCGCCTGCAGAGCGTACTCGGTCTCGGCGTAGATGTCCGTTTGGTAGAACCACGGAGTATTGAGCGCAGCGTAGGTAAAGCCAAGCGCGTTATCGACAACCGCAAATTGTAAATCGCCAAATTGTACATTGTACATGGTAAATCGTAAATTGTCAAATCGTAAATAAACCTATGGTAGCAAAACAACTTTCCATTTTTCTGGAGAACAAGTCCGGTCGCCTCACAGAGGTGACTGAAGTTCTTGCAAAAGAAGGTGTCAACCTTTCTGCTCTGTATTGCAGAGAATGCCGATTTCGGTATCCTTCGTGGCATTGTTTCCGAACCGGATAAAGCATATAAGGCTTTGAAAGATAATCACTTCGCAGTGAACGTAACGGATGTAGTAGGCATCAGTTGTCCCAATATCCCCGGTTCATTGGCGAAAGTACTCCGTTTCCTCTCCGATGAAGGCGTGTTCATCGAGTACATGTATTCCTTTGCCAATGGTGAAACGGCCAATGTCATCATTCGTCCCAACGACATGGATAACTGTATCCGTGTATTGACAGAAAAAAAGGTCGATTTGCTGGCGGCAAGCGAACTCTATAAACTGTGAAAACGAAGGATTAGGGAGGAAGGATTAGGGATTAGTGATTAGTGATTAGTGATTAGTGACTGTGCTATCAACCTGCATAGTCCTCATCCCTAATCTTTCACCATTCATCCCTAATTCCTGCCCGTTCGTCTGGTTTTTGAAAAATTAAGGCTCGTATCGTTGCTTTATTCGATGCGAACCCCTATCTTTGCGCATTATTTGAACAAAAGTAATGAAGAAGAACATCCTAATAACTCTGCTTGCAGCATTGCTGCTCTCCTCGTGTGGAGAATACAACAAATTGCTGAAAAGCACAGATTACGAATACAAGTACGAAGCGGCAAAAAATTACTTCGCAAAAGGCCAGTACAACCGTGCTGCCACTTTGCTCAACGAATTGATTGCCATTCTCAAAGGTACTGATAAGGCAGAGGAATCCCTCTATATGTTGGGCATGAGTTACTATAACCAGAAGGATTATCAGACTGCTGCGCAGACTTTCATTCAATACTACAACGTTTATCCCCGCGGCACATTCACCGAACTGGCACGTTTCCATGCCGGTAAAGCCTTGTATCTGGATACTCCGGAGCCGCGTTTGGACCAATCCGGTACGTATAGCGCCATCCAGCAGTTGCAGATGTTTATGGAATACTTCCCGCAAAGTTCCAAGAAAGAAGAAGCGCAGAACATGATATTTGCCTTGCAGGACAAGCTGGTAATGAAAGAGTATCTGTCTGCAAAGCTTTACTATAACATGGGTAATTATCTGGGCAACAACTATCAAGCTTGCGTCATCACCGCCCAGAATGCCTTGAAGGATTATCCTTATACCAACCTGCGTGAAGACTTGTCCATTCTTATCTTGCGTGCCAAGTATGAATTGGCAGTGTATAGTGTGGAAGATAGAAGAGCCGAACGTTACCGTGAAGCGGTGGATGAATGTTATGCCTTTAAAAACGAATTCCCTGAAAGCAAGTATACGAAGGAAGCCGACCGAATCTTCAAGGAGTCACAGAAAATGCTGGGCGAGGGAGGTGAAGAACAAGAGTAATTAATAATTTGTAATTAATACTATAGATAAATTTATGGATTACAGAAAGACAAATGCTCCTACTACTACGGTGACCCGTGATATGATGGAGTTGTGTGAGGATACCGGTAATGTATACGAAAGCGTAGCGATTATCGGAAAACGTGCCAACCAGATTAGTGTGGAAATCAAGAACGACCTTTCCAAAAAGCTTGCTGAGTTTGCCTCTTACAATGACAATCTGGAAGAAGTGTTCGAAAACCGGGAACAGATTGAGATTTCCCGCTATTACGAAAAACTGCCGAAGCCGACATTGATTGCAACACAAGAGTATGTGGAGGGTAAGATTTACTATCGCAATCCGGCTAAGGAAAAAGAAAAATTGCAGTAATGATACAGCGTATTCAATCTGTTTATTTGTTGTTGGTAACCGTCCTGCTGGTTGTGGCCATCTGCATGCCCGTAGGACAGTTCATCGGAGCGGACGGAGTGACGGCGCATGTTTTCAAGCCTCTGGGAGTGGCTTTGGCCGACGGAGGATTTCAGTCTACTTGGGGCTTGTTCGGAATATTGCTGCTCAGTGCACTGGTTGCCTTCTGTACGATATTCCTTTTCCGTAACCGTATGTTACAAATACGCATGACGATTTTCAGCAGCATCCTGCTGATAGGTTACTACATAGCCTTCTGCGTATTTATGTTTATTTTGAAGGGCGATTTGGATGCCACGGCTTTCCAGCTTGGATGGGCGCTTTGCCTTCCGGTGGTAGCCATCATCCTCAACTATCTGGCCTTCCGTGCCATCTACAAAGATGAGGTGATGGTGAAGGCTGCAGATCGTTTAAGAAGATAAGAAGGTTTATCTACTTGATAATAACAAAAGGCAGACCACGTATTTCATTCGGGATACGTGGTCTGCCTTTTGTATTGTTTCTGCTTGGGGGTACAGCTGTTTCCATTATACTGTTCCCATTAGAGGAAATTGTCGTTCCTACGTGTGGAAACGGGTGTTTCCTATAAGCATTACTTCTTCAAGTCAAAGAGATAAGTTATCTTGGCCGTAATGACTCCGTGTGCTGAGCGTGAGAAAAAGTCCTTCTTGGTGCTGCCATAGAAATCGGACAAAGCATAGTAGTATCTTCCTTCTACAATGAAATTGCCTGCCTTGGTGCGCAGCTCTATGCCTGCTCCGCCTGCAATGCCGTAGTCGAATTTGTTGTCTATGGCCTTGCCGTGCTGTTCCACGGTGATGTTGGTGTAGGAGTCTGCTACAGTGCCGTCCCAGTCGCCGTCTATCTTTTCGCTGTCGCCAAGCAGGAAGCCTATCTGCGGACCGGCATGGATGAAGAATTGCAGACCGCGGTCCTTGCCGAAGGCCAGATGTGCCAGGAAGGGTATTTCCACATAGTTCATGGTGCGTGTGTAGCTCAGTGTGGGATAGTCCTCATAGTACTCGTCCCAACCGTGCTGCGAGAAGTTCAGCTCGATTTGTGCACCGCAAATCATGCTGAAATATTTCTCGGAGATGTATCGGGCTGTCACACCACCGTTGATGCCCATCAGATTCTTCTGCTTGACAGAGGGAGAGAAGCTTACGCTATTCAGATTGATGCCTCCATTGACGCCCACAGCGAAGTTGTGGCGTTGCTCGCCCACCTGCGCATGCAGGGGCAATATACATGTACACACCAGCAGGGCGAATATGATGATTGTTCTCAGGTTCATGTTATAAGTTACGAGTTACAAGTTACGAGTTAATAGTTATATAGTGGATTATCAGATGATTAATCATTAATCAAAGTCCAACTTCACCAGCTCAAAGTTCTTGGTGAAGTGCACGAAGAACACCTTCTTGTTGATGAAGCCTCCCCAGTTGTTTACCCGTTGGAACTTGAAGCCGGTCTGGATGGGAATCAAATCCAGTCCCTGCATGTTCTTCTCGAAAGAAGAGCCATAGCGCGCAAGTCCTTTCAGGAAGAAATAGCCGGTATCGAAGCCCAGCATTCCGAATTTGGGATAGCGCTCGTCCATCTCCTTACCATACCATCTGCGGTAGTTTTTGGTGAAGTTGATGGCGGCAGGCAGCAGGTTGTTGGTATAGAAAGAGGAATAGAAATAGGTGTCCAGTTCAAAGAAGGCTTCCAAGTGGTCTTTGGTGTAGGTTTGCCATTCCGGATAGCCGAACAGATGGATACGGCTTTCGGGTTGCTCGCGCACCAATAAGGTCAATTGGGGAAGTATCTTAATCAATGTTAGGTTACTGCCGGATGTGGGGATAAAGATATTCTCACGGTCCGTGCGTAATACTGTTTTTAGGGATTCTACGGTGACATCCTCTTTCAGGCTCTTCATCGGGATGGAACGGTTGCGCAGTTCGTCTTTCAGTCCCTTGATGAATTCTACCTTGTCCTTGGTGCCCTGGCTGGCTTCAATGAAGATGACGTTGGCATTGGGGAACTGGCGCACAAAGTGGTCGTACACCTCGGAGTACAGATAGGATTGGGGGGTATTTATCTGATAGACCGCCGGATTCTGGAATACCGTGTTGTCTTTCGATGTGAATGGTATCACCAGGCGTGTGTTTTGTTTCTTGGCAAACTCGGCCAGAGGTTTGATGTGCTGTTGGTACAGAGGCCCGAAGATGATGTCCATGTCCTTCATCTCGCTTTTGCCCAGGATGGAGTTCAGCGAGGCACTTTCGGGACCAGAATTGTAAGTGTACAAGTCAATGGAAGTGCCGGTACGTTTCAGACTGTCTACGGCCATCAGCAGGCCTTCGTAGTATTCCACCATACGGGAAGACTCGCTCTTTGATACCCCGTCCAGGAAGGGGAGGATGACGGCAGCTTTGATGGTGCTGAAACGCTCTGTCTCTTTTCTGTTTTCGCGGAACAGCTCGCTGTCGGTAGGCGTGGTTTGCAACTGCGTGCTCTGCTCCGTCTGTGCCTTGGGGTAGGGGATGCAGAGGAAGGTTCCCTTCTTTATTTTGTTCTCGCCTTTCAGCTCCGGATTGGCGGCAATCAGTTCGGCTTCGCTGATGCCGTATTCGCGGCTGATGCTGAATACGGTTTCTTTCCGCTTCACTTTATGCATGTCACGGCATCGTGAGCCGGGACCATGGTTTGGATCTCGGTTGTGGAAGGGATACGGATTACTTGTCCGATACGGAAATTCTCCGCGCTCAGTCCTGGGTTGGCGTCACAGATGGCTTTGGCAGATACATTGTATTTCACGGTCAGCC